>Ga0182736_1000050_pt1 | contig 241103 bp, 225 predicted proteins | sample eDN5th30CKraftBY_FD_128882 | JGI IMG/M metagenome (GOLD analysis project Ga0182736, IMG submission 128882) | Enriched backyard soil microbial communities from Emeryville, California, USA - eDNA 5th pass 30_C Kraft BY (version 2) (version 2) | ecosystem: Environmental > Terrestrial > Soil >...
GGGAGATTGACGAGCGGCTGTTCATGGCGGTGGCGACGGTGCTCGCCTTCGTCTTCCGCATCGAGAACCGCATGGCGAGCGAGATGGACCGTCCGCATATCGATCTGCCGGATACGATGCGGTTCGATTCGGATGGCCGCAATATCGTGAATTAAAGTTTAGGCGCGCTCGTCCGTTCTTTGTTCAGGGGACGCTATCAGGATGATGCGTCATGAACGAATCTCTGTCCCGGACGGATCCGGTGCCGTCGGTGTCCCGCGTGGCGGATCGCCGTCTCGTCGTGCAGGCGGCGTCGGGGGCCGGTGCCGCGCAGGCACAGGCGCAGACCGATGTTCAGGTCGATCCGCAGGCAGCGGAGCGGTCCGCCATCTCCGCGACCTATGCGCGGCTACGCGCCGATATCGCCGATGTGCTGGCCGATTTCAAACCCCGCCGCCGGCCTGCCGACGAGCAGGTGGCGCATGCCGATTCGGCGCTGATGGGGCTGATGCCGCAGCCGGTGATCGTCCTGCCGCTACCACCGACGGACCCGCAGATGCTCGCCTTCGTCGCGCAGGTCGCGCAGTCGGTCGCGCAGAAGGCGGCGCAGGCGCACGCGGCGCAGGCCAATGCGCCGCATGTCCGCGTGGAGGCGGTTCTGCAATAAACGCCCGGAGGGCCTGCCTGCCGCGCGCTTTTTCCTGACTCCCCTAAAGCCCCCCGGTGCCGTGCCGTTATAAGCCCCTGAAGGGACAAGGCGCATGGCAATCGACATCGCAAGTGCATTGGGGATCGGCTCGGGGCTTAACACCACCCAGCTCGTCTCGGATCTGGTGAACGCGACGTTCCAGCCCAAGGAGAGCGTGGTCAACGATCGCGTGACCACCAATAATGCACGCATCTCCGCGCTGGCATCGGCCAAAAGTTCGCTCGCCACCTTTTCCGCGGCACTGACGGATCTGCTTCAGAGCAATGCCTATAATGGCCAGCCCGTCTCCAATGATCCGTCCATCGCCTCGGTCAGCCTGATCGCGGGCGGCGTGCCCAAGGGCTTGCCGGCGCAGATCGAGGTGCTGCAACTGGCCCGCAGCCAGGTGCTGCAATCGGCGCCGCAGGCGGCGGCGACGGACGTAGCCGGCACCGGCAGCCTGACGCTCACCGTGGGCACGACCAGCACCGCGATCACGCTCGCAGCCCCGGCGAACACGCTCAACGACCTCGCCAGCGCGATCAATGCGGCCAATGCCGGCGTCACCGCGTCGATCGTGACCGATCAATCCGGCGCGCGACTGGTGCTCAAGGGTGAGACGGGGGCCGACAAGGCCTTCACCCTGACCGCCGACGCCGGTGCGGACGCAAATCTCCAGCGCTTCACCTGGGATGGCGCATCGGGCGGCATGAACGTGAGCCAGACGGCGCAGAACGCGCTGATCCGCATTGATAATGTCGATATGGAGTATGCCACCAACGAGGTGACGAGCGCGATCCCCTTCGTGCGGATCGACCTCAACAAGGCCGCGCCGGGCACCACCGTTACCCTCGCGACCGATCAGCCGACGACGACGATGAGTGATCTCGTCAAGGAGTTCGTGAGTGCCTATAACGATCTCAAGAAGGCGCTGAACAGCGCCACGAGCGCTACCAGTTCATCCGATGGCAGCGTAGGCCTGCTCTCCTCCGATGCGGGCGTGCGGGAGATGTCCCGCCGCCTTGCCGCATTGGTCTCGACCCAGCTTTCCGCGACCGGCCCCTACAAGACGCTGGCCGACATTGGGGTGCGCACCGAGCGCGACGGGACGCTCAGCGTGGATGCCGACCGGCTCAACGCCGTGCTCGCGGCCGATCCCGAGGCGGTGACGCAAATGCTCAACCCGGCGGTCAAGGATGCCGGCCATCCTGGCCTTGCCGGTGCGCTCAAGAGCATCACCGATTATGTCAACGGGACCGACGGCCCGCTGGCGGCCTCGCAGGCCAGCTATGAGAAGCTGCGCGACAGCCTCGCCAAGCAACTCGACAAGCTCGACCAGCAGCGCACCGATTATTCGGCGCAACTGACCAAGACCTACGCCGCGATGCAGGCGAAGCTGACAGCGTTCAAGGCGACGCAATCCTATCTGGAGCAGCAGATCAAGGTCTGGAACGGCAGCGACGATTAAGGCGCGATTCCGCAACGATAAGAGAATGAGGGCACGATAAAATGTATATGGGTCAGCATCCTGCCAGGGCGCTCCGGCAATATGCGGTGGTCGATACGGGCAGCCGCGCGGAAGGCGCGAATCCGCACCAGCTGGTGAAGATGTTGTTCGATGAGTTGCTGCTGTCGCTCGATGCCGCCGCGCTGTCGCTGCGCGGCGGGGACCGCGCGCAGTGCCTTGAACGGCAGACCCGCGCGCTCGCCATCCTGCATGCGCTGGAAACCAGCCTGGATTTCGAACGGGGGGGCGAGATCGCGATCAACCTTGCCGTCATCTATCGCGAGGCGCGCAAGCGCGTGCTGGAGGCGACCGCGCAGCACCGCGCCGAGCCGATGGAGCAGGCGCGCCAGTTCATCGCAGACATTGCCGAAGCCTGGAACCAGATCGGCTGACGGGTGGCGCCAGCTGGCTGCCAGTGCCGGCGGCTAGCGCGTCCACTTCCTCCTTGGCAGCAGCGGGCGGGCAGGATAGGCAGCGGCCATGGGCGCCACTGCCACTCCGCCGACGATCCCCGCGACGCTGGACGCAAGCTGGCGCGACGCGCTGGCCGATGAATTTTCCGCGCCATATATGGCCGATCTCAAGCGTTTCCTTGTTGAGCGCAAGGAGGCCGGCGCGCGCATCTTCCCGCGCGGCGCCGACTGGTTCAACGCACTCGCGCTCACACCCCTGCCGGCGGTGCGCGCGGTGGTGCTTGGACAGGACCCCTATCACGGCCCCGGCCAGGCGCACGGGCTGTGCTTCTCCGTATTGCCGAGCGTTCCGCCACCACCGAGCCTCGTCAATATCTTCAAGGAACTGCACGCTGATCTCGGTCTGGCGCGCCCGCGCCATGGTCATCTCGATCATTGGGCGCGGCAGGGCGTCCTGCTGCTCAACAGCGTACTGACGGTGGAGATGGGCAAGGCCGGCGCGCATGCCAATCGCGGCTGGGAACGGTTCACCGATGCGGTGATCGCGCGGGTGGCCGAGCAGGATGCGCCGGTCGCTTTCCTGCTCTGGGGCGCCTATGCGCAGAAGAAGGCGGGCTTTATCCGCGATGTGGCGCAAGGCGGCCGCCATCTCGTGCTGCGCGCGCCGCACCCGTCGCCGCTCTCCGCGCATAATGGCTTCTTCGGCTGCGGCCATTTCTCGCGCGCCAATGCGTTCCTTGACGAGAACGGGCGCGGGGCGATTGATTGGGCCTTGCCGGAGGCGCAGGGCTGAGCGCGCGCAGAGGCGTATGATCGCCTTGTCCGCTTCGGATTGACCCATCCGCATCCGCCAGATGACGGAATCTTTCCGCCGCCGCGAATTTCCGGCATGGGAGATGCTCCACTCCTGGAAGGACAGCCCGATCCATGGCCTCCGGCCTCGCCGCCTTGCTCGATGATGTCGCCGCCATCGCGCGGCTCGCCGCCGCCTCGCTCGACGATGTGTCCGCCGCTGCCGGCAAGGCCAGCATGAAGGCCGCCGGCGTGGTGGTGGACGATACCGCGGTGACGCCGACTTATGTGACCGGCTTCTCGCCGCAGCGCGAACTGCCGATGATCGGCCGCATCGCCTTGGGGTCGCTCCGCAACAAGCTGCTCATCCTGCTGCCGGTGGCGCTGCTGCTGAGCGCGTTCCTGCCGGCGGCGATCACGCCGCTCTTGATGATCGGCGGCACGTTCCTCTGCTTTGAAGGGGCCGAGAAAATCCTCGAATGGCTGCATGGCGGCCATGGCGAGGAGGGAGCGGCCGAGGTGGGCGACCCCGCCCAGCTCGAGCAAGCCAAGGTTTCCGGCGCGATCCGCACCGACCTCATCCTCTCCGCCGAGATCATGGCAATCGCCCTCTCGGACGTGGCGAGCCATCCTGTCGCCACGCAGGCCGCGGCGCTGGTCATCGTCAGCCTGCTCGTGACCGCCGGCGTCTATGGCGTGGTCGCGCTGATCGTGAAGCTGGACGATATCGGCCTGCATTTTGCGGGCATGGGGTCGCCGGCGCTCCATCGGCTGGGGCGGGGCTTGGTGCGCGCCATGCCGGTGATTCTCAGCGCGCTGGAAATCATCGGCATGATCGCGATGCTCTGGGTGGGCGGCGGCATCGTCCTGCATGGTCTTGACGGCACGGTGCTGGGCGCGCTGCCCCACATGGTGCACGCGGCGAGCGAAGCCGTGACACACAATGCCGTGCTGGGCTGGGCGATCGGTGCCGTGCTCTCCGCCATCTTCGGCCTGCTGCTCGGGCTTGTGGTGGTGACGGCGGTGCATGGGGTGCAGCGGGCGCGCGGCCGGGCAATGTAGGCCCGCAAGCGACGCCAGTCCTGACTGCCGGTGGAAGCAAGAGCGCCGCCTTCGAAATATCGCGCGGCGCGCGAGCCATATGGGGTCGCGCGCCGCTTCATCATTCTCAGCCGAACAGCTTGGCGGCCGTCTCCGCCACGCGGCGGCCCAGATAGCGCCCGCTCTCCAGCTCGTCCGCATGGGGCTGGCGGCTGCCGTCGCCGCCGGCAATCGTTGTCGCGCCATAGGGTGCGCCGCCCTTGACCTCGTCATGCCCCATCTGCGCCGCGAAGCCATAATCGAGGCCGACCACGGTCATGCCGAAATGCAGCAGGTTGGTGATGATCGAGAACAAGGTCGTCTCCTGCCCGCCATGCTGGGTCGCGGTGGAGGTGAACGCCGCGCCGACCTTGCCGTTGAAGGCGCCGCGCGCCCACAGTCCGCCCGCCTGATCCAGAAAATTGGCCATTTGCGAAGACAGGCGGCCGAACCGCGTGCCGGTGCCGATGACGATCGCGTCATAGTCCTCCAGCTCCGCGATCGTGGCGACGGGCGCCTGCTGGTCCAGCTTGTAATGGCTGTTGCGGGCAACCTCCTCGGGCACCAGTTCGGGCACGCGGCGGATGGCCACCTCCGCGCCGGCCGCACGGGCGCCTTCCGCGACGGCCTCCGCCATCTGCTCGATATGCCCGTAGGCGGAGTAATAAAGCACGAGAACCTTCGCCATTGTCTCAATCTCCATGGTGATGAAATAGGGGAATGGTCCCAGGTCGCCATTGGATGACGACCCGGGGCCGCAATTGGGGTCAGGCCGCGTCGACCAGCACGATTTCGCTGTCTTCGAGCGCGGTGACGGTGAGCGTCTCCATGTCCGCGATCGCCGCGCCGTCGCGCGCATTGACACGCACGCCGTCGATCTCGACCGCGCCGCTCGCGGGCACCAGATAGCCCTTGCGGTCCTTGCCGAGCGGCCATGTGGCTGTCTCGCCGGCCTTCAGCGTGGCGCCGAGCACGCGCGCGTCGGTGCGGATGGGCAGCGCATCGTCGTCATTGGCATAGCCTGAGGCGAGCGTGACGAACCGGCCGCCGCGCGCGCCCTTGGGGAAGGTGCGGGTGCCCCAGCCCGGCTTCTCGCCGGTGCGGGTCGGCAGCAGCCAGATCTGGAAGATCCGGGTGATCCCTTCCTCGCGATTATACTCCGAGTGCGCGATGCCGGTGCCGGCGCTCATCACCTGCACGTCGCCCGCCACGGTGCGGCCCTTGTTGCCGAGATTATCCTCGTGGGTGATCGCGCCTTCGCGCACATAAGTGATGATCTCCATGTCGCGATGGGGGTGTGGCGGAAAACCGGTGCCCGGCGCGATCGTGTCGTCGTTCCACACGCGCAGATTGCCCCAGTGCATGCGCTTCGCGTCATGATAGCCGGCGAAGCTGAAATGATGTTTGGTATCCAGCCAGCCGAGATTATCGCCGCCAAGTTCGGCGAGAGGGCGCAGTTCGATCATGAGCAGTCTCCTGACAGCGGAGCGACGCCAAAGGGGCGCCGGCCCGTTACGGAGCGACATATGGCGCTTGCAGGCCTTGCCTAAAACCGGGATAATATCGATCCAACTTTTCTATGGATTTGAAAAGTGAGTGACCCCGGCACGCCCACCTTCGAGCAAATCCGCGTGTTCCTGGCCGTGGTGGACACCGGCAGCTTCGCGGCGGCGGGGCGGCAGCTCAACCGTGCTGTCTCGGTCATCAGCTATACGATCGCCAATCTGGAGGCGCAGCTCGGCCTCCCCCTGTTCGAGCGGCAGGGGACGCGCCGGCCGGTATTGACCGCCGCCGGACGCGCGGTGCTGGCGGAGGCGCGCCTGCTCGCCAATGGCGTCGACGGACTGCGCGCCAAGGTGAAAGGGCTGCTGGAAGGGCTGGAGAGCGAGGTCGATCTCGCCGTCGACGTCATGCTGCCGGGCGAGCGGGTCGGCCGGGTGCTGCGTGCGTTCCGTGAGCAATTCCCCACCGTCTCGCTGCGCCTGCATGTCGAGGCACTGGGGGCGGTGACGGCGCTGGTGCTGGACCGCAAGGCCGTGGTCGGCGTTTCCGGTCCGCTGGTCGCCGGAATGGACGGGATGGACTGGGTCGATGCCGGATCGGTGGTGATGGTGCCGGTGGCGGCGCCGGATCATCCGCTCGGGCGCATGACGGACATCCCGCCGGGCGAGGGGCGCAATCATGTCCAGCTCGTCCTCAGCGATCGCTCCCGCTTCACGGAAGGGCGGGATTTCGCGGTGGTCAGCCCCCACACATGGCGGCTGGCCGATCTTGGCGCCAAGCACGCCCTGCTGCGGGAAGGGATCGGCTGGGGCAACATGCCGCTGCCCTTGATCCGGAGCGATCTGGCGGCGGGCACGCTCCTGCGCCTTGCCATGCCGGATCACCCCGGCGGTGTTTATCGTTTTGCCGCCATCTGGCGTCGCGATACCCCGCCCGGCCCTGCCGCTACCTGGTTGCGCGATCAGTTCGTGGAGCTGGGGCGGGAGGATGTGGCTGCCCATGGGCTGGCGGACTTATGAGGCCGCCATCGGCCTCTGCCCAAATGCCAGCGGCCTGATCGGCCCACTCAAGGCGCCCCGCACAGCCTTGCCCGCGCCGCAGCATAGTCGTCCGCAAGCCGGGCGATCAACCGGCCGGCGGGCAGGATATCCCGCACCGAACCGATGCCTTGCCCCGCGCCCCAGATATCGCGCCATGCCTTCGCGCCGGTCGCCTTGGTGAAATCCATGGCGGAGGGGTCGCTCTCCGGCAAGGCGTCCGGGTCAAGCCCCTGGGCGATGATCGAGGCGCGCAGATAGTTGCCGCGCACGCCTGTGAAGTAATTTGAATAGACGATGTCGGCCGCGCTGCCCTCGACAATGCCTTGCTTATAGGCCTCGCTCGCGCGTGCCTCGTCCGTCGCAATGAAGGGCGAGCCGATATAGGCGAAATCGCCGCCCATGGCCTGCGCCGCCAGGATTCCGGCGCCGGTCGCGATGGCGCCGGAGACCGCAATCGGCCCGTCGAACCAACGGCGCGTCTCCGCCACCAGCGCGAAGGGGGAGAGCGCCCCGGCATGGCCGCCCGCCCCGGCGGCAACGAGGATCAGGCCGTCCGCGCCTTTCTCCACGGCCTTGTGCGCGAACCGCTGGTTGATGACGTCATGAAACACCAGCCCGCCCCAGCCATGGACGGCGGCCGTCACTTCCTCATTGGCGCCGAGCGACGTGATGACGAGCGGCACCTTGAAGCGCGCGCAAATCGCCAGATCCTCCATCAATCTGGGGTTGGACCGGTGGACGATGAGATTGACCGCATAAGGCGCCGCCGGTTGATCGGGATGGTTCGCGTCATGTGCGGCGAGTGCCTGGGTGGTCTCCTCCAGCCAACCATCCAGCCGCTCGGGCGCGCGTGGGTTGAGGGAGGGAAAGGCGCCGATGATGCCGGCGGTGCATTGGGCGATGACCAGCGCCGGGTTGGAGACGATGAACATCGGTGCGCCAATGACCGGCAGTCGCAGTCCTCGAGTCAATCTGTCGGGTATCGCCATTGCCTGTCTCCTCCCGCGAGGGGGTCGCATGGCGCAAGGAGGGCGTCAATCGGTGAGGGTCTTCCCACATTGCCTGAGCGTTACGATCCTGTTTACCAAATGCTGCTAGCCCTCACCTGTATCGCACGTCTGGGGGGAGCGTCATGAACGCAAGAGCAATCGTCGAATCAGGCCGTGAGGCGGAGTGGGGGCGGGCCTCCACATTGGGCCTGTTGCGGCTCGCAGCGGCGGATTGCCGCGCCTTGGTGCGGCGGTTCCGCGATGCGGCCGGCGCACAGGCCGCAGCGGAGTCTCTGCCGCGTCGTCGCCGTGATCGTCATCCCGATGCGCCGCCCCGCCAGCCCTTGTTCGCCAGTCGCGATCTCCCGGCGCTCGATACGCAACCCCGCCAGCCGGCATGGACTGACCAGGATCTGCCGCCGTTGCCGCGTGCGCCCGAGCCGCTGAGCGACGCGCAGATCGCGCAGTTGATGGCGGCGGCCACTGCGCGGCCCGTGCCTGTTCCTCTCCCGTCGCCGTCTGCTCCCTCATTGCCTCCGGCGCAGGGCTGGGAGCGCAGCCTGCCGCGCGTCGCGTCGGGCGATCTGGCCGCGCTCGCCAGGCGCTTCGAGCAGGGGGGCGCTTGTCAGCCTCTGTCGCAGCCAGTGTCCTGCGCGGCAGAGGAAACCGAAGCCGCGCTGGCCAAGGCGCTCGCGACCCTGCGCAATCTGGCCACGCAGGGACGCTCCGCCCGACCGCGTTGAGCGGCGCAACCGGCCGTCACCAATCCTCGATCGTCAGGATGGCCAGCGTCATCGTGATGCCGCCATTGTCGTCCGCGTGAAGGGCGTCCACCGCCACATCCGCGACGATATGGCCGTGCAGCGCGAAATCCGCTTCGCCGAGCGTGCCGGCCAGCCTGGTTGCCGCCTCGCTCGCGTCCGGCCCTGAAAGCTCCAGCACCATGCGATGTTGCGCACCGACGAAGGTCGCGCTGCACCAGGGGCGCATAATGGCCTGTGTAACGGTGCCGCCCGGCCCGGCCATGGCGTGCAGCCGCGCAAGGAGCTGGCCCTGGCAATCGCGCCGTTGCGGGCGCGGCGCGGCGGGCCGCATCACATGGGCGTCCCGTCGCCGGATGCGCAAGCGCCCATAACGATCCCCGAACGTGGCCCTGCTGCTCATTTCCATATTTCCCCCTCGTGAATGTTCATGAAATGTTCTATACGACGCTGCGTGCGAACTGTCGGCTCGCGGCCATTGCGCAGATCGAAGACGAAGCGCGGATCGCGAACGGCCTCGCGACCGAAACGGGCGGGCGGCATGCCGGTGCGACGCAGGAAGCTTTCGATGCTGCTCAGGGTGGACATAGTGGCACAGGCTCCTCTCGCGGGACTCGGGTTTAATAGGAATATTCCTATCTTCTATGTGAAATCCTACTTGTCTAGGAAAAATCCTATGTATAGGATCGAATCATGGAAACGATCGATCCACGCACCATTCTAGAGCGGCTGATCCAGGAACGCGGCGAGACCTATGGCGGGATCTCGAAGCTGATCCGGCGCAATCCGGCCTATATCCAGCAGTTCGTCAAACGCGGCACGCCCCGTAAGCTGGACGAGGCGGATCGCCGGATATTGGCACGTTATTTCGGCGTCGATGAGCGGCTGCTTGGCGCGGCTGAGGCGCCGGATTGGTCAGCCGCGCCGCCGCGCGGCGGGCGGACGCGGGATGGTATGATTGCCGTGCCGCGCCTGGCTTTGGGCGCGTCGGCCGGCGTCGGGTCCTTGCAGGAGGATGAGCCGGCGATCGGCAGCTTCAGTTTCGACAGGCGCTGGGTGCGTGCGCTCGGCGCCCGGCCGGATACGCTCTCCATCATCCGCGTCGACGGCGAATCGATGCAGCCCAGCCTGAACGATGGGGACGACATCATGGTCGACCGCAGCGACGGTGCCGCACGGCTGCGCGACGGCATTTACGTGCTGCGGATGGATGGCGTCCTGATGGTCAAGCGCGTGGCGCTGGTGTCGGCGCGCGGCCGCTTCTCGGTGCGGAGCGACAATCCGCTCTACCCGGCCTGGGAGGATGTGGACCCCGATCTCGTTTTCATCATCGGCCGGGTGATCTGGACCGGCCGGCGGATCGGCTGACGCGGAGGCGCGGGCCTGCCCTTCCGGCCATGACGTCGGTTATTCCCCCTGGTCAGCCGGTGCATCCCGATTGGCGCGGGCGAGCCGGCAGGGGACGATCTTGTCCGGCGCAGGGCGCGGGCTACCGGTCGAAAAACGGGCAAGATAGCCGCCCGCGGCGGTATGCGCCTCGCTGCCAAGCAGCTTGAAACCGACCGCCTCGAATTCACAGCGCAGCAGCGCCAGCGGCGTGCCATGCTGCTCGGTCGGGCAATCCATATCGACGACGATCACCTCGCCGCCGCGCTTGAGCGCCGGGTAGAGCCGCCAGAGGAAGGCGTAAGGCTCGGCGATTTCATGATACATATGCACCATCAGCACCCGGTCGAAGCTGGCGTCCGGCAGCTTGGGGTCGTCGGGCGTGCCGAGCTTGACGCTGACATTCTCCCAGTTTCCGCGCGTGACCCGGCGGCCGAGCTGGTCGATCACCTCGGCGATGATATCCTGCCCCAGCACCCGCCCGTCCGGGCCGACGCGCTTGGCGAGGCGGACCGTATAATAGCCTTCACCGGCGCCGATATCGGCCACGGTCATGCCGGGCTTGATACCGGCCCTGTCCATGATCTCCTCCGCTTCGTTCACCCGGTCGCGGGCTTCCTCGGTGGACCAGCGGGTCGAGATGATCGGCGCGACGGGCCGGTCGGCGCGGGGGAAGTCGCGCGCGGTTTCCGATCGGTCGCTGGCCTTTGGCGCGAGCGAATCGCATGCGGCGGGCGCAAGAAGGAGCAGGGCGATGCCGAGCGTCCTCACCGCGCCCAGCCCCATCAGTCGACATCCTCCACGTCGACCTTCTCGCCCGTCACCTTCTGGCTGAGGGCGGCGGCCATGAAGGGGTCGAGATCGCCATCGAGCACATCGCCAGGGGCGGTGGAGGTGACGCCGGTGCGCAGGTCCTTCACCAGCTGATAGGGCTGGAGCACGTAGGAGCGGATCTGGTGGCCCCAGCCGATTTCGGTCTTGGCCTGATATTCGCCGGAGGCCTTCTCCTCGCGCTCGCGCAGCTCCGCTTCGTAGAGGCGTGCCTTCAGCATGCCCATGGCGGTCGCGCGGTTCTTGTGCTGCGAGCGGTCGTTCTGGCTGGCGACGATGATGCCGGTCGGCACGTGGGTGATGCGCACCGCCGAATCGGTGGTGTTGACGTGCTGCCCACCCGCGCCGGACGAGCGATAGGTATCGATCTTCAGGTCGCTTTCCTTGATGTCGATCTCGATATTGTCGTCGATTACCGGATAGACCCAAACGGATGAGAAGCTGGTGTGTCGCCGCGCCGAGCTGTCATAGGGCGAGATGCGCACCAGCCGGTGCACACCGCTTTCGGTCTTGGCGTAGCCATAGGCATTCTGCCCCTTGACCAGCAGCGTGGCGGATTTGATGCCTGCCTGCTCACCCGCCTGATATTCGATGATCTCCACCTTGAAGCCGCGCTTCTCCGCCCAGCGCTGATACATGCGCTGGAGCATTTCGGCCCAGTCCTGGCTTTCAGTACCGCCGGCACCGGCGTGAATCTCGACATAGCTGTCGTTGCCGTCGGCTTCGCCTGAGAGCAGCGCCGTCACCTTGTCGCGATCGGCCCGGTCGGCGAGCGCGGCCAGGCTTTCCACGCCTTCGGTCGCCATGTCCTCGTCGCCTTCCGCATCGGCCATCTCGATCAGCTCGACCGTGTCGGACATTTCCTGCTCGATGGCGCGCGTGGCGGAGATAGCCGTATCCAGCCGGGTGCGCTCGCGCATCACCTCCTGCGCCGCCTTCTGGTTGTCCCACAGGGTCGGGTCTTCGACGCGCGCGTTCAATTCGTCGAGGCGCCGCAGCGCCCGGTCCCAATCAAGAAAGCGGCGCAGAAGATCGAGCGCGGCGGTGATGCGATCGACATGGGCTTGCGCTTCGGCGCGCATGAGCGGGTCTCCGTTAATCTGGCGGCCCGACTATAGGGCCAAGCGCTGCCGGATGCGACGGCGCGAAAGCGAGGTCAAGGGCAGAGCGTTGGCCCTGCCGGTGTGGATCGGTATTTCGTTTTACGCAACGGGCCGCCTTTGTCTGGCCCGGCGGGTGCCGGAGCCAGTGGGAGACGCTGCCTCACCCGCCGCCATCCGCATCAATAGATGCCGCCCTGATCGCCCGCGAAGTCGCGCCGGATCGGGTTGACGGTGGTCTTCTCCTGTGCAGCGCGCTCGACCATCTCGTCGCGCCGCATCGAGATGCGCGGCTCCGTCTCCGGCTTGAACGCTTCCCAGATGATCGCGGGCTTGGGGTCGTTCGTCGGCCATCCACCATAGACGCGCTTGCCGCTTCGCCGGTCGATCCGCACCATGCGGATACCGGCCGGGGCGATGAAGGGCGTCTTCGGCATGTCCTTGAGGATGGGGGTCATGGCGGATTGCCAGATCGGCGCCGCCATCGTGCCGCCCTGCGCATAGCCGCCCAGATTGCGCGGCTGGTCGTAACCGACATAGACGCCCGCCACGATGTCCGGCGAGCCGCCGACGAACCAGACGTTGGTCGGGCCGTTGGTCGTCCCCGTCTTGCCGAACAAGGGCCTGTCGAGCACGCGCAGGCGGGTGGCCGTGCCGCGCTGGATCACGCCCTCGGCGATATGCACCACCTGATAGGCGGTCATCGCGTTCATCACCTGCTTGCCGCTCGGGGCGAAGCGCGGCATCGCCTGGCCATTCCAGTCCTTTGCGTTGCAGCCGTCGCAGGGCTTCCAGTTGAGCGGCCAGATCACCTTGCCGTTGCGGTCCTGCACATAGTCCATCAGCTTGGGCGTGAGCTGGCGGCCATGATTGGCGAGCATGGCATAGGCATTGACCATGCGCTCCACCGTCGTTTCGCCCGCGCCCAGCGCAAAGGCGAGATAGGGCTGATAGTCGCCGATCCCCATGGCTTTGATCGTCCCGACAACGCGCGGCATGCCGGTCTGCGCGGCGGCGCGCACGGTCATCAGGTTGCGCGATTGCTCGACGCCCCAGCGCATCGTTTGCGGCCCCGCGCCGCCACCGCTGAAGTTGCGGAAGCATTTCTGCCCGAGCCGTCCGCCCTGATAGACGCAGAACGGCCCGTCGATGATGATCGACGCGGGGGTCATGCCATTGTCGAGCGCGGCGGCATAGACGAACGGCTTGATGGTCGAGCCGGGCTGGCGCATCGCCTGGGTCACGCGGTTATAGGCGGAGAGGCGGGAATCGAACCCGCCCTGCATCGCATAGACGCGGCCGCTGTGCACGGCCTCGATCATCATGCCGCCGGAAACGCCGGGGATATTGCGCAGCGCATAGCTGTTGCCCTCCGGCTTCACCGCGATGATGTCGCCCGCCTTGAGCGACGCGAAGGTGGTGCCGCCGGTGCGCCGGTCAATCAGCGTGGCCGCGCTGCGCGGCAGGGTCGAGGTGCGCCCGCCGGGCAGGCCGATCGACGCGCTGTTCGCCGATTTGTCGAGCACCACCGCCACCGTCCAGTCGGCATAGTCGACGCCGATGTTGGAGGCGGCCAGTTCCGCCTGCCAGCGGGCCGGATCGACCTTGGCGAGCGGGCCGGACCAGCCCTTGCCTGAATCATAGCGGAGCAGGCCCTCTCGCAGCGCGCGGGTGGCCTGCTCCTGCATGAACGGAGAAATGGGGGAGCGCACCCACAGGCCGCCGGCATAGACGCTGTTGGGGCCATCCTCCGCCGTCTCGCCGAACTGAGCTATCAACTGGCGGCGGATTTCCTCGACGTAATAGCCGCCGAACCGCTCATAAGGCGTGCCACGCTGCCTCACCGTGCCGAGTGGCTGGGCGCGGGCCTCCTCATATTGCGGGCGCGTGATGAAGCCGTTCTTGAGCATCTCGCCCAAGGCCCAGTTGCGCCGGTCGAGCGCGCGCTCGGCATAGACTTCCGGCCGATAATTGGCCGGGCCTTTGGGCAGGATGGCGAGATAGGCGGCCTCGTGCAGCGTGAGATCGCCCACATCCTTGTCGAAATAGGCGCGCGCCGCCGCCTGCACGCCATAGGCATTTCGTCCCAGGAAGATCTGGTTGAGATACAATTCCATGATCTGCTGCTTGGTCAGCACATTCTCGATGCGCCAGGCGAGGATCATTTCCTTGATCTTGCGGGTCGGCGAATATTCGTCGCCGATCAGCAGGTTCTTGGCGACCTGCTGGGTGATGGTGGAGCCGCCGCGCGCGCGCTGGCCGCTTCCCAGCTTGGAGGCATAATCGAACACCGCGGCGGCAAAACCGGGCAGGTCGACGCCGTGATGGCTGAAGAAGGTCTTGTCCTCCGCGGCCAGATAGGCGTTCACCAGCATCGGCGGGAAATCGGAATATTGCAGTTGCACGCGCCGCTCCCGCGCGAAGCTGTGCACCGGCTGGCCGTTTATGTCGCGCACCACGGTCGGCAATGGGGGCTGGTAATCGAGCAGGCTCTTGGCATCCGGCAGGCCGCGCGCGAACAGGAGCCAGAACAGGAACAGGCCGGCAAGGAGCACGCCCACGGCATAGCTCAGCCAGCGCCACCGCCGTTGCGCCCAGAGCGCGGACAGCCGCTCGCGTAGCGGCGACTGGGCGTTCTCGCGCTGGAGCCGATAGCCGGTCACGTCACTCGTGGCGTCATCCATAGCGCGGCCCTAGACCATTTTGCGAGAAGGAGGGAACCGCTTTTGCGATGAGCGGCCATCGGGCGCGGCGGCAATGCCCAGGGGTTGCCATGCAGGTGCTGTCGAACGCCATCGCCAGAGCGGTCGGTCGGGCTTTGGCGATCCGCCTGCGCGCGCCTCCATCATCGCCTGGTCGATTGGCGGGCGAAATGAACCGAGACGGCCGCCGCGATGCCCTTGGCGAGTTGCAGGCGGCCATCCTTGGTCGCCATCCATGCAGCGTCCTCGTCATTGCTGATATAGCCCGTCTCCAGCAGGACGGACGGCGTATCCGGCGCCTTGAGCACGACCAACGAGGCGGAGCGCTGCCAGGGCGTGCGGAAACGAAAATGGGGCAGGGCCTCGCGATGCAGAAGTTCGGCGAAGCGCGCCGAAGTGGCCATGGTCTCACGCTGGGCGAGGTCGATGAGGATGGAGCTGACCGCCGTGCTCCTGTCTGTCAGGTCGACGCCGTGGATGATGTCCGCGCGATTCTGCCCCACGGCGAGGCGCGCCGCCTCCCGGTCCGATGCGACGTCGGAGAGGGTATAGATGGTCGCGCCGCGCGCGTCGGTCTGCTCGGCGGCGTCGGCGTGAATCGAAATGAACAGGTCCGCGCCCATTTTGCGCGCAATGCCCGAGCGCTCCTGGAGGATGAGAAAGCGATCGTCGTCCCGCGTGAGGGCTACGCGGATACGGCCGGTCTTGAGCAGCTCGTCGCGCACCGCGCGGGCGATGGCGAGGGTCAGGTCCTTTTCCTGCATCTTCAGCGCGTCGTTGCGCGCGCCCGGATCGTGTCCGCCATGGCCGGGGTCGATCACCACCAGCGGTCGGCGGGCGTCGCGCGGGCCTTCGATGGGCGGCAGCGGGATGCTCGGCGCCGGATCGGGAATGCGCACGATGATGCCGCCCCGGCTGGCGGGCCGGCGCGCCATGTGCAGCGGCGGCGGCAGGGCGGCGGGCGGCGCGGCAAGCGGGGGCGCCGCCGTGAAGGCAAGCGAGGGAGCTGCCAGAATGAGAGCGGCCAGCGGGACCATCGGGCGCGTCTTGTGCCGCGATGCCGGGCCGGTCGTCCAGCGAAATTCGCGTGCGCGCCATGGTCGCCGTCTTGTTGCCATCGCCTGCGCGGAGAATGGAATCCGCCGCCGGACAAGGGCTGCGGCATGGGCCTTTTCATCGTTGCCCTTGGGCACAAGCCCTGCTAGCGCTTGACATTCCGGACCGGCTGCATCGCGATAGAGCGGCGCAGGCGGGTGGGCCGGACCATCATCGCCGCAGGGCGATCTACAGGTTGATGTTGCATGGCGCATGGCTTGACAGGCTCGAAGCACGCGGAAGCGGGCATTGGGCTGCGAGCGCTTCACGAGTTTCCCGCCGGATGCGGGCATGCCCTCGCGACAGACGCACAATTCCTTTTTGAAAACCGGGGTTTGCTCGGCCAGCGCCGCGTTGGAGCGATGCGCTGGATCGCGCGCCCCCTTATTGCGCCGGGTTGCGTCGTTCCCCACCGGGGAGCGGCCACGACCGGCTGGAGACATTTGAATGACAATGCGTATGCTGATCGATGCGCGCCACCGGGAAGAAACCCGGGTCGCGGTCGTTACCGGGAACCGGATCGAGGAGTTTGATTTCGAATCCGCCGAGCACAAGCAGCTCAAGGGCAATATCTATCTCGCCAAGGTAACAAGGGTCGAGCCGTCGCTGCAGGCGGCGTTCGTCGATTATGGCGGCAATCGCCACGGCTTCCTGGCCTTCTCTGAAATCCACCCCGATTATTACCAGATTCCCCGCGAGGATCGCGAGGCGCTGCTCGCCGAGGAAGCGCAGCACGCGGCCGAGGAAGCCGCCCTGCGCGCCGAGGAGGAGGATGACGAGGACGGCGCCGAGGATCTGGGCGTCGAGGTGATCGACCGTCCGCATGATGATGAGGATGGCGATGGCGACGAGCGCGCCGATGGCGGCGCGGAGACTGGCGAGGAAGGCCGTCGTCCGCGCGGCAAGTCTTCCGCCAACGATCAGGCGGCCGATGAGCTGCGCCGCAAGCGCATGGCGCTGCGCCGCCGCTACAAGATTCAGGACGTCATCCGGCGCCGCCAGGTGCTGCTCGTCCAGGTCGTCAAGGAGGAGCGCGGCAACAAGGGCGCGGCGCTGACCACCTATCTGAGCCTCGCCGGCCGTTATTGCGTGCTGATGCCGAACACCAGCCACGGCGGCGGCATTTCGCGCAAGATCAGCAATGGCGCGGACCGCAAGCGCCTCAAGTCGATCATCGCGGAGATGAAGCTGCCCTCGACCATGGGCTGCATCGTCCGCACGGCGGGCCTCTCGCGCACCAAGACGGAGATTCGCCGCGATTTCGATTATCTCGCCCGTTTGTGGGACGAGATTCGCGAGAAAACCCTCAAGGCCGCCGCGCCGTCGCTGATCCATAATGACAGCGATCTCATCAAGCGCGCGATCCGCGATATCTATCACCGCGACATCGAGGAAGTGGTGGTCGAGGGCGAGGAGGGCTATCGCGCCGCCAAGGATTTCATGAAGCTGCTGATGCCCAGCCATGCGCGGCGGGTGAAGCAATATGCCGACGCGGTATCGCTGTTCCAGCGCCACGGCGTCGAGGATCAGCTTGCGGCCATGTATAACCCGGTCGTGCAGCTGAAATCCGGCGGCTATCTGGTCATCAACCCGACCGAGGCGCTGGTGTCCATCGACATCAACTCGGGCCGGTCGACGCGCGAGCATAATATCGAGCAGACCGCCTTCCAGACCAATCTGGAGGCCGCGCGCGAGATCGCCCGCCAGTTGCGCTTGCGCGATATGGCCGGCCTCGTCGTCATCGACTTTATCGACATGGAGCACAACTCCAACGTCCGGAAGGTCGAGAAGGCGATGAAGGAGGCGCTGAAGGACGACCGCGCCCGCATCCAGGTCGGCCGTATTTCCGGCTTCGGGTTGATGGAGATGAGCCGCCAGCGGCTGCGCACCGGCGTGCTGGAAGCGTCGACCCGCGCCTGCCCGCATTGCGAGGGCACCGGCCTGGTCCGCACCGCCTCGTCGGCTGGCCTCTCCGCCTTGCGGATGCTGGAGGAGGAAGCGGCCCGTGGCCGTGGCAGCCAGATCACCCTGCGCGCGAGCCAGGAGGCGGCCTTCTACGTGCTCAACCATAAGCGGCGCGAGCTGGACGAGATCGAGCTGCGTTACGGCGTGCAGATCGTCGTCCTGCCCGATGGCGAGGCCGAGGGCGCGCGCATGTCGGTGGAGGCGAACGGGCCTCGCCCGGTCGTGCAGGTCGCTTATGCGCCGATCGTCAACGACAGCGATATCGAGGATGATGCCGAGGATATCGAAGACGAGGACGTGGACGCCGAGGAGGACGCAGCCGAAGAGGAAGCGGCCAACGATCGCGAGTCTGATGGTGGCCGTCGGCGCAAGCGGCGCCGGCGCGGTCGCCGTGGTCGGCGGGATGGCGAAGAGTCGAGCGAGGCTGAAGATCGTGAGGCCGAGCAGGGCGACGCAGGCGAGGCCGGTGACGAGCCTGTCGGTGAGGACAGCGAGGCGCAGCAAGCCGAAGATGGCGAAGCGCCAGCCCGGCGGAGCCGTCGTGGCCGTCGCGGTGGCCGCCGCCGGCGCGGTGGTCAGGCGGGCGATCAGCCCCTGGCCGATGCCGCGGGTGAGGCGGATGCCGAAGCCAGCCCGGCCGACGATGCCGAGGTGAGCGTTGTCAAGGAGCCGGTCGCTCCCGAGGCTGAGGAGGCCGCCAGCGCACCCGTCGCGGATGTCGCGCCGGTCGAGGCGCCCGCCGCCCCGGCCCGCCGTCGCCGCGTTCGCCGGCCCGCTGCGGCTGCGGCCGCCACGCCGGAGGAGGCCGCGGCGCCCGTTGCGGCAGAGCCGGAAAGTGCGCCCGCTGATGAGACGGTGCCCGTCGAAATCTCGGCCGAATTGACCGAAACCCCGGCGCCCAAGCGCACGCGCCGCCGCAAGGCAGCACCGGCCGCCGAGGCTGAATCGCCTGATGCAGCGAGCGAGACGGCTCCCGTCGCAGATGCCGAGGAACCGCCCGCCAAGCCCAAGCGCACGCGCCGCCGCAAGGTTGCCGAGCCGGCGCCGGAGGCCAGCGATGCCGCCAAGGACGGCGAGGCAGACACAGCCGCGCCGGCCGATGCGCCCGCCGCCGTTCCCGAGGCGGCGAAGGCCGAGACGGTGGATGCGGATGGCGACGCCGACGCCGACGAATCGCCGCGTCGCGGCTGGTGGCAGCGCACGTTCGGCGCGTGACCGGACGCGGCCCTTCGTCCCATGCCCTTATGGGCGGGACGCGGGGCCGCGCGCTCCGGCATGGTCGGCGCGCGGGCCTGCTCAGCAGGATCGCAGAGCACGCGCCGCGCCGCTGGGGGCTGGAGCGTTTCTTACCTGTCCGCCCCGGCGAGCGCGGAGGGGTGACTGCGATGGTCGCCTGCATGCTGGCGCCATGAGCGCCCGGCCGAATGCCAATGGAGCGCCTGCCGGTTCGGGCGCGTCAGCTGGGGTTCAGGCGCGGCCGCGCAGAAGGCGGGCATGGCTTCCCGGTTCGAGTCTCCGGCGATGATCTTGCGCGGTCGATCCCTTGCCGCGCATCTGGCCGGCCTGTTCGCGCGCTTGTTCCTGCTTCTCGCGTTGGTCGGCCTGATCGGCATCCGCCCGGCCCTCGCTCAATCCATCCTGCGCGACGCGGAAACGGAAGCGCTGATGCGCGATGCTACCGCGCCGCTCGTCAAGGCGGCGGGGCTTGATCCCCGCAACGTCGAGATCATGGTCATCAACGATCCGTCGATCAACGCCTTCGTCGCCGGCGGCCAGATCGTCTGGTTGCACAGCGGCCTCATCGCTGCGGCGGACAATCTCAACCAGGTGCAGGGCGTGATCGCCCACGAGCTGGGCCATATCGAGGGCGGCCACATCATCCGCTCGGGCGAGGGTATCAAGGAGGCGACGGGCATCACCCTGGTCAGCTTGCTGCTTGGCGCGGCGGCGATTGCAGCCGGCGGCGGCGAGGCGGGCATGGGCATCATGGCAGCAGGCCAGCAGGCGGCCATGGGCCGCTTCCTCTCCTTCAGCCGCGCGCAGGAGTCCAGCGCGGACGCGGCCGGCGCGCGTTATCTGCATACGGCAGGGATCAGCGGCAAAGGCAGCGTCGAATTCTTCAAGAAGCTACAGAATCTCGAATATCGCCTCTATGTGAACCAGGATAGCTACGCGCGCACCCACCCGCTCTCCAGCGATCGCGTCGCCACCTTGACCGCCGTTTATGAGAAGGATCCGGCCTGGACCAAGCAGACCGACCCCGCGCTGGAGGCGCGCTTCCAGCGGATCAAGGCCAAGCTCATCGGCTTTGTCGAGGAGCCGCCGCGCGTCCTGCAACTTTATCCCCAGACGGACCAGAGCGCGCCCGCGCACTATGCCCGCGCTTATGCCTATCACAAGGGCGCCTATACCGGGCAGGCGCTGCGCGAGGTGGAGGCGCTGCTGGAGAGCGCGCCGCATGATCCCTATTATCTCGAACTGGAGGGACAGGTCCTGCTCGAATCCGGTCAACCCAGGCAGGCTATCGCGCCCTTGCGCGAGGCGGTGGTCGGCGCCGATGGCGCACCGCTCATCGCCACCCTGCTCGGCCACGCACTCGTCGCGACCGATGATGACCAATATCTCGATGAGGCCGAGCGCGTGCTGCGGTCTGCCGTCACGCGCGACAAGGACAATCCCTTTGCCTGGTACACGCTCGGCACCGTCTATCAGCGCAAGGGCGATACGCCCCGCGCGGCGCTGGCCACGGCCGAGCGCTATCAGATGGAAGGGCAGAATGCGCTGGCCTTGCGCCATGCGGAAGTGGCATTGGGGGGCATCCAGCCCAATTCGCCGGACTATCTGCGCGCGCAGGACATCGCCATGGTGAGCCGCGCCGCACTGGAAAAGGACAAGAAGAAACGATGACTGACCGCTCGACCCTGCAAACGGCCCCGCGTCGCCGGCTGTGGACGCCGGCGCTGCTCGCGCTGCTGGTGGCGGGCGGCGCGGCGGTTGCCTATGCCGCGACCACGGACAAGGCCATGCCGGCTGCGGCCGACCGGGCCGCGATCGAGGCGGTGGTGCACGATTATATCCTCGCTCATCCCGAGATCATTCCCGAGGCGATCAAGCGCCTGCAGGCCAAGGAAATGGCCCAGAAGGTCGCCGAGAACCGCGCGGAGCTGGAAACGCCCTATAAAGGCGCATGGGAAGGCGCGGCGCAGCCGGATGTGACACTGGTTGCGTTCATGGATTATGCCTGCGGTTTCTGCCGGGCCTCGCTGCCAGATCTGGCGCGGCTGGTGAAGGAAGACCCCGGCCTGCGCATCGTCTATCGCGAGTTGCCGATCATTGCCGAGGGCAGCGCCGGCGCGGCGCGCGTGAGCCTGCTGGCCGCCGAGGACGGCAAGTTCATGGCCTTCCACAAGGCCATGTATGCGGCGGGCGATGTCGAGCCGGCCACGGTGATCAAGGTGGCGAGCAAGATCGGGCTCGATTCGGGCAAGGCGCAGGCGGCGCTCAAGAGCAAGGCGAGCGACGGCCCGATCGTGGAGAACGTCCGTCTGGCGCAGGCGCTCGATGCAACCGGCACGCCGATGTTCGTGGTGGGCGATCAGGTGTTCACCGGCGCGGTTGGCTATGATGCGCTCAAGGCGGCAATCGCCGAGGCGCGCCAGCGGAGCAATCCCGGCAAGGGATAAGCCGCCCGGCCGCGAGGGGCTGGTCCGGTGCTCCCGCGCAGCCAGGAGCGCGCATGGTCCAAGCTGAATAGAACGAACGCCAGGGCCGCAGGCGGTATGGAGGCTTCCCCTGCTGCCAAGAGGAAGCCCCCCATTGCGCACCCCACATCCGGGAGAGATGGGTTATCGTGCACAAAGCCGGGCGGCCTTCCGGCGCGCTCGAGGTCGATGCGCGACGGCTGGCCCGCACGGATGAGTCCATAAGCGAGTCGGGCCGGGTCGACCTTGATGGAGATCAAATCCGCCGAGCGGAAACCTGCTGCTCGGCCGGCCGGGCGCAGCGTCTGCCCGTCAGTCGCGCAGGCGCAGCGCGTAGAGATGCGGCCAGTTCTTGCCGGTCACATAGAGCAGCCTGGCCTTGGCGTCCCATGCGATGCCGTTGAGCACCGCGCCTGAATCCGTGCCGACATTCTTGGCCACCAGCGGGCCGAGGTCGATCCAGTCGTCGATCGCGCCGGTGGCCGGGTCGATCCGCGCGATCAGCGGCGCATACCAGATGTTCGCGTAAACCGCGCCATCGACATATTCCAGCTCGTTGAGGTTGCGCACCGGGTCGCCCTGCCATGTCACCGAGACGCGGCGGCGCTCCGCCTGCGTCTCCGGGTCGAGGAAGCGCAATTCCGCCGTCCCGTCGCTCATGATGAGGTCCGTGTCGTCGCTGGTGAGGCCCCAGCCCTCACCCTTGTAGGTGAAGGAGCCGAGCGGCTTGAAATCGCGGCGGCGCCAGATGAAGCCCAACCCGGAGCGCCAGGTGATGCTGACGATCCTGTCTTTCCACGGGGCGATGCCCTCGCCGAACAGGTCGCTGCGGATCGGGGTGCGGCGCGTCACGCTGCCATCGGACAGGCGCAGTTCGCGCAATTCGGACTGGCCGACGAGGCCGGTGCTCTCGAACAGGCGCCCATCCGCGATGAACAGCCCCTGGGTGAAGGCTTTGGTGTCGTGCGGAAGCGTTCTCACTACCTCCCACCGGATCTCCGCCTGCGTGGCAGCGCTGGTAAGCAGCAGGAACAGCGCGATGAGGAGACGCGGCATCAATCGGCGGTTTCGGCGAGTGCCGTCGTCAGCCAGCCGGGCAGGCTCACGCCCGCCAGCGTATCGACAGGCCGGTGATCGATGGCGAGGCCCAGCGCGGGGTAGGCGATACGCCGCCGGGCGGGGTCGGACTGGTCGAGCGGCAACACGACGAGGCGGCGGTTCACCTTGTTGCGATAATGCATGCGCGCCGTGTTCTCCTGCCCGACATAGCAGCCCTTCTCGTAATCGACGCCGTTCAGTTCCTGCGCGTTGCATTCGAGCCAGAGCGTCTTGTCCTCGCCCAGTTCGGCCGCGCCTTCCGGCACGCCATGGCCGAGCCGATGTGCATGGAACGCCTCGGCGGCGTCGCCCTCGCCGGCCGGGGCCAGCCAGCGCCAGCCGAGTACGGGCACGCGCGGATCGGGCGCGGCGCCCTCATGCGACTCGGCCGCCCAATGTGCCGCCAGCCCCTCCTCCGGGGTGATCGTGACCGGGCGGCGCAGGCGGTAGAGGGTCAGGCGTTTGGCCAATGTCTCGGCGCGGCTCGCCTCGCAATCGATCAGCACATCCTCCCCGCCGTCCGGGTCGGCCCAGAGGATGAGGTCGAACAGCGCCTTGCCCTGCGGCGTCAGCAAACCAGCGTAGCGCGGCTCGCTGGGCGCGAGCGTCAGCACATCCTGAGTCAACAGCCCTTGCAGGAATGGGCGCGCCTCGGCGCCGCCGACGCGGATGATCGCACGATCGCGAAGGGTGGTCGAAAGCATGGGACTTAGGTAGGGGAAGTATGAGACCAAACCAAGAGAGCAAAGCCCATGACCCAGACATTCGACCTCATCCTGCGCGGCGGCACGGTTCATCTGCCGGGCGGGCCGGCGATGGCGGATGTCGGCGTGCGCGGGGGCAAGATCGCGGCGATCGGCACCGGTCTGGGCGATGCAGGCGAGACGGTCGACTGCACGGGGCTGGATGTGCTGCCCGGCGTGATCGACAGCCAGGTCCATTTCCGCGAGCCGGGGCTGGAGCATAAGGAGGATCTCGAGTCGGGCAGCCGGTCGGCGGTGCTCGGCGGCGTCACCGCCGTGTTCGAGATGCCCAACACCAACCCCAATACCGACACCACCGAGCGGGTGATGGACAAGCTCAAGCGCGCCCATCACCGCATGTGGTGCGACCATGCCTTCTATGTCGGTGCGACTGGCGACAATGCCGAGCAGCTTGGCGAACTGGAGCGCATCCCCGGCACGGCCGGCGTCAAGATCTTCATGGGCGCATCGACCGGCAGCCTGCTCGTCGCGGATGACGAGGCGCTGGCGCGCGTGCTGGCGCATGGCAGCCGCCGCGTCGCCATCCATTCCGAGGATGAAGCGCGGATGAATGCGCGCAAGGGCGAGCGGGTGACGGGCGATCCCTCCAGCCACCCGGTCTGGCGGGACGATGAGAGCGCGATGAAGGCGACCCGGCGGATCGTCAAGCTGGCGCGCGAGGCCGGGCGGCGCATCCATGTGCTGCATATCACCACCCCCGCCGAACTGGAGTTCCTCTCCGCCAACAAGGATATCGCCACCTGCGAGGTCACGCCGCAGCACCTCACCCTGTGGGCGGAGGACGCTTATCCGCGCCTCGGCACCTATGCGCAGATGAACCCGCCGATCCGCTCCGCCGCGCATCGCGAAGGGCTGTGGCACTGGCTGCGGCAGGGCGTGCCGGATGTGCTCGGATCGGACCATGCCCCGCACACGAGGGAGGAAAAGGCGAAGGTCTACCCGGATAGCCCGAGCGGCATGCCCGGCGTGCAGACGCTGGTGCCGCTGCTGCTCGATCATGTTGCGAACGGGCGGCTGACGCTCCAGCGCTTCATCGATCTGACCAGCGCCGGGCCGCAGCGGGTCTTCGGCCTCTCCGGCAAGGGGCGGATCGCGGTGGGCTATGATGCCGATTTCACCGTGGTCGACCTCAAGGCGCGCTGGACGATGGAGGGCGACTGGCTTGCCTCGCGGTGCGGCTGGTCGCCGTTCGAGGGGCAGACCGTGACCGGCCGGCCGGTCGGCACCATCATCCGCGGCCATCGCGTGATGTGGGAGGCGCAACTGGCCGATGCGGCTATCGGCGAGCCGCTCCGTTTCGAGTCGACCAGCTTTCCGGGGCATTGAGGGAGCGCCATGGCGGCCAGCATATCGGGGGGGAAGGCGCGTTCACGCCGCAAGGCCAGGCGAAGCCCGCTCATGCGCCTTGTGCGGTGGGTCGGGCTGGCGATCCTCGCCTTCGTCGGCGTGTCGCTGCTGCAGGTGCTGGCCTATAAAATCGTGCCGGTTCCGGTCACGCTCACCATGCTGTTCGACAAGAACGGCATCACCAAGGACTGGACGCCGCTCTCCCGCATCGACCGGGATATGGCGCGCGCGGCCATTGCGGGGGAGGACGCCAAATTCTGCCAGCATCATGGCTTCGATGCCAAGGCGATCCGGGCGGCGATGGATCATAATGAGCGGGGCGGGCGCATCCGGGGCGGCTCGACCATCAGCCAGCAGACCGCCAAGAATGTGTTTCTCTGGCAAGGCGGCGGCTTCTTCCGCAAGGGGCTGGAGGCCTGGTACACCGTGCTGATCGAGGCGATCTGGGGCAAGCGCCGGATCATGGAGGTCTATCTCAACGTCGCCGAGACGGGGATCGGCACCTATGGCGTGGAGGCGGGTGCCATCCGCTACTTCAACCATGGCGCGGAGAAGCTCTCGCCAATCGAGGCCGCCCGCATCGCCGCCGTGCTGCCGCTGCCCAAGAAACGCGCCGCCATCGCCCCCAGCGGCGCGACCCGCCGCCACGGCAATCGCCTCGCGCGCAACATCGCCGCCGTCCGCGCGCAGGGACTGGATCGCTGCCTCGATTGAGACGGGGTGCGCATGCCCGCGCGCTCATTATGGAAGGCCGGCACTCGCCAAACGAGGCGCTGGTCTCAGGCCATGGCCCCGTCGACATGCCCATCTCCGTAGGACCGCTACCCGCGCGGATCGACATTCAGGCCAGATCGAGCCGCAGCCGGGGGTAGCCGAAGGGCAAATGCTCACTTTCGGGGGCCGGCAGCGCAGAGAAACGCCCTTCGCAAGCCGGCATGCGCTGAAGGGCGATCCCCCCTGGACTCCCGCTTTCGCAGGAGCACAAGAAGGTTCGATCTGAAGTGGACGACGGCCAGACAGGCGGGCCAAAATCAGGCGTGCCCTTTGGCGGTCGAACCGGCCGCATCTCGCGTCGACCTGTGCTTTCGCTCAAGCCGCCGGCGTGGCCGTGTAGATCGTCGGGAAGAGCTGCCTGAACGCGGCCAGTTTCGGCGCGTCCCAGCGCTTGATGTAGCCATGCTCAGGATTGTTCTTCATGAAATCCTGATGATAGTTTTCGGCCGGCTGGAAGCGCCCGACCGGCTCGATCCGCGTGACGATCGGCTCTTTCCACAGGCCGGACTTGCCGAGCTGGGCGAGATAGGCCTTGGCCACTTTTTCCTGGTCTGCGCTCTGCGGGAACAGGGCGGAGCGATATTGGGTGCCGTGGTCCGGCCCCTGATAATTGAGTGTCGTCGGGTCGGTAATCACCGAGAAAAAGACGCGTAGCAGCGTGCCATAGCTCACCTGGCTGGGGTCGTAGGTCACGCGCACCGACTCGGCATAGCCGGTGCGGCCGGTGCCGACCTGCTCATAATTGACGCGGAGTTCCGCCGGGCCGCCGCCATAGCCGGAGACCACGCTTTTCACGCCCTTCACATGGGAGAACACGCCTTCAACGCCCCAGAAGCAGCCGCCTGCGAAATAAGCGGTGGCGGTCCCGGCCTTGCCGGCCGGCGTATCGATGGCGGGCTTGGGCGCGAGTTGCGTCTGCTCGGCAGCGCCTGCCGGGGACGTCATAAGGGCCGTGCTGGCGAATAAGATGCCAAGCCCGGCGGAAAATGGGCGGATAAAAGTCTTGGTCATGAGTCTATGTCCATCTTGAACGAACACGCGCCCGATCCCCCGCTGCGTTCGGGCAGGCGGTAAAGTTGGGCTTTTGAACGGCATTCGTCAAGGCGAGCCGGGCAGGGTCAATGTCCGGTAGCGGTCCGGTTTGAGGGCAAGGAGGCCCCTTCCCACCGTCACCCCGGGCTTCCGCTTATTGGCGGGAAGATAGAGTGAACGGAAAAGCAGCGGAACCCCGGGTCAGGCCGGGGGTGAGGACTTTGTCATCCAGCAGCAGCATCGCCGGGCATGCCGCCCGGCTCATCCGCCCTCCGCTCAGCGCAGCGCGGCGCAGGCTTCCTGGATGCGCGTGCAAGCCTTTTTGAGAATCTCCTCGGAGGTGGCGTAGCTGACGCGGAACGCCGGGGCGAGGCCGAAGGCGCCGCCATGCACGGCCGCGACATTCACCGTATCGAGGAAATAGTTGATGAGATCGGCGTCCGTCTCGATCACCTGCCCAGCCGGCGTTTTCTTGCCGATGCAGCCGGTCGCGTCGGGATAGACGTAGAAGGCGCCTTCCGGCGTCGGGCAGTTGAGGCCCGGCGCATCGTTGAGCATGGCGACGACGAGGTCGCGCCGGCCCTTGAACGCGGCATTGCGCTCGATCAGGAAGTCCTGGTCGCCGTTCAGCGCGGCCACGGCGGCCGCCTGGCTGATCGAGCAGGGGTTGGACGTGGACTGCGATTGCAGCTTGGCCATGCCCTTGATGATCCACTGCGGGCCGCCGGCATAGCCGATGCGCCAGCCGGTCATCGAATAGGCCTTGGAGCAGCCGTTGACCGTCAGCGTGCGCTCATAGAGGTCCGGGCAGACCTGCGCGATCGTCTTGAACGGCGTCGGCGCATACCAGATATGCTCATACATATCGTCCGTGAGGATCAGCACGTCCGGGTGGCGGCGCAGCACCTCGCCCAGCGCCATCAGTTCCTCGCCCGAATAAGCGGCGCCCGTCGGGTTGGAGGGCGAGTTGAGCAGCACCCAGCGCGTCCTGGGCGTGATCGCCGCCTCAAGTTGCTCGGGCGTGATCTTGTAGAGCTGGTTCGGCCCGGCGGAGATGATGACCGGCGTGCCGCCCGCGAAGTTCACGATATCGGGATAGCTGACCCAGTAGGGCGCCGGTATGATGACCTCGTCGCCTGCGTCGATGGTGGCGAGCAGCGCGTTGAACAATGTGTGCTTGCCGCCCGAGTTGACGCTGATCTGGCCCGGTTCGTAGGCGAGATCATTGTCGCGCTTGAACTTGGCGGCGATCGCGTCCTTGAGGTCGGCCGTGCCGTCGACATTGGTATATTTGGTCTGCCCGGCGCGGATCGCTGAAATCGCCGCTTCCTTGACGAAATCGGGCGTGTCGAAATCCGGCTCGCCCGCCGACAGGCCGATAATATCCTTGCCCTCACGCTTCAGGGCGATGACCCGATCGGTCATGGCGAGCGTGGCGCTGGGCTGGATACGGCCGAGGGCGGCGGAAGTCCGAGGCATGGATTGACTCCTGGGAGAGCTGGAATGAGCGCGAGAATCCGGCGGAGGCCGAACAGCGCGGTCCATAGTCGGCTCAGCCGCCCCGCGCAACCTTGGGCGCAACGACGGTGGCGGCGACAAGGCCCCGCGCGGCGTTGCCGATGAAGAAGCCGTCCGCCAGATCATAAGGGCGCAAATCCGCTTCCTCGGCTTCGTGCAGGTCGAGCAATGTCTGCCGGAGCACGCCCGGCAGCAGACCGCGCGAAAGCGGCGGCGTCAGCAGCCGGTCATGGCGCTCGACAAAGACGGAGGAATAGCAGCCGTCGGTGACAAAGCCCTGCTCATCGAGCAGTACGACTTCCGGGGTGCCGCCTTGCTTCAGGGCCTCCGTATAATGGCGGCGGTCGGTGGTCTTGTGGCGCAGGCGGATATCGTCCGCGGGCAGTTGGCGCGCGATCAGGCTCACCGGCACGATGGCCTGCGCCCATTGCACGGGCGGCCGCACCTCCACCGCAATGTCTCCGTCGCGTGCGAGCAACGCCCGCACCCGGCGCGGTTCGATGAAGCCGAAGGTCGCCGCCTGCAACTCGTTGCGCAGCCTGTGCCGGTCGAGCCGAAAGCCGAGCGCGTCGGCGCTGGCCTGCAGCCGGGCGATATGCCGGTCGAGCATCGGCAGACCCTTGGCGGGGTCGAACGCCATCGTCTCGATCAGATCGAACGCCGCCGGTTCTCCGGCCCGTGCCGCTAGCCCGCCCAAGCCTTGCACTCCCCCTGTCAGCGCGCCGTGATGAAGCGCGCCTTGTCGAGACATTCCTGCCATTCCGCGTCGGCCTGGCTATCGGCGACAATGCCGGACCCCAGCCCCAGCCGACCGCGCCGTTCCCCCATCTCCAACGAAATGGTGCGGATCGCAACATTGAACTGCGCCGCACCATCCGGCGCGATGTGGCCGATGCTGCCGGTATAAACGCCTCGCCCGGCCTGCTCCACCTCGCGGATCACCTCCATGGCGCGCAGCTTGGGCGCGCCGGTGATCGAGCCGCAGGGGAACAGGGCGCGCAGCACGTCGACCGGGCCGAGATCCTCGCGCAACCGCCCTTCGACGATGGAGATCATCTGGTGGATGGTGGGGTAGCTCTCCACCCGGAACAGGGCCGGCACCCGCACGCTGCCCGGCTGCGTGACCCGCGAAATGTCGTTTCGCAACAGGTCGACGATCATCAGATTCTCGGCGCGCTGCTTGGGGTCGGCGGCCAGCGTGGCGACGGCATCGGCATCGGCTGCGGGGTCGGCGAGCCGGCGCGCGGTGCCTTTCATCGGCCGCGTCTCGATGCGGCCGGCCGCCAGGCTGAAGAAGCTTTCGGGCGAGAAGGAGAGGATGTGCCGCCCATCGTGGCGGACGAGCGCACCATAGCCAGCGGCCGCGTGCGGGCGGATGGCGGCATAAGCGGCGAGCGGGTCGCCCGGCAGAGCCACCGAGGCGGGGAAGGTGAGGTTCGCCTGATAGATATCCCCCGCGCGGATATAGCCGAGCACCGCATTGATCGCGCGCTCATAGTCCGCGCGGGAAATGAGCGGCTCGACCGCGCCGATCGCGGCCGGATCGGGCGGGGGGAGGAGGGTGGGCATGTCCTCCGGCGCCAGTTCATGCGCCCGTTCAAACAGGCCGAACCAGAGCAGCGGGCCTTCGTCCCCCGCGCGTGGGCCATGGCCGGCAAGGCGCGGCTCGAAAGCGTGGCCGGCGGCATAGGAAAGGTAGCCTGCCGCATGCAGGCCGCGCGCGCCCGCGGCCTCGATTCCTGCGAGCGCGGGCAGCACCTCGTCCATATGGTCGGCGCGGATGGTGTCGACCGGGTCGCGGAACAGCGTGATGCGCCCGGTCCCGCCCGCGCTCGCATCATCGAGCAGGATGAACGGCGCCGGCGCGCCGGGGAGGGAGAGGGGCGGACTCATCGCGCTCTCATGGCAGCGGCAGGGAGCCATGGCCAGCATGGCCGCGTCGCCAGCGGCCGATCATCCATTTGCGGTCTGTGGTCGCGCATGACCCGGTTCCGTCTCTTCTTCCGCGTGAGCCTGTGCCGGAGCGAACGATGCGGCACGCCATGCCCGGAGGGGGCGTCGGGCGCGCCGTGAGGCTGCGCCCGCGCCGCTCAATCGAACAGCGAACTGACCGACGTTTCATCCGCGATGCGGTGGATCGCTTCGCCGAGCAGCGGGGCGATGGGGAGCTGGCGGATGCGCGCGGAGTTGCAGATCGTCTCTGTGGCGAGGATGGTGTCGGTAATCACCAGTTCCAGCAGGTCCGAGCCATCGACCCGCGCGACCGCGCCACCGGAGAGCACGCCGTGCGTCACATAGGCGACCACGTCGACCGCGCCGGCCGCCTTGAGCGCGCTTGCGGCATTGCAGAGTGTGCCGGCCGAATCGACGATATCGTCGATCAGCACGCAGAAGCGCCCCTTCACGTCGCCGATGATGTTCATCACCTCCGATTCGCCGGCGCGCTCGCGGCGCTTGTCGACGATGGCGAGCGGGGCGTTGTTCAGCCGCTTGGCCAGCGCGCGGGCGCGCACCACGCCGCCCACGTCCGGCGAGACGACCGTGAGATTGTCGATCGGGAACCGCGCCTGGATGTCCGCCGACATGACCGGCGCCGCGAACAGATTGTCGGTTGGGATATCGAAGAAGCCCTGGATCTGCCCGGCATGCAGATCGACCGAGAGCACCCGGTTGGCCCCGGCAACGGTGATGAGGTTGGCGACCAGCTTGGCCGAGATTGGCGTACGCGAGCCGGATTTGCGATCCTGCCGGGCATAGCCGAAATAGGGCATCACCGCCGTGATCCGCTTGGCTGACGCGCGCTTGAGCGCGTCGATCATGATGAGCAGTTCCATCAGATTGTCGTTGGTCGGGTAGCTGGTCGACTGGATGACGAACACGTCCTCGCCGCGCACATTCTCGTGCACCTCGACGAAGACTTCCTCATCGGCGAACCGGCGCACGCTCGCCTTGGTCAGCGGCAGTTCCACATAGCTGGCGATCGCCTGCGCCAGCGGCAGGTTGCCGTTGCCAGAAATGAGCTTCATGCCGGGAGTCCCTGGATCACCTGTGTGCGTGCCGCTCCTCTAGCGGGGCGGGGCGCGCAAGGGAAGGCAGTTGTGAGAATCGGCTGGCGCGCACCTGTGAGCGCGCTGTTTCCATCCCGCCTGAAAATGCTCTAGAGCGCCGCCATGACCGATCATCTCCGCATCGCGATGGCGCAGCTCAATCAGGCCGTGGGCGATCTTGCCGGCAATGCCGATGCGATGCTGGCCTGGCGCGCGAAGGCCGCTGCGGCCGGGGCGGACCTAGTCGTCTATCCCGAATTGCAGCTTATCGGCTATCCGCCCGAGGATCTCGTGCTCAAGCCCGCGCTCGTCGCCCGCGCCGAGGAGCAGCTTCACCGGCTGGCCGAGGCGACGGCCGATGGCGGCCCGGCCATGCTGGTCGGCACGGTGATCGGCAATGAGGGGCTGCTGTTCAATTGCGTGGCGCTGCTGGAGGGTGGGCGGATCGCCGCCATCCGCCAGAAGCGCGAGCTGCCCAATTACGGCACGTTCGATGAGAAGCGCCTGTTCGCGCCGGGGCCGCTGCCCGATCCGGTCGAGTTTCGCGGAGTTCGGCTTGGCCTGCCGATCTGCGAGGATATCTGGTTTCCCTTCGTCACCGCGCATCTCGCCGAGCGGGGCGCGCAGCTTCTCATCAACATCAACGGCAGCCCGTTCGAGGTCGGCAAGGATGATCGGCGGGTGCATGGCGTTTGCGCCGCGCGCGTGCGGGAGACGGGGCTGCCGATCCTCTATCTCAACCGCGTCGGCGGGCAGGATGAGCTGGTGTTCGATGGCGCCTCCTTCGTGCTCAACGCGACGGGCGAAGTCGCGCAGATGCTCCCCGATTGGGAGGAGGCGCTGGTCCTGACCGATTGGGCGCGCGATTCCACCGGCCGCTGGGTCTGCGCGCTGGGGGACATCCACACGCTCGATCCGCCCCCGGCCGACATTTATCACGCCATGGTCATCGGCCTGCGCGATTATGTGACGCGCAATCGCTTCCCCGGCGTGGTGCTCGGCCTTTCCGGCGGCATCGACAGCGCGTTGAGCGCGGCCGTTGCGGTCGATGCGCTGGGCGCCGACAAGGTGTGGTGCGTGATGCTCCCCTCGCGCTTCACCAGCCAGGAGAGCCTGGAGGATGCGGAAGGCTGCGCGCGGATGCTCGGCTGCCGGCTGGATACCATCTCCATCGTGCCGGGCACGGAGGCGTTCGATGCCATGCTGGCGCCTGCCTTCGCCGGCCGCTCGCCCGATCTCACCGAGGAGAATATCCAGTCCCGCCTGCGCGGCGTGACGCTGATGGCGCTCTCCAACAAGTTCGGCCACATGTTGCTCACCACCGGCAACAAGAGCGAGATGAGCGTCGGCTATGCGACCATCTATGGCGACATGGCGGGCGGCTATTCGGTCCTCAAGGATGCCTACAAGACCACCGTGTTCGACCTCTCACGCTGGCGCAACGCCAACCGGGGCGACCTCTGCCTCGGCCCGGACGGCCCGGTGATGCCGGAGCGTGTCATCACCAAGCCGCCCACGGCGGAACTGCGCGAGGATCAGAAGGATTCGGACAGCCTGCCGCCTTATGAGGTGCTCGACCCGATCCTCTATGGCCTCATCGAGCAGGAGAAATCGGTCGACCAGCTTGCCGCCATGGGCTTCGAGCGCGAGACGGTCGCCCGCATCGAGCGGCTGCTCTATGTCGCGGAATATAAGCGCCGCCAGTCCCCGCCGGGGGTGAAGCTGGGGCGCCGCAATTTCGGGCGGGATCGTCGCTATCCTATCACCAATGCCTTCAGGACGGGTTGAACAGTCATGACAGTCGTCACCCGCTTCGCTCCCTCGCCGACCGGCGCGCTGCATGTCGGCAATATCCGCACCGCTCTGCACAACTGGCTGTGGGCGCGGCACCATGGCGGTGTCTGCCGGCTGCGCATCGACGATACCGATGGCGAGCGCTCGGAGGAGCGCTTTGTCGAGGGCATCCGCGCCGATCTCGCCTGGCTTGGCCTGGCGATGGAAGACGAGGTGCGCCAGTCGCAGCGCTTCGCTCTCTATGAAGCGCGGTTCGCGGCGCTGCAGGCGGCTGGGCGCGTCTATCCCTGCTACGAGACGGCGCAGGAGTTGGACCTGCGGCGCAAGGTGCTGCTCGGGCGCGGGCTGCCGCCGGTCTATGACCGCGCGGCGCTGAGCCTGACCGCCGACCAGATTGCCGCATTCGAGGCCGAGGGGCTTACGCCGCACTGGCGCTTCAGGCTCGATCATGAGTCGCCGATCGCCTGGACCGATCTGGTGCGCGGCGACCAGCATTTCGACCCCCGCCTGCTTTCCGATCCGGTGATTCGCCGGGCGGATGGAAGCTGGCTCTACATGCTGCCCTCGGTCATCGACGATATCGACATGGGCGTGACGCATATCGTGCGCGGCGAGGATCATGTCTCCAACACGGCGGCGCAGCTCCAGATGTTCGCGGCGCTGGGGGCGGAGGTGCCGACGGTGGCGCATACCGCGCTCCTCGTTGGCGCGGAGGGCAAGCTCTCCAAGCGGCTTGGCTCACTCGGTGTCGCGGCCTTCCGCGAAGCGGGGCTGGAGCCGATCGCGATCCACGCGCTGCTCGCGCGGCTGGGGACGAGCGATCCGGTCGAGCCGGTGACGGACATGGCGCCGCTGATCGAGCGGTTCGATTTCGCGCATTTCGGCCGTGCGCCGGCGCGCTTTGCCGAGGAGGAACTGGCGGCGCTCAACCAGAAGATCGTGCATCAACTGGCTTACGACACGGTTGCCGATCGGCTGCCGCAAGGGATCGGCCCGGCCGAGTGGGTGGTGATCCGGCCCAATCTCGCCAGTGTGGGCGAGGCCGCTGCATGGCTGCCGGTGCTTGCCGGCGCGATTCCCCTGCCGGCGCTTGAGGAAGCGGAGCACGCCTATCTCGCACTGGCGGCGGAGTTGGCGGGGGAGGCCGATTTCGCCGGCGATCCTTGGCACGCCCTCACCACGGCGCTCAAGGAGCAGACGGGGCGCAAGGGCAAGGCGCTGTTCCTCCCGCTGCGCCGTGCGCTCACCGGCCTCGACCACGGACCGGACATGGCCGCGCTGCTACCGCTGATCGGCCGCGCGCGCGCCGTCGAGCGTTTGCGCGGCGCGGCGAAGGCGGCGGAGCCACGCTAATGCCTTCGGTCCCGGCGGATGGCGATCAGGCGGTGTGTCGCCCCCGTTCGTCATCGCTTTGCAACGTCGCCGCGGCTCCCTATGTTGGCGCCATGCAAATTCTCCCCCGCCCGGTCTCGCCACGCAGTGCGCTTGCCGATCTGCGCGAGATGTTCTCGCCGGAGCGGCCGCATCGCTGGACGCTGCTGGCGCTGTCCGCCGCGCTCACCGGCCTGATGCTGTGGGGCTTCGTGCTCGATTCGCGTATCCCGGAGCAGCCGCGCGAGATCACCTATGTCGAAAGCTGGATGGCGGACCGCAAGGATAGCGACATCATCCGCAAGCAGATTGCCGATCTCGATGCCTATGAGGCCAGCCTGGTGAAGAAGCAGGGCACCTATCAGAAGCTCGCCGACAGCTTCGGCATCGAATATCGCGAGGAAGCGGCGCGCAGCGAGGCGCAGCGCAAGACGGTGATCGCGGCGATCCACAAGCGCCTGCAGGAGCGCCTTGCCGCTGCCGAGGCGCGCGAGGCCACCGGCGGCGCGACGGCGCCCTGACTTGGCGCGCGACACGGCCTGGATGGCCGCCGCCATCGCCCTTTCCCAGCGCGGCCGGGGTCGCACCGCGCCCAATCCCAATGTCGGCTGCATCCTGCTCGATGCGCATGGGCACGTCGCCGGGCGGGGCTGGACCCAGCCGGGTGGTCGCCCCCATGCCGAGGCGATGGCGCTGGCGCAGGCGGGCGAGCGGGCGCGCGGCGGCACCGCCTATGTCACGCTGGAACCCTGCGCGCACGACTCGATACGCGGTCCCTGCTGCGCCGATCTGCTGACCGCCGCGGGCATCGCCCGTGCGGTGGTCGCCATGGCGGACCCGGACCCGCGCACCGACGGCGCCGGCTTCGTTCGGTTGCAGCAGGCCGGCATCGCGGTCGAAACCGGCGTGCTGGCGGACGAGGCGCGCGCCGCCATGGTGGGATTCCTTGCGCGGCGAGCATGGCGGCGGCCGTTCGTCACGCTCAAGATGGCGCTGTCACTCGATGGCTGCATCGCGCTTGCTGATGGCACCAGCCGCTGGATTACCGGCGCCGCCGCGCGCGCCCATGCCCATCTGGAGCGGGCGCGCCACGAACTGATCCTGGTGGGACGTGGCACGCTGGCGGCGGATCATCCGCGCCTCGACGTGCGGCTGAGGGGGCTGGCCGATCGCGCGCCGCAACGCTGCCTGCTGAGTCGGAGCGCCGCCGCGCCGGAGGGCTGGCTGGCGATCCAGGCCCCGGCCGACATTGCCGGGCTGCCCGGCGATCATCTGTTCATCGAGGGGGGCGCGCGCACGGCGGGGAGCTTTCTCGCCGAGGATCTGGTCGACCGGCTGCTGCTCTATCGCGCGCCGATCCTGATCGGCGGCGGCATGGCGAGTCTTGCCGATATCGGCCTGCTCGACCTGCCCGACGCGCACGGCCGCTGGCGCCTTGTCGACGCACGCAGCTTCGCGCCCGATCGGCTGGAGGTTTACGAGCGGACGCGGGCGGCTTAGAGGCAGACGCCATGTTCACCGGCATCGTCTCCGACATCGGCACTATCCGCGCGGCGGAGCAGCGTGGCGATCTGCGTCTCGTCATCGGTTGCCGCTACGATATGGCCACGGTGGCGATCGGCGCCTCCATCGCCTGTTCCGGCGTTTGCCTGACGGTGGTCGACAAGGGACCGGACTGGTTCGCGGTCGACCTCTCGGCCGAGACCGTCTCGCGCACCGCGCAGGGCGCCTGGTCGGTCGGGCGCAGGCTCAACCTCGAGCGCGCCCTCAAGGTGGGCGAGGAGCTGGGCGGCCATATCGTCACCGGCCATGTCGACGGCATTGGCGAGGTGGTTGCCGTGGCGCCGGAGGGCGATTCGCACCGGGTCGAGGTCCGCCTGCCGGCCGACCTCGCGCCCTATGTGGCGGCCAAAGGCTCCATCACCGTCGATGGCGTCTCGCTGACGGTCAACGCCGTGACGGACGAGGCGGAGGGCACGCGTTTCGGCCTCAACATCATCCCCCATACGTGGGAGGTGACGACATTGGGCACGCTCGCCACGGGGCAGCCGGTCAATCTGGAGATCGACGTGCTGGCGCGTTATCTGCATCGCATGCGGGATCATGCTGCGCTAATGTGATATTCCGGCTTGGCGGATCACATTAGAGTGTGATAGCCCGCTAATCATGAGTAGCGAACTGATCGACAATGTCCGCCGGCTGGTGCGCGAGGGAACCCTCTCGCGCTCGGGCCTTGCCCGCGCCGCCGGGCTTCACGCCAACAGCCTGCGCCGGCTCGATGAGCCGGACTGGAACCCGACGGCGGAGACGCTCGGCAAGCTGGAGGTCTATCTCGCCGCGCGCGAGCATGGCACCGCGCTGGCCGGCGCGGAGGAGATCATCAACGAGGCGCGCAACGGGCGCATGTTCATCCTCGTCGATGATGAGGACCGCGAGAATGAGGGCGATCTGGTCATCCCCGCGCAGATGGCGACGCCCGATGCGATCAATTTCATGGCGACGCACGGGCGCGGGCTGATCTGCCTGGCGCTCACCCAGGCGCGGGTCGATCAGCTCGGCCTCAACCTGATGAGCGCCAACAACGGCACCCGGCATGAGACGGCCTTCACCGTCTCGATCGAGGCGCGCGAAGGCGTGACCACCGGCATTTCCGCCGCTGATCGCGCGCGCACCGTCGCGGTCGCCATCGATGCGGCGCGGGGGCCGGCGGATATCGTCACGCCGGGCCATGTCTTCCCGCTCGCTGCGCGCGATGGCGGCGTGCTGGTGCGCGCCGGCCATACCGAGGCGGCGGTGGACGTGGCGCGGCTCGCCGGCCTCAACCCCTCCGGCGTGATCTGCGAGATCATGAAGGATGACGGGACGATGGCGCGGCTGGACGACCTCATCCTGTTCGCGCAGAAGCACAAGCTCAAGATCGGCACCATCCGCGACCTGATCGCCTATCGCCGCCGCAACGATCATATGATCGAGCGGCGGGCGGAGGCGACCTTTCGCAGCCGCTGGGGGGGCGACTGGCGCACGGTGAGCTTCTTCAACCGCGCCACCCAGTCCGAGCAGATCGCGCTCATCAAGGGCCATGTCTCGCCCGACGAGCCGACGCTGGTGCGCATGCATCAGGTCTCGATCTTCTCCGATATCTTCGGCGAGGAAGGGCCGCGCGCGCGGCTGCTTGCCCGCTCGATGGAGATTGTCGCGGAGGAGGGCGCGGGCATCATCGTGCTCATCAACCGGCCGGAGAAGGACCGCTACAGCCGCATGATCCGTGCGCGCAAGGGCGGGGATGGAGACGGCGGCGAGGGTGGCCGGATGCTGGAAGAGTTGCGCGATTATGGTGCGGGCGCTCAGATTCTCTCCGAGCTGGGCGTGCATGACATGATCCTGCTCACCAACAGCCACCACAATCTCATCGCGCTCGATGGCTATGAGCTCGCGGTGGTCGGCGAACGGCCGATTACCGAGGCATAGAGCTTGTCCGCATGAGAAAGACTCCGTGCTCCTGCGCAGGCAGGGGCCTGGGGCGGTCACGCGCTGTCCGCGCACCCCGGCTCCGGCTTTCGCAGGCATACGATATGGCTCAACCCGAACAGGACGACGTCAGGATGGATCGGCATAGCGTTCAGCCTGCGCTGGAAAGGGCGATGCCCCGCAACCCGGAGCGCCGCATGGCCATGCCCTGTGCGCACCGGCCGCGCGCGGACGTCTCCCTTGCAGGCGGCCCGACTGACGATCGGCTCCGCGCGTGACGGATACGCTGGCGGCGGGTCTGGCGCTCGCCTTGTTCTCCGCTGTCGCCTCCGCCTTCGCCCATGCCACACTCAAGTCGGGCAGCGACAAGCTGGCCGTGATGGCGTGGATCAGGCTGTGCGAACTGACGACGGCGCTGCCCTTCGTGCTGTGGATCGGCCTGACCCCGGCAGATCTGTGGCTCTGGATCGGCGCGGCGGTCGCGGTGCACGCGCTCTATCAACTCATCCTCTCCTGGTCCTATACGGTCAGCGATTTCACGGCGGCCTATCCGGTCGCGCGCGGCTTCACGCCCATTTTCACCGCGCTGCTCGGCATCGTGGTGCTGGGCGACCGGCTGGATGGGCTGGCGCTGGTGGGCATCGCCATCATCAGCATGGGCATCCTCACCTTCGCGCGCGGCCGGGCGCTCTCGCTGCCGGGGTTGCTGGCGGCGTGCGCGACCGGCTTGCTCACCACCTGCTATACTCTCGTGGACGCCAAGGGCGTGCGCGCGGCCCCGGAGGCGCTGACCTTCATCGCCTGGTTCTATCTCATATGCGGCGTGCCGATTCCGCTGATGCTGCTCATCCGCAGCGGCCGGCGGACGATGGCGCTGCTGGCGCATGACGTGCGGCCGGGCCTCGCCGCCGGGCTGCTTTCATTGCTCGCCTTCGTGCCTGCCCTGTTCGCGCTGGGCATGGCGCCGGTCGGTGCGGTCGCCGCGTTGCGCGAGACGAGCGTGCTGATCGGGCTTGTGATCGGCGCCGTGATGCTCAAGGAACGGCTTGATCGGCGCCGGATCACCGGGGGCCTGCTGGTCACGGCGGGCACATTGACCCTCATTGCCGGCGCGGCCTTCGCGTAGTGGATTGTTTCGAAAGGATATTGCATGGCCAGATTTCTCATTGTCGAGGCGCGCTTCTACGAGCATCTCAATGATCAGCTCATTGCTGGCGCCAGGGCCGCGCTGGAGGAAGCGGGGCATCATCATGAGGTGCTGACCGTGCCCGGCGCGCTGGAAGTGCCTGGCGCCGTCGCCATGGCGGCCGAGAGCGGGCGCTATGATGGCTTCGTCGCCATCGGCGTGGTGATTCGCGGCGAGACCTATCATTTCGAGATCGTCTCGAACGAGAGCGCGCGCGGGCTGATGGCGCTCTCGATGGACGGCATCGCCATCGGCAACGGCATCCTCACGGTCGAGAATGAGGCGCAGGCGCAGGTCCGCGCCGACCCGGCACAGAAGGACAAGGGCGGCGAGGCGGCCAGGGCGGCGATCCGCATGCTGGAGATTGCCGGGCGTTTCCGCGACTAAAGCGTTTGCACGTCAGGCGGTCTCACCGGACGGATCGGCCACGCGCGCGGCGTCAGCGCTCGGAAAAGCCGCTGACCAATGCCGTGAGGCCGGTCTCGAAGCTCTCGTCGAAGTTCAGCATCTCATCGAGATAGTCGTGCATCGGCCCATTGGCTTCAAAGCTGGCCCAGCCGAGCGCGAAGGAAATGATCGAGGCGATGCAGGAGAGCGCGCGCGGCTGATCGAGGCCGAGCGTCCCGAGCGGCGCCGCGATCTGCCGGGCATGCTCGGCGACGGCGCGCTCGCGCGGTGCCTGCGCCACGGCGCAGAGCCGGGCGCCGTCGCGGTGGCTTGAGAAGGCGGCACGGAGCGCCCGGCCGAATGCGAGCAGCCAGCTTCGCCAGTCGCCGGCATCGGGCGCGACGCGATAGGCTGGCGCATAAATGTCCCGCGCCATCAGCCCGAGCAGTTCCGCCTTGTCGCCCACATGCCAGTAGAGCGCGGGCGCCTGCACATCGAGCCGGGCCGCGAGGCGCCGCATGCTCAGCCCACCCAGCCCCTCCTCCTCAAGCAGATCGAAGGCGGCGGCGATCAGCCGGTCGCGGTCGAGCTGGATGTGCGGTCGCGGTGCCATGCCGGGCTGGATTGACTATTTAACACTGTTAAGTCAATATGGGCGGCAGGAGAAGGATGAAGGAGGTCCGCCATGTCGTCCGTCAGCGGCTATGTTCGCAATGCCTGGTATGTCGCGTCCTGGGCGCAGGATCTGGCGCCGGAAAAACCCTTTGCGATCACGATATTGGGCGAGCCGATCGTCATCTGGCGCACGGCTGGCGGGGCGCTGCACGCGCTCGAGGATCGCTGCGTCCATCGTCTTGCACCGCTCTCGCTGGGCCGGTGCGAGGGCGAGCGGCTGCGTTGCATGTATCATGGCCTGCTGTTCAACCCGGATGGCGTCGTGGCGGAGATACCGGGGCAGGACATCATTCCCGCCGGCGCGCGGGTGCGCTCCTATGCCGTGGTCGAGCAGCATAGCTGGGTCTGGGTGTGGATGGGGGACGCGGCACTGGCCGATCCGGCGCTGGTGCCGCCCGCCGTGGGCTATGACGATCCCGATTATATCCTCGGCCACGGCCAGCTCGATTATGCGGCGCAGGCGCGGCTCATCAATGACAATCTGCTCGATTTCAGCCATCTGAGCTATGTCCATGCCAACAGCTTCGGCGCCGGTCCGCAATTCGCGCAGACGCAGCCGAAGATCATTCCGCTGGAGCGCGGCGTGCGGGTGCAGCGGTGGATCGCCAACACCTATGGCGCGAGCAACCGCAAGTCCACTGTCCCGGTGGATAGCTGGCAGAGCTACGATTTCCTCGTGCCCGGCATCCTGCTGATGTGGAGCGGCAATTATCCCGCCGGCACCGCGCAGGCGCTCGATTTCGCGCCGCCGGAGCGGGATGCGGCCATTGCCGGGCTGAATTTCACCAGCCAGGCAGTGACGCCGCTCACCGAGGGGGCTTCGCGCTATTTCTTTTCCTGGGGGCCGCACCGCCGGCATGGCGACGAGGCGATGCGCGACGGGATGATGCAGCTCGCCGGCGTCGCCTTCGGGGAGGACAAGGTGATGATCGAGGCGCAGCAGCGCGTCATCGACAGGACGCCCGATCCGCGCATCATGCCGACCAGTCACGATCGCGGTGTGACGCTGTTCAACCGGCTGGTGCAGAAGCTCGCACGGGCGGATGGCGGCGCGGGAGCGGACGCCGCCATCCGGTCACAGGATGAGGTGACGGATCGTCAGGCGGCCGCCGCGTCATAGCGCGGATAATCGGCATAGCCCTCGTCATCCTGCGAATACCAGCCCGCCATGGAGGCCGGCTCCGCGAGCGGAAAACCGTGGCGGATGCGCTCGGCCAGATCGGGATTGGCGATGAACGGGCGGCCGAAGCTGATCGCATCCGCCTTTCCGCTCGCCACCGCTTCGGCGGCCTCCTCCGGCGAATAATCGCCGTTGAGCACGAGCACGCCTCTGAAGGCGCGGCGGATGGCGGGTGAAACCGGCGCCTGCTCGCTGCCGAAGAACGTCCCGCTCGGTCGCGCCTCGCGCAGTTCGAGGAAGGCGATGCCGATCTTGTCCAGTTCCCGCGCGGCATGGGTGAACAGCGCCTCCGGGTCGCTGTCGACCACGCCGTTCACCTCGCCATTGGGGGAGAGGCGCACGGCGGTGCGGTCCGCGCCGACGGCGTCGGCCACGGCGCGCGTCACCTCCAGCAGCAGCCGGGAGCGGTTCTCGATGGAGCCGCCATAGGCATCGGCGCGGTGGTTGGTCGAATCGCGCAGGAACTGGTCGATGAGATAACCGTTCGCGGCGTGGATCTGGACGCCGTCGAACCCGGCGCGGATCGCGTTGCGCGCCGCCGTCACATAATCGGCGATGAGGCCGGGTATCTCGTCCAGCTGCAGCGCGCGGGCCTCGACATAGGGCTGCTTGCCCTCATAGGTATGGCCTTCGCCCGGCGCGAGGGTGGCGCTGGCGGAGACCGGCTGGCTGCCCGACATGGCGGGATGGACCACCCGTCCCATATGCCAGAGCTGCGCGACGATGCGTCCGCCCGCCTCGTGCACGGCCTGCGTCACGGGCCGCCATGCGGTCACCTGCTCCTCCGTCCAGAAGCCGGGCGAATAGGGCCAGCCGGCGCCCTCGACGCTGATCGGCGATGCCTCGCTGATGATGAGGCCGGCACTGGCGCGCTGGCGATAATAATCGGCCATGCGCGCCGTCGGCACATGCTCCCGCGTGCCGCGCGCGCGGGTGAGCGGCGCCATCAGGACGCGGTTGGGCAGGGCGAGCGCGCCGGCGGCAAGGGGGTCGAACAGGCTGGTCATGATGGCTCCCACTTTTAATTTCATTTTGAAACGAGACTTGTCGGTGCGCATCAGCTAGGGGGCCGCCATGGCGAGTTCAACCGGTGCTGGCATGCGCGAGTCACAAGGAAATCTTCCTGCCCTTGCCTTCCCGGCTTTAGTCGCCGCCAATCTGCTGCTGGCGGCGGGGCCATGGTTCGTGCGGGTGGCCGATACCGGGCCGATCGCCACGGGCTTCTGGCGCATGGCGCTTGCCCTGCCGGTGCTGCTGCTGCTCGCGGCGCGCGCGGCGCCCGGCCTCAGGGCGCCGCCGCGTGGGGTGCTGGCGCTCGTCGCCATCGGCGGCATCTTCTTCGCGGCGGACGTGGCGAGTTGGCATCTTGGCATCGTGCGGACCAAATTGGCCAATGCGACGCTGTTCGGCAACTGCTCCAGCCTGATCCTGCCCTTTGCCGGCATCCTGCTCACCCGCATCTGGCCCACTCGCGTGCAGTGGTTTGCGCTCGGGCTGGCGATGATCGGCGCGCTGATCCTGATGGGCGGCAGCTATGAACTCTCCGGCGCGAATCTGGTGGGAGATCTGCTCTGCGTGCTCGCCGGTTTCCTCTATGTCGGCTATCTGCTCGCGGTCCGGTCCGCGCGGCGCAGCCTGCCGAGCTGGCGCGTGCTGGCGCTCTCGACGCTGGTGAGCGCGCCGTGCCTGCTGCTCTATGCCGGGCTGGCGGGCGAGCGGCTGATGCCCGGCGACTGGACGCCGCTGCTCGCGCTCGCCCTCACCAGCCAGATATTGGGGCAGGGGTTGATGGTTTATGCCATCGTCCACTTCTCGCCGCTCATCGTCGGGTTGGCGCTATTGATCCAGCCGGTGGTGGCGGCCCTGATCGGCTGGGTGGTTTTCCACGAAGCGCTCTCGGCGATGGATTTGCTCGGCGCGGCGATCATCGCGGCGGCGCTGGTGGTCATTCGCCTGCCGATGCGCAATGGCGCTCCACAGCCGGCCGTCGATCGGCTAAAGCGGTGAGCATGATCGCACAGCCCACCTCCGCCACCGGCCTCAGGGACGATGAAACGCTCGACGATCTGCGCCTGCGCCTCGCGCCGCTGGTGGCCGCGAACGCCGCCTTCGATGGCTGGTCGAAGGGCGCGATCGCCCAGGCGGCCGATCAGGCGGGCGTCGACCGCGAGGTTGCCGAGCTGGCGTTCGATGGCGGCGCGATGACGATGATCGAGGCGTGGTTCGCCAGCGTCGATGCCGCGATGCTGGAGCGGGTGCCCGCCGCGCAACTCGCCGCCATGAAGATTCGCGCGCGGATCACCACGCTGGTCGAAGCGCGGCTGACGATCCTCGCGCCCCATCGGGAGGCGCTGCGGCGGGCGCAGGCCGTTCTCGCCATGCCGGGCCACATGAAGCGCGCCACGCAGCTTGGCTGGCGCGCGGCCGATGCGATGTGGCGGGCGGCGGGGGACACGGCCGTCGACTATAATCACTACACCAAGCGCGCCACGCTCGGCGCCGTCTATGCCGGGACGTTGCTCGTCTTCGTCAATGACGAGAGCGAGGATCATGGCGAGACGCGCGCCTTCCTCGCCCGCCGGATCGAGGGGATCATGCGGTTCGAGAAGGCCAAGGCGCGGCTCACCGCCAATGCCGACCGGCATTTCAGCCTGGCGCGCTTTGCAGGCCGGCTGCGCTATCCCGGCCGGTGACGGGGGTGGCGGCGCTATTGCCTTAGCCGCCGGACGGCATCCCCATAGGGGCGGATGGCCAACCACATCAGGAGGGCGCCACCCGGCGCCATGATGAGGGCAAACCCGCTCATCGAATAGCGCAGCATCGCTTCATCGCGGAAGAAGAAGTCGGTGGTCAGGGCGACCACAAGCGGGCCAAGGCCGCTGCCGATAACGCTGATCGTGAAGAGATAAATGGCACTGATCTGGGCGCGCATCTCGTTGGGAACGATGATCTGGATGGCGGAGTTCTGAGCCGGCGCGCTCATCAGTCCGAAGACGGACGCGAAGATGCCGCAGCCAAAGGCCAGCCATGCACTCGGCATCAGGGGAGCCGCAATGGCGAAGGGCGCCGAGAGGGCCTGCGTGATCGCGCAGACGCGGACCATCGCATCGTCATGGCCGCGCTTGTCCATAAATTCGGCGAACCAAGTTCCGATCGTCAGGGCGAGCGGCGTGGAGATCAGCAGCGAGAGCGCAAGGAGTGGCCCGATCTGTTGCGGCCCCCAGCCATAGGTGCGCTCGTAAAAGGCCGGTCGCCAGGTCATCAGGCCCATCGTTTCGATGCTGCCGATGCCGATGCTGAGCAGCAGGGGCACGAACAGGGTGCGGTGCTTCCAGAGATAGCGCCCCACCTCACGCAGCGGCACGGAGCCGGTCACATGCCGATTGCGACGGACGGGTTCGCGCACGGTCAGGAGAAAGAGCAGCGCGGTGAGCAGGCCCGGAATGGCGCAGGCGAGGAAAACCAGCTGCCATTCGCGCGCCAGGCCCATGATCGGAAGATGGATCGGCCCGAACTGGATGAAGAAGGCGAGGAGAATCCCGCCGAAGAACAAGGCGCCCGCTTGCCCTGCGCTGATGCCAAGTTGATAGATGGCGAACGCGCGCGGCAGCTTGTCGCGCGGGACAAGGTCCGAGATGAGCGACATGGACGCCGGCCCCGCGACGGATTCGGCGCCGCCAACGATTCCACGCGCCACGAAGAGCTGGGCAAAGCTTTTGGCGAGACCGCATGCCGCCGTCGCGAGACTCCAGATCGAGAGGCCCATCGCAAGGATGATCCTGCGGCTCTTGACGTCTGACACACGCGCCATGGGCAGGCCAACGAGCATGTAAAAGAGCGAGAATGCCAGGCCGATGATCAGGCTGATCTGTGTATCGGAGAGCAGGAGGTCGCGCTTGATCGGCTCGACCAGAAGGTTGACGATGCTGCGATCGACATTCGACAGCATCGTCACGAAAGCGATCAGGCCGACGGTATACCACGCCTTCGCCGGGGCCGGCCACGGCTTCTCCGCGGAAGGAACCGGCATGGGCGGGGTTTCCGCCACGGGTGCTGCGGTCACGGCGTCGGCCATTCATTCACTTTCAGTTTGAGGTCTGGATCAGCCGGCGACGCGGACGCCGACCCGATAGGAGCGGCCGATCTGGTCGAACAGGACCTGGTTGGTGATGCCGACGGCGCTCGGTGCGATTGGCGGATCCTTGTCGAACAGATTCTTGATCGACGTGAAGAATTCCATCTTGGTCCGGCCGGCATCGACGGCCCAGGTCAGGGTCAGATCGGCATAGAAGCGCCCGGCAACCCTGTTGGTGTTGATGCTGTTCGGGAGATTGACGTCATAGCCGGCGTCTTCCGGCCCGACGAAGTCCGCGTTGAACTTGCCTTTCGGGATGTAGCGCCCGTGCCCCGTGACGGTGAACGGACCGGTCTTGAAGCTGGCAATACCATCGACGATCCAATCGGGAACGCCCGGCGTCGTGCTTGCCCGGAAGCCGGTCTGGCCGGCCCGGTCGGTCGAGCCGGCACTGTCGACCGTCCGCAGCTCGAACACCTTGGTTGCCAGCAATCGCAGGTCGAGCCTGCTGTCCGCGCCAATCCGCGTGCTGTAGGTCGTCTCGATGTCCAGGCCACGCGTCTGCAGGCCGTTCACATTCTGGAGCCGGTCATTGATCATCGTGACCTGGCCGGCATCGTTGCGGGTAATCAGCGGGCAGAATTCCGTCGCGCCAAGCTCGCAGCGATTGGCGATCGTCTGCGCGCCGACCTGGCCAATCGCCCCCTCGACCTTGATGTCATAATAATCGAACGAGAGGTTCCAGCCGGGCAGCACGAAATCCGGCTTCAGGACGAGGCCGATCGTATAGGTATCGGCGATTTCGGGGCGCAACGTGTCGTTCGCGCCGGAGACGATCTCGATGAGGCTTTGCTGCCCGCTGGACGGGTCCGTGAAGGATGAGAAGCTGCGCGTGACCGAGCCGAACAGCTCGTTGACATTGGGCGCGCGGATGTCGCGGGATACCGTGCCGCGCAGGCGCAGCTGGTCGACCGGCTCGAATACGCCGCCCACTTTCCAGGTCGTGACGGAGCCGCTCGTGCTATAGTGCGTGCGCCGTACCGCGCCGTTGAATTCGAGGTCGCCCACGGCGCTGTCGCGGAGCAAGGGAATGACGGTTTCCAGATATCCCTCGTTCACCGCGATCCTGCCATTCGACGCCGCGAAGTTGGAGACGTAGAAACCGCCGGCAGCGGAGATTGGATCGACCGAGCCTTTCACGGAATCGCGGCGATATTCATAGCCCGCAGCAATGCTGATCGGCCCTGCCCAAAGGTCGATCAGATCGCCCTGGATGTTCGCCGCGGCGACATGCTGTTCCATCGTCAGCGCGAGTGACGAGGTGCCGGTGATGTAGGCATGCGCCTCGGGCGTGAACTGGTTCTCGCCGAACAGGTTGAGCGGTTTGCAGCCGTTTGCCGGATCGGTCAGTGTCGAACGGCAGACGATCTCGCCACCGGGGCCTTCCACGGCATCGACAGCGCGGCGGATGTTGGCGCGCAGGATATTATTATTGGCCTTCTGTGCGTAAGTGCTCCGGCCATATTGATAATAGGCGTCCCACTTCCAGCTGCCGCCGATCTTGCCCTCCAGCCCGCCGACAACGCGGAAGGCCGTGCTTTTCGATGGACCTTGCGCATTGCCGATGTCGAGACCGGAGCGCCCCATGGTGAACTGGGTGATGTCGTTCGCGTCCATGATCGCCGCGATGCTGTCCGGCAGATAGGCGTTGTCGCGCTGGATCGGCCCGATGATCGAACCGGTATCGCGCAACTGCGCCGTCACGGAATAGGCGCTGACTTCGCCATAGGAGAGTTCGACGGAGGCCTTGATCGCATCGCTGAATTCATAGCTGCCATGGGCATAGCTGCTCCACCGCTCGACCGGCACCTTGAGGAGCAGGCCGGACAGGAAGGCGTTCTGCCCATGGCCACTGCCACCCTGCTGGAACAGGCCAGGGAGCAGCCCCGCCTCGAACGGGATCGGCGTGCCGTCAGCCGCGAACTGGGTGTGGTACAACGCGCCGGGGCTGGTGATCAGCCCGCCCGGCGTCATCGATGCGGTGTGAATGTCATTCAGGATATTGAGGGCGGGAAGGCCCAGGCGTCCCGGTGGCGTATTGCCCAGCAGCGTCCATTCCTGCGCACAGAGCGGGCGCGCGGTGTAGCATTCCTTCAGCCCGTCATTATCCTCATATTCACCGCCGATGACGATGTGGCCGCGCCCATCCCCGAATGAGGTGCCGCCGGCGAGGGACAGGAACTTGGTTGCATCATCGCCCCGCTCGGAAATGCCCATCTGGGCTTCGCCGCGAAAGCCCTGCAACTTGGTGTCGAGGATGAAGTTGACCACGCCGGCCACGGCATCCGACCCGTAGGCAGCCGATGCGCCGCCCGTGACGACTTCTGCGCGCTGGACGAGAATCGCGGGGATATAATTGGCGTCGACCGTGCCTTGAGAGGTCGTCGGGACGAATCGCCGGCCGTTGACGAGAACGAGCGTGCGCGGCGCGCCCAGGCCACGCAATTCGAGAATGCGCGAACCGACCGTATTGCCGGGTGTCGTTTGCGTGGCTGAGGGGCTGCTGGACGCGCGGAAGCTTGGCAGCTGGCTCAACACCTCGCCCACATTGCTCGCCGCGAGATCGCCCAGCCGGTCGCGCCCGACGGTCGTTACCGGCGTCGGCGCCGCAAAGCCGCTGCGCGAAATGCGTGAGCCGGTGACGACGATATCCTGTGCGGTTTCGGTCTCGGCAGAGGCCGCACTGCTGCGCGCATCCGGTTGGGACGCGGCCGTTTCGCTCTGGGCGTTTTCGTTCTGGGCATGGGCGGGGGAGGACAAGCCCCACATCAAGGCAAGGCCGATCGTCGTGGCGCTTGCGCCACAGATTCCGGACGCGCGAACGTTTCTCTTCCTGAACATGTCTCTCTCCCTCAATCCGACCTGTGTTCAGGCTCCGCAGCATCGGCCTGGCGTGCCAGCCTCATATCGAGCTATGTCGGATTAATGCATTTGTATTTATTAAGGTAATAAATCATTATCATTCCGTGTCGTCAAGCCATCGTGTTAAGCGTGCGTCGATCGGCCCGGTTGCGATCAAAGGGGGAGCAGTATGGCATCTGGAAAGAGACACCGGAGCGCAGGCGCGGACGGCAAGGCTTCCAGTCCCTCGAAAGGCCTGGGCAACGACCCCTTCCTTCCGAAAATCTATGATCGGGACTCGCGTGACGGGCTGAAACTCCGCTTGTCGTGGCGGATCATTGCTGTCGGACGGATGTGGCACCGGTTGCTCGATGAGCGCCTGCGCTTTTCCAACCAGACCCAGCCGCGCTGGCGCGTTCTCGCCTGGGCGCGCATGTTGCCGGGCATCAAACAGGCTGAACTTGCCGAGCGGATGAGCATCTCCGGCGCTGCCCTGGTCGGCATCCTCGATGGCCTTGCGCGGCTGGGCCTGATCGAACGGCGCGAAAATGCCGAGGACCGCAGGGCGAATGAAATTCACCTCACGGATGATGCCGAGCCTGTGGTGGAAGCGATCAGCAGGCAGGTTGCCGACGTTCGGGACTATCTGTTGCAGGATATCTCGATGAGCGAGATGCAAACCCTCCTGTCGCTCCTCGCGCGGATCGAGCAGCGCATCGAATCCGCATCGGCGATCAGCCCCGACCAGGCCGCCATATTTCGCGAAACGGGGCGGGGACGCCCCTTGTCCTGACGGATGAAGCCGCGGCTCCATGGCTTCTCTTCAAAGGGTTGCCGCAGCCTCAGCCATAAACCTCCGTTGGGTGCCTCATGTCGGCAACCATATGCTTGTTTCGCGCGCGCGTTATTGATAATCAGTCGCACAAATGACAGCTGACGATCTGCGCCTCGACCATCTTGCCCCTAATCGCCCCGCTTATGTCGACCATGTCGACTGGGCGGCGATGACCGAATCGGATGGCGCGCGGCTCCGCGAACTGGGCCTCGATGAAGGCGCCAGCATCGAGCTGCTCCACCGCGCCGGCTGGACCGGGCGTGGCGCCCATGCCTGCCGGGTCGGGCGGATGATCGTTGCGATGCGCGCGGCCCATGCGGCCGCCATCACCGTGCGGACGGATCATGCGTCCGGGGAAGCGGCGGACCAGACCTGATGGATCACACACATTTGATCGCGCTGGTCGGCAACCCAAATGCCGGCAAGAGCGCCTTGTTCAACGCGCTGACCGGCGCCCGCCAGAAGGTCGGCAACTATCCGGGCGTGACCGTGGAGCGCAAGATCGGCCAGATGGCGCTCGATGACGGGCGCACGGTCGATATTGTCGACCTGCCCGGCACTTACAGCCTCGATCCAAAAAGCCCGGACGAGGTGGTGACGCGCAACGTCGTGTTCGGCGCGCAGGGCGGCGAGCGGCAGCCCAATGTGCTGGTCATCGTCGTGGATGCCGCCAATCTCGACAATCACCTGCGGTTTGCGCTGGAGCTGATCGCCCTCGGGCGGCCCTGCGTCCTGGCGCTCAACATGGTCGATCTGGCGACGCGCGACGGGTTGGAGCTGGATGCGAACCGGCTGGCCGAGGATCTCGGCGTGCCGGTCATCTCCACCGTGGCCGTGCGCCGGCGCGGGCTGGATGAACTGCGCGCCGCGATCACGGCCGCGCTGCCCGAACATGCGGCGCCCGCCCCGTTCAGGAACGAGCCTGCCGGCCGTGATGAGGCGGCGCTGCGTCGCGAGGCCAAACGCATCGCCGCGCGCGCCATCGTTGCGGAAACGCCGAGCCGGCGGCTGACCGCGCGGATCGACCGCGTGGTGCTTCATCCCGTGGTAGGGCCGCTGATCCTGCTCGCCTTGCTGTTCGTGATCTTCCAGGCGGTGTTCAGCTGGTCCGAAGCGCCGATCGCGATGATCGAGGATGGGTTCGCGGCGCTCGAAGGGCTGATCGAGGCGACGCTGCCGCCCGGCTTCCTGACCGATATGCTGACCCAGGGCGTGATTGCCGGCGTCGGTTCGGTCGTCGTCTTCCTGCCGCAGATCCTCATCCTGTTCTTCTTCATCCTGATGCTCGAGGCGACCGGCTACATGACGCGCGCCGCCTTCCTGATGGACGGGCTGATGGCGCGCGCCGGCCTTTCGGGCCGGGCATTCATCCCGCTGCTGTCCAGCTTCGCCTGCGCGGTGCCGGGCATCATGGCCACCCGCACCATCGCGGACCCCAAGGACCGGCTGACGACCATCCTCATCGCGCCATTGATGACCTGCTCGGCGCGATTGCCCGTCTATACGCTCATCATCGGCGCGTTCATCCCCAACCGGGCGGTGATCGGCGGCATCGGGCTGCAGGGGCTGGTGCTGTTCTGCCTGTATGTCGCGGGGATCGTCGGGGCCATCGTCGTCGCGGTGCTGTTGCGGCTCGGCGTGGTGAAGGGGGGTGGGGGCAGCTTCCTCATGGAACTGCCCAAATATCAGCTGCCCCTGCTGCGCGATGTGCTCATCGGCCTCTGGCAGCGGGCGCTGATCTTCCTCAAGCGTGCCGGCACGATCATCTTCTACACCACCATCTTGCTGTGGCTGCTGCTTTCCTTCCCCAAGCCGCCGGATGGCAGCAACCTGCGCATGGTCGATTATAGCGCGGCCGGGCGCATCGCCGGTGTGCTGGAGCCGGTGCTGCGGCCGATCGGCTTCAACCATGATATCGCGCTGGCGCTGATCCCGGCCATGGCGGCGCGTGAGGTCGCGGTGTCCGCGCTTGCCACCGCCAACGCCATCGAGGCCGGTGACGATGAGGAGGCGACCGCGCAGAGCCTTGCCGAGCGGCTGCAGGGCCGCTGGTCGCTGCCCACGGCGCTCGCCTTCCTCGCCTGGTTCGTGTTTGCGCCGCAGTGCATCTCCACCATCGCCATCACCCGGCGGGAGACGAACGGCTGGCGCTGGCCCCTGTTCATGGTCGGCTATCTGTTCGTGCTGGCCTATGCCGCCGCCGGCATAGTTTTCTGGACGGCGACCGCGCTGGGCCTATAAGCGGCGACTGATCCCAATCGCCCAAACACCCGGAGAGCGTCATGGCAGGCAGCGTCAACAAGGTCATTCTGGTCGGCAATCTCGGTGCCGATCCGGAAGTCAAAAGCTTCTCGAACGGCGGCCGCATCTGCAACCTGCGCATCGCGACGTCCGAGAACTGGACGGATCGCGCCACCGGCGAGCGCCGCGAGCGCACCGAATGGCACAGCGTCGTCATCCGCTCGGATGGCCTGATCGGCATTGCCGAGCGCTATCTGCGCAAGGGCAAGAAAATCTACCTCGAAGGGTCGTTGCAGACCCGCAAGTGGCAGGATCAGAACGGGCAGGATCGCTATTCGACCGAGGTCGTGCTCTCCGGCCCCGGCGCGGTGATGACCATGCTGGACGGCGGCGGCGGCGGGGCCGGTGGCGGCGATCGCGACAGCTGGGGGTCGAGCGGTGACGATCGCGGCGGTAGCAGCGGTGGCGGTTTCGGCGGCGGCCGCGCGGCCAACCCCGGCGGCGCCCGGCAGCCGAGCAGCAGCGCGTTCGATGACGGTCTCGATGATGACGAGATTCCGTTCTAAGCCATGGCCAAGTCGGATGAGATCATCCGACAGCGCGGAAAAAACGGACACCAAAAGACAAAGCGCATGATCCGAACCCGTCCGGGCGGATCATGCTGTCACAGGAGCATGCCTCAGGCCGGATCGACATTTGGCCCATGCCATGCTCCCGCGATAGGCGTGGCCAACCCCTACTTATGGCCAACCCCCACTGACGAAGGACGGGGAGCGTCCGGCCGCCTCACATCGTGCTCCTGCGAAGGCAGGAGTCCAGAGCGCATAAGGGGTTCGTTCCCGCCGCAGGAGCATCGGTTCGATATCGGGTAGGCAAAACACCGCCCTGACCGCATTGGGGTTGATTTCGCTGCCGGCAAACCGATGCCCCGTTTGCTGAATAAGCCATACGGCAATGGTCCGGCGATGTCCGTCATCGCCTCAATCGGCCCATTTTCCTGTCCTACAGAGCGCAGGCCATGCCATCACTTTCGGCAACAAAGGCTCTTTCTCAAACGACGGATTGATCGGTTCCCTCATTCACCGAACGGGATATTTTCCGCTTAGGGGGTGTAACCTTCAGAACTTTCGCAAGATTATTACGCCATTTCGATCGACTTTTTCGATCAATCGGCTCCATGTCCCGGCACGCCTCCATGGGTAAAAGCCCGAGGCGCCGAACACCCATCGCTGCCTCGATGGCCTGTCCAGCCACGCCGAGTCAGGCTCCTCCATGTGCCCTATGCCGCGAAGGCGCTCCCGGCCGCTGTCACAATAAGCGCTGCCCCGGCGCTACAGCGCGGCGATCTGGCTGCGGATGCGGTTGAGTTGCACGGTTTCGCGCTGGAGGTCCTCCAGCGTGACGCGGTGCGGCGTGTTCTTGAGATCGTGGCATGTCACGGCCTCCCCGTCGCAGCTTTGCGTGCCATCGAGGACGAGGATCCGGAACTGGGCGGTGCGCTGCAACGCCCCGTCGATCTCGGCGATGACCGCGAGCACCTGCTTGTCATGCCGGTCGCGCATGGCGACCAGCGCGCGCAATTCGGCGAGCAGCTTCTGCATGGTGGGGCGGGTGCGCCCACCGACGATGCGCACGTCGCCAAAGGCCTGGCGCATGCTCGCCAGCTTCTCGGCGGTGGTTTGCTCAAGCTGGCCCCAGACCAGCACCAGCGCGCCGACCGCTTCCAGCACGCGCCGGTCCGGCGCCGCGCCGTCATCGCTCGGTTGCGGCAGATGCGGGAAAAGTTCGGGCTGGTCTGTGCCGCCCGGCGCGGGCGCACTGGCCTCATCAACCAACGGGGCGGGCGGTGTCGGGGGGGCAGACGGTTCGCCGACCGGTGTGGGATGACCGGCCGGCGCTCCGTCGTCGACCGATGTGGGAAGGCCGGTCGAAGCAGAAGTTCGATAGGAATCGGTCAATGCGGAAGTCCGGATCATAAGAGGTATGAGAGCAGCCGGATGGTGGGAGCATCAGGCCAGTTCCATACCGTAGCTCGTCCTAAGACTACACGCCCGATTCTCGTCCTCCGCCCTCTCGCGGGGTGGTGTGTGCTTTATATGACGGAAAGATGACGGCAATGCATGCGAAAACTGCTCCAAAAAGGGACGTTTTCAGGGAAATGTGCCGAAAAAGGGACGAAGCGTTCACGCCTCAGAAATCAACGGCGATTCCCTTATGCTCCCAATCGCCATAGCGCGTCGGCTCCAGCGGGTCGCGCTCGGCGGGCGGTGGGAGCGCGGCGGCCGGTTCCGGCACCGGCGGGCTCTTGGAGAGATAGGCCGGCGGTTTGACGTGATCGGGTCGCTTTCCCATGGCGCGGACGGTCCTCATGCTGCGCTGTGGCGCGCAGAGTCTGCCATGGCGCGCATGGCCTGCCAATGCAACCGTGGCGAATCCGGGGCGCAATCGCAAGAATCGCTGCTATGGGGCGACAATCATGGCTGACCGGACCCACAGGCGCCCTCGCCGCGCATCGCCGCCTTCTCCCCACGCGCCGGAGCCGCCGGGCTTCCCGGCCCGCCGCGCCGCGCTGCGCCTGCTCGACGGCGTGCTGCGGCGCGGGCAGCCGCTGGAACAGGGCATGGCGACGGCGACGCGCGATATCGCGCTCCCCGCCGACCGCGCGCTTGCCCATTCCATCGCCGCGCAGACGCTGCGTCATCTGCCCGACCTCGATGGGCTGATCGACAGCGCGACCCGCCAGCGCCTGCCGGATGACGCCAAGGCGCGGATGGTGCTGCGCCTCAGTCTCACGCAGGCGCTGCTGCTCGAAACGCCGCCGCATGCGGTGGTGGCGACGGCGCTGCCGCTGGTCGACGGCGGTCCGCGCAAGCTCGTCCATGGCGTACTTGGCACATTGCTCCGGCAGGGGGCGATGCTGCCGATGCCGCCTGCGCTGCCGGACGATGTCGCGATGCGCTGGAACACGGCATGGGGGGCGGAGATGGTCGTTGCGGCGGCCACTGCTTATGCCGGCCGTGCGCCGCTCGACCTCGCCCTGCGCGATCCGGCGGAGACGGCGCGCTGGGCGGAGCAACTCCGCGGCATCTCGCTGGCGCCCGGCCATGTGCGCCTGCCGGCCGATACGGACGTGGCGGCGCTCCCCGGTTTCGCCGAGGGGGCCTGGTGGGTGCAGGATCTCGCCGCCTCGCTGCCGGCGCGGTTGCTCGGGCCGGGCGAGGGGCGCGGCGTGCTCGATCTGTGCGCCGCGCCGGGCGGCAAGACGATGCAACTGGCGGCGGCCGGTTGGGATGTGGTCGCGGTCGACCAATCCCAGCGCCGCCTTGAGCGGCTGCGCGCCAATCTCGCGCGGACGGGGCTGGCTGCCGAGGTCGTCCGCGCCGATCTGATGGAATGGCAGCCGGATGCGCCCGTCGATGCCATCCTGCTCGATGCGCCCTGCTCGGCGACCGGCATCTTCCGCCGCCACCCGGATGTGATCCACCGCGTTGGCGCACGGCAGATCGCCGAGATGGCCGAGATTCAGGCGGCGTTGCTCGATCGCGCGCTGGATTGGCTCACGCCCGGCGGCCGGCTGGTCTATGCGACCTGCTCGCTCGAACCCGTCGAGGGGGAGGCGCAGATCGACGCTCTGCTGGCGCGACGGCCCGGCATCGCGCCGCTTCCGGTCGATCCGGCGCTGCTCCCCGCCGGTGTCGCACCGGTCGCACCGGGGCGGCTCCGCACCGTGCCCGGCATGCTCGGAGAGACGGGCGGACTGGACGGTTTCTTCATCGCCACGCTGGTCCGCGCCAGTGCGGATTGAGCAATCCGGTCAAACCATCCACAACTTTATCGGCCGGGCGGTTGCGCGAGCGCAAGCGCAGGGCTAAGCGACGCAAATGGTGCCATCCGTCCGTATTGCGCCCTCCATCCTCTCGGCCGACTTCGCGCGGCTTGGGGAAGAGGTGCGCGCTGTCGACGCCGCCGGGGCGGACTGGATTCACGTCGATGTCATGGATGGACATTTCGTGCCCAACATCACCATCGGTCCGATGGTGGTGAAGGCGCTGCGTCCGCACACGCAGAAGCCGCTCGACGTGCATCTGATGATCTCGCCGGTCGACGGCTTTCTCGATGCCTTTGCGGAAGCGGGGGCGGATATTCTCACCGTTCACCCCGAGGCGGGGCCGCATATCCACCGCTCGATCCAGCGCATCAAGGCGCTCGGCAAGAAGGCCGGCGTCTCGCTCAACCCCGGCACGCCGGCCAAGATGCTCGATTATTTGATCGACGATGTCGATCTCGTGCTGGTGATGAGCGTCAACCCCGGCTTTGGCGGGCAAAGCTTCATCGAGAGCCAGCTTCGCAAAATCGAGGCGGTGCGCAAGATGATCGACAAGAGCGGCCGCGAGATCGCGCTGGAGGTCGATGGCGGGATTGATGCGAAAACCGCGCCGCGCGCTATCGCGGCCGGGGCGGACGTGCTGGTGGCCGGCACCGCGACGTTCCGGGGCGGCCCCACGGCTTATGCGGATAATATCCGGGGGCTGCGCGGATCATGAGCAGCCGCCCCCGCCCCATGCCGGCGCCCGAGCCGCCCCAGGAGGACGGGATCGAGCAAGGCAAGCGGCTGATTCGCCTTTCGGATGACCGGGGCATCTCGCTCACCCAGCGCCTCGCCAATCATTTCTACCGCATGACCTGGGCGACCCCGCTCCACACCATGCGGCTCAAGGGCAAATATCCGCTCAAGCTGCTCGCTGTGCCGGAGGATGCGATTCCCGGCGACGCGCGCGCCGGCAAGGCGCTGCGCGCGGGCTATTTCCTCCATCGCGGCCTGAAACAGCCAGTCGCCCGGCTCGATTATCGCAAGCTCGCCCTGCCGGACGCGTTCGCGGATTATCTCCATGGCTTCCACTGGTTGCGCGATCTTGCCGCCGCGACCACGCGGGATAATGCCGTGCCTGCGGCCGAGGCGCAGATGCGGGCCTGGCTGGATGCGCATGCCGAGACGCCGAGCGAGCCGGCCTGGCGGGTCGACAATGCCGCATGGCGCATCCTGCACTGGACCGCTTATGCGCCGCTCATCCTCTCCAGCGGCGATCTCGTCTATCGCAGCCTGGTGCTGAACAGCATTGCGCGCACGGCCCGCCATCTGGACAGGGGCGCGGACAAGGCGCCGGTCGGGCTGGCGCGCGTCACCGCCTGGGCAGGCATCGTCGCGGCGGGCCTGCTGCTGCCGGGTGGGGAACCGCGCCGCGTCTTTGGCGAGGCCGGGCTGCGGCGCGCGGTCGAGGGCGCCTTCTATGCCGATGGCGGCCTCATCTCCCGCTCGCCTCTGGAGCAGATCGAGGCTGTCACCCTGTTCTCGATGCTGCGTGCGACCTATGCCGTGCGCCGTGAGGATATGCCCGCCTTCCTCGCGGCGAGCCTGGAGCGGATCGTCGCGGCGCTGCTCGGCATCCTGCATGGGGACGGCGCACCGGGAAGCTGGCAGGGCGGCGCCCCGGTCGATCCGGCCTTTATCACTGCTATCGTCGCCGCCTCCGGCGTGCGCACCCGGCCGCTGCGGCAGGCGCGCGACTGGGGCTATCAGCGCCTGTCTGCCGGGACGACCGTGATCCAGCTGGACGCGGCGCCGCCGCCGATCGCCCGGCTCGGCCGCAATGGATGCGCCTCCACGGCCGCGATGGAACTGAGCGACGGGCCGGTTCGTGTCATCGTCAATTGCGGTGGTGCGGCGATGGCGGGTGCAGCCCTGCCCGCGGATCTGGCTTATGGCCTGCGCACCACGGCCGCGCACAGCACGCTGGTTCTTGATGACAGTAACTCCACCGCCGTGCTGCCCGATGGCTCGCTCGGCAAGGGCGTGAGCGAAGTGGAGCTGGAGCGGCATGAGTTGGAGCAGGGCAGCCGGCTCGATGTGACGCATGATGGCTATGGCCGCCGCCTCGGTTTCCTCCATCGCCGCATCCTCATGCTGAGTCATGAAGGGCGTGAAGTGCGCGGTGAAGACGTGCTGCTGCCGGCCGCCCGGCGCCGGCGGGCGCAAAGCTGCCCGCTATCCCTGCGCTTCCACCTCGGCGCCGATATCGAGCCGACCCTTACCGCCGACCGGCAGGGGGCGCTGCTGCGCCTGCCCAATGGCGCGCTCTGGCAGTTCCGTGTCGGCATGGGCGAGATCAGCGTGGAAGACAGCCTGTGGGTGGACGGCGAAGGCCGGCCGCACCCAACGCAGCAACTCGTGGTCAACGGCACGGCAGAGCCGGCCGGCACGAGCATCGGCTGGCTGCTCAAGAAATCCGGTTAGAATAGAAGGACATCCCATGAAGGACGTAGCAATCAAGCGGGCACTGCTCTCAGTGTCCGACAAGACTGGGCTTTCAGAGCTGGGCGCGGTGCTGGCGCGGCAGGGCGTGGAACTGGTCTCGACCGGCGGCACCGCCAAGGCGCTGCGAGATGCCGGCCTTGAGGTGCGCGACATTTCCGACCTCACCGGCTTTCCCGAGATGATGGACGGCCGCGTCAAGACGTTGCACCCCAAGGTGCATGGCGGCCTGCTTGCGGTGCGCGATAATGATGAGCATGTCGCCGCGATGCGCGAGCATGAGATTGGCGCGATCGACCTCGTCGTCGTCAACCTCTACCCTTTCGCGGCGACCGTGGCGCGCGGTGCCGACCGGGATGAGATCATCGAGAATATCGACATTGGCGGCCCGTCCATGGTTCGCTCGGCGGCCAAGAACCATGCCAGCGTCACCATCGTCACCGATCCGGCCGACTATGCCCGCCTCATTGCGGAGATGGAGAGCAAGGGCGGCGCGACCAGCTATGATTTCCGCCGTCTGTGCGCTGCCAAGGCCTATGCCGCGACCGCCGAATATGATGCGATGATCGCAAGCTGGTTCGCCTTTGCCGATCAGGGCGACATGTTCCCGGCCAAGCTGCCGGTGCCGTTGCGCCTTGCCAACACGCTACGCTATGGCGAGAATCCGCATCAGTCCGCCGCGCTCTATGTTCCGGCCGTCGCCGGTGCGCGCGGCATTGGGCAGGCGGCGCAGGTTCAGGGCAAGGAACTGAGCTATAATAATCTGAACGATGCGGACGCCGCGCTCGGCCTCGTCGCCGAGTTTCGCGATGGACCGCCGACCGTGGTCATCGTCAAGCATGCCAACCCCTGCGGCGTGGCGACCGGCGAAACGCTGATCGAGGCTTATAAGAATGCCTTCGAGTGTGACAGCGTCTCGGCGTTCGGCGGTATCATCGCCGTCAACCGCCCGCTCGATGGCCCGACGGCGGAAGCGATCAGCGAGATTTTCACCGAGGTGGTCGCGGCGCCGGATGCCGACGATGCGGCCAAGGCCGTGTTTGCCAAGAAGAAGAACCTCCGCCTGCTGCTCACCGGCGACCTGCCCGACGCGGCGCGGCCGGGGCTGGACATGAAGACCATCGCCGGCGGCGTGCTCGTCCAGTCGCGCGACAATGGCCGGATCACGCGGGCAGACCTCAAGGTCGTGACCAAGCGCGCGCCGAGTGAGCGCGAGCTGGAGGATTGCCTGTTCGCCTGGACCATCGCCAAGCATGTGAAGTCCAACGCCATCGTCTATGCCAAGGACGGGGTGAGCGCGGGCATCGGCGCAGGCCAGATGAACCGGCGGGACAGCGCGCGCATCGCCGCCATCAAGGCGCGCGAGGCGGCGGAAAGCTTCGGCTGGGCCGAAGCGCGCACCATCGGCAGCGCCGTCGCCTCGGATGCGTTCTTCCCGTTCCCCGATGGGCTGTTGGCAGCGGTCGAAGCCGGCGCCACGGCGGTGATCCAGCCAGGCGGCTCGCTCAACGACGACAAGGTGATCGCTGCGGCTGACGAGGCTGGCCTCGCCATGGTGTTCACCGGCATGCGGCACTTCCGCCACTGAGTGCGGCCCCACCCCAACCCCTCCCCTGAAGGGGAGGGGCTTACCAAGTCGGTTGCGTTGATGGACCAGCGTGCTCTCGCGAAAGCAGGAGTACAGGGTAGTAAGGCACTGCGGCTGGGCGCTGGGCTAGGAGCACAAGGGGCCGGAGATAGCGCCGGAAAGAGCGGGCGGTTGGTCAGTCCGCGCGGCGGGCGGCAAGCGCCTGGATCATCTCGCTGATCGGCGACACGTCATAGCCGGCCCCGGCTGCGGCCTGCGCGATCTCATCCGGCTGATCCCCGGCGCGGGCGCGGGCGAGCGACCAGAGCAAGGTGCTGCGCGTGCCCGAGCGGCAATAGCAGAGCGTCTTGCCGTCGGCATTGCCCGCCAGCGCCGCGTCGAGCGCGTCGAGTTGCCACGGTGCGAAGCCGCTGTGGGTCACGGGGATCGCGACATAGGCCATGCCGGCCGCTCGGGCTGCCGCCTCGATCGCGTCGCCGGGCACCTGATCGGCCGATTCGCCCTCCGGCCGGTTATTGACGATCAGGGTCACGCCTTCCGCCTTCGCTTGCGCGACGGTGTCGACGTCGATCTGCGGCGCGACGAAAATGGATGACGTCAGACGCTTGAGCATGGGGCTACTCCTTGCCGTGCTTCATTTTACGCGGTTTGCGGGGTGTGAGGCAAGCGCGGCCGTCCGCGAATGCGGCCCCTTTGTCAATGCCTTGGCGTGTGCCCGCGCGATGCTGTCGGCGGCCCGTTCAAGCCAGCGCCTTCTCGAAGATCACATAGCTCTTGTTGATCCGGCTCTCGATCGCGTCGGCAATGGCGTTCATGCCCTGATTGTCATCGAGCACCCAGCCGATCTCGCCGCGTGTCGCGCCATAATGCGCCGTGGCATCGCGGCGGATATATTCGATCATCATGAAGGCGAGCTGGCTGGCGAGGCGGGAGGATTGCAGCCGCTGCACCACGCCCATCAGCGGCACGCGCATGGTGCGGCAACGGGGCTTGCGCAGCCACCAGAGCAGTTTCGCCCAGCCGAAGGGATAGAGCGCGCCGTTCAGCGGCTTCAGCGCTTCGTTGAGGTCGGGCAGCGTCATCATGAAGGCGACCGGCTCGCCGTCCAGCTCGGCGATGCGGATCAGGTCCTCGAACACGATGGGCTTCAACTGCTTGCCGAAATGCGCGACCTCATGATCCGTCACCGGCACGAAGCCCCAATTATTGCCCCATGCATCGTTGAGGATGGCGAGTATGACCGCTGCATCCTCGTCAAAACGGGACTTGTCCACCTTGCGGATGCGGATGCGCTCGTTGCGTTCGCCGGACTGGACGATGCGCTGGATGAGCGGCGGGAAATCCTGCGTGATGTCCAGTTCATAGGTGTTCAGGGTCTTGGTCGGCGTATAGCCCGCCGCCTCAACCCAGCCACGATAGGCCGGCCGGCCGTGGCCCATCATCACCGTGGGCGCATGGTCGAAACCCTGGACGAGCAGGCCCGGCTCCTCCCAGATGGAGAGCGAGATCGGCCCGAGCGCGCGTGTCATGCCCTGAGCGCGCAGCCACTCTTCGGCGGCGGCGATGAGCGCGGCGGCGCTCTCTGCATCCATCGCCTCGAACAAGCCGAAATTGCCGGTGCCCGGCCCCATGCCCTGTTCCGCCGGCATGGCGAGGGCGAGCCGGTCGATATGTGCGCTGATCCGGCCTGTGACCTGGTCGCCGCGCCGGGCGAGGAAATAGCGATGCTCGGCATGCTCGTGGAACGGGTTCTTTCCCGGCGTCAGCAGGGCGTAAACCTCGGTCTTGAGCGGGGGCACCCAATTGGGATCATCCGCATAGATCGCCCATGGCAGGTCGACGAATGCCTTGAGATCCGCCTTGTCGGAGACGGGTGCGATCACTAGATCAGCTTGTGCCACGGCGGTGCCCTTGTCCCGCGCCGCTCGGGGCGCCTGATGATGAGAGACGCAGCACTGCGTATCTCACGGGTGGATTGTCAACCCGCTGGCGGGTCGAGCCGGCGGATGGGGGCAAAATCATATTGCTGCCACGATCTGCACGCATTTCACACATAGGGTCAGGATCATGACTGCAATGGACAAGACAATGAGCGGCGGCATGTCGCGGGGCGCATCGGCCCGCATTGCCCTGGCTGCGACGCCGGACGACAGCGCGATGCTGCGCGCGGCGGTGGACCTGACGCGCGACATCGGCAAGGCCCGCCCCGCTATCTACTGGCCGGATTTCCTCGGATCGACGTTGCTTGGCTATGCCGGCCTCGCGGTGGCGATCATGGCGGCGCAGGGCTGGCTGGTCGCGCTGGGCGGCCTTGTCGCCGCGGTGGCGCTGTATCGTGCGGCAAGCTTCATTCATGAGCTGACGCACATCCGCACCGGTTCGCTGCCCGGCTTCCGCCTTGCCTGGAACCTGCTGGTCGGCATTCCGCTGCTCATCCCCTCCTTCATGTATGAGGGCGTGCACACCCAGCATCATGCCAAGACGCGCTACGGCACGGTGGACGACCCGGAATATCTGCCGCTGGCGCTGATGAAGCCGTGGACGCTGCCGTTGTTCATCGTCGCCGCGCTGCTGGCGCCGGTGGCGGTGCTTTTCCGGTTTGCGGTGCTGACGCCGCTTGGCGTGCTCATCCCCGCGCTGCGGCGGGAGATTGTGGCGCGCTATTCGGCGCTGACGATCAACCCGGCCTATCGCCGCCGCCCACCGGAAGGCGCGCTGAAGCGCCGCTGGATGTGGCAGGAGGCGGGCGCTTTCCTGTGGGCGATCGCCCTCATCGCCAGCGTGCCGCTGTTCGGCTGGCGACCGCTGCTGACCGGCGTGGTCATCTTCTCGGCCGTGGCGGTGCTCAACCAGCTTCGCACGCTGGTGGCCCATCTCTGGGAGAATGAGGGTGAGCCGATGAGCGTGACCGGCCAGTTCCTCGATTCGGTCAATGTGCCGCCGCCCGCGCCGCTTGCGGGCCTGTGGGCGCCGGTGGGGTTGCGCTACCACGCGCTGCACCATCTGCTGCCGAGCATGCCCTATCATGCGCTCGGCGAGGCGCACCGGCGGCTGACCGCGCATCTCGGCGCCGGCTCGACCTACCAGCGCTCCAACCATGCGGGGATGTTGCCGCTGGTGGCACGGATCGCGCGGAGCACGATGCGGGTCAGTTGAGGCGGGTGTTTGCTGCCTGCTCCCGATTGAAGCGCTGATGCACTCCTGCGGAGGCGGGAGCGCAGGGCAATGACGCGCCGTATCTGCGCGTGCCTGACGCCAGTCTGATTTCATCTCATACGCTCAAGCCTGATTCGGCCGGATGCTGGCATCGGCATGCGGTGTCTGCACGCGCCTTTCCGCGTTGCGGGGGTCTGCGTCCCGAGGGCGCTTGATCGAGTTATTCGATCAAAAGCGTGTAATATTCTTGCGAAGGTTCTGAAGGTTACACCTCTATGGCGAGAAAAATCGCGTCCGGTGAGTGAGGGAACCGATCAGCCTGTCGTTTGAGAAAGAGCCTGTGTCGCCGATGACGATGGCATGGCTGTGCGTTGTAGGACAGGGGCACGGGCCGGTTGCCGATGGGTCACGGCGAGGCTTGCGCTCGCACAAGAGGGGCGTTCCTGCGTGGGGGAGCCATGATGGAATCGCCCATGCCGAAGCGGAGGCACGCTAGGGAGACCCTCCCCCATGGGGGAGCGCTCATGATCGGGCCATGGGCACTTCTGGTGCCGCAAAAAATGAAGACGCTATTCCTCGGTGGTGATGAGCACGCTCTCACCCACCAGCAAGAAGAGCAGGAACGGCGCCCAGGCGGCGAGGATCGGCGGATAGACACCGAGATTGCCCATCGACAGCGCGAAATTATCCGCCACGAAAAAGGCGAAGCCGAGCGCCATGCCGATCACGGCGCGCACGAACAGCTTGCCGGAGCGGGCGATGCCGAACGCGGCGACCGAGCCGAGCAGCGGCATCAGCAGCGTGGCGAGCGGCCCGGAAATCTTGTGCCACAGGGAGCCTTCCAGCGCGGCGACCGGCCGGCCGGATTCGCGCAGCGTGTCGATGGCCCCGCGCAACTCGGTGAAGGAGAGGCCGTCCGCATTCACCGATGAGAGGGCGAACTGATCCGGCCGGATGCCCTTGCCGATGGTGAGCGTGGGCACGGTGCGGCTGGAGCCGCGCACCACGTCGAAAATCTTCACCTGCTCCAGCTGCCAGCCATCACTCACCTGATGGCCCTGCTTGGCGTTGATGATCTGCACGAGCTTGTCGCCGTGTCGATCATATAGCTCGATATCGTGCAGGCGCACCGTTGGGCCAGTACCGGTGATCGTCGCGGCGTGGATCAAATCCTCGCCATCGCGCACCCAGATGTTGGATTTGACGCCGCGATCCTGCGGGATCGGGCCGAAGTCCGCGGCCTCCCAGGCCGAGAGGGTGGCCGTCGCCCGCGCCACGACCCGTTCGTTGAAGGCGAAGCTGACGACCGCCACCGCCATGCTGGCGAGGACGAGCGGCGCGAGGATCTGGTGCGCGGAGAGGCCACCCGCCTTCATGGCGATCACCTCGCTATTGGCGTTGAGCGTGGCGAGCGTGACGAGGGTGCCGAGCAGCACCGAGAAAGGCAGGAAGCGCGCGATGATCTGCGGCACCCGCAGGCTGACATAGCGCCAAAGCTCGCCATCGCCATTGCCGGGATAGGCCAGCACATCGCCCGCCTGGCTCAACAGGTCGAGCATCTGGAGGACGAGCACCAGCATGGCGAGCATGGCAAAGCAGCGCCACAGGAAGGTCTTGCCGAGATAGACAGCGAGCGAGCGCGACGGGAAGAAGTTGAACAACATGGCTCAGCCTGCCTCCAGCTTGCCGAAGCGGCGCCCGCCGACCCGTCTGACGAGCCGCATTACCCAGCCTGCCGCCTTGGCGAACTGCCGTTCGAGCGCGCCGATCGGCTGGCCGCCGGGCACATAGGCGGTCTGGTAATACATCCACGCGATCAGGCCGGCGACCAGGAGGAACGGCGCCCAGAGGGCCAGGAAGGGATCGACACGGCCGAGCGCGCCGACCGATTCCGCATATTGGTTGATCTTGTGATAGGTCACGATGAACACGATCGAGAGGAACACGCCGAGCGCCGAGGTCGAGCGTTTGGGCGGAATGGCGAAGGCGACTGCCGCGAGCGGCAGCAGGAACATCATCGCCACCTCGGCGACGCGGAAGTTGAAGTTGGACCAGGCCTTGGCGCGGTCGAGCGGTTTGGTGTCCTTCGCCATGCCGGTGCGGAACAGCTCCGGCAGGCTCAGCTCCACATCCCCCTCGCGATTGCGGAACTGCTCGATCTTGGGCAGGTCGATCGGCAGATCGTGGCTGGAGAAGGAGAGGATGCGCGGCGTCTCGAAGCCGGGCGCGTCATTGACCAGCACGCCGTCGGACAGGCGCAGGATGATCGTGTCCGGATCGTCCGTGGCGAGGAACTGCCCGTGCGACGCCGTCACCGCGAGCGATTGGCCGCCCTTGCTCTCCATCCGCACGAAGATGCCGGAAAGGCGGCGGCCCTCATCGGCGCTCTGCTCGATGCGGATGGTGAAATCCCGCCCCAGATTGTTGAACTCGCCGACCTTGATCGAGACGCCGAGCGCGCTCGAACGCAACTCGAAGCGCAGCCGCTCATAGGCATATTTGCTGTGCGGCTGGACGAAGCCGACGATCACCAGATTGAGCGCGGCCAGCCCGATGGCAAAGAGGAAGGGCACTTTGAGCAGCCGCGTGTAGGAGAGGCCGACGGCGCGCAAGATATCCAGCTCCGAGGAGAGGGCGAGGCGGCGGAAGGCGAGGAGGATGCCGAGCATCAGGCCGATGGGGATACCGAGGCCGAGATATTCCGGCAGCAGATTGGCGAGCATCCGCCAGACGACGCTGACCGGCCCGCCCTCGGTCGCGACGAAGACGAACAGCCGCTGCATCCGGTCCAGCACCAGCAGCATGGCGGCGACCACCAGGCTGGCAAAGAGCGGAACGGCAATGAGCCGCGCCATATATCGGTCCAGAGCGGTGAACATGGCCTGCTGCGCGCGTTTCCCTTGCCCGGTTCGGATCGCGGGGGGCGCTCGCCAGCAGCGTGCCCAGGGCCTTGCGACCGCTCCCGGCGTGTGAACGCCTAGCCCGTAAGGCGGTTGCGCGGCACCCGCAACCTTTGAAGTGCGCGGAGCCGGCTTACCGCCGGTGAGCCGCAGCGCTCACGCGGCGGGATATCAGGCGCTGGCGGAGGACCGCCGGCGGCGGCGCGGGCGCTCCACGGCCTTGTCGATCGCGGCGGCAAGCTGGGCCACGGTGAACGGCTTGCGCAGCAGCGGATGCCCGGCAAGCTGCACGGCGGTGCCCTTGTCGCCCGCGAATCCGGTGACGAAGATCACGGGCTTGTCCGCGATTCTCTCGCCCAGCGCGGCCACCATCTCCGGCCCAGACATATCGGGCATCAGCACGTCGGAGAGGATGAGGGCGATGGCGGGATCGGCGGCGAGCATATCGGCGGCCTTGCCGGGATGGTCGCAGCCCACGCCGATATGACCGAGCGTGGCGAGCGCCGCGAGGGTGGCGCGCAGCACGCGCGGATCATCCTCCACCACCAGGATCCGCAACGAGACCGCCGTGCCTGTGTGCGCGGCCGGCTCCTGCTCGGCCGGGGCCTCGGCCGCCGCCAGCGCCGCGGCCATGCGCGGCAGCAGCAGCTGCACGGCGGTGCCTTCGCCGGGGGTGGACTGGATGTCGATGGCGCCATGGCACTGGCTGACCAGCCCGAAAATCTGGCTGAGGCCGAGGCCGGTGCCCTTGCCCACCGCCTTGGTGGTGAAGAATGGCTCGAACACACGCTCCAGCACGGCCGGCGTCATGCCGCATCCCGTATCGGTCACGGTGAGGCTGACATGATCGCCCGCCGCACACTGGCCGATCTCGCGCTCGCGCACGGTCAGGCGGCGGGTGGCGATGGTGAGCGTGCCGCGCCCGTCCATGGCGTCGCGCGCGTTGATCGCCATGTTGATGAGCGCGCTCTCCAGCTGCGCGCGGTCGGCCCAGACGGCCCAGTCGCCCGCATCGAGGTCCAGCACGACCTTGATGCCGCTGCCGATCGCGCGGGCGACCAGCTCCTCCATGCGGACGATCAGCGCATCCGGGTCGATCCGGTCCGGCCGCAGCGGCTCGGAGCGGGCGAAGGCGAGCAGCCGCTCGATCAACGCGGCGGCGTGGTTGGCGCCTTCGATCGCGCTATCGAGATGGGCGGCGGCCTTCTCCGGATTCTTGCTGATCTGCCGGCGGGCGACGTCGATGCCGCCGACGACCACCGCGAGCATATTGTTGAAATCATGCGCGATGCCGCCGGTCAGCTTGCCGAGCGCTTCCATCTTCTGGAGCTGGCGCAGGCTCTGTTCGGCGTGGAGCCGCTCCTCCATCTCATGCTGGAGCTTGGAGTTGGCGTCGCGCAGTTGCTCGGTGCGCTGCTCGACGGCGGCTTCGAGGTCATCGGCGCGCGCGGCTTCGGCATGGGCGAGGCGGCGGACATAGACGCGCTCCGTGCGCGCGCTGTGGGCGAACCAGAGCGCGACGAGCACCGCCATCAGCAGGCCGAGGCCGACGATGCCGTAGCTGTCGTTGAGCCGGTCGATGCGGGATTCGGAGCGGTCGACCTGGGCATCGTGGCGTTGGCGCTCACGCTCCTGAAGCGACACCACGGCCGCCAGTTGCTGAGCGATGATGCGGACGGAGGCATCCTTGCGGGTCGCTTCAAGCTGGCCGAGCGCGACGAGCGCCTGATCGTAGCGTACCCGCAGCGCAATCTCGGTGAGCGTCTCGCCGCGATCGGCCATGGCGGCGCGCAACTGCGCGACCGCTTCCGCCTGACGGGGGCTGTTGCGGGTGGAGCGCTCGAGCGCCGTCAGTTCGCGCTGGGCGGTGGCCCATTCATCCTGGAACTGCCGGCCGAGTGCCGCATCGTGGCTCACCACATAGCGGGCGAGCAGCGCCTCGGCATTGCCGACCCTGGCCTCCACCGTCTTGGCCTGCAGCATGACCACATAGCTGTGGCGCTGGAGGGCGACGGCGCGCTCGCGCGCGGCCGAGGCGTGGCCGGCGAGATAGACCAGCAGGGCGAGCGCCAGCGCGAAGACGATTGCCAGAGCAAGCGGCACCAGCCGCCGCCAGAGCGGCGTCTCGTCTGCCATCCCGTCAAGGCCTTCGGCGTGCTCTGCCATCTCGGTCGACGAGTCTAGACGAAGGCAAAGCCGGTGGGAAGCCGTCGCTCTACCGGCTTCGCCGCGCCGGCGATCACCCTGGAATCGCGCCGGTGATGTGCCCCGCCTGCTCGAACATGGCGAGGATCTGGCCGACCTGCTCGCTCGAATGCTCGGCGCAGAGCGAGCAGCGCAGCAAATAGGTGCCGGCGGGCGTTGCCGGCGGGCGCGCCATGTTCACATAGAGGCCCAGCTCCAGCAGCGCCTGCCACATCGCCACTGCCTGCGCCTGATCGGTGAGGATGACGGCGATGATCGCCGACTGCGGCTCCTTTGTGCCGAGCGTGAAGCCCATGTCGATCAGGCCCCGGTGCAGCCGCTTGCTGTTCTCCCACAGATGCGCGCGCTTCTCGCTGGCGTGCATCAGCTTGCGGATGGAGGCGGCGGCGGTGGCGACCACGCTCGGCGGCAGCGAGGCGGTGAACACATAGGGCCGGCAGACGAGGCGCATCACCTCGAACTTGGGATGGTTGGAGACGCAGAAGCCGCCGACCGTGCCGACCGACTTGGAGAAGGTGCCGACGACGAAGTCGATCTCATCCTCCACGCCCAGCTCCTCATAGACACCCCGGCCATGCGCGCCGAAGAAGCCCATGCCATGCGCCTCGTCGACGAGGATCATGCAATTGGGGTGCTTGCGGACGGCGGCGACCATCTCCGGCAGCGGCGCAATGTCGCCGAGCATCGAATAGACGCCCTCCAGCACCACCAGCTTCTGCGCCTCGGCGGGCAAGCGGCCGAGGCGCTTGTCCAAATCCTCGACGCTGTTGTGGCGGAAGCGGACGATCTCGGCATTGCCGAGCGCGCAGCCGTCATAGATGGAGGCGTGGCTGTCGGCATCCAGGATGATGTAGTCGCCCTTGCCGGCGAGCGTGGAGATCATGCCGAGATTGGCCTGATAGCCGGTCGAGAAGACCATGGCGCTTTTGGTGCCGTAGAAATCCTTGAGCGCGTCCTCGACTTCCTTGTGGCCCTGATAGGTGCCGTTGAGCACGCGCGAGCCGGTGGTGCCGGAGCCGAAATTGTCGAGCGCGTCCTTGCCGGCCTTGATGACGTCGGGGTCGAAGGTCATGCCCATATAATTATAAGTGCCGAGCAGGATGGTCTCCTTGCCCTTGATGACCGCCAGCGTTGGCGATTTCACCTGATCCATGACGATCGCGAAGGGATCGCGCACGCCGGTGGCGAGCAGCGCCTCGCGCTCGGCGATGAGCGGATCGAACTTGGAGAACAGATCCTTCTCCGCCGCGGTAACGCGCATGGTGGTGCGTTCAATCATGTCGGCCATTGGTGCTCAGCCCTCCCCCCGCAGCTTGATGACCGCATCGACCAACTGGCCGACCGTCTCGATCTCCGCCTGCATGTTCATGGTGATGATGATGTCGAACTCATCCTCGATGGCCGCGACGAAATCCATCACGGTCAGGCTGTCCCATTCAAGGTCGCCGGCGAAGGTGGTGCCATCGGCGAGCGCGACGCCCTTCTTGTTGAACGGCTCGATCTGCGCGGCAACCTGCGCGAAAACGTCCTGACGATCCGACATGCTCTGTTTCTTTCCGATCCGTGGGGGTTCCTGCGGAATGCCCCGTCCGCCGCGCCTATTGCAAGCGAATAAGGCGGGATTCAGGCATGATTGCGCCGGGCGGCGGAAAGACGGGGCAGATGGAGCTTCGGCTGGGCGTTATGCGGAGGCGCGGGTTTTCCAGAAGAGGAGCGCCTCGATCAGCAGGAAGGCGATGACGATGGCGCCGGCGCCGGCCGCGCCGGCGATGTCGAATCCGATCCGCGTGCCGACATAAAGCAGGACGAGCAGGCTCACCATCATGCCCGGCGCGCCGGCCCCGCGCATGGCGGCGCTGCGATGATAGCCGATCCAGAAGGCGAAGCGGGAGACGACCCAGACGATCGCCGTCGCCAGCACCGCGCGCATCGCTTCTCCGCCGGGGCTGTAGAGGGCAAGGCCGAACAGGCCGGCGGCGAAGAGGATGAATTGCTCCAGCGTGTTCTGGAGGTAGCGCAGATTGACCCGCAAGCGGCGCGTGCCCTGCTCCGCCAGAGGATCGAACGCGGCGGACTGGAGGCGCTCATGCGCCACGGCCTCGACGCCCAGCGCCAGGCAGAACAAGGCGGCGAGGCAGCAACATTTGAGCGCGAAGACCATGCGCGCACCTACAGGGTCCATGCCCGATATGGGCGGGGAGAAACAGGCCACGCCGAACCAGAGCAAGGCGGCGAGGGCGGCGGAGACGGCAATGGCGAGCATGCCCGCCTTGCGCTCCCGCCGCCAATCATAGCCGCCTGCGCCGGCCGCTGGTGAGGAGGCGGTGTTGTCGCTCATCTCATGTCCTTTCACGCGGTGGACGGCGATTCCGCGGGCGATCAGATCATGTTCGTGCTTGCCGTTCAAGGCCCGGTCGTGCGGTGGCGGCGCGGGAACGAGGCGATGTGCGCGGCCGGCCGCGTTCACCCCCGCAGCAACCCCTTCTCCCGATAGGCGGCGGCGGTGGCGGCGAGGCCACGCTCCGTCTCGATAGCGGGGGACCAGAGCGCGGCGGGCGGCTTGAGCGCGGGGTTGGCGACCCAATCCTTGTGGCAGAAATAGGCGGCGCGGTCCGGCGTCAGGCGCGCCTTGTCACCGCGCAGGCGGCGGTCGAGACGGGCGCCCAGCCGCACGAGGGCGCTCGGCATGGCAAGGGTGCGGACCTTGCGGCGATCCACCGCGCGGCCGATGGCGCGGGCGAACGCGTCATGGGTCCAGCCGGTGGGGCGATCGTCATCCACCTCATAGGTGGCGCCCTGCGATGCGCCCGCACCCGGCTCGGCGAGGCGCACCAGCAGGGCCGCGAGATCGTCGACATGGATGACCGAGAGCCGGCCGCCGGGCGGCAGCAGCACGAAGCCGTAGGTCGCCATCTGGAACAGCTCCAGCAATTCCGCGTCGCCGGGGCCGTAAATGGCGGGCGGGCGCACCATCGTCCAATCCAGTCCGCTGGTGGTGACGAAGCGCTCAGCCTCCGCCTTGGACCAGCCATAATCGGAGAGGTGCGGCTCGCGCGCGGCGAGCGAGGAGACGTGGACGAGCCGGCGCGTCTCGCTCAGCAGCATTGCCTCCGTGAGCGCGGCGGTGCCTGTGGCGTTGCCGGCCTCGAACCCGGCGCGGTCGGGCGCGTTGACCACGCCGGCGATGTGGATCACCGCATCGCTGCCGCGCACCAGCGCGTCGAGCGCGCGGCTGTTCTCCAGCGATCCGGCGACCCACTCAATCCCCTTGCGCTCTGGCTGGGGGCGGCGGGCGAGGGCGCGGACGCGGTGGCCGGCGGCGAGCGCACGATCCAGCACGGCCTTGCCGACGAAGCCGGTGCCCCCCGTGACCGCCAGCAGGCTCACGAGAGCAGCACCATATGATCGCGGTGGACCAGCGCGCGGCGCGGCGCGGCACCGAGCAGGCGGGCGATCTGGTCGCTGCGCTTGCCGACGATGCGCTCGGCATCCCGGCTGTCATATTGGGCGAGGCCGCGCGCGATGCGGGCGCCGTCCGGTCCGATGATGTCGACCACGTCGCCGCGCGCGTAGCTGCCGCTGCTCGCGGTGGTGCCGGCGGGGAGCAGGCTGCGGCCCTTGCGCAGCGCGTCGGCCGCGCCCGCGTCGACGGTGATATGGCCCTTGACGGTGAGCCGCCCGGCCAGCCAGTCCTTGCGCGCGCCGCGCCGGGCGGAGGCGCGGAACAGCGTGCCCCGGCCCGTCTCCTGCCAGTGGCCGAGCGGCGCATTCACGCGGCCCGAGATGATGGCGAGATGGGCGCCCGCGCCGGTGGCGATGCGCGCGGCCTCCAGCTTGGAGATCATCCCGCCCGACCCCATGCCGGAAGCCGATTTGCCGTCCGCCATGGCGGCGATGCGCGCGTCGATCGTCTCGACCAGCGGGATCAGCGTGGCGTCCGGGTGGCTCTGCGGGTTGGCGGTGTAAAGCCCGTCGATATCGGAGAGCAGCACGACTGCGTTGGCGCGGGCCGCCTGGCCGATGCGCGCGGCGAGCCGGTCATTGTCCCCGAAGCGGATCTCCTCGGTGGCGACGCTGTCATTCTCGTTGACCACCGGCACCGCGCCGAGGCCGATCAGCCGATCGAGCGTGGCGGAGGCGTTGAGGTAGCGGCGGCGATCCTCCAGATCGCCCAGCGTAACCAGCATCTGCGCGGCGGTCAGCTCGCGACTCATCAGCAGGTCCGCCCACACGCGGCTCAATGCGATCTGGCCGACAGCGGCGGCGGCCTGCGCATCTTCCAGCGTCGCCCGTCCGCCCTTGGCGAGACCGAGCCGGCGTGCACCCAGGGCGATGGCGCCCGAGGAGACGATGGCGATCTGCTGCCCGGCCGCGCGGCGCTCCGCAATCTCGGTGACGAGGCTATCCAGCCAGGCGCGCCGCACCGACCCGTCCGGCGCGACGAGCAAAGCCGATCCGACCTTGATGACGAGGCGGCGGCATGTGGCGGGTGGGAAACCGATCATGACTCCGCCCTATCGCTCCCGCGCGGTTCCGGGAAGAGGGGTTGATGGGGTGAGGTGTCGGGGCGGGGCGGTGTCCCTTCAGGACAGCCTCTTATGGAAGCAGCGTGCTCCTGCTTTCGCAGGAGCACGGCACTGCGCTGTAAGGGTAATCTCGCTCGCCAGATGGCGCTTTCCAGCGGTTGGGCCGGCTCGGATTTTTTCTGCCGCAGGAGCGCGACATTGCTTTAAGCCGCTTGCTGGGTCGCGTTTCCAGCGGTTCGTCGCCTTCAGATCGGCGACCAGGGCTTTTCCGTCGTTGCCTCGCCGGTATCGGCGGTCGTGTCATCTGCCTCGCCAAGCACGGCTAGCGCGGCATCGAGCAGCACCTCCACGCCCTCGCCGGTCGCGCCGGAGATGATGAACGGCTTGCCCGCTCCGGCCGCCTCAAGCTGCGCGGCGATGTCCGCCATCAGTTCCGGGCCGAGCAGGTCGCCCTTGTTGAGCGCGAGGAGCTGCGGCTTGTCGACCAGATCGGCGCCATAGGCTTCCAGCTCGCCCTGCACGATGCGCCATGCCTCCACCGGATCGTCGCCGGTCGCGTCGACGAGGTGGATGAGCACCCGGCAGCGCTCGATATGGCCGAGGAAGCGATCGCCGATGCCGGCGCCGTCCGCCGCGCCCTCGATCAGCCCCGGAATATCGGCGAGCACGAACTCGCGGCCCTTGTAGAGCACTACGCCCAGCTGCGGCGTGGTGGTGGTGAAGGGATAATCGCCGACCTTCGCCTTGGTGTTCGTCACCTGGTTGATGAAGGTGGATTTGCCCGCATTGGGCAGACCGACCAGCCCGACATCGGCGAGCAGCTTGAGGCGTAGCCACACCCACATCTCGTCGCCCGGCCAGCCGGTGCCGTGCTGGCGCGGCGCGCGGTTGGTGGAGCTTTTGTAGCTGGCATTGCCGCGCCCACCATCGCCGCCGCGCAGGAACACACGGCGCTCACCCGGCGTCGTGAAGTCCGCGAGCAGGGTGCGCTCCTCGTCATCGGCGAGGATCTGCGTGCCGACCGGCACCTTGATGACGAGATCGTCCCCGCCCGCGCCGATGCGGTTGGCGCCCGCGCCGGGGATGCCGCGCTGCGCCTTGAAATGCTGGGTGTAGCGAAAGTCGATCAGCGTGTTGAGGCCGGGCACCGCCTCGAAGATGATATCGCCGCCCTTGCCGCCATTGCCGCCGTCCGGCCCGCCATATTGGATGAACTTCTCGCGCCGGAAGCTGACAGCCCCCGGCCCGCCCGCGCCCGAGCGAATGAAAATCTTGGCCTGATCGAGAAAATGCATCGCGGGCACATAGGCACTTTGGCGGCAAAGGGGAAGCCGTGGGGAGACCGCCCGCCGGTTTGCAGCATGACGCGCCCATGCTAGGCCGCTCGGACGGACGGACGTGAAGGAGCGCGCGGCGTGACGGTGATAGCGGCCCGGCGATATCGCGATGGCGTGGCGGTGGAGAATCTGACGCTGCCTTGCGCGCATCATGACGCGCCCACGCCCGGCGAGTTCGTGTGGATCGGCCTGTTCGAGCCGAGCGCGCAGGAGCTGGAGACGGTTGGCGCCTGCTTCGGCCTGCATCCGCTGGCGATGGAGGATGCCAGCCGCCCTGGCCAGCTCCCCAAGGTGGAGCAATATGGCGACCAGCTCTTCCTCGTCCTGCGCACCGCCCAGCTGGAGGGCGAGCATATCGCTTATGGCGAAACGTCGATCTTTCTCGGCCCCGGTTTCATCGTCACCGTGCGGCAAGGCTCGCCGCGCGCCCATAACGAGTTGCGCACACGGCTGGAGAGCGCTCGCGAGACGCTGACCCACGGGCCGGATTATGTGCTGCACTCGATCATGGATTTCATCGTCGACGGCTATTTCCCCATTGTCGAGACGCTGGAGGAGCAGGCGCTAGCGGCCGAAGCGACGGCGGACGACCGCTTCCTCGATCACGCCACGATTCGCCGCATCTTCGCCATCCGGCGGGAGATTGTGCGGTTCCAGCGCATCATGGGTGTGATGAGCGATGTCGTTGCCCGGCTGGTCAACCACCCGATGCCGAATATCGACGCGGACATGATCCCTTATTTCCGCGACGTGCAGGATCATGTCCGCCGCGCGGACTATCGCCTCTCCGGCCTGCGCGAGATTCTCACCTCCGTCGCCGAGACGAGCAGCCTGCTGGAGCAGCGGCGGCAGGGCGATATCACCCGCCAGCTTGCCGCCTGGGCCGCCATCCTCGCCGTGCCGACCGCGGTGGCCGGCATTTATGGCATGAACTTCCGCTTCATGCCGGAACTGCAATGGCGCTACGGCTATTTCGCCGTGCTGGCGCTGATGGCCGGGGTGTGCGGCTTCCTCTACTGGCGCTTCCGGCGATCGGGCTGGCTGTAGAGGGGCGGGGCTGGGGGACTGGTGCGGGCGGTCGACGATGCCCACGCATCTATGAACTCCCGTGCTCCTGCGAAGGCAGGAGCATCCGTGATTCATGAGAACACCAGAGCGCTCAGACAGGGTGATGCGTGCGTGAGCACGGGCCTTTCAGGTTATCGGTGAGACTGCTTCCTCCCCACCTTCACGCCGCGAGCGGCGCGGCGTCCGCATAAAGCTCGCTTGCGAGGTCCTCGCGCATATCGCCTTCGCCGCTATCCTCGAACACCGCCGCCAGCACATCTTCGCCGCGCCCCCGGCTGTGGATGCGGACGAGATCGCCGGTCGGGCGGAAGCCAAGCTTGCGCAGCACCCGGCCCGAGGCGGGGTTGTCGACCGCATGGCGCGCGCGCAGGCGCCGGTGCCCCATGGCGCGCGCGGCCTGCACCAGCGCGCCGGCGGCTTCCGTGGCGAAGCCGAGGCCCCAATAGGGCCGCGCGATCCAGTAGCCCAGCTCCACTGCGCCGTCCCCGGCCGGGTCGATGCCGCAACCGCCGACGAGACGCGGCAGGCCCTGCGTGCGCGAGAAAGCGAGCAACTGGGGATGACGCGGATCGACCGGCTGCGCGAGAAAGCCGCGCGCATCCTCCGCCGTATAGGGGAATGGCACGCGCGCGAGATTGCGGGACAGGCTCTGCTCGTTGAGAGCGGAGGCCAGCGCGGCGGTGTCATCGATCCAGCCGGGCCGCAGCAACAGTCTGGGAGTACGGGCGAACATGTCTTGTCTCTCCTTCAAGGCGCGGCTCCTGCCGTGCTTTGGTGACGATTTGGCGACGATGATCACGGCCGGAGCGGGCAGATGTGCCCGAAACGGGCCGAGGATCGTCACGATGCCAAGGGAGACAAAGAAAAAGGGAGGAGGGGCGACCCCTTCTCCCTTGTCTGCGGTGCCCGGCTTGCCGGCCACCAAGGGGATCGCCCATCTGGACGATCCCGAAAAATCGTCCGATTATTCCGCGGCTTCCGCCATCGCGTCGACCGATACGAATTTACGGCCGAGCTTGCCGTCGTGGAACACCACGCGGCCTTCGGTGAGCGCAAACAGCGTATGGTCGCGGCCGATGCCGACATTGCGGCCCGGATAGAATTTCGTGCCGCGCTGGCGCACGAGAATGTTGCCGCCGAGTACGGACTGGCCGCCAAACTTCTTCACGCCAAGGCGCTTGGATTCCGAATCGCGACCGTTGCGCGACGAACCGCCAGCTTTTTTATGTGCCATGGTCTAAACTCCTCGAATCTCGTCTTCGGCTCAGGCTTCGGCGGCTGCCGGTGCGGCCTCGGCCTTCTTGGCGGCGGCCTTCTTCTTCGGCGCTTCGCCGCCGATCGCCACGATCTTGAGGATCGTGTGCTGCTGGCGGTGGCCGTTGCGGCGGCGATAATTGTGACGGCGCCGCTTCTTGAAGACGATCACCTTCTCGCCCTTGGCCTGGGCCACGATCTCGGCAGAGACGGAAAGGCCCTTGCTGTCCTTGATCTCGGACCCTTCGCCCGCGAGCAGGACATCATCCAGCGTGATGGTGTCGCCGGCATTGCCAGCGAGCTTCTCGACGACGATCTTGTCTCCGGCGGCGACGCGATACTGCTTGCCGCCCGTACGCACGACAGCGAACATGGGCTTTATTCTTTCGCTCAAAATTGCTTGGCGCGGGCAACCGTGGCTCAGCCGTGGCTGCCAACGCGGGAAAGTGGCCCCTTAGTGGGCACCGCCGGGCCTGTCAATGGCGTGGAGGCGTCTTGTCCAGTCCGGCGGGTGGAAAAATCGCCCCTTCATGGCGGCCACGCGGGCGGATCAGCGCGCCGGCCCGTGCCTGACGATATGGGGCGTTGAAGGCGGCGGCGCGAGCGCCTACATCGCCCCGATCATGCTGCGTCGCCTTTTCACTGCCTTCCTGGCCCTGTTCGCGCTCGGTGCGTTGGCCGATTCGGCATCGGCCAAGCCGTTCCCGTCGCTCGCCAAGCGGCCGTCCGAGACGCGCGATCGCACGCCGCCCGCGCCGCAGGCGGTGGTGCCGGCGGCGGCCGATCCGCAGCTCGTCGCGCAGGTCGAGGGGCTGACCCGGCAGGCGCAGAGCGGCGACGCCGCTTTCCGCACGCAGCTCACCTCCGGGCGCGCGGCGGTGGATGCGGCCGGCGGGGCGACACCCTCCAGCGAGGCATGGGTCAAGGCGCAGGTGGCGATCAGCACGCTCGACAATGCGCGCTATGACAGCGTTGCGGCGCTCGCCGGGCTGGATAGCCTCTATGTCGACCGGCAGGACAATGAGGATGCCGCCCGCGTGGTGGCCGACCTGACGACCATCGACCCGGCGCGGGGCCGCGCGCTAGCCATGGTCGACGCGCAGAACGATGCGCTGGACGGACTCAGGACGGCGCTGAAGCAGCCCTGAGCGCATGCGCGAGCGCCTGCGCATGCAGCTTGCCCTCATGGACATAGCCTTTGACGCCGCGCTGCATGCCGGCAATGTCCGCCTCTGACAGATCGCGCATATATTTGGCGGGGCGGCCGCTCCAGAGCTGGCCCGAGGGCATGCGCTTGCCGGGGGTGAGCATGGCGCCGGCCGCGAGCATCGCGTCACCCTCGATCACGCAGCCATCCATCACGATCGACCCCATGCCGACGAAGGCGCGGTCGAGCAGCGTGCAGCCGTGGACGATCGCCATATGGCCGATCAGCACGTCGTCCCCGATGATCGCCGGATGGCCGCCATCGCCATAATCGCTCTCGACATGGACGACGCTGCCGTCCTGAATGTTCGAGCGGGCGCCGACGCGGATGAAATTGATGTCCGCGCGCAGCACGCAATTATACCAGATGCTCGCCTCCGGGCCGATTTCGACATCGCCGATGATCGCGCAGCCGGGCGCGACGAAGGCGCTCTCGTGGATTTTCGGGGTCTTGCCGTTCAGGGGCAGGATGAGGGGCTTGGTCATGGCTGTCTCCCGATGCTGTATGTGATGTGGCGGCGCAGCGGACTGTCGGCGGGCACGGCGGGGTGATCGAAATCGAGGGCGCCATGATCCTCGTCCCGCCAGCCGCGCAGGATCAGCCTGTCGGTCGCGAGCGCGAAATCAGCCATTCAGCAGCCGCGCCGCGTGCAGCGCGTGATAGGTGAGGACGCCGGTGCAGCCCGCGCGCCGGAAGCTCATCAGCGTCTCCAGCACCAGCCCGTCGCGCTCGCCCGCGCCGACGGCGGCCGCCGCCTCGATCATCGCATATTCGCCGCTCACCTGATAGGCGAAGACGGGGATGTTGAAGGCATCCTTCACCCGCGCCACCACGTCCAGATAGGGGAGGCCGGGCTTGACCATCACGCTGTCCGCGCCCTCGGCAATGTCCAGCGCGACCTCACGCAACGCCTCGGCGCCGTTGGCGGGGTCCATCTGGTAGCTTTTCTTGTTGCCCTTGAGCAGCCCGCCGGAGCCGACCGCGTCGCGGAACGGACCGTAGAAGACGCTCGCATATTTGGCGGCATAGGCCATGATCTGCACATTGGCGTGGCCGTCCGCCTCCAGTGCCTCGCGGATCGCAGCGATGCGCCCGTCCATCATGTCGCTGGGCGCGATGATGTCCGCGCCGGCGGCTGCCTGATTGAGCGCCTGGCCGACCAGCGCATCCACCGTGGCATCGTTCACCACATAGCCGGCCTCGTCGAGCAGCCCGTCCTGCCCATGGGCGGTATAGGGATCGAGCGCGACATCGGTGAGCAGGCCGATCTCCGGCACGGCATCCTTGATGGCGCGGATCGCCTGACACATGAGATTGTCCGGGTCGAGCGCATGGCCGCCATCGTCGCTGCGCTTGTCCGCCGGGGTGTTGGGGAACAGGGCGAGGCAGGGGATGCCCTCGGCCGCCGCCTCGCGCGCGCGCTCGACGGCGAGGTCGACCGACCAGCGTGAGACGCCGGGCAGGCTGGCGATCGGTTCCTCGACCCCGCGCCCGCTCGTGACGAACAAGGGCCAGATGAAATCGGCGGGAGAAAGGCGGTGCTCGGCATGCATCGCCCGGCTCCAGGCGGAGGCGCGGGTGCGGCGCAGGCGGAGCTGCGGATAGGCGGCGGTGATCGTGGTGCGGGTCATGGCGAGGGGGATAGGCCCCGGGCGGAGGCGCCGCAAGCGTGGATGCCATATACATATCCGTGGTTGGGGCTGGCTCTGGCGCGGATGCCGAGGGGGCCTCTTGATCCGCCATCGTCTCGCGTCGCACCCCCGCGCTCTGCCGGCGCGGGGCATCCCCGGCGCCGGCGATCACATGCCGACGATACGCCGCATCTCCACTGTATGCTGTTCAATATATGGCGCGCTTGGTAACGGCAGCGGATGAGCGATTTCAAAGACCCCTTCGACAGCATCCGCGACCATCCGTTCGATGCGGCCCTATCGGAGCGCTATCTCGTCTATGCCCTCTCCACCATCACCGCGCGCTCGCTGCCCGATCTGCGCGATGGGCTGAAGCCGGTCCACCGCCGCCTGCTCTGGGCGATGCGCCTCTTGCGGCTGGAGCCGAGCGGCGCGGCGCCGGACGTGCTGGTCGCCAACCCCGCGCGCAACAATACCAGCTACAAGAAATGCGCGCGCGTGGTCGGCGACGTCATCGGCAAATATCACCCGCATGGCGACCAGTCGGTCTATGATGCCATGGTGCGGTTGGCGCAGGACTTCGCGCTGCGCACGCCGCTGGTCGACGGGCAGGGCAATTTCGGCAATATCGACGGCGATAACGCCGCAGCCATGCGCTATACCGAGGCGCGGCTGACCCAGGCGGCGGCCGACCTGATGGCCGGGCTGGACGAGGGCACGGTCGAGTTCCGCCCAACCTATAATGGCGAGGAGCAGGAGCCGGAGGTGTTCCCCGGCCTGTTCCCCAACCTGCTCGCCAATGGCTCCAGCGGCATTGCCGTGGGCATGGCGACCAATATCCCGCCGCACAATGTCGCCGAGGTGATCGACGCGGCGATGCTGCTGGTCGACGATCGCGAGGCGAGCCACGAGGCGCTGATGGCGCTGATGAAGGGGCCGGATTTCCCGACCGGCGGCCTGTTGGTCGATCCGCCGGCCGTCATCGCCGAGGCTTATGCCACCGGGCGCGGCAGCCTGCGCCTGCGCGCGCGCTGGCACAAGGAGGATGAGGGGCGCGGCACCTGGGTCGCGGTGGTGGACGAGATTCCCTATGGCGTGGCCAAGGGCAAGCTGATCGAGCAGATCGCCCAGCTCATCGCGGACAAGAAGTTGCCGATCCTCGCCGACGTGCGTGACGAATCGGACGAGACGCTGCGCATCGTGCTGGAGCCGCGCGCGCGCACGGTCGATCCCGATGTGCTGATGGACGGCCTGTTCCGCATGACCGACCTGGAGAATCGCTTCTCGCTCAACATGAATGTGCTCGACGCCACGCGCACGCCGCGCGTCATGGGGCTGCGCGATGTGCTGCTCGCGTGGCTCGTCCACCAGATCGCCGTGCTGGTGCGCCGCTCGCAGCACCGCATCGAGCAGATCGACAGCCGGCTGGAACTGCTCGACGGCTATATCGTCGCCTATCTCAACCTCGATCGGGTGATCGAGATCATCCGCACCGAGGATGAGCCGAAGCCGGTGATGATGGCCGAGTTCGGCCTGACCGACCGGCAGGTGGAGGCGATCCTCAACATGCGGCTGCGCTCGCTGCGCAAGCTGGAGGAGATGGAGCTGCGCGGTGAGCGCGATACCCTCGCCGCCGAGCGCGAGGAATTGCAGAAGCTGGTCGATTCGAAGGACCGGCAGAAGACCCGGCTCAAGAAGGATCTGGCGGCGCTGCGCAAGCGCTACACGCCCGAGAGCGGGGTCGGCACGCGCCGCACCAGCCTGGAGATGGCGGGACCGGCGCGCGAAATTCCGCTGGAGGCGATGATCGAGCGCGAGCCGATCACCGTCATCCTCTCGCAGCGCGGCTGGGTGCGCGCGATGAAGGGGCATGGCGATCTCGCCGCGACCGACGCGCTCAAGTTCAAGGAGGGCGACGCCTTCGCCCTCGCCTTCCATGCGCAGACCACGGACAAGCTGCTGCTTGCCGGATCGGACGGGCGCTTCTACACGCTGGGCGCGGACAAGCTGCCCGGCGGGCGGGGCTTTGGCGAGCCGGTGCGGCTGATGATCGACCTTGCCAACGAGGCGGAGATCGTGGCGCTGATGCCGGCGCAGCCGGGCGGCAAGCTGCTGCTGGCGGCGAGCGACGGACGCGGCTTCCTCGCCCCGATGGACGAGGTGATCGCCGAGACGCGCAAGGGCAAGCAGGTGGTCAATCTGCGCAAGGGCGCGGTGCTCCGGGTCGCGCGGCCGGTGGCGGCGGAGGCCGATTCGGTCGCGGTGATTGGTGAGAATCGCAAGCTGGTGATCTTTTCCATCGCAGAAATGCCCGAGATGACGCGCGGGCAGGGCGTCCAGCTCCAGCGCTATCGCGATGGCGGCCTCTCCGACGCGGTGACGCTGGTGCTCGCGCAGGGGCTGAGCTGGGCGATGGGCGGCGAGAGCGGCCGCACCCGCACCGAGCCGGACCTGCTGCCATGGCGCGCGGCGCGCGGCGCGGGGGGGCGGATGCCGCCCAACGGCTTCCCGCGCGATAATCGCTTCGGCTGACGTGTTGCCCCGGTCTTGGCAGGGCGGGGCCGGCGGCCATTTGATTTGAGTTATCAACAAAAAAGCGGTGAATGGAGTCGGTTGCTTTAACTTTCGTTTACCACGCGCGCCCTATCTCGGGTGCATGACCGCCCGCGCACGATATCAGGCGTCCAAGCTCGCGTTCGATTCGGCGGTGGCCGCGCCCGATGCGCCAATCTGCCCGGGCGCGGAGCCGCGCGCCACCGGGCCGGGCGCGCCGACGGGCGATTGCGCCGCGTTGCTGCGCGCGCTGCCTTATCCGGCGGCCCTGCTCGGCGATGCAGGCGGGAGCATCGCGGTGCTCGACGCCAATGACGAATTCAGGCGCTTCTCCGACGAGCTGGAAACGGCGACACCGCCCGAGGAGCCGTGCCTCGGGCGGCCGTTCGACTGGCGGATGCGGGCCTGCGCGATGTTCACGGGGCGCCGCGCCTCCGACCGGTTCGAGCTGGAATTTGCCGGTCGGCTCGGCGTGCGCGTCTTCAGTTGCGCGATGAGCTGGGTGGAGAAGGACGGCGGCGCGAACATGCTGCTGCTCACCGCCACGGACCGCACCAGCGAGCGCAAGGCCGAGAGCACGCTGCGCAAGGAACTGCTGACGGACAGCCTCACCTCGCTCCCCAACCGCGTCGGCTTCGTCGAGCAGATCGAGGGGCTGGTCGCGGAGCGGCTGGCGTTACCCGAGAAGACGGGGCACGCCATCATCGCGCTTGATCTCGTCCGGTTCAGCCGCATCAACGAATCGCTCGGCGCATTGGCCGGGGACGAGCTGATCATCACGGTCGCCCGCCGCGTGAAATCCGTGTTGCGCGCCGGGGATGTGCTGGCGCGCATCGGCGGCAATGAGTTCGCCATTTTCGCCCGCGTGAACCACGGCCTGTCGGAATTACTGCAGATCGCCGAGCGCATCCGCAAGACGTTCGAGGCGCCGATCCGCCTCTCCAACTATCTCATCAGTGTCGAAGTGGCGCTGGGCTGCGCGCTGGCGCAGAATGAAGACGACGACATGGAGACGCTGCTCCGGCAGGCGCAGGCGGCGGTCAAGCGCGCCAAGAAATCCGGCACGCTGGAGGTCTATCGCGCGCATGTGCTGCGCGAGGCGCTGAAGCGCTTCACGCTGGAGAACCGGCTGCGCGAGGCGATCGAGCAGGGGGCACTCACCATGGCGTTCCAGCCGCTCATCAACCTCAAAACCGGCGCGGTGAAGGGCTATGAGGCGCTCGCCCGCTGGGAAGACCCGGTGATCGGCCCCGTCTCGCCGGTCGATTTCATCCCGGTTGCCGAGGAATCGGGGCTGATCGTGCCGCTCGGCCGCTGGGCGATGTGCGAATGCGCGCAGACGCTGGCCGACTGGGACCGGCACTATGGCGACCTGATGCCCGTCACCATGAACGTCAACCTCTCGCCGGTGCAGATGATGCGCGACGATGTGCCGCGCGCGGTGCAGGAGGCGCTGCGCTTTGCCGGGATCGACGGCAACCGCCTCTCCATCGAACTGACCGAGAGCGTCCTCATCACCGATCCCGACAAGACCCGCCAGCTGCTCGCCGGCTTGCAGGCGATGAACGTCACCGTGGCCATGGACGATTTCGGCACCGGATTCTCCAATCTCGCCAGCCTCCAGTCGCTGCCCATCGACGTGCTCAAGATCGACCGCAGCTTCGTGGTCGACATGATCGGGGACGAGGACAAGGTGGCGATCATCCGCGCCATCGTCAGCCTGGCCGGGGCGCTGGGCATGGAGACGACCGCCGAGGGCATCGAGACGCCCGAGCAGGCAGCGGCGCTTGCCCAACTCGGCTGCGATTATGGTCAGGGCTTTCATTTCGCCCGGCCGCTGCCTGCGCTGGAGGCCTATCGCTATTGGGTGGCGCGCAGCAGCGAGACGATCATCTGAGCCGCCATTGCGCGGGTCTGCTCCGCGGGCGGGAAGCCGGCGGCGATCCAGTCGCGCTCCAGCGCCTGCAGGGCCTTGGCGACTTGCGGCCCGGCGGTGAGGCCCATGCCGATGAGATCGCCGCCCGAGAGCGGCATGCGCGGCACCGGCCAGTCGCGCAGACGCGCAATCGCCTCTACCGTGAAGGCGCGGCCGAGCAGGATCATGTCGATCGCGCCCTGCGTGCCGAGGCGATAGGCCAGCGCTTCCGGCGAGGCGGCCGTCACCGGCGCGCGCATGGCGGCAAGCCGCGCGCGCGCCTTGTTGGAAAGGCGCAATCGCGCGCCGATCTGCTCGGCCCCGTCCGTGCCCGGCGGCAGCAACGCGGCGAGGCGGCGCAACCCGTCCGGCAGGCAACCGGCGGCCTGCTCCGCCGCGAGCAACGCGCGCAGGGCGGTGACGCCGGCCACTGTCACTTCCGGCAAGACCGGGCGCAGCACGCCATCCTCCACCATTGCGGCGAGCACGTCGCTCGGGTCTGGCAGGGCGAGCAGGGTGAGCAATTCGTCGGCGATGCGCTCGCGGGAAAGCGCCATCAGGCTGGTCGCATGGGCGACGCAGGCGGCATAATCGGCCGAGGTTCGATCCAGCGCGCCGAAGCGGGCGGTGAAGCGGAAAAAGCGCAGGATACGCAAATGATCCTCGGCGATGCGCGCGACCGGATCGCCGATGAAGCGCACGCGGCGCGCGGCGAGATCGTCCAGTCCGCCGAAATAATCGTGCAGCGCGCCACCATGCGGATCGGCATAGAGCGCGTTCATGGTGAAGTCGCGCCGCGCGGCGTCCTCGCGCCAGTCGGTGGCGAAGGCGACCGTGGCGCGCCGCCCGTCGGTCGAGACGTCGCGGCGGAGCGTGGTGATCTCCACCGGCCAATGGTGCAGCACGGCGGTGATGGTGCCGTGGGCGATGCCGGTCGGCACGGCCTTGAAGCCCGCCGCCTTGATCCGTCGGACCACCTCCTGCGGCGGGTGGACGGTGGCGATGTCGACATCCTTGACGGCGATGCCGAGCAGGCTGTCGCGCACCGCCCCGCCGACGAAGCGCGCCTCCCCGGCATCGGCGCCGAGCGCGGCGCACAGCGCGTCCAGCCCTTCGCGCGCGCGCCAGTCGGCCGGTGGCAGATGCGTGGGCGGCGCGCTCATGGCAACGCGCTCCCACCAGCCGCCTCGATGCGGCGGAACAGGTTGACGAGGATTGCTGCCGTCACCCCCCAGATGCGCCGGTCCTGCCATCGATATTCATAATAGCTGCGCGGCACGCCCTGCCAGTCCACCGTCTGGTAACTGCGGTTGGCGGGATCGCGCAGGAAATCGAGCGGCACCTCGAAGATCGCCTCCACCTCCGCCTCGGATGCGCGTAGCGGCAGATCGGGCGGGACAATGGCGACCACCGGCTCGATGGCGAAGCCGGTGCCGGTGCGAAACAGGTCCGAGCGGCCGAGCACGTCCACCCGCTCGGGCGGCAGTGCGATTTCTTCCTGCGCCTCGCGCAGCGCCGCCGCCACCGAATCGGCATCCTCCGGGTCGAGCCGCCCGCCGGGGAACGCGACCTGCCCGGCATGGGCGCGCAGCCCGGCGTGGCGCAGTGTGAACAGCATGCCGGGCGACGGCCGGTCGGTGATCGCCATCAGCACGGCGGCGGGCGTGAACGGCCCGGCCGGGTCCGGGCGATGCTGATAGAGAAACACGTCCTGCGTCTGCGGCTGGTCATAGCCCCGGTCGAGCGCGGCGGTGAGGCTGTCGCGCAGGCTCATGCGCGCGGCTCCGCCGGCTCGGCGAGGCTATGGAAGGCGCCGCCGCTCCACAGACCGGGGGGATCGTTGCCTTCCTCCAGTGCCAACTCGGCCAGTGCATAATAGACAGGCCGGGCGATGCGGGCGCGCAGCCCGGCATCCAGGCCGAGATAGGGGCGTGGGCCGTGCGGGCCGCTTTCGACGATGATCGGATGCGCGGCATCGGCGTCCGTCCATGCCCCGGTCGCGCCGATGCGCAAGCGCAGGGCACGTTCCGGGCCGCTGCCTTCGCGGGCCATGTCGTCCGCGATCAGGGGCGCATCGGCCACATCGATATCGAGCATCTCGACCGGCGTCACCAGCACATGCCGCCCGTCCGCCTCGCGTCGCAGCAGCCGCGCGAACAGGCTGACGAGGGCGGGCCGCGCGATCGGCCGGCCCTCGTGGAACCAGCGGCCCTCCGCGTCGATCCGCATATTGCTGTGCCCGCAATGCGGCGGATGCCATTGCTCGACGGGATAGCGCCGCGCCGGGGCTGCGTCATCCGGCAGGCCGGCGATCTGCGGCGCGGACGCGGGGCGGGGCGGCGAGGCGGTCATGCGATGCAGATAGGCAAGCCGCGCCGCCTTGGCAAAGGGGATGGTGATGCGCTGCGCGAGGAGCGGTGTTTGGGCTGCGTCTGGGATGGCCCCGGAGGCACCGAAAAGAGGAGTTCCGCTTATCCGAGGGCGGGAGGCTATCGCCCGGTCGTCGTTCCGCGCCGCCTTGGGCTGCTGCCTGCGCAGGAGCACATGCTGCGCTTGATCGGCACCCTCGCTGCGTATCCCTTTGCCGAGCATGCATGAACGGATGAGGCCCCTCCACGACCTTGTGCTCCTGCGCAGGCAGCAGCCCAGGGCGGCAAGGCGGTGTGGTTGGATTTTGGAACCCCGCTTCCTCCGAGGCCATGCCGGCGACCCGCGGCCGATCAGCCCCGCGCGCCCTCGGCGCTCGCCAGTGCCGTGCGGTCCACCCCGCGCGGCCCGAGCGAACCGGCGGCCGGCAGCGCCAGATCCTCCGCTGCCCGCACCAGCAGGCGGTGGCGCTCGACCGGGCCGGGGGCGATCCAGCCGGCGGTCCGCTCGGCGGAGAAGGCCCAGAAACGGCCATAATAATCCGGGTCGCCGATCATCATCAGCGGCTCGCGCGGGTGGGTATCGACCGTCTCGACCAGCCGGTCCATCAGCGCGCGGCCGATGCCCTGATGCTGCACGGCGGGCTGCACCGCGACCGGGCCGACCATCACCAGCGGCATTTGCGCTTCATCATCGGGCGTGCGCAGCGCCACCGGCCAGCATTGCAGCGAGCCGACCAGCCCCCCCGACTCGTCGAACGCCGCAAAGCTGAGATCGGTCAGCCAGGCCATGCCGAGTCGGATGCGATAGGCGGTGCGGGCGTGACGGTCCGGGCCGAAGGTCGTATCCAGAAGGGCGCTGATTTCCTCGTGTTTTGCGCCTGCCAGTTGTTCGATCCGTGTCACCGCTTGCCGTCTGCTCCTCAAGCGGGCAATAGCGCCCCCAAGGCGGCGGCGTTTAGCGGTTCGCACCCAAATGAAAAGGCAAATTCGGGGACAGCGATGGGGCAATCGGGGATGCAGCCGGGCGCATGGGCTGGCACACCGCCCATGGACGATATGCTGGTGCTGGAGATCGACGATCTGGAAGTCGATGTGCTCACCGGCATCTATTCGGAGGAGACGCACCTCCCCCAGCCGTTGCGCATCAGCGTGCGGGTGCTGCTGGACCATGCCGCGCATTACGCGCCGGATGGGCCGCTCAACCTCACCAAAAACTATATGGACCTCAAGCACGCCGCGACCACGGCGATCACGCGCGGCCAGCATTTCACGCTGGTCGAGGCAGTGGCCGATCACATCATCGACACTGTCTTCCTGCAGGATCGCAAGGCCCGGCATGTCACGGTGAAGATCGTCAAGCTGGCCCTCACCGAGAAGAACGAGAAGATCGGCATCACGCTGGCGCGCTGGCGCAAGTGAGGTCCGGCGCGGCGCGTGGCGCCATCCTCGCATAAGTGCGCCCCTTCAGGCTTGCCCCGCCGCGCCCGTCATGGGATGGCCGGAGGGCAGATTCAGGAGGATAAGAGCAGCATGCGCTACTGGCTGATGAAATCGGAACCGGACTGTTTTTCGTGGGACGACCTCGTCAAGCAGAAGCGCGCCGAGTGGGATGGCGTGCGCAATCATGCGGCCCAGCTCAACATGAAGACGATGGAGCTGGGCGACCAGGCGCTGTTCTACCACAGCAATATCGGGCTGGAGGTGGTCGGCGTCATGGAGATCGCCCGCACCGCCGCGCCGGACAGCACGGACGAGAGCGGCAAATGGATGGCGGTGGAAGTGGCGCCGCTGCGCAAGCTCCCGCATCCGGTCACGCTCAAGCAGATCAAGGCAGAGCCCGCACTTGCGAAGATGGAGATGATCCGTCAATCGCGCCTCTCCGTCGCGCCGGTGCGGGAGGATGAGTTCCGGAAAATACTGGAAATGGCAGGCGAAAAGGCCTGACGCAGCAGAGAACGATTGCATAAAGCGCAATCTACCAACTTGGTTTGCAATTGAATTTTGTTGCAATGCAACACATATCGACTGGCGGAAGCATTAGGAGCGCCGTTTCGGCAACCCGATGGGAGATCGTCATGCGTTTGTGGAAGAAGATTTTCGAGGCCTATGTCGCCTCGGCTGCCCTGTCCGGTCCGTTCGTGATCAGCGGCTTCTATTGATCTGATCGGCGGGCAATGGGTCCGCCGTCTGTCACAAAATGGAAAAGGGTAGCGCGGTAAGGCCGTGCTGCCCTTTTTTCGCGCCTGCCGCGCTAGCCGGTCCCGGAGGGAATGGCTGATTTTCAGGCCGCCCGCCTCTGCACGTTCGATCTATCCACGGACTTATTCACATATATCCACAACTTAGTGCGGGCGGTCTCCGTTTGTGCGGCGGTTTTCCCTTGGCGCGACTCGCCTCTCGTGAGAGCCTTTCTCTTGCAGATCACGGGAAAACACATGATAAATCATAGTGTTACCTGAGTTCTGAAGGGCTGTGAGCGAGCGCGTGCAACGCGACCGCGACATGGCCCGGCCTGAAGCCGGACGCAACCGCACGCTCCTTGTGAGCGCGCATCGAGCGAGGCGGCAGGAGGGGGCCGATCGTGCCTTTGAGGCGGGATGGGGCCCCGCGGGATCGGGTCGGCGCTCTGGGGTGCCGCTCCGGTCGATCCGCGAGGGAAGCCGCGAGGCTTGCGCGTGGATCGGGACTTGGGTGGATCGCGAGATCGTCCTCAGTCCGGCGCACCATGGTTCCCGGACCATAAAGCGCCATGCCGGTCGCTGGATGGCTGGAAACGGCCTGGAAGGCGATTGGCGACGTGGGGGTCGGCAGCAATGCCGGCCCCCATTGATTGTTTCGGGTTCCACGCGAGGGGGTGCGCTGGAATAGGCGGCCCGGTATTTCCATCATGGCGCCGTGCGAGTGATCGGCCGCCATGCAAACTCGGCTGCCTTGTTGTGTGCGCTCTGCGACCGGTGGAGGAGGAAGCGGGACCCCGGGTCAAGCCCGGGGTGACGGCAGGGTTCCCGGCGCGATGACAGGGTTCCGGGCGATGATAGGGCTCGGCTGAGCATCGGGGCCGGGGTGAGGGTAGCGCCCGGGGCGGCGAGGCCCCGGGGTGGCGATGTGGGGTGCATTCACCTCCACACCCCAGCGAACTGGCATCCTACAGCCGAGAGCAGCTCCTCAGCCGATCAGGGCCTCGGCCTGATCGAGCGTTTCCTTGAGGAGCTGGACGACCGCGCGATACGGCGCGGGGGTGGTCATATCGAGGCCGGCGCGCTTGAGGATATCCACCGGATAGTCCGATCCGCCCGCCTTGAGCACGCCGAGATACACGTCCCGCTCCTTCGCACCGCCGGTCAGGATGGCGTGAGAGAAATAGGCCGCCGCCGAGATGCAGGTGGCATATTGATACACATAGAAGCTGGTGTAGAAATGCGGGATATAGGCCCATTCATTGCCATAGACCGGGTCCATTGCGACTTTCGGCCCGTGGTAGCGCACCAGCAGGTCGTGGAAGATGGTGGTGAACGCCTCGCCTGAGAGGCCCTGCCCCGCCTCGGCCCGCTCGTGCGCGGCCATCTCGAACTCGGCGAGCATGGTCTGGCGATAGAAGGTGCCGCGGATCGCCTCGATCTGCATGCCGAGGTAGAAGAGCTTCTCCTGGCGGGTTTTGGCCTGCTTCAGCATATGGGCGACGAGCAGCTGCTCGTTCAGCGTCGAGGCGATCTCCGCGAGAAAGATGGGATAGTCTGCCTTCTCGAAGGGCTGGGCGTCGTTGGCGAGCAGCGTGTGCATCGCGTGGCCCCATTCATGTGCATAGGTGGTGAGGCCGTCATATTTGTCGCTGAGGTTGAGCAGCAGATAGGGGTGCACGTCATAGGCGCCGGGGTTCATATAGGCGCCGGGGCGCTTGCCGGGGCGGGGCAGCGGGTCCATCCAGCGGGCCGCGCTCGCCTTGGCGAAGCGTGCGACATAATCCTTGCCGAGCGGCTGGAACGCTTCCATCGAGAGTGTCCGCATCTGATCGAGCGAGAAGCTGCGGTCGAGCTGCACCAGCGGCGGATACATGTCGTAATAAGCCAGATCCGGCAGATCGAGCAGCTTGCGGCGCAGCTCGAACGAGCGGTGCAGCTCCGGCAGGCCGGCATTCGCCTCCGCCACCAGCGTGCGATAGACGCCCTCGGGAATATTGGCGCCGGAGATGGCGGCGGCCAGCGCGGTCGGATATTTGCGGGCCTTGGCCGTGAAGATGTCGCCCTTCACCTGCGCGGCATAGGTCGCGCCGAAGCTGTTCTTGAAATCGCCGAAGGTCGTGAAGAAGGCGTCGAACACCGCCTTGCGATCGGCCCGGTTCGGCCCGTCGCGGGTGAGCGTATAGCCTTGGCTGTCCAGCCGCACCTTCTGCCCGGTGGAGAGGGTGATGGTCGGCCACGGCACATCGGAGGAGCGCAGCTGCCCCGATATGTCGCCCGGCCCGGCGAGTGGCGACATAGCGCTGGCCAGCAGCGCCTCGCCCTCGGGCGAGAGGGTATGCGGCGCCTCGCGCAGCACATTGGCGAGATAATGATCGAACTTGCCCTTGAGCGCCGCGTCGCCGGCGACGAAGCTGTTGATCTTCTCCGTGCCCGCCGCGAGCAGCTCCGGCGCGACCCAGGCCGTCGCCTCGCCGAACGCGGTGTAGAGGTCGATTGCCTGCCCCTGCTTCTCCTGATTGGCGGCGATGCGCACATCCTCGTCCGCCTTGAGGCTGGCATAGGTGTAGATCCGCGAGATCGTCCGGTAGAGGTCGGACTGGAGGGTGAGCGCCTTGGCCAGCGTCGCGGCGCTCTCGCCCAGCCGGCCCTTATAGGGCGCGAGCTGCTCCAGCGCGGCTAGCGTATCGCGGCGCGCTTTGTCCCAGGCGGCCTCGTCGGGATACAGCTCGGTCAGGTCCCAGGTGGCGGCTTCGGCGCTGGCGGTCTGCGCCCAGGCGGGCATGGCGGCGGCGAGTGTGGCGATGGCCGCAGCAGCCATGGCGTCGCGGCGGGAGAGGTCTGTCATGATGTGCTGTCCCTTATTGGCCGCGCGCGGTGGCGGCGCAGGGGTGGAATGGCGCCAATCTGCCCCCGAGCGCCGGCGATGAAAAGCATTTAATTGCGCACCCGCGCAACATGGGAAGGGGAATGGCCATGGGGAGAATTATGCTCCTGATGATCGGACCAAGCCTTTGAAACAGCGCTGTTCATGCATGGATTTCCGTTCCTCTTCGCCTGCGGGGCCGCCATCGCGGCCCCCATCCACTCGGCTGAACGCATGCACAGCCGGACAGAATCGCATTGTCCACGCCATGGCCGCTCGGCTTTGAGAGGTGCGTTAATCATTTTGGAGAATGCGATGTCGCCCTCTGTATCGAGACTTGCCCCCGTGACTGTGGTTCTGGTTGGGGCGCTGGCCCTGGGTGGCTGCGCGACGAAGGGGTTCGTGAGAGAGCAGGTCGCCGCGGTGAGCCAGCGCGTCGATGCGCTTGAGGCGAAGGTGCAGGAGACTGACGGCACCGCCAAGTCCGCTCTGACGGAGGCGCAGGCCGCATCCGGCCAGGCGCAGAATAATGGCCAGCGCCTGGATCAGCTCAATGCCCGTGTCGATGGCATCGAGCAGCGTATGCAGGAGGCCCAGCGCAAGCGGCCCCGTAACTGATAGATGCCGCGCGGCTGCAACGCCGGACGGATCATGAAATTGCCCGCCGCCCCTCTCCATGGGGCGGCGGCTGTCTGCTGCCGGGCGCCTCAACTGATGACCAGGGTTCTTCTGGTGCTGGCCGGGCTTGCGCTGGGCCTCGCCCCGCCCGCGATTGCGGCGGGCAAGGCGCCGCCCGCCAAGGCGAAACAGGCGCAATCGAAAAAGGCTCAACCGAAAAAACCGCAGCGGAAAAGCACGGAGGAAGAGCTGGAAGCACCTCCCTCGGCCGACACGCTGCGCGTTGCCGACTGGATCGCTAACTCCGGCGATAATGGCGCGCTGCCTTATGCCATCATCGACAAGAAGGCCGCGTCCATCCTCCTGTTCGATGCGGAGGGGAAGCAGATCGCCAAGGCCCCGGTGCTGATCGGCGTCGCCCTCGGCGATGAGGCCAGCCCCGGCATCGGCAGCAAGAATCTGGCCGAGATCGGCCCGGCCGAAAAGACCACGCCCGCCGGGCGCTTCCTTGCCAAATATGGCCTGGCCGCGGGGCGGCAGAAAGTGCTCTGGGTGGATTACGCCACCTCCGTTGCGCTCCACCCGATCCCCAAGGGGGCGAGCAAGAAGGAGCGCCGGCGCGAGCGGATGCTCTCCGCCACCAGCGAGGATAATCGCATCACCTTCGGCTGCATCAACGTGCCCATCGCCTTCTACACCAGAAGCCTGCGCCCGCTGTTCGAGGGGAAGAAGGGCGGCTACGTCTATGTGCTGCCCGATACCAAGCCGCTTGAGGTGGTGTTCCCCCGCTTGCGGGTGGAGGCGCTCAAGCGCGGCGACATATCGTGACGGCGGCTTTGTCGTCGACACCGGCCGGTCGGGGGCGTGCGCGGCGGCCCTCTCCATAAATAAGCGTCGCTCCGCGTTAGGCGATGCGGCGGGGGCGTGCTAGGCCCGGTCGTTGGCGGCAATATCCTCAAGCATCTGCGCCTGAGAGACGGTCGCGCTCCGCTTGCGAATTGGACGCGCTGACATGGGCTTTGATCGTTCCCGTGCAGATCACCCGCCGGCTCACAGTGCGGCTGTCACGTCGCGCGCGCGGCACGCCAGGGGCCGCCTTGGGAGGGAGCGCGCGCCTTCCGCGCCGGTCCGCCGGCCTCACGGGGGATCGCGTGGCCCATGCTAGCCAGCGCGTACGCCACGCTCGTCACGGGATGCGATTTCGTTGCGCGGCGTCCTTCCCGGCCTGACGTCTCCTGCCCATGGAAGCATGGCGTGCATGATCGCATGACGGCCAATCAGCTGCGCGAACTGGACCGCTTCCTGTGCGTGCTGTTGGAGGAAGCGGCGGCCCTGCTGGGTGGCCCGGATCATGACGCGGCCCGTTTCGCGCGTTTGCGCAAGACAGCCGAGAAGCTTCACATCGTGGAGGAGATGATCGGCATGCCGAGCGACCATGGCCGGCGCCTGGCGGCTATCCGCAGGATCGCGGCGCGCCTGCGCCAGCCATGCCCGACCCCGCAGGCGAGGGACATTGCGCTTGTCTGCGGCATGGCTCTGGAATTGCCATTGGCTCTCCAGTCGATCGCCCGATTTTATCGAGATCTCGGCGATCATCTGATGAAAAATATTCTGGCCCGGAATAAAATTCTTGAATTTTCGGGTGCTTGTCCCCAAGTTGAGAGCGCTATCGTCGCATGCGGCGGAATTTGACGCTTCAGGCCGATCCTTCCTTTCTCGCGCTACCAGCTCCATCGGCCTCTTGCCGGTGGGTCATTTTATTTTCTTGAAAGGAAATAATCATGCCTATTGGCACCGTAAAATTCTTCAATGCCGACAAGGGTTATGGCTTCATCAAGCCCGATGATGGCGGCAATGACAGCTTCGTTCACATCAGCGCCGTGGAGCGTGCCGGCATGGCCACGCTGCAGCAGGACCAGCGGTTGAGCTACGAGATCGAGACCGATCGCCGTGGCAAGCTCTCCGCCGTCAATCTTGAGGCCGTTTGAGGTCGAGACGGCGTGGCTCTGCCGATTCTCGGCAGGTCTGAATCGAAGCAAGCTTCCAGATGGGCGCTCCGGCGTTCATCTGGAAAGGACTGTTCCATCATCCGTCATTCTGGCCGGCAAGCTGCGGCGCAAGCGCGCCCGTGCCGGCATTGCGGCGCGGCCAGGAGGCTGCCCGGCGATCTCGACGATCGCGCAAGGGGCAGGCCCATCGGCCGTGAGCGCAGCTTCATGGCGGCAAGCATCGCGGCGGCAAGCATCGCGGCGGCAAGCACTGCCGCGCGGCCAGCGCCGCCAATCCACCATCACATCACATAAGGCACATCAACGATCGTGCCCCAGGAATATCATGAATTTTCGTCCTAATTTTCTATCGAAACCCCTTTTGTCCGGCTCTTTGAAGCCAGGCCATGCCGCACGCGGCATGGTGCGCGAAGCCGTCGCCACGAGCGCGACGCTCTCGCGCCAGGATCTTCGGCGGATCGTCGCCGAAATGGTCGACTGATCGCTCACTCCGGGAGGAATGCACCATGTCCGTCAGCAGTGATTTCTATCTGGCCCGCGCCGCTGATTGCGCGCGCGAAGCACGGGAAGCGAAGCTCACCAATGTTCGCGACCGCTGCCTGCGGTCCGAAGCCGCATGGCGGACCATGGCCGAGCGCGTACTGCTGGCCGAGGCCAGCAAATCGCGGCAGGAAGCAGAGAAGGCGCAACTGAACGCCGCCGGATAATCCATTGGCCCCGTAGGCCGGGGTTTGGGTCGTCCGGTTCGGCTCGAAAGACGGCCTCTCGGCAGGTCCGCCGCCAGCGATCTCCAGCGCGGCGTCGCCGCCGGTTTCCCTCTCATTCCTGCTCCGCACGCAAAAGGGCCGGAGGATCGCTCCTCCGGCCCCGCTGTGCTTTGGCAGGCGCGTGGACTTAGAAGTCCATGCCGCCCATGCCACCCATGCCGCCGGGCATGCCACCGCCCACGGCCGGCTTGTCTTCCGGCAGCTCGGCGACGAGCGCCTCGGTGGTGATGAGCAGGCCGGCGACCGACGCCGCGTTCTGGAGTGCGGTGCGCACGACCTTGGTCGGGTCGATCACGCCGGCTGCCACCAGATTCTCATAGGTGTCGGTCTGCGCGTTGAAGCCGATCGTCGCGTCGTTGCCGTCGAGCAGCTTGCCCGCGACCACGGCGCCATCATGGCCGGCATTCTCGGCGATCTGGCGCACCAGCGCGGTCAGCGCGCGACGGACGATGTCGATGCCGCGCGTCTGGTCGTCATTGGCGCCCTTGAGGCCGTCGATCGCCTTGGTCGCATAGAGCAGCGCCGTGCCGCCGCCGGGGACGATGCCCTCTTCGACAGCCGCGCGGGTCGCGTGCAGCGCATCGTCGACGCGGTCCTTGCGCTCCTTCACCTCGACCTCGGTCGCGCCGCCAACCTTGATGACGGCCACGCCGCCGGCCAGCTTGGCAAGACGCTCCTGGAGCTTCTCGCGGTCATAGTCGGACGTGGTGGTCTCGATCTGCGCGCGGATCTGCTCCACGCGGCCCTTGATCGCATCCGCATCGCCCGCGCCATCGACGATGGTGGTGTTGTCCTTGTCGATGGTGACGCGCTTGGCTTCGCCGAGCATGCCGAGCGTGACGGTCTCCAGCTTGATGCCGAGGTCTTCCGAGATCATCTGGCCGTTGGTCAGGATCGCGATATCCTCCAGCATCGCCTTGCGGCGATCGCCGAAGCCCGGCGCCTTGACGGCCGCGACCTTGAGGCCGCCGCGCAGCTTGTTGACCACCAGCGTGGCCAGCGCCTCGCCTTCAATGTCCTCGGCGATGATGAGCAGCGGACGACCGCTCTGCACCACGGCTTCGAGGATCGGCAGCATCGCCTGGAGCGACGAGAGCTTCTTCTCGTGGATGAGGATGTAGGGGTCGTTCAGCTCGACCAGCATCTTCTCGGGGTTGGTGATGAAATAGGGGCTGAGGTAGCCGCGGTCGAACTGCATGCCCTCGACGACGTCCAGCTCGAAATCGAGGCCCTTGGCCTCCTCGACGGTGATGACGCCTTCCTTGCCGACCTTCTCCATGGCCTCGGCGATCTTCTCGCCGACCACGGTGTCGCCATTGGCCGAGATGATGCCAACCTGGGCGATCTCGTTATTGCCGGCGACCGGCTTCGAGCGGCCCTGGATGTCCGCGATCACCTTGGTGACGGCGAGGTCCACGCCGCGCTTCAGGTCCATCGGGTTCATGCCGGCCGCGACCGACTTCATACCCTCGCGCACGATCGCCTGGGCGAGCACGGTGGCGGTGGTGGTGCCGTCACCGGCGGTGTCGTTGGTCTTGCTGGCGACTTCGCGCACCATCTGCGCGCCCATATTCTCGAACTTGTCCTTAAGCTCGATTTCCTTGGCGACGGAAACGCCGTCCTTGGTGATACGGGGAGCGCCGAAGCTCTTGTCGATGACGACGTTGCGGCCCTTGGGGCCGAGCGTGACCTTCACCGCATCGGCGAGGATGTCGACGCCGCGCAGGATGCGCTCGCGCGCATCACGGGAAAATTTGACGTCCTTGGCTGCCATGATGTGAGTCCTTCCTTGGAATTTCAGATCGGATTGCGGAATGCGATCAGGCGATCACGCCCAGAATGTCGCTTTCCTTCATGATGAGCAGGTCTTCGCCGTCGACCTTCACCTCGGTGCCGGACCACTTGCCGAACAGCACGCGGTCGCCCGCCTTCACGTCCAGCGGAGTTACCTTGCCATCCTCGGCCTTGGCGCCGGTGCCGACGGAGACGATCTCGCCTTCCTGCGGCTTTTCCTTGGCGGTCTCGGGGATGATGATGCCGCCGGCGGTCTTTTCATCGGCTTCGATGCGGCGAACGAGCACGCGGTCGTGCAACGGACGGAATCCCATAGCATTGTCCTTTCCAAAAGGGCGTGGGCATGGTCCGGTCCCGGCGGCTCTGCCCGGCATCGTCCTCGTCGATGCGCCGACATATCCGGGGTGGCGGTTCCTGGCCCCCGCGCTTGAAACGAGTGTTGGCACTGTCGCAGGGCGAGTGCCAACGGCCGGCATATGGGCGCGTATCAAGCCGGGTCAAGGGCGGGGCGGTGAAAAGTTCTCCTTTTTCGCCCGCCCCCTTTTCGCTCGCCCCTTCCGGCCCAGCCAACTCCCGCCGCATCGCCCGTGCATCCCCGCGCGCGATGCGCTAGGGAGCGGAGGTCCGAAAACGCGAAATCATGCTCCGGGCGTGTCCGGTCAGGCCATGGTTTCGCCGCTCGGCCGATCCGCTCGAAACGGAAGGAAAGACCCCGTGCGATTTGCCAAAGGCGTGTGGAAACTGCTGGTCGCCGTGAAGGATGGGCTGGTGCTGCTCCTTCTGCTACTGTTCTTCGGCCTGCTCTATGCCGGCCTCAAGGTTGCGCGCTCGGGGGATAGCGTGCCGGGCAGCGGTGCGCTCTATCTGGCGCTGGAAGGGCCAATCGTCGAGCAGCCCAGCGCGATCGACGGCGTTTCCGCGCTGGCCGGCAACGGGCCGGGGCCGGAGTATCGCCTGCGCGACGTAGTCCGCGCCATCGAGACGGCGGCGCAGGACGGAGCGGTCAAGGCCGTGGTGCTCGATCTCGATAATTTCGGCGGCGGCGGGCAGGTCGCCATGGAGCGGGTCGGCGCGGCGCTGGACAAGGTGCGGGCCGCCGGCAAGCCGGTGCTCGCCCATTCGGCTTATTATGATGACGATGGCTATCTGCTCGCCGCGCATGCGAGCGAGGTCTGGCTAGCGCCGATGGGCATGGTCGGCGTCACCGGGCCGGGCGGCAGCAACCTCTATTACAAGGGGCTGATCGACAAGCTTGGCGCCAAGACCCATGTCTATCGCGTCGGCACCTACAAGAGCGCGGTCGAGCCTTATATCCGCGCCGACCAGTCGCCCGAGGCGCGGGCCGCCAACCAGGCGCTGGTGGGGAGCATCTGGAGCAACTGGCAGGAGAATGTCGGCAAGGCGCGGCCCAAGGCCAAGGTGGCGGATTATCTCGGCAATATCGCGGCGCTGCTCAAGGCCAATGGCGGCGATGCCGCTCGCACCGCGCTCGGCGTGGGGCTGGTGGATACGCTGGGGGACGAGATCGCGTTTGGCAAGCGCGTCGCCAGCGTGGCCGGGCCGGGCAGCGATGGCGGACCGGGCGATTTCTCCGCGATTCCGCTGCGCGATTATCTGCGCCGCCACCCGCAGGGCGAAGGCGGCCAGGTCGGCGTCGTCACTGTCGCCGGGGAGATTGTCGATGGCGAGGCGCGGGCCGGCACGGCCGGCGGCGCGAGCGTGAGCGCCCTCATCCGCGATGCGGTGGCCGATGACGAGATCAAGGCGCTGGTGGTGCGGGTCGATTCGCCCGGCGGATCGGCGGCGGCGTCCGAGGAGATCCGCTCGGCGCTGGTCGCGGCGCGCGCCAAGGGGCTGCCGGTGGTCATCTCCATGGGCAATGTCGCGGCGAGCGGCGGCTATTGGGTGAGCACCGGCGGGGAGACGATCTTCGCCGAGCCATCGACCATCACCGGCTCCATCGGCGTGTTCGGCATCCTGCCCAGCTTCGAGGCGACGCTGGCCAAGGCCGGCATCACCAGTGACGGGGTGAAGGCGACGCCGCTCTCCGGCGAGCCGGACGTGGTCGGCGGGGTCAGCCCCGAGTTCGATGTGCTGGCGCAGGCGAGCGTGGAGGATATTTACGGCAAGTTCGTCGGCCTCGTTTCGCAGGCCCGCAAGCTGCCGCCACAGCGCGTCGATGAGATCGGGCAGGGGCGCGTATGGGATGGCGGCACGGCGCATCAGTTGAAGCTGGTCGACCGCTTCGGCGGGCTGGATGAGGCGGTGGCCGAGGCGGCGCGGCGGGCGAAGCTCTCCGGCAAGGCGGCGCAGGCGCGCTTCATCGATCCCGAGCCGGATCGGCTGACGCGCCTGCTCGCTTCGCTGGGTGAGACTGCGCGCGTTTCCGCCGCGCCGCGCACTGGCGCGCGCGACTGGCTGAGCCACGCCGCGCTCAGGCAGCAACAGGTCGCGGCGCGGGTCGTCGGCGATCTGCGCACGCTGGTCGATGGGCCGGCGATCCGTGCCGATTGCCTCGAATGTCGCCCCTTCACTCCAGCGCCTGCTCCGGGCACCGCCCAAGCGCAGCCGGGCTGGGTCGGCGCGCTGGCCCGGTGGATGGGGCTGCCATGAGCCAGCCGGCACCGATCACGGGCGGCTGCCTGTGCGGCGCGTGCCATTACACAGCGCAGGCCGCGCCGCTCAACATCCGCGCCTGTCATTGCCGCCTGTGCCAGAAGGCGACGGGCGCGGCGTTCAATGCGCGCGTGCTGGTGCCGATCGACAGCGTGGCCATGTCCGGGCCGATCGGCTGGTATCCCAGCTCGCCGGAGGTGCGGCGAGGCTTTTGCACAAGGTGCGGCACCACGCTCTTCTCGGAACGGGCCGCCATTGGCGCGGTGGGCCTGACCATGGGCAGCCTCGATGAGCCGGACCGCTTCTTTCCCGCCGAGCATATCTGGGTAGCGAGCAAGCAGGCCTGGCTGACGCTGGCCGACGATCTGCCGTGCTATGCGGAAGGCCCGGCCTGATCCCGCCTGCCATATGAGGGCAGGGCCAGCCCCCGCGCGAGCGCGAGGGCGCGCAGGGCAAAGCCGGCCAGCGCGGCGATCACGCCCGCCAATGGGGTCGGCGTGCCGAGGCTGACGAGCAGCGCATAGAGGCCGGCGGCTAGTGCAGCAGCGGTCACGTAGATTTCCGGCCGAAGCAGGATGGACGGCTCGCCCGCCAGCAGATCGCGGATGATGCCGCCCACGCAGCCGGTGATGACGCCCATCAGCGCGGCGACCAGCGGATGAATGCCATAGCTCAGCGCCTTGGCGGCGCCATAGACGGCGAAGGCGGCGAGGCCGACCGCGTCCAGCCAATCGAGTGTGCGCAGGCTCCAGAACCGTCCGGGCGTGACCCACACGGCAAGCGCGGCAAGGAGGCAGAGCAGCGCAAACAGCGGATCATGCACCCAGAAAACCGGCGCGTCGATCAGCAGGTCGCGCACGGTGCCGCCGCCCACGCCCGTCGCCAGCGCGAAGAAGGCGAAGGTGACGAGCGTCTGCCGGAGGCGCGCGGCCGCCAGCGCGCCGGATGCGGCGAAGACCAGCGTGCCCACCACGTTGAGCGTCATCAGGATCGAATTGATCGGGACCGAGACATCCGCGGGAGCCATGGCTGGTGGTCTATCGCTGGCCGCAGGGGCTGTCGAGGGTGGAAGGCGGGCGAGAGGCGGCCTCAGCTACCCATCTCAGGAGACGGCAGGCGCCCGTCGTGCGCGGCGACGCGGCGACACGCGCCAACCGCGTTGAGCGCGGCCGGTCGGCATGCCATGGTGCGCTGCCGAATCCGCCGATCAGGAGGCTCGCATGTCCCTTTCCATCCTTGTTTTCTATGGCTCCTATCGTGAGAACCGCGCCGGCATCCGCCTTGCGGACTATGCGGTGTCGCAATTGTCCGCGCGCGGCCATGCCGTCGAACTGGTCGATGCGCGGGCGGTCGGCCTGCCGATGCTCGACAAGCGCTATATGGATTATCCGCCCGGCGAGGCGCCCGAGCCGATGGAGGCGCTCGCGGGCAAACTCAAGGCGGCGGATGCCTTCGTGTTCATCACCGGCGAGTATAATTGGGGCGTGCAGCCGGGTCTCAAGAACCTCATCGACCATTATGGCAATGCCGAGCTGGCGCGGCGGCCGGCGGGCATCGTCAGCTACTCGGCGGGGCGCATGGCGGGCGCTCGCTCCAATTCCGCCTGGCACCCGACGCTCACCAGCCTTGGCATCAATATCGTCCACAGCACGGTGGCGGTGGGTGGGATCACCGCCAGTCTCGATGAGAGCGGCACGCCCATCGGCGATGGCGGCGCCGCGCTGGCGCGCGCCTTCCCGGCCTTCATGGATGAGCTGGAATGGTGGGGGCAAATGGTGAAGGCGGCGAAGGAAACCAGCCAGCCTTAGCGGGCGCCGGGCGCATGCCGGGTTCGCTCGCCGTCGCTAAACATGAATGGTCCCATCGGTTACGGCACGGGCGTGACGCGCTCCCTCCGCTGCACCTAGCGCGGAGGGGTGCCGGCGCCGCGCCTCAGATGTGGATCGGCTTGCCCAGCACGGCCATCGCCGCTTCCTTGACCGCCTCATTGTGCGTGGGATGGGCGTGGCAGGTGTAGGCGATATCCTCCGACGAGGCGCCGAATTCCATGGCCTGCGCCGCCTGCGCGATCATCGTGCCGGCCGGGCCGGCGATCATCCACACACCCAGCACCCGGTCGGTCGCGGCATCCGCGATCACCTTGACGAAGCCGTCCGTGTCACCAATCGCCTTGGCGCGGCTGTTGGCGAGCATCGGGAACTTGCCGACCTTGACCGGTCCCTTCTCCTTCGCCGCTTCTTCGGTGAGACCCACGCCGGCGATCTCGGGATGGGTGTAAACCACGCTCGGGATCACATCATGGTTCACGATGCCGGTGAGGCCGGCGATATTCTCCGCCACCGCGACGCCCTCATCCTCCGCCTTGTGGGCGAGCATCGGGCCGGGGATCACATCGCCGATCGCCCACACGCCGGGCACGCTGGTCGAGAAATCGGCGTTGGTTTCGATCTGACCGCGCTGGTTGGGGGCAAGGCCGATCGTGTCCAGCCCCAGCCCCTCGGTATTCGGGCGGCGGCCGATGGCGACCAGCACCGCGTCGGCCTCGATCGTCTCGGCCGCGCCGCCGGCCGCCGGCTCGACGGTTACGGTCGCCTTCTTGCCCTTCACGGCCACGCCCGTCACCTTGGTTGCCGTTTTGATCGCGAAGCCCTGCTTGGCGAACAGCTTGGCGGCTTCCTTGCGCACTTCGCCGTCCATGCCGGGCAGGATCTGGTCGAGATATTCGATGACCGTCACCTTGGCGCCGAGCCGGCCCCAGACCGAACCCAGCTCCAGCCCGATGACGCCGCCGCCGATGACGACGAGATGGCCCGGCACTTTCTTGAGGCTGAGCGCGCCGGTCGAATCGACGACGATGCCCTTGTCATTGTCCACTGTCACGCCCGGCAGCGGGGTGACGCTGGAGCCGGTGGCGATGACGATGTTCTTCGCCGTCACGCTCTTGCCGGCGACGGTGACGCTGTGGACGTCCTTGAAGGTGGCGAGGCCCTTGAGCCAGTCGACCTTGTTCTTCTTGAAGAGATAGTCGATGCCGCCGGTCAGCCCTTTGACCGCGTCGTCCTTGTCGCCGAGCATGGCGGGCAGATCGAGCGACACCGCGCCGAGCTTGACACCGTGGCGGGCGAGCGCGCCGCTGCTCGCCTCGTGGAACAGGGCCGAGGCGTTGAGCAGCACCTTGGAGGGGATGCAGCCGACATTGAGGCAGGTGCCGCCCAGCGTCGCGCGACTCTCCGCGCAGGCGGTCTTGAGGCCAAGCTGCGCGGCGCGGATCGCCGCCACATAGCCGCCCGGCCCGGCGCCGATCACGAGGACGTCATAATCGAACTGGTCTGCCATCATATGCTCCACTGCGCTGCCGGTGTGTTCCTGCGAAGGCAGGAACCCATTGTCAGATCGTGATCGTCGGCCAGAGATCCATCCAATCGGGATTGATTTCCTGAATGAGACGGATTTTCCAACCCCGCTTCCATTTCTTCAATTGCAATTCCCGCTGTCGCGCGTCTTGCAGATCATCATGCACTTCATACCAGACGAGGCTTCGGCAACCGTATCGCTTGCTGAAACCATCGACCAAACCCGCGCGATGCTGGTGGATGCGCCGGGCCAGATCGCTTGTCACGCCGAGATAGAGCGTGCCGTTATGTTTGCTGGCCATCAGGTAAACGAAGCCGCGTTTCGTCTTCTATCTCCGTCGAATGGGCTCCTGCCTTCGCAGGAGCACAGCTTGAGCCTCGCTCCTACAAATCGATCAGCAGCCGCGTCGGGTCCTCGATGGCGTTCTTGATCGCGACCAGGAAGGTCACGGCCTCGCGGCCATCGACCATGCGGTGATCGTAGCTCAGCGCCAGATACATCATCGGGCGGGCGACGATCTGGCCGTTCTTCACCACGGGCCGCTCCTCGATGCGGTGCAGGCCGAGCACGCCGGACTGGGGCGGGTTGATGATCGGCGTGGACATCAGGCTGCCGAACACGCCGCCGTTGGAGATGGTGAAGGTGCCGCCCTTCATCTCGTCCATGGTGAGCGTGCCTTCCTTCGCCTTCTTGCCGAAGCCGGCGATGGTCTTCTCGATCTCGGCGATGCTCAGGCTCTCGGCGTTGCGGATCACCGGCACGACGAGGCCGTTGGGCGCGGACACGGCGACCGAGATATCGCAGAAGTCGTTATAGACGATCTCGTCGCCCTCGATCTGCGCGTTGACGCCGGGAATATCCTTGAGCGCCATGCAGGCGGCCTTCACGAAGAAGCCCATGAAGCCCAGCCGCACGCCGTGCTTCTTCTCGAACAGCTCCTTATATTTGGTTCGCGCTTCGATGACGGCGGTCATGTCGACATCGTTGAAGGTCGTGAGGATCGCCGCGTTGTTCTGCGCTTCCTTGAGGCGCTTGGCGACCGTCTGGCGCAGTCGCGTCATCTTGATCCGCTCCTGCCGGCGCGATGGGCCTTCCGACGGCGCGGCCTCGCCGGCAACCGGGGTAGCGGTGGGCGCGGCGGCGACGGCGGTGCCCGCCTCGATCGCGACCAGCACGTCATCCTTGGTGAGACGGCCATCCTTGCCGGTGCCGGTGATGCGGCTCGGGTCCAGTCCATGCTCCAGCACCAGCCGGCGCACGGCGGGGGAGAGGGTGATGGAGCCAGCGTCCGGCTCGCTCGCGGGTGCAGCGGCGGCTGGGGCGGGAGCGGGGGATACTGCCGGAGCTGTCTCGGCCTTCGCGGGCGCTGGCGCGGCAGCGGCGGCCTTGGCGGCGGGTGCACCGCCCGCCTCGACCGTGGCGATGACCGCGCCGACATTCACCGTGTCGCCTTCCTTGGCGATCAGCTCGGCGATCACGCCGGCGACGGGCGAGGGCACCTCCACGGCGACCTTGTCCGTCTCCAGACTGGCAATAGGCTCATCCACAGCCACGGCGTCGCCGGGCTTCTTGAGCCATTGACCGACGGTTGCCTCGGTCACGGATTCGCCCAGCGTGGGGACTTTGACTTCGGTGGCCATGTCTTTCCTCCTGGCGCCGCACGAGGCGGGGATCAGCCTTTTTTCTGACGTTTGATTTCGGTGCGGACGCTATGGTCGAGCGCGTCGGCGATGAGGGCACCCTGCTCGGCGAGGTGGCGCTTGGCAAGGCCGGTGGCGGGCGATGCCGAGGCCTTGCGCCCCGCATAGCGCGCGCGCATCGGCGCCTTGCCGGCCTGGCTCAACGCCTCCTCGATGAACGGCTCCACGAAGAACCAGCCGCCATTGTTGCGCGGCTCCTCCTGGCACCAGACCACTTCCTCCAGCTGCGTCATGCGCTTGATGCGCACGGCGAGTGCTTCGGTGGGGAAGGGGTAGAGCTGCTCGACGCGGACGATCTGCACATCGTCGTCGCCCGCCGCATCGCGCGCTTCGATCAGGTCGTAGGCGACCTTGCCGGAGCACAGGATGAGCCTGCGCGTCTTGTCGTCCGGCGCCGGATTGAGGTCCGAGAGCAGCCGCATGAAGTGCGTCTCGCCCTGGAAATCCTCCGCCCGCGAGACGGCCAGCTTGTGGCGCAGCAACGATTTGGGCGTCATGATGATGAGCGGCTTGCGGAACGGCCGCAGCATCTGCCGGCGCAGCAGGTGGAAATAATTGGCCGGGGTTGTGCAGTTGGCGACCTGAATATTGCCTTCCGCGCAGAGCTGCAGGAAGCGCTCGAGCCGGGCCGAGCTATGTTCCGGCCCCTGCCCTTCATAGCCGTGCGGCAGCAGCAGCACGAGGCCGTTGGCGCGCAGCCACTTGGATTCGGATGAGGCGATATACTGGTCGATGACGATCTGCGCGCCATTGGCGAAATCGCCGAATTGCGCCTCCCACAACACCAGGCTCTTCGGGTCCGCCATGGCATAGCCATATTCGAAGCCGAGCACGCCATATTCGGAGAGCGGGCTGTCATATACCTCGAAATGGCCATGCGGCACGGTGTTGAGCGGGATATATTTGCGCTCCGTCTCCTGGTCGATCCAGGCGGCGTGGCGCTGGCTGAAGGTGCCGCGCCCGCTATCCTGGCCGGAGAGACGCACGCCATAGCCTTCCGAGAGCAGCGAGCCGAAGGCCAGCGCCTCGCCCGTCGCCCAGTCGAAATTCTCGCCGGTGCGGAACATCTCGGTCTTGGCGTCGAGCACGCGGCGCAGCGTCTTGTGGATGTGGAGGTCGTCCGGCACGGTGGTCAGCGTGCGGCCGAGGCTGTCGAACAGCTTGGCGCTGATCGCGGTATCCACATTCTGCCGCGTCGTCTCGGCATTGGCCGGCTGGTGCAGGCCGGACCAGCGACCGGCGAACCAGTCCGCCTTGTTCGCCTTATAGCTTTTGGATGCCTCGAACTCCTCGTCGAGCTGCGTGATGAAGCTGTCGGTGGCCTCCTGCACGAAGCCCTCGTCGATCACGCCTTCTTCGCTCAGACGGGCGCCATAGATCGCGCTCACCGTCGGGTGCGTCTTGATCTGCGCGTACATGAGCGGCTGGGTGAAGCTCGGCTCGTCGCCCTCATTGTGGCCGAAGCGGCGGTAGCACCACATGTCGATGACGATGTCGCGGTGGAAGGTCTGGCGATAGTCGATCGCCAGCTTGCAGGCGAAGGTCACGGCCTCGGGATCGTCGCCGTTCACATGCAGGATTGGCGCCTGCACGCCCTTGGCGACATCGCTCGGATAGGGCGAGGAGCGCGCGAATTGCGGGCTGGTGGTGAAGCCGATCTGGTTGTTGACGACGAAGTGGATGCAGCCGCCGGTATTGTAGCCGCGCACGCCGGAGAAGCCGAAGCATTCCCAGACGATGCCCTGCCCGGCAAAGGCCGCGTCGCCATGGATCAGCACGGGCAGCACCTGCTTGTGCTTGCCGGGGCCGATATCGTCGCGGAAAAGCTGCTGCGCCCGCACCTTGCCGAGCACGACCGGATCGACCGTCTCCAGGTGCGAGGGGTTGGGCACCAGGCTCATATGCACGTTGATGCCGTCGAACTCGCGGTCCGTGGAGGTGCCGAGGTGATATTTGACGTCGCCCGATCCGCCGACATCCTCCGGATTGGCGGTGCCGCCGGAAAATTCGTGGAAGATGACGCGGAAGCCCTTGGCCATCACATTGGCGAGCACGTTCAGCCGGCCGCGATGGGCCATGCCATAGACGATCTCGCGCACGCCATATTGGCCGCCATATTTGATGACCGCTTCGAGCGCCGGGATCATCGATTCGCCGCCATCGAGGCCGAAGCGCTTGGTGCCGACATATTTGCGGCCCAGGAACTTCTCATATTGCTCGGCGTGGATCACCTTGGTCAGGATCGCCCGCTTGCCCTCGGCGGTGAAGATGATCTCCTTGTCCTTGCCTTCCATGCGGTCCTGCAGGAAGCGGCGCTCCTCCACATCGGAGATGTGCATATATTCGAGGCCGACATTGCCGCAATAATTGGCGCGCAGCACCTGCACCACCTCGCGAATGGTCGCCCATTCGAAGCCGAGCGCACCGCCGATATACACCTTGCGATCGAGGTCGGCGCCCGAGAAGCCGTGATATTCCGGCGTCAGATCGGCCGGCAGCTCGCGCGCCGAAAGGCCGAGCGGATCGAGATTGGCCGCCAGATGCCCGCGCACGCGATAGGTGCGGATCAGCATCATCGCGCGGATGGAGTCACCCGCCGCGCGCGCGATATCGGCTTCCGCCAGCGGAGCGCCGGCCTTTGCCGCCGCCGCCTTGACTGCGACCTGCATCTGCGTGGGATCGAGCGCGGCGGTGAGGTCGTCCGTCGCATCGAGCGGCCAGCCCTTGCGCGCCCAGCTCGGTCCTTGCTCGACCTCGGTCGTTCCCGTGAAATCCTGGTTCTGATAGCCCATGGCTCGATCCTCGCTTCGCCCCGCCCGATAATGGCTCGTGGCCGAATGATGACTGGCGGTTTCGGCCCGTGTCCGCCTTAACGGTCCGGGATGAAGCCGCCCTTAATCAAGCTTATCCCTTCAGGACGTCGAGCAGCGTCGTGCCCAGCTCCGAAGGGCTGGCCGCAACCCGGATGCCCGCGGCCTCCAGCGCCGCGATCTTGTCCTCCGCGCCGCCCTGGCCGCCCGAGACGATAGCGCCGGCATGGCCCATGCGCCGCCCCGGAGGAGCGGTGCGCCCCGCGATGAAGCCGGCCATCGGCTTCTTGCGGCCGCGCTTGGCCTCGTCGATCAGGAACTGCGCCGCCTGCTCCTCCGCGTTACCGCCGATCTCGCCGATCATGATGATGCTCTGCGTCTCGTCGTCAGCCAGGAACAGCTCCAGCACGTCGATGAAGTTGGTGCCGTTGACCGGGTCGCCGCCAATGCCGACCGCCGTGGTCTGGCCAAGGCCCGCATTGCTGGTCTGGAACACCGCCTCATAAGTGAGCGTGCCCGAGCGCGAGACGACGCCGACGCTGCCCTTCTTGAAGATGGAGCCGGGCATGATGCCGATCTTGCACTCGTTCGGCGTCAGCACGCCGGGGCAGTTGGGGCCGATCAGCCGCGACTTGCTGCCCGAGAGCGCGCGCTTCACCCGCACCATGTCGAGCACCGGAATGCCCTCGGTGATCGCCACGATCAGCGGCACCTGCGCGTCGATCGCCTCCAGGATGGAGTCGGCCGCGAATGGCGGCGGCACATAGATGACGGAGGCGGTCGCCCCGGTCTTGGCCACGGCTTCCTCCACCGTGTCGAACACCGGCAGGCCGATATGGCTGGTGCCGCCCTTGCCCGGGGTCACGCCGCCGACCATCTGCGTGCCATAGGCCAGCGCCTGCTCGGTATGGAACGTGCCGGTCGCACCGGTCATGCCCTGGGTGATGACCTTGGTGTTCTTATTGACGAGGATGCTCATTGGGAGACCCGGTCCTTTTCATCGTCGCCCCGGCGAAGGCCGGGGTCTATTGCTACGCGAGCGTCGGCGAAAGATCCTGCCAGTCGGGATTCATCTCCACGATCCGGTTGATCTTCCAGGCCCTTCGCCACTCCTTCATCTGCTTCTCGCGGGTGATCGCTTCTTCGATCCGATCATGCCCTTCGAACCAGACCAACATCTTGCACCCGTATCGCTTGGAAGCCATCCGCGATGCCTTCACGGTGCTCCCAGGCACGCTTCAACAGGTTGCTGGTTACGCCAATGTAGAGCGTGCCGTTCGGCTTGCTCGCCATGATGTAGACGTAACCGCGCTTCTCCAACTTTCCTCACCTCGTCATACCGGCGCAGGCCGATATCCATATCCGACAGGACGGATGGACCCCGGCCTGCGCCGGGGCGACGACTGAAAATTTCACGCCAGGCTCGGATCCAGCCCCTTGCACGCCACCAGCAGTTCTTCGACCGCGTCGACGCTCTTCTGGAGGTTGGCCTTGGCCTCGCCGTCCAGCTCGATCTCGATCACCTGTTCCACGCCGCCTGCGCCGAGGATGACCGGCACGCCGACATAGAGGCCCTTCACGCCATACGGGCCATCGACATGCGCGGCGCAGGGGAGGAGGCGCTTCTGGTCGTAGAGATAGGCTTCCGCCATCGCGATGCCGCTGGTCGCGGGCGCATAGAAGGCCGAACCGGTCTTGAGCAGGCCGACGATCTCGCCGCCGCCCGAGCGGGTGCGCTGCACGATGGCGTCGATGCGCTCCTTGGTTGAGCGGCCCTGCTTGATGAGGTCGGGCACCGGGATGCCGGCGACGGTCGAATATTGCACCACCGGCACCATGGTATCGCCATGGCCGCCGAGCACGAAGCTGTTCACGTCCTTCACCGAGACCTTGAACTCGTCGGCGAGGAAGTGGCTGAAACGGCTCGAATCGAGCACGCCCGCCATGCCGACGACCTTGTTGGTCGGTAGGCCGGAGAATTCACGCAGCGCCCACACCATCGCGTCGAGCGGATTGGTGATGCAGATGACGAAGGCGTCCGGGGCGTTGTTCTTGATGCCCTCGCCAACGGCCTTCATGACCTTGAGGTTGATGCCGAGCAGGTCGTCGCGGCTCATGCCCGGCTTGCGGGCGACGCCGGCGGTGACGATGATGACGTCCGCGCCCGCAATATCGGCATAATCATTGGTGCCGGTGATGGTCGCGTCGAAGCCCTCGACGGGGCCGCACTGGGAGAGATCGAGCGCCTTGCCCTGCGGCACGCCCTCGACCACGTCGAACAGGACGATGTCGCCAAGCCCCTTGAGCGCGGCCAGGTGAGCGAGTGTGCCACCAATATTGCCTGCGCCGATGAGCGCGATCTTCTTGCGAGCCATGCGTCTTATCTCCTTCGCGGATAATCCGGATGGCCGCACGCCTTAGGCTGAATTTGTAAACGGTTCAATGTCGTTGAAGGTAATCTTGCACTTATTATCTGCAATTAGTTCGCAATAGCAATAACATCGTCCAAGAGGATATGAATCGGCCCGATAATATGACTAACGGAGGCGGATGGGCGTCGATCGTCCGGATGTGGCGGCCGCGTCCGCCGCATCCATGGCATGCCGATGGGGCGAGGGGGGCGGAGGGCGGTGCGCCGATTCGCACGCCGCCCTCCGCCGCCGCTCAGCGCTTCTTCTGCCAGGTGAAGAAGGCCGACATCACATAGTTCCACACCACGCTTACCGTGATGCCCGCCAGCGCGGAGAGCGCCCAGTAGGAGCGGTGGGAGAATAGCCAGTCCGCCACGCCGACATTGGCCGCCGCACCGAACGCGCAGACCAGATTGAAGCTCACCCAGCCGCGCACCAGCCCCCAACCGGTCAACCGCTTGTCGCGGTAGGTGAACATATTGTTGAGGAAGAAGTTGCTGGAGATGGCCACCAATGTCGCCGCTGTTTGCGCCACGCCGAACGGCTGGGCGAGCAGCTTGAACATGAGCGTCAGCACCGCGAAATGCACCACCACGCCGAAGCCGCCGACCATGGCGAAGCTGAGGAAGCGCACCGGGATGAGGTGCCCCACCATCTTGTCCATGAGCAGCTGGACATATTCCCACAGCACGAGGCTATCGAGCTTGCTCTCGCCATATTGGCGCGTCCGGAAAGTGTAGGGCACTTCCGCCACGCGCAGCGGCGTCGGCGCGCTCGCCGCGATATCGAGCAGGATCTTGAAGCCCACGGTGGAGAGATGCGGCAGCGAGCGCATGAAGGCATCGCGGCGCATCATCATGAAGCCGCTCATCGGGTCCGAGATCGGCGTCTTGGTGAGGCGCAGCGCCAGCCTGGTGGCGAAGCGGCTCATCTTCTGCCGGCTCTCGCTCCACTCGCCCATGCCGCCGCCCTCGACATAGCGGCTGCCGACCACCAGATCGACATCGTCCTGGCGGATGCGCTCATACATGGCGCTCAGGATCGTCTCGTCATGCTGGAGGTCGGCATCCATGATCGCCACATAGGGCGCGGCGGTCGCCAATATGCCTTCCACGCAGGCGCTGGAGAGGCCGCGCCGGCCGTAGCGCTGGAGGATGCGCACGCGCGGATCGGCAAGGGCCAGCGCGCGCGCCGCATCCGCCGTCTCATCGGGCGAATCATCGTCGACAAAGACGATTTCCCACGGGATGCCGGGCAGGGCCTTGCCCACCAGTTCGACGAGCAAGGGCACATTCTGCCGCTCGTTGAAGGTCGGCACCACGATGGCGAGTTGGGCGGGGAGCATCATGCCGGTCAATGGTTCATCCGTCTGTCAGGGCGCGCCGTTGGGGGCGGGGCGCTTGCGGTAGAGTTGGGCGGTCAGGGCGTAATAGCCGGGCTTGACTAAAATTTCGCTGCCTTGCCAGCCTGCGGCTGCGAGTTGGGGAGCCAATGGTCGCGCGGCGGCGGGCGCCGGGGCCAGCGCGGCGCTCTCGACCTGCCGCAGATCGCGGTAGGTCTTTACGTCGACGCGGTTGACGAGCACGCCCTGATAGGGGGCCAGCGCGCTCAGCGGCTCCGGCTTGCCCAGCGGCTGGCCGAAGCGGATGCGCGTGGCGGAGCGGCCGTCCGTGCTCAGCAGCCATTGGTCGAGCGCGCGTCCATGCGCCCAGCTGAGGGGGAAGCCGGCCCAGCCCCAATGCTCGGTCGCGTGGAGGATCGCGCTGTTCGGCCCGGCTTGCTCCAGCAGCGCCTCCAGCGCGCGCGAAGGGCCGTGGATGAACAGATCGGCGCGGGAGAGGAACCAGGCCTGCCCCCACACGGCGCCAATGCCCGCCAGCGCCAGCGCGCCCAGCCGGACGAGGCGCAGACCCTTGCCATCCGGGGTCAGCAGGCCATCCGCACAGAGCGCCAGCAGCACCGCCAGCGGTGGCATCATCCAGATATTGTAGCGGGGCGAGAGCGTGCTGAAGCCGCTGAGTACATAAGCTGCGGCGACCACCACGACGAAGCCGGCGAGCAGGGCGAGCGCCATGCCCGCGGCCGGCTCATGCCGCAGGTCGAGACCGTGGCGAGCGAACAGCCGCGCGAGGCCGATGGCGCCGCTCAGCAGCAGCAGCCCGGTGCCGGCGAAGAACAGGCCGGCGATGACCGGATTGACCAGCAGCACGGCGCTGCCCAGCGTCTGTCCGATAAAGGTGGCGATGGCGCCGAGGCCGGGCGCAGGTGGCGGCGCCGCGCTATTGGTGATCGTGGCCGCGCCGCTGATGAACGGCAGGAGGCCGATGCAGAGGATCAGGAACAGCACATAACCCGCCAGGGCGCGGGCGGCGGTGCGGATCGTCGGCGCGTCGATGAAAGCAGCCACGAACAGCGCCGACGTCGCCACCACGCCGAAGAAATGCGTATAGGCGCTGGCCAGGCCGAGCAGCAGGAACAGCGCCAGCCGCCGGGGCCGCGTGGCCACCTCGCCACGGACCAGCAGCGCCACCTGCGCGCAGGTGATTGCCAGGAACAAGGGATAGGCACGAATCTCGACCGCAATGTCGACCAGCTTGGGTGAGAGCACCAGGAACAGGCCCGCCAGCAAAGCGCTGCGCGGGCCGAATCGACGCGCCATGGCGAGCATCAGGAGGAGGATGCCGCCGCCCACCAAAACGGCATGGTAGAGGCGCATCGCCAGCACGCTGCCGCCCGACAGGCGCCAGACCGGCATGTCGAGCAGATAGCTGAGCGGTGGCATCCGGTCCGCCGGGACACCGAACGGCATGGTCAGCGTGCCGGAGAGCCAGCCCATCAGCGGCCCGGGTGTGAGCGTCATGCCGGAAAGCTGGGTGCTTTCATCCACCCAGACGTTCTGCGCCCGCGCGAAGACGATCGCGCCGATTGCCAGGATGAGGAGCACCAGCGCCGCGGCGAGGCGGAAGCGCCGGATGTTCATGTCGCCTTGTCCCACGTTGCTCCCTGTCTTCCGGTCCACCCGGTTGCGGTTCGTCTGGTCCATCCGTCTCGCTGGCCATCATGCCCGGATCGGCCGATCGTGACCAACACCATTCGGGCCGGCTTGTCGCGCGGCTTTATCCAATCGGTCCTAATATTGCGTCAAGCCGCGTGTGCGCCGTGACCAAGTGCCAGATAATCCAGCGATTGCATTTCCATCAGGCGCGAGACGGTGCGCTCGAACTCGAACCGGCCGTCACCCTCCGGGTAGAGGGCGGCCGGCTCCGCCTCGGCACCGGCGACGAGCTTCACCTTATGCTCGTATAGCGCGTCGATCAGCGTCACGAATCGCGCTGCCTCGTTGCGGTTTTCTGGTCCCAGCACCGGGATGCCGACGATGATGACCGTGTGGAAGCGCCGCGCGATGGCGAGATAATCGCTCGCGCCGCGCGCCTCGCCGCATAGCCGCTTGAAGGAAAAGACGGCGACGCCCTTCAGTGATTTGGGCACATGCAGCGTGCGCCCGCCGGGGACCGCCAGCTCTTCGCTCGGCACATGGGCGCTGTCCTCGGGCGGATAGTCGGTCAGGCGGAAGAAGATGTCGCGCAGCGCCGCCGTGGTCGCCTCGCCATTGGGGGTGTGCCAGGTGTTTGCGTCGCCCAGCCGGTCGAGCCGATAGTCGGTCGGGCCGTTCAGGGGCAGCACGTCCAGCCGCTCCTCAAGCAGCGCGATGAAGGGCAGGAACAGCTCGCGGTTCAGTCCATCCTTGTAGAGATCGTCCGGCGCGCGGTTGGAGGTGGCGACCAGCGTCACGCCCGAATCGAGCAGAGTGGTGAACAGGCGGGACATGATCGCCGCGTCCGCCATGTTGTTCACCACCATCTCATCGAACAGCAGCACCCGCGCCTCCGCCGCGATAGCGCTGGCGACGGGCGGGATCGGGTCGCCGCTCTCGCTCTCTCGCGCCGCGCGCAGGCGGGCATGCACGTCCAGCATGAACTCGTGGAAATGGGTGCGCCGCTTGGCGGTGCCGTCCAGGCAATCGCGCAGTAGGTCCATCAGCATCGACTTGCCGCGCCCGACGCCGCCCCACATGTATACGCCGCGCACCGGCTCCGGTGACTTGCGGAGCATCCGCCACAGCACCGATCCGCGCCGGGGAGCGGCTTCGAGCGCCTGCTGCAATTGGGTGAGGCGCAGGGCCGCCGCGCGCTGCTCCGCGTCCGGTTTCAACTCGCCGGCCGCGACCAGCGCGTCATAACGGGCGATGACGGTGGTCATGCCGCCCGGGAGACTATGCAGGGGGCAGGGAGCGCCGCCGGAGGCGGCACAGGGCTGCGCATCAGATGGCCCGTTCGACCATCATCTTCTTGGTTTCGGCAATGGCCTTGGCGGGCGAGAGGCCCTTGGGGCAGACATTGGAGCAGTTCATGATGGTGTGGCAGCGATAGAGCCGGAAGGGGTCTTCCAGTTCGTCCAGGCGCTCGCCGGTATATTCGTCGCGGCTGTCCGCCAGCCAGCGATAGGCTTGCAGCAGGATCGCCGGGCCGAGGAACTTGTCCGAGTTCCACCAGTAGCTCGGGCAACTCGTCGAGCAGCAGGCGCACAGGATGCACTCATAGAGCCCGTCCAGCTTGGCGCGATCTTCCGGGCTTTGCAGCCGCTCCTTGCCGCTGGGCGGCGGCGTCACCGTTTGCAGCCAGGGCTTGATCGAGCTGTATTGCGCGTAGAAATGGGTGAAGTCCGGCACGAGGTCCTTGATGACTTCCATGTGCGGCAGCGGCGTGATCCGCACTTCGCCCTTGCAATCCTCGATCGCGGTGGTGCAGGCGAGGCCGTTCTTGCCGTTGATGTTCATCGCGCAGGAACCGCAAATGCCCTCGCGGCAGGAGCGGCGGAAGGTGAGCGACGAATCCTGCTCGCCCTTCATCTTGATAAGCGCGTCCAGAACCATCGGGCCGCACTCGTCCAGATCGATCTCGAACGTGTCGTAGCGCGGATTCTCGCCCGAATCGGGATCGTAGCGATAGACTTTGAAGCTCTTGACGTGTTCGGCCTCGCCGGCAGCCTTGTGGACCGCGCCCTTCTTGCGCACGGCACTGTTGGCGGGGAGTAAAAATTCGGCCATCGCGACACATCCCTGGCATGGCGCGCGGCAGATGGCGCGTCGTATGATGGGGGGCGTCCTAGCGCGTCGCTCCCGCTGGCTCAAGGGGCGAGACTGGGACAAACGGGCTTTTGGCCACCTGGAGGATGTTACGATGACGAGAAGCCTGTTCATCACCAACCCGCGCAGCGGCAGCTATGGCGAGGCGCTGGTCGCGGAGCTGGAGGCGTTGTTTGCCGATGCCGGCCAACCGTTCGGCCGCACGCTGGCGCTGGGCGAGGAGGATCTGCCGAGCGCCGATGCGGCACGGGCCGAGGGGCTGGACCTCATCGTCATCCTGAGCGGCGATGGCTCGATCAGCGCGGCGGCCGATGCGCTGGCGGGCTGGGATGGCACGCTGCTCGTGCTGCCCGGCGGCACCATGAACCTGCTTTCCGGCGCCCTCCACGGCGACAGGACCGCGCCGGACATCGCGCGGAGCTGGCTGGCGGGCGAAGGCAAGCGGCTGCGCGTGCCGATGATCCGCGCGGGCGACGTCACGGCCTATGCCGGCATCGTCGCCGGACCGACCGCGCTGTGGGGCGATGTGCGCGAGGATATGCGCAATCTCGATTTCGCCGCGCTCGCCGGCAGCGTGCCCCGCGCGTTGGGCGCCACGCTGGACGAGTCGGGCGTGCGCATCGCGGGACAGGAGGCGCAGTTCCCGGCCATCTACCTGGAACCGTCGGAGGCGGGCATTGAGGCTTACGGCATCCTCGCCGATAGCGCGGCGGACCTGTTCAAGCACGGCCTCGCCTGGTTGCAGGGCGATTTCCGTGATGGCCCGTCCGAGCGGCTCGGCCGCCACAAGGCGCTGGTGCTGGAGGCGACGCACAACCGGCTCGACATGCTGGTCGACGGCGAGAAGCGCGCGCTGCGTGGCAAGCTGGAGGCGCGGCTGGAGCCATCCGCCGTGCAGTTCTACGCTGCGCAGGGCGCGGTGGTGTGGCGGTAGGGACGGGTGGGCCTCGTCGTGCTTTAGAAGCAATTGCCTGCCCGGGAGGAAAAGCTGCTCCTGCGCAAACAGGAACCCAAGGTGCCTGAACGCGGCTTTTCTGTCTTTGGACTTAGCCTTCACGGGAACAAGGTGGGTGGACTGAAGCGGGTGCGCGCTGGGGCAAGGGCGCGTCTGCCGCCTCGCCGTATCAATGCTCGTGATGCGTCCCGTGGCAGGCCAGCGCCTCGATCACGTCGTCCAGCCGGGCGGGGTCGCCGACGGCGATGACATGGCCGTCGCTGGCGTCGGTCAGCGGCTCGCCGGACCAGTCGCACATGCGCCCGCCGGCGCCTTCCACGATCGGCACCAGCGCGGCGAGGTCGTGCAGCTTGAGGCCGGCTTCGACCACGATGTCGACATGGCCGCTCGCCAGCAGCGCGTAATTATAGCAGTCGCCGCCCCAGATGGTGTCGCGGCACTGGCCGGCGAGAATGGAGAAATGCTCGGCGGTGTGGCCGGGGAAATATTGCGGCCCGGTGGTGGCGAGGATCGCCTGATCGAGCGCGCGGCAGCGGCGGGTGGCGGCGGGCTTGCCATTGAAGCTGGTCGCCAGCCCCACCGCGCCGACCCAGCGCTCACCATTGATCGGCTGGTCGATCATGCCCAGCACCGGCCAGCCATCCTGCATCAGCGCGATCAGCGTGCCGAAGATCGGCCGCCCCGCGATGAAGCTGCGTGTGCCGTCGACGGGATCGAGTACCCATTGCCGCGCCGCTTCCGGGCGTATGGCCCCATATTCCTCGCCGATGATGCCGTCCTGCGGCCGCTCGGCTTCGATCAGCGCGCGCATCGCCAGTTCGGCGGCGCGGTCGGCCTCGGTCACGGGGGAGGCGTCGGCCTTGTCCTCGATCGCATAAGGCGCGCGGAAGAAAGGGCGGATCGTGGCCCCCGCCGCATCGGCGAGGCGGTGCGCGAGGGCGATGTCGTCGGCTTGGCTCATGCGCGCCTCCATGCCGGAGCGGGCCGCGCCTGCCTAGAGTGGATCGACATTCGGTGGGGGCGAGCCGAATTTGCGGGCTATGGAAGGAGCAAAATGTGGACGATCGCACCCGAAGCGCAATGGACTTTGGGTCCATGCGCACCGGAAACGCGCAGAATCGCCAGTTGCAGACCGTCCGGGATGAATGCGGAATGCGCCTAAAGATGCCGCCCCTTCGGCCGTCCTAAGCAGGACTTGTGGACCGGGACCGGCATGCGCCTTCTGATGTGGACCTTCACCATTGCCTTCGCGCTCGCGGGCCTTGCCCTGCGGGTCGATGGCGGCTTTCCGGGCGGCGAGGCGGTCGCGGCCGTGCTTGGCCTGCTGGCGCTGCTGGCCTGCCCGTTCTTCTGGGCGCGGCCGGATGGCCTCGTGCCGGAGGAGATTTCACCATCCGGCAAGCGGCGGCTGATGCTCGGCCTTGCGTTGCTGCTCGCCAGCCCGCTGATCCTGCCCTGGCAGCTCTGGCTCTGATCCCGGTTGGCGCGAGGCCTCGCGCTCCCTATTGAGGGGCGATGCCCGAACTTCCCGAAGTCGAAACCACCGTCGCCGGCCTGCGCACCGTGCTGGATCATGCGCGGCTCACGCTGGTCGAACCGCGCCGTGCGGATTTGCGCTTCCCCTTCCCGGCGGACCTGCGGCAGCGCCTCACCGGGGCCACCGTCACCGGGCTTGGCCGCCGTGCCAAATATGGGCTGATCGAGACGGATCGCGGCGACACGATGATCTTCCATCTCGGCATGTCCGGCCGCTGGCGGATCGATCCGGCGGAGATCGGCAAACACGATCATCTGCTGGTCGAGACGGAGCGCCACTGCCTCGCCCTGCACGATCCGCGCCGGTTCGGCTTCGTCCATCTTGTCGAGAGCGCGGGGCTGGCTGCCTATCCGGCCTTTCTCACGCTGGGGCCGGAACCGCTGGGCGATGATTTCACGGCCGATCATCTGGCCCGTGTGCTTGCCGGCCGCGTCGCGCCGATCAAGGCGATGCTGCTCGATCAGCGCACCGTCGCCGGCCTTGGCAACATCTATGTGTGCGAGGCGCTCAATATTGCCGGTATCGCGCCGACGCGGGAGGCGGGGCGGATCGGCAAGGCGCGGCTGGCGCGGCTGGTCGAAGCGATCCGCACCGTCCTGCGCGCGGCCATCGCGGCGGGCGGCTCCACCCTGCGCGATTATGCCCGGCCGGATGGTGAGCTGGGCTATTTCGCGAAGGACTGGCGCGTCTATGGCCGCGAGGGGGAGGCCTGCCCGTGCGGCGGCACCGTGCGCCGCCGGGTCGATTCGGGCCGCTCGACCTTCTATTGCCCAAGCTGCCAGACATAGGATGGGCGGCTGTTCGCCTTATGCGCGCCCGCAAACGGCGCTTCCTGCGCGGCCGCTGCTCACAGGCGCTGATTTCGTTGCGCGTCATTGCGCGCCGAGCCATGGAAAGCGCCCAGCGATTCTCGGATCGCTTGCTATTCCGGTCCAGCCGAGAGCCGCTTCCGCACTGCGCCGATGGGAGGTGCCTGCGTGACGATCCCTGCCCCGCGAACGCGCGCCGCCGCCGGGCTGGTGGCGCTGGTCGGGATCGCCGGACTCGGCATCCAGTTCAGCGCCTCGTGGGAGGTGGCCGGCGCGCCCGGCGCGGCGCTCTGGTCGATGCTGCGCTTCTTCACCATCATTGCCAACGGCCTGACGGTGCTGGTCATGGCGGGTCTTGCGCTTGGTGCGCGCATGATGGCCCGCCCGCGCGTGCTGGGCTGCATCACCCTGGCCATGGCGCTCGTCGGCGTCGTTTATGTGCTGCTGTTACGGGGAATCGCGACGCCCGGCAGCGGCGCCAATGTCGCCAACATCCTCCTCCATTATGTGATGCCGCCGCTCACCTTCCTGTTCTGGCTGCTGTTTGCGCCGAGGGGCGGCCTTTCCTGGGGCGATCCGGTGCGCTGGGCGCTGCTGCCGCTCGCTTATCTGCCCTATGCGCTGGCGCGCGCGGCGGAGGATGGGCGCTATGCCTATCCGTTCATCGACGTGAGCCAACTTGGCTGGGCGCAGGTGTTCGTGAACGCGCTGGGCATTGCGGCGGGGTTCCTGCTCGCCGGCCTCGCGCTGGTCTGGCTGGACAAGCGACTGGGGCGCTGACCGGCGTGAGCTTCCGGGTATAGTCGGGGAGATGCGGGTGGCGCTCGGCGCGCCTCGATTTCGCTCGACAAGAGCGGGAGAGACGTTGGCGATCACGCAAAGCGTCTCACCCGGCTTGTGCTCCTGCTTTTGCAGAAACACAAGCGCGCGTCAGCGGAACAGACGCCCCGATCTCCGCGCGCCTGCCCGTCCCTCAAAGCGGCGCGCAGGCCTGCTCCAGCCATGCCTTCGCCGCGCCCTCAAGCTGCGGCCCGACGATCTCCAGCGTCTTCGCGTGATAGGCGTCCACCCACGCGCGCTCCGTATCCGTCAGCCTGTCCACGGCGATCAGCGCGCGGTCGATCGGCGCATGACTCAGCGTCTCGAAGCCGAGGAAAGGCTTCTCCGCTCCCTCGATCTCGCGCGCCACCACCAGCACCAGATTCTCGATGCGGATGCCGTAGGCGCCGGTCTTGTAATAGCCCGGCTCGTTGGAGAGGATCATGCCCGCCTGCAACGGCTCGTCGCCGCCGCCGAAGGTGGCGATGCGCTGCGGCCCCTCATGGACGGAGAGGAAGCTGCCGACGCCGTGGCCGGTGCCGTGGGCATAATCCAGCCCCTGTGCCCAGAGGAACTGCCGCGCCAGCACGTCGAGTTGGCTGCCGCGCGTGCCGGCAGGGAACTGCGCGCGGGCGAGCGCGATATGGCCCTTGAGCACCAGCGTGAAGTCGCGGCGCATCGCCTCGGTCGGCGTGCCGATCGCCATGGTGCGGGTGATGTCGGTTGTCCCGTCGCGATATTGCCCGCCCGAATCGACCAGCAGCAGCGTGCCGCTCTCCACCGGGCGGCTGGTTTCCTCGCTCGCCTTGTAATGGACGATGGCGCCGTTCGGCCCCGATCCGGCGATGGTATCGAAGCTGAGGTCGACCAGCGCGCCCGTCTCCTCGCGGAAGCGCTGGAGCCGGTCGGCCACGCTCAGTTCGGTCTCACTCCCCTTCGGCCCTTCCACCGAGAGCCAGTGGAGGAAGCGGGAGAGCGCTGCCCCGTCGCGCGCCTGCGCGGCCTTGTGGCCGGCGATCTCGGCGGCGTTCTTCACCGCCTTGGGCAGCACGGCGGGGTCGCGCAGCGTGCGGATCGTCGCGCCGGCCTTGTCCAGCGCCTCGAAGATCGCGGCGACGGCCCGCTCGGGGTCGACCGCCACGGTCTGCCCCGCGAGGTCATGCAGCGCGGCGGCGAACTGGGTGCGGTCGCGGATCGTCACCGCATTGCCGAGATGGGCGCGCACATCCGCGTCGATCTTGGCCGGGTCGACGAACAATTCCGCCCGTCCATCGGCATGAAGCAGCGCATAAGCAAGCGCGACCGGCGTGCGGGAGACGTCCGCGCCGCGAATGTTGAAGGCCCAGGCGATCGAATCGAGCGCGGTCAGCACCGTCGCGTCCAGCCCTTCCGCCTGCATCCAGGCGATCATGTCCGCGCGCTTGGCGGCGCTGGCCTTGCCGGCGTAGCGCTCCTCATGCGGCACCAGATGCGCCTTGCTTGGTTCGGGCCGGTCGGTCCACACCGCGTCGACCGGGTTGGTCTCCACCGGCACGAGGCTCGCGCCCTGCCGGGCGAGCGCCCTGGTCGCCTCCTCCACCCAGCGCCGCGTGTGCAGCCAGGGGTCGTAGCCAATCCGCGCGCCGGCCGGCGCATGGGCACCCAGCCATGTCGCCACGCTGGTCTGCGGCACGCTCTCATAGTGCCAATGCGCGCCGTCCACCTGATCGCGCACCTGGAGCGTATAGCGCCCGTCCACGAAGATGGCGGCTTCCTCCGGCAGCACCACCGCGCTCCCGGCCGAGCCGAGGAAGCCGGTCAGCCAGGCGAGGCGCTGGGCGTAGGCGCCGACATATTCGGAGAGATGCTCGTCGGTAAGCGGGACGACGAAGCCATCCAGCGCCTGTCGCTGCAATTGCGCGCGCAGAGCCTTGAGGCGGTCTTCATGACTGGACATGGGTAGCGATCCTGATTGATTTCCTGTCGCCAACATAAGCTTTTTGCAGTCGCTTGCCAGCGGCCATGGCTTATGCTGTTTCCATGGAAACGAGGGGGAAGCGGGGGATACCCCCGACGACTCCTTGATGGCGGGGCCGGTAAGCCCCAGGGGATCAGGAACGGGACCGGACTCGTGCTTCAATCGCTCGCCCTCACGCATAGCTGGCCCCTCTATGAAGCGGCCGAGCGCATGCCGGCGCTGGTCCGCCCGGCGCTGGCCGAGCAGGCCGGCATGGCCGCGCCCATCGGCCTCTGGACCTGCCGGCTGGCCGATGAGGCGCTGGACTGGTCGCCCGCCGTCCACGCCTTGTTCGGTCTGCCCGAGGGGGAGCCTCTGGAGCGCGCGCTGACCGTCTCGCTCTACCTGCCGGAGTCGCGCCTCCAGATGGAGGCTCTGCGCGCCTATGCCATCAAGCATGGCCGCGGCTTCACGCTGGATGCGCAGATCCGTCGGCCCGATGGCGAGCGGCGCTGGATGCGCCTGTCCGCCATGCCCATCATCGAGGGGCGCAGCGTCGTGCGGCTCGCCGGCACCAAGCAGGATGTGACCGCCGATTATGACGGGCCGGGCTGATCGGCCCACACCCGTCACGCAACGCCATTGAGCCGCGCGGCGCAGGCGCCTATCTCGGCGCGATGACCGACACAGCCCAGCCGCCCCGCGCGGCGCAACGCCCCCACCAGACCACCCATCACGGCCGCACGCTGGAAGACCCCTGGGCGTGGCTGCGCGACCCCGGCTATCCCAACGTGACCGATCCGGACGTGCTCGCCTATCTCAAGGCCGAGAACAGCTATTTCGAGGGGCAGATGGGCGCCCGCAAGCCGCTGGTCGACCGGCTGTTCACGGAGATGAAGGCGCGCATCAAGGAGGATGACCGTTCGGTGCCGCAGAAGGACGGCGCCTTCGTCTATTGGAGCAGCTTCGAGGCTGGCGAGCAATATCGCCGCCATTGGCGCCGCCCGGTCGGCGCGCCGGAAGACGGCTCGGCCGACGAGCTGATCGTGGATGAGCCGGCGCTGGCGGCGGGCAAGGATTATTTCCGGCTCGGCGCCGTCGCCATCTCCAACGACGACCGGCTGCTGGCCTATGCGATCGATGACAACGGCTCGGAGCGCTACACCATCCGCATCCGCGATCTCGTCACCGGCGAGATGCTGCCGGACGTCATCCCGGACGTGCTCTCCGCGCTGGTCTGGACCAGCGACGACAGCGCGCTCGTCTATGCGCCGGCCAATGCGCAATGGCGCACCGACCGCGCGATGCTCCACCGCCTCGGCACGGCGGCGGCGGATGATGTGATGCTCTTTCACGAGGCGGACGAGGGCTTCCGCGTCTCGGTCGGCCTCACCTGCGCGGAGAACTGGATTGTCATCGCCACCGGCGATCACGTCACCAGCGAGGTGCGGCTGGTGCCGGCTGGTGATCCTACAGCCGAGCCTATCCTCGTCTCCGCCCGTGTACCCGAGCGCGAATATGACGTGGATGAGCACGAGGGCTGGCTCTACATCCGCACCAATGACACCCACCCCAATTTCCGCCTCGTCCGCGCGCGGATCGAGACGCCGGATCGGTGGGAGCAGGTGCTGGCTCCCTCCGACCGCTTCTACTTGACCGACGTTTCGTTGTTCAAAAGCTTCTACGTCACTGAAGGCCGCGAGGACGGCCTCGACCAGATCGAGATCCGCGACTACGCTACCAACACGCCCAGGCGCCTCGATTTTCCTGAGGCCAGCTACGTCGCCGGGCTGGACGACAACCCCGAATATGACGTGACCAAGCTGCGCATCAGCTACGAATCGATGATCTCGCCCGAAACGATCTTCGATTACACGCTGGCGGACGGCCACCGCGAGATCCTCAAGGTGCAGGAGATCCCCTCCGGCTTCGATCCCGCGCTCTATGCCAGCGAGCGGCTGATGATCCCGGCGCGCGACGGCACGCTCATCCCCGTCTCCATCCTCCACCGCCGCGACTTCCCGATGGACGGCTCGCGGCCGCTCTATCTCTACGGCTATGGCGCCTACGGTATCGCCATCGAGCCGGGCTTCGGCACCTCGCGGCTCAGCCTCGTCGACCGCGGCTTCGCCTTCGCCATCGCCCATATCCGCGGCGGCGACGATCTCGGGCAGGAGTGGTACAAGGCCGGCAAGCTGGAACGGCGCACCAACACGTTCAACGATTTCGTGGACGTGGCGCGCGGTCTCATCGAGCGCGGCTATACCGGCGCGGGCCGCATCGCGACCTCGGGCGGCTCGGCAGGCGGCGAACTGATGGGCGCCATCGTCAACTCCGATCCGGAGCTATGGGGCGCCGTCGTGGCGCACGTCCCCTTCGTCGACGTGCTCAACACCATGCTGGACGAGACGCTGCCGCTGACGCCGGGCGAATGGCCGGAATGGGGCAACCCTATCGAGGATGTCGCCGCCTACGACCTGATCGCCAGCTACTCGCCCTACGACAATGTGAAAGCCCAGCCCTATCCGCCGATGCTGGTGACGGCGGGTCTCAATGATCCGCGCGTCACTTATTGGGAGCCGGCCAAATGGGTCGCCCGACTGCGCGCCACGCGGACGGACGATACGCTGTTGCTGCTCAAGACCAACATGGAAGCTGGCCACGGCGGCAAGTCCGGCCGCTGGGAGTCGCTGCGCGAAACCGCCGAGGAGTTCGCCTTCATTCTCTGGCAGATGGGCGTGGAGGAATGACACGCGGACGCCGCACCGGAGCACGGGACCTCCCATGAGCGGCGTCTTCACCATGCCCATCGTCGCCGAGCCGACGGACATCGACATCATGGGGCATGTCAACAACGCTGTCTGGGTGCGCTGGATGGAGGCGATCGCCACGGCGCACTGGCAGGCGCTCGCCCCGGCGGAGGCTCAGCGTCTCTACGCATGGGTCGTGACCCGGCACGAGATCGACTATCGTGGCAATGTCGGCGCGGGCGAGACGGTGACGGCGCGCACCTGGGTGCCGGACCCGCCCCGCGGCGCCCGTTTCGACCGCATCGTCGAGTTCAGCGGGCCGGACGGCAAGGTGAAGGTCGCCGCCCGCACCACATGGGCCATGGTCGATCTGGAGAGCCACCGGCTGATGCGCGTGCCCGCCGATCTGGCCGCGCTGTTCGTAGGGACGGGGTAGGCGCAGCCCGGCCGGTCCTGAAAGCGCGGGTCCCCGACTTTCACAGAATTTTGCAGAACCTCGCAAAATCCCAACGCCCGCTCGCATAAGACGCGTTCCGTGCTCCTGCGAAGGCAGGAGCACAACGGAGGTTCAATCGGAACAGGACAAACTCCAAGTGCAAGGGTTTGACCTCCCAGGCGCCTCCCTCAGGCCGGGTCGAGCTGCTCCAGCGCCTCGCTTGCGGCCATCCAGTTTTGCTCGGCCGTTTCGATCGCATCCTCCAGCTTGGCGCGGCGCTGCATGAGTTCGCTCATCGTGCGATCCTTCTCCTCCGGTCCGGCGGAGGCGGGATCGAACATGGCGCGGTCGATGCGTGAGCGGGTTGCGGTGAGGTCGGCGAGCGTCTTTTCCGCCTTCTTCACGTCCGCCTGCAGGGTCTTGTAGCGCTCGCGGGCCTGCGCAGCGGCTCGGCGGTCGGCCTTGCGGTCGCTCTTGCCGGCGCCCTCGCGCGCGCCGGCACTGGCGCCGCGCCCCAGCACGAAATCGGTATAATCCTCCAGCGAGCCGTCATAAGGCTGTGCGTGACCGCCATCGACCAGCACCAGCCGGTCGGCGACGAGGCCGATCATGTGGCGGTCGTGGCTGACGATCACCACCGCGCCGCTATAGCTGTTGAGCGCCTGCACCAGCGCCTCGCGCGCGTCGACGTCGAGGTGGTTGGTCGGTTCGTCGAGGATCAGCAGATGCGGCGCATCGCGGGTGATGAGCGCCAGCGCCAGTCGTGCGCGTTCGCCGCCGGAGAGCGATCCGACCTTCTGCGTCGCCCGCTCGCCCGAAAAACCGAAGCGGCCGAGCTGCGCGCGCACCGCGCCCGGCGTCGCGCCCTTCATCGTCCGCGTCATATGCTCCAGCGGCGTATCGCCGACGTCCAGTTCCTCCACCTGATATTGGGTGAAATAGCCGACGTTCATCTTGCCCGAGGCGGTCATCGCCCCCTCTAGCGCCGGGAGCTGGCCGGCGAGCAGCCGGGCGAGCGTGGTCTTGCCGTTGCCGTTGCGGCCGAGCAGGGCGACGCGGTCGTCCGGGTCGATCCGCAGGTTGAGGCGCTGGAGAACCGGCGTGCCCTCATAGCCGACCGCCGCCATATCCAGCGTGATGAGCGGTGGGCGCAGCGGTTGCGGATCGGGGAAGTCGAACGCCAGGCTGGGGTCTTCCACCGCCGCCGCGATCGGCTGCATGCGGGCCAGCGCCTTGGCGCGCGACTGGGCCTGTTTGGCGGTGCTCGCCCGCGCGCTGTTGCGGGCAATATAATCCTGCAACTTGGCGCGCTGGGTCGCCTGCTTCTCGCGCGCCGCCTCGAGTTGCGCGAGCCGCTCGCTACGCTGCCGCTCAAACGCGTCGTAACCCCCTGGATACAGGGTGATTCGACCATTCTCCAGATGGAGGATATGGTCCACCACATTGTTGAGCAAATCGCGCTCGTGACTGATGATGAGGACGGTGGCGCGATAATCCTTGAGGAAATTCTCCAGCCACAAAGTCGCTTCGAGATCGAGGTGGTTGGAAGGCTCGTCGAGCAGCAGCAGGTCGGGCGCGGAAAAGAGCAGGGCGCCCAGTGCCACACGCATCTTCCAGCCGCCTGAGTAGCTGTCCAGCGGCCGGTTCTGCATCTCCTCGTCGAAGCCGAGGCCGGCGAGGATGCGCCCGGCGCGGGCCGGCGCGCTATAGGCGTCGATGGCGATCAGCCGATCATGCACATCCCCCAGCCGATGCGGGTCTTCGCATGTCTCGCTCTCGGTGAGCAGTGCCGCGCGCTCGGTGTCGGCCGCCAGCACCGTCTCGAACGGGGTGGCGGTGCCGCTCGGCGCCTCCTGTGCGATATAGCCCAGCCGCGTATCGCGCGGGATCTCGATGGCGCCGCCATCCGGCTCGATCTGGCCGATGATCGCCTTCATCAGCGTGGACTTTCCTGCGCCATTGCGGCCGATGAGGCCGATGCGCGCGCGCGGCGGCAGCGCGGCACTCGCGCGGTCCAGGATCGTGCGTCCGCCGAGGCGCACGGTGATATCGGTGATCGTCAGCATGACGCGCCGTTAGAGCATTTTTCCCGTGGGCGGAACCATTGGCGGCTTCGTTATCGAAAGCGAAGGCGGCGGCTCAATCCGGCTTGCCGCCGATCCAGCCCGGCGGATCGCTCGCCGGGAAGGAATCATCGGATGCCTGGTCGATCTCATCCCAATCGGCGGCTGGCTGGCCTTGCTCCGCCAAGATCGCGCGGGCCTGGTCCAGCACCAGCGCGATCACCGCCTTATGAGTGCCGGAGAGCGCGCCTTCCACCTTGTCCTCTATCTCGGAGATGCAGGCGCACAAGCGCTGCTGCACGGCCTGGGCGCAGTGGGTCTCCAGCGGAACGTCCGGCTTCTCCCGGTGCAGGGCGAGGGCGAGGTGGGTGGCGGCAGCGACCGCCGCTGGCTCGAACGGATCGTCATATTCATGGGGCATGGCCGGTTCCCCTTCCATTGGACGCCCATTCTAGGCCCATTGGGGCGGTTACAGCAACAGCCAGCCATGGCTGCCGGCCACAGCGCCGAAAATGGTGAGGTAGCTCAGGGCGAGGAGCACGATATGCAGGCGATGGAGGGCCTTGAACGCCTGCTCGGGATTGCGCGCCGCCCATCTGGGAAAGATCCGGTGCAGGATGAACGGCTCGCCGATGAACAGCAGGAGCGCGAACAGGGTCCACACGCAGACCATGGCGTGCATCCACCAGAAATGGATGTCCGTGAACCTGCTCCACAGGTCCAGCCGCTCCACCATGTAGAAGCCCGTCAGCCCCGCAAGGATCACCGCGCCGCGCGCCTGCCAGACGAAGCGGCCTTCGAACGCCTCGAACACGCGCAGCCGGTCAGGGCCGAGGTCGCCGCGCCGAACCGCCGGCAGCGCCACCGTCGTCGCCATGGAAACGCCGCCGATCCACAGGACCACGGCCAGCACATGCAGCACGCGGGCGAGCGCTATGTCATCCATGATCCGTTTCTCCCTGGCGCCGGCCGGCCCGGCCCGTTGGTCAGTGTCGACATAATATGCATCCAAAACTCATCATTTGTGCCAACGCAATTTATCCACTATTTTCCGTGGACCAGCCAATCGGAGGAACCATGCGGATCGAGACGAGAGACGCAGCGGCGTGGACCGCCAGGGTCGGCGCGCTCGATCTGTTCCGTGCGCTCTCCGAGGAGGCGCTCGTGGCCGCGTGCGGCGTCATGCGTGTCGAGCAGGTGGCGAAGGACCGGCTCATCTTCGAGCAGGGCGAGGCGGCCCAACGCGCCTATGCGCTCTGCGCGGGGAGCGTGCGCATCGCCCAGACCGGCGAGGATGGCGGCCAGGCGGTCATGCGCTTCATCGCGCCCGGCGAAATGTTCGGCACCGTGCCCTTGTTCACCGATCATCGCTTCCCGGCCGATGCGATCGCAATCGACGACTCGCTGGTGCTGAGCTGGAGCGAGCGTGACCTGATCGCGCTGATCGGCGCCCATCCCGCCATCGCCATCAACCTCATCGGCATCCTCGGCGCGCGGCTGGCCGAGCTGCAGGAGCGCGTGCGCGAACTTGCCACGCAGCGGATCGAGCAGCGCATCGCCCAGGCCGTGCTCCGGCTGGCGTCACAGGCAGGGCAGGACACGCGCGACGGCGTCAAGATCGAGTTTCCGCTGCGCCGCAAGGATCTTGCCGATTATGCCGGGACCACGCTGCACACGGCCAGCCGCACGCTGGCTGCATGGGAGAAGGCCGGCCTGCTGACCAGCCACGACCGCCGCCTGACCGTGCATGATATCGTCGACATCCGCAGGATCGCTGCTCTGCCGCCGGGGTGATGGCGAGGTAGTTGACGATGCTTGATCCTTCGCAGCGTATCTCGATATCATCTGTCGAGCCGGTTTTCTCGCTGTTCGACTGTCCGGGGTGATCTCGCCTTGGTCTGCGGTAGAAACGCGGACTAGATGCATGAATCCTGGGACCCTCTGGGCTGTATCCAAGCCCTCTCAATCATCTTGACGTAAACGAACTAGTCCGTACACATAGAGATTGGAAACGGGAGAGCGCAATGGGAAAGAACAGGCTGGGACTTGCGGTGGCGGGTCTGTCGATTTTTCTGGTGGCGAGCAGTCCGGCTTCCATGATGGCGGTGCAGGGTGATCCCGTCACGACCAGCAGCGGCCTTGTCGCAGGAACGCAGCTTTCCTCGGACGTCAGAGCTTATTTGGGCATTCCCTTTGCGGCGCCGCCGGTCGGTCCGTTGCGCTGGGCGCCGCCTCAGCCGGTTTCCTGGAAGGGCGTGCGCAATGCCGACCGTAAGGGTGCCGAATGCATTCAGGTGCTGCGCCCGCATAATATCAACCATTATTTCGGTGAAGAACCGACCTCCGAGGACTGCCTCTATCTGAACCTTTGGGCGCCGACCAAGGCCGATCCGGCCGCCAAGCTTCCGGTGATCGTCTTCATCTATGGCGGCGGCTTCACCATCGGATCGTCGGGCATGGCGAATTATGATGGCGCGGCGCTCGCCGGAAAGGGCGCGATCGCCATCAACTTCAACTATCGCGTCGGCGCGCTCGGATTCATGGCCCATCCCGAGTTGACGCGGGAACAGGGTGGCCATTCCGGCAATTACGGCCTGATGGACCAGATCGCCGCGCTGCGCTGGGTGCATGACAATGTGGCGCGCTTTGGCGGCGATCCCGAGAAGGTGGTCGTCATCGGGCAGTCGGCCGGGGCATCTTCTGTCGCGACGCTCATCATGTCGCCGCTCGCCAAAGGGCTGTTCCGGGGCGCCGTGATGTCTAGCGGATGCAATCTGGCGACCGAGCCACCGACACTGGAGCGCGCGGAGGCGATCGGCTTGCAAGTGCAGGATCGGCTCGGCGCGCGATCACTGGATGAGATGCGCCAGATGCCGGCCGATAAAATCCTTGCGATTCAGAGCGAGAGCCAGGTGGGCGCCCATGTGGAAGGCGTTCGCACTGGCGGGCCGATCCGCGACGGCTATGTGCTGCCGGCGGCACGGGCCGAGGCTCTGGCGCGCGGCGAGATCAACCGCGTGCCGATCATCGCGACCTATAATAGCGACGATATCGACCTGCTGATGAGTCCCTTCTCGAAGGTGGCGACGCTTGCCGATTATCGTGCTCTGGCGCAAACGGCGTTCGGCAGGGACGCTGCGGCTTTCCTCAACCTCTACCCGGCCAAATCGGATGCTGAGGCGCAGGCGGCCGCCCTGCGAGTGGCGCATGATGCCGGCTTCGCGCTCGCCGCGCGGCAATGCGCCCGGACGATGACCGGGCTTGGCGATGAGGCCTATCTCGGTCTGTTCTCCCGTAAGCATAGCTATGTGCCGGGCGTTCGCTTCGCGGATCAGGACCCCGCGACCGTGGGGGCCTATCATACGGCGGACGTGCCCTTCTGGCTCGGAACGCTGGACGCCTATAATCAACTCCGCACCACGCGGAACTGGACGCAGGCGGATCGTACCATGGCGGACCGGATGATGGGCGCCCTGATCGCCCTGGCCGGGAGCGGCACGCCATCCACAGCTGCGATGGCGTGGCCGCAATGGACCCCGCGTTCCGAAGCCTATCTTGAGCTGGGATCGAACGTCGCGCAGCGCCGCTATGACAGCAGCCGCATGGACTGGTTGAGTGCCCACCCGATCGCGACCGAGCGCCTGGCGCCGCGTCCGATAGACTAGCTGCAAAGGGGAGCGCCATGTTCAACTCGATCGCGACGGTTTCCCTGAGCGGCGTGCTCGAAGACAAGCTGGGCGCTATTGCCCGCGCCGGCTTTGATGGTGTCGAGATTTTCGAGAATGATCTGATTACATCGCCCAATCCGCCTGAGGTGATTGGTCGGATGATCCGCGATCATGGGCTGGTCTGCACCGTTTATCAGCCATTCCGCGATTTCGAAGGGATGCCGGACGCCATCCGGCAGCGCACGTTCGACCGGGCCGAGCGTAAATTCGATACGATGCAGGCACTTGGCACCGATCTCGTGCTGATCTGCTCCTCGGTATCCGCTGCGGCATCGGGCGACCGGGAACGCATCGTGGCCGATCTGCAGGAACTGGGTGAGCGCGCGGCCGTTCGCGGCCTGCGGATCGGCTATGAGGCGTTGGCTTGGGGGCGCCATGTCAACGATCATCGCGATGCCTGGGATATCGTCCGTGCAACCGCGCACCCTGCTGTCGGCCTCATCCTCGACAGTTTCCATTCGCTGGCACGCGATGTGCCGACGATGAGCATTTCCGGGATCGATCCGACGAAAATCTTCCTCGTCCAACTCGCCGATGCGCCGCGTCTCGATATGGATTTGCTGTCCTGGAGCCGGCATTTCCGCAATTTGCCGGGGCAGGGGGATCTGCCGGTCGTGGACTATTTCGCGGCGCTGGAACGCATCGGCTATCGCGGGCCTATGTCGCTGGAGATTTTCAACGACCGCTTTCGCACAGGCTCCACCAACCAGATCGCACTCGACGGCTACCGCTCCTTGCGGTGGCTCGAGGATGCGGCGGCGCGCCGGAACGGCGAGGCGCGTCTGCCACCGCCGGTTCAGCCTGCCGCCGTGGAGTTCATCGAGTTCGCGGCGGATGAGGAAGAGGGCGGCGCGCTTGCAGCCATGCTGGATGCCCTCGGCTTTCGGCTGGCCGGCCACCACAAGCACAAATCCGTGCAATGGTGGAAACAGGGCGAGATCAACATCGTCATCAACAGCGAAACGGAAGGGTTCGCGCATAGCCACAATATCGTGCATGGCGCGTCGGTCTGCGCCATCGGCCTTTCGGTAAGCGATCCCGAGGGCGCACTGGAGCGGGCTGCGGCTCTGCACATGGGGCGCTTCCAGCAAGCCGTCAGCCCCGGCGACATGGAAATACCGTCCTTGCGCTCGGTGGGCGGCACCTTGCTCTATCTTGTGCCGCAGGGACAGGCGGCTGCCGTCTGGGAAACGGAGTTCGCCCCGGTCGCGCCGCCGGAACCGCTCGCTGACGCTGGCCTCAAGCGCGTCGATCATATCGCTTATTCCATGGCCTATGAGGAATTCCTCTCCTGGCAGTTGTTCTTCGTCAGCCTCATGGCCTCCCGCAAGACGCCGCAACTGGAGATTGCCGATCCGCAGGGACTGGTCGAGAGCCAGGCGATCGAAAGCGAGGATCGCAAGGTTCGCTTCACGCTGAACGGCTCGTCCAGCCAGCGCACGCTCTCCGCACGCTTCCTGCGCGGCTATGTGGGCGCGGGCGTGCAGCATATCGCGTTCGAGACAGGCGATATTTTTGCGACGGCGGCCCGGCTGCGCGCGCGCGGCCTGCTCCAGCTCGATATTCCGCAAAACTATTATGAGGATCGTGAGGCGCAGTTCGGGTTGGATGCGGACCTCGTCGCCCGGCTTGAACAAGGCGGCATCCTCTATGACCGCGATGCGGATGGCGAATATTTCCAGCTCTATTCCCGCGCGTTCGCGAAGACCTTCTTCTTCGAGGTGGTGCAACGGCGCTCATATGAGGGCTATGGTGCGTCCAACGCGCCGGTGCGACTTGCGGCGCAGGCGCGTTTCAAGGATGAAACCGTATTCTAGAGGCGTTGATCGCGCCTGACTTACCGCCTAATTTGGCAATCGTCGCTGGCCGGTGGGCTGGCCAGTGGGAATGGGAGACATGTGCTTGGCCAGGGGTGCGACAGCAGGGGCGGTGAGCCGAGGGTCTCGATCTGCCGAAGCCGAACGCACCAAGGCAAATATCCTGAGGATCGCCACGGCCGAGTTTGCGGACAAGGGGCTGGCCGGCGCCCGCATCGATGAAATCGCGGAAAAGACCAGCACCAGCAAGCGGATGATCTATTATCATTTCGGGAGCAAGGAAGGGCTTTATCAGGCCGTTCTGGAGGAAGCCTATTCGGCCATTCGCGATACTGAAACCGCCGTGCCCATCGACCAGCTAAGCGCGATGGAGGCGCTGAGAGCGAATGTCCGTCTCACCTTCGATTATCACCATCAGCATCCTGAATTCGTCCGGCTGGTGATGAACGAGAATATTCATCACGGCGCGTTCATCACCAACGTGGTGGGGATCAAGCGGCGGAACGAAAGCGTCATTCGTTCCCTGAGCGAGATCATCGCCAAGGGCGAGCGGGAAGGAGTTTTCAAGGCAGGCATCGATCCGATCGACCTGCACATGACGATCAGTGCGCTGTGTTTCTACAACGTCTCCAATCGCTACACCTTCTCGCAAATCTTCAACCGCGATATGACATCGGCGGCGGCCATGGAGCGCCGGCGGGATCAGGTTGTCGATGTCGTGCTCGCATGGTGTCGCGCATCTTAGGCTTCTCCTAGGGGCGCTGCTCGGGGAAGGCGATAAAGGCCAGCCGATCGGACTGATAGGAGCCGATCCACAGGCGGTCGTTCGATAGGGCCGCCGCGGAAACGCCGTTGAAATCCGCTTCCGGCTCGCCGCTCAGGATTGGCGTCATGCTGTTCGACCGGGGATCGACCTCGGCAACGACGTAGCCGCGGTGACACAACATGCCGTCCGCCACGCCATCGACGACTTTGCGCAGGCCGCCACAGCCGGGTTCATCGAGCCGCATGCCCGCCGCGAGCAGCCGACCGTCCGTCCAGTGGATATTGTCCGGCATGAAGCCGGGCGCCATGATCTTGGCCTTGGGGCGGGCGGGGTTCTTGCGATCATAAACGACGACTGCGTGCCAGCCGAACGCCACGACATAGAAATGGCGGTCATCCGGTGCGGTTTCGAGGCCGTTATTGCCGGGCAGTTCTGTGCCTCGGATGAGCGTAAAGGCCTTGCCGCCCGGCGCCCATTGGTAAACCGCGCCGGTCAGATTGCCGAGCACGAAGTCGGCGATGGTGGTGCCGGGCCGGTTCAGCACCGTCACCAGCACGGTGCCGTCCGAGAAGGTGGCCACGCTGTTGGCGACAAGCCCTTCGGGCATCGGCAGGCAGCCGCGCCAGCGCAGCATGGGTTGGTCCGCAATTACCGTCACCTCGAAGACTTCGATCGATTCGCGTCCGCCATGGTTCACGACATGCAGCGAAAAGCGCTCCGGCCCGGTCCGGCGCAGGCTGAGGCCGCGGGTGTTGAACAGCGCTGGGTCGACCGGTCCGGGGCAAGAGGCGTAGCGCTTGCGGTCTGGTGCCAGTTGCTCCGGGCTGGCGGTGAACCATGGGTGCGCGGTCGCCCGCGTGCCATCCACCAGCTTGAGGCCGGCGCCTTGCGAGAAGCCGCTGGCAATCAGCCAGTGCGTGCCGGGGATGGTGACGACATCCTCCGGCTTTGCGAGGCCGCATACATAGCTCAGCTTGTCTCCCGACACGCAGGATGAGGGAGCAGCGGCAGGCTGGGCCGCGCCTTTCCCGACCGCCAGCAGCAGGATGGCGGCGAGCAGCGCCTTAGAGGCGGATGCGTTCAACATCGCCGAGCACGAAGATATAGGCCAGCGCGCCGACCAGCGCGAGGCAGCCCACATAAGCGAGGGCGAAGAAGAAGGAACCGGTTGCGGCCACGATCGCGCCGATCACCAGTGGCGTGATGATGCCGGCCATATTGGCCGCGAGGTTGAAGATGCCGCCCGTCAGCCCCAGCATTCCCTCCGGCGCGATGTCGGAAACCAACGTCCAGCCCAACGCGGCCATGCCCTGCGCAAAGAAAGCCAGCGAGAGAATGGCGATGACGACCAGATCGGACTCGACGAAATTGGCGGTGATGATGGTCGAGGCGAGCAGCAGGCCGGCGATAATCGGCAGCTTGCGGGCAATATTGGGCGAGTAACCGCGCCGCAGCATGGCATCCGACCACCAGCCGCCGAACAGCACGCCCACAGACGCCGCGATGAACGGCAGCACGGCGTAAAAGCCGATCTTGAGGAAATCCATGTGGCGTTCGGTCGCAAGGTAGGTGGGGAACCAGGTGAGGAAGAACACCAGGGTGGAATTGCCCGCGAACTGGCCGATGCAAATGCCCCACATCTGGCGGAAACGCAGCAGCTTGCCGGCCTTGCTCCAGTCGATCGGCGCGCCCTTCGCAGCGCCGTCGACCATGCCGCCGCCTTCCGCAATCAGCGCGAGCTCCGCCGCATTGGTGCGCGGATGATCCTTTGGCTCACGGTAGCTGCGCCACCACGCGAAGGAGAACAGGATGCCGGCCCCGCCGCAAATGATGAACAGCGAATGCCAGCCATAATGGGCGAGCAGCCAGAACAGGATGGGGCTGAGGAACGCGAGGCCGATATATTCGCCGACGGTATAGACGCCGGTTGCGAAGGCGCGCTCCGAGCGGGGAAACCAGGTCGCCACCACACGGCTGTTCGCGGGGAAGCATGGCGCCTCCGCGATGCCGAGCGCAAGGCGCAGCCCGAGCAGGGCGGTGAGGCTGGAGACGATGGCATGCAGCAGCGTGAACAGCGACCAGAAGCCGATCGACAGTGCGTAGGTCAGCTTGGTCCCAAAGCGGTCGAGGAACAGGCCGCCTGGTATTTGTGACGCGGCGTAGCTCCAGGAAAAGGCCGAGAAGACCACGCCCATGACCGCCGCATCGAGCGCCAGATCCTTCATCAGCGCGGGGGCAGCGATGCCCAGGATCGTCCGGTCGAGATAGTTGATGAGCGTTCCGGTTGCGATCAGCGCGAGGATGCCGAACCGCGTCTGTGTGGCCGTTTGTGCATGCGTGGCTTCGATGTCGCCCATGTCATCCCCTCCGCGGCGCTCTTGCGGCACCGGCTTGTTGTTAGATCGTTCCGAAATCGCGCACCATGCGCTCGCGATCGGCAATGGTCCCGGTGAACAGGTCGAATGCCCGCGCCGCCTGGAAAACGGCCATGCCGCCGCCGTTGAGCGTCGCGCAGCCGCGGGCCTTGGCTGCCAGCAGCAAGGCCGTTTCGAGCGGGAAATAGATGACGTCCGCCACCCACATGTCGGCACGGAGCCATGTCGCGGGGATCGGCATGCCCGGATGCCCCTCCATGCCGATGGGCGTGGCGTTCACCAGCCCGTCCGCGTCGGCCATGTCCGCTTCCGGTGATTCGGTCAGGGCTGTCAGGCGCGCGTCGGGGAAATCGTTCGAGAGGCGCTCGACCAGATCTGTCGCGCGCTCGGCGCTGCTATCGTGAATGAGCAGATCGGCGCAGCCCAGCCGAAGCATGGCCAAGGCCGTGGCGGCACCGGCGCCGCCCGCGCCGATCTGTACCACTTTGGCGATTCGAGCATCACCCAGCGTTCGCGTGAAGCTTTCCGCGAAGCCGGACCAATCCGTATTGTGGCCGATCCGGCGCCCCCCGGCGAACAGGATGGTGTTGACCGCACCGACTTGCCGGGCTTCCGCGCTCAACTCATCGAGCAAGGGAATTATGCGCTGCTTGACCGGATGCGTGACGTTCACGCCCGCAAACCCCGCCATTTGGAGCGCGTCCAGCAGGCGCGGAAGGTCATCGAGGCTGCGCCCGTCCACCTGAAGATCGTAGAGGCGGTAGATCAGGCGCAGGCCATGCGCATCGGCCTCTCGCATATGCATGGCCGGAGAGCGTGAGCCCTGGATCCCCGCGCCGATCAGGCCCGTCAATATACCCCTGCCGCCCGCTATTTCATCCTTGATGCCCGTGCTCGACATGGTGCCGTCAAACGCCCCTCTCACCAGGTTGATATGATTTAACATACTGATTTTTCTTGTGTTTGAGTATTCGTTCGCTCACCCCGCAAGAGGTAATTGACACGTAACGAACCATTTCGTACATTAATTTTTGTGGTCAGGGAAGGCCAGTTTTCAAGCCGGGTCAAATCGGCCGGCATGGAGAGGGGAATGATGTGAGGCAATCTGCCGCGCTTTTTGCTGTTCTGTGCGCCTTATCGTCCGGCGCGATGGCCGCCGACTCACCATCCATCGGGGCGCAGGTCGCTCAGAGCACCGACGTCGGCGCGGCTGTGCAGGCCGTCGGCGTGGATTCGCTGGCGAAGGCGACGGTGCCTTTTGCCGATGGTGTCACGGGCTATCCCGATCTTACTTATGCGACATTGCCCGGCTACCGTCCGCTCAAGCTCGACCTGTTCGTGCCGGCCGGCGTAGGGCCGCATCCCCTTGTAATCTATGTCCATGGTGGTGGCTGGATGGCGGGTGGGCCGCGACGTAGCGCCGCTTATTCGGACTGGCCGAAGGTTCTCGCGGCTCTCGCTGCCAAGGGGTATGTCGTTGCGTCCGTTGGCTATCGCTTTTCCGGTGAGGCGCCCTTTCCGGCGGCGATCCAGGATGTGAAGGCGGCCATTCGCTGGTTGCGCGCCAATGCGGCGACCTATCATGTCGATCCTGCGCGCGCGGCGATCTGGGGCCAGTCGGCGGGCGGCCATCTGGCGGCGCTGGCCGGCGTGAGCTGCCATGTCGCCGCGCTTGCGCCTGCTGGGCGCACTGTGCCTGTGCAGGGCAATGTCGAAACGACTCCCTCGACGGCGGCCGGTGCGGATGAGGCGTCAGACTGCGTTCAGGCGGTGGTTGCCTGGTTTGGTATCTATGATTTCACCAAACTGGCGCCTTTGCCGGCCGCCGTCGAATCTGCTGGCGACGCGGCCGCGCAATTTCTGGGATGCGGCGCGCAGCCATGTGCCGAAAGCCGCCAGCGCGCGGCATCCCCCGTTACCTATGTGGACCGATCCGATCCTCCGTTTCTGCTCATCCACGGCACGGACGATCAGACTGTTCCGGTGGAGCAGACAGAGCTTTTCGAGGTCGCACTCAAGGAAGCCGGTGTCGCCGTCACCAAGATCATCGTTCCGGGTGTGGGTCATAGCTGGATCGGCAAGACGCCGGACAGCACCCGGCAGGCCAGCCTGGACGCGCTCAGAGTCTCGATCGATTTCATCGACAAAACGATCGGCAAACCCCGTTGACAGCTTTCCGTGAAATTAAACGAAACAGTTAGTTTATTGGCTGATGGCCAGACAGATAACGAAATGGAGGGGATGATGACCAAAGCAGAATATCAAGTCGGAGGATGGCGCAGGCTCGCAATTGCGGGCCTGCTGACCAGCGCCGCCATGACCGTGCCGGCCCCGCTTCTGGCGCAGGATGCACCGGCCGGGCAAGCACCGGCAGAGGCGGACGAGGGGGCTGGGCAGGACATCATTGTGACCGGCTCGCTCATCGTGCGACCCAATAATGTGTCGGTAAGCCCCATCGTCTCGGTGTCCTCGGAAGCGATCAAGCAGACCGGCGCGATCAATATCGAGAATGCGTTGAATCAACTCCCGGGCTTTACGCCGGCCGGTAGCGCTGGCACGGGCGGTCAAGGCTCAGGCGGCCGGGCGACGCTCAATCTGCACGGCCTCGGCTCCAACCGTAACCTCGTGCTGCTCGATGGCAAGCGCCTGCCGCTGTCCGATATCAACGGCAATGTCGACATCAACATCATCCCGGAATCGATCATTGGCGATATCGATGTCATCACCGGCGGCGCGTCGGCGGTTTACGGTTCGGACGCGATGTCCGGCGTGGTCAACTTCAAGACGATCCGCGCTTTCGACGGCATCAAGGCGGACGTGCAGATCGGCAACTCCTTCCGTGGGGATCTGCGGCGCTTCAACGGATCACTGGCGTTCGGGTCGAGTTTTGCCGAAGACCGCGGCCATGTGATGGTGGCGATCAGCTATGCCGACCGGCAGGGCCTTCAAGGCTCCAGCCGCTCCTTCTTCAACATGGCGACACCATCCTCATTCATCGGCCAGGATACCTATGTGCCATCGGCAACGAACCTGCCGTCGCAGGCGGTGCTGGATGGCATCTTCCAGGGCTATGGGGTGACAACGCCGATCAATCCTACCCTGAATCTCGGCTTCAATGACGATGGCACGCTGTTCACGCAGACGGGGGCCATCAACTATCGCGGGCCGACGGCCGGCGCATATGCCGTGATGGGCGGCAATGTCCGCATGCCGGTTGCTCAGCAGATCCAGCAACTATCGGGCATGCAGCGCAAGTCCGCTTTCGCCAAGTTCGATTATGCTCTCACTGAGGGCCTGACCGCCTATGGCCAGTTCCTCTATGTCGACACGACGACCAAGACGGAAAGCGGCGGCAGCCTGACGCAATTCGGCGTTTTGACCACCATTCCCGTGACCAACCCGTTCATCCCGGCGGACCTGCGCACGCTGCTCGCCTCGCGCCCCGATGCCGATGCACCCTTCACCTGGAACGGCCGCTATGTGGGTCTGCCGGACAAGTCCTGGGACGAGAATTATGTCGTCCAGCAATATCTGGCCGGCGTGAAAGGGAATATTTTCGGTAGTTGGAAGTTCGATCTGTTCGCGGCCTATGATGAGACGGTCCATAACCAGTCCAACCATAATGCCGTGGTCAAGAGCCGGGTGCAGGAACTGCTCAATGCGGCCGACGGCGGTAACTCCCTCTGTGCGGGCGGCTTCAACCCCTTTGGCCTCGCTAATTCCTCGCAGATATCCGATGCATGCCGCTTGTATATGACCAAGACCGCGTTCAGCCGGGAGAAGCTGACGCAAACGCAGGTGCAGGGCCTTGTATCCGGGCCTTTGTTCACCCTTCCTGCAGGTGACGTGCAGTTGGCCTTGCAAGCGGGTTATCGCAAGAACAGCTATGTCTATACGCCCGATTCCGACCTTGCGGCGCAGAATATCGAGGCTGTGATTGCCTCGGCGCCCGCCACGGGTGACGTGAATGTGAAGGAATTCGCGGCACAGATCGACGTGCCGCTGGTCAAGGATACGCCGTTCATCCGGGAATTGGGTATCGGCGGCGCGTTCCGTTATTCGGATTATTCGGTGACCGGCAGTGTGACCAGCTATGAGGGCGACCTGCGCTGGCGGCCGATCCAGTCGCTGCTGATCCGGGGCAGCTATCAGCGGGCCGTGCGTGCGCCGAACATTGGTGAGTTGTTCTCGCCAAATACGGGCGTGCAGGTGCAGTTCGGCACGCCGCCGGCATCGGTGGGCGATCCGTGCGATATCCGTTCCATCGCGCGCACGGGCGCCAATGGCGCGCAGGTGCGCACGCTCTGTCTGGCCCAGGGCATTCCGACGGCGGCCATCGATAGCTATCAGTTCCCCACCACCGCCACGGCGGGTCTGATTAGCGGCAACCGCGATCTGACGCCGGAAAAGGCGGATACGTTCAACGTTGGCTTTATCTGGAATTCCCGTGCGTCCTCGCCATGGCTGGCGGGGCTTTCGCTCTCGGTCGATTATTACAATATCAAGATCAAGGATGTGATCTCGACCATTCCAGGACTCACCACCTTGTCGAGCTGCTACAATCTCGACGGTGCTAACCCGACCTACTCGGCGACCAACCCGTTCTGCCAGTTGCTGACGCGTGACGCGCAAGGCCTGTTGCAGACTATCGGCCAGCCCTTCATGAACCTCGGCGGCCTCAAGACGGACGGTATCGAGATCCAGGCCGGCTGGAGCCTGCGTTTGTCGGATGCCGGCATGGGCAACGGGAGCGGCCAACTCTATTTTAACAGCGCCATCGGCTACACGAACCATTATAGGGTGCAGACGCTGCCGTCCTCGCCATTCCAGGACTTTGCCGGAACCAACACACTGGGCGCGCCTCGGCCGAAATGGAAGGCGCTCACCACCTTCGGCTATCGGTCAGATGGCCTGGGGTTGGGCCTGCGTTGGCAATATCTCGATGCGATGCGGGACATCACCTCGGTGACAACCCCGACCAATCCGTCACCGGGCGTGTCCAGCTACAATCTGTTCGACCTGTTCGGCACGATGCGCGTGAATGATGCCTTCACCCTGCGCGCCGGTATCAACAACCTCTTCGATAAGGGCTTGCTGGTGGTCGCCAGTTCTCAGAACTCGACGGACGTGTCGACCTATGATGCGGTTGGGCGCTCTTTCTATGTAGGCGCCCGTGTGACCTTCTGACGCGGCATCCCAAGGCGATATTCCTCCCGGCTCCATCTGTGGGCCTTACCTCGGGGTCGCCATGGGCGGCCCCGCCTTTATGCGGGTATTTCGAGCGTGAATTGAGAGCGTCCATGAATGGGCACTCTCGATTTTCCATATTTGGGACATGGCCAGCGACACAGGCTCTGATGATCCCGCAAATGACTTAGCGCCTGGGTTTCACGGCGTATGCCCAGATGACTGCCGGTTTTTTCGACAAGTTGAGTGCGTTACAATTTATCCAGGACCCTGCCCCGTGCGGTTAGGCGAGGGTTGTCCTGCGGCGATGGTCGCTGAACCGCTCACCATCTGGGCGTTGGTTGCGCCAGCCGTTTCTTTTCCAAGGCTTTGCACAGTTTGCAACCCGCTCGTTGGTTGCGCGGTTTCCCTCGCTTGTGATGCATCGTGCCGCTTTCTCAAAACTGTTGCTCGGTCAGACCAATAGAGCTTCCCACTCTTCTCGTGAATTCGTGAGGATCGAGTCGCTCTTTGCCGTGCGGTCATGCCGTTTTGACGGCTTGGCGTTCATGGCGATGTGTGGCCGGCTTTAATATAGCGCTTCATTATGGTGAGGGTAAGGTGAGGATGATCCCATCGAGACGGGAATGTCTCAACAAATCAATCGCGCAATCAGGAAAGTGGCGGAGACGCCGGGATTCGAACCCGGGGTGCCCCATTCAGGGCACGACGGTTTAGCAAACCGCTGGTTTCAGCCACTCACCCACGTCTCCGCAATACCGGCGGAGTAGTGGCAGCCCGCGCGGCAGAAGGCGGCCTATAACCGGGCTTTTCGGGGATGGCAACGCTCGGTCGTGACGATGCGCGTTATCTTGGCCGGAGTCGACTTCCGCCATGATGATCATCACCTGCGCGGGATTGGATGGAAATAAATACCATGTAAAACATATGGTTATTCTGATTCCGCCTCTGCGGAACAGGGTGCGACTCGGGGTGGGTCATGGCAGCCGATTCCGACAAGGCAGCTTCAAACAGCGCTGCGGAGTCCAGGCTTCCGGATCGACTCAACCCGTTCGATCTTCGACTCGTCGCTGCGACAAGCCGTGCGATTCGCCAGCGGCGGGGGCATCTGTTAGCGCCCCGCCACCGAATAGAACGATACATAACAGAGTAATCGGGTGGCAAAATTCAACCTTAGTCCTGGGGGGGCACTGTCATATCTGCGCGCTCTCGCACCGGAGCGTGAGATTTTCCTCCGCACTGGAGGGCAGGTTCGCTTCCTCAAGATTTCAACGCGTTTCCAATGGATTGCCATGCTGTCGGCATTGGCGATCCTGTTGCTGTGGGCATTGGGAACCATCTCGATGCTATGGAGCCAGGCGAACATCGCCCTGGAGCGCTCCTCACTGGCGACCGACCGTGCCGCTATCACTACGCGTGAGGAGAAGGTGAACGCCTACCAGCGGTCGGTCGATGAAATTGCCGCCGATATCGAAGCCCGGCAGGACGCGATCGAGGAGATTGTGCGCGCCAATCTGGGCACGGCGCCTGCGAGCACGGCGGTTGTTGGTGCTGACGATCAGGCGCGCAATGCCAAGGATGCGCCCACCGGCAAGCCGCTCAGCGCTCTGTCGCCGGACTTGTCGCCCGAGGCCGCGCATCTGGATACGCTGCGACGCAAGCAGGCCGCGCTCGAAACACGTCTCGCCCAGGCCACGCAAGTGCGGCTCGCGCGGGTCGAGAAGGCGATCCGCAGCTTCGGCCTCAATCCCACGACATTGGGAGCGCCGCACCGGGGGCAGGGCGGTCCGTTCATTCCCGCTAGCGCGGCGATTGCCTCCGACACCGGGCTGCGCAATCTTGCCGATCTGCTGACGCGGCTGAACGCGATGGAGACGGCGCTGGCTGCCATTCCTTCCGGTCGGCCGACAGCGGCGCCGATGCAGACCAGCTCCTATGGCTATCGGCGCGATCCCTTCGTCGGCTCGCTTGCTTTCCACTCCGGCATCGATTTTCCCGGCCGGCATGGCCAGCCGATCCTCGCCGCGGCACCGGGCAAGGTCAGCTATGTCGGCGTGCGGCATGGCTATGGCAATGTGGTCGAGGTCGACCATGGCAAGGGCCTGATGACGCGCTATGCGCACCTCTCCGGCTATAGCGTGCGGCCGGGCCAGCAGGTGAAGCGGGGGGAGGCGATCGCGCGCATGGGGTCGACCGGGCGCTCGACCGGCACCCATCTTCACTTCGAAGTGCGGGTCAATGGCGCGGCGGTCAATCCGCGCCCCTTTCTGGAGGCACGGCAGGATGTTCTCGAAGTCCAGAAGCTCGCCAAGCGCCGTGTCGCCAATGGCAACCGGGGCTAAGCACACCCCCTTTTCGATCATTGGCGGCGATGTCGCCGTGCACGGCAATATCGAGGCCAGCGTGGATCTGCATATCGACGGCAAGGTTGAGGGCGATATTGCCTGCGCCGCGCTGGTGCAGGGGCCGGAGAGCCGCATCATGGGCCATGTAACCGCCAAAAGCGCGCGGATCGGCGGGCAGATCGAAGGGTCGATCAGCGCCGAGGACCTCGTGATCGAGGCCAGTGCGCGCATCGCCGGCGACGTGACCTACCAGACCATCAGCATTGCGACGGGCGGGCAGGTGGACGGCCGGATGATCCACATGAGCCGTACGACGGACCTCAAGCTCGTGGAAAGCGAAGCAGGCTGACGGCGAAAGCGGGCGTAGCGCTCGTGCGGTTCTGGGTTGCTGCCTTCGCAGGAGCTTGATGCGGGGCTGTGTCTCCGAGGTGGGAGCGACCATCCCGATGACTGGTTTTGCGGAGGGCGGCGGGAGTGACTTGACGTGGATGCGCTTCGACTGGGGTTTGGAGCTGTTTCCGCGTTCGGGTCGAATGGTGCCGCTTCCGACCGAGGATGTCGAACAACGAGCCGTAAGAGGGCGCGCGTGCGGCCGAGGGGAAGCAGGGCCTCGGACGCATGGTGGTTCCTCTCTGCCTTGGACTCCTGCCTTCGCAGGAGCACGGTAACGCCAGGACGTGGCACGGCGGCGCTACGATGAGGCAGCGCAGCCCGGCGGCAGCGGTGGATATGGTTCGGGGCGCGGCCCCCTAAAGGACCGCGCCCCGAATATCCCGCGGCCGTCCCCCCAGAGGCCGCGTGGATGCGTCGACCTCAGGCTTCTTCGAGCTTCACCAGCCGCAGATACGGCTTCAGGGTGCGATAGCCCTGCGGGAACAGGCGGCTGGCTTCCTCATCGGAGAGCTTGGGCGAGATCACCACCTCGTCGCCCACTTCCCAGTTGACCGGCGTGGCGATGCTGCGCGCGTCGGTCAGTTGCAGGCTGTCGATGGCGCGGAGAATCTCCGGGAAGTTGCGGCCCGTGCTCGGCGGATAGGTGAGGATGAGGCGGATCTTCTTGGACGGATCGATGACGAACACCGAGCGCACCGTCACCGTCGGGTCGCTCTCCGGGTGGATCATGTCATAGAGCGTCGACACCTTGGCGTCCGGATCGGCGATCATCGGGAAGTTGAGCGCCTGGCCCTGCGTTTCCTTGATGTCCACGTCCCAGCGATGATGGGCCTCAACGGGATCGACCGAGAGGCCGATCGGCTTGACGTTGCGCTTCTCCCATTCCGCCGCCAGCTTGGCGACTTCGCCCAGCTCGGTGGTGCAGACGGGTGTGAAATTCTTGGGATGGCTGAACAGCACGCCCCAGCTGGAACCGAGCCAATCATGGAATTTGATACGGCCTTCGGTCGTCTCCTGCTCGAAATCAGGCGCAATCTGTCCAAGACGAATATTCATTGCAAAAATCCTCCATTGCGGTCCCCGCCAATCTGGGGATGGCGGATGCCGCAGGCAAATGAATGATATTATAGGTTGTATGCAGTTATCTTGATCTAAATCGGGTCGGGATGGAGTGGGCGAACGCCGTCAGCGATCCTGCACCCCTGATCGCTCCTTTCCATGGCTTCTATCGGCTTCTGATATGGCGTCGCTGGCGGCCGGGCCGCGGAGCCAATGGCGCGCGGGGCGCTCCGCATCATCGAAGTCCACCGGCCAGAGCCGCTCGATGTCGATCTGCGCCAGATGCGCCGGCTGCGCCTCGGGCGGGAAGGGCGCATGGCCCAGTTCGACCGTCTCCAGACCCAGCGCGATCCAGGCCGCGAGCGGAACCACGGCGACGAACAGGATGAGCGACAGCGACTGATCGATGACGCCCATGCGGATGAGCGCGAACAGGATCAGCAAGGCCATGGCCATCAAGCCCACGAAGATCAGGATGAGAGTTCCGATCATCAACCAGCTCACCTGCCTCGACAGTTGGGGAAATGGAGGCCGCTGCGTTTTCACGCTGGCCCTCCCGCCGGGGAGAGGCCGCTGGCCCGGCTGCGCGTCACAAACTGGGGCATGATGATCCCCTCCTTGCGGCGCCATCTTCACGGCGCTTGATCCATCAAGCAAATGAATATAATTGGACGTTAAAAGGAAAGATTCTGCTGAATGGATATCGGCGTCGCCCGCACCTTCCTTGAAGTGGTCAAGACGGGCAGCTTCGTCAGCGCCGCCGCCAACCTCAATTTGACGCAGACGGCGGTGAGCGCGCGCATCCGCGTGCTGGAGCAGCAGCTCGACCGGCCGGTGTTCGTGCGCAACAAGGCTGGCGCGCGTTTGACGCCCGCTGGCGAGCAGTTCCTGCGTTTTGCCACCAGTCTCGTGCAGGTGTGGGAAGGCGCCCGCCGCGCCGTCGCCCTGCCGCCAGGCCGCGAGACGGTGGTGACGATCGGCGCGGAGTTGAGCCTGTGGAGCCCGATCCTGCGGCACTGGCTGCTGTGGATGCGGCGCGAATGCCCGGAAATCGCGATCAGCACGCAGATCGACACGTCCGAACGGCTGATGGAGCGCGTGCAGGATGGATCGCTGGACGTGGCGGTCATCTATGCTGCCCCGCGCCGCCCCGGCGTGATCGCCGAATTGCTGTTCGAGGAGAAGCTGATCCTGGTGCGCACCACGCCGGCCAACCAGCCGCTGACGCCGGAGGATCATGTCCATATCGACTGGGGGGAGGATTTCACGGCGAGCTATCATGCCGCCTTCCCGGATCAGGCCAATGCCGTGGTGTCGATCAGCTACGGCCCGCTCGCGCTGGATTATATCCTTGCATCCGGTGGCAGCGGCTATTTCCGTGAAGGGTTCATCCGCCCCTATCTGGATGAAGGGCGGCTGATGCTGGTGCCCAACAGCCCGGAATTCTCCTATTCCGCTTATGTGGTGCACTCGACCAAGGCGGATCTGGGCGTCATGGCGCGCATCCGCGCCGGCCTGCGCGCGGCGGCACTGCTATCCTCCTGATCGGGGTGTTCGCGGAGACACCGCTCGCCAATGCCTCATCCCAGCATGCGGTGCAGGCCGTTCGCGACGCAATGCATGGGATCGGGCGCGAGGATGACGGAGAGGCCCGTTGCACTGGCGATCGTCGTTTGCAGCAGGGGCGTGAGCGCGCTGCCGCCGGTGAGCACGATACCGCGATCGTGAATATCGTGGCTGAGTTCGGGCGGGGTCTCGAGCAGCACGTTGCGCACCACGTCGATGATCTGCGCGACATGCTTCTCGACCACCTCGTCCAGCTCGGTGAGCGGCACGGCGATGGTCGACGGCATGCCTGAGCCGAGGCTGCGGCCCTTGATCTGGAGCGTGGTGTCCGCCGGCGTTTCCGGGGCGAGGCGCGCCTGCACATAGTCGCGCTTGACCGCCTCGGCCGTCGCATAGCCGATCAGGAATTTGTGGCGGAAGTGAAGATGGTCCGTAATGGCTCGGTCCAGCGCGGCGCCGCCCCGGCGCACCGACCGGGTGAGGACGATGCCGCCGAGCGAAAGCACTGCAACCTCGGTGGTGCCGGCGCCGCATTCGACGATCATGGTGCCGACCGGTTCCTGGACAGGCAGATCGGCGCCGATGGCGGCGGCGAACGGCTCCGCGACGAGCTGGGCGGAGCGGAAGCCGGCATCGTGCGCGGCGGTGAGCAAGGCCGAGCGCTCGGCGGCGGTGGCGTCGGCCGGGACGCCGAACATGCCCCGCGTTGCGTGCCTGCGCCGGCCTTCCGGCAGGCGGGCCAGCGCATAGCGTAGCATCTCGCGCGCCGTGTCGAGGTCTTGCAGCACGCCCCGCCGCAACGGCCGCCGGATGCGCAGATGCGCGGGCGTGCGGTCCAGCATCGGCTGGGCGTCACTGCCGGCTGCAATGAGCGCGGGCGTCGCGCCGTCATGCGTGAAGCAGCAGAGCGATGGCTCATCGAACACCACGCCATCGTGGAGCCGGATGACGCGTAGATTGGCGGTGCCGAAGTCGATCGCGACGTCGGCCCGCTTCCAAGGAAGGAGAAAGCCCATCGGGCGAATCTAGCAAGCGCCGGGGGCTTTGTCTTGCGGACATTCCCCCTGAGGGCGTGCGCTCTGTCGCTGCGTCCGTATAAGCCAGCGCCGGCCCCGATGGCTTCGGGGCCGGCGCCTTGGTCAGCGGATGACCGGCAGCGTCTCGAACTGGTGGTAGGGCGGCGGGCTGGAGAGCGTCCATTCCAGCGTCGCGGCACCTTCGCCCCACGGATTGTCACCGGCCGGCGCGCCGCGCAGCAGCGACCAGACGATGTTCAGGAAGAAGAACACCATGCCGACCGCCATGACGGCATAGCCGAGCGAGGCAATGTGGTTCCACATCTCATAGGCGGCCGGATAATCCGGGATGCGGCGCGGCATGCCGCTCATGCCCAGGAAATGCATCGGGAAGAACAGGATGTTCACGCCGATGAAGAAGACCCAGAAGTGAAGCTGGCCAAGCAGCTCGTTATACATCTTCCCCGTCATTTTCGGGAACCAGTAGTAGAAGCCCGCGAACAGCGAGAAGATGGCGCCCAGCGACAGCACATAGTGGAAGTGGGCGATGACGTAATAAGTGTCCTGCAACGCATCGTCGATGCCGCCATTGGCGAGCACAACGCCGGTCACGCCGCCGATGGTGAACATGAAGACGAAGCCGAGCGCCCAGAGCAGAGGCGTCTTGAAGGTGAGCGATCCGCCCCACATCGTCGCCAGCCAGGAGAAGATCTTGATGCCGGTGGGCACCGCGATCACCATGGATGCGGCGGAGAAGTAGAGCTTGACGTTCATCGTCATGCCGACGGTGAACATATGATGCGCCCAGACGAGGAAGCCGATGATGGCGATCGCCACCATGGCATAGGCCATGCCGATATAGCCGAACACCGGCTTGCGGCTGAAGGTGGAGACCACCTGGCTGATGATGCCGAAGCCCGGCAGGATCATGATGTAGACTTCAGGATGGCCGAAGAACCAGAACAGGTGCTGGTAGAGGATCGGGTTGCCGCCCCGCGCCGCGTCGAAGAAGGTCGTGTCGAAATTGCGGTCGGTGAGCAGCATGGTGATCGCGGCGGCGAGCACCGGTAGCGCGAAGAGCAGCATGAAGGCGGTGACGAGCACGGCCCAGCAGAACAAGGGCATCTTGTGCAGCGTCATGCCCGGCGCGCGCATGTTGAGAATGGTGGTGATGAAGTTGATCGCGCCCAGGATGGAGCTGGCGCCCGCGATATGCATGGAAAGGATCACCATATCCACTGCCGGTCCGGGTGATCCCGATGTGGAGAGTGGCGGATACATCGTCCAGCCGGTGCCCGCGCCATGGCCGGTGCCGCCGGGCACGAAGGCGGAGCTGATGAACAGGATGAACGCCGGCACCAGCAGCCAGAAGCTGATGTTGTTCATACGGGGGAAGGCCATGTCCGGCGCGCCGATCATGATCGGGATGAACCAGTTGCCGAAGGCGCCGAGCATGGCCGGCATGATCGCGAAGAAGATCATGATGAGGCCATGCGCCGTCACCAGCACGTTCCAGAGGTGGAGCGCGGCGGCATAATCGTCGCTGCCGCTCCACAGCGGCAGATACTGGATGCCCGGCGACGCCAGTTCGAGGCGCATCATGCCCGATACGGCGGCGCCGATGACGCCGGCCGTGATCGAGAAGATCAGATAGAGGGTGCCGATGTCCTTGTGATTGGTGGACATGAACCAGCGCTTGAAGAAGGATGGCTTGTGGTCGCCATGCGCCTCCTCTGCGTGACCTGATGTGGGATAGGCAGCCTCTGCCATCGTCGCCTCCAGTGTTTCAACGGAACGAGCGCCAGATGATGTGCTCACGGGCGAAGCGGGCGTGGAGCCGCGCGTTCGCGGGGGGCGGAGGATCAACCAGGAATGACCGGCCGGCGGGTCGTTTCGATCAATGATCTACCAAAGGTGCATATTTCGAAACAGATCATCTTTTCGGTGGATAGGCGCAATAATTTTGCGCTTTTCCGGCCGAAAAGCGTCGCAAAAAGAACTCCCTTGCGAGGCGCAGGCGGCGAATAGGTCAGGGAATCAGAAGGATGGATTGCCCGGTCATGCCATGCTGTCGTTGCGGGCTACAGGCGGTCAGTCCACCGCCGCTTCATGCCGGGGCATGGGGAACAGGAGGCCGATGACCGGCAGCACAATCATGCCGATGCCGGAGAGCATGATGGCCATCGCCACGCCATGGCTTTCGGCGAAATGGCCCCAGAGCCAGCTCCCCAGAGCGATGCCGCCGAAGGTGAGGCTGCTCACCATCGCGGTGATCCGCCCGACCAGCGCGCGCGGGGACCAGAGCTGCCCCGCCACGGAGAAGCCGGAGAGCGCCTGCACCCAGCCCGCGCCGCTCAGCACCAGCAGGACGAGCATGGCGGGCAGGCCCGGTTGCAGCGCGACGCCGACGCAGCCCAGGCCGTAAAGGATGCCGGCGGCGCGGATGATCGCCTCGCTGGAGAAGCGCGTGCGGAACCAGGTCGCGCTGGCGGCGCCGACTACGGCGCCAAGGCCCAGCGCGCCGAGCAGCAGGCCGAATATGGCCGAGCCTTCCCCCAGCAGGTCGCTGGCGACCAAAGGCATCAGCGCCCAGGCCGCCGCACCGGTGGTGGTGAAGGTGATGGCGCGCAACAGGATGGTGCGCACCTCGCGCGAGCGGCCGGTATGGCGAAAGCCCTCGCCAATGGCGGCAAGCAGCGGCGGGCGGGCGGTGCGCGGCGGCGTCTCCGGGCGCCAACGCCAGAGGATCACGATCACGGCGACATAGCTCAGTGCATTGGCCACGAAGGCGGTCTTGGCGCCGCCCACCGCGACGATCGCGCCGCCGACCGCCGGGCCGAGGCTGCGGGCGACATTGAAGGCGAGGATGTTGAGTGCCACCGCCGCCGCCAGTTCCACGCGCGGCACGGTGCTGCCGATCGACGCCGCGAGCGCCGGGTTGAAGCAGGCGACCCCGCAGGCGAGCAGCGCGGTCAGGCCGATGACGACGGTCGGCGCGACGACGCCGGCGAAGCTGAGGATCGCGAGCAGCACGGAGAGCAGCATCATGCCGATCTGCGCCGCCAGCATCACGGTGCGCCGGTCGAACATGTCGGCCCATGCGCCCGCCGGCAGCGCGAGCAGCATGATCGGCAGGTTGGTCGCGCTCTGCACCAGCGCCACGATATCCGCCGGCTGGCCGGTGATGGTCATCTGCCAGGCCGCGCCAACCGACTGGATGGCATTGCCGAAGTTGGACATCAGGCTGCCGAGCAGGATCAGCATGAAGGCGCGGTAGCGGAGCGGTGAGAGCGTGGTGGAGCCGGTCATGGGGCGGGCGTGTTGTCCTTCTTGGTCTCGCGATGTGCCGCTTGCGCCGCGTCGGCCGCTCTTGGCGCTGCAGAGGGCGGGGCGCAAGAGGGTCGTGTTGGTGCGGCTGGGGCGCTTCGCCGCAGACAGGGCGGTGCTCACACGGTCACGCCGACATTTCCGGCATCTTTGCGGAATTCGGTATTTTAGAAGAAAAATATGTATATGAACCAAAAATAATATGCATTTGCCTTATGGTTCCGGAGTCGGCACGGTTCCACGCCTAGCAAATCGTGCTTCGACACAATCGCGTCCGGAGAGGATTCCGAGCAATCGGGCCGGAGCGCAGGAGGGAGCCGGCCGTACGAGGTAGACGCGTCAATGACCATGACTGACCCGCCAGGGCAGGCCTTCACCCTGGAGCAATGGCGACTGGTAGAGCAATTATCGCAGTCGCTCGGATCGGTGCAGGCGCGCTGGCTCAGCGGTTATTTTGCTGGATTCGACGCCGGTCTGCGGCAAGCCCTTCCGCAGACCGCGTCGTTTCCCGATGCAGCTCCGGGGGCTGCGCCTGCCCCGACCGCGCGCAAGCTCACCATTCTCTACGGTACCGAAACCGGTAACAGCGCGCAGATCGCCAGGGATGTGGCAAAGGCCGCACAGGCGGCGGGCCTTGACCCCAAGATTGCCGACATGGCGGATTATAAGCAGCGCGAGTTGGGGCAGGAGCAGGACCTGCTCGTCATCGTCAGCACCTATGGCGATGGCGATCCGCCGCAACCGGCAACAGGTTTCTTCGAGTTCATCGAGGGGCGCAAGGCGCCCAAGCTGCCGGATGTGCGCTTCGCGGTGCTGGCGCTGGGCGACACCAGCTATGAATATTTCTGTCAGGGCGGCAAGCGGCTCGACAAGCGCCTGGAGGAGCTGGGCGCGCAGCGGCTGATCGACCGGGTCGATTGCGATGTCGACTATGAGGAAGATGCCGAGACCTGGAGCGACGCGATCGTCGCGAAGCTGGGGGCGGAGATCAGCGCCGCGCCCGCGCCGATCAGCCCGGCTACGGTCGCCGCCGTCGGCCCGGCAACGGCGCAGAACCTTCATGACAAGCGCAACCCGTTCGCCGCCACGGTCATCGAGAATATCCCCATTGTCGGGCGTGGATCGAGCAAGGAGACGCGCCATATCGAATTTTCGCTGGCTGGCTCGGGTCTTTGCTATGAGCCGGGGGACGCGCTCGGCATCGCGGCCTCGAACGATCCGGCCACGGTCGCCGCGCTGCTCGATGCGCTGGGCCTGTCGCCCGAGGCCGAGTTCGATCTCAAGGGGCAGACGCTGGCGCTCGGCGAGGCGCTGACCCATCGGTTCGAGATCACGGCGGTCGTGCCGCGCTTCCTCGATTACTGGGCGATGCTGAGCGAGGCTCCGGCGTTGAAGCAACTGCTCGACGAGGAGCATGCCGGCGAGCGCGCCGTCTTCCTGCGCACCCACCATATCATCGACGTGGTGCGGCGCTTCCCGGTGGAGGGCGTCATGCCGCAGGGCTTCGTGAGCGCGCTGCGGCCGCTCCAGCCGCGCCTCTACTCCATTGCGTCCAGCCTGGCCGCCATGCCGGAGGAGGCGCATCTCACCGTCTCGCCCGTCCGCTATGCGCTGCATGGCGAGGCGCGCAGCGGGGTCGCGTCCGGCATGCTGGCGGACCGGGTGGGGCCGGATGCCACGCTGCCGGTCTATGTGCAGAGCAACCCGCATTTCCGCCTGCCGGGCGATGACGCGCCGATCATCATGATTGGCGCGGGCACCGGCGTCGCGCCCTATCGCGCCTTCATGCAGGAGCGCGAGGCGCGCGGCTCCACCGGGCGGAGCTGGCTGGTCTTCGGCGAGCGCAATTTCCGCACCGATTTCCTGTATCAGACGGAGTGGCAGAGTTGGCTCAAGGATAGCACGCTCACGCGTATGGACGTGGCCTTCTCGCGTGATCGCGCCGAGAAAATCTACGTCCAGCACCGCCTGAAGGAGCAGGGGCGCGACCTGTTCGCCTGGCTGGAGGAGGGCGCGCATGTCTATGTCTGCGGCGATGCCAGCAACCTCGCGCCGGACGTGCACACGGCGCTGATCGACATCGTCGCCGAGCAGGCCCGCATCGGGCGCGAGGCGGCGGAGGATTATGTCCGCTCGCTGCAGGCCGACCATCGTTACCAGCGCGACGTTTATTGAAGAAGGCGCTCATGACAGCCAAGACCATCGACCGCAGCCGCGACCTTTCGCAATCGCTCGACAAGCTCAGCGCCGACGAGCGGATGAAGGACGCCAGCAACTATCTGCGCGGCACCATCGCCCATGGACTGCTCGACCGAATCACCGGCGCCATGCCATCGGCCGATGACGTGAAGCTGATGAAGTTCCAGGGCATCTACCAGCAGGACGACCGCGACCTGCGCGACGAGCGGCGGCGGCAGAAGCTGGAGCCGGCCTATCAGTTCATGATCCGCGTGCGCATGCCCGGCGGCGTCTGCACGCCGGAGCAATGGCTCACGCTGGACGGGCTGGCGCGCGCGCATGGTGGCCAGACGCTGCGCATCACCACGCGGCAGACCTTCCAGTTCCACTGGGTGCTCAAGGACAGCCTGCGGCCGATCATCCAGGGCCTGCACGACGTGCTGCTCGATACGGTGGCGGCCTGCGGAGACGACAGCCGCGGCGTGATGAGCACGGTCAACCCGGAAAGCTCGCTGTTCCACGCGCAGGTCGCGGCGCTGGCCAAGCAGGTGAGCGACCATGTCATCCCCAAGACCCGCGCCTATCACGAGATCTGGTATGGTGCCGAGCGGGTGGCCAGTTCCGAGCCGGAGGAGCCATTTTACGGGCGCACCTATATGCCGCGCAAATTCAAGATCGGCTTCGCGTTGCCGCCCTCCAACGATATCGACGTGTTCGCGCAGGATGTCGGCTTCATCGCCATTGGCGATGCTGATGGGTTGCAGGGCTTCAATGTCGCGATCGGTGGCGGCATGGGCCGCACCGACAATGCGCCGGAGACCTATCCGCGCCTCGCCAGCATGATCGGCTTCATCCCCGCCGACAAGGTCTTCGCCTGCGCCGATGCCGCGATGACCGTGCAGCGCGATTATGGCGACCGCAAGGACCGCATGCACGCGCGGTTCAAATATACCATCGACGACAAGGGGCTGGACTGGATCAAGGCCGAGATCGAGCGCCATATGGGCAGCAGGTTCGAGCCGGAGCGCCCCTATGAATTCACCTCCAACGGCGACGTGTTCGGCTGGACGGCCACGCCGGACGGGCGGCACCACCTCACCCTGTTCGTCGAGAATGGCCGGCTCGACCTCGCCTGGCTGGATGCGCTGCGCGATGTGGCGCGCGTCCACACCGGCAAGTTCCGCATGACGGCCAACCAGAATGTCATCATCGCGGACGTCGAGGCAGCGGACCGCGCGGCGATCGAGACGGTGCTGGAGAGCCACGGCAAGGCGCCGGGCCATGTCTCCGCGCTGCGCCGCAATTCCATCGCCTGCGTGGCGCTGCCGACCTGCGGCCTCGCCATGGCGGAGAGCGAGCGTTACCTGCCGACGCTGATCGACAAGCTCGAACCGATCCTCGCGAAGCACGGGCTGGCGGAGGAGCCGATCACCATCCGCATGAGCGGTTGCCCCAATGGCTGCTCGCGGCCCTATATCGGCGAGATCGCGCTGACCGGCCGCGCGCCGGGCAAATATAATCTCTATCTCGGCGGTGGCTTCCGTGGCGAGCGGCTCAACCGTATGGTGCTGGAGAATGCTGGCGAGTCGGCGATTCTGGAGACGCTGGACGCGGTGTTCGGCCGCTACGCGAAGGAGCGTGAGCCGGGCGAGCATTTCGGCGATTTCACGATCCGCGCCGGCATCGTGCGGGAAGTGACGGAGGGACGGTTCTTCAATGACTGACAGGAGCGACGACCAGCCGGCGCCCGAGACGATTGCCGCCGCGCATGGCGTCGCCAGCGACCGGAGCTTCGGCGCGGTCGCCCCGCCCATCTACCTCTCCAGCACCTATGAGTTTGCCGGTTACGATACGGCGCGGGCCTATGATTATGGCCGGCTCGCCAACCCCACGCGCGATCTGCTGAGCGATGCGCTGGCCAAGCTGGAGGGCGGCGCGGGCGCGGCCATCACGTCGAGCGGGATGGCGGCGATCGATCTGCTGGTCAGTCAATTGCGGCAGGGCGATCTCGTGCTCGCGCCGCATGATTGCTACGGCGGCACCATCCGGCTGCTCAAGGCGCGGGCCGATCGCGGGCAGATCGCGCTGCGCCTCGTCGACCAGACCGATCGGGCCGTGTTCGCGCAGGCGCTGGAGGAGGAGCCGGCGCTGGTGCTGATCGAAACGCCGAGCAATCCGCTGATGCGCGTGGTCGATGTCGCGGCGCTGGCCGCATTGGCGCGCGAGGCGGGAGCGGAAGTCGCGGTGGACAACACCTTCCTCTCGCCGGCCTTGCAGCGCCCGATCGCGCTGGGCGCGGATTATGCGATCCATTCGACCACCAAGTTCCTCAATGGCCATAGCGACGTGATCGCCGGCGCGGTGGTCGCGGCGACCAAGGCGCAGGCCGACCAGCTGCGCAACTGGGCCAATATCGTCGGCAGCACAGGCTCGCCCTTCGATGCCTGGCTGACGCTGCGCGGCCTGCGGACATTGTTCCCGCGCATCGAGCGGCAGCAGGCCAATGCCATGGCGATTGCCCGGCATTTGGAGGCGCATCCCGCGGTGGCGCGGGTCTATTATCCCGGCCTGCCCTCGCACCCCAATCACGAGATCGCCACGTGCCAGCAACGTGGCTTCGGCGCGATGCTGAGCTTCGATCTGGCGGGGGGTGCCGAGGCGGTGAAGCGCTTCATCGGCGCCGTGCATACCTTCACCCTCGCTGAATCGCTGGGCGGGGTCGAGAGCCTCGTCGCCCATCCCGCCACCATGACCCATGCGGATATGGGCGAGGCGGCGCGCCGCGTCGCCGGCATCGGCGATGGCCTGCTCCGTTTCTCCGTCGGCCTTGAAAATGAGGCCGATCTGCTTGCCGGGCTGGATCTGGGGCTGGCAGCCTGCTGATCCGTTTGAGGTGATATCGCCTGTTCCAGAGTGGGGTGGCGAAGCGCCCCTTTCGCACGAACATGCCTTCGAACGCTGGAGCGCGTCCGCCTGGCGCTGGCCCCGGCGTCTGGAGCTGTCCGCCTTTCCAATGAGCCGCTGTGCTGATCGAGCCAGTCGATCAAAACTGCGTAATATTCTTGCGAAGGTTCTGAAGGTTACGCCTCCGGGTGGAGAAAAACCGCATCCGGTGAGTGAGGAAACCGATCAGCCTGCGTTTGAGAAAGAGCCTGTGTTGTGGAGGAGGTTGGCATAGCCCGCGCGGTGTAGGACAGGGAAATGACTCTGCTGAAGGGGGGCGCCCCCAATCCATGGCCTCAGCCCGCCGGCGCTCCAGCGGGGGCGCGGCCGCTGCCGGGCCTTGGCCGCGATGGTGCATCGTTGATCCCGAGCAGCATGGCCACGCTGCGGCGCTGCGCCATCAGGTCGTGCAGCGAATAGCCGTCGAGCACGGCGAGGAAGGCGGCCAGCGCCTCATCCAGCGCGCCGGTGAGGCCGCAGGCGGGGGCGATGACGCACCCCACGCAGTCCACCAGCTCGAACCCGTCCTCGGTATGGCGCACGACCGCGCCGACATTGATCTCCCGTGGGTCGCGCGCGAGGCGGATGCCGCCGAACCGGCCGCGCACGCTGGTGAGATAGCCGGCATTGACCAGATCGTTCACCACTTTCATGAGGTGGCTTTGCGAGACGCCGTAAGCCCGCGTGATCTCGGCAATGGAGCAGAGCTGATCGGGGCGCGCGGCAAGGTAGATGAGCACGCGCATCGCATAGTCCGTATAGCGCGTCAGGCGCATGCACTCTCCTGTTCCGTGGCCGGGCCGGTCGGTGATCTATATATGTATTTTCCTTGCATGTATCAAATTCATCCAATAGATTCATTTTCAATGAATGTTTAAGGAGCGACTCATGGACGGCGCGTTCGGCATTGACGAGGCGGATCTGGAGCGGCTGATCCCGCGCTTCTACGCCCGTGTGCGGGAGGATCCGCGGCTCGGCCCGGTGTTCAACGATATTGTCGAGGACTGGCCCGAGCATCTGGAGAAGCTGGTCGCCTTCTGGTCCTCGGTCATGCTGACCTCCGGCCGTTACAAGGGCAATCCCGTCATGGCGCATGGCCGCCACAGCGCCCGCATGCCGCCCGAACTGTTCGCGCGCTGGCTGGAATTATGGGCGGAAGTGACCAACGAGGAGATGGCGCCCGCCGCCGCCGCCGCGCTGCAAGCCAAGGCGGGGCGCATCGCCGAGAGCCTCCAGCTCGCGATGTTCTTCCGGCTTCCGCCCGCGCACGGTGGAGAGCCGCAGCACGCCTGACGATCCCTTGACTGCAAGGAGCACAGAGATGGCCGCCCCCTTTGTCGATCTCACGGTTCACCACCGCCCCGCCGACCTCTCCGATCGGGTCGCGCTCGGCTTCACCAAGCTGATGCGCTTTTGCGCGGACGTCTTCTTCGCCAAGCGCTACGGCCACCGCGCCATCGTGCTGGAGACGGTCGCCGCCGTGCCGGGCATGGTCGGGGCGACGCTCACCCACCTCAAATGCCTGCGCCGCATGTGCGATGATGAGGGCTGGATCCGCACGCTCATGGAGGAAGCGGAGAATGAGCGGATGCACCTGATGACCTTCATCGCCATCGCCCGGCCGACGCTGTTCGAGCGGCTGGTGATCCTCGGCGTGCAATGGGCGTTCTATCTCGCCTTTTTCGGCCTCTATCTGGTCAGCGCGCGGACGGCGCACCGGGTGGTCGGCTATTTCGAGGAGGAGGCCGTCATCAGCTACACCCTCTATCTGCGCGAGCTGGACGAGGGCCGCAGCCCGAACGTGCCGGCGCCCGCCATCGCCAAACATTATTGGAAGCTGCCGGAGGACGCGACGCTGCGCGACGTGGTGCTGGTCGTCCGCGCGGACGAGGCCCATCACCGGGACGTCAACCACGGCTTTGCCGGTGAACTGGCCGGGCACGGCCGCGCGCAGCGGATCGCGCCCTATCCCGAGCATGCGGACGATATCCGCATGGCGGCGTGAGGATGGCCGCCATGACCCCTGTGCCCTATAAATCGACGCCGGTCTTCGATGAGGTCAGCCTGCCGCAAGCGCTGCGCAACGCGCACAACACCAAGGCCGGCGTCTGGGCGCTGATCCAGGTGCTGAACGGCGCGGTGCGCTACCATGTCGAGGATGGATCGGCCCCGCCGGCGGTTCTGGTGCCGGGCCGGCCGGGCCTCATCCGGCCGCGCCAACTGCACCATGTCGAGCCGCTGGGGCCGATGCGGATGCGGGTGGATTTCTATACGGAAGAGCCGGCGATCGGCTGACGGCGCGGCTGGTGCGGTCGGGGGCCTGATGCCCGGTCGTGCAGCGCATATGGGAAGCGCTTTGTCCGGGCGGGCATCCCCTGTCGGGCACAGGACGGAAGGCCGCCGATCCCCGCTCCGGGGCTTTTGCCGATGATTGGGCATCGTTCCATTCCGCAGGCCGAAACGCGGCGGTTTTCCGGCTCTTTTAGCGGGTCCAATCCGGCTAGTCTCCATGACTCCTCCATCCTGATCGCTTATCGTCCGCCTCCAGGGAGAGGAGGACGGGAAGATGGAAGAACAGATCCCGGTTTTGATCGTTGGGGGCAGTCTCGTCGGCTTGACGATGGCGATGCTGCTCGGCCGCCACGGCGTGCGGCCCCTCTTGGTGGAGCGGCACCGCGGCACGGCCATCCATCCGCGCGCCGCCGCGTTCCACCAGCGCACCATGGAAATTTTCCGCGATGGCGGCGTGCAGCAGGCCGTCGAGCAGGCGGCGGACAAGGAATTCGTGCAGGATGGGTCGATCCTCTCGGTCGCGTCGCTCGGCGGCGAGGAGCTGGCTTATTATTATCGCTCGATGAATGAGGGCGTGGAGCATCTCAGCCCCGCGCGGCGGCTGTTCATCACCCAGATCGGGCTGGAGCCGGTGCTGCGCGCCCGCGCGACAGCGCTGGGCGCGGACCTGCGCTATGCGACCGAGCTGCTCGATTTCACGCAGGATGATGAGGGCGTCACCGCCACCATCCGTCCGCGTGATGGCGGCACCGAGCAGCGCATCCGCGCGCGCTACCTGATCGGCGCGGACGGCGCCCACAGCCCGGTGCGCCGGGGGCTGGGTATCGCGATGGATGGGCGGGGCGACTTCGCCCAATGCGCCACCATCTACTTCAAGGCGGATTTCCGCGCGCTGCTGCGTGGGCGCAACATGAGCGTGGTCTATGTCAACCAGCCCGGCCAGCTTGCGTTCTTCCGCTTCGCGATCACGGGCGACGCCGGCTTCCTGGCGGTGTTCGCCACCTTCGATGCGCAGGGCCGCCGGGATAATCGCCTGCGCGACGGGCTGACGGACGCGCGGGCGGCGGACATGGTCCGGGCCGCGCTGGGCGTGGCGGCGGATTTTCCGGTGAGCGTCGAGAATATCCAGCCATGGACGGCCACCGCTGCGACTGCTGCCGCCTTCCGCAAGGGCAATGTCTTCCTGGCCGGTGATGCCGCGCATCTGATGCCGCCCACTGGTGGGTTCGGCGGCAATACCGGCGTGGCGGACGCGCACAATCTCGCCTGGAAGATCGCCATGGTGCTGGATGGCCGCGCCGATCCGGCCCTGCTCGACAGTTATGAGGCGGAGCGCCGGCCGATGGCCGCGCTGACCGTGGAGCAGGCGTATCGCCGCTATGTCGAGCGGGTCGATCCCTCACTGCCGGCGGACGATCTTGCGGACAATCTGAGCGATACCGCCATCGAGCTGGGCGCGGTCTATCATTCGGGCGCCCTTGTCGGCGCGGATGGGGGCGCTGCTTTCACGCAGGAGCCTGACGATCGCGGCGGCCGCGTGGGTGTTCGCCTCATGCATCACTGGATCGAGACGGATGGCCAGCGCCGCTCCACGCTCGATCTGGCGGGGCCGGGCTTCACGCTGCTCGCTGGACCGGCCGGCCGGCCGTGGATCGACGCGGCTGGCGGCATCGAAGGGCTGGCCTGCCACCGGTTCGCCGATGCGCGTGCGGCGGCGGCGGTCAATCTGCCGGAGGATGGCGCGTTGCTGCTCCGGCCGGATGCGGTGATCGGCTGGCGTAGCGGGCAAGGGGCGAATGCGTCCGTATCGGCGCTGACTGGTGCGCTGCGGCGGCTGACCGGGCGCGCGGCCTGAGGGGCGGCGATTCGGGGGCACGCCTGTTCGTGTGGCGCGCGGCCTGCTTTTCTGCCGCTCGATAGGCGTGGCTGTGCGGGCGGGCGGCCCATGGTCAGGCAAGGCGTCTTGCCGCATGGGCGATCTTCCCCTAACGGGAGCCGCGCCCGCGTCTCTTCGGCCCAAATGGAGTTCCCGCGCGGGCGGGCTTTCATATCGCGCGAGGCGGCCAAGGCGGTTGACCTTTCGGGCGATTGGGGCTAATCGCGCGGCCTTCGCGTAAGGTCGCTGGCTCTGCTCATGGAGTCGCGTCACGCACCGACACAGTTTCGTTCGAGGAAAAGAATGGCCAATACGCCTCAGGCAAAGAAGCGGATCCGCCGCAACGCACGTCGCGCCGAAATCAATGGCAGCCGGCTGAGCCGCATCCGCACCCTGGTGAAGAAGGTGGAGGCCGCTGTCGCCGCCGGTGACAAGGGCGCGGCCCAGGCAGCGCTGTCGAGCGCCCAGCCCGAGCTGGCGCGTGGCGTTGCGCGTGGCGTGCTCCACAAGAACACGGCATCGCGCAAGTTCGGCCGTCTGACCAAGGCCGTCGCCGCGCTCGGCTGACGATCGTCAGAGTCCGAATCAGAGATCGGCGCTGGGGTTTCCCGGCGCCTTTTTCGTTGTTCGGAATGTGGGCTCTTGTTCTTGCAGCCTTGCTCGGTAAGCGCCCGCCGGGTCGCGCGCGGATGCACGCTCTCCCGATGCCGAGCGATCCGCCGCACTGCTTTGGCGGATATTGCCGTTCGTTCCACTGGCGGACCGGGCCTGTTTTGGCAGCGCATAATCGGGAGCGGAGACGATCGTGCTTCGCGAGCATAAGCGATGGGACGCTGCCGGGCGCGATTGAAATGGTCGCTCGGTCAGGTTGACGCAGTTTTGGCCCATGCGAACCGCGCATGACGTCCTTTTATCTCCCCTGCGCACGTCAGGTCGGACGTGCTTCTGGCTGGAGGGGAGTTTGGTCCTATTCGGGGTGAACCATCTTGTGCTCCTGCGAAGGTGGGGCCTCGGGCGCAGGGCGGTTCGCTACTGCCCTAGGCTCCTGCCTTCGCAGGAGCACTGCATATGAAGCCGCCGCTCTCCAGGACGGGGCAAGATTCAGTTGCGGGGAGTCGGCGAGGCGGGCGCCTGGCGAAAAATGGCGATTGTCGTTACCCGGAGTGCGGCGGACGGCGCTTTGTGCGCATTGGCGCGCCCGCAATTTTCAAGCTGCCGGGAGGAAATCCCGATCCGTCCTAACGCCGTGGCGGCCGTGTCGGCGTCGGGGCGGTCGAGGTTGGCGGTTGCAGGGCGGGGGCGACCATGCGCGGTTCGAGGATGGCGGCGGCCTCGATCACGTCGAGCGCGCGATGCGCCTCGTTGTAGCGGCGGGCTTGCTCCAGCCAGCGCACCGTCTCGGCCTGCTGGCGCAAGGCGGCGACCTCGCCAATGGCGGATTCGATCCGGCCGGATTCGATCTGAAGCCGCGCCCGAGCGATCCGTTCCTCGGGATCGGGCGAGGGACTGCCGGCCGGGCGGATCACCGCAAGGTCCTGCACTTCACGCACCAGCGAATCCCACCAGCTTTCGTCCGGCTCGCCCTGCGCCTCGGCAATGCGGATGCGATCCAGCCCGGCGCGCAGATCGGTGATCGTCACCGGCTCGGCGGCGGCGTTGACGATCGTCGCCACCGCCTTGGGCTGGGCATCGCCGAACAGCAGCCGCAACTGCCCCTCGACGTAGCCAAGCGGCGCGCCGGCATCGAGCGACCGTCGCGCGGCGAAGGCGATCATCATCGCCTCGGCGCGGTTCGCGTAGCTGGAGGCGGTCTGCGCGGCGACCGCGACGCGGGTAAGCCGCTGCTCGATGTCCAGCATCCGCACCCCTTGTTGCTCGGCGCTCATGACGAGCGCGGGCGGGCGTGTCGATGCGGGAGAGGCGGTGGGCACGGCCACGGGATCGGCGGCGTTGAGCGCGCCCGCGCTATCACCCCGCGCGGCGGGGTCGGTATCCGGCCCGCGCCATTTGAGGTCGCCCTGCCAGTGGAACAGCGCCCAGGCGAACGCGGCAAGAGCGGCGATGCACAGGAGCAGGGCCAGCGCGACGACCAGCCGGGCGCGGGCGCGCCGAGGCTTGCCAACAACCACTGTCTCATCCCTGTCTAGCTCTGCGTTGCTTGCCATGCTCCTCGCCGGTCGGATTAAGAGGCGCTTCTACATAGCGCGCTGGCGAGGCGCAGCAAGGCCGTATCGTCCGGCGCGGGCGCGACCTCCACATGCTGCCAGCCGGAGCCGGCCGCGTCCGCTGCCGCGCGGCTGATCGCGGCGAGCCTGTGCGGGCGCGGCGCGGGCGGCAGCAGCGCATCGAGACGGCGCCCGGCGCGGGGCGAGTGGACGGCGATGACGCAGGGCGGCAGCGTTGCCAGCATGTCGGTGAAGGGCCGCATATCCCGCGCCTCGCTGCGATAGACGACGTGGCGCGTGATCGCCAATCCCAGCGGATCGAACGGGCGCACGTCCGCGCCGCAGATGTGCAGCAGCCGCCGGTGCCCGGCCGCGACGATCAGGGGAATGGTGGTGGCCGCATCGCCGCCGCCAATGGTGATGGCGCGCTCGCCCCGGTCACGGATGACACGGGCGGTGGCCTCGCCCACCGTGAAAATCGGCAGATCGGCGAGGCGGCGCAGAGCCTCCGCGCCGTGGCGGGCGCCGTTGGCGCTGGTCACGAGCAGCGCGTCGAACGGCCCTTCGGGCAGCGGCGTGGGGGCGACGGGCACGATCTCGAACAGCGGAAGCTGGATCACCTCGATGCCCAGAGCGCGGGCGCGACCGGCCGATGCGTCATTGCCCGGTTGCGGGCGGAGCAGCAGCAGCGGGCGGCTCACGCCGTGAACAAGGCGCGCAGGGCCGGGCTGGCGCGCCCGAGCAGACGCTCGCCAAGCGCCGTCGCGCCCGCTGTGGCGCCGCCGGGCAGCAGCGCCTCATCGCTATGCTGCTCGCTGCCATCCTCGCTCAAAATCTGCGCGCGCAGGTGAATATCCGCGCCCTGCTCGCGGGCCAGCGCGGCAATCGGCGAGTGGCAGGTGCCGCCGAGCGCCAGCAGCAGCGCCCGCTCGGCGCGCACGCAACGATCGGTCGCGCGATGGTTGATCGCAGTCAGCAGCGTGATGGCGGCATCGTCATCGGCGCGGCATTCGATGCCGACAGCGCCTTGCGAGACGGCCGGGAGCATCGTCTCGGCCGGGATGGTGGCGCCGGTCCCGGCCATGCCGAGCCGGTCCAGCCCGGCCGCCGCGAGCAGGGTGGCGGCGATCTCGCCGGCCTCGACGGCGGCGAGGCGGCGCGCGACATTGCCGCGCAGCAGCGTGGTGGCGAGGTCCGGCCGCAGCGCCTTCAACTGCGCGGCACGGCGTGGGGAACTGGTGCCGATGACCGCACCGTGCGGCAGGGCGGCGATGGACGGTGCACCGATCAGCCGGTCCTCCACCGCCGCTCGTGGCAGCATGGCGGCGATGCGGATGCTCTCGGGCCGGATCGTCTCGACATCCTTCATCGAGTGGACCGCGCAATCAATCTCGCCGGTGAGCAGCGCCCGGTCCAGCTCCTTGGTCCACAGCGCCTTGCCGCCGATCTCGGCCAGCGCGCGGTCCTGGATGCGGTCGCCGCTGGTCGTCACCGTCACGATGCGGATCAGATCCTCCGACCAGCCATGCGCGGCGCGCAGCGCGGCGGCGGCCAGATTGGCCTGCGCCAGCGCGAGTGGCGAGCCGCGGGAGCCGATACGGAAGGGCGAGGCGGAGGACGGGGCGGGGGAAGGAGCAACGGCGGTCATGGGTAGAAAGCCGATAGACCCTTGGCCTGCGTGGCTCTAGAGGAAAACGTTATGCCCATCATTCTAGGACTGGAATCGAGCTGCGACGAGACGGCAGCAGCCCTCGTCGGCAGCGATCGCGCAATCCTGGCGCATCGGCTGGCGGGGCAGGAGGCGGCGCACCGGCCCTATGGCGGCGTGGTGCCCGAGATTGCGGCGCGCGCCCATGTCGAGGCGCTGATCCCGCTGGTGGAAGCGGCGCTGGCCGATGCCGGCATGGCGCTGGCCGATGTCGATGCCATCGCCGCGACGGCGGGACCGGGGCTGATCGGCGGCGTGATGGTGGGGCTGGTGACGGGCAAGGCGCTCGCCCATGCGGCGGGCAAGCCGCTGGTGGCGGTCAACCATCTGGAAGGGCATGCGCTTTCGCCGCGCCTTGCCGATCCGTCGCTGCGCTTTCCCTATCTGCTGTTGCTCGTTTCGGGCGGGCATTGTCAGCTTCTCGAAGTGCGCGGCGTGGGCGATTATCGCCGGCTGGCGACGACCATCGACGATGCCGCGGGCGAGGCCTTCGACAAGACCGCCAAGCTGCTCGGCCTCGGCATCCCCGGCGGGCCGAAGGTGGAGGCGCTGGCGCGTGAGGGCGATCCGCGCGCGGTGCCGCTGCCGCGCCCGCTGGTGGGCACGAACGAGCCGCATTTCTCCTTCGCCGGCCTCAAGAGCGCGGTGATGCGCGCGGTCGAGAGCGGACAATGGCGCGACGCGGATATTGCCGCGAGCTTCCAGCAGGCGGTGGTCGATTGCCTGGTCGACCGAACCCGGCGCGCGCTGGGCGTGGCGGAGCGGCCGGGCGCGCTGGTGGTGGCGGGCGGCGTCGCGGCCAATGGCGCGGTGCGCGCGGCGCTGGAGGCGCTGGCGAGCGGGCATGACCTGCCCTTCGTCGCGCCGCCTCTGTGGCTGTGCACGGACAATGCGGCGATGATCGGCTGGGCCGGGTGCGAGCGGTTCGCGGCCGGGCTGGTCGATGATCTGGCGGTGCCGGCGCGGCCGCGCTGGCCGCTCGACCCGGCGGCCGAGGCGGTGCGCGGCGCGGGGGTGAAGGCATGAGCGGGACGCGGCCGATCGGTGTCATCGGTGGCGGCGCGTGGGGCACGGCGCTGGCGCAGGTGATCGCCTCCGGCGGTAGCGATGTGCTGCTCTGGGCGCGCGATGCCGATGTGGTGCGGGCGATCAACGCCACCCATGCCAATCCCCTCTATCTGCCGGGGCAGCCGCTCTCGCCGCTGATCCGGGCGACCTACGACCCCTCCCTGCTCCAGCAGGCGCGAGCGCTGCTGGTCGTCACCCCGGCGCAGCATATGCGGGCGGTGCTTGGCCGCTTCACGCCGCAGGGGCAGCCGCTCATCCTCTGCTCCAAGGGGATCGAGGCGCATACCCACAAGCTGATGCACGAGGTCGCGCGTGAGGCGATGCCTGGCTCGCCGGTCGCGATGCTCTCCGGCCCCACCTTCGCGCATGAGGTGGCGGCGGGCCTGCCGACGGCGGTGACGCTCGCCGCGCAGGATGAGGCGATGGCGACGACGCTGGCGGCGATGATCGCGCGGCCGGCCTTCCGGCCCTATGTCTGCGACGACGTGACCGGCGCGGAGATTGGCGGGGCCGTGAAGAATGTGCTGGCCATTGCCTGCGGCGTGGTCGCCGGGGCCGGGCTGGGTGAAAATGCCCGCGCCGCGCTCATCGCGCGCGGCTTCGCGGAGATGACGCGCTTCGGCCTTGCGCTCGGCGGGCGGGCGGAGACGCTGGCGGGCCTCTCCGGCATGGGCGATCTGGTGCTCACCTGCTCCTCGACCAGCTCGCGCAACTTCTCGCTGGGGCAAGGGCTGGGCGAGGGGCGCACGGCCGCCGCGCTGCTGGCGGACCGCCGCACGGTGGCGGAAGGGGCGTTCACCGCGCCGGTGCTGCACGAGGTGGCGCGCGCGCGCGGCGTCGAAATGCCCGTTACCGCCGCGATTTGCGCCCTGCTGGCCGGCGAAAGCACCGTGCCGGACGTGATCGGCGCGCTGCTCGCTCGACCCTTGCGGGCGGAGTGAAGGCTTTGCGCCAGAGAGATGTTGCGCTTATGCAGGCGGAGCCGGGGCCGATGGGCGGCGCCGAGGAGCGTCTTGCATGACGAATGCGCCGGGGCAGGTCGAGCAGACCGAGCGCGATGACATTGCGGCGCTGGCCAAGGGCGGGCGGGCCAATATATTCGGCTTCGTGCTGCGGCTCGCGGCGCGCATCCCCTTCCTGTTCATCGCCGGCCGGCTTTATGGCGCGGCGGTGCTGGGCCGCTTCGCTTATGCGGTGCTGGTCATCGAGTTCGCCGCGCAGCTGGCGACCATGGGTCTCAAGCGCGGCCTTGCCGAGCAACTGGCGCGCGGCAGCCGGCCGCAGGCGCATGTGCTGGCCGACGGGCTGCTGCTGTGCCTGATCGGAAGCTGCGCCATGACGGTGCTGCTGATGATCTTCCCGCAGGCGATGTTCCCCAATAGCGGCCTCAATGGGCTGGACCGGCTGCTGCCGCTCGTCGTCATCGCCATCGCGCTGACGGACGTGGCGCTGGCGGCCTGCGCCTATCATTACAATATCGCCGCCTCCGTCCATGCCCGCTCCATCGTCGAGCCGTGGACGATCAGCATCGCTGCCTTCGGCTTCTATTTCTATTCGGCGCGTGACGGGCTGATCCTTGCCTATGTCGTCGCGATGATCGCGGCGATGCTCGCCTCGCTCATTCCGCTGCTGCGCCATTATGGCCTGCCGCATGGCTGGCGGCCGCATCCCGCGCGCCTGTGGAACATGGCCGTGCGCAACCTGCCGCTGGCCGCCGCCGATGCGATCGACTGGGCGACGCGGCGGCTGGATCTCGCCATTCTCGGCCTGTTCGCCGCGCCCTATGTGGTCGGCATCTATTATGTCGCGCAGCAGGTCGCCTCGCTGCCGCAGAAGCTCAAGACCAGCTTCGAGCCGATCCTCAGCCCGGTCATCACCCGCAACATCAAACTGGGCAATCATGAGGCGATCGCGCGGCAGGTGAGCCAGGTCGGCTTCTGGATCGTCGCGGCGCAGCTTGGCGTGGCGCTGGCGCTCGGCATCCCCGGTGAGGCGGTGATGGGGCTGGTCGGCCCCAGCTTCGTGGGCGGCACCGGGGCGCTGGCCGGCCTGCTCGCGGCCGAGGTGCTGGCCGCGCCCGCCGTGGTGAGCGAGGCGGCGCTGGTCTATCTGGCGCGGATGCGCAACCTGCTCGTCTCCATCGCCACCATCGCGGTGCAGGCGGCGCTCACCGTCATACTCATCCTCGTCGCGCGGCGGCTGGAGATGGGCGATCTCTATGTGGCGGCCATGCCGGCGGTGGCGCTCGCCATCGCGCTTGGCGGTGCCTCGGTCGCCAAGGCGCTGCTGCTCGGCTCGCTGCTGCGCGCGCCGATCGGTGTTTGGCGCGCGCGGCTGATCATCGCGGCGCTGGTGGCGATCTTCATCGGCACCGGCTTCACTTTGTTGCCGGGCCATTATGAGTGGGTGGAGCTGGTGATCGGCCTGCCCGCCATGCTGCTCGTCTATTGTGTCATCGTCTGGAAATTCGCGTTCAACGATGCCGACCGCACGCTGTTCCGCCGCACGCGTGGAGGGAAGATGCCGCCGCCTGCGGAGTTGGCGGAGGAGGGGTAGCGCGGCGCCGTTCGGGAGGACGGTGAGCGCGCCTTGGGGTGCCCGGCACGAGATGGAGCCAACGCTCCTGCGCAGGCAGGAGTCCAGGGCGCATGGGCGGTTCTTTTCGGTTTGGGTTCCTGCTTTCGTGCGAGTACGGCATGGTCAGTTTGAAGCGGATGCACTCCGGGGCCTGCCCGGCTCCCTTCCCGACATAGACAGGTGGAGCGATGCGTCCCTGCGACGCGGAGGGTCCGGACCCGGCCGCAACGCCTTGTCGCCCCGTGCTCCTGCCTGCGCAGGAGCACGGGGGTTTATCGAGGATTTGGCGGGCTATGGGTTATAGCGAACGGGGGCAGGCCGTATCGTGCGCGGCTCTGCCCCGTGCCGTCAGTTCTTGGGTTCGGGCGCCACGGTGACGCGGATATCCTCGCCATTCTGGCCGGGGAAGCCGGTGAACAACGCGTCGATCAGGTTCGGCACCAGATAGGTGAGCTTGTTGCTCACCGATTGCGCCCGCGCCGTGCCCTCGAACACGCGCTCGCCGCCGGCGCGGTCGATCTTCATGCGCAGCCGGCTCTGATAGACGACGTAGCTCTCAATGTCGTTATAGCCGGCGCCGCCCCACAGGAAGGGATCGTAATAGCCCATCATGTAGCGGCCGCGCCAACCGCCCCAGCCGCGATAATAGCCGGGGTAGAAGAAGGGATCATAATAAAAGGGATCGCGCGCGATGCCGGTCGAGCGGACGCGCTGGGTGCCCTTGTCGATATCATAATCGAGGCTGACGACGAGCTGCGCCGAGGCGGGGTCGCTGGCGCGGACATAGCCGTAATCGGTCAGGCGCTTGGCCACCAGATCGCCATAATGGGCGAATTCGAGGCTGCCGGCGAGGTGATTGTCGCCGGACATCACGGTGAAGGTCTGGCCCTGTGCGGGCGGCAGCTGCTGGAACCGCGCGACATCGGCGCGGAAACCGGTGGCGCAACCCGCCAATCCACCCAGGGAGAGGGCGGAGGCGGCGGCAAGGACGAGAAAGCGCTTGGTCATCATGGCTTGTCCGTTTTCCGGGCGAAGGAAGATCACCCATTAAGACGAAGTAAGTGCTCTTATACCTTGGATCAAATGAACTATCGTTGAATGGAAGGGTTTCCGCGCGTCTCAGCGCATCAGGCCGATGGCGTCATAAGCGCCGCGCAGGGTCGGCTCGGCGGCGGCGGCGGCTTGCTGCGCGCCCTTGTCCAGCAGGGCGTCGAGCGCGGCGTGATCGTCGCGCAGCGCAAGGAAGCGCTCGCGGATCGGCGCCAGCGTTTCCGCCAGCAGATCGCCCAGCGCCGGCTTGAACGCGCCGAAGCCCTGCCCGGCGAACTGCGCGCACACCGCATCCGGCGTGGTGTTGGCCAGCGTGGCGTAGATACCGACGAGATTCTGCGCTTCCGGCCGCCCGGTCAGCCCCGCGGCCTCGTCGGGCAGTGGCTCGGGATCGGTTTTCGCCTTGCGGACCTTCTGAACGATCGTGTCGGTATCGTCGGTCAGGTTGATGCGGCTCATGTCGGACGGGTCGGACTTGGACATCTTCGCCGTGCCGTCCCGCAGCGACATGATCCGCGCCGTCTGCTTGGGGATGATCGGATCGGGCAGGGTGAACAGCTCCACGCCGAAATCGGTGTTGAACTTGATCGCGATATCGCGGGTCAGCTCCAGATGCTGCTTCTGGTCATCGCCCACCGGCACATGCGTCGCCTGGTAGAGCAGCACGTCCGCCGCCATCAGCACGGGATACACATAGAGGCCGACGCTGGCGCTATCACGATTCTTGCCGGCCTTGTCCTTGAACTGGGTCATGCGGTTCATCCAGCCGATGCGGGCTGTGCCGCACAGCAGCCAGCACAATTCGGCATGGGCGGGCACACGGGCCTGGTTGAACAGCACGCTGCGATCCGGGTCGATACCGCAGGCGACGAGCGCGGCGGCCATGTCGCGCACATTGGCGAGGCGCTGCTCGCGGCTCTCATGCACGGTGATCGAGTGCATGTCCGCGAGGAAGAAGAAGCAGCGGGAATCGGCGTCCTTGCCGGTGCTTGCCGCATCCGCTGCGGGCATCTCGTCCTGCATGGCGACCCAGTTGCGGATCGCACCGAGATAATTGCCGAGGTGGAGGTTGCCGGTCGGCTGGATGCCGGAGAGAACGCGCATGATCTGTCTTCAATCCTGATTGGCGGAGCGGCGCCGGAGCAGCGCCTTCAAGTCGGCAATGCGGTAGGCGCCGGTGAGGAAACAGGCAATGCCGTAAAGCGCCACGCCCGCGCCGACCAGCACGGCGAGCGCCGCATAACGCTGAAAGAAGCTGCCGGTCAGCCACGGATCGAGCAGCGCCTCGCAGGCGAACACCACGGCGCCCATCAGCACGGCGGCCAGCGCGAGGCGGGGCAGGCGGGCGCGCAGCTGCGCATCGGCCACGAATTGCCCGCGCGCGCGCAGCGTCCGGTAGAGCATGGCGACGTTGACGGTGGAGGCGAGCGCGGTGGCCAGCGGCGGGCCGACATGGCCGAGCGTGGGGATGAGCGCGATGTTGCCGAGGATGTTGAGCGCAATGGAGATCATCGCATAGCGCACCGGTGTCCCCGTGTCGCCGCGCGCATAATAACCCGGCGTCAGCACCTTCACAAGCACATAGGAGGGCAGGCCGATCGAGAAGGCGGAGAGCGCCCAGCCGCAGCGGCGCGCATCCTCGGCTGTGAACAGGCCATATTGGAACAGCCCGCGCACGATCGGCTCGGCTGCGACGATGAAGGCGACGGCGGCCGGCAAAGTGAGGAACAGCGCCAGCTCGATGCCGCGATTCTGCGTCTCCATCGCTACGCTTTCCTCGCCGCGCGCGAGCAGGCGCGAGATGGTGGGGAGCAGCACGGTGCCCAGGCCGATGCCGATGAGGCCGAGCGGAAGCTGGTTCAGCCGGTCCGCATAATAGATATAGGTGATCGAGCCGGAGGTGAGCAGCCAGCCGGCGAGCGCGGTGGAGATCAGCAGGTTGATCTGCGCGGCGCCCGCGCCGGCGGCGGCCGGGATGATCCGGCGGAACAGTTCGCGCATGTCATTGTCGATACGCGGCAGGCGCAGGCGCAGGCTCACGCCGGCGTTGCGGCAGGCCCAGAGCAGCCAGGCGAGTTGCAGCACGCCGCCGACCGAGACGCTGATCGCCTGCACCCGCGCCGTCTCATAATCGTCCGCGCCGTGGAAGAAGAACAGGCCGACGATCATCGCGACGTTGAGCAGGATCGGCGCGGCGGCGTTCACCCAGAAGCGGTCGAGCGAGTTCAGGATGCCGCCAAGCAGCGAGGCGAGGCTGATGAGCGCCAGATAGGGGATGGTGAGGCGCGAGAGCGTCACCGCATAGGCAAGCTGCTCGTGCGACGGGTTCTGCCGCGCGAAGCCCCCGGAGAGCATCATGGTGAGCGGCCAGGCGGCGGCGAGCAGCAGGATGGTGAAGAGAATCAGGATCGGCAGCAGCAGCGCCAGCGCCCGCTCGGCGAAGCGATAGCCATCGGCGAGGCCGCCCTGCCCCTCCGCCTTGCCGTTGAACATCGGGATGAAGGCGGCGGAGAAGGCGCCCTCGGCAAACAGGGCGCGGAACATGTTGGGCAGGCGGAAGGCGACACCGTTGAAGGCATCCGCCGCGAAGCCCGCGCCGACATAGCGAGCGGCCAGCGAATCGCGAACCAGGGCGAGCACCCGGCTGGCGAGCGTCAGCCCGCCCACCGACCCCAGTGCCCGCACGAGGTTCATTGCCGGCGCGCCCCGTCGGCCGCGCGGATCAGGCGTTGCCGGCCGGCGCGCTTTCGACTGCCGCCTGGATCTGCTCCTGCTGCTGCACGTAGAGCGCGCCGAAATCGATGGGGTCGAGCAGCAGCGGCGGGAAGCCGCCATCCTGCACGGCGTCGGCAAGGATGCGGCGCGCGAACGGGAAGAGCAGGCGCGGCGCCTCGGCATAGAGGAACGGGCGGAGCTGATCGTCCGGCACGTTGCGGATGCCGAACAGGCCGGCGAACACCAGTTCCACGGCGAAGGCGGTGCCCGCTTCGGCCACGGCCTTGGCGCTGATCTTCACCGAGACCTCGTGGACGTCGTCGGCCGCCTTCTCGTTGCTGATGTTGAAGTTCACGTCGATCTGCGGCTGTTCCTGCCACTGATAGACACCCGGCGAATTGGGATTCTCGAAGGAGAGGTCCTTCACATATTGCGCGATCAGGCCGATCTGCGGCTGGTTGTCGGCGCCGTTCGGGGTCGTATCGGTCATGTCGTTCCTGTCCTTCAGGCTATTGTCGCCGTGCCGAGTGCCTGTTCGCCGCGGCGGGGCGCTGGAAAATCGCGGGACGCGGGCCGCCCCTGGAGCGCGCGCTTAGCAGGCGGGCCGGGTGTCCGCAACGGTTTGCGGGGTGCGCGGCCTGCCCCCACAGTGGACCGGGCCGGCGCGCTTCCCCCTGCGATTGTTGATGCTTTTTTGGCAATGCTTGCATAATGTGGGCAAAGCGTGCGCGTTGCGGGTTTGAATATCCGCGCGAGACCGCTTATGTCCTACGGGTTCGAGTGTTTTTGGGAAGGGTCCCGATACGTGACCGTCATTGTCGTCCTGGCCATGATCTTTGCCTTGCTGGCGTTGCGGCTGTTTTCCGTGCTTGGCCGCCGTACCGGCCATGAGCAGCGCCAGTTGCCGACGCCGGTGGACGACCGTCCCGTCGCCGCGCGCGCGCCTGCCAATGCGCAGGGTGACGGCCACGGCCCCGGCCAGCGCGCGGTGGAAAGCATCGTCGCGGTGCCGGCGCAATCCGGGCTGCGCGCGTTGATCGCGGCGGATCGCGGCTTTGACGTCGGCCAGTTCATGGCTGGCGCGCGAGCGGCCTACGGCCTCATTCTCGACGCCTTCTGGAAAGGCGACCGCGAGGCGCTGGCGCGCTATTGCGATGCCGATGTGAAGGACGCGTTCGAGAGCGCCATCGCCGCGCGCGAGGCGGCGGGGCACACGCTCGACAACAGGCTGGTGCGAATCGAATCGGCCAATATCGTCGATGTCAGCCTGGCCAATAGCTATGCGCTGGTTTCCGTGCGGTTCGAGGCGGACCTGTCGGCGGTGACGCGCGATGCCGGGGGTGAGGTGGTCGCCGGCTCGCTGGACGACGCCATCGGCACGGTCGAGACATGGACCTTCGGCCGGGATCTGCGCAGCAGCGATCCCAACTGGCAGCTTGTGGAGACGGACGAAGGCTGAGCGGATTGCCGCCCATGCCCCATCCGGCTTCTTCCTCCTTCAAATGGCTGATCGTGCTGGCGGGCGCGCTGGCGCTGGCCAGTTGCGGCCGTGTGATCCCGCCCGGCTCGGCAGGCAGCAGCCCCGCGCCCAGCGAGCCGACGGTCAAGCCGCAGCCCGCCACGCCGCGCCCGCCCGTCGCCGTGACGCCGCCGGCGATGCCGCCAGTCGCCGGTGCCGGCGCGGCGGTTGCCGCCGGGCTGACGCTCGGGCCGGCTATCGACACGGTGCTGCCCAATGAGACGACGCGCACCGGCCTCGCGTTGCGGGCCTTCCGCCTGTCCTGCCCTTCCTTGCTGCGGCGAACGGACCAGAGCGGCCTCACCAGCGGCAGCGATTGGCAGCAGGCGTGCAGCGCTGCCGCGAGCTGGAGCGAGTCCAATGCGCGCGAATTTTTCCGCCGCTATTTCGAGCTGGTGCAAGTAGGCGACGGCAAGGCCTACGCCACCGGCTATTATGAGCCGGAGATTGCCGGTTGCCGCGCGCCCTCCAGCGGCTGCGCGACGCCGCTCTACAAGCGCCCGGCCGATCTCATCGAGGTCGATCTCGGCCTGTTCAGCGACAGCCTGAAGGGCAAGCGGATTCGCGGCAAGGTGAACGGCACCAGCTTCGTGCCCTATGATGACCGCGCGTCCATCACGTCCGGCGCGCTCACCGGGCGCGGGCTGGAACTGGCCTATGCCAATGATCCGGTGGAATTGTTCTTCCTGGAAATCCAGGGCAGCGGGCGCCTGCGCCTGCCCGATGGCGGCATCATGCGCGTCGGCTATGATGGGCAGAACGGCCGCGATTATACCGGCATCGGCAAGCTGATGAAGGATCGCGGGCTGATCCAGGCCGGCTCGATGCAGGATATTATGAGCTATATCCGCGCCAACCCCACCGAGGGCGCGGCGATCATGAACGAGAATAAGAGCTATGTGTTCTTCCGCGAACTGACCGGGGCGGGGCCGCTCGGCGCGCTCGGCATCGCGGTGACGCCGGAAGCGACCGTGGCCGCCGACCCCACCTTCGTGCCGCTTGGCGCGCCGGTGCTGCTCTCGCTCGACCGGGCCGAGCCGAACGGCCTGTGGGTGGCGCAGGATACCGGTGGGGCGATCAAGGGCGCGAATCGTTTCGATACCTTCTGGGGCGCGGGTGAGCGCGCGCGCGCCATTGCGGGTGGCATGGCCGCCCGGGGCAGCGCGCTGCTGCTGCTGCCGATCGGCACCTATAACCGCCTGACGCAGTGATATGCCGCGCCGCCGCCTCAGCCCTGAGGAGCGGGCGCTCTGGCGGACGCTGACCCGCACCGTCACACCGCTGCGGCGCGCCCGTCCCCGGCCGGATGCCGAGGCGCAGCCGCCATCGTCACCACCCGAATCGCTGGCAGACCTGTTGGATGCGCCCCGGATCAAGGGCCGCGTGCCGCCCGCCCGGCCGATGCCTCCCGCGCCGCCACCCGCTGCGCCCGTGCCGGTGCTGGACGGAAGCTGGGAGAAGCGCATCCGGGGCGGGCGGCTGGTGCCGGACGTCAGCGTCGATCTGCACGGCCTCACCCTGGCGGCGGCGCATCTGCGCCTGGAGCGCCTGCTGGACGATGCGGTGCGGCAGGGCTGGCGCGTGCTGCTGGTCGTCACCGGCCGGCCCCGGCCCGCGCCGGCACCCGGCGAGACGCGCCGGCGCGGCGCCATCCGCGCCGAGATTGGCGATTGGCTGGCACGCAGCGCCCATGCGGGGCGCGTGGCCAGCGTGCGGCAAGCGCATCCCCGCCATGGCGGCGATGGCGCGCTCTACATCATTTTGCGGCGCGGCGCGTAGCCGCCGGCGCGTCTGCCTCATCGAACAACCACGCCTGCGCTTCGGCCATGTCGGTGAAATAGCGCGCGCTGATCGCCTCCCCCGTCCGCTCGGCTTGCAACTTGTTGAGATGAGCAGGAACGACGGTGGCCGTCCGCTTCGCCATATAAGGTGCGTGCGCGGCGATCAGGTCACGGAACTGGTCGGAGATGGCACGCGCCTGCACGGCGAATTCGCGGCCGTCGACCAGCGCATGGTCCAATATGCCGCCCTCATGCATCTGGCGGAGCTTCCGGCTATAGTCCCTGGCAAATTGCGCGAAGGTCGGCTGGTCCCAATAGCCGCGCATCACGATGGTCAACAGGCGGCGCGTCGGGTCTGTGTCGATGGAAAAAGGAGTCATGGGTTGCTCCTGAAAGTCGGGCCGATAGGGCTGTCATGCCCGTCAGACTAATCCTGGATGCTTAAGAATGAGTTGGGCTTGCGGTGAGCAGGCGCTGGCAGATGCCGGTGAGCGCCTCCAGATCGGCCAGCGCCACCGCCTCGTCCAGCTTGTGCATGGTCGCGTTGATGAGGCCGAATTCCACCACCGGGCAGAGCGCGCTCAGGAAGCGGGCATCGGACGTGCCGCCGCTGGTCGACAGCTCGGGGGTGAGGCCGGTCTCGGCCCGGATGGCCTCGCTGACCCGCGTCGAGAGCGTGCCGGGCGGGGTGAGGAAGGCTTCGCCGCTGATTTTGGCGATGAGCATGCCGCCCTCCGCCTCCACCAGCGTGCGGATGCGCTCGGCCAGCGCTGCGCCGCGGTGCAGATCGTTGAAGCGGATCGAGAGGCGGGCGGTTGCGCGGGCGGGGATGACATTGGTAGCGGGGTTGCCGACCATGATGTCGGTGATCTCAATGTTGCTCGGCTGGAACCAGTCGGTGCCGGCGTCCAGCGTGATCGCCTCGATGGCGGTGAGGATGCGGACGAGCGGCGGGATCGGGTTCTTCGCCAGATGCGGATAGGCGACATGGCCCTGCACGCCCTCCACCGTGATCCACATGTTGACCGAGCCGCGCCGGCCGATCTTGATGGTGTCGCCCAGCCGGTCGACCGAGGTCGGCTCGCCGACGATGCACAGGTCCGGCGCCACGCCGCGCTCGGCCATATGCTCCATCAGCGCGCGGGTGCCGTGGACGGCGTCACCCTCCTCGTCGCCGGTGATGAGCAGGCTGAGCGTGCCGGGCGCGGCCTGCGCGCCCGCCCGCGCCACGGCGGCGACGAAGGCGGCGATGGCGCCCTTCATGTCCACCGCGCCGCGCCCGTAGAGCAAGTGCCCGCGCCGCTCGGGGCGGAAGGCGTCGCCCGTCCAGCCCTCGCCCGGCGGCACCACGTCGAGATGGCCAGCGAAGGCGAGATGCTCGCCCGCGCCGGTCGTTCGCACTGCCAGCAGATTCTCGACCGGCGCATTCTCGCCATGGCCATCGAGGAAGCGTTCCACCGTGAAACCGAGCGGGGCGAGCATCGCCTCCAGACAATCGAACACCGCGCCCGTCGCCGGTGTCACGGATGGGCAGGCGATCAGCGCTTCGGCAAGCGCGACCGGATCGGTGAGGGCGGGCGTCTCAATCATCGCGCCGCGTTAGACCAACTGCGCGCCGACGGGAAGGCGGCTTGCCCATGTCCGCGCCGGTTGCGCACAGCGGCGCATCGTCATAGCCAATGCGCGTGATGACAGGAGGTGCGGATGCCCCGAATCGATCTTGATCCCGCGGCGTTGCGCGCCAGCACCCGCTATCCGCCGCCGTTCGACACAGCGGTCGCCGGGCGGTTGCAGCGGCGGTTGGCGCCCGTGGCCGGGCTGACCGCGATGGGTGTCAGCCATGTGTTGCTGCAACCCGGCGCATGGTCCTCGCATCGTCATTGGCATGAGGGCGAGGACGAGGTGCTCGTGATGCTGAGCGGCGAGGCGGTGCTGATCGAGGATGAGGGCGAGACGGTGCTGCGCCCCGGCGATTGCGCCGCGTGGCCGGCGGGCGTGCGCAACGGCCACCATCTCATCAACCGGAGCGACGCCGATTGCAGCTTCCTTTGCATGAGCGCGGGTGACCGCACGGCGGGCGGGGCTTATTCGGATATCGACATGGTGTTTACCAAGCAGGGCTATCTGCACCGCGACGGCACTCCCTATCCGGCACGGCGGACGGCTTAGGGTGAGCGGCTATTAGGATGCCGAGAACGCTGAAGAAACGCCGTGCTCCTGCGCAGGCAGGAGCACGGGGCGATAAGGGACTGCGGCTGTGCCCTGGGCTCCTGCCTGCGCAGGAGGACCGGTTGGTCCAGATAGGGAAACAAGGTTCTCTTGCCCGACGAGTTTACGGCGCCGCGCCTAAAGGCCTCCCCTCAAACCCCTGCCGGCTCCAGGCGCGCGATCACCCAAGGCTCGGCCTCGGCGGCGGTGATCCACTCGGCCATGAAGGGGTGGGCGAGGACGGCGTCCATATAGGCGCGCGCCTCGGCGGGAACGGCCACGCTGTAGGTGACGAAGCGCGTCACCACCGGCGCGAACATGATATCGACCGCGCCGAAATCCCCGAACAGGAACGCGCCGCCGCCGCTAAAGCGCGTGCGGGCCTCCCGCCAGAGATGGAGGATGCGCTCGACATCGGCGCTCACCTCCGCGCTCAGCGGCGCGGGCGGCAGCACATGGCGCAGGTTCATGCCGCACGCCTGCCGCAGCGGCATGTAGCCCGCGTGCATCTCGGCCGCCATGGCGCGCGCGAGGGCGAGCGCGGGGCGCTCCTTCGGCCAGAAGCGGGTGCCGCTGGACAGGGCATCGAGATAGTCGATGATCGCCAGACTGTCCCACAGAACGGCCTCGCCGTCCCACAAGGTCGGGACCTTGCCGGCCGAGGGGGCGAGATCGCTCTGGGCTTTGCGCGCCTCCCATGCCTCGTCATAGAGCGGCACCACGACCTCCTCGAAGGGCAGGCCGGATTGCTTCGCCGCCAGCCAGCCGCGCAGTGACCAGCTCGAATAGGTCTTGTTGCCGATGATGAGCTTGAGCATGGCGCGCCTCCTTACAGGCGAGCGATGCGGCGGGGCGGGGGCGCTGTCAACCGGGGGAGACGCGGGATGCCGCCCGCTCCTGTTGCCGATGCCCCGATCCGGTTTCTGCTCTCCCTCGTCGACCAGGGTTCGTCTGCCTTCGCAGGAGCACGGCGTGGTTCAGCCTGATCGGGCGGGCAGGCGCGGGAAGGATGTTGAAATGGGGGCCGCCTGATGATTGGCGGCAGGCAGGCGGGCGGCGCGCCGGAAGACCTGCGCGCGCTGATCCGCTGACGCTTTTCAGGTCAGCGCGTCGATCACCGCCGCGCGCAGTTCCGGCAGGCCCATGCCCTTCTCGCTCGACGTGGTGATGATCTCCGGGTGGGCGGCCGGGCGCTTGCGGATCGCCTCGGCGGTGCGTGCGGATACATCGGCCAGCTCGCTCGCCTTCACCTTGTCCGCCTTGGTGAGGATGATGCGGTAGCTCACCGCCGCTTCGTCCAGCATGTCGAGCAATGTGTAATCGACTTCCTTGAGACCGTGGCGGCTGTCGATCAGCACATGGGTGCGGCGCAGCACGGCGCGGCCGCGCAGATAATCGTTCACCAGATAGCGCCACTGACGCACCATGTCCTTGGGCGCCTTGGCATAGCCATAGCCCGGCATGTCGACGATGCGGAAGCGCGGCACCTCGCCCTCGCGCCCGCCCACGTCGAAGAAGTTCAGCTCCTGCGTGCGCCCCGGCGTGTTGGAGGTGCGGGCAAGGCCATTGCGGTTGGTCAGCGCGTTGATGAGCGAGGATTTGCCCACGTTCGAGCGGCCGGCGAAGGCGACCTCCTCGGCAATCGGATCGGGCAGGAATTTGAGGCTGGGGGCCGAGCGCAGAAACCGGATCGGCCCGGCGAAAATGCGCCGGGCTTCCTCGATCGTGTCCGCGTCGCGCGCGTCCATGGTGTGCGCGTCGTCAGCCATGCGGAGTCTCCCTTCGTGCGCCGCCCCACCATGCGGATGGAGCGGCGGCGCGTTCCTACTTCGCCGCCGCCGGCTGGCCCAGCACCGGATGCTGCCGGTAGAGCCACCACTGCTGGGCGATGGTGAGGATGTTGGACGTGCACCAGTAGATGAGCAGCCCGGCGGCGAACGGCGCCATCACGAACATCATGATCCACGGCATGAAGGCGAAGATCTGCTTCTGCATGTCGTCCATCGGCGCCGGGTTGAGCTTGAACTGCAACCACATGGTGATGCCGAGGATGATGGCGAGCAGGCCGATGGCGAGGAAGCCGGGCGGCGTGAACGGCAGCAGACCGAACAGGTTGAGCACATGCAGCGGATCGGGCGCGGAGAGATCCTTGATCCACAGCACGAACGGCTGGTGCCGCATCTCGATGGTCAGCATCAGCACCTTGTAGAGCGCGAAAAAGACCGGGATCTGCAGGAAGATCGGCAGGCATCCGGCGAGCGGATTGACCTTCTCGGTCTTGTAGAGCTGCATCATCTCCTGCTGGAGCTTGGGCTTGTCGTCCTTGTAGCGCTCCTGCAGCGCCTTCATCTTGGGTTGCAGCGCGCGCATCGCCGCCATGGAAGCGAACTGGCGCTGGGCGATGGGGAACATCAGGCCGCGCACGATGAAGGTGAGGCAGATGATCGCCACGCCGAAATTGCCGATGAGGCGGAACAGCCAGTCGAGCAGATAGAAGATCGGCTTCTCGAACCAGCGGAACCAGCCCCAGTCGATCGCGCGATCGAGCAGGGGCACGCCGGCCTGATCGGTATAGGCTTCCAGCACCTTGGTTTCCTTGGCGCCCACGAACAGCCGGCTGGCGGTGGTGGCGATCTTGCCCGGCGCCACGGTGAGTGGTGCGTAGGTCATGTCCGCCTGGTAGCGCTGCTCGGCGCCGGCGCGGAACTGCGCCTCGATCGGGCTGGATTGCGCAGGGATCAGCGCGGTATGCCAGTAGAGGTCGGTAAAGCCCAGCCAGCCGCCGGTGGTGGAGAAGCGCTGCGGGCCGTCCTTGTCGAGATCCTTGAAATCGACGTCATAATTGGCCTTGTCGTTGAACACGCCGACCGGGCCGGTGTGGATCGTCCAGGTCGAGGGATGTTCGGAGACGCCGAGGTGGGAGAGCAGGCCATAGGGGCGCACCACCACCGCACTGGCGCCGCGGTTCTCCACCGTCTGCGCCACGCCGAGCATATAATCCTTGTCGATCGTCAGGCTGATGACGAAGCGCTGGCCCGCGTCATTGTCCCAATGCAGCGTCACCGGCGTCTCTGGCGTCAGCCGGGTGCCATCGGCAGTCCACAGGCTGTTGGCGTCGGGCAGCTTCACGCCCTCGCCGGTCCAGGCGAAGCTGGCGAAATAGGCGCCCTTGGTGCCGCTCGGGCTGAACAGGCGCACGGGCGGCGAATCCTTGGCGATCGTCTCCTTGTGCTGCGGCAGCACCATGTCGTCGATGCGCGCGCCCTTGAGGTTGATCGAGCCTTGAAGCTTGGGCGTCTGGATGGCGAGGCGCGGCGTTTCCCTGAGCACGGTGTCGAGCGGGCGGATGGCCTGCGCTGCGCTATCCACGGGCGCGCCGGCCGTCGGCGCGGGCGCCGCGCTCGTGCTGCCGGCGGCCGCATGCGTTGCCGGCTGGCTGGCAGTCGGGAAGAACCGGTTGGAGATATAAGGCCAGCCGAACAGGATGGCGATGGTCAGCACCACGGCAAGGACGATATTCTGCTTGTCGTTCACGTCTTGGTCGTTTCCCGTTTCTTCATGTCCGGGCAGATGGCCGCCATATCTCCGCGCTAAGGCACTGGATCATGGCCGCAACCGCCCCAAGGGTGGCAGCGCAATAGCCGCTTCGTGGCGAGCCAGCCACCCTTTATCGCGCCGTATTTCCGCAGCGCCTCGATGGCATATTGCGAGCAGCTTGGGGAGTAGCGGCAGGTCGGCGGCAGGATTCGGCTCGGCCCCAGTTGCCAGAAGCGCGCCACGAGGATGAGCAGCCGGGCGATCATTGGCCCCGGCGTCGCTCTCGGTGCGGCTCCCGCGCAGGCGTCTCGCGCCGGCTGGCGATGCGCTTGAGGGCCGTCTCCAGCTCGGCGGAAAGTTGCGCAAAATCGCGCTCGATACCACCCTCGCGGCCGATCAGCACATGATCTGCGCCGGGGATGCCGAGAGTCGGCAGCGCGGCTTTCGCCAGCACGCGAAAACGGCGCTTCATCCGGTTGCGGATGACAGCGCCGCCGATCTTCTTGGTGACGGTGATGCCGAGGCGGACCGCAGGGTCGCCATCGCGCCGATCGCGCACCAGCAGGACGAAGCCCGGCATGGGCGCACGCTGGCCGCGATTGGCCGCCAGATAGTCGGCGCGGCGGGTCATGCGACCCACGGCGCGCGCCGATTCGTCGGTCAGGCCGAGAGCTTCTTGCGGCCGCGCCCGCGGCGGGCGTTCAGGACCTTGCGGCCCCCCACGGTCGCCATGCGGGCGCGGAAACCGTGGCGGCGCTTCCGAACCAGATTGCTCGGCTGAAAGGTGCGCTTCATCGTTCATTCCTCAAATTCGAATCGGTCGGGGTCGACAAGCAAGGGCCGCCACACAAGGGGCAGCCGTCTGTCCGAAGGCGCGCCGATAGGCAAGGGCGGCGGAATTGTCAATGGAATGGGTGCGATTCGTGGGCGGTGCCGTTGGCGCGGGCGGATGCACCAAAAGCGCATATGGGAGTGGAAACGAAGCGGGAACACCGCTAGACCCCCCGCATGATCGCACATCTCAAGGGGCTGCTGAGCGCAACGGGCGCCGACCATGCGGTGATCGACGTGGGGGGCGTCGGCTATCTCGTCGGCATGTCCGCGCGCAGTCTCGCGGCCTTGGGCGCTGTGGGCGATGCGGTGACGGTCCACACCGAGATGCTGGTGGGCGAGGAGTTCATCCGCCTCGTCGGCTTCGCGGGTGAGACGGAGCGGGACTGGTTCCGGCTGCTGACCGGCGTGCAGGGCGTCGGCGCGCGCGTGGCGCTGGCGATCCTTTCCACGCTCGATCCCGCCGAGCTGCACCGTGCCATCGCCGCGCAGGACAAGGCGATGGTCGCCCGCGCCAACGGCGTCGGCCCCAAGCTGGCCGAGCGGATCGTGCGCGAACTCAAGGACAAGGCGGGGCTGATCGCGACCTCGCCGCTGGCGATCGGCGGCGCGGTGGGCGCCGGCGCTCCTGCCGCCTCGGGATTGCAGGCCGATGCGCTGGCGGCGCTCGCTTCGCTCGGCTTCCGACCGGGTGAGGCCTCGGCGGCTGTGGGTGCCGCGCTCGATGAGCTGGGCGAGGGGGCCAGCCTCGATGCGCTGGTGCGGCTGGCGCTACGGAAGGCGGCGAAATGAGTGGGTGGTTCCGGGTCGAGCGCATGATCGGGGGGAGTCATGGCTGAGCCGCGCCCCCTCCTCTCCGCCGAGCGCGCGGTTGACGATGCCGATGCGGCGCTGCGCCCCAAGTCGCTGGACGAGTTCGTCGGCCAGAAGGCGGCGCGGGAGAATCTGCGCGTGTTCATCGCTGCGGCGAAGGCGCGGGGCGAGGCGCTCGACCATGTGCTGTTCTTCGGCCCGCCGGGGCTGGGCAAGACCACGCTGGCGCAGATCGTCGCGCGCGAGATGGGCGTGGGCTTCCGCTCCACCTCCGGCCCGGTCATCGCCAAGGCGGGCGATCTGGCGGCGCTGCTCACCAACCTTGATGAAGGCGACGTGCTGTTCGTCGACGAGATCCATCGGCTCAATCCGGCGGTGGAGGAAATCCTCTACCCCGCCATGGAGGATCGCGCGCTCGACATCATGATCGGCGAGGGACCGTCGGCGCGGTCGGTGCGGATCGACCTGCCGCACTTCACGCTGGTCGGCGCGACCACCCGGCAGGGCCTGCTGACGACACCGCTGCGCGACCGCTTCGGCATCCCCGTGCGGCTCAATTTCTACGAGGTCGCCGAGCTGGAGCAGGTCATCGCCCGCGCCGCGCGGCTGCTGGCGCTGGCCATCGCGCCCGATGGCTGCACCGAGATCGCCCGCCGCTCGCGCGGCACGCCGCGCATTGCCGGGCGGCTGCTGCGCCGGGTGCGCGATTTCGCTCATGCGGCCGGGCATGATCTGGTCGATGCCGCCGCGGCCGATGGCGCCCTCTCCCGGCTGGAGGTCGACCAGCTCGGCCTCGACCTGATGGACCGGCGCTACCTGCGGATGATCGCGGACATCTACAAGGGCGGCCCGGTCGGCGTGGAGACGCTGGCCGCCGGCCTTTCCGAACCGCGCGACACCATCGAGGATGTGATCGAGCCATATCTGCTCCAGCTCGGCCTCATCGCCCGCACCGCGCGCGGCCGCGTGCTCAACGCGCCCGGCTGGAAGCATCTTGGCCTCAATCCTCCCGATGGCAGCCAGGACGGCCTGTTCGACTGACACGAACGCGGTCGTCTGCGGCCCGCTGGCGTTTGTTCATTCAGCTTGAACCATGGTGCGCCGCGCTTTCGCAGGCGCGCCATCGCCCGGCTCACAGGGGCGCGCTCTGCTATGCCCCATCGCCCTCCAGCCAGAACAGCGCCTCGACCTGCGCCTCGAATGCCTGCGCCAGCTTGAGCGCCAGTACCGTGGAGGGAATGAAGATGCGATTCTCCACCGTGTTGATCGTCTTGCGACTGACGGAAACGCGCCGGGCCAGTTCCGCCTGGGTCCAGCCACGCTCCTCACGCAGCGTGCGCAGCCGGTTATGCAGAGGGAATGTCATGCCTTGAGGGCTTTCCGTTCGAGTCCGCCGAAATGCATGAGGGCGATGCCGACGCCCATTGCCACGATGACCTGGATGGCCGGCCGCACGCCCAGCGCATAGCGGAAGCTGACGGCATAGCAGACGGCCGCCGTGGCGAGCATCGCCCAGAAGCCTGCGCGCAACGCCGCGCGGCGGTTGGCCGCGGTCGTCTCGTCATTGGCCAGCGCGCCGAACGCGGGTCCGCGCAACAGGCCGCTGCCGAAAAGCAGGAAGCCGAGCAGCACCGTCAGCCACACCGCCCAGCCGATGAGCTGGGCATAGTCGGTCGGCTGGATGAGCCGCCAATCGGCGGCGCGGATTCCCTGCGCCACGAAGATGATGCCGAGCACGCGCGAGAGATGTGCCCGCCGCCGCGCCAGCCGTTCCACCCGAGCGATTTCATCCATGGTATCTGCTGCCCTTCGTGTAACCTTTAGGTGATATATCGCCTTCGCATTGCCCGATCAATCGCCCGCTCGGGGCGGGGGCGGCATGAAAAGGGGCGGATGTGAGACGACCGGAGGCGCGCATGGCTTGAAATGCGCGTTACAGGGGCTTTCCCCCGCGACTCGGCTCGACTAGGGTTCCGGCCATGTCGTCGGCGCCGGAACCTCTGCCCGCCTCGGGTTTTTTCGCCGGTGGGGAGCATCTGTTCCCGGTGCGCGTCTATTTTGAGGATACCGACCTGTCCGGCGTCGTCTATCATGCCAATTATCTGCGCTATATGGAGCGCGCCCGCTCGGACATGCTGCGGGTAGCCGGTATCGATCAGCGCGCCGCGCATGAGGCGGGGCTGGGCAGCTATGCGGTGGCGCAGGTCGCGCTGCGCTATCGCGCGCCGGCCCGGCTGGACGATCCGCTGACCGTGCGCAGCCGGATCGGGCAGGTGAGCGCCGTGCGCTGCGCCATTGCCCAGAGCATCTGGCGGGACGAGACGCTGCTGGCGGAGGGCGCCGTGACCGTGGCCTTCATTGATCCGCTCGGCCGCCCCCGCCGCCAGCCGGCGGACTGGATCGACCGTTTCAACCAGCTCAGTTCGTGAGGAGAGAGCCTTCTTGTCCCTGACCCTGTCGACCATCGTCGCGGCGGCCGCGCCCGTCCTGTCCAGCGACCCCATCTCGCTCTCCCCCTGGAAGCTGTTCCTCCAGGCGGACATCATCGTGAAGCTGGTGATGATCGGCCTGCTGTTCGCCAGCATCTGGACGTGGGCGATCATCTTCAGCTTCTCGGCGCGGCTGCGCAAGGTGGGCCGGGGCTGCGACGCCTTCGAGCGCGCTTTCTGGCAGGCGCAGGATACCGATAATTTCGTGCGCGAGCGCGGCCGCGAGGATGTGCCGAGCGCGCAGGTGCTCAGCGCGGCCGTGGGTGAGTGGCGGCGCTCGACCGGCCAGCGCAAGATGCAGGTGGATGGCGCGCGCGAGCGGATCGCCACCGCGATGAGTTCGGCCATCGCCGCCGGGATCGACAAGATTTCCGACCGGCTGAACATCCTCGCCACCATTGGTGCCGTCGCGCCCTTCGTCGGCCTGTTCGGCACGGTCTGGGGCATCATGCGCAGCTTCACCGCCATTGCGGGCGAGCAGAACACCAGCCTGGCGGTCGTCGCGCCGGGCATTGCCGAGGCGCTGTTCGCCACCGCCATCGGCCTGTTCGCGGCGATCCCGGCGGTGATCGCCTACAACCGGCTCAGCCATGGCGTGAACCGGCTGGAAGGGCGGCTCTCCCGGTTCGCGGACGGGCTTTACACCACGTTCAGCCGGGAGCTTGAGGCAGGCGAATGAGCATCGGCCTCCCCCCCAGCAAGCGGCGCGGCGGGCGCAATGCGCCGATGGCGGAGATCAACGTGACGCCGCTGGTCGACGTCATGCTGGTGCTGCTCATCATCTTCATGGTGACGGCGCCGCTGCTCGTCACCGGCGTGCCGATCCGCCTGCCCGAATCGCGCGCCAAGTCGCTCGACCAGGACCAGAAGCCGACGGTGCTCTCGATCAACCAGGAGGGCGCGCTGTTCATCGACGACGAGGGCGTGCCGGAAGAACAGCTCGGCGAGCGGCTGGCCGCGCTGCGCGATGAGATCAAGCCGACCGACCAGCTGTTCCTGCGCGCCGATGCCAGCCTGTCTTATGGGCAGGTGATGCGCATCATGGGCGAGCTGAACCGCGCCGGGCTGGACCGGGTGGCGCTGGTGACGACGGGCGCGAACGACAAGGCGGCGACGGGCAGCGGGGCGAGCGGGGAACCGCGCCCATCCATCGACCGTTCATCACGCGAGCCATAGGCAATCGGGATGGATCGCAGCGAGCGCATCGGGCTGGGGGTCGCCACCGCAGGGCATGTTCTGCTTTTCGGGGCGCTGTCGCTCGGCCTGCTGCGCACCTCGGTTCCGCTGCCGCCGCGGCAGACGACAATCGACGTGGCGCTGGCCGATAGCATCGCGCTCGAAAGCCGCACGACCCAGCCGACGACAGAGCCGCCCCGGTCGGCAACCGCGCCCGAGCAGGGGCCGCCGGAACCCGATGCCGCGCCGCCCGAACCCTCCGAAGCCGTGTCCTCGCCGGTCACAGCGCCCGCGCCGCCGACGCCCGTGCCGCCCAAGCCCAAGGCTGCCACGCCGACCCCGGAGAAGCCGCGCGAGGCTCCCCAGAAGAAAACGCCGCCCAAGGCCAGCACCAAGCCGGCCGAGAAGAAGCCCGCCGCCAAGGCCGAGCCGAAACCCAAGGCATCGGACAAGCCGCAGCGCGCCTCTCGCCTCGGCCGCGATTTTCTCAAGGGGCTGGATGCCGACACGCCATCGGCGCGCAATGCACCCGCCACCGGATCGAATGCGCCGATGGGCGCGGTGGCCGCGCGCGCGCTCAATGCCGAGATCAATCGCCAGATCAAGCCGTTCTGGCGGCCGCCTTCGGGCGCGGATGCGGAGAAGCTGGTGACGCTGCTCAGCGTTCATCTTGATGAGAATGGCGCCGTGGTCGGCCGGATCGAGGTGGTCGGGCAGGAAGGGGTCACGGCCAGTAACCGGGCGCAGGCCGATCTTCATGCCGAGCGCGCCGTGCAGGCAGTGACGCGCGCATCCCCCTTCCGTAATCTGCCGCCGGAATATTATGATCAATGGAAGTGGCTGCGGCCGCTCAGATTTGACGCGAGGATGTCCCAATGAAGCTTCCCACGCTCCGCCGTTTGGCGCTCATCGTCACGGCCCTGGCCTTTGCCGGGCCGGCTGCCGCACAGCTCAGTGTCGACGTCACCGGCCAGATCGAGAGCGACCTGCGCATCGCCATCCCCGCCATGCCGACGCAGCAGGTGGTGGAGACGCCCGCCGGATCGACCGAGCTGCTCGGCCAGAAGATCGCCGAGGTGATCGCCAACGATCTGCGTAACAGCGGTCTGTTCACCCCGCTCGGGCCGGGCGGCGTGCCGCGCCCCACCGTGCCGGAAGTCACCAGCCCGCAGTTCGATCGCTGGGCGGGGATGAACGCGGAGGCGCTGGTGCAGGGCTTCGTCCGTTCGGCGGGCGGCGATGCGCAGATCACCGTCGGCTGCTATCTCTATGATGTGGCGTTGCGCAGCGAACTCACCCGGCAGGGCTATGTCGTCGCGCCGCGTGACTGGCGGCGGGCCGCGCACCGCTGCGCCGACCTCATCTATTCGCGCCTCACCGGCGAAAGCCCGTTCTTCGATAGCCGGATCGCCTATATCGCCGAGACCGGCCCCAAGAATGCGCGCGTGAAGCGGCTCGCCATCATGGATAGCGACGGGGCCAATCACCGCTTCATCACCAACGGCCAGAGCCTCGCGCTCACCCCGCGCTGGTCGCCCAACTACAAGTCGATCGCCTATGTCTCCTATGTCGGCAAGACGGTGCGCATCTACATCTATGATGTCGATCAGGGCCGCCAGCGCGCGATCATGGAGACGACCAACGCCGTGTTCGCGCCGCGCTGGTCGCCGGATGGGCGCACCTTGCTGTTCTCCATGGCGAGCGGCGGCAATACCGATATCTACAAGATCCCCGTGACGGGCGGCCGCGCAACGCGGCTCACCAACACGCCGGGCATCAATGTCGGCGGCTCCTTCTCGCCGGATGGCGCGCGCATCGTGTTCGAGAGCGATCGCTCGGGCGGGCAGCAGATCTACGTGATGAACGCGGATGGCTCCAGCCAGCGCCGCATCAGCTTCGGTGGCGGCCGCTACGCCACGCCGGAATGGAGCCCACGTGGCGACCTGATCGCCTTCACCAAGATGGCGGGCAATTTCCGCATCGGCGTGATGAGTCCCGATGGCGGCGGCGAGCGGCTGCTCACCAATGGCTGGCAGGACGAAGCGCCGACCTGGTCGCCCAACGGCCGCGTGCTGCAATTTTTCCGCACCTCGCAGGGGCGCGGCGGGCGTTCCTCAATCTGGCAGGTGGACCTGACCGGGGTGCATGAGCGCCGCATCGCCACGCCGGTGGATGGGTCCGATCCGGCCTGGGGCCCGCTGCTGCAATGATGCGCCGCAACCGGAAAAAGGGGTTTTCTGGTTGACATAAGGGCAGGTCGCCCGGAGCATGCGACGAATTGAATTTTTCATGTGGGACTGCAGTAGGAGAAGAAACGATGCGCACGACACCCATCATATTGCTCGTATCGAGCGCAGCGCTTGCGCTCTCGGCTTGCTCGAAGAAGGCGCCCGAAACGTTGCCACCGGCTCCGGCGGACACCACGCCCTCCGGCCCCTCCACCGCGACGCCGACGCCCTCCGGCCCGACGCCGGGCAGCCAGGCGGATTTCCTCGCCAGCGTTGCTGCCGACCGCGTCTTCTTCGGGCTGGACAAGAGCGACATTGACGACAAGGCCCGCACCACGCTGCGCAGCCAGGCCGAGTGGCTGCAGCGCTATCCGCAGAAGCGCATCACCATCGAGGGCCATTGCGACGAGCGCGGCACGCGTGAATATAACCTCGCCCTTGGCGAGCGCCGCGCCAATGCCGCCAAGAACTATCTCGCCGCGCTCGGCATCGACCCGAGCCGCATCACGACGATCAGCTATGGCAAGGAGCGCCCGGAAGCCCTCGGCTCCGACGAATCCGCCTGGGCGCAGAACCGCCGCGCGGTGACGGTGACGATCGACTGACAGATGCGGGCGGCGCGGTCCGCCCGCCTTTGCTCCGGGCCGCCGTGCGCAGACCCGCGCACGGCGGCTTTTCATGTCCTGTCAGCGGCATGGTGCTGTCGTCGGTGATGTCCTGTTGCCGGCATGGTCCTTGTGGCCGGCATGAGGCTCCTCTCCCCATGGTTGCCACCGCCCAAGATACGCCCTCACGCAGTTGGATCTTGTCCACCTGAGATGACCTCCGTGCTCCTGCGAAGGCAGGAGTCTAGGGCGCATGGGCGCTTCACTGCCGCCTTGGACTCCTTTCTTTGCAGGATCGGTTCCGGGCCACTCCGGGCAGGCAACGGGCCGCCCCTTAAACCCATGCACGGCCATATCCAGGGCACCCCTTCCGGCTGGCAAATCCCTGTCGGGCCGCTATGAGGGGCCGCGCCTTTCCACGAGACCGCTATCCCCATGCCCCTTCGCCTCGCCATTTTCGATTGTGACGGCACGTTGATCGACAGCCAGCACAGCATCGTCGCGGCGATGCAGGGCGCGTTCGATGCGGTGGCCCTCCCTTGCCCGTCGCGCGGTGACTGCCTCTCCATCGTCGGCCTGTCGCTGCCGCAAGCCATGGCGCGGCTGCTGCCCGATGCGGAGCCGGGGTTCCATGCCGAGGTGGCGGAGCATTACAAGCTGGCCTTCCACGATCTGCGGCTTGCCGGGCAGGTGCGCGAGCCGCTCTATGACGGGATCGGCGCGCTGCTCGATGCGCTGGAGGCCGATGGCTGGCTGCTCGCCGTCGCCACCGGCAAATCGGACCGGGGGTTGCGTCTCGCTCTGGAGGAGCTTGGCCTTTATGGGCGCTTCGTCTCGCTCCAGACGGCGGACCGCCACCCCTCCAAGCCGCACCCATCCATGATCGAGACGGCCTTGGCGGACGCGGGCGTCGCGCGGGCCGATGCCGTGATGATCGGCGACACCAGCTTCGACATGGCGATGGCGTGCGCGGCGGGCGTGCGCGGGCTGGGCGTCGGCTGGGGCTATCATCCGCCCGAGGCGTTGCGCGCGGCCGGGGCGGACAGCGTGGCGATGGACAGCGCGGAACTGGCCCGCCATATCGGTCTGCCATGAGCGAGAAACCCGACCCCGCCGCCCTTCCGGGCGATGACGATGCCCGCCGCGCGGCGCTCGCTCGCCAGCGCTTTTTCATGATCGGCCTGTTCCGCTTGTCCGGCGCGCTCATCCTGCTGTTCGGCATGGCGATCTCGCTCCAGCGGTTCGGCTGGGTGCAGGGGGACAAGGCCAAATGGCTGGGGCTGATCGTCTCCATTGTCGGCTTCGTGCAGTTCATGCTCGTGCCACGCATGCTGGCGCGCGCCTTTGCCACGCCGCGTGAGCCGCGCTGAGGGGGGAAGAGGTGGGGATGAAGCGCTTCTGGTCCGCGGCGGCGGTCGTCGCGGAGGGGGACGGCTGGGCGATCCGGCTCGATGGCCGGGCGGTCAGAACCCCGGCCCGCGCGCCGCTGGCCGTGCCGGGCGAAGCGCTGGCCCGCGCCATCGCGGACGAATGGGCGGCGCAGGGCGAGGAGATCGACCCGCGCACCATGCCGATGACCGGCTTCGCCAATGCCACGATCGACCGCGTGCTCCCCGCGCCCGGCGAATTTCGCGGGCAGATCGCCGCTTATGCGGAGAGCGACCTGCTATGCTACCGCGCCGCCGAGCCGGAGGGGCTGGTCGCGGCGCAGCGCGCGGCATGGGAGCCACTGCTCGATTGGGCGCGTGCGCGTCATGCCGTGGCCTTCACCGTCACCGATGGCATCCTGCCGGTCGATCAGCCAGCCCGCACGCTGGCGGCGCTGCGCGGCGCGGTGGAGGCGATCGACCCCTGGTTGCTGGCCGGCGCGGCCACGCTCACCCAGATCGGCGGATCGCTGGTGGCGATGCTGGCGCTGCTCGATGGCGCGGCCGATCCTGAGGCGCTGTGGGCGGCCGTCACGCTCGATGAGCGCTGGCAGGCCGCGCAATGGGGTGAGGATGCCGAGGCGGCGGCGCGGCTTGAGGCGCGCCATGCTGATTTTCGCAACGCCGCTCATTATTGCACGCTGGCGGGCGCGGCCTGAGCGGGCGCGCCCGGCGATCTATTTGCAGGGACCGTCGGCAGGCCCGTTTTCATTCCGAACGGGTTGCCTTAAAGGATCGCACCATGACGGACGCTGCCATCCAACTCACCGACCTTTCCAAAGTCTATGCCGGCGGCAAGCGCGCGCTGGATCGGGTCAATCTCACGGTGCCGCGCGGCAGCGTGTTCGGCTTGCTCGGGCCGAACGGGGCGGGCAAGTCCACCATCATCAACATTCTCGCCGGTCTGGTGAACAAGACGAGTGGCAGCGCCTCCATCTGGGGGTTCGATATTGGCGCGCACTCCCGCAATGCCCGTAACTCCATCGGCATCGTCAATCAGGAGATATTGTTCGACCCCTTTTTTACGCCTGCCGAGACGCTGGAGATTCAGGCCGGCTATTATGGCGTGCCCAAGGCCGAGCGCCGCACCATGGAGCTGCTGCGCGCCGTCCATCTGGAGGATAAGGCCAACGCCTATTCGCGCACGCTCTCGGGCGGCATGAAGCGGCGGCTGATGGTCGCCAAGGCGATGGTCCACAGCCCGCCGATCCTGGTGCTGGACGAGCCGACCGCGGGCGTGGATATCGAGTTGCGCCAGCAGCTCTGGTCCTATGTGCGCTCCCTGAACGAGCGCGGCGTCACCATCGTGTTGACGACGCATTATCTGGAGGAAGCCGAGGAGCTGTGCGATCGCATCGCGATCATCAACCATGGCCGCCTCGTCACGGACAAGCCGACCCGCGAACTGGTCGCCATGGCGCAGGAAAAAGTGGTCGAGGTGACGGTCGATCGCGATCTGGCGACGCTGCCCGGCCATGCCCATTTCGAGAAGGTGGAGAAAGTCGGGGATCGCACCATTCGAGTGACGTATCGGCGGGACCGCGCGACGGCGGGCGAACTCTTGTCCGTGATCCAGGGGCAGGGCTTTGCGATTGTCGACGTTTCGACGCGCGAACCGGATCTGGAGGATGTGTTCCTGCAACTGACGCGGGAAGCGGCGTGACGGTGGTGCCGGCATTGGCCGGATAGTCTGGCGCCTTTCGGCTTCGCTCGGTATCGGCCGATACGGGAGCCGGGGCTTATCCGTATGATGGCTCAGTGCTCCGGCGAAGGCAGGCACGCGGGGCGAGAGCAAACAGCCTGCGTATCTTGGGCCATCTCCGCAGGCGCACCCGGCTCACCCCGAATCGGATAAACCCCAGGTGCACCAATCTCTGCAATAGAAAAGGGGCCGCCGGTCTGATGACCGGCGGCCCCTTTTCATAATCGCTTTCGCGCGTCGAATCAGACGAAGCTGACCGTGGTGCGGCGGCGGCGCAGACCGGCGCCGACCAGACCGAGGCCGACCATCATCATCGCCCAGGTCGCCGGCTCGGGAACCGGTGCGGATGTGATGCGGATGACATAGTCATCGAAGTCGCCATCCGGGCTGCCCGAGTCGTTGAAGCCGAAAAACAGATCATTGCCCGAATAGTTGTTGTTGCTGATCAGGCTCGGGTCGAGAAACAGCGCGACGTTGCTGCTCACGAGCGGCGACGAGTCGCTGGCATTGGAGAAGGAGATGCTCCCGCCCAATGCGCCATCGGCACCCTGCGTGAAGGAAATCAGGATATCGTCCAGATTCCAGACCTTCTCGGGGCTGCTCTCCCCATAGGGCAGGCTGTCGATATTGACGAAGTTGGCCAGGCCGCTTTCCGAACCCACCCGATAGACGCTGATGGAAACCGGCGCGTTCGTGACGGAAATGCTCTGATATCCGGCGGCATATTGGGTCAGGTTCAAGGCGCCGAGCTGCGTCTCGAAATCATTGCCGATTCCCGCAATATCGGTCGGGGTCGAGGCTCCGAGATCGACAACCAGTGTCGCGCTCGCCGGCATTGCAAAGGCTGCAGCCGCCACCGCGGCGAGCAGCACGCTCTTCGTTTTTCCCATGTCAATTCTCCCACATTGGACAAGCCAGCGCCAAAGGCAGCTGTCCGATTTCCCAGAGGCATTCCACAGCCCCGTGAGTCCGTCATATAGCACATCGGCCTCACTCTTCACCATATGTTAACCATCTCATTTTGAAACAGGTAGGGACGGGCTGGGAAAGGCGGGCGCGCCCGGCCAGTCCACGCGGTCGCCGGTCCACGCGGTCGTCTGTGCAGGCCGCATCCCTTCCCAAAGCCGGTTGTGGCGGTTAGGGGTCGGCAACCCGCCGCAATCGGGTCGGCGGCCGACAAGAAGCACATGCATGACCATTTCCACATATGATGTCGTCATCATCGGGTCCGGCGCGGCCGGGCTGACCGCCGCGATCAATCTGGCGCAGAGCCACAAGGTTCTGGTGCTGGCCAAGGGCGCGCTGGACGGCGGATCGACCAACTGGGCGCAGGGCGGCATCGCCGCGGTGCTCGATGCGGGGGACAGCTTCGCCGCGCATGTCGAGGATACGATGATCGCGGGAGCCGGTCTTAACGACCGCGCGACGGTGGAGTTCGTCGTCTCCGAGGCGCCGGCGGCGATCGAGCGGCTGGCGGCGCTTGGTGTGCCGTTCAACGATGGCGCGGAATTTGGCGAGCGCTGGCACCTGACGCGCGAAGGCGGCCACTCGCATCGCCGCATCGTCCATGTCGATGACGCGACCGGCCACGCGGTGCAGGTGGCGCTGCTCGCCGCGGCGCGCGCCAACCCCAATATCACGCTGATGGAGGATATGGTCGCCATCGACCTCATCACCTCCCGCCATGGCGAGCAATATTCCGGCGATGGCCATGTGTGGGGCGTTTATGCGCTCAACAAGCGGGAGGGGCGGGTCGATGCCTTCGTCGCCCGCGCGACGATCCTCGCGTCGGGCGGGGCGGGGCGCACCTACCTGTTCTCGACCGCGCCGCGCGGCGCGACAGGGGACGGCATCGCCATGGCCTGGCGCGCGGGGTGCCGCGTCTCCAATATGGAGATGATGCAGTTCCACCCGACCTGCCTCTACAATCTGGAGGTCAAGAATTTCCTCATCACCGAGGCGATGCGGGGCGAAGGCGGTCTGCTCAAGTTGCCGCCCGGCGTGCCCGGTGGCGGCGAGCGTTTTATGGACCGGTTTGACGAGCGCGGCGAGCTGGCCCCGCGTGACGTGGTCGCCCGCGCCATCGACCATGAGATCAAGCGGCTCGGCCTCGATTATGTCCATCTCGATATCAGTCACAAGCCGGCCGCGTTCATCAAGGAGCATTTCCCGACCATCTACGCGCGGCTGCTCGATCTTGGCATCGACATCACGCGCGCGCCGATCCCGGTCGTGCCGGCGCAGCATTATACCTGCGGCGGCGTGGTGATCGACCTTGAGGGGCGGACCGATCTGCCCGGCCTCTATGCGGCGGGCGAGGTGACGGAGAGCGGTCTGCACGGCGCCAATCGCCTCGCCTCCAACTCGCTGCTCGAATGTTTCGTGTTCGGCGAGGCGGCGGCCAACCATATTCGCGCCCATTGGGATGCGCTGCCCGTTCCGCCGCCCATCCGGCCGTGGGACGAAAGCCGCGTGACCGATAGCGACGAGGAGGTGATCGTCCACCATAACTGGAAGGAGATTCGCCGCTTCATGTGGGATTATGTCGGCATCGTCCGCACCACCAAGCGGCTGGAGCGCGCGCAGCACCGCGCCGACCTGCTCCAGCGGGAGGTGGACGATTATTATGGCAATTTCCGCGTGACGGCCGACCTCATCGAACTGCGCAATCTGCTGGAGGTCGCCCGGCTCATCATCCGCTCGGCGCTCCACCGCAAGGAGAGTCGCGGCCTGCATTACACCCTCGATTATCTGGAGATGCTGCCGGAGGCGCGCGACACGGTGCTGGTCCCGTGAGAGCGGGTTCCCGCTGAAAGACTCGGTTGATCGCAATTCCGATTCGGCACGTCGCATCCACCTTGAACCTGTTCGGGCCATGTTAAGCATCGGGCGGTGAGAGTATCGCTATGAATGACAAGGGGAAACAGGTGCAGCGGAGGCGGCGGTTCCTATCCTGGCCAGCGGGGGTCGCCCTCATGGTCCTTGCCGGGGCATGCACGGCCATCCCGTCTGCGACGCCCATGCGCGTTGCCGCCGCGCCGCCCGTCTCCGTGTGGCCAGCCACGGCCCCGGCCCCGGCGCCGCGGCCTGCCGCCGTGCAGCCGGCACCGCGCGACCGGCCCCCTGCGGAGCTGGTTTCCGCCATCCAGGCGCTGGGCCGCAATTTCGATGGGTCGGTGGGCATCGCGGTGGAGCGCGTGGATGCCGGCTGGACCGTGGCGCACAATGGCAACAAGCTCTTCCCCCAGCAAAGCGTCTCCAAGCTGTGGGTGGCGATGACGATGCTCGATGCTGTCGATCGCGGCAAGGTCACGCTCGATCGGCAGGTGATGATCCGGCCCGCGGACCTCACGCTGTTCCATCAGCCGATCGCGGCGATGGTCAAGGGCGCGGGCTACCAGACCACGCTGCGCGACCTGTTCCACCGCGCGATGACGCAGAGCGACAACACCGCCAATGATTCGGTTCTGCGCACGGTCGGTGGGCCGGAGGCGGTGCGCAGCTATCTCGCGCGGCGCTTCATCGGGCCGGACTCCATCCGCTTCGGCCCCGGCGAGCGCCTGTTGCAGAGCCGGACGGCCGGCCTCACCTGGTCGCAGGAAATGTCGCAGGGCCGGCGTTTCTACACGGCGCGCGCCAATCTGCCGCGCTCGGTGCGCGAGAAGGCGCTGGATAGCTATCTCGCCGATCCTATCGACGGCGCGGCACCGCTGGCTATCGTCCATGCACTCGCCAAGCTCAAGAAGGGCGACATGCTGTCCCCAAGCTCCACGGCGCTGCTGCTCTCGACCATGGGCGAGGCCCGGACCGGCCCGCAGCGCGTGAAGGGCGGCGTGCCCGCCGGCTGGACCTATATGCACAAGACAGGCACCGGCCAGGACCTCGCGCCGCGCTCGACCGGCTATAACGACGTTGGCATCATGACCGCGCCCGACGGCACGAGCTATGCGGTGGCGGTGATGATCGGCGAAACCAGCCTCTCGATTCCCGAGCGGTGGAAGCTGATGCAATCGGTCTCGCGCACGGTGGCGGCGCTGCACCGGGGCTGAGCCGGGAGGACTTCGCTCGTTCGGCCGGCGCGGGCCGGGGAGCGCACCTCGCTTCACGCACGGGCCGGTTGACCCCCGATTGCCCGATGCCTTATCCGCCCGGTGATGGCGTCGACTGTTTCCTTGCCCGATGGGGCGCGTGTCGGCCTGGTTGCGATCGGTCGCAACGAGGGCGAGCGGCTGAAGCGCTGCTTGCGCAGCGTGCCGGGCGGCTGTCCGGTCGTCTATGTCGATTCCGGTTCGACCGACGGCAGCGTCGCATTTGCCCGCAGTCTGGATATGACGGTGGAAATGCTGGCCGCTCCCAACGGCTTTACCGCCGCGCTGGCCCGCAATGCCGGTTGGCGCCGGCTGCTGGAAGCGCACCCCGATCTTGCCTTCGTGCAGTTCGTCGATGGCGATTGCGAGCTTGATCCGGCGTGGCTGCCGCGCGCGCTGGCCGAGATCGAGAGCGATGCCGGGCTGTGCGCCGTGTTCGGCCGCCGCCGCGAGCGGTTCCCGCAGGCAACTCTCTACAATGCGCTCTGCGATGACGAGTGGAATGTGCCGGTCGGCTATGCTCGCGCATGCGGCGGCGATGTCCTGTTCCGCGTCGCAGCGCTGCGCCAGGCGAACGGCTATACGGAAGAGCTCATCGCCGGCGAGGAGCCGGACCTTTGCCTGCGCCTCGGCCGTGAGGGGTGGAAGGTCCGCCGGATCGACGCGGAGATGACGCGGCACGATGCGGATATCAGGACATTCCGCCAGAACTGGCTGCGCTTCCGCCGGTCGGGCCATGCCTATGCGGAGCATGTGGCCCGGCACGGTGACGGCGCGTTTCCCGATTACCGCCGGCAACTGCGCAGCATCTTTCTGTGGGCGTTGGCCATCCCGATGGTCATTCTGGGCGCCGCGCTGGCAGCGCTCGTCACGGGATGGGCGGGCCTGTGGCTGGTCGCCGCGCTGGGGCTGCTCGCCTATCCGGCGCAGGTGGTTCGCCTCGCGCGGCGCAAAGAGCGGATGGGTGCTGATCGGCGGTTCGCGGTCTTCTACGGCCTCTGGATGGTGATCGGCAAATTTGCCCAGTTCGGCGGCGCGGTGCGCTTTCACCGGCGTCGGCGGCAAGGCGGCAAGAACCGGATTATCGAATATAAATGATCGGAAGCGCGCCGGCCGGGGCTGCAAATGGGTGGGTTTGAAATATCTTTTTCATGATGCCGATGCCACAAGGCTCGCGACGGCAAATGGGGTTGCAGCGCTCTGACATGACACGCATTTCGGTCATCATCGTCAACTACGGCACGGCCGGTCTGGCCGGCGAGGCGGTGGAAACCATTCTGGCGCGCGATCATGGCGGCCGGACGGTCGACATTCATCTGGTCGATAATGGCTCACCCGGCGATGATGCCGCCATATTGCGCCGCGCTCATGCCGAGCGGGACTGGGGCGACCGTGTGACGCTCCATCTGGAGCGCGAGAATCACGGCTTCGGCCGGGGCAATAATGTGGTGTTGACCGCGTTGGCTGGCGCGTCCGCACAGCCCGATTACGTCTTCTTCCTCAATCCGGACGCGCGCCTCGTCAATGAGGCTGTCGCCGTGCTGGCGACCTTTCTTGATGAGAATCCCGGCACCGTCGCGGCGGGCGCGGCGGTGCTGCGGCCGGATGGAACGCGCGTATCGGCTGCCTTTCGTTTCCCCGGCCCGATGAGCGAATTCATCGGCATGGCGAGCTTCGGCCTGTTCAATCGCCTGTTTCCCGGCCGGGAGGTGGCCCTGCCGCCGGAGACGGAGCGGCGGCCGGTCGACTGGGTGAGCGGCGCGGCGTTCATGGTGCGCTTCCCAGCCTTGCTGGAGGCGGGTTTTTTCGATCCCGATTTCTTCCTCTATTTCGAGGAGGCGGAGTTGATGTGGCGACTGCATGGCACTGGCCAGTCCGTCTGGTATGTGCCCGAGGCGAAGGTCGAGCATGTGGCCGGCGCGGCGACTGGCATGCGCGGCGGCAAGCATGTGAGCCGCGCCAAGCCCGGCTACTGGTATGATAGCTGGCGGCTCTATCATGTGAAGACGCGCGGTGTCGGCGCGGCGCGGATGGCGGCGACGCTCAGCCTTGTGGGCGCGGCGATCAACCTCCCGCTCTCGGCGGTGCGCCGCAAGCCGTCCAACGTGCCGGCGCGTTTCTTCCGCGATTTTGGTCGCAATGTGCTGAAGCCGCTGTTTCTGGGCGATCCGCTGCTGGCGCGGCCCGACGGACGGACGGTCAAGGCGGCCGCCCGATGAGCGCCGACATGCCCCCGCCGCCAGCCCGGCCATCGGCGCCAGCGCTGCCGCGCGGCGATGTCAACGCCAACCCCAAGGACATTGGTTTCTGGAGCCTCGTCGCCGAGGATCTGCGCACGCATGACGGCGACTGGCTGGCGCAGGGCTTCTGGACCCTGTTCTGGCATCGGTTCGGCAACTGGCGGATGGCCGTGCGGCCCCGGCTGCTGCGGGTGCCGTTCACGCTCGTCTATCGCGTCATGTTCAAGATGTGCGAGTGGGTCTGCGGCATGAAGCTCTCTTATAATGTGCCGGTGGGCCGCCGGGTGCGGATCGACCATTTCGGCGGCATCATCATCGGCGCGCGCTCGGTCGGCTCGGATGTGATCATCCGCCAGAATGTGACGATCGGCATCGCTGATCCCGCCGATCGCAATGCCAAGCCGACGATTGGCGACGGCGTCCATATCGGGGCCGGGGCGGTGATCGTGGGAGATATCACGATCGGCGCGGGCGCGGTGATCGGCGCCAATGCGGTGGTGACGAAGGACGTGCCGCCCGGCGCGCTGGCGGTGGGCGTGCCCGCCGTGGTGAAGATCCGCACCCAATAGCCCGCTTCCGCAGGGCGCTGCGTCGCTCCGTTGATTCGTTCCCCCTTCGCCGCTATAGGGGCGGCGTTGAAGGATGGCGGCCTTTCAAGGGCCGCCTTTTTCCGTTTGGGTTGCCCCCATCCGGGCCGCCCGCTGGCCAGAAAGGAAAAGGCTCATGTCGATCACGCCGCTCATGCCCGTCTATCCCCGGTGCGATGTGCGTCCCGTGCGCGGCGAGGGTTGCTATCTGATCGGCGAGCGAGGCGAGCGTTATCTGGATTTCGCCAGCGGCATCGCGGTCAACGCGCTCGGCCACGGCCACCCGCATCTGGTGAAGGCGATTGCCGAGCAGGCGGCGACGCTGATGCACGTCTCCAACCTCTACGGCTCGCCGCAGGGGGAGGCGTTCGCGCAGCGCATCGTCGACAACAGCTTCGCCTACACGGTGTTCTTCACCAATTCGGGCGCCGAGGCGGTCGAATGCGCGATCAAGACGGCGCGGCGCTACCACTTCGCCAACGGCAATCCGCAGCGTCACAAGCTGATTACCTTCAAGAACGCGTTCCACGGCCGCACGCTCGGCACGATCAGCGCGACCAACCAGCCCAAGATGCGCGATGGTTTCGAGCCGCTGCTGCCCGGTTTCGACTATGCGACCTTCAACGATCTGGAGGGCGCGCTGGCGAAGATAGACGATGAGACCGCCGGTTTCCTCGTCGAGACGGTGCAGGGCGAGGGCGGGCTGACCGCCGGCGATCCCGCGTTCATCAAGGGCCTGCGCGCGGCCTGTGACGAGCACGGCCTGCTGCTGCTGCTGGACGAGGTGCAGTGCGGCTACGGGCGCACCGGCAAGTTCTTCGCGCACGAGCATTACGGTATCCAGCCGGATATCATGGCGGTCGCCAAGGGCATTGGCGGCGGCTTCCCGCTCGGCGCCTGCCTCGCCACCGAGGAGGCGGCGAAGGGCATGGTGTTCGGCACCCATGGCTCGACCTATGGCGGCAATCCGCTGGCCATGGCGGCGGGCATGGCGGTGCTCGACGTGATGCTGGAGCCGGGCTTCTTCGACGAGGTGGCGCAGCGCGGCGAGCGGCTGCGCGGCGCGCTGGAGCAGCTCATCCCCAATCATGACGATGTGTTCGAGAGCGTGCGCGGGCTTGGCCTGATGCTCGGCCTCAAGCTCAAGCCGGCGGTGGAGGCGCGCGCCTTCGTGGCGCATCTGCGCGATCATCACGGCCTGCTCACCGTCTCGGCGGGCGAGAATGTCGTGCGCATCCTGCCGCCGCTGGTGATCGAGGAGAGCCACATCGCCGAGGCGATCGAGAAGCTCTCGGCCGGTGCCGCCAGCTTCAAGGCGTCCGAAACGGCGGCGTAACACAAACGCGTGAAGCCTGCCTTCGCCGGAATATTTGGAAAGTCCAGAATGATGACGAGACATTTCCTCAACCTGTCCGATGCCGGCGGCGATGCCATCGCCGCGATGATCGCGGATGCGATCGACCGCAAGGCCGCGCGCATGGCCGCGGCCCTGCCCAAAGGCGCGCCCGACAAGGATGCGCCTTTGGCCGGGCGCACGCTCGCCATGATCTTCGAGAAGAACTCGACCCGCACCCGCGTCTCGTTCGACATGGCGATCCGCCAGCTTGGCGGCACCTCCATGGTGATGGACGCCGGCTCGATGCAGATCGGCCGGGGTGAAACCGTCGCCGATACCGCGCGGGTGCTGAGCCGCATGGTGGATGCGATCATGATCCGCACGGACGATCACGCCAAGATCGAGGAGATGGCGGCGCATGCCAGCGTGCCGGTCATCAACGGCCTCACCGATCTCTCGCACCCGTGCCAGATCGTCGCGGACCTGCTCACCGTCATCGAGCATGGGCTGGCGCTGCCCGGCAGCCAGTGGGCGTGGCTGGGCGACGGCAATAATGTGCTGCACTCGATTGTCGAGGCGGCGGGGCTGTTCAAGTTCGATGTGCGCATGGGCGTGCCGGAAGGCTATGATCCCGATCCGCGCTTTGCGGCCGAGGCGCAGGCGCGCGGCGCAACCGTCTCGCTCAACCGGGATGCCGGGGCCGCCGTGGCGGGCGCCGATGTCGTCGTCACCGATACCTGGATCTCGATGGGCCAGGCCGGCGGCGAGGCCAAGCTGGAGGCGATGATGCCCTATCAGGTGACGCCGGCGCTGATGGCGCAGGCGAAGGCCGATGCGCGCTTCCTCCATTGCCTGCCCGCCCATCGCGGCGAGGAGGTGACGGCGGAGGTGATCGACGGGCCGCGGTCGCTCATCTGGGATGAGGCGGAGAACCGCCTGCACGCGCAGAAATCCATCCTGCTCTGGGCGTTCGGCCTGCTGGGCTGACCGGGGCCGGGCCGGCCGGCGCCTTGTCGGCCCACGGGCAGCGCTTATCTGGGGTGGTGTCGGGCGACCCCCAGCCCTTCCGCACGCAAGGACGATCCATGGCCACTCTCGCGCGTTCCTTCAGCGATGAAGCGTTCGGTTTCACCATTCCCTCCCGCCATGCGCGCGGGCGGGTCACGCGCATCGGCACGGCGCTTGACGATGTGCTCTCCGCCCATGCCTATCCGCCCGTGATCGAGAAGCTGGTTGCCGAGGCGCTGGTGCTCGCCAGCCTGCTCGGTGCGATGCTGAAGGATGATGAGGGCCAGCTTACCTTGCAGGCGCAGACGGAGAATGGCGTCGTCTCCCTGCTCGTCGCCGATTACAAGGCGGGCGCGGTGCGCGGCTATGCGCAATATGATGCGGACCGGCTCGCCGAGTTGGGCGAGGCGCCCACGCTGTTCGGCCTGTTCGGCAAGGGCTATCTCGCCATCACCTTCGATCAGGCGGTCACGGGCGAGCGCTATCAGGGCATTGTGCCGCTGGAGGGTGACGGGCTTGGCGCGGCGGCCGAACATTATTTCGCCCAGTCGGAGCAGATCCCCAGCCTCGTGCACATCGCCGTCCGGCACGATGCCGGGCAGGGCTGCATCGGCGCCGGGCTGCTGCTCCAGCATCTGCCCGAGGGCGAGGTGGGGCGCGAGCGCCTGCATGTGCGCCATGACCATCCTGATTGGGAGCATGTCGCGATTCTCGCCCATACGCTGACCGATGGCGAACTGACCGATCCCGCGCTGCCGCTGACCGATCTCCTCTGGCGCCTGTTCAACGAGGAGGAGGAGATTCGCGTGTTCAACCCGGTCGCGATCAGCAAGGGGTGCCGGTGCGACATGGGGCATATCCGCTCCGTCCTCGGCCGGTTCGGGCCGGAGGAGCGCGGCGAGATGGCGGATGAGCGCGGCATCGTCGCGGTGGACTGCGCCTTCTGCTCCCGCATCTTCGAGGTTCCGCTTGCCGATCTCCCCCACGCCGGTTGACCGCACGCCGCCTGCCGCCGCTGGGTTGGGAGGCGGCGCGATGAGTCGTGCTTTTTTATCGCCATAATTCCATTCTATGCGCGGCGGCACAGGGCGCCCACGGCGCCGCAATGGAGGCAGGTGACACGCATGGGCAGGGGGCTGCTTTGGTCTGAAATGGTGCTGGTCCTGGCCGCGCCGGCGGCTGCCCGCGCGGCGGCGCCGAGCGGCTATGACGCGCTGAACGCGCTGGAGTCGGGCGCGTGGGAGCTTGTCGAGCGGGGCGCTCCCGGCCCGGCCCGGCGCGTCTGCCTGGGCGATCCGGTGCAACTGCTCCAGCCTCGCCACCCCGATCGCCAGTGCAAGCGCTTCGGTCTTGCAAGCAGCGCGCGGCGGGTGACGATCACCTATGATTGCGGCCAGGCGGGGCAGGGCCGCACCGTGCTGCGCGTGGAGACGGGGCGGTTGATCCAGATCGACACGCAGGGCGTGGCGGATGGCGCGCCCTTCGCCATGATGATCGAGGGGCGGCGGACCGGCGCCTGTGAGGCCATGGCGGCGCGGCGCTGAGAGCCTCTCTTGCCCGTGCGGGGGGCGGGTCGCAGGCATGGCGTTCCATCCTTCCCGTGGCGCCGGCGCGCGAATTGCGCTAGCGGGCGGCCATGACATCCCAACAGCCCATTGCCGTCGCCCTCATCTCGGGTGGCCTCGATTCCATGGTCGCCGCCGGCCTCGCGCGTGAGGCGGGGTTCCGGCTGGCCGCCCTCACCATTGATTACAACCAGCGCCATCGCATCGAGCTGGAGGCCGCGCGGCGGGTCGCGGCCGCGCTTGAGGTGGAGCGCCACATCGTGCTGCCGCTCGACCTCTCCCTGTTCGGCGGCTCGGCGCTCACCGCCGATATCGCCGTGCCCAAGGATGGCGTGCAGGCAGGCGATATCCCGATCACCTATGTTCCGGCGCGCAACACCATCTTCCTCTCGCTCACGCTGGGGCTGGCCGAAGTGGTCGGCGCGCGGCACATCTTCATCGGCGTCAACGCGCTCGATTATTCGGGCTATCCCGATTGCCGGGCGGAGTTCATCGCGGCGTTCGAGGCGATGGCGGCACTGGCGACGCGCGATGGCGTGGAGGGGCGCGCGGTGCGCATCGAGACGCCGCTGCAACATATGACCAAGGCGGATATCGCGCGGGAGGCGGACCGGCTCGGGCTGGATGCAGGCATGAGCTGGTCCTGCTACGATCCCACGCCGGAGGGGCTGCATTGCGGCCTGTGCGATAGCTGCCGCCTGCGCGCGAAGGGCTATATCGAGGCGGGCCTGCCCGATCCCACGCATTACGCCGCGCATCCCTGATCCCATGCCATGAGCTATGCGGTCAAAGAGATGTTCCTCACCTTGCAGGGCGAGGGGATGCAGGCCGGGCGGCGCGCGGTGTTCCTGCGCTTTGCCGGCTGCAACCTGTGGACCGGCCGCGAGGCGGATCGGGACAAGGCCGTCTGCCGCTTCTGCGATACCGATTTTGTCGGCACCGATGGGGAGAATGGCGGCCGCTTCGCCACGGCGGAGGCGTTGGCGGACGCCGCCGCCCGACTCTGGGGAGATGAGGCGGGGCCGCGCTTCGTCGTCGTGACGGGCGGTGAGCCGATGCTGCAACTCGACCGGGTCGCCGTTGATGCGCTGCACGCCGCCGGCTTCGAGATTGCGGTGGAGAGCAACGGCACCTTGCCGGCCACGCCGGGCATCGACTGGCTGTGCATCAGCCCCAAGGCGGGGAGCGAGGTGGTCCAGCGCGCCGGTGACGAACTCAAGCTGGTCTGGCCACAGGAGGGCATCGACCCGGCCGCGCTGCTGGCGTGGGACTTCGCGCATTTCCTCGTGCAGCCGATGGATTGCGGCGAGGCGGGCGCCAATGCGGCCTCGCGCGCGGCGGCGATCGATCTGGTCCTGCGGGAGAGCCGCTGGCGCCTGACCCTCCAGACGCACAAGCTGCTCGACCTCAAATAGCGCCCCGCGCGGGGCAGGGGCCATCGCACGAGCCGCGATGGGGTGGGCGCGTTGCGCGCTCAGATGCGCCTTATTCTGCGGGGACCGTTTCCGCGTCCGGGGCGTCTTCCTCGCTCGCGTTGGTCTGCGCCCTGGGGCGGCTGGCGGTGCTGGCGCCGCTGTTGCTGACGGCGCCGACGCCATCGGCCTTGACCGCGTCGAGGTCGGTCATCGAATCGTTCACCGTGCCGTCGACGACGTCCATGTCGCGCATCTCGACGGTGTTGCCGGCGGTCTGGCTATCGTTGCCGCCACCACAACCGGCGAGCAGGAGACAGGGAGCGAGGACTGCAAGCGGCAGGGCCATCGTCATGCGGCGAAGGGCGGGGCGGGGCATCTTTTCTCTCCTGTTGCGCGACCGCTGGCCTCCATGGCGCGACCCGGTGGGCTGACCGCGAAAGGCGGACCTTAGTGACGTCATGGCGACGCCTCAAGACTTTGTGGGCCTCAAGGCTTTGTAGCGCCCTCGACCGGCGGCGTACCGATCATCGCCAGCAAGGCCGGTGCATGCGCGGCCAGCGCGGCGTCCATCGTCGCCATCTGCGCGGATTTGCCCAGCGCGGCGAGGCTGGTGACGCCGAATGCGCGGATGCCGCACGGCACGATGCCGTCATAATGGGCGAGGTCCGGCGCGACGTTGATCGCCACGCCATGCAGCGTCACCCATTTGCGCACGCGCACGCCGATGGCGGCGATCTTCGCCTCCGCCCCATCGGCCCCATGCGTCCAGACGCCGATGCGGCCCTCCGCCGTCCACGCCGGCACGCCGCAATCGGCCAGCGCCGCGATCACCCAATGTTCGATCGCCTGCACGAACAGCCGGACGTCGCGCCCGCGCCGGGCGAGGTCGATGTTGAGATAGGCGATGCGCTGGCCGGGGCCGTGATAGGTATATTGCCCGCCGCGCCCCGTCTCATGCACGGGGAAGCGCGGCATGATGAGGTCACTCGCCACGGCGCTGGTGCCGGCGGTGTAGAGCGGCGGATGCTCGATCAGCCAGATGCGCTCGCGCGCCGTGCCGGCCGCGATGGCCTCCGCCCGCTGCGTCATGTCCGCGACTCCGGCCGCATAATCGAGCAGGCCCGGCTCGATCCGCCACTCGACATCGCCCAGTGCCGGCTCAAGTTCCGACGGCGGCGCGCCCGCTTGCCCTGTCGTCATGCTGTGCATCGTGGCGCTGACATGTGGGGCGCGGTGAAATTTGGCAAGGGGCGGATGCGGGCGCTGGCCCTCACCGGATTAATTCCCTATCGAGCGGCCGAAAGGGATGCAGCGCGCGTGAACAAGATCGACCTCAATCTCGTCTGGGACGATGCCAGGGCCATGGGCCGCGCCAATCGCGATCTGCTGACGGCGATCGCAGGCATGTTCCTGCTGCTCCCCAGCATCGTCGCCGGGCAGTTCAGCCGCCTGCCGCCTCCGCTCGAAAGCGGTGCGGAGCCGGCGGCGGCCTTTGCCCGGCTGATGGATTATGCCGCGCTCAACTGGCCGGTGCTGCTGCTCCACAGCATCGTCACGGCGTTCGGCATGCTGGCGATGCTCTCGCTGCTGCTGCGCCGCGAGCACCTGACGGTCGGCCAGTCGCTCCACGCGGCGCTGCTGATGCTGCCGGCTTATGTGCTTGCCGTCGCCCTCCAGCGCTTCGGCATCATGTGCGGCATGACCTTGTTCTTCCTGCCCGGTTTCTACCTGATCGGCCGTCTGGCGCTGATCGCGCCGGTAGCGGCGGCCGAGCGGCCGGGCAATCCGCTCACCATCCTGCGCCGCAGCGCGGAGCTGACGATGGGCAATGGCTGGCGCATCTTCCTGATGCTGGCGATGGTGTTCATCGCCGCCACGGCCGTCGGCCTCGCCGTGACATCGGTGGTCGGCGTGAGCAGCGCCCTGCTGCTGCCCAAGGATGTGGCGGCGTTGCTGGTCGCCATCGCCTCCGGGCTGGTGGAGGCGGGGATCGGCGTGGCCATCATGCTCATTACCGCCGCGCTCTACCGCGTGGCCATGGCCCCGGCAGCGCGGCGGCGCGGCTAGCGCCCCCAGCTCGACTGCGCTGTACTCCTGCGACGCTGCGCGGCCTATGCGCCGCTCACGCCCAGGTCACGCGCGGCGGCAGGCTCATCAATATGGCGTCGATATTGCCGCCGGTCTTGAGGCCGAACAGCGTGCCGCGGTCATAGACGAGGTTGAACTCGGCGTAGCGCCCGCGCCAATCGAGCAGGGCGGCTTCCTCCTGCGGTGTCCACGCCAGCCCCATGCGCCGCCGCACGAGGCGCGGGAATATCTCCAGAAACGCCTCGCCCACCGCGCGGGTGAAGGCGAAATTGGCGTCGAAATCCCCTTCGAGATGATCGTAGAAGATGCCGCCGACGCCGCGATGCACCTGCCGGTGGGGGATATAGAAATAATCATCCGCCCACGCCTTGAAGCGCGGATAATGCGCCGGGTCGTGCGCGTCGCAGGCGGCCTTGAGGGCGGCATGGAAATCGGCCGTATCCTCGGCATAGGGCATGGCCGGGTTGAGGTCCGCCCCGCCGCCGAACCAGCGTTTTGTGGTGACGAGGAAGCGGGTGTTCATATGCACGGCCGGCACATGCGGGTTGGTCATATGCGCGACCAGGCTGATGCCGGTGGCGAAGAAGCCGGGATTCTCCTCGGCCCCATGGATCGTTCTGGCGAACTCGGGTGAGAAGGTGCCGCCCACGGTCGAGACGTTGACGCCGACCTTCTCGAACACCTTGCCCTTCATCACGCCGCGCACGCCGCCGCCACCGCCGCCTTCCTCCATCGGGCCGGTCCTGGCGCCGTTGCTCTCGCGCCACCAGCCGAGATAGTCGAACGTCGCGTCGCTGCCCGCCTCGTGCTCGATCGCCTCGAACGCCGCGCAGATCCGGTCCCGGAGGCTTTCGAACCATGCGCGTGCGGCCGTCTGTTGTTCGTCCAGCATTGGTCTTTCCGTCATAGTCGTTTCGGATGATCGTCCCTAGTCCCGCCCGCCGGGCTGTGGCCTTGACGTGAATCAATGGTGGGCCTGCCGCGTTCAGGCCGGGAACAGGTCCGTCTGCCGCAGGGCCTCGCCGAGCGCGATGCCAGTTGCGACCGCCAGGTTCAAGGAGCGAAAGCCCGCCGCCATCGGAATCCGCACCCGCACGTCCGCGCGCGCATGCAGGTCCGGCGGCAGGCCCGCGCTCTCCCGGCCCATGAGCAGAATGTCCTCCGGCCGGAAGCGCGCCTGGGTGAGTCGGGTGTCGCCGCTGCTGGTCAGCGCCACGAGTCTGGCCTCCCCATGCAGTCGCGCGGCCACGAAGGCCGGCCAATCGGCGTGGCGCGTCACGTCGACCTGTCCGCCATAATCCATCGCGGCGCGCTGGAGCTGCCGGTCCGAGGCGGGGAAGCCGCAGGGCAGGATGATGTCGACCGGAATCCGCCAGCACGCCGCGAGCCGCAGGATCGTGCCGACATTGCCCGCAATATCGGGCTGATGGAGAGCGATGCGCATATTTGCCCCCTAGCCGCAAAGCCGCCTTCGTCACAGTCCTGCCGCTCCGCGGAAAAAAGCTGTGGGCGATGGGAAATTGAAGGTTGGCAAATCGCGGGCAAGGGCGCTATCAGGCGCCCGAACGCGCCAAGGGGTTCCTGGCGCGCGGTCGTCTATTGCCCCCAACCGGGCGGTCTGCCTCCCTGACAAGGCATGGGAAGCGGGCATCGGGTCCGGCGGGGCAGGCAGCGGCGACTGATCCGCGGTTCATGCCCGGCGTATCCACGCGGTCGCCAATCGTCGGGCAAAGGGAGGCAAGTGAGAACACATGGCCACTGAAGTGCAAGGAACGGACGCTGTCGTGGGTGAAGGCGAGGGCGTGCGCCGCCGCGACTTCATCAATATCGCGGCCGTGAGTTTCGCGGGCGTCGGCGGTGTCGCCGTCCTCGCGCCCCTCATCAACCAGATGAACCCCAGCGCCGACGTGCTGGCGCAGGCCACCACCGAGGTCGACCTCTCGGCGATCGAGGAAGGGCAGGCCATCAAGGCGGTGTTCCGCTCCCAGCCGCTTTTCGTGCGGCATCTCACCGCGAAGGAGATCGCCGAGGCGGACGCGGTCGATCCCGCCACGCTGCGCGACCCGCAGACGCTGGAAGATCGCACGGTTGACGGCAAGAAGCAGTGGCTCATCACCATGGGCGTCTGCACGCACCTCGGCTGTGTGCCCCTTGGCGCCGGCGAGGGTGAGAATCGCGGCGAGTTCGGCGGCTATTTCTGCCCCTGCCACGGTTCGTCCTACGATACGGCGGCGCGCATCCGCAAAGGACCCGCGCCGAAGAACCTCGTGGTTCCGCCGTATACATATACTTCCGACACCGCCGTTCTCGTAGGCTGAGGATAAAGATAATGAGCTTTCCCTGGGCTGAGCATTACACTCCCAAAAATCCCGTGATGAAGTGGGTCGACGAGCGTCTGCCGCTCCCCCGCCTCGTCTATAATGCGGTTGGCGCCGGCTATCCGGTGCCGCGCAACCTCAACTATTTCTGGAACTTCGGTGTCCTCGCTGGCGTGGCGCTGACCATCCAGCTCGTCACCGGCATCATCCTGGCCATGCATTATGCGGCCAATGCCGGTGTCGCCTTCGACTCGGTCGAGCACATCATGCGGGATGTGAACTCGGGCTGGCTGCTGCGCTATGCGCACGCCAACGGCGCGAGCTTCTTCTTCATCGTCGTCTATCTCCACATCTTCCGCGGCCTGTTCTTCGGGTCCTACAAGGCGCCGCGCGAGATGGTGTGGCTGCTGGGCGTGGTCATCTTCCTGCTCATGATGGCGACCGCCTTCATGGGTTATGTGCTGCCCTGGGGGCAGATGAGCTTCTGGGGCGCGCAGGTCATCACCGGCCTGTTTTCGGCGATCCCGGTGATCGGCGAGCCGATCCACACCTGGCTGCTCGGCGGTTTCGCGCCCGGCAACGCCTCGCTCAACCGCTTCTTCTCGCTGCACTATCTGCTGCCGTTCGTGATCGCGGGCGTCATCGTCCTGCACATCTGGTCGCTGCACATTCCCGGCTCGTCCAACCCGACCGGCGTGGAAGTGAAGGGGCCGCAGGATACGGTGCCGTTCCACCCTTATTATACCGCAAAGGACGGGTTCGGCCTCGGCATCTTCCTCATCCTCTTCGCGCTGGTGCTGTTCTTCGCGCCCAACTCCATGGGGCACCCGGACAACTACATCGCGGCCAATCCGCTCTCGACGCCGGCGCACATCGTGCCTGAATGGTATTTCTGGCCGTTCTACGCGATCCTGCGCGCCTTCACGATGGATCTCACCATTCCGTTCACCGGCCTCGTGATCATCCCGGCGAAGCTGCTCGGCGTGCTGGCGATGTTCGCCTCCATCCTGCTGCTGTTCTTCCTGTCGTGGATCGACACCTCGCCGGTTCGCTCGGGCAAGTATCGGCCGCTGTTCAAGAAGTTCTTCGTGCTGCTGGTGATCGACGTGCTGGTCCTTGGCTATTGCGGCGGTGCGCCGGCCGAGGAGCCTTATGTGATGATCAGCCAGCTCGCGGCGGCTTATTATTTCGCGCACTTCCTGATCATCCTGCCGATCATCGCCTCGATCGAGCGGCCCGATCCGCTGCCCGGCTCGATCACCGAGGCCGTGCTCGCGAAGTCCAAGAACAAGAATGATGCAGTCGATGCGGCTCCCGCCGCCGCGGCCGCTGAATAAGGGGGCATAGCAATGGTTCGTTTCCTCGGCGGCCTCGTCGGCCTGTTCTTTGCAGGCATGCTGCTCCTGAGCTTCATCTGGGGCGCCGTCAGCTATGTCAGCGATCCGCCGGCCGCCACGGCCGAGCATGAGTTCCATCTGCATCCCAGGCAGATCGCATGGAGCTTCAACGGTCCGCTCGGCAAATATGACAACGCGCAGCTCCAGCGCGGCTTCCAGGTCTATTCGGAAGTCTGCTCGGCCTGCCACTCGCTCCATCAGGTGTCGTTCCGCAGCCTGGCCGACCTCGGCTACAACGAGGCGGAGATCAAGGCGATCGCCAAGGCCCGCCAGGTGCCCGCTGTCGATCCCAACACGGGTGAGGCGACTACGCGTGAAGGCGTCCCGTCGGACAAGTTCCCGCTGGTCTATCCCAATGACGTGGCTGCGGCCGCCGCCAACAACAATGCGATTCCGCCAGACCTTTCGCTGATGGCGAAGGCGCGGCACGACGGCGCGAACTACATCCATTCGCTACTGACGGGCTTCAGCGAGCAGCCGGCCGAGTTGCTCCGCAAATTCCCGGATGCCAAGACGCCGGAGGGGCTGCACTACAACCCCTATTTCGCCAACCTCAACCTCGCCATGGCGCCGCCGCTCACGGCAGAGGGGCAGGTGACCTACGGTGAGGGGCAGCCCAAGCCGACGGTGGACCAGATGGCGCAGGACGTTTCCGCATTCCTGATGTGGACGGCCGAGCCGAAGATGGAGGCCCGCAAGAGCACCGGCATCGGCGTGCTCATCTTCCTGATCTTCGGAACGGTGCTGGCCTATCTGTCCTATCAGAACATCTGGGCCGGCAAGGAGCATTGAGCTGAGCCGTCTCAAGTCTGGCGCGGCCAGCAAGTGATTGAAAAGGGCGGGCCATAGGGTCCGCTCTTTTTGCGTCCGCCGTGCAGATCAGCTGCGAAAATGCGGGGATGTCGTGCTGCTGCGCAGGCCAAAGGCGGGGGCGTATGAGCGGCTCGTTGCCGCCCATTTCCCTGTCCTACAGAGCACGGGACATGCCACCGTCCCCGGCAACACGGCTCTTTCTCAAACGACAGGTTGATCGGTTCTCTCGCTCACCGGACGGGATTTTTGTCGCCATAGAGGTGTAACCTTCAGAACCTTCGCAAGAATATTACGCCGTTTCAATCGACTCCCTCGATCAATCAGGCGCCCAAGCCTCGCCTGCCCCGAGGCCGACATGGCGCTGATCGAGAGCAGTCTCCAAAAGGTCGACACTGGCCCTGCCCATGCAAACGCGGAGCCTGCATCCGCTGTCTCGCCAATGCACGGCGACGCCCCGACCCATCTATCCGGCGTGCGAGCGCATCCAGATAATGAGGTGAGGGCGGCGCGGGCAGCCGCAGCGCAAGGTGGTGAATAGGCGCGCCCCGCAGCGCAGCGGACGAGAGGTTCGCATGGGACGCGCGAAATGCCGCCCTTGGCAGGCCGTCACACCGCAATGGCGATTCGCGCTAAGCCAGGATCTCCCTGGCCCACGCCTTCAACTCCGCTCCCATGGCCGCGTCGCGCGCTGCCAGGGCGAAGTTGGCTTGCGCGAAGCCGAGCTTGGAGCCGCAGTCGAACCGCTCGCCGTCAAAGGTGACGCCGTGGAACGGCTGCCGGCCGATCAGTCTGGCCATGGCGTCGGTCAGCTGCACTTCCCCGCCCGCGCCGGCCTCCTGCGTCGCGAGCAGCGCCATCACCTCGGGCTGGAGGATATAGCGGCCGGGCAGCATCAGGTTGGAGGGGGCGGTGCCCGCGGCCGGCTTTTCCACCAGCCCCTTCACCTCGGTCAGCACGCCATCGCGCGCGCCGGGGTCGATCACGCCATAATTGTGCGTCTCCGCCATCAGCACCTCAAGGGCGCAGACGAGATTGCCGCCGACCTTGTCATAGTGCGCGACCATCTGGGCGAGGCAGCCCTTGTGCCGGCCGATCAGCAACTCATCGGGCAGGATGATGGCGAACGGCTCATCCCCGATGATATCGCGGGCGCACCAGATGGCGTGGCCCAGACCGCGCGGCTCCTGCTGGCGCACGAAGATGGCGTTGCCGGGCGTCAGCCGGGTGCCTTCCAGCGCCGCCAACGACTTTCCGCGATCCGCCTGGATGCGCTCCAGCTCATAAGCCATGTCGAAATGGTCTTCGATGGCGCCCTTGTTGCGGCCGGTGACGAAGATCATCGTTTCCACGCCGGCTTCGAGCGCCTCGTCCACCGCATATTGGATGAGTGGCCGATCGACGACGGGCAGCATTTCCTTGGGCACCGCCTTGGTCGCGGGCAGAAAACGCGTGCCCAGCCCAGCGACAGGGAAGATGGCTTTGCGGATCGTCAATTCAGGCTCCCACGCTATGAATGTGTCACCAGCGGATAATGTGGCACTGCGCTATGCCGCAACTCCTTAAAAATCCCGATACCAGTGGAGGAGGCTGCGCAACCCCCCGGCAAACCGCAGCCGGGTGCATATCCGGTGAGCCGGTGCAAATGGACGATATCCGCCTCGTGGGCCGGGCCGCCGCCGGGTTGTGGCTGCCGGTTGCGGTCCCGCGCCACTCATCCGGCACTATGGCGGTGATCGTAGGTAGCGGTCTTGGCCTGCCGATCACCGCCCGACGGCGGTATAGGAAAAGCCTTCCGCCTCGACCATGTCGCGCGGATAGATGTTGCGCAGGTCGACGAGGATCGGGGTCTTGAGCAGCGTCTTGATCCGCGGCAGGTCGAGCGCGCGGAAGGCATCCCATTCGGTCACGATCACGAGGGCATCGGCGCCGTCCATCGTCTCATAGGCGCCGCTGCAATAGCTGATGTCGGGCAAGTCCTTCTTCGCCTGCTCCATCCCCTCCGGGTCATAGGCGCGCACGGTCGCGCCGGCATCCTGAAGCGTCCGCACGATGGCGATGGCCGGCGATTCGCGCATATCGTCGGTATTGGGCTTGAAGGTGAGGCCGAGCAGCGCGATCGTCTTGCCGGTCACATCGCCGCCGCACGCTTCGATCACCTTGCGGCCCATGCCGTGCTTGCGCTCATCGTTGACGGCAACCACCGTCTGGACGATCCGCTGCGGCGCGCCATATTCCTGTGCTGTCTTGAGCAGCGCCAGCGTATCCTTGGGGAAGCAGGAGCCGCCATAGCCCGGCCCGGGGTGCAGGAACTTGGCGCCGATGCGGTTGTCCAGCCCGATGCCGCGCGCGACGGCCTGCACGTCCGCGCCCACCTTTTCGCACAGATTGGCGATCTCGTTGATGAAGGTGATCTTGGTGGCGAGGAAGGCGTTGCCGGCATATTTGGTCAGCTCGGCGGCGCGGCGCGACATCTCGATGACCGGCGAGCGGCCGAGCACCAGCGGCCGATAGACCTGCCGCATCACCTCCAGCCCGCGTGGGTCTTCCCCGCCGATGACGACGCGGTCGGGCCGCTTGAAATCGTCGATCGCGGCGCCTTCACGGAGGAATTCCGGATTGGAGATAACCGCGAAATCGGCTTGCGGGTTGGTCTCGCGGATGATCCGCTCCACCTCGTCGCCCGTCCCCACCGGCACGGTCGATTTGTCGACGATCACAGTGAAGCCCTTGATGGCATGGGCGATCTCGGCTGCGGCGGCATAGACGTAGGAGAGGTCGGCATGGCCGTCCCCGCGCCGGGAGGGGGTGCCCACCGCGATGAACACAGCGTCGGCGCTGCCCACGGCCTCCACGAGATCCGTGTGGAAAGCGAGACGGCCCGCCGCGACATTCTTGGCGACGAGCTGATCGAGGCCCGGCTCGAAGATGGGGATGCGGCCCGCGCGCAAGGCGTCGATCTTGGTCTCGTCCTTGTCCACGCAGGTTACGTCATGGCCGAAATCGGCAAAGCAGGCGCCCGATACCAGGCCCACATAGCCCGAGCCGATCATGGTGATTTTCACGCTGTGAGTTCCTTCTGGCTATGGCCGCGCGATACGATGCCAGCCTTCCGGCAGCGTGGTGCCTGCCGGCATCGTGATATGCGGTTTCGCGCTCCCCTATTTGAAATTGGGTTTGAGCACCAGCCAGACATAGACCACCACGCCGATGAGCAGTGCCACACCGACGACGTGCATCAATATGCTGTCATGCTCGATCGCGTAATTGCCAGCCTGATTGGCAATTGCGCAGCCCAAGGCGGGCGGCAGATAGTCGATCATCCGATCGGACGGATTTTCCATGGAGGAGCGCTGCAGGAACAGAACGATGATTCCGGCGAAGATCGCGAGCGAAATCCAGTCATAGGCTGTTTCCATCCATCCCCTCCGCCGGGCACCGTGAACGGTCGGCAACGCGCCGGCCCGAGAGAGATCGCTAAATTTATTGCGCGCGAAAGGCAAAGCGATTCACGATGTTTTTGTGGCAGACCAGATACACGGCACCGTTAACCCGATGGGGATCGCGCATCCCTATGCTGTCGCTTGCAATCGACGGACCTGTCGATAGGGGTGGTCGCCGGTCGCTTTGTTCAGGGCAGTCAGCAGGAGTAATGCGTGCGTAAGGGGATCATCCTGGCCGGCGGTTCGGGAACGCGGCTCTATCCGCTCACCCGGGCCGTCTCGAAACAGCTCATGCCCGTCTATGACAAGCCGATGATCTATTATCCGCTCTCGGTGCTGATCCTCGCCGGTATCCGGGAGATCATGATCATCACCACGCCGCAGGATCAGGCGGCGTTTCAGGCGCTGCTCGGTGATGGCGCCGATCTTGGCCTCGCGCTCCATTATGCGGTGCAGCCGCAGCCTGCGGGGCTGGCGCAGGCCTATCACATCGGCGCGGATTTCGTCGGCACTGATCCGTCCGCGCTCGTCCTAGGGGACAATATCTTCTACGGCCATGGCCTGACCGATCTGCTCAGAACCGCTGCTGCCCGGCAGCAGGGGGCGACCGTGTTCGGCTATTATGTGAACGATCCTACGGCTTATGGCGTTGTCTCCTTCGATGCATCCGGCAAGGCCGAGACGATCGAGGAGAAGCCTGCCGCGCCGCGCTCCAACTATGCGGTGACGGGGCTTTATTTCTACGATGGCACGGCGGTCGAGCGCGCCCGCGGCCTCACCCCTTCGCCACGCGGTGAGCTGGAGATTACCGATCTCAACCGTCTGTATCTGGAAGCCGGCGAACTGTCCGTCGAGATCATGGGGCGCGGCTATGCCTGGCTCGATACCGGCACGCACGGCGCGCTCATTGATGCCGCCAATTATGTGCGCATCACCGAGGAGCGGCAGGGCCTCAAGATCTGCTGCCCGGAGGAGCTGGCCTGGCGGATGGGGTTTATCGACGACGCGCAACTGCTCAAGGTCGCCGAGCCGCTGCGCAAGTCCGGCTATGGTGATTATCTGCTGCGGTTGCTGGAGCGCGGCGCCTTATGAATATCATCGAGACTGCCATTCCCGGCGTCCTCATCATCGAGCCGAAGGTCTTTGGCGACGAGCGCGGCTTCTTCATGGAAAGCTGGAATGAACGCGCCTTTGGCGAGGCGGGGCTGGATATCGCCTTCGTGCAGGATAATCATAGCCGATCCTCGCGCGGCGTGCTGCGCGGGCTGCATTATCAATCGCCCAATCCGCAGGGCAAGCTGGTGCGGGTGACGGCCGGCGCGGTGTTCGATGTCGCGGTGGATATGCGCCGTTCCTCGCCCAGCTTCGGCCAGTGGGTCGGGGTGGAGTTGAGCGCGGTCAACAAGCGGATGCTGTGGGTGCCGGAGGGTATGGCGCACGGCTTTCTCTGCCTGCAGGACGGCACGGATTTCCTCTATAAATGTCGGGGCTATTATGATCCGGCAAACGAGCACAGCCTGTTGTGGAACGATCCGGCCATCGGCATCGACTGGCCGCTCGACGGGCTGGCTCCCCAGCTTTCGGCCAAGGATGCGGCTGGCCGACCCTTGGCCGACGCGGTGACATTTCCGTGAAGGTGTTGATCACCGGTGCTGGCGGCCAGCTGGGCCGCGCCTTGCAGGCGACCGTGCCGGCCGGGGTCGATCCGGTGGCGCTGGATCGTGCGGCGCTCGATATCGGCGATGCGGCGGCGGTGATGGCGCGGGTGCGCGATCTTGCGCCGGCGCTCGTCATCAATGCGGCAGCCTATACCGCCGTCGACAAGGCAGAGAGCGATGTGGCGGCGGCCCATCGCATCAATGCCGAAGCGCCGGGCCATCTCGCGGCGGCAGCGTCGGCAGTCGGCGCGCGGTTCATCCATGTCTCGACCGATTTCGTGTTCGATGGCACGAGTGGCACGCCCTATCGGCCCGATCACCCCACCGCGCCGCTCGGCGTCTATGGCGCAACGAAGCTGGCGGGCGAACGGGCGGTGCGGTCAGCGCAGCCGGATGCGCTGATCGTCCGCACCGCGTGGGTTTATGGCGACGCCGGGCACAATTTCGTGCGGACCATGCTCCGGCTGATGGCCGAGCGGGACGAGGTGCGCGTCGTTGCCGACCAGATCGGCACGCCCAGCTATGCCACCGGCCTCGCCCGCGCGCTCTGGGCGCTCGATGCGGCCGGCGCCACCGGCATCCATCATTGGACGGATAGCGGCGCGGCAAGCTGGTATGATTTCGCGGTCGCCATTCAGGAGGAGGCGTTGGCCATCGGCTTGCTGACGCGCGCCGTTCCGGTGATCCCCATCGCCACCAGCGATTATCCCACACCGGCGCGCCGACCTTCTTATTCCGTTCTCGACAAGAGCGCCGCCGTGGCGCTGGTCGGGGCCTGCGCGCCGCATTGGCGCGTCCATCTTCGTGAGATGCTCGGAGTCATCAAGACGCATGGCTAATCTGCTTGTTACCGGCGGCGCCGGCTTCATCGGCGCCAATTTCGTCCACTATTGGGCCGCCCATCATCCCGATGACGCGGTGACGGTGCTGGATGCGCTCACTTATGCCGGCAATCCCGCCAATCTCGACGGGCTGAACAGCGTCGACCTGATCGAAGGCGACATCTGTGATACCGCGCTGGTCGAAACGCTGCTGGCCGAGCGGCATATCGACACCATCGTCCATTTTGCGGCGGAGAGCCATGTCGATCGCTCGATCACCGGGCCGGATGCCTTCGTCACCACCAACGTCATCGGCACGCACAGCTTGCTGAAAGCCGCGCGCAAGCTCTGGCTGGATGCGGGCACCGGCAGGCCGCACCGCTTCCACCATGTCTCGACGGACGAGGTCTATGGCTCGCTCGGGCCGGACGACGCGCCGTTTTGCGAAACCACGCCTTATGCGCCCAACTCGCCTTATTCGGCGAGCAAGGCCGGCTCGGATCATCTCGTGCGGGCCTATCATCACACCTATGGGCTGGAGGTGACGACCAGCAACTGCTCGAACAATTACGGCCCCTACCAATTTCCCGAGAAGCTGATTCCGCTGTTCCTGCTCAACTGCCTGCACGGCCGCGCCCTGCCGATCTATGGTGATGGCATGAATGTCCGCGACTGGCTGCATGTCGAGGATCATTGCCACGGGATCGAAAAGGTTCTGGAGAGCGGCAAGCCGGGCGAGACCTATAATATCGGAGGCGGGCAGGAATTGCCCAACCTCCATGTGATCGAGCAGATTTGCGCCACGGTGGACCAGGCCTTTGCCGAGGATGCGGGCCTTGCCGCGCGCTTCCCCGAGGCGCCCGCCGCGCGGGGGAAATCATCGCTCGATCTCAAGAGCTTCGTGACGGATCGTGCCGGGCACGACCGCCGCTACGCGATCGACGAGACCAAGGCGCGCGGCGAACTCGGCTATGCGCCGCGCCGCACCTTTGCGGAAGGCTTCGGCCAGACGCTCGCCTGGTATCTGGCGAATGAAGGCTGGTGGCGGCCCTTGCTCGACCGCGCCGCGATCAGCCGCTGAGATGACGTCATCACGAGGCAGCCATTAGGGCGATTCGCTCGCAGCTTCACTCGCTGCGACCGGGGTGGAGGGTGCACGCCTGCTCTGACACGAGCACGGCACTTCTCTTCGAGAGGGTCGATCCTTTGCCCGCCCCTTATCCCGCTCCGGCCGCTTCGCGCTATTCCGCCTTGCTGAAATAGTCCGAATATTTGCCGTATGACCCGTAGGAATAGCCATAAGGATCGCCCACGCCGCCATCATAGCGGTTGAGCACCGAGCCGATGCAGTCGGCCGGTTCCAGCAGGCGGATGGCATCCTCCACCTGCTTGCGGCTGTTGCGGCCCTGTTCGATCACCATCAGATAGCAATCGCTCTGCCCGGCGATGACCATGGCATCGTCATTGGCGAAGACGGGTGGCATGTCGAACACCACGATATGCCCTTCGCCCAGAGTGCGCAGCGACGCGACGAACGCGGCGAAGCGCTCGCTGGCAAGCAGTTGCACCGTATCCAGATCGTTGAGATAGCAGGGATAGAGCGCGAGGTTGGTGCCCTCGACATGGCGCCCGACCTTCCGCAGATCGTCAATGTCGCCGGCGAGGAATTTCTCCAGCCCGGCATCGCCGGTCAAGCCGAAGCTGGCGGCGATCGACGCGCGCCGCACGTCGAGATCGAACACATGCACGCTGTGGTTGGGCAGGCGGCTCAGCGTCGCGGCGAGATTGGCCGAGAGGAAGGATTTGCCAGCCCCCGGCGCGGGTGAGGTGATGCCGACGATGCGGTAGTTGCGCGCCGCCATCCGCTTGACCAACTGCGAGCGCAGCAGGCTGAAGGGGCGCGCGGAGATATGCCGGCCGTTGAAGCCGACGACGAGATTCTCCTCGAGCACGCGCCAATCGGGCGTGAACAAGGGCAGTTCGCTATGGGCCGGAATATCGAACGGCGCGGAAACCTGCCCGGTGGTGACGATGGGGTCAGACAAGGATCAGGCTCCTGTAGCGCATGGCTTCATTTCGTGCGGCGGCGGGCATTGTCATCCTCGTCATCATCCTCATCGCCATCGTCGCCGCCAAATGGCCATAGCGATTTCATAAGGCTCTTGAAGCCCTTGCGCTTGCGATCCTGCGTGCTGCTGATGGTGGGGATCACGACAAGCGGAAGCTCGCCGGTGGCCAGCGCGACGGCATTGGTATCGCGGATCGGCTTGCTGACGATCTCGATGAGCAGGATGATGCCCAGCCCCAGGCCCAGCCCGGCGGCTGAGGCCAGCGCGATAATCATCGGGCGGTTGGGCGAGACGGGCTTGTCCGGCACCACCGGCGGATCGATGATCGAAAGGCGCTCGCCCTGCTGCTCGTCCTCCGCCTTCTTGCCGGCCTTGGCGGCGAGAAGCTGGTTGGAGACGCCCTGATACTGGGCGTTCAGCCCTTGCAGGCGCTGTTCGAGCTGGGCGATCTGCTGTTGCAGCGCCGGGCCGCGCATCTGCGCATCCATGATCGCCGCGCTGCGGCTTGCCTCGTTGCTGCGCAGGGCCTGCAGCGTGGCGAGCTGGCGGTTGTTCGAGGCGATCTGTGCATCGACCGTGGAAAGCGGGATTTTCTGCTGGTTGGATTTGGCCAGTTCCCGCGCCTCGGCCAGCCGTTGCTTGGCGAGGATGACGTCCGGGTGGCTATCCGTATAGGCGGCCTGCGCGGTTGCCAGAGCGGTCTCGGCGGCGGTCACGACAGGGTCGCGCTCAGCGGCGGACTTGGTGAGATCCCGCTGGGCGGCGAGCTGCGAATTGGCCGCCTGCAGCGCGGCAATCTGCGAATCGATGCCGGCCGTGGAGTTGGCCATGGTGCTGATGCCCGGCATCAGCGCCAGCCCATTGCGCGCCTTGATGTCGGAGAGCGTGCGCTCGACCTCGCCGATCTGCGCCTGCAGGTCGGTCGCCTGGTCGGTCAGGAACTCGACGGTGTTGGTCGCCTGGGTCGCGGTGCTGGAGGCGTCGATTTCGAGCACCTGCTCGGTCAGCGCCTGTGCCACCGCCTGCGCCTTGATCGGGTCCGGGTAGAGGAAGCTCATCGAGAAGGCGATGGTGGACCGGCGGCCGTTGTTGCTCGTCTGGATATCCGCCGTCACCGGGCTGATCGCGATGGCGTCGCGCATCGTCTCGATCACCTGCGAGAGCGATTTGGTGCGCAGGGCGGTCTCATAGAGGCCGTTGCGCTGGATCAGCTCGAACAGTTGCGGCCGGCTGAGCACCTGCTGGCGGATGCGCGCCATGCGCTGATCGACCAGCTGGGTCGCATTCGTGTCCATCGTCACGTCTTCGGGCAGCTGCGATGCCTCGACGAGCAGCGTGGCGCGCGATTCATATTTCACTGGCAGCAGAAAAGCGGCGGCCAGACCGATGATGATGCCCAGCAGCGCCGGGACGATCACGAGCCATTTGCGCTGCCAGATGATCGTGGGGAGATAGGGCAGGAAGGCCGCGCCGCCTGCATCTTCCGGTATTCCCTGATGGACCTGGAGGTTGTTCATCAGCGATTGCCCATCCTGTATGTCAGGCCCACTGCCCCGTAGAAGTTGCTGCCCCGACTATAGGACGAGCTGAAGGTGTCGCTGTAGCTGGCGCGGAGCGTGGCTGAGAGGCGCGGCCCCACGTCCCGGCTGTAGCCGATGCCGGCGGTGCCATAGTCGGTCGTGCGGCCCAGATTGCCGATCGAGTTGGCGCGCGAATAGGAGATGTTGGTGTTGATCCGGCTGCGCGGGTCGATCTTGTAGCTGTGGGTCAGGCCAAAGGCCGTCACCTTGGAGGTGCCGCTGAACGAGGTTGGCGACACCGAGCGCGAGAGCCGTGCACACAGGTTGGAGCGGTCGCCCTGATTGCAGAGGCTGGCCGAGCCGGCGAACAGCGTATTGTTGATCGATCCGCCGACGACCTTGGACTCGTTGAAGGTGACGCCGCCCGATAGGTTGAGCGTGATGCGCGGCGCCAACTTGGTCGAGTAGAGGATCGAGGGGGAAATCTGCGTGCTGTCACCCAGTCGGCCGCCGCGATAATTGACGCGCCCGACATCGACGCCGAGGCCGAGCGACGTGTCCCGACCGACGAGGCGCTGGTAGGAGAGGCCGCCGCCATAAGAGGTGTAGGCGCGGTTGGAGGCGAGGGCGCCATTGGGATAGCGCACGTCAGAGATGCGGCCGGTCGCGCTCACCGAGTCGCGTGACGACAGGCTCGTGCTGAGGCCGAGCGAGCCGTAGAGAGTCTCGGTGCGCTGCGCGAAGCTGGTCGCGCCCGAGGGATCGACGATGATCGGCGCGCCGGGGTCCGTAGGGACGCCGACGATCGGATCGTAGATCGGATAGAGCGAATTATGCATGAAGCTGCGGAAGCCCGCGCTGGCGGTGAGCGCCGTCAGGCTGCTGAGCTGCTGGCTGGTGGAGCCGGCAACGCCAAAATCGGTCGTGGCTGAATAGCGATTGGTATATTCGGTATGTGTCACCTCACCGGACAGGGTGGTGGAGCCGGTCGGCGAGGTCATCACGACGGAGGGCATGAAGCTGCCGCTCAGCGTCCCGCTTCCGGTGTCGCCACGGCCGGTCGCGCCATAAGGGTTGGTGGCATAGCCCGCATTGACGGAGACGTCCGCGCCCACCTTGGTTTCGGCCAGGGCCGCGCCGCTTGCCAGCAGCAGCCCTATGCCCGCGACGGAAGCCGTGAATTTCATCATGGTCATGGTACGATCACCGTGTCCCCGGTCTGGATCTGCGGAATGGCGCGCGCGGCGGCTTCCGAGAGATTGCCTTTCATCGCGCCGCCGAGGCGGAAGCGGACCGAGGTCAGCTCGTTGCCTTGCTTGCGGATGATGGTGATGTTGTCGAGATTGGCGAACTCATCCGGCCCGCCGGCCATGCCGATCGCCTCGAGCAGATTGACGTAGCGGCCGGGCGTGAAGGTGCTGGGCGCGCGCACCCGCCCGATCACCGAGAAGGTGAAACCGGCCGGCGCCAGCACGGAGACCGTCACCTGCGGCGGCTGGCCGCGATACTGGCTGGACAGGCCGTTGGAGATGGCCGTCTCGATCTGCTCGGGCAGCATGCCCTGCGCGACCACGCGGCCGACCAGCGGGAAGGAGAACGTGCCGTCGGGCAGCACGCGGATGCTGCGTTGCAACCGTTCCTCGCCCCAGACATAGACCTCGATCTGATCGCCGGGGTTGATGGTGTAGGGCCGGGAGGAAGCGGCCGTAACGACGATCGGCTTGCTGTCCGCCTTGGCGTCCTGGGCAATTGCGGGGGCTGCGAATGCGATCAGCAACGCAGCCATGGGCCATGTTTTCACGGTAGAGTGCACGCGTGGAAATCCCTTTTGCTGGCCATGGACCGAGGCTCCATATACCAGAAAAGCATGTCGTCACTACGTAAAAGCAGCGTTAACGACGGATGCCTTTTGGTTACTTTGATTGCCTGGGGCCTTGAAGGCTAGTAAGCGCGGCTCTGTTCAGGAATTGGGGCCGCGCGAGATGAACGACTTCGACAGGCCGGTTTATCCTCGCACGGTGCTTGGCCGCGCGCGCATGGACCACCGGTATGCGGGCCGTGCAGGTGGCGGGCGAGGCGCGTGGTTCACGGCCTTGCTCCTGGTGCCGCTGCTGCTTGCGCTGCCGGCCTGCAAAAGCCCGGCGCAACGGGCGGCCGAGCTGGCCGCGCAGGCCGATGCGCAGGCGAATGCCGGCAATCTTGTTGCGGCGCAGAAGGCGATCCTCGCCGCGATCGCCCTGCGCGACGACATTCCCGCCTATCAGCAGATTCTCGGCGCGATTGCGCTGAAGGCGGGGAATCAGGGCGATGCATATCGGGCATTCTCGCGGGCGCTGGACATTGACCCGACCAACATGACCGCTCTGGCCTATGTGGCCAATCTCGGCGTGCAGGTGGGGCAGATCAATCGGGCCGAAGAAGCGGCGGATCGTTTGTTGACGCTCGATCCCGATGCCTTGCCGGGCCTGCAGGTGAAGGGCATGATCGCGCTCGCCCGTGACCGGAACGATGAGGCGATCCGCATTGGCGACAGGATGCTGGCGCTTCGGCCGGGCAATGAGGCCGGCACCATCGTCAAGGCGCGCGCGCTCGCCAAGCAGGGGCAGTTCGAAGAGGCGCTGGCGCTGCTGGACAGTGCGTCGGGAAATGGCGATTCGCCCGTATTCCTCGCCAATAAGCTCAACATATACCGCAATCTGCGGCAGCCCGAGGCGATGGTCGACATCCTTGCCCGGCTGGAGCGAAGTGACGCCATGTCGGCCGCCCTGCGCCTCGATCAGGTGAACCTGCTTTACCGGCTGGGCCGCACGGACGAGGCGCGCCGGGCTGGCCTTTTGCTGTTGAGGAATGATGCGACGGCGGACGACTACCGGGCCTTGCAGCGGCTCTGGTGGGAATATGACAAGACGCCGCTATCCGTGGCATCTGCGGCTGAGGCTGCTCACTGGAAGGACCCGGCTGCCGTGCAGCAGACGGTCCGCTATCTCCTTGCTCGCGGCGATCTGGCAACGGCCCAGGCAGTGATCCGCAACGCGCCGGCATCCGCGCAACCATTGATCGCCTCGCTAAAGCCGCAACTGCTCGCCGCATCCGGGCAGGGTGCGGAGGCGAACCGCGGGGCCGAAGCGGTCCTGAAGGATGATCCGCAGAATGTCGACGCGCTGCTCGTGCGCGCATCGGCGGCGCTGGCCGCCGGGCAGCCCGGCGCCGCGGTGGAGGCGGCGCAGCGCGCGCGCGCCAATGATCCCGCCAATGTCGAGACCTATCTCGTCCTCGCGCGCATCGCCCAGGCCGAGGATCAGTTATGGCGCGTGCGCCGCGCGTTCGAGGATGGCATCAAGGCGCTCCCCCAGAACTTCCTGCTGGTGGAGCGCTATACGCAATTTCTTCATCAGTCGGGCGATAAAGGAAGAGCGGTTTCCGTTGCCCGAGCCTTTGCGCGGGCAACGCCGTCTTCGGTGCGCGCATGGTCGATTCTGGCCGAGCAATGCCGGTGGGCGAATGACGAAGGCTGTTTGCAAAGCGCGCTGGCGGGACAAAAAAATGCCGAAACGACCTATCTCGTCGACGATCCGCCCGGAACGGCGCGCAATCGCGGCCTATTCGGTCGTATCTGATGCCGGATTCGATTGAGCGTTGAGCAATATGCATCTCCCCACGCGACAGCGTCGCAACAAATATGTGCGGTTCACCTCGAACGTGCTGCGGTCCGGCGGCATGGTGAACGATGCTGTATGCTTCCTGCTCGCCTATCTGCTGACCCTGGTGCTCCACGGCGCCTGGTATGGCTATTATTATGACCATCGCCTGCATTCCACGGCGGCGATCATCATGGCGATCAACTTCTTCCTGATCCGTATCTCGCGCGATGCTTATTCGGCTTTTCGCGGACAGGGTGATGATCTGAGCAGCGGCACGTTCATTGATTTCATGGTGGCGATCACGCTGACCGGCTTCACCATCGTGCAGTTTGGCGAGGCGAGCGATCTCTCGGCGCGTTTCTCGCTCCTCTTCATCGCCTTTTGCCTGTTCCTGCTGATCCTTTCGCGCCTGCTGTTCCGCCAGTTTATCTGGATCGCAATGCGGCGCGGGATCATCGGGCAGCGCGTGGCGATCTACGGCGCGGACCGCGATGTGACGAGCCATTTGCTGGAACTTCTCGATATCGAGCGGCTGCCGCATATCAACGTGATCGGCTTTGCCGACGATCGCCGCACCCGCGTCGAGACGGGGATGATTGGCCCCTATCCCTATCTTGGCGGGTTCGACGACATGCTGGCGCTGGCCCGGGCGGGCATGCTCGATCAGGTGATCGTCGCCCTGCCGCTGGTCAGCCAGGAGCGCTTGAACCGGATCATCGAGGAGTTGAGCGCGGGGGCGATCGACATCTGCATCATGCCACGCGAGTTCCTCGTGCTGCGCGACCGCTACCGGGTGAATTATATCGGCTCGCTGCCCGTATTGAGCGTCTGGCAACAGCCGGTGCGCGATCTGGATGGCGTGCTCAAGGAGATTCAGGATCGCTTGTTGGCCCTTGTCGGCCTTATCGTGCTCTCCCCGTTGCTGCTGCTCACCGCCGCGGCGATCAAGCTGGAGAGCAAGGGGCCGGTGCTGTTCCGCCAGCGGCGGCTCGGGTTCAACAATCTCGAGATTGATGTGCTCAAATTCCGATCCATGTATGTCGATCGGCAGGATGAGAGTGGCGGTGAGCGCACGCGCAAATGCGATCCGCGCGTGACGCGGGTCGGGCGGATCATCCGGCGGACCAGCATCGACGAGCTTCCGCAGCTTTGGAACGTGCTGCGCGGCGAGATGTCGCTGGTCGGCCCCAGGCCGCATGCGCTCGCCATGCGGGTGGGCGATGAATATTATCATGAGGCCGTGCGCGGCTATCCCGCGCGCCACCGGGTGAAGCCGGGGATCACGGGGCTGGCGCAGGTGCGCGGCCTGCGGGGCGAGATCGACACGATCGAACGGGCCAAGAAGCGTGTGGAATATGACGTCTATTATATCGAGCATTGGTCACCGCTGCTCGATTTGAGGATCATCATGGAAACGGTGATCCGGCTGGTGTGGGATCGCAATGCTTATTAGCCGCCATTTTGATCACGCGGGGCTGTTTGAGCGGACATGCCTCGCCATGAAGCGGGAGGGCCTGCTGTGCAGGGCCTGATCGCGCAGGGCGCACTTATCGTCTGGCCGGTGGTCGCGCTTGTCCTGTTCATGACCATGCCGGTCGGCCGTGCGGTCATCTGGACCATTCTCGCGGGCTATCTGCTGCTTCCGGTCGGGGTCGACTTCGACCTGCCCGGCCTGCCGCCGATGGACAAAAGCTCCATTCCCAACCTCGTGGCTATCTTGCTGGCGCCGCTGTTCGCGCGACGCGGCGAGTTCAGATGGCCGAGGAGCGTCGTTCTTAAACTTCTCATCCTTGCCTGGGTGCTGGTGCCGATCGGCACCATGTTGACCAATGGCGAGCCACTCATCGTGGGCCGATCCGTGCGCCCTGGCCTTGGGTGGTGGGATGGGCTTTCGCTGGTGATCGGCAACGCGCTGGAGCTGGTGCCTTTTCTGCTCGGCGCGGCCTTGCTTGCCCATGAGCAGGGCCATCGTGATATCGTGCGCGCATTCGTGCTGGCCGCGCTGATCTATTCGCTGCCAGTTCTGGCGGAAATTCGTCTCAGCCCGTTCCTTCAGGGGCGGGTATATGGTGTCGCGTCGGTCGAGTTTTTTCTGCAGCAGGTCCGTCAGGGCGGATTTCGCGCCATGGTGTTCCTGGGCCATGGCCTGCTCGTGTCGACCTTCCTGGCGATGGGAATTCTAGGCGCCTGCGGTCTCTGGAAGGCGCGAATGAAACTACTGGGAATGCCGGCGTTTCTGCTTGCGGCATTTCTGGCCGTGGTTCTGCTGCTGAATAAATCGACGGGCGCTACGCTGCTCGTGGTGGTCCTCGTGCCGGCGTTTCTCTTCATTCGTCAGCGGACGTTTCTCGCGCTGGTCTTCCTGATCGGCGCCATCGTAGCGACTTACCCCATGGTGCGAGGCACCAATCTGCTTCCCTTGCAATCCATGATCCACATGGCTGGGCATATTAGTTCCCAGCGAGCGGATTCGCTCGCATTCCGCGTCCGAAATGAAGACTTGCTACTAGACCGCGCCAGCGAGAAGCCCATTTTCGGATGGGGCGGTTTTGCGCGCAACCGCGTCATCGTCGAGCGGGGCTGGGGGTCGGGCTTTTCGGATATTACTGTCACAGACGGAACATGGGTCATCGTGGCAGGTATCTTCGGTTGGGCCGGTTACCTGGCCTGTTTTGGGCTGCTCTGTTATCCGTTCCTGCGCAGTTTTCGGCTCCGAAGGACAGGTGTGCCATTGATGACCCTGACGCTGTTGACCATGCATCTTCTCAACGTCATCGACCTGATACCCAATTCGTCATTACGGCCGTTGACATGGTTGATAGCGGGAGCGCTGGCTAATATGGCGCGCGCGCATATCCGTGAAAGCAGGACTGCCGGAGATGGTGGTGCATTGGCTGCCAGGCAGATATGGTCGGCAGGCTGAACCGGTTGCGGTTATCTTGGACCTGAGCCGGTCGGACGGAATGGATCACGTGCTCCCTGTTGTTTTGTGTCCTGCATTTTCGGGGCCTTCAGAGACTATCATCTGACAGGCTAATATTAGGATGTGTCCGCCGTCTCGCCACCGATCGTGGTTATGGCCCGGCTCGCGACAATCCTGTTGGGCGGAGCTCGGTTGTCGGCCAGTCAGACGGTGATGGTGAGAGGCGGCGAGGCTTATTGGATGCGCGGATCAGGGTTCCGTCCCTTACCTGCGGGACTCGATCTTGTGCATACATGGCTGCTTTCGAGACTGTTAACTACATATTGAAGGGCTATCTTTTCGGCTGATTGCTAGAGATATGCGCGGGAATAACGAAAGGCTGGGCCAGTCAGCCTTGGCGGGAGCCAGACATTCATGCTTCGGAATGAGAACCTTCGACGCACCCCCAGTGCGCGTCGCTTTCGGGTGGCCGCTTTCAGTTCGACATCGGTGATCGGTTCAGCCATGATCGCCAGCGGAGCGTCTGGAGCCGTCCTTTTCCTCACGATGTTGAGCAGCGCGTTGGGCAGTCAAGCATCCGCAATCAAATGGCTTCAGCCGATTATCACGGCTTTGGGTTTCGGCACGATCGGCGCATCGCAGCCAGTTGTGTCGACACCAACGCCGACACCCTCTGCCGTTACGGTTACGGAACCCGTCAAGTCGTCCGGTCTGGATACAGGCACTGGCGGTGTGCCCAGGATGAAGCTGGGCGTCAATCTCGAGATGCCGACTTATTGGGGTGGTGTGCGGGCCTTCTCGAACCTGGTTTTGCAAAGCCCCTGGTGGCTGGCCCCGGCTAACAGTAGCTGGGTTTCGCTAGGCGCGGACAGGCTGGATCGCAACCAGAACCTGATCAATCCGGTAGCTGGTGAGAAGGTCGTCAGGTCGGTCGTTGTTCCGACGGATGCACTACGCGGCCGATCGGTCGATATCATCTGTCGCTGGGCCGGGAAGGCAAAGGTTCGAACGCAGGGGGCAACAGCGCAGAATACCAAGGTTTCCGATCATTCCTTGACCTTTACCTTTGTGCCGAATGGCTTGAACTCTGCTACGCTCATGATCAGCGACATAGATACGTCGGATTCTATCCGGAATATCGATTGTCGGGAAACCGATGCCGATCCGAATGCAGTTTACGACCCCAGATTCGTAGAATCGTTGAAGCATTACGATACGCTTCGCTTCATGAAATGGCAGCGGGCCGTCGAATCAAATGTGCCGGTCAGCTGGGCTACCCGCACATTACCTACTGCAAATTCCTATATGTCGACAGGCGACGGCGTCTCGATCGAGCATATGGTTCTGCTTGCCAATCTGACTGGGACCAATCCCTGGTTTTGCATTCCGTGGAACGCAGACGAAGAATATATCCGCAAGTTCGCCGAATATGTGCGGGACAATCTTGAGCCGAACCTCGTTGCTTATGTCGAACTGTCGAATGAGGTTTGGAACAGTTCTTACAAGGTTCATAAGCAAGCTTTACAAGAGGGCACAGACCGAAACCTTGCGAGCGGTTATGGCGCCATCCTCAACTATCGCTATGCAGAGCGCACTGGTGAAGTGATGGATGTTTGGAAAGCGGTATTCGCCAGTAACCCTGAACGGATCGTGCGGGTTCTCGCAACCCAGAATGCGGTTCCCTGGAATGCCCAGACGGCTCTAAATTACAAGGATACGGCATCCAAGATCGATGCTCTTGCGACAGCACCTTATTTTGCGCGTACATTGGCCGCAGGGGAGCAGCCGTCGGCGGATTTCTTCTCCAAGGTGCTCGTGGACCAGATGGATTTCAGACTGGCCAATGCGGCCGAGAACAAGGCGCTTGCTGAGTCGAAGGGATTGCGCTTCATTACCTATGAAGCTGGCCAGCACGTCACGATTGCTAACAAGGCGGATGTCCCAACGCTCACAAGGATCGAACGGGATCCGCGCATGGGCGATCTCTATACGCGCTACCTCACGAAGTGGAAAAACGATTTTGGCGACCTCATGGTGCTGTACAGTGCCTGGGACCCGATTGGCCAATATGGCGCTTGGGGCATGCAGGAATATTTTGGCCAGCCGCTGGAGGATGCGCCCAAGGCGCGCGCTGTGGATATGTTCCGTCAATCCTATTTGATGAAAGGCGGAGAGAATCGCTAAAGATTATCCAAGTCAGAGGAAGCTGTCTGGTGAAGGGGTTATGTGATTCGCACGGTTCGATTGGATATGCTCTGAAAATTCATGGAATATATTCAATGTTTGATCGGAAGACTGACCCAGAGATCAATGCCGTATTAGATATTTCATCAGAATGGATGCGATCAACGATGCTGTTAGGGCGGACCCACAAACCAGGGCAATGTAGAAAAGTTCTTTGCGGAAATTGAGGACTTTCTGACCGTGGAGAATAAACCAACAGAATATTAATGCCGGCACTTCTAGCGTGCTTACGGCGATCACAATACCAAGCCCTCCCATCAGAACGTAGCTCAGCGGTCCCATGATGCATAGCCAGGTTACGCGCACGATGTTCACATAGAGCGTGAACTTTATTTTGCCGATGGCGGTCATTAAATTGGTCGCGCTTGATGTCGGCAAGCGCAAAGCCGCACCGAAGGCGAGGATGGAGAGGAAGATCGCGGCTCCTTCATAACGCGGGTCATAGAGGATGCGGACGAGGAGGGGGGCTATCCCCATGAGCGCTCCTGATCCGAGCGCGAACAAGATCGAGACCTTTTGACGGACCGCATAATAAGTTGAGGCCATGTGCTCTGGCCGCGTGTTCCACATTTTCGCATATGCGGGATAAATGATCCGCGTGGTATAGGTGTTGACGAAATTGGCGGGGACGAGGGCGAGATTGACCGCAATCGCGTAGAGGCCGAATTCCTCCAGCGTGAAGATGCGGGCCAGAAAGAATTTGTCGCTCTGGCTGAGCACGAGGGTGAGAAAGCTGGACGCCATGACGATGCGTGAAAAGACGAAGAATTCACGGCGTATCGCCCGGTCGTTGATCGGCCGCTGCCGGGAATTCTGAAAGATCGCATAGCTCAGGATCGTGCGGAGCAATCTGCTGGCGAGGCCGGCATAGACAATGGCCCAGATACTCCGGAGCCAGACCGCGAGGGCGATGCAGAGCACCGTTTGAAAGAAGGTCAGGCCGAGATCGAGCAGTGAAAGCTTGTTTGCGCCATTCGATCTCAATGCGGCCATGATTGCGATCGAGGCGGAACCATCGATCGCCAGTTGCAAGCACGCGATGGCCAGCGGCAAGGCAAGCTCTGGTTTCTGCAAGACCGTGCTGATCGCCGGCGCACAGACGAAGGCAAGGGCTGCAAGCGCCACCCCCCGAACGACATGGACCGTCCAGATGGCGTTCCTGAAATGGGCCTCGTCTCCCTTTGGATGGCGAACGACGAAGCTTTGGAAGCCAAGGTCCGTCAGCATGATGATCGTAAACATCACGGAGGTGATGATTCCTGCGAGACCGAACACGGAGGGAGAGAGCAATCGGGTGAGGACGATCGTGCTGATCGTTCGCAGCAGAATATTCCCGACCATGGTCAAAGTGAGGACGCTGGTCGGTCGTGTCAGCAGCGGTAAAAAACGAGGCAATATGGTGGCGGGATGCACCCAGAGACGGATAGGGGACGGAGGTCTCACGTCTATTGGCATCTTTCCCTAGGGACGGGGTTGTCCGTCAAAGTTGGGTGACGAACTCTCAACGAGACACTCTGTTTCTCTGCATTGGTGTCGTGAACGTTACAATCGATCGGCACGGTCTGATTGTCGGCAGGCCCGCCTCTTGGACAGAAACCCACAAAGAGGTCAAGCCGCGATCGCGCTGCTGCGATAGGCCATATTTTGAGGGCGCTGAACTGCATCGTGCCACCGTGAGATGACATGGACGACAAGAGGTCTAGTCATGTCTCGGCCGAGCCTGCGCGAGTTGCTCGCCTCGTTCGTCGGCCGCCGGTTTATGTCCCGCCGGCAGCCTTCTCAGATCGGCCAGCCGCGCCTTGAAGGCGGTGAGAGTGCTGCCCGAGAGCTGGGCTGTCTCGGTGAATTTGATCGAGTTCGGGTTGATGGTCGCATTGCCGCGATACAGCTCATAATGAAGGTGCGGCCCCGTCGAGAGGCCGGTTGAGCCGACATAGCCGATCACTTGCCCGCGTTTCACATGCTGCCCGGCTTTGACGGCAATGCGGCTCATATGGCCGTAGCCGGAGCCGATATTGCCGCCATGCTGCAGGCGGACATATTTGCCATGCCCGCCATGCCAACCGGCGAAGGTCACGCGCCCATCCGTCACGGCATATATGGGCGAGCCATAGGCAATGGCGATATCGATGCCGGCGTGCATGCGCTTGTAGCCGAGGATCGGGTGAGAGCGCAGGCCATAAGTGGAACTGATCCGCCCGCCTGTGACCGGCTTGGCAAGCACGCCGCGCCGCTCGCCGACGCCCGATGCCTCGAACCATTGCTCGCGCCCGCCCTGCGGCCATCTGAGCATGTCGAGGTCCTTGCCGCGCGCGCGGTGCAGGCCGGCATAGAGCAAGGCCCCGGTTTCGCTCTCGCCGGTTTCGGCCCGGCGGTGGGCGACGATGATATCGAACATGTCGTTAGCGCGAATGTCTGTGCCGACATTGAGCTGGGTGGCGAGCACCCGCAGATAGGCCTGGATGCTGGCCGGATCGGCCCCGGCCGCGCGCGCCGCGCGATACAGGCTGTCCCCCACGCGCCCGCGGATGCGCAGCGGCGTATCGTCAACCGCGATGGGGATACGGGTCAGCGCCAGCGCGCCGTCGACACGGTTGACCTCCAGCGCCAGATCGAGCCGGGCGCGCACCGCCAGCTTGTCGAGCGGGCGCGGCATCGATCGGCTGGCACGGCGGCCTAGCACCATATGCAGGCGCGTGCCGGCCGCGATGGAATCCGGGCTGACCACCTTGCCGATGAGCGCGAGCACGGCCTTGGCGTCCGCATCGCTCACGCCGGCGCGCGAAAGGCTGTGGGCAAAGCTGTCACCGGTGCCAAGCGCGGCGTCCAGTTCGATCTGCGGCCGTTCGGGCGTTTCGGCCAGCGGCGCGACGGCGTCTGTCGACCCCATGCGCAGGCCGCTGTCGGCGCCGAGCGCGAGCGCGCTGATTGCCTGTGAGCGATACTGGTCGAGATGCGCGGCGCTGAGCGGCGCCGGCACAGCGGCCGGCAGCGCGATGACGCCGGGCGCCATGGCCAATGCCGTGCCGCAGAGCGAGAGGCAGGTGACAAGCCCCCTCCACCAGATGCGGCTGCCGATGTCCCGGCCAAGATCGGGCACGAGATCGACCGTGTGCGCCCAATCGCTGACGCGTGTTTTCCAATGTTCGCCCTGTGCGGGCGCGACGGAGGCAGGAGCGGACGCCGGGCTGGTTAGCCATAATGTCGCCACGCCCGCGCCCTGGCCGGGATTGAACTCGATCTTTTGAAACACCCGCGGATTGCCCCCGAAAGGCTCTTTGGTTCGCCGGTTAGCCAAATGTGCCAGCGTCTTGGGAATCTTGTAAAAACGACTGGTTAAAGTCAAATAAACAGCCATTTCGGGCCGGAACGCTGCGGCAAGGCGTGCGCCATGGCCGACCGGCTGAATGTGTTGGCGGGAAATATCCTCGCCCGTGTGGAAAATGCCCTTGCCGCGCCGGGGCGCGCGCTCCATGTCTCGCAGCATCATGGCCAGCTCCCGATCGACGGACAAAGCGGTGCTGGGGCCGACCAACACCGGCAAGACGCATCTCGCGATCGAACGCATGTGCGGCCATTCGAGCGGCCTCATGGGTTTCCCGCTGCGCTTGCTGGCCCGTGAGGTGTATGAGCGCGTCTGCCGCATCAAGGGGGCCGAGCAGGTCGCCCTGTTCACCGGCGAGGAGCGCATCGCGCCGCCGGGCGCGCGCTATGTGCTGGCCACGGCGGAGGCGATGCCGACCTGCGGCGGTTTCGGTGCGCTCAAGGATTTTGCGTTCGTCGGTGTCGACGAGGTGCAGCTCGCGGCCGATCCTGAGCGGGGGCACGTCTTCACCGACCGTTTGCTTCATGCACGCGGGCGCGAGGAGACGATGCTGCTTGGCGCGGCCAGCATGGCGCCCTTGGTGCGCGCCTTGCTGCCGGACACGGAAATCGTCTCGCGCCCGCGTTTTTCCACGCTGCGCTACGCCGGCGCGCGCAAGCTTTCGCGACTGCCCAGGCGCTCGGCCGTGGTGGCCTTCTCGGTGGAGGAAGTCTATCGCGTCGCCGAGTTGCTGCGCCGCCATCGCGGTGGTGCGGCGGTGGTGATGGGCGCGCTCAGTCCGGCGACGCGCAATGCCCAGGTCGCCATGTTCGAGGCGGGCGAGGTCGATTATCTCGTCGCCACCGATGCGATTGGCATGGGGCTGAATCTGGATGTCGATCATGTCGCCTTCGCCTCGCTGCGCAAATTCGACGGCCAGCGCACGCGCCGGTTGACGGTGGCGGAAATGGCGCAGATCGCCGGGCGGGCCGGTCGCCACCAGAAGGATGGCACCTTTGGTGACATTGGCTCTCCAGACGCGCCGCCGGCCTTCACCGCCGAGGAGATCGAACGGATCGAGGAACATCGCTTCGACCCCGTCGAGCAGATTTTCTGGCGTGAGACGGACCTGCCGATGGACAGCCTCCCCGCGCTCATCGCGGCGCTGGAGGCGCGGCCGGATCGTCCCGGCCTGCGCGCCGCGCCGGAAGCGATCGACCTCGCGGCGCTCAAATATCTGGCCGACATGCCGGATGTGATCGCGCGGGCGCATGGCCGCGCGCAGGTGTCGCGGCTCTGGGCGGCGTGCTCGGTGCCGGATTTCCAGAAGCTGGGGATCGAGCATCATGCCCGCATCATCCACCGGCTGTGGCAATGGCTCAGTCAGGGGAACGGCCATATCCCGCAAGATTGGTTCGCCGGTCAGCTGGCCAGGCTGGACAATGTGCAGGGGGATGTCGACGCGCTGGCCGGGCGCATCGCCGCGGTGCGCATCTGGGCTTATGTCGCCCAGCGCGATGACTGGCTCGCTTATCCGGCGGAGATGGCGGCCCGCGCCCGCGCGCTGGAGGAGCGCCTGTCCGATGCGCTTCACGCGGCGTTGCGGCAGCGCTTCGTGGATCGGCGAACATCGGCGCTATTGCGACGGGCCGGTGACGCGGATGCGTTTTTGGCAGTGGACGTGGATAGCGCAGGCAATGTAACAGTCGACGGACACAGGCTGGGGATGATGCGCGGCTTTCGCTTCGCAGTCGATCCAACGGCGAGGGCAAGTGAGAAGCGGCTGCTATTGGCCGCTGCCGAACGGAGACTGGGTGCGCATTTGAACGAGATGGCACAGGCATTGCTGGCGGTGGACGACAAGGCATTCAGCCTCGCCAGTCCCGCTGGCGGAGACGCACAAATCATCTGGAACGGGCATCCGGTGGCCACGCTCAAGGCGGGGCCACGCCTGCTCGCGCCCGAGTTGATGCTGGACGCCGGGCTATCCAGCCTCGTGCCGGAAATCCAGCAGGGCATCCGCGAGCGGCTCGCGGCGTGGGTGAGGGGGCAGTTGGAGCGCCATGTCCCGGCATTGCTCAAGATGGAGGCAGGCGCGACCGATCCGGCGCTGCCGCCTGCGGTGCGGGCCGTGTTGGCGCAACTGGCGGATGCAGGCGGCATCGTGCCGCGCACCATGCTGGACGAGGCGCTGGGCCAGGTCGCCAAGGAGGATCGCACCCATCTGCGCAAAGCGGGCGTGGTGATCGGCGTCATGGATCTCTATCATCCCGGCCTGATGAAGCCCGGCGCCGCTCAATGGCGCATGACCCTTCTGGCCCTGAAGCGGGGCAAGCCGCTTGTCGCGTTGCCGGCGGCCGGTGCGGTGCTGTTGCCTGCCAGCGAGGATCTGGACGAGGTCGGCGCGCATATCGCCGGTTTCCGCAAGCTGGGCGAAGGGTGGCTGCGCATCGACATGGCGGAGCGGCTGGCACGCGGCGCGCATGAGGCGATCGCCGCCGGCAAGCCATATGGCGCGGACGATCCGACCATCGTTTCGGTTGGATTGCCGGAAGCCGGCTTCCTCGATCTCATGCGGCAGGCGGGGTTCCGCCCCGTTGCCGAGCCGGCGGAAGGCGCGCCCAACTGGGCCTTCAAGGGCCGTCCGCGTCCCCGGCCGCAGAGTGAGCGTCGCGGGCAGCATGCCGGGCGTCGTCCGTCGCGCGCGCCCGACGGGGATGGCGGGCAGGCCGGCGCCGGGCGCGGCGGCAAGGAGCGTGCGGCCAAGCAGCGGAGCGGCCCTCCGCGCGAGCGCCGGCCGGATCGCGACGGGCGCGAGCGTGATCGGTCCGAGCCGCATCAGCGGCCGATTGTCGCCACGGGCAAGGCGCTTGCCGGCCTCGGCGCTCTGTTCGGCCGCGAGGAGTAGCCGCTGGGCGTGCGCCAGCAGGCGGTGTTGCCAGGGAATGGACCTGGCCACGGCCCCAGCCTGCGCCTGGATAAATTCCTCTGGTTTACGCGCCTCGCGCCCAACCGGGTCAGCGCGCAAGCATTGGCCGAGCGCGGCATCGTGCGCCTCAACGGGCGCCGGATCGATCGGGCACATGCCCCGGTCCGCATCGGCGATCTCATCACCTTCCCGCAGGGCGACGTCATCCGCGTCGTGCGGGTGGAAAAACTGCCGGTGCGGCGCGGCCCGGCGAGCGAGGCGCAGCTTTGTTATAGCGCGATCACGCCCGGCATTGCGCCCGCGCAACAGAGGCCGGCGCAAAGCTGAGCTAGGGTGGGGCATAGACCCTTGCCTGTTGACGCTCCGGGAGCGCGCGCATATCGCGGCCCCGGAATAAACCAAGGAAAGCCTGCCATGACCTACGTCGTGACTGACGCCTGCATCCGCTGCAAATATATGGATTGCGTCGAAGTCTGCCCCGTGGACTGTTTCTACGAGGGGGAGAACATGCTCGTGATCAATCCTAACGAGTGCATCGATTGCGGTGTGTGCGAGCCGGAATGTCCCGCCGAGGCCATCCTGCCCGATACCGAGAACGGGCTGGAGCAATGGCTTGAAGTGAACGCCAAATATTCGGCGGAATGGCCCAATATCACCAGCAAGGGTGAGGTGCCCGCCGATGCCGATGCGATGAAGAGCGAGGATGGCAAGTTCGAGAAATATTTCTCGCCGGAGCCGGGCGCGGGTAGCTGATCCCCGGCTCGCTCGAACCGGGTTGCGCCGGGCCTTGCCGTGCTTCGATGGCATCGGAAGGCGCACAACCCGCAGCGTATTTACGAGTTGTTTGTCGCTATCCCTTGTGCGCACCCTGATGGGCCGCGCACGCGTCATGTCGCGCATCATGCTTAGTGGGCTAGCTTTTTTGTGACGAATCTGTTAATTGGTTCTTGTGGCGGCGCGTTCAGCGCCGTTCGGGAGTAATTGCGCATGGCCTATGGCTGGCATCGACCTGTTCCCCTTATGACGATGCACCGCAATTCAGCCAGATCAATTCAGAGCAAAAGAAAGGTTCGCAAGCATGGCTGCTAAAGCGCTGTCCTTTGATGTCGGCGATTATGTTGTTTACCCCAAGCACGGGGTCGGCCGCGTGATCGAACTGCAAAGCCAGAAGATCGCGGGTATCGACCTGGAACTCTATGTGCTGCGTTTCGAGAAGGAGCGCATGACGCTCCGCGTGCCGACCAACAAGGCGGAGAGCGTGGGCATGCGCAAGCTCTCGTCGGACAAGACGCTCGGCGAGGCGCTGGATACGCTCAAGGGCAAGCCCAAGGTGAAGCGCACCATGTGGTCGCGCCGGGCGCAGGAATATGAAGCGAAGATCAACTCGGGCGATCTCGTCTCGATCGCCGAGGTGACGCGCGACCTGTTTCGCGCCGACGACCAGCCCGAGCAGAGCTATTCCGAACGCCAGATTTTCGAGGCTGCCTCCAGCCGCCTCGCGCGGGAACTGGCGGCGATGGAGGAAGTGGACGAAGCCACCGCGCTCAAGAAGATCCTCGACATCCTCAATGAAGCCGCGCCGAAATACGCCAAGGACCGCACCGACTGATATCACGCGTCGGTAGCGATACACGGGGCGGCGCCTGCGGACCTTCGGGGAGCGGGCGCCGCCCTTGGCCTTTGTGTCGCGGTCCGAGCGTTGCGATTCCCTGATCCGAATCGGTGATGACGAGCGTTGCCGGCGGAACAGTGCCTGATATCCAGGGGGTCTCAGATCTTGTCCTTCTGTGCGAGGATTCGGGCTTGGCAGTCTCTGCCTCCATGTGTATTATATAAACAATACACATGGAGGTCCGAAGATGCTCCCTATCGCTCGTCATGGCCTGCTCTCCGCCGCTGTTCTCGCGCTGATGAGCTGTGGTTCGAACGCGACCGCCACCGACAACGCGCCGCAAGATTTGAGCAGCCTGCGTGATTTCACCAAAGTTTCCCTCGCCGGGCCGGATCATGTCGTCGTCCGCCAGGGCACGGCATTTTCTGTTGCTGCCACGGGGGATGCCCGCGCACTTGCCCGGCTCGACCTCAAGGTGCGTGACGACACGCTGGAGATTGGCCGCAAGCATGACTGGCGGACGATCATGCCGGGGGAGGACGGCGGCGCGACTGTCACCGTGACCTTGCCGGCACTGCGCGAGGTGACGCTGGCCGGCTCCGGCGCCATGCAGGTCGATCAATTGACGGGCAAGGAGGTGGAGGCCAGCGTGACCGGATCAGGCGACCTCGCCATTGCGCGCATCCAGGCGGACGATGTGGAATTGGCCATATCCGGCTCGGGCACTCTCAAGGCGAGCGGGCGGGCGCGCGAGGCGGAGTTGTCCATTACGGGGTCGGGCGGCATTGCGGCGTCGGGCCTGGCGGCGCAGGCAGCCGAATTGTCGCTGGTCGGCTCTGGTGACGCGCAGGTGCGGGTCGATGGCCAGGCCAAGGTTTCCATTCTCGGCTCAGGGGATGCGACGATTTCCGGCGCGGGTAAATGCACCGTGACGCGAGTCGGTTCAGGAGACGTCCGCTGCGGTGCCTGATCGACGCGCCCGGCCTGTGTCGCGTCGCCGCCATGGTTATGGCTGGCGCCCTGCTGTCGGCCGCCGCGCCTGCCGCGACGCGCAGCTATATCGTCACCGATTTCGATAGCCTGCGCGTTGATGCGCCGATCGACGTCGCAGTCGCAACGGGGCGCGGCATCTCCGCGCAGGGCGAGGGCGACCGGGACCTGCTGGACCGGATTGACCTCACTGTCTCGGCGCGGGTCCTGACCGTCCGTCTCAAGCCATCGTCTTATGAAGGGCGCAGGCATGCGACTGCTGGTGCCGCCAGGCTCAACCTGACCGTGCCGGGGCTGCGCCGCGTCCAACTGACTGGCGCGGGTTCGCTGCAAGCCACTGGCCTCAATCGCAGCCGGGCAGAGATCATTGCGGCGGGCAACGGCCATCTCGCTATTGCCGGCGTGGACAGCGATGTGCTGGACGTCACCCAACTTGGCTCCGGCTCGGTCACGCTGGCGGGCAAGGCCAGAAGCCTCACGATGCGCGTTTCCGGTGCCGGCGCGCTCGATGCCAGCGCCCTCACCGTTGCCGATCTCGACGTGCGGCTGGATGGCTCCGCAAGCGTCGCCGCACGGGCAGACCGCGCCGCGCACGTCGTCGCGATCGGCCCGGGCGGCGTGACCGTCACGGGCAAGGGCGCCTGCACGGTGAACCATGCTGGTAGCGGCACGGTAAGCTGCGGTGGGGCGAGCTACTAGGCCCTCTCCTCGCTCCGATCGGCATCGGGAATGCGACCGTCACAAAGTCCGGCAGCGATGAGGCGATCAATGAGCCGGAAGGCGGCAGACCATGATGTTTGTGGGTGCTTGATCGATCCCACTATGCGGCACCCTGCTCAAACTCATGCACATAAAAAAAGACGCCGGAGAGCCGGCGCCTTTCCAATCTTGTCAATTCATCCGCCAATCAGGCGAACTGAACCTTCGTCGTGCGACGGCGCATGGCGGCGCCGGCAATGCCGAGACCGGTGATCATCATCATCCACGTCGCTGGTTCGGGAACGGGAGACTGCGTCGGCGCGGCGGCGAGTCCCATATCGAACTGCTTCACCTGCTTGAAATTGCCCTTCAAGGTGACGGACTTGATGATTTCATCGCCTTCAGCCGCCAGCTTGAAGGCTGTATTGCCACTGACTCCTGTTCCCGTGAGCGTCTGCGTGTCGACGTCACCGAAGAACTGGATTTCGACAGTGAAAGTGGTGCCGCTGTTCAGCATGATACCGAAATTCATGCCGGTGAAGCCAAGGTCGCCGTCAAAGGGATTGATGGTGAGTTCGGACCAGCCGCTTCCACCTTTAACCGTGGCATTACCGCTGTTGCCGGTCAGGTCGGCGTTGCCCTTGAACACGACCCACTCGCCGTTGCCCTTGTCGGTCCGGCCGTAGACGGTGTTGCTTGCGATCGGGTGATAATCACCGCTGCTGGGAGGGCTGGCATCGCCCGAGACAAAATGGATGTCATCCAGCCCGGCCAAGCTGCCCTTGAGCAACGTTGCCGCCTGTGCCGGCATAGTTACACTCATGCCAGCGCCCACCAGCAACGCCGAGATCAAAATCTTGCGCATAATATCTTCTTTCCCACACATGGTCGGTTAGCGACCTATCCCACTAGCCAACTATCCACGCGCCCATCATAGCGTTTGTGGCAATTTGTAACCAGATCATTAATCATCTTATCGAGGTGACGTTCGATCTGTGCCATTATGGGGCGGTGCCCATTCTGCACGACCGGATGACTTAGATTTGACGTTACGTCATGCTGAATAATGTGGCCGGCTATCCATGACAGCAAGCGACCTCTCATATCGTGCGACGACCTGCTCTCAGATCTTTGTGCGGGGTCGTCATCGGCAGGCAGCGCGTTTCATCTCGGTGCAAAGCGCGATTCGAGTCGCAGGCGACCCGCCCGCAGCCTGACCTTCTTAGACCCGATCTGCCTGCACCACCGGGTCGATGGCGCGCAGGGCCGAGATGATCCGTGCGACGTGCTGGGCGTCCTCCACCTCGATGTCGATGAGATCGGTGTGGAACGGCCCCTCTCGGTTGACCAGTTGCAGGTTGAGGATGTTGGCCTTGTTGACGCCGAAGATGTTGGCCACCGCCGCCAGCGCGCCGGGCTGGTTCTTGACGATGATGGAGAGGCGCGCGGTGCCGCCGCTCGCCTTGCTGTTCCAGCTGAGGTCCACCCAGTCGGCATCCTGCCCGGCTTCCAGCGCGAGGCAGTCGATCGTGTGCACCTCGATCGGCTCGCCCGGCCGGCGCAGGCCGACGATGCGGTCGCCCGGCACCGGATGGCAACATTCCGAGAGGGTGAAGGCGATGCCCGGCGTCAGGCCGAGGATCGAGACGGCGTGGCTCTGCTCGACATGCTTGTGGCTATCGGGCGTTTCCTCGACGCTGCCGGGCACCAGCGCGTTCATCACCGCCGCATCCGACACACGGTTGGTCGCGATGGCGATCATCAGCGCCGCACGGTCCTCCAGCTTGAGGCGCTTGATGGCCGCTTTCTCTGCCTTCTCACCAATCTTGACCGGCAGCCGCTCGACAATCTCCTCATAGAGCTTCTCGCCGAGCGCGATGGTCTCGGCGCGCTGCTTCTGGCGAATGAACCGGCGGATCGCCGCGCGCGCCTTGCCGGTGATGGCGAAGGAGAGCCAGCCTGGTTGCGGCTCCTGCGCATCGGACTTGAGAATTTCCACCTGGTCGCCATTTTCCAGGATGGTGCGCAGCGGCATCACCCGCCCGTTGATCTTGGCGCCGACCGTCTGGTTGCCGAGCGAGGTGTGGACCGAATAAGCGAAGTCGACCGGTGTCGAGCCTTTCGGAAGCTGCTGTAATTCGCCCTTTGGTGTGAAGGCGAAGATGCGATCCTGATACATCGCCATGCGGGTATGTTCGAGAAGCTCGTCCGCATCATGGCTTTGCTCGAGGATTTCGACGAGATCGCGCAGCCACCCGGCCTGCCCGTCCGGCGTGGCGTGGTCCTGCTTGTAAGCCCAGTGCGCGGCGAGGCCGAACTCGCCATCCTGATGCATCCGTTCGGAGCGGATCTGGATCTCGATCCGTGCATTCTCCTCGTGGATCACCGTGGTGTGCAGCGACTGATAGCCGTTGCGCTTGGGCGTGGAGATGTAATCCTTGAACCGGCCGGGCACCATCTTGAAGCGCTGGTGGATCAGGCCGAGCGCGCGATAGCAATCGTCGGTGCTGTCGGTGATCACGCGGAAGGCCATGATGTCCGAGAGTTGCTCGAAGCTGATGTGGCGCTCCTGCATCTTGCGCCAGATGGAATATGGGTGCTTCTCGCGGCCCGAAACGGCGACGTGCATGCCGCCCGAGGTCAGCATCGCCTGAAGCTGGCCGGAGATGCGATCGACCTTGTCGTGGCCGTCTTCTTTCAGCAGGGCCAGCCGCCGGGTGATGCCGTCATAGGCCTCCGGGTCGAGTTGCTGGAAGGCGAGCATCTGCATTTCGCGCATGAATTCATACATGCCGATGCGCTCGGCGAGCGGCGCATAGATATCCATCGTCTCGCGCGCGATGCGCCGGCGCTTGTCGGCATTTTTGATGAAATGCAGCGTGCGCATATTGTGCAGCCGGTCGGCAAGCTTGACCAGCAGCACGCGGATATCGTCGGACATGGCGAGCAGGAACTTGCGCAAATTCTCGGCTGCGCGCTGATTCTCGCTCTGCGCCTCGATCTTGGAGAGCTTGGTGACGCCATCCACCAGCCGGGCGACGTCCGCGCCGAACAGCCTGGCGATCTCCTCGGTGGTGGTCAGCGTGTCCTCGATGGTGTCGTGCAGCAGCGCGGTGACAATCGTCTTGTCGTCGAGAAACAGGTCCGTGAGGATGCCCGCCACCTCGATAGGATGGCTGAAATAGGGATCGCCGCTCGCCCGCTTCTGGCTGCCATGCTTGGCGACGGAAAACACATAAGCGCGGTTGATCAGGGCCTCATCCGCCTCCGGGGCGTAAGCCTTGACCCGCTCGACAAGTTCATATTGACGCAACATCTCATCCCAAGATGAGGTCGGGCGGCGGCCCCGTGCAACAAAATAATGATGTGGGCGGATAAAGTGCGGCGGAAACATGCCTTCCGGGCGGACTCCGGCCCCGGCCGGTCACAGCATTTGGGTGATTGGTCCGGCGCGCGGAATGCGCTAGCGTGGAGGCGATGAACGATCGCAAATGTCTCGATGCCTTCGGGGGATGTGCGCTCCCCGCCGCGCTGGAAGCGATGGGGGAGCGCTGGTCCTTCCTCATCCTGCGCGCGGCGTTCGATGGCATCGTCTATTTCGAGGATTTTCAGGCAACCCTCGGCATTGCGCGCAACATTCTCTCCAATCGGCTGGGCAAGCTGGTCGCCAATGGTATCCTCTCGCGCGAGCCGGTGGCGAGCGACAAGCGCCGTGTCGCCTATCGCCTCACCGAGAAGGGCGCGGGGCTGGTGCCGGTGATGATCGCGCTGCGCCAATGGGGTGAGAAGTGGAGTGGCCGTCCGCCCGGCGGGCGCGAGCTATGCGACATGCGCGACGGTGCGCCGATCCGCCCGGTGATCTTGCAGGCCGCTGACGGCCGCATCCTCAACTATCAGGATTTGTGCTGGATCGATCGGAACAACCCGCCCGGCGCGGCGGGCAGCGGCGCGCGTGCGCCTTGTGGCGGTCCGCTGGCGTCCGCGGACCGGCGACGGCCTGACGGCGGGAGCGGCAAGGGGTGAACGATCCGGTGCCGGCGCTGCCGTTTCGCGCGGAGCCATTTTTCGAGGACAAGAACCGCGCCTTCTGGATCCTGCAGGGGCTGGGGTGGAGCGGCGCCTTCCTGCTGCGTGCCGTTTCGGGCATCGCCAATGGCCAGTCCTTCCCCTCGCTGGTGCCGGTGCTCATTGCCACCGTCACCGGTTATTCGATCACCCTGCTCATGGCGGTGGGCTATCGCTTCCTGCTCAAGCAGAAGCCGATTGTCACCTGGTCCCTATCCATCCTTGTCGCCATTGTCGCGGGCGCGACATCGGCCTTTATCGACGCATGGATGTTCACCACGCTCAATCCGGGTAGCGGCGGCGGGAGCCTCAAGCTGTTCCTCGGCTATCTCTATCTCGATTTCACGCTGCTCGGGGCTTGGTCGGCGCTCTATTACGCCATCAACTTCTATCTCACGGTGGAGGAGCAGGCGGATCAGCTCATGCGGCTGGAGAATCAGGCGAGCGCAGCGCAGCTCGCAATGCTGCGCTATCAGCTCAATCCGCATTTCCTGTTCAATACGTTGAACAGCATCTCCACGCTGGTGCTGCTCAAGCAGACGGATCAGGCCAATGCCATGCTCTCGCGCCTTTCGGCCTTCCTGCGTTATACGCTCATCAACGAGCCGACCGCGCAGGTGACGCTGGAGCAAGAGGTCGAGACGCTCAAGCTCTATCTGGAGATCGAGAAGATGCGGTTCGAGGACCGGCTGCGCCCGGTGTTCGATATCCATCCCGCCGTCGCCAATGCCCGTCTGCCCTCGCTGCTGCTGCAACCGCTGGTCGAGAACGCCATCAAATATGCCGTCACGCCGCAGGAGGAGGGCGCCGATATCGTGGTGACGGCGCAGCCTGTCGGTGAAAATGTGCGGATCGTCGTGTCGGATACCGGCCCCGGCTTGCATGCCGCCGATCAGCGCATGACCAAGGGCACGGGAGTTGGACAGACCAACATTCGTGACCGGCTCGTTCAGGCGTTTGGGGAACGCCAGAGCATGGAAACGCGTTCTCCGCCCGAGGGGGGCTATAGCGTCATCATCGAGATGCCGCTTATTTCTGCCGAACCATCA
>Ga0182736_1000051_pt1 | contig 240159 bp, 178 predicted proteins | sample eDN5th30CKraftBY_FD_128882 | JGI IMG/M metagenome (GOLD analysis project Ga0182736, IMG submission 128882) | Enriched backyard soil microbial communities from Emeryville, California, USA - eDNA 5th pass 30_C Kraft BY (version 2) (version 2) | ecosystem: Environmental > Terrestrial > Soil >...
AAGAAAAGTAACCAAAAGAAAGGCCACCCCGGTACCGCGGTCTCCGGGCATCCTGCCCTGCGACTGCGCGAAGGTGCTCCGGAGGTCTGCTGACAGCGCATCCTGCGCTGACAGCAGACTGGGCCACGTCCTGTGGCCCACCCTTCGGGCTTTTCCTGCGCACCTTCGCCGCGGCACAGGGGCCCCGTGGACGCGCATCCTGCGCGCTCGAGCGAGTGCGAGAGCGAAAGCGGAGACGTGACGACCTGCGCATCAATGGCGAGCGCAGATGAAAGCGAAACTTGAATTGAAAGCGGCAGCGAAGGGCCGAGGGTGGGGCCCGCTCGATGCCGATTCTGCTGTTGCTCGATCTTCTGCGCGCAGGAAGCGCGCTGAAGGGTCCCGTCAGACGTGGTGGGCCGGGGGCGAAAAGCCCACAGGGGCGCGGGCAGGGAGGCCCGCGCGTTCGTCGTCAGCACAGGAGGTGCTGTCGACGAACCCCGGTGCCGGTCCACGGACCCGCAGGGCAGGATGCCCGGAGGGCGCGTCTCTGGGGTGCCCTTCTCTTTGGTTACTTTCTCTGACTCCGCGCATCCTGCGCTCCGCCCTCCGGGCCGGCTTCGCCGTTCGCGCCGCTCCTGCGGCGCAGTGGGCACGCAAGAGAAAGTGGCCCGCTCGCGGGAGCGAGCGGAAAACAGGCAGGGATGCCGCCTACCGACGAAGCAACAGCCATCCAAACTATCAAGCCGGCTCCGCCGTTCGCGCCCCTTCTGCGGCGCATGGCCACGTAAACAGAAGTGGCCCGCTCGCGGAGCGAGCTAAAAAAGCGGCGGTGGCATCCACCTACGAAGCAAGGTCTCGAAAAAAAACGGACCTCAGGTGCCGAACTCGTAATTCATCTGCGCCTGCGGCTCCTGCAGAAAATTCCCCTGCACGAAGTTCGCACCGCACGAGAACAGAATCGACATCGTCGCCGCATCCTCGACGAACTCCGCGACCGTCAGTTTGCCGGCATGATGGGCCTGTTCGCAGATCTCGCGAACCTTGTCCTGGGTCTCCTTGCTGCGGACCAGGTCGACCATGAAGCTGCGGTCGATCTTGAGGTAGTGCGCCGGCACGTGCTTGAGCAGCTGGAACGAGTTGAGGCCGCGACCGAACTGCTCGAGCGCAAAGCGGCAGTGCAGCTGCTCGAGGCCCTTCAGGAACACCCGGGCCTGCTTGAGGTGGGTCACGACCAGGCTCTCGGGCATCTCGAAGATCAGGCTGTCGCCGGGCTGGCGCGCGTTCTTGAGCTGCTGGGCGATCCACGGCAGCAGGGTCTGGTCGTCGAGCGACTGCGCCGAGAGCTTGATGAAGAACGAGGTCGGCTGGCCCTGGCGCTCGCGTTCGGCGCCCAGGCGCAATGCGTTGGCGATGACCCAGCGGTCGATCGCCGGCAGCAGGCCGTTCTGTTCGGCGATCGGGAAGAAGTGCTCGGGCGTGATGTCGCCCTTGGGGCCCTTCATGCGCAGCAGGACTTCGTAGAACGCCTTGCCGCTGCCGTGCAGGCTGACCACCGGCTGGTAGTGGAACAGGAAGCCGTCGTTGGCGAGCGCGTCCTTGATCAGGCGCAGCCAGCGCTGGTTCTTCTCGACCTCGGCCTTGTCCTGCGCGCCGGGATCGAGCAGCGACACGCGGTTGCCGCCTTCGCCCTGTGCCATGCGCAGCATCGCCTGGGCCTGGTTGAGGATCTGGTCGGCGTGGGCGTTCTTCTCGGTGATCAATGCGCCGCCGATGCTCATCGTCAGCGTGACCGACTGCTTGCCGACCTCGAAGATGCGGTCCTCGAACGCGTGGCGCAGCGTCTCGGCGAGCTGGCGCACCTGGTCGGCCGGGCGGCCGGTCAGCAGCACGCCGAAGTTCTGGTCGGACAGGCGGCCGGCGACGTCGGACTCGCCGAGGTGGCGGCGCAGCAGGCTGGCCATGTCGCCGAGCAGCAGGTCGGTCAGGCCGAGGCCGATCGTGTCGAGCGTCTTCTTGAAGTTGTCCGGCTCGAACAGCAGCAGCGCCTGGTCGCTCTGACCGGCCGCGGCGCTGGCGGCGGCGCGTTCGATCTCGGTCAGCGTGTGCTGGCGGTTGTACAGGTCGGTGACGAGGTCCTTGGAACGCAGCTCGTCGATCTGCTGCGCGAGGTTCGGATCCAGCGCCTGCTGGCGGAACACGATCTGCTGGCAGGGCTCGCCTTCGTAGGTGGCCTCGGAGAACTCCATGACCGCGCCGAAGATCGAGCCGTCGCTGCGCTGTGCCTTGAGGTTGAGCCGCTGCGGCGGCTTCTCGCCCTTGGACAGGCGGCGCAGCAGCGCCTTGAAGTCGCCGGCGTCCTCGGCGGCGATCAGGTCGAGGATCGACATGCCCTCGATGTCCTCGAATTCCTCGAAGCCGAAGATGTCCAGGTACGCCTTGTTGGCGCGCACGTGCATGCCTTCGTGCACGTAGGCGATCGGATCGCGCGAGGAGTCCAGCAGCGAGTCGCAGCGGCGCTCGGACTCGCGCAGCGCAGCCTCGAGCCGGCGCACGCTGCGGCGCATCGTCAGCGCCTCGAACTCGCGCGCGATGATCGTCTGCATGTGGTCGGGGCGGTCGCAGACCGCCAGTGCGCGCGCGCCGTCGCGGAACGCGTCGGCGATCTGGTCGGCGCTGGGACTCTGTGCGTACGCGACCAGGGCGATGTCGCGGCCGGAGCGTGCCGCGGCGGTCGCGGCGGCTGGCAGCGAGATCGAGCCGGTGGCGAGGTTGAACAGGATCAGGTCGGGCTGGTCGGCGATGGCCTCTTCGAGCTGGGCCTCGTTCTCGGCGCGCGAGGGGCGTGCCGCGATGCCGCCGTTGCGCAGCTGGCTGACCAGTTGTTCGGCCGCGTCCGTGGACTCCTCGACCAGGATCAGGCGCAGCACGGTGTCTTGTCGATTCATCGGAGTTCTAGGGGACTCTCGGCGGTGTGGCGGGCGGCGCGTCCGGCGTCGATCCGATGCTGCGAGAGGCACCGGCGCGTCCGGACGTGCGCGGCGGCTCGGGGAGGATCGCCGCTGAACTGTTTACCGGATTCGTGTGGCCTTTTCCATCGGGCGATCGTCACACGGGCCGCTTCGACGGCGCGCCGGCGATCTCGCGCACCAGCCGCGGCACGAGGTAGCCGGGCAGGCGCTCGCGCAATGCGTCGACCAGGGCCAGCGCGCGGGCGTCGTCGACCTCGAAATGCGCGGCGCCGGCGACGCGGTCGAGCTGGTGCAGGTAGTACGGCAGCACGCCGGCCGCGAACAGGCGCTCGGAGAGCTCGGCGAGCACGCCGGCGTCGTCGTTGATCCCGCGCAGCAGCACCGCCTGGTTCAGCACGGTGGCGCCGGCGGCCTGCAGCGCGCGGCAGGCCGCCGCGACTGCGGCGTCGATCTCGCGCGGATGGTTGGCGTGGATCACGACGACGCGCTGCTGCGGCAGGGCGCCGAACCAGTCGAGGAACTCGGCGTCGACGCGCTCGGGCAGCACGACCGGCAGCCGCGTGTGCAGGCGCAGGCGCTTCAGATGGGCGATCGCGCCGATCGCCTCGCCGAGCTCGGCGAGCTTGTGCGTCGCCAGCGACAGCGGGTCGCCGCCGGACAGGATCACCTCGTCGATCGAATCGTCGGCGGCGAGGTGGGCGACCGCGTCGCGCCAGCCGTGGGCGGCCGCGGTCTCCTCGGCGTACGGAAAATGGCGCCGGAAGCAGTAGCGGCAATGCACCGCGCAGGAGCCGGTCGCCAGCAGCAGGGCACGGCCCTGGTACTTGTGCAGCACGCCGTGCGCGGCGCGCGCGGCGAGGTCGCCGACCGCGTCGCGCGTGAAGCCGGGTACCTCGCCGAGCTCGGCCGCGCGCGGCAGCACCTGAAGCAGCAGCGGGTCGCGCGCGTCGCCGCGGCGCATCCGCGCGACGAAGCCGCGCGGCACGCGCAGCGGAAAGCCGGTGTCGGAGGCCGGCAGCAGCTCGCCGGCGCGGTCGCTCAGGTCGAGCAGACCGAGCAGCTCGAGCGGGTCGGTGACCGCCTCGCGCCAGAGCTGCTGCCAGCGGCGCGGCTGCGCGGGCGCGCGGTTAGCGGTTATCATGGGCGGCACGAATCACGGCTTTCCCTCGGTCGGAAAGCGCAATTCTATCCGTCAGCCGCTTTCCCGAGCGGCTTTGTTTATTCAGAAGCGGCAGGAGCAGTCGATGGCCTCGTATGGCATGAATGATGTGAAGAACGGTATGAAGATCATTGTGGACGGCTATCCGTGCACGATCATCGATACCGAATACATCAAGCCGGGCAAGGGGCAGGCGTTCACGCGCGTCAAGTACCGCAATCTGAAGACCGGCCGCACGGTCGAGCTGACGATGAAGTCGACCGACTCGGTCGAGGCCGCCGACGTCGTCGACACCGACATGGAATTCCTGTATTCCGACGGCGAGTTCTGGCATTTCATGCACCCGGACACGCACGAGCAGATCGCGGCCGACGCCAGTGCGATGGCCGATGCGTCCAAGTGGCTGAAGGGCAACGAGGCGGTGATCGTGACGCTGTGGAACGGCGCGCCGCTGACGGTGACGCCGCCGAACTTCGTCGAGCTGGAGATCGTCGAGACCGATCCGGGCGTGCGTGGCGACACCTCGGGCGGCGGCGGCAAGCCGGCCAAGCTCGAGACCGGCGCGGTCGTGCGCGTGCCGCTGTTCGTCAACCAGAACGAGATCATCAAGGTCGACACGCGCTCGGGCGAATACGTCGGACGCGTCAAGTAAGTCCGCTCCGGTTCCGGCGGCGGCCTCCTTGGTCGCCGCCGCGGTTTCGATCGGCGTGCGCCGGCCGCTCCTCGGGCGCCGCCTCGCCGTGCATTCTTCCCGCCGGATGGTGGTCCGTTCATGTCAGAACCGTGTGATGTCCTGATCGAGGCGCGCTGGGTCGTGCCGGTCGAGCCCGACGGTGTCGTCCTCGACGATCACGCCGTGGCGGTCCGCGACGGCTGCATCGTCGACCTGGCACCGATCGAGCGCGCGCGGGCGGCCTGGGCGCCGGCCGAACGCGTCGCGCTGCCCGATCACGCGCTGATCCCGGGCCTGGTCAATGCGCATACGCACAATCCGATGACGCTGATGCGCGGTCTGGCCGACGACCTGCCGCTGATGCGCTGGCTGCAGGAGCACATCTGGCCGGCCGAGGCCAAGGTGATCGGGCCGGAGTTCGTGCGCGACGGCGTCGAGCTCGCGATCGCCGAGATGCTGCGCGGCGGCACCACCTGCTGCAACGAGAACTATTTCTTTCCGGACGTCCAGGCCGCGACCTACGCGCGCTACGGTTTCCGCGCGCTGGTCGGGCTGCCGGTGATCGAGTTTCCGAGCGCCTGGGCGCGTACGCGCGACGAGTACTTCGACAAGGCGCTGGCCGCGCACGACGCGATCCGCACGATGCCGCTGCTCGGCACCGCGTTCGCGCCGCATGCGCCGTACACGGTGTCCGACGCCAGCTTCGAGCGCATCCGCGTGCTGGCCGACCAGCTCGACATCCCGGTGCATCTGCATCTGCACGAGACCGCGCAGGAAGTGGCCGACGGCAAGCGCGAGCACGGTGTGCGGCCGTTCGCGCGCGTCAAGGCGCTCGGCCTCGTCAACGAGCGCCTGCTCGCGGTGCACATGACCCAGCTGACCGAGCAGGAGATCGCCGACTGCGCGGCGGCCGGCGTCAGCGTCGTGCACTGCGCCGAGTCCAACCTCAAGCTCGCCAGCGGCTTCTCGCCGGCCGAGGCGATGCGGCGCGCCGGCGTCAATGTCGTGATCGGCACCGACGGCTGCGCCAGCAACAACGATCTGGATATGTTCGGCGAGATGCGCAGCGCCGCGCTGCTGGCCAAGGCGGTCGCCGAGGATGCGACCGCGTTCGGCGCGGCCGCCGTACTGCGCGCGGCGACGCTCGGCGGCGCGAGCGCGCTCGGCTGGGGCGACCGGATCGGCTCGATCGAGCGCGGCAAGCAGGCCGACCTGGTCGCGGTCCGGCTCGACGAGATCGAGATGCAGCCGATCTACCACGTCGTCTCGCAGCTGATCTACGCGGCCGGCCGCCATCAGGTCAGCGACGTCTGGATCGCCGGCCGGCGCAAGCTGGCGCGGCGCGAGCTGGTCGATCTGGACACCGCCGAGATCGTCGCCAAGGCGCGTCGCTGGCGCGAGCGCATCGCCGCGGCGTGAGGCCGCGCATGCGCGCGCCGCGAGGCGGTCGTGCGCGGGTCCACGAGCGGACGTCGCGTTCGGCGAGCGTCGCGGCCGGGTAGAATGCCGCGATGAACACGATCAATGTCGATCCGGCCGAACTCGCCAAGTTCGGCCGTCTGGCCGGCCGCTGGTGGGACCCGGACGGAGAGTCCCGTCCGCTGCACGACCTCAATCCGGTGCGCCTGGCCTATATCGCCGAGCGGGCTGCACTGCGCGGCGCGCGCGCGCTCGACGTCGGCTGCGGCGGCGGCATCCTCAGCGAGAGCCTGGCGCGCGCCGGCGCCGAGGTCACCGCGATCGACCTGTCGACGGAGGTCATCGAGGTCGCGCGTCTGCATCTGCTCGAGAGCGCACTGACGGTCGACTACCGTCTGGTCGACGTCGAGGCGCTGGCGGCCGAGTTGCCGGGGAGGTTCGACCTCGTCTCGTGCATGGAAATGCTCGAGCACGTGCCCGATCCGCGCAGCGTCGTCGACGCCTGCGCGCGGCTGCTGCGGCCCGGCGGGCGCCTGTTCGTGTCGACCCTGAACCGGACGCCGGCGGCGTTCGCGGCCGCGATCCTCGGCGCCGAGCACGTATTGCGGCTGCTGCCGCGCGGGACGCACCACTACGCGCAGTTCATCCGGCCGAGCGAAATGGCCGCGCATCTGCGCGCGGCCGGTCTCGAGCTGGAACATCTGGCCGGCATCGCCTACAACCCGTTCACGCGCGGCGCGCGCCTGACCGAGAACGTCTCGGTCAACTACATCGCCTGCGCGGTCAAGCCGGCATGAGGTCCGCGCCGCAGGCGGTGCTGTTCGATCTCGACGGCACCCTGGTCGATTCGGCGCCGGATCTGATCGGCGCCTTGCAGGCGCTGTGCGGCGAGCTCGGCGAGGCCGCGCCGGACGCCGAGGCGGTGCGCACCGTCGTCTCGGCCGGCGGCCGCGCGATGCTGCGGCGCGGCCTGCCGGGCTTCGACGAGGCCGCGATCGAGCATCATCTGCCGCGCTTCCTTGCACTGTACGCCGAGCGCATCGCGCAGGAGACGCAGCCGTACGCCGGCGTCGTCGAGCTGCTCGACAGGCTCGAACGGGACCGCATCGCCTGGGGCATCGTCACCAACAAGCCCGGCTGGCTGGCGCGGCCGCTGGTCGAACGGCTCGGCTGGGCCGGCCGCTGCGCGACCCTGGTCAGCGGCGACTGTCTGCCGACCAAGAAGCCCGATCCGGAACCGGTGCTGCACGCCTGCAAGCAGGCCGGCGCGGAGCCGGCGCGGACCTGGTTCGTCGGCGACGACCTGCGCGACATCCAAGCCGGCCGCGCCGCCGGCGCGCGCACCTTCGCGGCGGCCTGGGGCTATCTCGACGGCGGCGATCCGGCGGCCTGGCAGGCCGACGTCGTCGTCGCGACGCCGCCCGAGCTGACGCGCCTGCTCGGCCGAGCCTGATGGGCGGCGAGGACGTCCTCGGCAGCTTCGAGGCGAAGTGGTCCGGCGTTCATCCGGAGCTCGCGCTGGCTTTGCGCTTCGTGCCGGCCGCAAAGCGCGACCGTGCGCTCGGGCTGGCCGTGATCGGTCTGGAGATCGAGGACGCCGCATTCCGGATCGCCGAGGATCACGTCGCCGAGGCCAAGCTGCACTGGTGGGCCGAGGAACTGGCACGCCTGCTCGACGGCAAGCCGCGTCATCCGGCGACGCAGGCGCTGGCCGCCGCGGATCGGCCGACGATCGCGCCGGGCGCCTGGGACGCGGTGATCACCGGCGCGCTGGCGATCCGAGAGGCCGGGCCGGCCGGATCGCTCGGCGACCTGCTCGACGGCCATCGCCGCTACTACGGTCCGCTCGCGGACGCCGCCGCGGTCGCAGCGCCGGGCGTCTCGGCCGAGGCGACCGCGGAAGCGGCCGTGCTGGCGCGAGCGCTGCAGGAGCTGACCGATCTGCGCGGCACGCTCGAGCGCGGCCGTCTGCCGCTGCCGCTGGACCTGCTGGCGCGCCATCAGCTCGACCGTGGCGAACTGGTCATGCGGTCGCCGGCGCGCGACGAGGCGCTGCGCGAGCTGCTGCGCCAGATCGCCGGGCGGCTGCGCGCACTGCCGTGGCGTGAGCTGCCGCTGCTCGCCGGCGTCCGCCAGGTCGCCGATCTCGGTCGCGCCGAGCGAGCCGAGCGTGCGGCCGATCCGGCCGCGGCCCTCCTCGCGGAGCGCGGCCGGCTCGGGCCGGCGACGGCCTGGCGCGCCTGGCGCCTCGCACGGCGCGGCGCAGGCTGAAGACCGCTCCGGGCATGCTGCGCCGCGGCGCGGCCATATCCATAGCGACGATTCTCATGGCGCGGCACGCGACGGCTTAGCGAAACGCTAACGCCGCTCGTGCTGCCATTGCACCTAGGCTCGTTTGCGCTGCGCCGCAGCAGCATCGGCTGCGCCGCTGTCGGTGGCGATGCCAGGTCTTCAGGGGGTGAACATGCAACGTATCGTCGTCATTGGAGGCGGGGCTGCCGGCTCCGCGCTGGTCGGCGAACTGCTGCGGCCGGGCCGTCCGACCGAGGCGGACATCGTCTGGCTGGTCGGCCAGCGTGCGCCGGGGCGCGGTATCGCGTACTCGACCAGTGCCGACCACCATCTGCTGAACGTGCGTGCCGCCGGGATGGGGCTGTTCGTCGACGACATCGGCGCGTTCCTCAAGTACACCGCCGCGCGCGGTCTGCCGGTCAAGGGCGCCGACTTCGTGCCGCGCTCGTGGTTCGGCGATTTCGTCGAGTCCTCGCTGGCGCGGCTGGTCTCCGAATCGGGCCGTCCGGGCCGGCTCAGCGTGCAGTCGCGCGAGGCCGTCTCGGTGCGCGGCGACGCGGCGAGCGGATACACGGTGACCGCCGAGGACGGCGAGCGCTGGCGCGCCGACGCGGTCGTACTCGCGGTCGGCGCGCTGCCGCCCGCGCCGCTCGCGGCAGTCGCGCCCGAGGCGCTGCGCAGCGGCGCCTACGTGACCGATCCGTGGCAATGGCCGACGCTGGCGCAGGCGCCCGAGCGCGTCGTCGTGGTCGGCACCGGCCTGACCGCCGTGGACGTGCTGCTGAGCGCCTCGACGCTGTGGCCGCATGCGCAGCTGACCGCGATCTCGCGCCACGGCCAGCTGCCGCGGACGCATGCCAGCCATCCCGGCGAGCCGTACCCGCACCAGCAGGAGCTGATCGACGCGTTCGAGGCCGAGCCGCGGATCGGCGCCTGGCTGCGCACGGTGCGCACGACGCTGGCCGACGAGGACGTCGACTGGCGCGCCGTCGTCGATGGCCTGCGCGGCGCGACGCCGGGCCTGTGGCGGCGGCTCGATGGCGCCGAGCGCGCGCGCTTCGTCCGTCATCTGCGCTGGCTGTGGGAGCCGATGCGCCATCGCATGCCGCCGCAGACGGCGACCGCGATCGCGCGGCTGCGCACGCAGGGACGTCTGAAGATCGTCGCCGGCCGCGTGCTCGCGGTCTCCGGCGAGGGACCGCTCGACGTACGGATCCGCCCGCGCGGCGGCGAGATCCAGCGCTCGCTGGCCGCCGATCTGGTGATCCAGGCGACCGGCCTGACGACGCTGGCGGAACGGACCTGCCATCCGCTGATCGGCCAGATGATCGCCGAGGACGTGGTGCGACCCGATCGCCTCGGCCTCGGCCTGTGCGCGGACGCGCAGGGGCGCTTGCGCGGCGCCGACGGCAGCGCCACGCCGACGCTGCGCGCGATCGGCACGCTGCTGCGCGGCGCGCTCTGGGAATGCAGCGGTCTGCCGGAGATCCGCGCGATGGCGCGCGTGATCGCCGACGACCTCGCGCGCGAACTCGCCGTGCCGGGCCGGCGGCGCCTCGGCCCGATCGCGACCGGCACGCCGGCCGGCAGCGGCGATGCCTGCGTGCATTGAGCGCGCGCTGCGGCGACGCGTTGCGTCCGACCTGCGATATCGGACGCGGCGAGCCGCATTCAGGTCATTGACGCCGCGAGGCGGCCCCCTTACCATCTCGCGGCTTCGCGGCGCCTGTCCGTTGGCCGAAGGGCCGGAACCGGCGGGGTATAGCGCAGTCTGGTAGCGCGCCTGCTTTGGGAGCAGGATGTCGGGGGTTCGAATCCCTCTACCCCGACCATCCCGGGAAGGCCGTACGCTGCGCCCGTAGCTCAACCGGATAGAGCATCGGCCTTCTAAGCCGACGGTTGCAGGTTCGATTCCTGTCGGGCGCGCCAGCGCATCGCCGGATCGGCGATGCGAACGTCCGGCCCGGATGGGCAGGGAGGCGCGAGGAGCAGGACCGCCAGGACGGCGTGTGCGGTGCAATGGTGGGCGTAGCTCAGCTGGTTAGAGTACCGGATTGTGATTCCGGTTGTCGGGGGTTCGAATCCCCTCGCTCACCCCATATTTCTGGAAGAAACCGCGCGATGCGGGTTTTTCCCGGCGACACAATTTGCTAGACTTTCCGATCTGTTTGGGTCGTTAGCTCAGTTGGTAGAGCAGTTGACTCTTAATCAATAGGTCGTAGGTTCGAATCCTACACGACCCACCAAACAGCCCCGGGTTGACCCAGGCAACATGCGAATGTGGCGGAACTGGTAGACGCGCTGGATTTAGGTTCCAGTGGGGCAACCCGTGAGAGTTCGAGTCTCTCCTTTCGCACCAGCTGGTGTCGGGCAGGCTCCCATCGCTCACGCGACGCCTCTTCGCGTACTCCTTCTACGTAACGCTCCGTTCGCTGGCCGGATCGAGGCCGGGTTCGCATTCCGCGTGTGCGGCCGTCGTGGCCGCGCCGTAGCTGTCAGAACGAGCGTTCGCGTAAGGAGCATACATGCAAGTTTCGGTTGAGAACGTAGGCAAGCTGGGCCGCAAGCTCGTCGTGAGACTGCCGGCCGACCGCCTGGAAGACACCGTCCGCAACCGGATCCAGGAGATGACGCGCTCGGCGCGCATCAAGGGTTTCCGCCCCGGCAAGGTGCCGCAGAAGGTCATCGAGCAGCGCTTCGGCGCGCAGCTGCGCAACGAGGTGTTGTCCGACCTGATCGGCTCGAGCTTCCAGGAAGCGGTGACGCAGGAGAATCTGCGCCCGGCCGTGCAGCCGTCGATCTCGACCACCGGCCGCCCGGCCGACGGCCAGATCGAGTACACGGCCGAGTTCGAGGTGGTGCCGGAGATCGGGACGGTCGACGTGGCCGCACTCGAGATCACGCGCACGACCGCCAGCGTGACCGACGAGGACATCGACCAGATGATCGAGACGCTGCGTCAGCAGCGCCGCAGCTGGACCCCGGTCGAGCGCGCCGCCGAGAGCGGCGACATGGCGCTGTTCGAGTTCTCGGCCGAGGGCGAGGGCTTCCGCCATCCGGCCAGCGGTGCCGACCGCATGGGCACGATCATCGGTTCCAACGCGCTGCCGGCGGCGCTCGAGTCGGCGCTGATCGGCCAGTCGGTCGATGCCGAGTTCGACGTCGACGTCGACTTCCCGGCCGATTTCCGCGAGACCGCGCTGGCCGGCAAGTCGGCCAAGGTCCACGTCCGCATGGTGCGCGTGCAGGCGCCGCAGGTGCCGGACGTCGACGACGCGTTCATCGCCGCGTTCGGCGTGCGCGAGGGCGGCCTGGCCCGCTTCCGCGACGACGTCCGCGCCAATCTGCAGCGCGAGCTCGACGGCGTGCTGATGAACCGCCTGAAGGCCGCGACGATCGACAAGCTGCTCGCGGCGCATGCGGATCTGGAGCTGCCGCAGTCGCTGATCGACGGCGAGGCGCGCCTGCTCGCCGACCAGGCCCGCGTCCCGGCCGACCAGTCGGCCGAGGCGTTCGCGCCGGCGGCCCGCCGCCGCGTCGCGGCCGGCCTGCTGCTGGCCGAGATCGCGCGGCAGAACCAGATCGCGGTCGAGCCGCGCCGCGTGCGCGAGGCGCTGGCGACGATCGCCTCGACCTACGAGGAACCGCAGCAGGTCATTGAACTGTACAGCCGCGATCCCCAGTTGATGGGCGGTCTGCAAAGCCGCGTGCTCGAGGATCAGGTCGTCGAGTGGATCGCCGACCGTGCCAAGGTCACCGAGCAGCCGCTGAGCTTCAACGAAGTCATGCGTCCGGGCGCCTGAGCCCGGGCGTCACTGGAGGTCGCACATGTCGCAGCATTCACCCGCCCAGGGCCTCAATCTGGTCCCGATGGTGGTCGAGCAGACCTCGCGTGGCGAGCGCGCCTACGATATCTATTCGCGCCTGCTCAAGGAGCGGCTGATCTTCCTGGTCGGCCCGGTCGACGACTACGTCGCCAACGTCGTCGTCGCGCAGTTGCTGTTCCTGGAGTCGGAGAACCCGGACAAGGACATCAACCTCTACATCAACAGCCCCGGCGGCTCGGTAACGGCCGGACTGGCGATCTACGACACGATGCGCTTCCTCAAGCCGGACGTCAGCACGATGGTGATCGGCCAGGCCGCGAGCATGGGTGCGTTCCTGCTCGCCGCCGGTACCAAGGGCAAGCGCTATGCGTTGCCCAATTCGCGCGTGATGATCCATCAGCCGCACGGCGGCGCGCAGGGCCAAGCCACCGACATCGAGATCCAGGCGCGCGAGATCCTGTATCTGCGCAAGCGCCTGAACGAGGAACTCGCGGCCAATACCGGCCAGACGCTGGAGCGGATCGAGCGCGACGTCGAGCGCGATCTGTTCTTCAACGCCGAAGACGCTAAGGGCTACGGCCTGATCGACGCGGTGCTGCAGAAACGACCGGTCGAATCGACGCCGGGCTGAGCATTCCGGCGTCTCCCAAGCGGTTCACGCACGCCCGTTCAGCTCCGCTGAGCGGCGCGTGCGCGCTGTGTTATTCTCGGGGCGCAACACCCCACCTTGCAGAGGCGGAACATGACGGACGACCGGCAAAGCCGATCGGGTGACAGCGGCAAGATTCTCTACTGTTCGTTCTGCGGCAAGAGTCAGCACGAAGTCCGCAAGCTGATCGCGGGCCCCTCGGTGTTCATCTGCGATGAATGCGTCGAGCTGTGCAACGACATCATCCGCGAGGAGCTCGAAGAGAAGGCCGCCAGCACGCGCAGCCATCTGCCCAAGCCCAAGGAAATCCTCGACGTGCTCGACCAGTACGTCATCGGGCAGTCGCGCGCGAAGAAGGTGCTCGCGGTCGCGGTCTACAACCATTACAAGCGCATGGAATCGCGCAGCCGCAACGACGAGGTCGAGCTGACCAAGTCCAATATCCTGCTGGTCGGACCGACCGGTTCGGGCAAGACGCTGCTGGCCGAGACGCTGGCGCGCCTGCTCAACGTGCCGTTCACGATCGCCGATGCGACGACGCTGACCGAAGCCGGCTACGTCGGCGAGGACGTCGAGAACATCATCCAGAAGCTGCTGCAGAAGTGCGACTACGACGTCGAGAAGGCGCAGGCCGGCATCGTCTACATCGACGAGATCGACAAGATCTCGCGCAAGAGCGAGAACCCCTCGATCACGCGCGACGTCTCCGGCGAAGGCGTGCAGCAGGCGCTGCTGAAGCTGATCGAGGGCACGATCGCCTCGGTGCCGCCGCAGGGCGGCCGCAAGCATCCGCAGCAGGAGTTCCTGCAGGTCGACACCAAGAACGTGCTGTTCATCTGCGGCGGCGCGTTCGCCGGCCTCGACCGCATCATCCAGCAGCGCTCGGAGACGACCAGCATCGGCTTCAACGCCGAGGTGCGCAGCAAGAATCGCCAGCTCGACACCGGACGTCTGCTCAGCGAGGTGCAGCCGGAGGATCTGATCCGCTTCGGTCTGATTCCGGAGTTCGTCGGCCGTCTGCCGATCGTCGCGACGCTCGAGGAGCTCGACGAGCGCGCCTTGGTGCAGATCCTGACCGAACCGAAGAACGCGATCACCAAGCAGTTCAAGCGGATGTTCGAGATGGAGGGCGCCGAGCTCGAGTTCCGTCCGGACGCGCTGACCGCGGTCGCGCGCAAGGCGCTCAAGCGCAAGACCGGCGCGCGCGGGCTGCGCACGATCATCGAGCAGGTGCTGCTCGACACGATGTTCGATCTGCCCTCGCTCGAGCACGTCAGCAAGGTCGTCGTCGACGAGGCCGTCATCAACGGCCAGGCCGAACCGTACCTGATCTATCGTGGCAACATGCAGACGCGCGCAGCGGCTGAATGACGCGCCGGCGCGCGCCGTTGCATTACGGCGCAGCGCCCTCACTTGACCCAACGGCAGCGTGAGTTCACGCTGCCGTTGCCGTTTCCACGGCAACGAAAATCATCGCTCAGGATCGAAGATGGACAAGTCCGGCAGTTCCTCCACCGCCACCGTACTCGAGCTGCCGGCTCTGCCGCTGCGCGACGTGGTGGTGTTCCCGCACATGGTCATTCCGCTGTTCGTCGGACGCGAGAAATCCGTGCGCGCGCTCGACGCGGCGATGGAGAGCGGCAAGCAGATCCTGCTGGTGGCGCAGCGCAGTCCCGACACCGACGATCCGCAGCCGGACGACCTGCACGCGATCGGCACGATCGCGACGGTGCTGCAGCTGCTGAAGCTGCCCGACGGCACGATCAAGGTGCTCGTCGAGGGCACCGACCGCGCGCAGATCGAGGGCTACAGCGAGAACGACGGCCTGACTTTCGGCCGCGTGCGCGTGATCGAGCCGGTCTACGGCCGCAGCGAGCGCGAGGCCGAGGTGATCTCGCGCTCGCTCGTCGCGCAGTTCGAGCAGCTGGTCAAGCTCTCGCGCAAGATTCCGCCGGAACTGCTGGCGACGTTGTCGGGCATCGACAATCCGTCGCGGCTGGCCGACACGATCGCCGCGCACCTGTCGGTGCGCCTGGAGGACAAGCAGCGCGTGCTCGAGATGGCCGACGTCGTCGAGCGCCTGGAGACGCTGGTATCGCTGGTCGACGGCGAGATCGATCTGCAGCAGATCGAGAAGCGCATCCGCGGCCGCGTCAAGTCGCAGATGGAGAAGAGCCAGCGCGAGTACTACCTCAACGAGCAGATGAAGGCGATCCAGAAGGAGCTCGGCGACATGGACGAGGCGCCCAACGAGCTCGACGAGCTCGGCAAGCGCATCAGCCAGGCCGGCATGCCCAAGGCGATCGAGGCCAAGGCGCGCGCGGAGTTCAACAAGCTCAAGCAGATGTCGCCGATGTCGGCCGAAGCCACGGTCGTGCGCAACTACATCGACTGGATGGTCAACTCGCCGTGGAAGAAGCGCAGCAAGGTCCGCAAGGATCTGCACCTGGCGCAGGAAGTGCTCGACGCCGACCATTTCGGTCTGGAGAAGGTCAAGGAGCGCATCCTCGAGTACCTGGCCGTGCAGCAGCGCGTCAACAAGATGAAGGGTCCGATTCTGTGCCTGGTCGGACCGCCCGGCGTCGGCAAGACCTCGCTCGGCCAGTCGATCGCCAAGGCGACCAATCGCAAGTTCGTACGCATGTCGCTCGGCGGCGTCCGTGACGAGGCCGAGATCCGCGGCCATCGGCGCACCTACATCGGTTCGATGCCGGGCCGCATCATCCAGAACCTGTCGAAGGTCGGTACGCGCAATCCGCTGTTCGTGCTCGACGAGATCGACAAGATGTCGATGGACTTCCGCGGCGATCCGTCGGCGGCGCTGCTCGAGGTGCTCGATCCGGAGCAGAACCACGCGTTCAACGACCACTACCTCGAGGTCGACTTCGACCTGTCCGAGGTCATGTGGATCGCGACCGCGAACTCGCTGAACATCCCCGGTCCGCTGCTCGACCGCATGGAGGTCATCCGCATCCCCGGCTACACCGAGGAGGAGAAGATCAACATCGCGCGCCGCTATCTCGTGCCCAAGCAGCTCAAGGCCAACGGCCTGCACGAGGACGAGCTGCAGATCGCCGAGTCGGCGATCCGCGACATCATCCGCTACTACACGCGCGAGTCCGGCGTGCGCAACCTCGACCGCGAGATCTCCAAGATCGCGCGCAAGGTCGTCAAGGAGCTCAGCCTCGCGGCCAAGCCGAAGTCGGGCGCCAAGACCAAGGCCAAGACGAAGGACGCCGGCGAGAAGGCCAAGCGTCCGGCCGGCAAGGTCAGCGTCAGCGCGCGCAATCTCGACGCGTATCTGGGCGTGCGCAAGTTCAGCTACGGCCGTGCCGAGCAGCAGAACGAGATCGGTCTGGTGACCGGTCTGGCCTGGACCGAGGTCGGCGGCGACCTGCTCAGCATCGAGGCGACGATCGTCTCGGGCAAGGGCAAGCTGATCCACACCGGCCAGCTCGGCGACGTCATGCAGGAGTCGATCCAGGCTGCGCTGTCGGTCGTGCGCGCGCGCGCCGACCGGTTCGGCATCGACCCGGAGTTCCATCAGAAGCTCGACATCCACATCCACGTGCCCGAAGGCGCGACGCCGAAGGACGGCCCGAGCGCCGGCATCGCGATGTGCACGGCGCTGGTGTCGGCGTTGACGCGCGTGCCGGTGCGCTCGGACGTCGCGATGACCGGCGAGATCACGCTGCGCGGCCGCGTGCTGCCGATCGGCGGACTCAAGGAGAAGCTGTTGGCCGCGCATCGAGGCGGCATCTCGACCGTGATCATCCCGGACGAGAACCGCAAGGATCTGGTCGACATCCCGAAGAACGTCACCGACTCCGTCGAGATCCGGCCGGTCAAGTGGATCGACGAGGTGCTCGATATCGCGCTGGAGCGGCCGCTGGCGCCGAGCGCGCGCAAGGACGATGCCGACCAGCAGAAAGAAGGCGCGCACGGCGGCGGTACCGGCGAGACGCCGGCACGTCCGCACTGAGGCGAGTCCTCTATCTCGTTGCGACGAACCGCGCCGGCCCCAGGGCCGGCGCAGTCGTTTCCGGTCGGGTGGAATGCATCGTGGGTCGTACGCCGCGTTCGCGGGGCACGACCGGGCGGGTCGAACCGGCTCGCGGCGAGGCGATGCGCGCGTCGCTTCGCGTCGTTCGCCGGATCCAAAATGCCGTGTGCGACGCCTCGGCGAACGGCGTTGTCAAGCCTGCGAGACCGTTCTTCACGGTCGAAAAAGTCCGCAAAGCCTTTTATTGCCTGGCCTCAGGGCCGCTGGTATAAAGGGGCCGCCGCGACCGGGGCCGCCTCAGAGGCGGCCGTTTTCGCGGGTCAGCGTTCCATGCGTGCTGAAGATGCCCGCCTCCGGCGATGCGCGTGATTCGCTTCCCAATCCTATGCGTTCGGGCCGCTGTTCCACGAGGGAGTGACATCTCAATGAACAAAGCTGAATTCGTTTCCGCAGTTGCTGAAGCTGCCGGCCTGTCGAAGGCCGACGGCGAGCGCGCTGTCGAAGCGGTTTTCAAGGTCGTCAAGAAGGCACTGAAGGCTGGCGACAGCGTGTCCCTCGTCGGCTTCGGTACGTTCCAGGTCCGCAAGCGCGCTGCGCGCAGCGGCCGCAATCCGCGTACCGGCGATACGATCAAGATCAAGGCGTCGAAGGTGCCGTCGTTCAAGGCCGGCAAGGCGCTCAAGGATGCGTTGAACTAAAAGACGCTTCGCCGGGTGCTTAGCTCAGCGGTAGAGCGTCGCCCTTACAAGGCGAGGGTCGGGGGTTCGATCCCCTCAGCACCCACCATCCGGTGGAAGGGCGGTCCGGGCGGTTAGAATAGCCGCCCTCCAGAACGGGAGCGGGCCTGTTCTGTCCCCGTTTTCGCCGCCACCGTCCAGCAGGGCGCCCGCGAGGCGCCCTTGCTTTTTAGCAAGTCAAGAAAAGAAACGGACTACTTCCATGCTGTCGAGACTGCGCACCATTTTGAAGAGCTGGGTCGGCATCGCCGTGCTCGGCCTGATCCTGATCGGCTTCTCGTTCTTCGGAATCGAGTCGTACTTCGTGTCCCAGAGCGACGCCAGCGTCGCGCGGATCGGCGATCAGGAGATCAGCCAGGATCAGTTCCGCGACCGCTTCAACGACTATCGCCAGAACATGATCCGCCAGCAGGGCGAAGGGTTCGACAGCCGGATGCTCGATTCGCCGCTGGTGCGCCGCCAGGTGCTCGACTCGATGATCGACGAGCGCATCGTGCTCGACGCCAACGAGAAGCTCGGCGTGCGCGTGCCGGACACGCGCGTGCGCGAGGCGATCATGGAGATTCCGGCGTTCCAGCGCGACGGCAAGTTCGATCCGGAGCAGTACCGCGCCTTGCTGAGCATGCAGGGCATGAGCTCGCGCGCGCTCGAGCAAGACATCCGCACCTCGATCGCGACGCGCGAGCTGCCGATGAGCCTGTACGCGACCGCGTTCGTGACCGACGCGGAGGTCGACACCTATCTGCGTCTGCGCGAGCAGAAGCGCGACTTCAGCTTCGTGCGTCTCGACAAGCCGGCCGCTGCCGACACCGCGGTGACCGACGAGGAGGTCAAGACCTTCTACGATGCACACCAGTCCGAGTACATGAATCCCGAGCAGGTCGCGCTGGAGTATCTGGAGCTCGACGCGGCCCAGCTCCAGGTCGAGGTCGATCCGAGCGAGTCGGTGCTGCGCGAGCGCTACGAGAACGAGAAATCGCGCTTCACGACCGAAGAGCAGCGACTGGCCTCGCACATCCTCGTCAAGGTCGGCGGCAGCGGCGGTCCTGACGATCAGAAGCAGGCGCTGACCAAGGCCGAGGACATCGTCAAGCGACTGCGTGAAGGCGCGACGTTCGCCGACGTCGCCAAGCAGGAATCGGACGACCTCGGCTCGCGCAACCAGGGCGGCGATCTGGGCTGGCTCGAGAAGGGCATGACCGATCCGGCGTTCGAGACCGCGCTGTTCGCGCTGGCGCCCAAGACCGTGTCCGACCCGGTGCTCGGCAGCGACGGCTACCACATCATCGAGCTGCGCGACACGCGCCCCGGCGACGTGCGCAGCTTCGAGGAGGTCCGCGCCGATCTGGCCGCCGAGTACGCCGAGACCGAACGCGAACGCGTCTACAACGAGAAGTCCGGCCGTCTGGTCGACCTCGTCTACCAGGATCCGTCCTCGCTGCAGAATGCGGCGCAGGAAGTCGGACTCGAGGTCGGCCGGACCGGCCTGTTCTCGCGCGACGGCGCGCCGGAAGGCATCGCGGCCAATCCGGCCGTGGCGCGCGCGGCGTTCTCCGACGCGGTCCTGATCGAAGGCCACAATTCCGAAGCGATCGATCTGGGTCCCAACCACATCGCGTTCGTGCGCCTCGCCGAGCGCAAGCCGGCCGAAGCCAAGCCGCTCGCCGAGGTCAGCGCGCAGATCAAGGACCGCATCGTCGCCGAGCGCGTCGCCGCGGCGGCCAAGCAGCGCGCCGACGAACTGTTCGCGCGCATCGAGAAGGGCGAGGCGCTGTCGGCGCTGGCCGGCGAACTCAAGCTCGAGGTCAACGAGCAGAAGGCGATCGGTCGCAACGCCGTGAACCTCGACGCCGCGCTGGTCCAGGCCGTGTTCGCGATGCCGCGCGTCGAGGACGGCAAGCCGGCGTTCCGCTCGGTCGCGCTCGGTGACGACGCTTACGCACTGGTCCAGCTCGACAAGGTCGTCGACGGCGACCCGTCGGCGCTCGACGCGGCGACGCGCGAGGCGGCGCGTACCACGCTGCAGCAGGGGCAGGGCTATCTGACGACGCAGGACTTCGTCGCCGCGCTGCGCAGCGAGGTCAAGCCGGTCATCAACGAGAAGAATCTCAACTGAGGCCGCGCCGCGACGCGTTCGGAAAAAGGCCGCCTGCGGGCGGCCTTTTCTTTGGTCGACGGTCGACGCGCGGCGGACACGCGACCGACGTGAGGTCGCCTACCGTTCGCGCGTGACGGCGCCGGCCGACCGTCCCGACCGTAGCGAATCGTGAGCGACGCCCAGCTTTGCGGTCGTGCACGGGCTCGAACGCAAGTTCGGTGATCGCGATCGGCGCGTCGTCGCGGCGACGGCGATCGTCACGATGGCGGCGGGCCGACGCGGATGCGATCGCCGGGGCGCAGTGTCGCGGTCGCCGCGAGCGCGTTCCAGCGCAGCAGTTGGGCGAGCTTGACGCGATAGCGGCGCGCGATGGCGCCGAGCGTGTCGCCGGACTTGACGACGTGGATCGCCGTCTTCGCGTGTCCGGCCTCGACCGCCGGCGCAGCCTGTTCGCGACCGGGCAGCAGCACGCGTGCGCCGTCGGCGATCGGCGCGTCGGCCGGCAGTCCGTTGGCGAGACCGACCAGACTCGCCTCGACGCCGGCGGCGCTCGCCAGCGACGCGACGTCGGTCGCGTGGCGCGTGCGCAATTCGCGCCAGTCCGACCACAGCGCATCGGGCAGATCGGCGCTCAGCGATTCGAAACGCTGCGCCTGCGGCGCCGGCAGGATCAGGCGCGCCGGCGCGTCGGCGGCGACACGCGTGCGCAGATGGCCGGCGTTGAGCCGTCTGAGCGTGTCGACGTCGATGCCGGCCAGGTGCGCGGCGACGCGCAGATCGATCGGACGCGCCAGCGCGACCGCCCGCAGCCGCTCGGATGCGTCCGGCTCGGGCAGCTGCACGCCGAAGCGCGCCGGGTCGCTGGCGATGCACGCCAGCGCCATCAGCTTGTCCAGATGTTCGTGCGTGGTACGGCTCAGCGCGAGGCGCGCCAGCTCGTCCGGCGACAGCCTCCGGTCGCCGAGCGGCTCGATCAGGCGGCGCACGCGGAATTCGCCGGCGTTGAAGGCCATGTTGGCGAGCCGCCAGTCGGAGAATTTCTCCTCGTACAACGCGATCAGATCGAGGCTGGCACGCGTGGACTCGGCCAGGTCGAGACGGCCGTCGTAGTCGGCACCGACGCGCAGGCCCTGGCCGCGCGCGGTCGTCGCGGTCAGCTGCCACATGCCGGCCGGCTGGTCGCCGCGACCCGGCAGCGGGCGGTAATGGCTCTCGACGTACGGCAGGAACACGAACTCGGTCGGCAGATCGCGCCGCTCGACCTCGTCGAGCACCCACGACACCAGCGGCATCACCTGCGTCCACGACGCCTCGAAGCGGCGCGGCGAGGCCGCGTAGCGATGCGCCCAGCGCATCGCCTCGGCCCCATGATCGCAGCCGGGCATCGCCAGGCCATCGCGAATGCGCTGCCACGGCGAGCGCTCGGCGACCGCCGCGGGCTCGGCCGGCGGTGCCGGTCTGGACTCGGTCGGGCGGGCCGGCGTCGCCGGCGATGGGGGCGGCGGGGCGGCCGTTGCAGGCGCCGGCGCCTGTCGCGGCAGCGTGCCGCAGGCCGCCAGGCCGAGCATCAGCAGCCCGGCACCGCCGCGTGTCGCCCACCTCATGCGGTGGCGGCCCGGAACAGGTCCTTGCGTCTGCGCAAGGCAGCGAAGCGTTCGGCGCGCGTCGCCGCAGCGCCGACCTCGTCCGACAGCGCGGCGATCACTGCCGGCGCGTCGATGCGCAGGAACGGATTGCTCGCGCGCTCCTCGGCCAGCGACACCGGCAGCGACGGCCGGCCTTCGGCGCGCAGTGCGCGTACCTCGGCGATGCGCGCATCGAGTGCGCCGTTGCCGGGCTCGATCGTGCGCGCGAATGCGGCATTGTCGAGCGTGTATTCGTGCCCGCAGCACACCGCGGTCGCGTCGGGCAGTGCCGAGAGGCGGTCGAGCGAGGCGAGCATCTGTTCGGGACGGCCTTCGAACAGGCGGCCGCAGCCGAGACTGAAGAGCGTGTCGCCGCAGAACAGCAGGCCTTCGCCGGCATAGGCGACGTGGCTGCGCGTATGGCCCGGTACCGCGATCACGGTCAGGCGCACGGCCGGCGCCGACAGTGTCAGCACCTGGCCGTCGCTGACGCGGTGGTCGGCGCAGACGATGCGCTCGTCGGCGGGCGCATAGACCGGTACCGGCGCTTCGGCGACCAGTTCGGCGACGCCGCCGACGTGATCGGCATGGTGATGCGTCAGCACGATCGCGCGCAGGCGCAGGCCTTCGCGCTCGAGTGCCTCGCGCAGCGGCGCGGCCGCACCGGGATCGACCGCGATCGCGTCGCCGGCCGCATCGGCCAGCAGCCAGATGTAGTTGTCGGCGAAGGCCGGAACGGCCAGCAGGCGCAGTCGGTTCATGAGCGGCCGGAACTATAAAGATGCCTGCGCGCGGCGAGGTTAAGCGAAGGTTATCGGCGCGGCCGTGCAGCGCCGCCGGCTTTGGTTACACTTCGGTCCTTTCGACCATTCGATGTCTCGATGACCCCTCGTTTCGTCAGCGTCTTCGCGCGGCCGGAGCTGTCGGCCCTGGCCCGCGACGAGCTCGCCCTGCTCGGCGTCTACGCGCGGCGGCTGCCGTCGGCGCGTGCCTTGATCGTGCATCCGCATCCGAACGGACTGAAGCTGCCGCTCGATCTGCCGGCCGTGGACGTCACGCGGCTGCACGTCCAGGGCGGGCGTCTGGAAGGTGACCACTCGTGCCTGCCGCACCGGCTGCCGTGGGCCGAGGGCAGCTTCGATCTGGTCCAGGTGCAGCACGTCGGCGAGGTGCTGGCGCCGGTCGAGGCGTTCGCGGCCGAGATCGAGCGCGTGACCGCGCCCGGCGGCATCGTGCTGTGGTCCGGCCTCAACGCGCTCGGCGTCTGGCACCCGTGGTGCCGCTGGCGCAACGAGGCCTCGCTCGGCCGGCTGACCGCCGCGCGGCTGCGCCGCCTGCTCGCGCGCAGCGGTCTGGACGTCGAGACCGCGCATCGCGTCGGCGCATTCTGGCCGCGCGACGCCGCGGCCGGCGTCTCCGGCGGTACCGCGGTCGATCTGTTCCGCGCGGCCTGGGTGCTCGCCGCGAACAAGCGCCGCGCGCCGGCGACCCTGCTGCCGCATCGCGCATCGCGCCAGCGTGCGATGCCGCCGCGCCGTCTGGTCGCGGCCGCCAGCCGGCGCGCCTCGGCATGAGCGGCGGCAAAACGGGGAGCGAGGTCGAGCTGTACACCGACGGCGCCTGTCTCGGCAATCCCGGACCCGGCGGCTGGGGCGCATTGCTGCGGCTCGGCGAGCGCGAGCGCGAGCTGTCCGGCGGCGAGGCCGCGACGACCAACAACCGCATGGAACTGATGGCGGCGATCCAGGGGCTGGAAGCGTTGACGCGGCAATGCCGCGTCGCGCTCTACACCGATTCGCAGTACGTCCAGCGCGGCATCGAGGAATGGCTGCCGCGCTGGCAGGCGCGCGGCTGGAAGACCAGCGACGGCAAGCCGGTCAAGAACCGCGACCTCTGGGAGCGGCTGGCGAGCGCGCACGCGCGCCACGTGGTGCGCTGGCATTGGGTACGCGGCCATGCCGGCCACGTCGAGAACGAGCGCGTCGACCAGCTGGCGCGCGCGGCCGCGCAGGCGATCCGCGACGGGAGGGCAGGGCGGTGAGGCAGATCGTGCTGGATACCGAGACGACCGGTCTGGAGGTCCACAAGGGCCACCGGCTGATCGAGATCGGCTGCATCGAGCTCAGCGAACGCCGGCCGACCGGCCGCAGCTTCCATCGCTATCTCAATCCCGACCGCGCGATCGACGAAGGCGCCAAGGCGGTCACCGGCATCGCCGACGAGTTCCTGCTCGACAAGCCGCGCTTCCACGAGATCGCCGAGGAGTTCATCGCATTCGTCGACGGCGCCGAGGTGATCGCGCACAACGCGAGCTTCGACGTCGGCTTCATCAATGCCGAGCTCGAGCGCGCCGGCGTCGCCGGTCCGTTCGAGCAGCGCGTCGCGGTGATCGACACGCTGGCGCTGGCACGCGAGATGTGGCCGGGCCAGCGCAACGGACTGGACGCGCTGTGCAAGCGGCTCGGCATCGACAACAGCCACCGCGAGCTGCACGGCGCTCTGCTCGACGCGCAGCTGCTGGCCGACGTCTATCTGGCGATGACCTCCGGTCAGGGCGATCTCGGCTTCGCGAGCGAGGCCTCGGCAGGTGGCCAGACGCGCCGCGAGCGCACGCTGATCGTGGTACCGCTGCGCGTGCAGATCGCCGACGCCGAAGAGGCCGCCGCGCATGCGGCGCGGCTGCAGGCGATCGAGAAGGCCGGCAAGGCGCCGAGCCTGTGGGTGCAGCTGGGCTGGAACTGAGCGATCGGGCGGTACGAAGCGGCACTCGCGTCCGGCGGCCGCGCCCGCGCCGGGCGGCGTTCCCGTAGCGGGCGTGCATCGCCTCGCCGGCGCGACCGGTCATCGACTTCTCCGGCGTGCCCGCCGCTGCGCGTGCAGAACGCACGCAGCCGCGATTCGATCCTGCGACTGCGTTCTGCCCAGCGTCGAAGCGTCGCGGCATCGGCCGAGCGGCCGGCCGCGGAGGCGGAGGCCGGCCGATGCCGCGAGCGAGGGCGCGCCGCCCTCGCTCGCAGTCGATGCATCAGAAGCGCAGACGCAGGCCGACGCGATAGCGCCGCGGCGCGCCCGGCGCGACGAACAGCGCGTCGGCCGAATCCTCCGGATCGACGTGCGGCCGCAGCAGCTCGCCGTTCGGCAGCACGTCCTCGCCGATCATGCCGAAGGTCTCGTAGCGGCGGTCGAACACGTTGTCGACGCCGGCGTAGAACTCCAGCCGTTCGCTGCTGCGCCAGCTGCCGTGCAGATTGACGATCGTGAAGCCGGCGGTCTTCCAGTCGCGCGCGCGCGAACCTTCGACGTCCTCGGTCATGCCGCCGTCCTCGTTGCCGCTGGCGATCAGATCCGACTGCGCGACCAGATCGGCGCCGAGGATCAGTCGGCGCATCGGCTTCCAGTCGGCGCCGAGCTTGAGCGTGTGCCTGGGCAGGCCGGCCAGGCGCATGCCCGGTTCGATGTCGACCGTGCGCTCGCCCGACAGCAGCTCGCCGTGCGCCTGGTAGGTCGCCTTGAGCCAGCTGTAGCCCAGATGCCATTCGATCGCGCCGAGGTCCCGATGGACGGTCAGATCGAGGCCTTCGTGGCGCGTGCGGTCGAAGTTCGAGAAATAGCCCTGCTGCGTGTTCGGCGCGCGCAGGAACAGGATGTCGTCGCGGTTCTGCGTGCGGTAGATCGAGGCCGAGACGAAGGTGTCGCGGTTCGGCGACCAGCGCGCGCCGATCTCGATCGAGCGCGAGACCACCTGCGCCAGGTACGGATCGCCCTGCAGGCCGGTCGGCAGACGGCACGGCTCTTCCGGGTCGGCGCAGCCCAGTTCCATCACGGTCGGCGCACGGTTGCTCTGCGAGGCGCTGGCGTAGACGGTCCAGTCGCCGATCGCATGCGTGATGCCGAGGAACGGATTGGCCTTGGTGTAGGTGAACTGCTCGCGCGGACGTTCGCCGTCCTCGGCCGTGCTCAGCGTGTTGGCGACGCGGCTGCGGTTCCAGCGCAGCGAGCCGGTCAAGTAGGTGTTCTCGCCGATCTGCCAATGGTCGCTCGCGAACACGCTGTAGGCGGTCGCGTTGCCGCGCACGCCCGAGAAGAACTCGCGTTCCTCATCCGGGTCGGCATAGATCTCGCGCGTCTCCTCGTCGAGCCAGCCGAGCTGCTCGTACTGCTTGTAGTCGACCTTGCTGTGGTCCCATGTCGCACCGACGACGACGCGATGCGTACCGAATTGGCGATCGAGATTGACCGCCAGACCGCGCGCCCACTGGTCCAGATGCGTGCCGTTGAACGCGCCGTTGTGCAGGGCCGCGCCTTCCTCGCGCGTGTAGTCGCAGTCATCGTCGAGCGGCTGGCCGTCCGCGTCGAAGCCGTCCTCGCACTCCTCGACGTACTCCTCGTACTCGCCGTTGATGTCGCCGTTGACGGTGTCGCGCTTGCCGTGGCGCACGTAGGCCAGCGCCGAGAGCTGGGTGTCCTCGTCGAAGCGATGCGCGAAATGCGAGGCGATCTGGGTCTGGCGGTTCTCGGTCTGGTCCGGCGCGGTGTAGATCGCGCGCCGGCTGTCCTGGTAGAGGCCGCCTTCGCGCCCGTCGTCCTCGAAGCGCCAGCTCGGCAGCAGGCCGTTGCCGATCAGCTTGCTGCGCCCGCTGAGGACCGACAGGTCCCAGTCGGTGGTCGCGGTGCTGCGGCCGATCTTGCCGAAGAACGTGCCGAGGTGCCCTTCGGAGCGGTCGCGCCAGCCGTCCTCGTCGAAGCCGGTGACCGCCGCGAACGCATGCCAGCCGTCCGCATTGTTCCAGCCCCAGGCCAGGTCCGCGCGCTTGCGCGCGTCGCTGCCGTAGCTGAGATCCGCGCTGAAACCCGGCGCGGTCAGGCCCGACTGCGTCGTGAACGCCAGGGCACCGCCGAGCGTGTTCGGACCGAACAGCGCGTCGGAGCCCGGCACGATCGCCAAGGTGCGGATCGCCGCCTCCGGCATCATGTCCCAGCTGATGATGTCGCCGAACGGCTCGTTGACGCGGATGCCGTCGAGATAGACCGAGATGCCCTGTGCGGCGCCGAGCGTCGCCGACGCGCGATAGCCGTGGAACGTCAGATCGCCCTGGAACGGGCTGCCCTGCACCTCGTTGATGTTGACGCCGGTCAGCCGCTGCGTCATGAAGCGGATCAGGTTGTCGGCGCCCGATTCCCTGATCGCGTCGGCGTCGGCGGTCTGCGACGAATAGGGCAGGGTGTCGCGATCGATCGTCGTGCCGGGCAGCGGGCTCGGCGTGATCGCCTCGACCGTCGGCAGCCGCTGCAGCGCTTCCTCGTCGGCCGGTGCCTGCGCGCGGACGGCCGCGGCCGGCAGCAGCGCAGCGAGCGCGACGAACAGCGCCGAGCGCGCGCCCGGGCCGCGCCGCCGTGCGGATGCCGCAGCGGCGTGGCCGCGATGGATGGACTTGACGGAACCTGCAAGCATGGTCTTCTCTCCCTCGGTCGTTGGGCCGTCGGCGCGTCGGCGCCGCGTCCGGTTCTTGTCGTGTATCGCGTGATGGGCGGTGGATCGTTTCGGGAAAACTTCCTGGCTCTTGGACGTGCGGAGACCCCTGATGGACATGTCGCGGTTTCTAATGGGACGGATCGCCGCGGTGTCCGCGGCGATCTTCTGTGCGGCGCTGGTGTTCGCGCTGTGGCGGGCCCAGTTCGACGTGGCGCTGGAGGAGCGCGGGGCGGCCGACGTGGCACGCGCGTTCGAGCATCTGAGTGCGCTGCAGGACGCGCCGGCCGAACGGATCGACACGCACATCGAGGCCTTGCGCGAGATCGTCGGGTCGGACCGGATGCGGCATCTGCAGCTGCGTCTGGCCGATGCGACCGGCCGCGAGCTGATCGCGCCGCCCGAGCCGGCCGCGCCGTCGTGGCTCGAGCGCAGCTTCGTCGCGCTGCTGCCGCCCGAATCGGCGCAGACCAGCGCGGCGACCTGGGTGATCCGGCGCGACGAGGGCGTCCGTTTCGTCGCGACCTTCATGCTGAATCCGGCCAGCGAGCAGGACGAGGCGCTCGACGACACGCTGGGTCTGCTCGGCACGCTGTTCGGCTACGGCGTGCTGACCCTGGTCGCGGTGTTCTGGGCGCTGCGCCGCGCGCTGGCGCCGCTGCAGCCGATCCACGTCGCGATCGGCCACTACCGCGACGCCGACTACGCCTGGCGCGTACCGGCGCTGCCGATGCGCGAGCTCGACGCGGTCGGCCAGGCGCTCAATCACATGGCCGGCGCGCTCGATCAGGCGCAGGAGGCACGCCGCACGCTGAGCCTGAAGCTGCTCGGCGTGCAGGAGGAGGAGCGCACCTACATCGCGCGCGAGCTGCACGACGAGCTCGGCCAGGTGCTGACCGCGATGCGCGCCGATGTCGCCTGGCTGCAGCGCCGCGTCGAGGCCAGTGCCGACGTCGCGGAGGTCATGCACGGACTGGCGATCTCGTGCGGGCGTCTGCAGGAGGGCGTGCGTGATCTGCTCGACCGGCTGCGGCCGCAGGACAGCGGCGTCGACGACGGGCCGGTACCGCTGCGCGCGCTGCTGGAGCGGCTGATCCAGAGCTGGCGCGAGCGGCCCGGCCAGCAGGCCGAGCTGACGCTGAGCTTCGACGAGCGCGTCGAGCCGGTCGCCGACGATCTCGCGCTGACGCTGTACCGGATGACGCAGGAAGCGCTGACCAATGCGATGCGCTACGCGGGCGCGCGTCGCGTCGCGGTGTCGCTGCGCCTGGGCGCCGACCAGCGCCTGCGCTGGCAGGTCGAGGACGACGGCGTCGGCATCGACGCGCCGGAGCGCGCCCTGCATCGCGGCAACGGCCTGGCCGGCATCAGCGAACGGGTCTGGGCGCACCACGGCGAGATCGAGATCCAGCCGCGGCACGCCGGCGCCGAACGGCCCGGCGTACGGCTCTCGGCACGCTTCCCGATCGGCCGCAGCGGCAGCGTACTGGGTTGAGGCCGGTCCCGTCGCGAACGCGATGGCGCGGCGCCCGCGTATCGGGACGCGCGGCGCGAGCGATGTCCGCTCAGAGCGGCGCACCCGGTCCGTCCGGCAGCAGGCCGTGGGCGATCGCATAGCGATGCATGTCGAGCGAACTGCCCAGACCGGTCTTCTTGCGGATCGAGGTCTGGTAGTTGGCGGCGGTCTTGAAGCTCATGCGTCCCTGCGCGGCGATCTCCTCCACGCTGAGTCCGCGTGCGAGCAGCAGGAAGATGTCGAGCTCGCGCGCACTGAGCGCGAGATGGGCCAGCGGCACGCGCCGGCTCTTGTGCCGGATCTCCTCTTCGAGGCCTTCGGACAGGCTGCGCTCGCCGGCCGCGATGTCGCGCACCGCGCCGACCAGCGCTTCGGGCGGACTGTTCTTGGTCAGATAGCCGCGTGCGCCCAGACGCATCGCCTGTGCGGCCAGCGCGGGGCTTTCGTGCATCGTGAACACCAGCACCTGCAGATGCGGCGCGCGCGCGCGCAGGCGCTGCAGCGTCTCCATGCCGGCGCGGCCGGGCATCGACAGATCGAGGATCAGGATGTCGGCCGGATGCGCGGTCAGCCATTCGCAGGCGCTGTCGCCGTCGCCGAACTCGGCGACCACCTCGATGCCGTCCTCGAGTTCGAGCAGGCGGCGATAGCCGGTGCGGACCACGGCGTGGTCGTCGGCGATGGCGATTCTCAGGGCGGACATGCGCGCTCCCGTCGTGTGGAGGAGAGGCGATTGTCCGGACGCGTTCGGACAGCGACAACCGGGCGCGGCGTCGCTCGCGACGCGATGCGTGGCGTGTTGCGTTGCGGCGGGAAAAATTCCCGAATCGGTGCGGCGGGGTGGCGGGCTCTGGAAGGGCGACGGTTTGCGCGGGCGATGTGTCGCGGTTCGTGCACGATCCGAAGGTGGGCCTGACGACGATGAAGAAAGCCGATCGCTGCGCAGGCTATGGGAAAACTTCCCGGTCGCGCCGCGTAGCCGACCCGCCCTCGGCCGATGCGGGACGGGTCATCGATGTCGCGTGATCGGGCGCAGTGCGCGGCGATCGCCGCGCACTGCGCCCGCTTACCTCAGACGAACGTGTACGTGCAGACCTTGTTGCCGGCCGGATCGCGCAGGTACGCCGCATACGCACCCGGCAGATGGCCGCGCGGGCCGGGCTTGCCTTCGTCGCTGCCGCCGGCGGCGAGTCCGGCCGCGTGGAACGCGTCGACCTCGGCCGTGCTCTTGGCCGCGAAGCCGATCGTCACGCCGTTGCTCGAGGACGCCTCGCCGTTGCCGGGGCGCGCGATGATGAAGGCCGGCTTGTCGCGGCCGTAGAGGATCCAGCCGTTGCCGAACGGACCCAGATTCTTGATGCCGAGCGCGCCGAGGGTCGCGTCGTAGAACGCGGTGGACTGGCTCATGTCGGCGGCGCCGATGAAGACGTGCGAGAAGACGCCGTCGCCGGAGATGACGGGGTTTGCCATGGAGAACTCCTTCGGGTGGTAGATGGATGGTGACAGCGGCCTCCGGCGGCGTGCGTCGGGCGCGACGCCGGAAGTCCCATGGACCTGCTCAGTACTTGATCACCGAGCGGATGACCTTGCCTTCGTGCATCAGGTGGAAGGCTTCGTTGATCTCCTCGAGCGGCAGGACCTCGGTGACGAACTCGTCGATCTTGATCTCGCCGGCGAGGTAGCGGTCGACGTAGCCCGGCAGCTGCGAGCGGCCCTTGACGCCGCCGAACGCCGAACCGCGCCAGACGCGTCCGGTCACGAGCTGGAACGGCCGCGTCGAGATCTCCTGACCGGCACCGGCCACGCCGATGATCACCGACTCGCCCCAGCCCTTGTGGCAGCACTCCAGCGCCGAGCGCATCACGTTGACGTTGCCGATGCACTCGAACGAGAAGTCGACGCCGCCGTCGGTCAGGTCGACGATGACCTGCTGGATCGGCGTGTCGGGGTAGTCCTTCGGATTGACGAAGTCGGTCGCGCCGAGCGCCTTGGCCATCTCCCACTTCGACGGATTGGTGTCGACCGCGATGATCCGCGAGGCCTTGGCCATGACCGCGCCCTGCACGCACGACAGGCCGATGCCGCCGAGACCGAACACCGCGACGGTGTCGCCGGGCTTGACCTTGGCGGTGTTGAGCACGGCGCCGATGCCGGTGGTGACGCCGCAGCCGAGCAGGCAGACCTTGTCCAGCGGCGCGGCCGGATTGATCTTGGCCAGCGCGATCTCCGGCAGCACGGTGTACTCGGAGAACGTGCTGGTGCCCATGTAGTGCAGGATCGGCTTGCCCTGGTACGAGAAGCGCGAGGTGCCGTCGGGCATCAGGCCCTTGCCCTGGGTCGCGCGGATCGCCTGGCACAGATTGGTCTTGCCGGACAGGCAGAACTTGCAGGCGCCGCATTCGGGCGTGTACAGCGGAATCACATGGTCGCCCGGCTTGACGCTGGTGACGCCGGCGCCGACCTCGCGCACGATGCCGCCGCCCTCGTGGCCGAGGACGACCGGGAACAGTCCTTCCGGGTCCGCGCCGGACAGCGTGAAGGCGTCGGTATGGCACACGCCGGTGGCGACGATCTGCACCAGCACTTCGCCGGCGCGCGGGCCGGCCAGGTCGATTTCCTCGATCTGGAGATCTTTACCGGCCTCCCAGGCCACCGCGGCTCTTGTCTTCATTACGTTTTCGGCTCCGAAATTCTTGACGCGTGAACACACCCAACCAAGCCGGCAATCCGGCTACGGCATTTCCTACAGCACTGGCCGTGCCAACTGATACGTCCGGCCGATAGCTTCGATCGATCAAGGGCTTGAGCGGCATCGGCGGCGGCCCGGCCGGCGCCCGCCGCAGGGTTTGTCTCCGATCCGCGACACTGCGGCGGCGCGACTGCGCCAGCACTGGCATGGTTGAGCGGATGCCGCGCGACGCCGTCGCGAGTCGGCCCGGCCCGCGATCGGCGGCCGGCGAGGGGGCAATGCGCCGACCTGTCGAAGGCCACGGCCGCCGCGGAACGGTCGAACCCGGGTCGCGTTCGAGCGCGGCGACGGCCGGGCCGGCGGCCGGCCGCCGCGGTCAGAGCAGCGCGTCGCGGACGCTGATGCCGAGCAGGGCGACGATCGAGCGCGCCGCCTCGCGGCCGTCGAGCACCGCGCGCACGACCAGGTCGGCGCCGCGCACGTTGTCGCCGCCGGCGAACACCTTCGGATGGCTGGTCTGGTACGGCAGGCCGGAGCCGCCGACGATCAGCCGGCCGCCGGGTTCGGTCGCGATCGCGAAGTCGCCGAGCCAGGACGGCGGGCTCGGCAGGAAGCCGAACGACTCGATCACGACGTCGGCGAGCAGCTCTTCCTCGCTGCCGGGTACGAGCTCCGGTCGCGCGCGGCCGTGCCGGTCCGGCACCAGGCGGGTCTCGGCGACGCGCACGCCCCTGACGCCGCCGGCGTCGCCGAGGATCGCCAGCGGCTGGCGGTTGAAGCGGAACTGCACGCCTTCGTCACGCGCGTTCTTCACTTCCTTGCGCGAGCCGGGCATGTTGGCCTCGTCGCGGCGGTAGACGCAGTCCACGCGCGCGGCGCCGAGCCGCACCGAAGTGCGCACGCAGTCCATCGCGGTGTCGCCGCCGCCGAGCACGACGACGCGCTTGCCGGCCAGATCCGGCGTCGCGGCGCCGATCCCGGTGCCGAGCAGGCGACGCGCATTGGCGATCAGGAAATCCAGCGCCGCGTGCACGCCGGGCAGGTCCCGACCCGGCAGGCCGGCGTCGACGTAGCGGTAGGCGCCGGTGCCGAGGAACACCGCGTCGTAGTCGGCGACCAGCGTGTCGAAGCCGAGGTCGCGCCCGATCTCGACGCCGAGACGAAACTGCACGCCGAGGCCCTCGAGCACCTCGCGGCGCTGGCGCACCACGGACTTCTCGAGCTTGAACGGCGGGATGCCGAACGTCAGCAGGCCGCCGATCTCCTCGTAGCGGTCGAACACCTCGACCGCGACGCCGGCGCGGATCAGCCGGTCCGCGGCGGCGAGCCCGGCCGGGCCGGCGCCGACGACCGCGACGCGGCGGCCGGTCGGCGCATTGGTGACCTGCGGGCGCCAGCCGCGCTGCAGCGCCTCGTCGGTGATCACGCGTTCGATCGCGCCGATCGTGACCGCGCCGAAGCCTTCCTCGAGCGTACAGTCGCCTTCGCAGAGGCGGTCCTGCGGACAGACGCGGCCGCAGATCTCCGGCAGCGGATTGGTTTCGTGCATCAGCGCGGCCGCATCCTCGACGCGGCCCTCCTTGACCAGCTTGAGCCACTGCGGAATGCGGTTGCCGAGCGGGCAGGCCCAGGAGCAGTACGGATTGCCGCAGTCGATGCAGCGCGAGGCCTGATCGGCCGCATCGCCGTTGGCGTAGCTGCCGTTGATCTCGCCGAAGCCGACGATGCGCACCGGCACCGGCACCTCGCGCGGCAGCTCGCGGTGGAACTTGAGAAACGGAAACGTCTTCTCGCTCATGCCGCGCGCCTCAGCTCTTCGGCCAGCGCATCGAGGCTCGCCGCCTTCGGCTTGACCAGCCAGACCTTGTGCAGCACGTTGCGGAAATCCTCGCGCAACCGCGCGGCCCAAACGCTGCCGGTGGCCTCGGCATGGGCGCCGATCAGGTTGCGCACGTGCTGCATGTGGTTCTCCATGCCCTCGAGCGAGATGCGCACGATGTCGACCAGCTCGTGGTTGTAGCGGTCGACGAAATCGCGCTCGAGGTCGAGCACGTAGGCGATGCCGCCGGTCATGCCGGCACCGAAGTTGAGGCCGGTGCGGCCGAGCACGACGACGGTACCGCCGGTCATGTATTCGCAGCCGTGGTCGCCGACGCCTTCGACGACCGCGATCGCGCCGGAGTTGCGCACCGCGAAGCGCTCGCCGGCGCGGCCGGCCGCGTACAGCTCGCCGCCGGTCGCCCCGTACAGGCAGGTGTTGCCGATGATGCTGGTGTCCTGCGTCGCATAGCGCGCCTCGGCCGGCGGCCGTACCACGATGCGGCCGCCGGCCATGCCCTTGCCGACGCCGTCGTTGGCCTCCCCGTGCAGCAGCAGATGCACGCCGCCGGCGTTCCACGCGCCGAAGCTCTGGCCGGCCGCGCCGTCGAGCTCGACGAGGATCGGCGCGTCGGCCATGCCGGCATCGCCCCAGGCGCGTGCGACCTCGCCGGACAGGCGCGCGCCGACCGCGCGATCGGTGTTGTGCACGGCATAGCGCAGGCGCGCGCCCGAGCGCGTCGCGACGGCGCTGGCGCTGTCGCGCATGATCGCCTCGACGAGGTCGCCGGGACCCGGCACCAGCGGCCCGGCGCCGCAGGCGCCCTGCATCGATTCGGCCAGCGCCGAGCGCGCCAGCAGCGGCGAGAGATCGAGCCGGCGCTGCTTGGCGGTCGTGCCTTCGATCTGGCGCAGCAGGTCGGTGCGGCCGACGACCTCGCCGAGCGAGCGCGCGCCGATCGAGGCGAGGATCGCGCGCACGTCCTCGGCGACGAAGCGGAAGAAGTGCTCGACCATCTCCGGCAGGCCGATGAAGTGCTTGCGGCGCAGCACCTCGTTCTGCGTCGCGACGCCGGTCGCGCACGAGTTCAGATGGCAGATGCGCAGGAACTTGCAGCCGAGCGCGACCATCGGTCCGGTACCGAATCCGAACGAGTCGGCGCCGAGCATCGCCGCCTTGACGACGTCCAGGCCGGTCTTGAGGCCGCCGTCGGTCTGCACGATCACGCGCTCGCGCAGCCCATTGGCGACCAGGGTCTGGTGCGTCTCGGCCAGGCCGAGCTCCCACGGCACGCCGGCGTAGCGGATCGAGGTCAGCGGACTGGCGCCGGTGCCGCCGTCGTGGCCGGACACGGTCACCAGATCGGCGCCGGCCTTGACGACGCCGGCGGCGATCGTGCCGACGCCGGCATGCGAGACCAGCTTGACCGAGACCAGCGCGCGCGGGTTGACCTCGCGCAGGTCGTGGATCAGCTCGGCCAGATCCTCGATCGAGTAGATGTCGTGATGCGGCGGCGGCGAGATCAGGCCGATGCCGGGCTTGGCGTAGCGCAGCCGCGCGATCAGCGGATTGACCTTGTGGCCGGGCAGCTGGCCGCCTTCGCCGGGCTTGGCGCCCTGGGCGATCTTGATCTGCAGCACCTCGGCGTTGACGAGATAGGCCGGCGTCACGCCGAAGCGGCCCGAGGCGACCTGCTTGATCTTGGACATGCGCTCGGTGCCGTAGCGCGCCGGATCCTCGCCGCCTTCTCCGGAATTGGAGCGCGCGCCGAGCCGGTTCATCGCGATCGCGAGCGCTTCGTGCGCCTCCGGCGACAGCGCGCCGAGTGACATGCCGGCCGAGTCGAAACGCTTGAGGATGAGCTCGGACGGCTCGACCTCATCGACCGAGGCGAGCGCGGTCAGGCCTTCGCGAAACGCGAGCAGATCGCGCAGCGCCGAAGGCGGCCGCGTGTCGACCGCATCGGCGTAGCGCCGGTACAGCTCGGCGTCGCCACTGCGCACGGCGGCCTGCAGGTGGCCGATCACGGCCGGGTTGTACATGTGGTACTCGCCGTCCGGCACCGCCTTGAGCAGGCCGCCCGGCGGCAATGCGTAGTTCGGATCGCGCGCGGCCGCGAGCTGGATCCGGTACTCGGCCTCGATCTCGGCGAAACCGGCGCCGCCGATCCGCGCCGGCGTGCCCGGGAAGCACCGATCGACGACCGCGCGATCGAGACCGAGGATCTCGAACAGCTGCGCGCCGCGGTAGCCGGCGATCGTCGAGATGCCCATCTTCGAGAGGATCTTCAGCAGACCCTTGCGGATGCCGCGCCGGTAGCTGCGGCCGATCTCCGACGGCGCCTCGCCCTCCAGGCCCTTGAGTTCGCCGCGCCGATTCATGTCGAACAGCGTCTGGTAGGCCAGGTACGGGTAGACCGCGGTCGCACCGAATCCGATCAGGCACGCGAAGTGATGCGCATCGCGCGCGGTGCCGGTCTCGACCAGCACGTTGCAGTCGCAGCGCAGACGCAGCCGGATCAGATGCGCGTGCACCGCGCCGGTCGCGAGCAGGGCGTGGATCGGCAGCAGGCCCGGTACCGGATAGCGGTCCGACAACAGCAGCAGCACCGCGCCGCCGCGCACGGCCGCCTCGGCGTCGGCGCAGAGCCGTTCGAGCGCGGCCTCCAGGCCGATCGGCTCGTCGTAGTAGAGGTCCAGCCTGACCTGGCGCTCGGCGATGTGCGGCAGGGCCAGGATCTGGCGCAGCTTGCGCTGCGACAGGATCGGCGAATTGAGCAGCACCTGCTGCGCGTTCTCGGGCGAAGGCTCGAAGATGTTGCGCTCCACGCCGATCTGCGTGACCAGCGACATCACCAGCCGCTCGCGCAGCGGATCGATCGGCGGGTTGGTGACCTGGGCGAAGGCCTGTCGGAAGTACTCGTAGAGCGGGCGCGACTTCTGCGACAGCACCGCGGCCGGGGTGTCGTCGCCCATCGAGCCGGTCGCCTCGGCCTCGTCCTCGGCCAGTGTCTTGAGGACGACGTCGCGCTCCTCGCGCGTCAGCGCGAACTGCTTCTGGAAGCGCGCCAGCATGTCCGGTGCGAACGGCTCGGCCGCCAGCGCCGGATCGATCAGATAGGAGTCCAGATACGTCACGCTGTCGCGCAGCCACTGCTTGAACGGCGCGCGCGCGCGGTTGATCGCGTCGACCGCGGCATCGTCGAGCAGGCGGTGCTCGACCAGGTCGACCGCGAGCATCTGCCCCGGTCCGATCCGGCCCTTGGAGACGACGCGCGACTCGGGCACGTCCCACAGGCCCGTTTCCGACGCGACGATCAGATGGCCGTCGTCGGCCAGCGTCCAGCGCGCCGGGCGCAGGCCGTTGCGGTCGAGCGTGCAGGCCGCGTAGCGGCCGTCGCACATGACCAGGCCGGCCGGCCCGTCCCAGGGTTCGGAATGCAGCGCGTAGTACTCGTAGAACGCCTCGAGGTCCTCGTCGATGCGGTCGCTGGCGCTCCAGGCCGGCGGCACCAGGATCCGCATCGCCGCGAGCAGGTCGATGCCGCCGGCGAGCAGCACCTCGAGCATGTTGTCCAGGCTCTGCGAATCCGAACCGGTCGTGGAGACCAGCGGGCCGAGATCGGAGAAGTCGACCAGCGGCGAGCGCAGCCGCGCCGCGCGCGCGCCGGCCCAGCTGCGGTTGGCGCGGATCGTGTTGATCTCGCCGTTGTGCGCGAGCAGCCGGAACGGCTGCGCGAGCGTCCAGTTCGGCATCGTGTTGGTCGAGAAGCGCTGGTGGAACACGACGCAGGTCGACGCGAGGTCGGGCCGCTGCAGGTCCGGAAAGACCGCGTCGAGCCGGCCCGGAGCGGCCATCGCCTTGTAGCCGATCGTCGCGGCCGACAGGCTGACGACGTAGAACGCGCGATCGTCGGCGAGCGCGGCCTCGGCGCGGCGCCGCGCGCGGAACAGCGCGCGTTCGAAGCGCGCCTCGTCCAGATCGCCCGGCGCGTCGACGAAGATCTGGCGGATCGTCGGGCGATGCGCCAGCCCGAGCGGACCGCAGGCCTCATCGACGACCGGCACCTCGCGCCAGCCGGCGACGCCGAGCCCTTCGCCGGCGATGCACGACTCGAGCGCGGCGGCCGCGGCGGCGGCGCGCGCCGGATCGCGATCGAGGAAGACCAGGCCGGCCGCGAACGATGCGGCCGGCGCGAGACCGGCCTCGGTCGCCAGCGCGCGCAGCCAGGCGAGCGGACGGTGGATCAGGATGCCGCTGCCGTCGCCGGTGATGCCGTCGCCGTTGACGCCGCCGCGATGGGCCATCTTGGCCAGGGCCGCGTAGCCTTGTTCGACCAGCCAATGGCTGGCGCGGCCTTCGACGTTCGCGACCAGGCCGAAACCGCAGCTGTCGTGATCGTAGGCCGGATCGTAGAGACCACCGTCGATGGCGTGCGTCATGTATCGGTGCTTCCCGGGAGCTTGGACGAGGCATCCGCCGGATGCGGTTCCTGGCGACCCGACTAGAGCACAGATGATGCACCGCGTCAAAGCGCCTCGTCCGGCAAATAGCCGTCCAAACCCGACATGGCATCGCGGCTGCGGCAGGTTGCCGCGGCGCAGGCCGCGAGCGGCCCGCCTTGCGCGCGACGCGAGCGCTGCTCTACGCTGGCCCGATCATTCGGGGAGATGACGATGCTCGCAGCCTTGGGCCACATCGCGTTCGGCCTGTTCGGCCTGTCCGTCCTGATCGCGATCGCCTGGGCCTTCTCGGCCGACCGGCGCGCGGTCAGCTGGCGGCTGGTCGCCACCGGCGTGGTGCTGCAGATCCTGTTCGCCGCGCTGGTGCTGAAGGTGCCGCTGGGCCGCGACCTGTTCCGCGCGATCGCGACCGGCTTCGTCAAGCTGCTCGATTTCGTCCGGGTCGGATCGGAGTTCATCTTCGGCAGTTTCATGGACGTGTCGAAGTTCGGCTTCGTCTTCGCGGTGCAGGTGCTGCCGACGATCATCTTCTTCGCCGCGCTGACCGGCGTGCTGTACCACCTGGGCGTCATGCAGATGATCGTGCGTGGCATGGCCTGGCTGATCACCAAGGTCATGAACGTCTCCGGCGCCGAGACCACCAGCGTCTGCGCGAGCGTGTTCATCGGCCAGACCGAGGCGCCGCTGACGATCAAGCCGTACATCGAGCGGATGACCCATTCGGAACTGATGACGGTCATGATCGGCGGCATGGCGCACATCGCCGGCTCGGTGATGGCCGCCTACGTCGGCCTGCTCGGCGGCGACGACAAGGAGCAGCAGCTGTTCTTCGCGACGCATCTGCTGACCGCGAGCATCATGGCGGCGCCGGCGACGCTGATGATCGCCAAGATCCTGATGCCCGAGACGCAGGAGCCGCTGACGCGCGGCACGGTCAAGCTCGACGTCGAGAAGACCACCGCCAACGTGATCGACGCGGCCGCGACCGGCGCCGCCGACGGCCTGCGCCTCGCGCTCAACGTCGGCGCGATGCTGCTCGCGTTCATCGCGCTGATCGCGCTGCTGAACGCGCCGTTCCAGTGGTTCGGTGCGCACGCCTGGGGCGATGCCGGCTCGATCAACGGCTGGCTCAGCGCGCAGGCCGGCCGCGAGGTCGAGCTGTCGCTGCAGACGCTGTTCGGCTGGATCCTCGCGCCGCTGGCCTGGCTGATCGGCGTGCCGTGGCAGGACGCGACCCTGGTCGGCAGTTTCATCGGCCAGAAGGTCGTCATCAACGAGTTCGTCGCTTACGTCGACATGGCACGCCATCTGCCCGACATGACCGAGCAGGGACGCCTGATCGCGACCTATGCGCTGTGCGGCTTCGCGAACTTCTCGTCGATCGCGATCCAGATCGGCGGCATCGGCGGCCTCGCGCCGAACCGGCGTGCCGATCTGGCCCGGTTCGGCCTGAAGGCGGTACTCGGCGGCTCATTGGCGACGTTCATGACCGCGACGATCGCCGGTGTGCTGAGCCATCTCTGAGGCGAATCGTCGGATCGCGGATCGATGCGCGGCGCCCGCGCATGCGGCACTGCGCGTCGCACATGATTGCGGCGAGGGGCGCGTCGGTCAGCGACGCGGCGGATCGAAGCCGTCGGCGAAGATCAGCGGATCGGTCACGAGGATCGTCATCCGCGCGACGTCGCTGCCGCCGCGGTCGTCGCTGACGCGCACCGCGACGCGGTGTTCGCCCGGCGTGTCGAATGCCGCGCTCGTCTCGACGCCGCTGCCGTCGTCGAAGCTGCCGTCGGCGTCGAGGTCCCAGGCGTAGGCCAGCGTATCGGCCGTGTCGGGGTCGAGGCTGTTGGCGGCGCTGAAGCCGACCGTACGCGGTCCGCCGGCATAGGTCTGGCCGGCCGCGAGTGCGATCGCGGCGGACGGCGCGAGATTCGGTTGGCTCGGATCGGCGTCGTAGGACACGCGCGTCAGGCGGCCTTCGCCGATGTTGAGGAAGAACAGGTCGCCGCCCGGACCGGTCATCAGGTCGGCCGCCAGGCTGCTGCCGCCGTCGGCGAACAGCGCTGCGCCGCCGTCGGCCGGCGCGTCGGGCAGACCGTCGCCGTCGCCGTCCTTGATCACGCGGATGCGGTTGGCGTTGTAGTCGGCGAAGAACAGCGCGCCGGCGTAGTCGGCCGGATAGCCGCCGCCGCGATAGAACGCCAGTCCGCTGATCGCATTGCTGCCGCTGTGCGCATAGGTGTACCAGGGCGCGGTCACCGGCGTGCGTCCGCCGCTGTCGTTGCCGCCGTAGAGCGTCGTGCAGATCGGTCGCGCGGCGTACAGCGCATTGTGCAGGCGCCCCTCGAAGCACGGCCAGCCGAAGTTGCGCAACGCCGCGTCCGGGCCGACCGCCGGCAGCACGTTGATCTCCTCCCAGGTGTTGGCGCCGACGTCGCCGATCCAGACCTCGCTGGTGCCGGGCCGGATCGTGAAGCGGAACGGATTGCGCAGGCCGTAGGCGATGATGCGCGCGGCCTGCGCGTCGGCACCGCGCGGCGGCGCCAGCGGATTGTCCGGCGCCGCGGCGCCGGTCGCCGGATCGACGCGCACGATCGTGCCGTTGAGCCAGACCCGGTCGGCGTACGCCTCGGCGACCTCCAGTCCCTGCGCGCGCAGTGCGCCGCCCTGGCCGGCCGGCGAGCGCCGGTCCGGCCAGGCCGGATTGCCGTGCTGACCCCAGTCGCCCCAGTTGTAGCTGGCGCCGTCGCCGCCGCCGGCGTACAGATAGCCGTCGGCACCGAAATGGACGCTGCCGATCGAGTGGCTCGGAAACTGCTGGAACCAGTCCTCGATCAGGACCCTGGTCGCGACCGCCTTGCCGTCGGCGATCGTCAGCCGGTCGAGCCGGCCCGACACCACGCAGCCGCCGCCCTGGCTGGTCGCGCCGGGCGGGTTCGGACAGTCGGCGAGCGGCCAGCGCGGCGGTCGATCGTCGAACAGGCCGCCGTTGTGCGTATAGAGCACGTAGAGGTAGGGCCGCTCCGGAAAATGCGGGTCGAGCGCGAGGCCGAGCAGGCCGCGGTCGTGGTAGTCGTGGACGTCCGCGCCGACGTCGGCGACGAGCTGCGGCGTCGTGTCGAGCAGATTGTCGAAGACGCGGATGCGCCCGCTCTTCTCGGCGACGTAGATGCGGCCGTCATGCGCGAAGCGCGCCTGCGTCGGCGTCGACAGGCCTGTCAGCACATGCGTCTGGCGGAAGCCGCTCGGATAGGTCTGGGCGCATGCGATCGCCGGCGCGAGGACCAGCAGCACGGCGACGGACGGCTGAGACTTCATCGAAGGAGACCCGCTGGGGAGCGGTCGATTCTCACGCCGCGGCGCGCCGGAGGGAAGGGCGCCCCGAAGATCGGGCCGGCAGGCGGCCGCGACGCGGCCTCGATCCGTCAGGCGTCCTGGGCGAGCAGGGCTTCGACCGCGGCCAGCGAGGCGCGCTGCATCGGACCGCCGCCGATCCGGTCGAGCGGCGCCTGGCGGCGGCGCGCGTACGGCAGGATCGTCAGATCGATCGCCGTGTCGCCGGCGTCGAAGCGGACTGCCGGACAGTCCAGATCGTGCGTGACGTCCAGGCGCAGACGGCGCTCGTGCTGGTCGAAGTCGATACCGTGCTCGCGCAGCCGAATCAGCACCTCGGCCGGATCGTCGGTGTGCAGATGCAGGCAGACCGCCGAGTACGCATCGGCGGTGCCTTCGAGTACGGCGCCGACCAGACGCGGTTCGAACGGCGCGAAGAAGCGCAGTGCCTCGACCGCCGCCGCGCGCAGGCGGCGCAGCACGAGCGGCTGCGAATCGGCCTGGAACAGCCGCTGGTGTTCGCGCAGCGCGTCCTGCACCTCGGCATTGCTCGGCAGTCCGGTCTCCTCGGTGATGCCCAGGCGCGCGCCGGCCTTGCGCTTGGCCTGGCCGAAGTCGCGCAACCCGCTTTCGGCCATCAGGCGTGCGGCCTCCACGGCGATGGAACGCCGCAGATCGGTGCGTCGGAGCTCGCCGTGGCCAGGCGCCGGCGCACGCGAGCGGGAAGAGGGACGGCGCGACATCGTCAGAACACGTCGTAGGCGTCGTTCTGGCGGTCGGCGTTGGGATCGGTCGAATGCACCTGGGTCGCCAGCCGCGAGACGTCCTCGCTGCGCAGCACTTCGAGGATCGCGTCGGGGTCCGACGCCGAGGCCAGCGCGCCCGATGCGCGGTCGACGCGCACGGTCACGACGCCGGAGGGCATGTCGAACGGCTGCTCGGGCACCTCCTGCAGTGCGGTGCGCATGAAGTCGATCCACACCGGCAGCGACACCTTGGCGCCGAACTCGCCGCGTCCGAGCGAGCTGAAATCGTCGAAGCCGGTCCAGGCCGCCGCGACGACCTTCGCGTTGAAGCCGACGAACCAGGCGTCGCGGTGCTCGTTGGTCGTGCCGGTCTTGCCGGCCAGGTCCTGGCGCTTGAGCGAGAGCGCGGCCGATCCGGTGCCGCGGCGGATCACGTCGCGCATCATCGAGGTCACCAGATAGCCGTTGCGCGCGTCGATCGTGCGCGTCGCGTGGCGCGGCGGATCGGCGATCGGCGGCGCTGCGGCATGTGCCGAGCCGATCGGCGACAGCGCCGCGGCGGTCGCTTCGGTGCTCGCCGCGGGCGGCGCCGGCGGCGGCGCGGCGACGGTCTGCTCGGCGCAGTCGGCACAGGCCACCGCCGGACTGGCGCGATAGACCACGACGCCGTCGCGATCGAGGATCTCGCTGACGAAATACGGCTGGACCAGGAAGCCGCCGTTCGCGAAGACCGCATAGCCGCGCGCCATGTCCAGCGGCGCCACGGCCGCGGTGCCGAGCGCCATCGACAGGTTCTCCGGCAGCTGCTCGGGCCTGAAGCCGAAGCGCGTGAAGTACTCGCGCGCGTAACGCACGCCGATCGCGTCGAGCAGGCGGACCGAGACCAGATTGATCGAGCGCGTCAGCGCCTCGCGCAGGCGTACCGGTCCGCGGAAGCTGTCGTCGTCGTTCTTCGGCGTCCACAGGCCGTTCGGCCGCGACGGATCCGGGAACACCAGCGGCGCGTCGTTGACGACCGAGGCCGGATTGAAGCCCTGCTCGAACGCGGCCGAATAGATGAACGGCTTGAAGCTCGAGCCGGGCTGGCGCGCGCTCTGCGTGGCGCGGTTGAACTTGCTGCGCTGGAAGCTCAGGCCGCCGGTCAGCGCGAGGATCGCGCCGTCGCTCGGATCGAGCGCGACCAGTGCGCCCTGGACCTTCGGCAGCTGCGAGAGTGCCCAGCCTTTGTCCTCGTCCGGCGCCAGGCGCACGATGTCGCCGGGGCTCAGCACCGCGTCGACACGCTTGGGAGCCGCGCCGCGGCTGTTCTCGTTGACGTAGGGACGGGCCCAGGCGACCGCGTCGAGGTCGAGCTCGACGCTCTCGTCCTTGCCGAGATAGACCGTCGCGCGTTCGGCGCCGGATGCGGTCACCAGGCCCGGCGCGAGGCCGGCGATCGAGCGGTAGCCGATCAGGTGCTGGTCCCATTCGGTCTTGCCCGAGCCTGCCTCGAGCTCGACGTGCGCCTCGGCGCCGCGCCAGCCGTGGCGGCGGTCGTAGGCGAACAGCGAGTCGTGCAGGCCGCGATTGGCGGCCTCCTGCGGCTGAGACTGCACCGTGGTGCGCACGCTGTAGCCACCGGTCAACGCGTCGTTGCCGAGCTGCTCGATCGCCTGCAGGCGGACCATTTCGGCCAGATACGGGGCTTCCAGCTCGATCGGCGGCTCGTGCGGATACGACAGGTCCGGTTCGCGATCGGCCGCCTCGTACGCGGTCTGGTCGATGAAGCGGTTCTCGAGCATCCGCTGCAGCACGTAGGTGCGCCGGATCAGCGCGCGCGGACGGTTGGCGATCGGATTGCCGGTCGACGGGAACTTCGGGATCGAGGCCAGCATCGCGCATTCGGCCAGCGTCAGCTGGTCGAGCGTCTTGCCGTAATAGAACTCCGCGGCCGCGGCGACGCCGTAGGCGCGATTGCCGAAGAAACTCTTGTTGAGATAGAGGCCGAGGATCTCGTCCTTCTCGAGCGCGTTCTCGATCCGGATCGCCAGGAACATCTCGGAGATCTTGCGCGTGAAGCTGACCTCCGAGCTCAGGAAGAAGTTGCGCGCGACCTGCTGGGTGATCGTCGAGCCGCCCGGCACGTGCTTGCTGCCGGTCGTGACCATCAGCCAGACCGCGCGCGTGATGCCGCCGAAATCGATGCCGCGGTGGCGGTAGAAGTCGGCGTCCTCGGCGGCGACGAAGGCCTGCTTGAGCTGCTCGGGGACCTCCTCGATCCGCGCCGGGATGCGCCGGGTCTCGCCGAACGTCGCGATCAGGCGTCCGTCGGCCGAATAGACCCGCAGCGGCACCTGCAGGCGGACGTCGCGCAGGGTCTCCACCGACGGCAGCCGGGGTGAGATCAGCCAGTATGTGACACCGATCGCCAGGGCGCCGAACAAGGCTCCAGTCAACGCGAGGTAGATGCCGTAACGGAGCAGACGGTAAAGGATTTTCATTCCAGAAACATATAGATGTGAAGCCAGTCAAGGTTGCCGGCTCGGCAAACGGAGTATAGATCGTCGCCCCCGGCGCCGACAGGCGGGCGACCTCCGGGAATCGCCGACGCCGGCAAATCGGCCTTGAACTGCCACGGAATCGACGGTTTCGTTAAGTGATGGTTGCCAATTCGTAAGAGCTCCGATTTAATGTAGAGGCGCATCTTTCGCTCGTAAGGGCGCGTAGGAAGGGGAAAAGCGTGGGCTTGTTCACTGCGAAGACACCGGCCCTGATCGGTGTGGACATCAGTTCGACCGCGGTCAAGTTGTTGCAGTTGGGGCAAGTGGGAGGGCGCTATCGCGTGGAGCACTACGCGGTCGAGCCGTTGCCGCCCAACGCCGTCGTCGAGAAGAACATCGTCGAGGTCGAGGCCGTCGGCGAGGCCTTGCGCCGCGCGCTGAACCGATCCGGCGCCAAGACCCGCGCCGCGGCCGCCGCCGTCGCCGGATCGGCCGTGATCACCAAGATCATCCCGATGCCGGCCGATCTGAGCGAAGACGACATGGAGGCGCAGATCCAGGTCGAGGCCAACCAGTACATCCCGTATCCGATCGAGGAAGTCAGCCTCGATTTCGAGGTGGTCGGTCCGGTCAAGGACAACCCGGACATGGTCAACGTGCTGCTGGCCGCCTCGCGCACCGAGAACGTCGACCTGCGCGTGGCCGCGCTCGATCTGGGCGGCCTCGGCGCCAAGGTCATGGACGTCGAAGCGTTCGCGATGGAGAACGCGTTCCGCCTGATCACCGATCAGCTCTCGGTGTCCAAGGACGCCGTGGTCGCGGTCGTCGACGTCGGCGCGACGATGACCACGCTGATCGTGCTGCGCAACCAGCGCACGATCTACTCGCGCGAGCAGGTCTTCGGCGGCAAGCAGCTGACCGACGAGGTCATGCGCCGCTACGGCCTGTCCTACGAGGAGGCCGGCCTCGCCAAGCGCCAGGGCGGCCTGCCCGAATCCTACGAAGTCGAGGTGCTCGAGCCGTTCAAGGAGGCGATGGTCCAGCAGATCAGTCGCCTGCTGCAGTTCTTCTTCGCCGGCAGCGAGTACAGCCGCGTCGACCAGGTCGTGCTCGCCGGCGGCTGCGCGGCGATCGCCGGCGTCTCGGATCTGATCGAGGAGCAGCTCGGCGTGCCGTGCGTGGTCGCCAATCCGCTGTCGAACATGGCGCTGTCCAACCGCGTGCAGGCTCAGGCGCTGGCCCAGGACGCGCCGGCCCTGATGATCGCTTGCGGCCTCGCACTGAGGAGCTTCGACTGATGGCAAAGATCAACCTCCTCCCCTGGCGTGCCGAACGGCGCAAGCAGCGCGAGCGCGAGTTCTACGTGCTGCTCGGCGCGACCGCCGTGGCCGGCGTGCTGGCGGTGCTGCTCGGCTACCTGATGATGGGCGCCAAGATCGACAACCAGAACGCGCGCAACGCGCGGCTGACCGCCGAGATCAAGAAGCTCGACGAGCAGATCAAGGAGATCGAGGAGCTCGACCGCACGCGCTCGCGGCTGCTGACGCGCAAGAACGCGATCGAGCAGCTGCAGGCCAACCGCTCGCAGATGGTCCACCTGTTCGACGAGATCGTGAAGACGATTCCCGACGGCACGCGCCTGACCGGGCTCAAGCAGTCCGGCGACATGCTGACGCTCGAGGGCAACGCCGAGTCGAACGCGCGCGTCGCCAGCTACATGCGCAACATCGACAAGTCGCCGTGGATGGGACGCAGCGACCTCAAGAAGATCGAGAACAAGGCCGGCACCAAGGACATCCTCGACGTGCGGCTGCCGAACGTGTTCTCGCTGAGCGTCAAGCTGCTCAAGGTCGGCGACCAGAAGCCCGAGGACGGCAGCGGCGACGCGCCGGCGGCCGACGCCGCCGCGACGCAGCCGGCCGCAGCGCAGCCGCGCGCGCCGCTCGCCACCCAGCTCGAGGGCGCCGCCGGCCAGCTGATCGACGCCAATGCCAAGGCCTCGGCCGCACCGGTCGGTGCGACCGCCAAGGCCGGTGCGGCCGCATCCGATGCGACGAAGGCGGCCGAGAAGAAGGAGGGCGGACAGTGAGCATCATCGACGACATCCGCAACCTCGACAGGCAGAACGTCGGCGGCTGGCCCAAGTCGGTCAAGACGCTGTTCGCGGTGCTGCTGATCGTGCTGATCGTGCTCGGCGGCTGGTGGTTCCTGATCCGTCCGCAGCAGGAAGAGCTCGATCGCCTGGTCGCCAAGGAAGGCACGCTCAAGGCCGATTTCTCGAAGAAGCAGTCGCGCGTGGTCAACCTGCCGGCGCTGCGCAAGCAGCTCGAGGACATGAACGAGATCCTGCGCCAGATGCTGCGCCAGCTGCCGAGCAAGACCGACATGCCGGACCTGCTGGTCGACATCTCGCAGACCGCGCTGGCCGCCGGCATCGAGACCGAGCTGTTCCAGCCCGGCGGCGAGAAGATCCTGACCGACGACTTCTACGCCGAGAAGCCGATCCAGCTGAAGATGGTCGGCAGCTATCACCAGTTCGGCACCTTCATCAGCGGCGTCGCCTCGCTGCCGCGCGTGGTGATCCTGACCCTGCACGACGTCTCGCTGAAGCCGGCCGAACGCGGCGCCGGACAGCCGGCGCGGCCGGGCAACCTGCTGGTGCTCGAAGGCACCGTCAAGACCTATCGCTACGTCGACGACGACGAGGCGGCCTCGATCAAACAGGCCGAGGCGGCCAAGGCCACCGCCGCCGGCGGCCGCAAGGCGCCGCCGCCCAAGCCCGCGCCGAAGCCGGCGGGAGGGAAGTGAGATGAGCCGTTCCGTATCTCAGCTCGTCCGTCCGGTCGCGCTCGCATCGCTGCTGCTCGCACTCGCCGGCTGCGGCGGCGGCCAGGGCGACCTCGACCAGTGGCTGGCGCAGGAAAAGGCCAAGAAGGGCGGCCCGCTCGATCCGCTGCCGGTCATCAAGACGTTCGAGACGTTCGAGTACAAGGCGCAGGACCTGCGCGATCCTTTCGGCGCGAGCCGGCAGGAACAGGAAGAGATGGCCGCGGCCGATGCCGGTCCGCGTCCCGACCAGAACCGCCAGAAGGAAGAGCTGGAACGCTATCCGCTGGACGGCTTGAAGATGATGGGAACGCTCGGGACCGGCGCGAACATGGAAGGACTGGTGAAGGATCCGGACGGCATCATCCATCGCGTCCGGCCCGGCCATTACCTGGGGCAGAACTACGGCCGCATCACGTCGATGAGCGAGGGGCAGATCGACCTCGTCGAGCTGGTGCCGAACGGCGTGGGCGGATGGATGGAACGTCCGGCATCGATGGCGCTGACCGATACGAAGTGACCGACCCGTTGGGGGTAATGCAATGATCAATGCACACATCATGAGCCCGGAGCGTGGATCGGGATTGCGCAGGCTTCGTGCGCGGCTGTTCTGGATCGCCGCGGTGCTCGGCGTGACGTCGGCGGCCGCGCAGGCGCAGAACACGCTCGAGGCGATCGACTACACGGCGCTGCCGGGCGGCAAGGTCGAGATCACGCTGAAGTTCGCCGAGCCGGTGACCGATCCGCGCGCGTTCACGACCGAGACGCCGCCGACGATCGCGCTCGACCTGCCCGATACGCGCAACGGCCTGACCAAGCGCCGCGTCGAGATCGGCACCGGCGCGACCGCCGGCGTGTCGGCCGTCGAGGCCGGCGGCCGCACGCGCGTCGTCGTCGACCTCTACCGGACCGCGACCTACACGACGCGGATCAACGGCAACGCCCTGGTCGTCGCCGTCAACAACGGCGCCGCCGGCGCGACCGGCGTGGCCGCGACGACGGCGATGGTCGACCCGACCAAGGCCTCCTCGGCCCAGCAGGGCGCGGAGCTGACCAATGTCGACTTCCGTCGCGGCAAGACCGGCGAAGGCCGCCTGATCGTCAGCTTCTCGCAGCCGGGCGTATCGGCCGATCTGAAGCGCGAGGGCGACCGCATCGTGCTCAACATCGCCAACGTCAGGCTCGGCGCGAACCAAGCGCAGCGCCTGGACGTGCTCGATTTCGCGACGCCGGTGCAGTCGATCGAGACGCGCACGCGCGGCAACGGCGTGCGCATGGAGATCCTCGCCACGCAGCCCTACGAGCAGATGGCGTACCAGACCGGCACCGAGTACATCGTCGAGGTCGCGCCCAAGCGCGAGGACCCGCAGGGTAAGGGCCGCAACAGCGAGCCGAACTATTCCGGCGAGCGCGTGACATTCAACTTCCAGGACATCCCGGCTCGCTCGGTGCTGAACCTGCTGGCCGAGGTCTCGCAGGTCAACATCGTCGTCGCCGACACCGTGCAGGGCAACGTCACGCTGCGCCTGATCAACGTGCCGTGGGACCAGGCGCTCGACCTGGTGCTGCAGGCCAAGGGTCTGGACAAGCGTCTGCAGGGCAACGTGATCTGGGTCGGTCCGCAGGAGGAGATCGCCAAGCGCGAGCAGGCGCTGGCCGACGCGCGGCTCAAGCGCGAGGAGCAGGACGAGCTGATCTCCGACTACATCCCGGTCAACTACGGCAAGGCCAAGGACATCGCCGAGCTGCTGACCAAGGACGCGCAGGGCGCGCAGGGCGGTGGCGGCGGTGGTGGAGCAGGCGGTGGCGGCGGCAAGCAGCGCGGCTTCCTCTCGGTACGCGGCTCGGTGACCTACGACGAGCGCACCAATACGCTGCTGGTCAGCGACATCCCGCTGAAGGTGCAGGAGATCCGGCAGCTGGTCGCCGTGCTCGACCGGCCGGTGCAGCAGGTCCTGATCGAGTCGCGCATCGTGATCGCGACCGACAGCTTCGCGCGCGAACTCGGCGCCCGTTTCGGTATCAGCGGCGGTTACGAGGACAATCACGGCAACGTGATCACGACCGCCGGTTCGTCGGCAGCGACCAACCGCATGAACAACCTCGCGCTGATCAATCGTCTCAACGGCGGTCGCGGACTGCCGGTCGTCGCGCCGGGAATACCCCCCGCCGGCATCGCGGTGCCGCCTCTCAACGAACGGCTCAACGTCAACCTGCCGACGACCACCCCGGCCGGCAGCTTCGGCCTGGCGATCCTCGGCGCCGACTACCTGCTCGACCTGGAGCTGTCGGCCGCGCAGACCGAAGGCCGTGGCGAGGTCGTCTCGAGCCCGCGCGTGGTCACCGCCAACCAGAAGGAAGCGCTGATCAAACAGGGTCAGGAGGTCGGCTACGTGACCTACCAGAACTCGGGCGCCGGCGGCGTCGGCACCGCGACCGTGCAGTTCAAGGAGGCCGTGCTCGAGCTGCGCGTGACGCCCACGATCACCGCCGACGATCGCGTGTATCTGAACCTCAACGTCAAGAAGGACGCGATCGCCGGCTACATCGAAGTGCCCGGCGGCGGTTCGGTCCCGCAACTCGACAAGCGCGAGATGAACACCGGCGTCCTGGTCGACAACGGCCAGACCGTCGTGCTCGGCGGCGTCTACGAGGTCGAGAAGCGCGACGACATGACCAAGGTGCCGCTGCTCGGCGACGTACCGATCCTCGGCAACCTGTTCCGCAAGACCGGTCGCACCGATTCCAAGGCCGAGCTGCTGATCTTCGTGACGCCGAAGATCCTCAACGACAGCCTGAAATGAGACAGACCCATGACGGCCCGGGCAGGGCCGCCGCTCGCATCTGGCAACTGATTGAAACGCGATTTCGGAGAACGATGATGACCTTTCACAGCAAGACCCTGGGATTGCTGCTCTCGGGCCTCGCACTGAGCCTCGCCGGCTGCGGCGGTGGCGGTGGCGACGGCGGCGGCGCGACCAGCCCGCCGCAGAACGGCTCGATCACGCTGAATGCGACGACGACGAGCCTGCCGGTCAACCCGAACATGGTGCCGGCCAACCCGGGCGGTCCGTATACCGCGACGGTGGCGATCAGCTTCCGCAGCGCGACCGGCACGCTGACCGCGCCGCTCGGCGACGCGACCGTCACGACCAGCAACGTGGCCGTGGCGGCGGTATCGTTCCCCGACGATCCGACGACGCCGGAAAACGAGCTGACGACGCGCTGGGTCACGTTCCCGGTGACGCTCAACAACGGCAGCAACACGATCTTCGTGACCTCCGGCGACACCGCCGGCACGACGACGATCACGGTCTCGGCGGTCGATCCGATCACCAACCGCACCGTCTCGAGCACGCTGAACTTCACGGTCGTCAGCGGCGCCGGCAATCTGCCGGCGAACATCGAGCTGGTCGCGACGCCGAACCAGATCTACATGGAGAATTCCGGCGGCAATACCAACTCGATGATCCGCGCGGCGGTCACCGACGGCGGCGGCCAGCTGATTCCGAATCCGAGCGGCGGCGACAATCTGCGCTTCGAGATCGTCGGCGGCAACGCAGGCGCCGGCCGCCTCGTCGCGGGCGGCCAGTCCGGCAGCTCGGTCACGGCCTCGACCGTCAACGGCATCGCCAACGTCTCGTTCCAGGCCGGTACGGTGCAGGGCCCGGTGCAGATCCGCGCGACCGCGGACCGCGCCGACAACAACGTCAGCAACGGCATCACCGACGCGCTCAGCGTGACGACCACGGTCGTCGTGTCCGACGGCAAGCTCTACACGCTCAAGGTCACCTCGCCGGTCTTCGCATCCGAGCTGCCGGGCATCGAGATCAACGGCCTGCCGGTCGACGAGGGCGTCGAGCTCGAGCCCGGCGAGAACGGCGTGATCATTCCGCCGCAGCCCGACGCGACGCTGAGCCTGCGCGTGGCGGTGCTCGCGACCGACCGCCAGGGCAACCCGGTCCTGCCGGGCACGGCTCTGCGCTTCGGCGCGGTCGACGCGCCGGTCGGTGCGTTCGGCACCACGCAGTCCAACCGTTTCCTGATCTCCGGCACCGACGGCAACCCGACCGAGGGCGGCACCAGCTTCGTCGCGCCGAGCGGCCAGTTCCAGACCGCCGGCGGCGGCGCCGGCCCCGGCGATGCGCTGGTCGTGTTCGGCAAGGCGGTGCAGGGCAATGCCGATCTCGAAACGGCCGTGACCGTGACCAGCGTCAACAGCCAGACCAGCCTGACCGTGAACCCGGCGTTCAACCTCAACAACACGACCGGCAGCAGCGTCAACTACGGCGCGGTCCTGCCGTACCTGGTCGGTCGCGCGATGGAAGGCAACGTCACCGCCAGCGCGACGACGAACGAACTCGGTGTCGCGGTCGGCGAGCTGACCTACACGGTCCGTTCGGTCGGCAATGCGGTTGCGCTGTGGGCGCAGGGCAACGGCACGGACACCGTCACCGGCGGTGCGCGTCTGGTCACCGACGCGGTCACGATGACCTATCCGGGCGTCGCGCCGGCGTCGATCACGGCGTTCCCGAATCCGATCCGCGGCAACGTCGCGCAGACCGTCACGGTCTGCCTGACCGACGCGATCGGTATCCCGCTGCGCGGCTTCCCGGTCGGTTTCGCGTTCCAGGGCCTGCAGGGCACCGGCTCGATCGACGGCACGGCGTCCAACGGCCTGCTCGCCAACACGACCGATGCCGACGGCTGCGTCGACGGCAACGTCGTGACCAGCGGTCTGCCGATCTCCTCGGCCGACGGCAACAGCGGTCAGATCGTCTTCACCGGCGCGGGCGCCAGCACGACGATCGACATCGTCGTCCAGCTCGCGGCGCTGCAGGCCTCGCCGAACTCGCTCGCGGTCACCTGCCTGCCGTTCTCGGCGCCGGTCGCGATCCGCGCGATCGACCAGGGCGGCGCGCCGATTCCGAACGTCGGCGTCTCCGGTACCTGCACGACCGGCATCACGGTCACGCCGGGCAGCTCGACGACCGGCACCGACGGCGTGGCCTCGTTTGCGGTCCAGGTCAGTGCGGCGCTGACGGCCGATGGTCAATGCACGTTCACGGCGGCCGGCACGACGCGCAGCGTGGTCGTGCCGGTGCGCTCCGCTTCGGGTGGCAGCTGGAGTCCGCCGCCGCCGGCCTGCGGAACGTCGCCTTGATCGATCTCGATCGTTGAACATGAAAGGGCTGCTTCGGCAGCCCTTTCTCTTTGTGGGCCCCCGTCGCGCGATACGAGTCGGCGTGTGATCGAGAACCGGCGCGGCCGCGGATGCCCGGGCACGGCGAGCGGGCGCGGTCGACGCGTCACGCCTTCCAGAGGCGGCTCTTCGCCGTGCTGACCCCGAGCGGTAGATGCGCCGGAGGTGCACTCCGCCGCAGCCACGATTCGCCGACGAACGGATCGATCGAGGCGGTCCCGTACGAGCGTGTCCCGGAGCCGGAGTCCGTAAGCTCCCGCTGCGCTTCGCGCTTGTCGAGCGGGACCGACGCTGTCAGCCTAGGCACGCGACTTCTCGCCTGTCGATCCCCGGGAACATCGATGCGCAGCCAACGCCGCCATGTCGCCGCGCAGGACCTGATCTTCGCCGAAGGCGATCCGCCGACGACCGCGTTTCTCGTCGAGAGCGGCCGCATCGAGATCAGTACGGTCCAGCACGGCCGCACGCAGGTGCTCGGCGAGCTCGGCCCCGGCGAGCTGCTCGGCGAGATGGCGGTGCTCGACAACTCGCATCGGTCGACCTCGGCTCGCGCGCTGACCGACTGCGTGCTGCTGCCGATCGACCGCGACCAGTTCTCCGAGCGGCTCGAGGCGGCCGATCCGGTCGTCCGCGCACTGCTGATGAGCCAGCTCGCACGCTATCGCTCGGCGCTGGCGACGCTGACGCGGGGCGGCCAGACCACGTCCGGCGCCGCCGAGCCGGTGCCGCACGTCGATCCCGGGCTCGACAAGATCCGGCTCGAGAGCGAGCTGCGCCTCGCGCTCGAGCGCGGCGATCTCGACGTCCTGCTGCAGCCGCTGCAGGACATGACCGACGGGACGACGGCCGGCTACGAATCGCTGATCCGCTGGCGCCATCCCGAACGCGGCCAGGTCTCGCCGGCCGAGTTCATCCGGCTCGCCGAGGAGACCTCGCTGATCCTGCCGATCGGCGACTACGTGCTCGAGCGGGTCTGCGCGATGCTGGTCGGTCTGCGCGAGCGCCGTGACGGCCCGCTGCCGTTCATCGCGTTGAACGTGTCGGCGCGCCAGCTGGCCGACGCCGGCCTGGTGTCGCGCTGGATCGCGCGGCTCGATGCGCACGGTCTGCCGCCGGACCGCCTGCGCATCGAGATCACCGAGAGCCTGATGTTCGACACGCCGCGCATCGCGCAGCTGCTCGAGGCCTGTCATGCCGTCGGCATGTCGGTGGCGCTCGACGATTTCGGCACCGGCTACGCCAATCTCGGCGTGCTGGCCGATCTGGACTTCGACTGCATCAAGCTCGATCGCAGCCTCGTTCATCGTCTGTCGACCTCGCGCGGCCTGGCGCTGGTGCGCGCGATCGTCGCGATGGCGCGCGGCCTGCGCTGCCAGGTCGTGGCCGAGGGCGTGGAGACCTCGACGCAGTACGCGCTGCTGCGCGATCTCGGCTGCCGCTACGCGCAGGGCTGGCTGGTCGGCCATCCGCGGCCGCTGCACGAGGTCGTCGCCGACTGAGCGATTCGTTCCGGCGATGAACCAATGCGTCGGCGCGCTGTCCACTGCGAAGCGCCGCGTTCCCGCGTGCGATCATAAGAGACCGCTTCCACATTTCCCCATGGACATGCCCGACACTTCCGCGGCCTCGGCCGCCTTCTCCGCGCTGCGCGCCGAACTGGTCACCCGGATCATCGGGCAGGAGGCTCTGGTCGACCGGCTGCTGATCGCCTTGCTGGCCGACGGCCATCTGCTGGTCGAAGGCGCGCCGGGTCTGGCCAAGACCACCGCGATCAAGGAGCTGGCCTCGCGCATCGAGGGCGATTTCCACCGCATCCAGTTCACGCCCGATCTGCTGCCGGCCGATCTGACCGGTACCGAGATCTATCGGCCGCAGTCGGCGACGTTCCAGTTCCAGGAAGGACCGATCTTCCACAATCTGATCCTCGCCGACGAGGTCAACCGCGCGCCGGCCAAGGTGCAGTCGGCACTGCTCGAGGCGATGGGCGAGCGGCAGGTCACGGTCGGGCGAACCACCTATCAGCTGCCCGATCTGTTCCTGGTCATGGCCACGCAGAACCCGATCGAGCAGGAGGGCACCTATCCGCTGCCCGAGGCGCAGCTGGACCGCTTCCTGCTGCACGTGCGCATCGACTACCCGCAGGCCGCGGCGGAGGCGGCGATCCTGCAACTGGCGCGCGCACGCGCGCGCGAGACCCTGACCGTTTCCGCCGCTCCGCTGCGTTTGTTGACGCAGGCGCAGATCTTCGCGGCGCGCGCCGAGGTGCTCGACGTCCATCTGGCGCCGCAACTGGAGGAATACCTGCTGCAACTGGTCCTGGCCACGCGCGAGCCTTCGCGCTACGGCGAGGATCTGCCGCGCTGGATCGCGTTCGGGGCCAGTCCGCGCGGCACGATCGCGCTGGATCGCTGCGCGCGGGCGCACGCGTGGCTGGCCGGCCGCGACTACGTGACGCCGGAGGACGTGCATGCGGTCGCGGCCGACGTATTGCGTCATCGCGTGCTGCTGAGCTACGAGGCGGAAGCCGAGGGCGTGCAGGCCGACCGTGTGATCGGCCTGCTGCTCGAGCGGGTTCCGCTGCCGTAGCGCGATGGCGGGCCCGTACCGCGCGACCGTGCTGCGTCGATCGCGAACCGGGTCGAGGCGCGCCGTGCGGTCGTCATCGAAGCATTCGGAGGGATCTGAAGAGCATGTGCGAATTCGGTACCGGGGGGCGTTGCTTGGGGGGACATCCGTTTCCGTCGGGAAGCGGGACGACAGTCTTGAGCGTGAGCCACTCCGGTTGAAAGCCGCACCATGTCCGCCACCGCCATCGATCTCGAAGAACTGATCACGCTGCGCGTGCTCGCGCAGGGCGGTCGCCTGACCGAGCCGCGGCGCAGCACCGCCACGCGCAGCGGCGGCCATGCCTCGCGCTGGCGCGGCCGTGGCGTCGATTTTCGCGAGTCACGCGTCTACCAGGCCGGCGACGACATCCGTCACATGGACTGGCGGCTGACCGCGCGCAGCGGCCGCGCGCATACCAAGGTGTTCGAGGAGGAGCGCGAGCAGGGCCTGCTGCTCGCGGTCGATTTCAATCCGGGCATGCGCTTCGGTACGCGCAAGCGCTTCAAGAGCGTGCAGGCCGGCCGCGCCGCCGCGCTGCTGGCCTGGCTCGCGGCCGGCAGCGGCGATCGCGTCGGACTGGTCGGATTCGGCGGCGGCATCACCGGTGAGGTCAAGCCGGGCGGCGGACGGCGCGGCGTGTTGCGCGTGCTGCGCGCACTGCGCGACTGGGACGCGGCGAGCGATGCCGCGCAGATGTCGACCTGGTCGGCGGCGATGCCGCGCATCCGCCGCCTGCTGCGGCCCGGCATGCGGCTGGTCGTGCTCAGCGACGGCTTCGACGCCGACGCGGCGGCCTGGTCGCCGCTGGCCCAGCTGGCCGGCCGCCACGACGTCGCCGTGGTTCTGCTGCGCGACGCGCTCGAGATCGCGCCGCCGCCGCCGGGTCGCTATGCGCTCAGCAGCGGCGGCATCAAGCAGACGCTCGATTTCGCCGATCCGGCGGTACGCGCAGCCTGGCCGCAGCGGTTCGCGGCGACGCGCGAGCGCGTGCGCGCCGAGAGCGTGCGCATCGGCGTGCGCGTGATCGAGCTCGATACCGATGCCGATCTGAAACGGACGCTGGCGCCACTCATGGCGCGCTCGCGCGTCATCACCGGGGTCGCATGAACGCCGAAGGCCCGGTCCTGCGCGACATCCATCTGCCGCCCGATCCGGCCTGGTGGCCGCCCGCGCCGGGCTGGTGGATCCTCGTGCTGGCCGCGCTGCTGCTCGGCGTCTGGGCGCTGCGGCGCTGGCGCAGCCGGCAGGGACGTCGTCGCTGGCGCAGCGGCGTGTTCGCCGAGCTCGACCATCTGGTCGCGGCCGATGCGGCCGCGCCCGATCCGGTGCGTCTGGCCGGCGGCATCTCGCTGCTGCTGCGGCGCGCGAGCCTGCTGATCGACCGCCGCGCCGCCGCGCTCGGCGGCGAAGCCTGGCTCGCCTTCCTCGATCGTCACGGCGGCGGCGGTTTCGCCGACGGTCCCGGGCGCGTGCTGCTCGATGCGCCGTTCCGGCGCAGCGCCGAGATCGACACGGCGGCCCTGGTCGGACTCGCGCGCGACTGGCTCGATCGCGCGCTGCCGAAGGAGCGCCCGGATGCTTGAGCTGGCCTGGCCCTGGTTGCTCGCCGCATTGCCGCTGCCGCTGCTCGCGGCCTGGCTGCTGCCGCGCGGCAAGACCGCCAGCACGCATGCGCTGCGGCTGCCGCATCCGGGCCTGCGGCTCGAAGCGGCGGCGCAGCCGGCACCGGTGCCGTCCTGGCGGCGCTGGCTGGCATTGGCGGCCTGGTCGCTGCTGGTGATCGCCGCGGCGCGTCCGCAATGGCTCGGTCCGCCCGAGGACGTCGCGCGCACCGGGCGCGATCTGCTGCTCGCGGTCGACACCTCCGGCAGCATGAGCATCGAGGACATGCAGCTCGGCGCGACCACGGTGCCGACGCCGCGCTTCAACGCGATCCAGGCGATCGGTGCCGACTTCATCGAGCGGCGCAAGGGCGATCGCGTCGGGCTGATCCTGTTCGGCAGCCGGGCCTATCTGCTGGTGCCGCTGACGTTCGACCTCGGCACGGTCGCCGCCCAGCTGCACGAGTCGGCGATCGGCCTGGCCGGACGCGAGACCGCGATCGGCGATGCGGTGGGCCTGGCCGTCAAGCGCCTGCGCGACCGGCCGGAGAACCAGCGCGTGCTGGTGCTGCTGACCGACGGCGTCAACAACGCCGGCGAACTCGATCCGCGCAAGGCGACCGAGCTGGCGACGGCCAATCACGTGCGCATCTACACGATCGGCATCGGTGCCGAGGCGATGCGCGTGGACAGCCTGTTCGGCAGCCGCGTGGTCAATCCGTCCGAGGACCTGGACGAGGCGATGCTGCAGGCGATGGCCGAGCAGACCGGCGGCCGCTATTTCCGCGCGCGCAACAGCGCAGAGCTGGCCGGCATCTATGCGGCGATCGACCAGCTCGAGCCGGCCGCCGACAAGTCCGACAACCTGCGTCCGATCCAGGAGCTGTACTGGCCGCCGCTGGCACTGTCGCTGCTGGTCGGCGGCTTCGCGCTGGTCGCGCCGACGCTGCGCTGGCGCGGCTTCCAGGCGGGCCCGTGACGGACGCGACGTGATGGATGCCTCGTTCGCCGATTTTCATTTCCTGCGTCCGCTGTGGCTGCTCGCATTGTTGGCGCTGCCGCTATTCGCATGGCGCGCGCGGCGCGAGCGCACCGAGGCCGGCGCCTGGCGCAGGGCCGTCGATCCGCAGCTGCTGCCGCATCTGATCGAGCGCGGCGACGATGCCGCCGGCCGCGGCGGGACGCGTCTGGCCGCCGCGGTCTGGATCCTGAGCTGCCTCGCGCTGGCCGGCCCGGCCTGGGAGCGCGAATCGATGCCGTTGTACCGCAACGAATCGGCGCGCGTGATCGTGCTCGAACTGGCCGCCTCGATGCTCGCGCAGGACGTCAAGCCGAGCCGGCTCGAGCGGGCGCGCCACAAGATCGGCGACATCCTCGACCGCAGCCGCGACCAGCAGACCGCGCTGATCGGCTACGCCGGCGACGCGTTCATCGCCGCGCCGCTGACCGACGACGTCAACACCGTGCGCAATCTCGTGCAGGCGCTGGACCCGACCGTGATGCCGGTCGCCGGCAATGCGACCGGCCGTGCGATCGCACGCGCGACCGATCTGATCCGCCAGGCCGGTGCCCGCAGCGGCGAGATCATCGTGATCGCCGACAGCGCCTCGGCCGATGCCGACTCGGCCGCGCGCGCCGCGCTCGCGCAGGGCATGCGCGTCTCGGTCCTGGCGGTCGGCACCGCGGCCGGCGCGCCGGTCGCGCTGCCCGACGGCGGGTTTCTCAAGGGCGCCAGCGGCGACATCGTCGTGCCGAAGCTCGAGGAGGACCGGCTGCGCGCGCTGGCCGCCGCCGGCGGCGGCCGCTACGTCGCGCTGAGCGCCGATGCCGGCGATCTGCAGACCCTGCTCGACGACACGCCGGCCGTGCGCGGCGCGGCCTCCGATGCCGACGATGCGGCGAACAGCACGCGGTTTCGCGATCGCGGTCCGTGGCTGCTGCTATTGCTGCTGCCGATCGCGCTGGCCGGCTTCCGTCGCGGCTGGCTGATGATGCTGGCGCTGTGCGTCGGCTTGCCGGTGCAGCGGGCCGATGCGACCTCGCTCGCCGACCTGTGGCGACGCCCGGACCAGCAGGCCGCCGCGGCGCTCGCGAACGGCGATGCGCAGGCCGCGCTCGAACGCGCGCGTTCGCCGGAGTGGCGCGGCAGCGCCGCGTTCCGCGCCGGTGACTACCAGGGGGCCGCCGAAGCCTGGCAGCAGGCCCGCGGTCCGGACGCCGCCTACAACGAAGGCAACGCGCTGGCCAGGCTCGGCCGATACGAGGAGGCGATCGCCGCCTACGATCGCGCGCTCGCGCAGGCACCGGACATGGCCGATGCGAAGGCCAACCGCGAGGCGATCGAGGCCTGGCTGAAGCAGCAGGCCGAACAGCCTCCGCCGCAGCAGGACGGCCGCAACGATCAGCAGGGCCGGGACGGACAGTCCGGCCAATCCGGTGGCGAATCCTCACCGCAGAACGGCAGCGACGGCTCGCAGCAGGGCGATGGCGCAGAGCAGGGCGAGCAGCAGGACGGCAACGACGACGCGTCCTCCGCCGATGCCGGCAAGGACGGCCAGCAGCGCTCCGACGGCCAGCGCGACGGCCGCTCCGGCGAGGAGCGGCCCGAGGATGCAGCGGCACAGGCATCGGCCGGCCAGGATCCGGCCGAGCAGGCCGGGCAGAAGGAGGCGTTGTCCAAGGCGATCGACGAGGCGCTCGAACGTGGTCGTGACGAGCACGGCGACACGGCCGAGCCCGGCTCGTCCGCGCAGCACGGCGAGACCCGCTCGCTGTCGCCGCAGGAGGCGGCCGACCAGGAGCAGCAGCAGGCGATGAAGCAGTGGATGGAGCGCGTACCGGACGATCCGGGCGGCCTGCTGCGGCGCAAGTTCCTGCTCGAGTATCAGCGCCGCCAACAAGCTGGAGGAAACGGTCCATGACGCTGCACGCACTGCGCCGCCTGATCGCCGCGCTGTTTTCGTTCTGCGTGGCCGTGCCGGCGCTGGCGGCCGACGAGGGCGCGCGCGCCTGGCTCGATCGCGACACGATGCATCTGGGCGAGAGCGTGACCTTGAACGTCGAGAGCCAGGGCGGCGCGGCCGGCCAGCCCGACTTCTCGGTGCTCGACCGCGATTTCCGCCAGCTCGGCACGCAGTCCAGCCGCCAGGTCAACATCGTCAACGGCACCACGGTGATCAAGACGCTGTGGGCGGTCGCGCTCGAGCCGAAACAGGAGGGCGTGCTGACGGTGCCGTCGGTGGCGGTCGGCGGCGTCCACACCGAGCCGCTGACGCTGACCGTGCTGCCGCAGCCGACCGGCGCGCAGGGCCGACCCGGCGACGACCTGTTCATCGAGGTCACGGCCGATCCGCTCGCACCGTACGTGCAGCAGCAGATCCGCTACACGGTCAAGCTGTATTTCGCGTTCGACCTGACCGACGGCAATCTCGCCGAGCCCAAGGCCGACGGTGTCGTCGTGCAGCGGCTCGGGCAGGACCGCCGTTACGTCGCGAGCATCGGCGACCGGCGTTACCACGTCGTCGAGCGGCATTACGCACTGATCCCGGAGGCCAGCGGCACGCTGCGCATCGCCGCGCTGGTGTTCCGCGGCAGCGCGCTCGACCCGCGCGATCCGACCGGCTTCTTCAATCGCGGCCGCGCCGTCTCGGCCAGCTCCGATGCGGTCGAGTTCAACGTCCGGCCGCGCCCGGACGGCTGGGGACAGGATCCATGGCTGCCGGCGGTCGACCTGACGCTCGCCGACGAGACCGATCTGCCGGCCGAGGTCCGCGTCGGCGATCCGGTCACGCGCACGATACGCATGAAGGCGCAGGGACTGGGCTACGAGCAGCTGCCCGAGCTCGATTTCCCGCCGCTCGCCGGCGCCGAGATCTATCCGGACAAGTCGCAGGTCGTCACGCGCGACGACGGTACCTGGCTGTTCGGCGAGCGCGTGCGCAAGTTCGCGGTCGTGCCAACGCAGCCTGGCCGGCTCGAGCTGCCCGAGATCAAGCTGCGCTGGTGGAATACCGCGACCGGTGCGCAGACCACGGCGGTGCTCCCGGCGCGCGTGGTTCAGGTATTGCCGGCCGCGGCCGGTGCCGCGCCGGCGCCGCCGGTCGGCACGGCGGCGCCGGCGGTGCCGGTACCGGCCGATGCGGTGACGCCACCGCTCCCGATCGAGACGCCGGCGCCGTCGCTGCGGTTCTGGCAGGCGCTGGCTGCGGCGGGTTTCATACTGTGGCTGGCGACGATCGTGCTCTGGGCCTGGCGCGCGCGTCCGCGCGAGCACCCGATGCCGGCGGCGGGGCCGACTGCAGACGGCTCCGCCGCGCGCGGCCGCTTCCTGCGCGCGGCCGCGCTCGGCGAACTCGCCGGCGCCGAACGCAGCCTGATCGCCTGGGCGCGCAGCGAGCGGCCGCAGCTGCGCAACATCGGCGAGCTGATCGCCGCGCTCGGCGACCCCGACCAGCGCGAGGCCTTGCTGGCGCTGCAGCGCGCACGCTATGCCGGCGCGGCGGCGGACGGTCTCGGAGGCCGGCTCGAGCGCGCGTTCCGTGACGGGCTGCGCTGGAGCGCAGCCTCGCCGACGCCGAGGTCCGCGTCGGCATTGCCGGCGCTGTATCCGGAGCGCTGACCCACCGGGCAGCCAGCCGCCGGACTCATCGCCGCATCCGGCTCACTCCGGTCCGCACAGCGGCGTACCGACACCTGCGGCCGGTGTCGGCGTCGAGTCGGGGGTGTCGAGATCCGGTGCGATCCAGCCTTCCCAGGCGTCGCGGCCGCGTGCGCGATCCGGCAGCGCGAGCCCGATCAGCACGCCGGCCGCATCGACGATCAGCAAGGGACCATGCGCCGCGTCGCTGACCGTGAAGCGGACCAGCCGGCCGGCCGCGCCGATCCGGTTCGCGGTCGCGAGCGTCGTCCAGTCGCGCGCCCGGACCGTGACGATCGCGTCCTCGCGCAGCACGCGTCCCAGACAGCGCGCCTCGGGCCGGGCATACGGGCCGAGGCCGTCGCGGCGCAACGCCGGCAGCGCGGCCGCCAGTTCGGACGCGACGGTCTCGCCGAGCGGCTGCGAGTCGGGCACCAGGCCGACGACGGCCGCAGTCGCGGTGCGCTCGGCCGTGCGCTGCATCGATCGGGCGAGCTCGGCCATCCACAGCGAGCTCGGTGCGACGATCGCGGCGACCAGCAGCGCGACCGTCGGTCGCGGCCAGCGGCCCGGTCCGAGCAGGGCCGCGCTCAGCAGGCCTGCCCAGAACAGGCTCGACCACGGCAGATAGCGCGGCGCGTGCAGCTGGTCCGGAAACTCGACGAAATAGGCCGCGCGCGACAGCGCGATCAGGCCGCCGACCGCCAGGCCGAACCAGGCCACGCCGAGCGCGACGCGGCGTGCCGGCACGGTGTCGGCCGGCCGGCGCCAGGCGCGCCAGCTCGCGATCGACAGCGAGGCCAGCCCGGCCGAGCCGATCAGTGCCTGCGGCCAGACCGCGGTCCCGACCGGACCGACGTGCGCCGTGAACGTGGTCGCGACCGCGCTCGCCATCGCGCGCAGCGGCGTGCCGGGTACGAGCGCCGCGATCTCCGGATCGAGCAGCGGCCAGAACACGTATACGAACGGACTGGCGAGCCAGCGTACGAGCAGCGCGAGCTGTCCGACCGGGTCGATCGTCATCGTGCCGGTCACCGCGGACGAAGCGCCGCCGAGATACAGGCCCAGTGCGATCACGAGGCCAGTTGCCCAGACGCCCCAGGCCGCGCGCGTCGCGCGGCCGAGCAGCATCACGATCGCGACCGCGCCGAAGCTCGCGATGCCGCTGCCGAACGTCAGCGTCGCCAGCAGCGCCAGCGCCGCCGCGCCGGCGACCGTGCGCGCGTCGACGCGGCCGCCGGCGGTCCGCTTCAGGGCCAGCAGCAGGCACAGCACGATCAGATAGACGCGCACCGATTCGTGCGCATGCGCCAGCGCGCGCTCGTTGCCGAGCCAGAACAGGCCGAGTGCCACGATCAGGCCGGCCGCGGCGCACGCCGCGGGGCTCAGCGGCGCCTGCGCGATCGTGCGCAGCCAGACCGCCGCCGCGGCGATCGCGAGTAGCGCGCCGAGCACGATGCCGAGCGTCTGGTCGCCGCCGAGCAGGTGGATCTCGACCCAGCGCACCGCGTTCGGCAGCAGTTCGCGATGGCCGTTGTCGGCCGAGGTCACGCCGGTCGGGAACGGCTGCTCGAGCAGCTTGGCGTAGAGCCGCCACGCGTCGGCATACGGCACGCGCGGCGCGGCGAGCAGCATCGACGCGACGCCGGCGATCGCGACGAGGAGCGTAGCGACCCGGCAGATCAGCGCGGCCGCTCCGCCGCCGCGCAGCGGCTGCGGCTCGTGCGGCGGCGCGTTCAAAGCGGACGCAGCAGCACGAGGACCGCGCCGGTACCGCCTTCGGACGCGCGTGCCGACGCGAACGCGAGTACGTCGGCGCGCCGGCGCAGCATCTGATCGGTCAGCTTCTTGAGCACCGGGCCCTCCGGCTTCGAGCGCAGGCCCTTGCCGTGGACGATGCGCACGCACAGCGCGTTCTCGCGTCGGCACTCGTCGATGAACTGCGCGATCGCGACGCGTGCGACCGCGGCGGTCATCTGGTGCAGGTCGATCTCGGCGCGCACGCTGAACTGGCCGCGTCGCAGCCGGCGCAGCAGTCGCGGCGACTGGCCCTGCTGCAGCCAGACCAGTTCCTCGCCGACCTCGATCGAGGCCGGGTCGAACGGATGATCGAGCAGCTCGCGGCCGACCGCCGCCTCATCGCGGATGAACTGCAGCGGCTCGGGCTGCGGCTTCGGTCGCGAAGGCGCCGCCTGCGCCGGCGCCGACAGCGGACGCACCGATCCGATCGCCTCGCGGAACAGGCGGCTGTCGTCTTCGTCGGGCGGCGGCGAACGCTTCATCGCGACGAGCCTACCGCAAACGCGCGATTTTTCCGCCGCCGCTCGACGCGTGTCGTGCGGCGTTCATCGGGCGCACGCGCGACGGCTTCGGCGGGCCGCGCCGGCTGAAGCGGTCCGGGCGAATCCGGTATCATCGCCGCTTCTCCCGATGTCTCGCCGGGTGCTGGCCGCAGCACCGAGGCATCGGCGTGCAGCGGTTCGGCTCGAGGGGTACGATGCGGGTTCTGGTCAGCAACGACGACGGCGTGGACGCTCCGGGCATCGGCGTGCTGGCCGAGCGCCTGCGCGCGATCGGCGAGGTCACCGTGGTCGCGCCCGACCGCGACCGTTCCGGCGCGAGCAATTCGCTGACCCTGGACCAGCCGATCCGCGTCGCGCGGCTCGACGTCGACCGTTATCGGGTCGCCGGCACGCCCACCGACTGCGTGCATCTGGCCTTGTCGGGTCTGCTCGAGCACGAGCCCGACATCGTCGTCTCGGGCATCAACAACGCCGCCAACCTCGGCGACGACGTGATCTATTCGGGCACGGTATCGGCGGCGATGGAGGGACGCTTCCTCGGACTGCCGGCGATCGCGGTGTCGCTGGTCACGGTCGATCACGAGGGCGTGCACTACGACAGCGCGGCCAACGCGGTGCTGGCGCTGATCAACAAGCTGCTGCGCGATCCGCTGCCGGCCGACACGATTCTCAACGTCAACGTGCCGGATCTGCCGTGGGACGCGATCGGCGGCTTCGCGGTGACGCGGCTCGGCCGCCGCCATCGTTCCGCGCCGTGCCTGCCGCAGACCGATCCGCGCGGCCGCCCGATCTGGTGGATCGGTCCGGCCGGCGCCGCCGAGGACGACGGCCCGGGCACCGATTTCCATGCGGTGCGCGAGGGCAAGGTCTCGATCACGCCGATCCACGTCGACCTGACCCGCTATCAGGCGCTCGAGAAGGTCAGCGGCTGGGTCGAATCGCTGCAGGCACGCGGCGAGGCGGCATCGTGAGCGCCGCCCGGTGATGCCGTTCTCGCACCGCAACCGCGACGCGCAGGGCAGCGGCATGACCTCGCAGCGCGCGCGCGACCGCATGGTCGAGCGCCTGCAGGCCGACGGCATTTCCGATCGCCGCGTGCTCGAGGTGATCCGGCACCTGCCGCGTCACCAGTTCATCGACGAGGCGCTGGCCTCGCGCGCCTACGAGGACACCGCGCTGCCGATCGGACGCGGCCAGACGATCTCGCAGCCCTGGGTCGTCGCGCGCATGACCGAGGCCCTGATCGAGACGCGGCTGCCGGCGCGCGTGCTCGAGATTGGTACCGGATCGGGCTATCAGGCTGCGGTGCTGGCCGGGCTGGTCGGCACCGTCTACACGGTCGAGCGGATCGAGGAGCTGCTGCGCAGCGCGCGGCGCCGGTTCCGCGCGCTCAAGTTCGACAACATCCGTTCCCGCCACGACGACGGCCGCCTCGGCTGGCCCGACGAGGCGCCGTTCGACGCGATCCTCGTGACCGCCGCGGGCGCCGAGCTGCAGGCCGCGCTGCTCGAGCAGCTCGCGCCGGACGGTTGCCTGATCGCGCCGGTCGGTCCGCCCGGACGGCAGACACTGACGCGGATCCGCGCGGGCGAGGAGGGCTGGACGCGCGAGGATCTGGGGCCGGTCAGTTTCGTTCCCCTGCTCGGAGGTACCGGTTGAAACTGTTCGGACCGTTGTACGAGCGCGCGATGCGCTGGGCCGCGCATCCGCGTGCGGCGTCGCTGCTGGCGGGCCTGAGCTTCGTCGAGGCGATCATCTTCCCGGTGATGCCCGAGGTCATGCTGGCGCCGATGACGCTGGCACGGCCGCAGCAGTGGGTCCGCTACGCGACGATCAGCCTGATCGGTTCGCTGCTTGGCGCCGTGGTCGGCTATGCGCTCGGCCACTTCGCGTTCGCTGCGCTGCAGCCGATGATCCAGTGGCTCGGCTGGAACACGGCGATCGACGCGCACGTCGCGCATCTGCGCGAGGTCGTCGCACAGTCGCCGTGGCAGGCATTCTGGCTGCTGGTCCTGGCCGGCTTCACGCCGATCCCGCTGAAGATCTTCACCTGGGCCTCGGGCATCGTCGGCGTGCCGCTGCTGCCGTTCCTCGCCAGCATGCTGGTCGGCCGCGGCAAGCGCGTCTATCTGCTGTGCGGGCTGATCCGGCTCGGCGGCGTCCGCGCTGAACAGGCGCTGCATCGCTGGATCGAGGTCATCGGCTGGGCCGCCGTCGGACTGCTGGTCGTGCTGGTACTCTACTTCACGTTTCTGCACTAAATGTCTGACGTGGAAAGATCGGATACGCAGCGAGGCGCGATCCTCGGACACTACGCGCGGCGCATCGGAACCTGGCTGGTGCTCGGTCTGATCGCCGGCTGCGCGTCGACCGGGCCGGCGCCGGTGGAGGATCGCAGCGGCCGCTCGCGGCCACCGGTCTCGGCCGAGCGCCCGGCGCCGGCGCTGCCGGCCGGTGCCGTCCATCGCGTCGTCAAGGGCGACACGCTGTACGGCATCGCGTTCCGCAACGGTCTGGACTATCGCGATCTGGCACGCTGGAACGGCATCGGTCCGCCGTACACGATCCGCGTCGGCGAGCAGCTGCGCCTGACCGATCCGGCACGGTCGGTCGCGGCGGCGGCGCCGCCGTCAGCCAGGCCGCCGGCGACCGTGCCGCCGCCGTCACGCCCGGTCGCGACGACGACCGCGCCTGCCGCGGTGACGCCGGTACCAGCCGCGGCGCCGCCGGCCACGCCGCCCGCCGGGCGTCCGTCGACGCCGGCCACCCCGGCCACGACGTCCTCGAGTGCGGCTTCGACCGCTCCGGCACCGACGCCGACGCCCGCTCCGGTCGCGACGCCGCCGGCGGCCACGCCGGCACCGGCCGCCTCCGCGACCTCGGCCGGCATCGCCTGGCGCTGGCCGCTGACCGGCTCGGTGCTGGCCGGCTACGTCGCCGGCGACCCGGCGCGCTCGGGCATCGACATCTCCGGCAAGGCCAGTGGCCAGGTCGTCGCGGCCGCCGACGGCGAGGTCGTCTACAGCGGCAACGGTCTAGTCGGCTACGGCGAGCTCGTCATCATCAAGCACAGCCCATCGCTGCTGTCGGCGTATGCGCGCAACGGGCGGCGTCTCGTCGAGGAGCGCGCGCAGGTCAAGGCCGGGCAGCCGATCGCCGAGCTCGCCAGCGGGCGGCCGGTCCTGCATTTCGAGATCCGCAGGAACGGCAAGCCGATCAACCCGCTCGAATACCTGCCGTCGCGCTAAGCTTGGGCGATGGCTGGTTCACCGTCTCCGGATCCCGAATCAGACGACCTCCTTGCGCTGCTCGACGCGATCGAGCCGCAGGACGACGAGGCGCGCTCGTCGACCGGCGTCTATCTGAACGAGATCGCGATGATTCCGCTGTTGACCGGCGAGCAGGAATGGGCGCTGGCCGAGCGCGTGCACCGCGGCGACGGCGAGGCGCGGCGGCGCATGATCGAGTCGAACCTGCGCCTGGTCGTGACGGTCGCGCGCGCCTACGTCGGCCGCGGGCTGCTGCTGATCGACCTGATCGCCGAAGGCAACCTCGGCCTGATCCGCGCGGTCGAGCGCTTCCGTCCCGAGCGGCGGCTGCGCTTCTCGACCTATGCGGTGTGGTGGATCCGCCATGCGATCCAGCAGGCGGTCATGAACCAGGGCCGCACGGTACGGCTGCCGGTGCACGTGCTGCGCGGCCTGGCCCAGGTGCTGCGCGTCGATCGCGAGCTGACGACCCAGCTCGGCCGGTCGCCGACGCTCGACGAACTGGCCCAGGCCACCGGCAAGGCGCCCGGCGAGCTGGGCGAGCTGTTCCGCATCAGCGAAGGCATCAGCTCGCTCGACGCGCCATTGTCCGAGGACGACAGCCGCGCCCTGATCGAGCAGATCGCCGATCAGGACGACGCGGGCAGGGGCGGCGCTGTCGAAGGGCCCGGCGTGCGCCTGCCGGAATGGCTGGACCATCTGACCGCGCGCCAGCGCTCGGTCGTCGAGCGCCGCTACGGCCTGAACGAGCAGCCCGCGCAGTCGCTGGCCGAGATCGCGCGCGATCTCGGCGTCACCCGCGAACGGGTCCGCCAGATCCAGGAAGAAGCACTGCGCAAGCTGCGCCGGCTGCTGCAGTGAAGCTCGGCCGCCGCGCCTTCAGTCGGGCGAGGCGGCCGCCGGCCCGGGCAGGATGAACGCGGCGACGACGCGCCGGCCCTCGGCCGCGAGTAGATTGTAGGTGCGGCTGGCCGCGGCGTTGTCCATGACCTCGACGCCGATGCCGCGCCGCATCAGCGTGACCAGATGCTCGCGCGGCGGAAACACCTGGCGCTCGCCGGTGCCGATCAGCACCAGTTCCGGCCGCAACGCGAGCACTGCGTCGACCGCGGCCGCATCGAGCGCGGCGGCCTCGCGCACCGGCCAGTCCTCGACGACCGCGTCCGGCGCGAGCAGGAAGCTTGATTCGAGCGCGCGGTCGATCACGCGGATCGCCGTCGGCGAACTGCCGCGTATGAAGAAGTAGCCTTCGGGGCGGTCGTGGATCAGCTGCACGGGGCTCGTCGAAACCTGGTCAGCGCGGCAGATCGATGACCGGCTGCTCGCGATTGCGCCGGAACAGACAGGCGATGCCGCCGATCGCCTGCACGAGCTCGGCACCGGTGGCTTCGATCAGAACGGCGGTCTGCGCCTGACGCTCGTCGCGGTCGCCGGCGAGCCGCACCTTGACCAGCTCGTGGTGATCGAGCGCCTGGCCGAGTTCGGCCAGCACCGGATCGGTGATGCCGCGCTGGCCGATCTGGATCAGCGGATGCAGCGCGTGGGCGAGGCCGCGCAGGTGGCGCTTCTGGTTCGGGTTCAACGACATGAATGCATTCGGAGTCGGACGGCGGCAAGGGCCGGGAAGCCTTTCAGGGTATCATGCAGGCCGTGTCGAACCTCCGTTTCCCATGGCGCGCAGCAAATCCAGTCATCGTTGGCTCAAGGAACATTTCGCCGATCCGTTCGTCAAGCGGGCCCAGGCCGAAGGCTGGCGTTCGCGTGCAGTGTTCAAGCTCGAGGAGCTGATCGAGCGCGACGATCTGCTCAAGCCCGGCATGACGGTGGTCGATCTCGGCGCCGCGCCGGGCGGCTGGTCGCAGATGGTGCGCGCGCGTCTGGGCGACAAGGGCCGCGTGATCGGCCTGGACATCCTGCCGATGCAGGGCATCGCCGGCGTCGACTTCATCGAAGGCGATTTCCGCGAGGAATCCGTGCTGGCGCGCTTGCGCGACTGCCTGGACGGCGCGCCGGTCGATCTTGTGCTTTCGGACATGGCCCCCAACATGAGCGGCATGACCGCGGTCGATCAGCCGCGGGCGATGCATCTGGCGGAGCTGGCCGAAGCGTTCGCGGCCGAACACCTGAGGCCCGGCGGCGCGTACCTGACCAAGCTGTTCCAGGGGCCGGGATTCGACGATTACGTCCGGCGCTTGCGCGCGACCTATCAGCGCGTCAGCATCCGGAAGCCGAAGGCCTCGCGGGCACGCAGTCCGGAGGTCTACGCGCTGGCCACCGGCAAGCGCTAGCGCCGCCCGGGGCGGCGCGGGTTCAGGTACGGACCGGTCTGATCGCGCGAACGGCGCGGCGACCGCAGGCCGGAAACGGGAACGAAGTAGGATGACAGGCGGAACGGTTCACGGCCCGATCGCGGGCGGCGACCTTCCCCAGGCGAAAGGCGGAACGAGCGAGCATGAATGACATAGCCAAGAATCTGTTGCTCTGGGTGGTGATCGCGGTCGTGCTGTTGACCGTGTTCCAGAGCTTCAATCCGCGTGGAGCCGAGAACAGCGGCCCGGTGCCTTATTCGGAGTTCATGGCCCAGGTTCGCGGCGGCCAGGTCGATCAGGTCACCGTCGGCAACGACAACCGCTCGATCGAGGCGACGCTCAAGAACGGCAGCAAGCTGCGCACCACGTTCCTGCCGACCGACAGCAACATCGACGAGATCCAGAAGAACGTCGCCAAGGTCACCGTGCAGCCGCCGGACAACCGCAACTCGGTGTTCCGCGTGCTGATCGAGTGGCTGCCGATCCTGCTGTTCATCGGCATCCTGATCTATTTCATGCGCCAGATGCAGGCCGGTGCCGGTGGCCGCGGCGCGATGTCGTTCGGACGTTCGCGCGCGAAGCTGCAGGGCGAGGACCAGGTCAAGATCACGTTCGCCGACGTCGCCGGCTGCGACGAGGCCAAGGAAGAGGTCTCCGAGCTGGTCGACTTCCTGCGCGACCCGTCCAAGTTCACCAAGCTCGGCGGCAAGATTCCGCGCGGCGTGCTGATGGTCGGCTCGCCCGGTACCGGCAAGACGCTGCTCGCCAAGGCGATCGCCGGCGAGGCCAAGGTGCCGTTCTTCTCGATCTCAGGCTCGGACTTCGTCGAGATGTTCGTCGGCGTCGGCGCCGCGCGCGTGCGCGACATGTTCGAGCAGGCCAAGAAGCACGCACCGTGCATCATCTTCATCGACGAGATCGACGCGGTCGGCCGTCATCGCGGCGCCGGCCTCGGCGGCGGTCACGACGAGCGCGAGCAGACGCTGAACCAGCTGCTGGTCGAGATGGACGGTTTCGAGGGCAGCGAGGGTGTGATCGTCATCGCCGCGACGAACCGTCCGGACGTGCTGGACCCGGCGCTGCTGCGTCCGGGCCGCTTCGACCGCCAGGTGATCGTGCCGCTGCCGGACATCAAGGGCCGCGAGCACATCCTCAAGGTGCACATGCGCAAGGTGCCGGTCGCGGCCGACGTCGAGCCGATCGTGATCGCACGCGGCACGCCGGGCTTCTCGGGCGCGGATCTGGCCAACCTCGTCAACGAGGCGGCGCTGTTCGCCGCGCGCGAGAACGCGCGCGAGGTCACGATGCTGCATTTCGAGCGCGCCAAGGACAAGATCATGATGGGTGCCGAGCGGCGCTCGATGATCATGAGCGAGGACGAGAAGAAGCTGACCGCCTACCACGAGGCCGGGCACGCGATCGTCGGCCTGTCGGTGCCGCTGCACGATCCGGTGCACAAGGTCACGATCATCCCGCGCGGCCGCGCGCTCGGCGTGACGATGTACCTGCCCGAGCAGGATCGCCACAGCTACAGCAAGACCGAGCTGGCGAGCCGTCTGGCCAGCCTATACGGCGGCCGCGTCGCCGAGGAGATCATCTTCGGCGAGGATCGTGTCACCACCGGAGCCTCCAACGACATCGAGCGGGCCACGCAGATGGCACGCAACATGGTCACCAAGTGGGGTCTGTCCGACGAGCTCGGACCGATCGCCTACGGCGAGCAGGAGGACGAGGTCTTCCTCGGCCGTTCGGTCACGCAGCACAAGAACGTCTCGGACGAGACCGCGCGCAAGATCGACGAGGTCGTGCGTTCGATCCTCGATCGCGAGTACGCGCGCGCCAAGTCGATCCTGCTCGAGAAGATCGACGTGCTGCACGCGATGGCCGGTGCGCTGCTGACCTACGAGACGATCGACCGCGAGCAGGTCGAGGAGATCATGCAGGGCCGCACGCCGACGCCGCCGAAGGACTGGACCGGCACGCCCAAGCGCAACAGCGGCGAGGGTGGCAGCCGCGGCGGCGAGAGTCCGATCGGCGGCCCGGCCGTGCAGCCGCGCGCCTCGGCCGACTGATCGGATTCGACACGGCGGCCGTGCCGCCATCGGATCGCGCCGGTCGCGTGCCGGCGCGACGACCGACGGGCCGCCTCGCGCGGCCCGTGTCTTTTCGGGAGTAGACACATGTTCGCGATCACGCTCGACTGCAACGGACGCGACCTGGTCCTGGACCGGCCGCGCATCGCCGGCGTCCTCAACGTGACGCCCGATTCGTTCTCCGACGGCGGCCGCTGGACCGATCCCGAACGGGCGGTCGAGCACGCGCTGCGCCTGGTCGAGGAGGGCGCCGACCTGATCGACGTCGGCGGCGAATCCACGCGCCCGGGCGCCGAGCCGGTGCCGGCCGACGAGGAGATCGCGCGCGTCGTGCCGGTGATCGCCGCGCTGCGCGAGCGTACCTCCGTGCCGATCTCGATCGATACCTCGAAACCCGATGTCATGCGCGCGGCCGTCGAGGCCGGCGCCGGCCTGATCAACGACGTCGCCGCGCTGCGCGCCGAAGGCGCGCTCGAGGCGGCGGCCGCGCTCGGCGTGCCGGTCTGCCTGATGCACATGCTCGGCGAGCCGCGCACGATGCAGCAGTCGCCCGAGTACGACGACGTCGTCGGCGAGGTGCACCGCTTCCTGGCCGAGCGCCTGTTCGCATGCCAGATGGCCGGCATCGACAAGAAGCGGATCCTGGTCGATCCGGGCTTCGGCTTCGGCAAGACGCTCGAGCACAATCTGTCGCTGCTGCGCGAGCTGGGGCGTTTCTCCGAGCTCGCGCCGGTCTACGTGGGTTTGTCGCGCAAGACGATGATCGGCACCTTGACCGGACGCGACGAGCCGGCGGCGCGCGCGGCCGGCTCGGCCGCCGCGGCGATGATCGCGGTCCAGCGCGGCGCCATGCTGGTGCGCGTGCACGACGTCGCGGTCACGCGCGATGCGCTCGCGGTCTGGGCCGGTGTCGCGGCCGGCGACAAGCCGCGAGCGTCGACGTCGGCCACGGTGCGCCCGCGCACGCCGTGGGACGATGACTGAGCGTCGGCGCCGCGCCATTGCGCGACGGCGCGGAGCACGGCAGGCACGATCGTTCCGAGCCGTTCGAATCGAGGCGTCTGCATTCGGATGGCCGACGCCGCCGTCCATCGCATTCGAGGCGTCGCTTCGGCTCGTTCGAGCGATTCGTCGGCGTCACGCCGGACGCTGCTCAGCGGCCCGATCGGTCGCCTTGGCCCTGGCATCACGGCGGCGCGCTCGCTGAAACGGCATAGGAAAGCCGGAACCGGATTCGCGCGACCGCTCGCGTAGTAGCGCAACGGCGGCCGCGCGCCGCCCCATGCGGCCGGATTGCGAGTCACCATCCGGGCGCACCATCGAAGGCGCGCCCGGAAGGCAAAAGGCCCTCAGCGCCTGGCCGAGCCCTGCGGATCGCCGAAGTCGGTCGGTGCCGGCGGCGCGACGACGCGCTGCGGCGGCTGGCGCTCGAGCTCGGCCATCAGCACCTCGACGGCCTTCTCGATGCTCGGATCGCCGCCGGCGGCGATCGCGTCGGGCCGGTCGACGATCTCGATGTCCGGGCTGACGCCTTCGTTCTCGACCGCCCAGCGCCCGTCGGTGCCGAGGAAGCGGAACGTGGCCGCCAGGATCGAGCCGCCGTCGGCCAGCGACGGATTGCCCGAGATGCCGATCAGGCCGCCCCAGGTCCGCGTGCCGATCACCTTGCCGAGGCCGAGCTTCTTGAAGTAGTACGGGAACGCATCGCCGCCCGAGCTCGACAGGCCGTTGATCAGCATCGCCTTGGGGCCGGCGTGCGACAGCAGCGGCGTCGCCTGCGGATCGAGGCCGCGACGCTTCCAGTAGTTCAGCGGTTCGCGCGCGACCAGCTCGATCATGCGGTCGGGGATGAAGCCGCCGCCGTTGTAGCGGTCGTCGATGATCAGCGCGTCCTTGTTGGCGTAGGCCAGCATGCCCTTGAACAGCTCGCGGTTGCCCTCGACGGCCGTATTCGGCACGTGGATGTAGCCGATCCGGCCGTTCGAGAGCCGGTCGACGATCGCGCGGCGCGAGGCGACCCAGTCCAGATAGCGCAGGCCGAGCTCGGAGCTCAGCGTGCGCACGCGCACCTCGCGGCTGCCGGCTGCGGTCGGCTTGCCGTTGACGCGCAGCACGACGTCGGCGTCGCCCTTGTTCTGCAGCAGCTGGTAGACGTTCTTGACGCTGCGCGCGTCGACGCCGTCGACCGCGATCAGGAACTCGCCGGGCTGCACGCGCACGCCGGCCTCGGTCAGCGGCGAGCGCGAATACGGCTGCCAGTTCTCGCCCGGATAGATACGCGCGATGCGGAAGTAGCCCGAGGCGTCGGTCTCGAATTCGGCACCGAGCAGTCCGCCGGCGCGGCGCTCGACCTTCGGCTCGTCGCCCTGCTGCACGTAGACGTGGCCGGCGTTGGCTTCGCCGGCGACCTCCTGCAGCAGATAGTCCAGATCCTGGCGCGTGGCGACGTGCGCGACCAGCGGCTCGTAGCGCGCGCGGATCGCGTTCCAGCGGTCGATGCCGCCGTGCACGCCCGGATCGTAGAACCAGTCACGCAGGATGCGCCAGCCGTCGACGAAGGCCTGGCGCCATTCGCGGCGCGGATCGACCAGCAGCTGCATGCGCGACAGATCGACCGTGCCCTTGGCGAAGTCCTGGTCGGGCTTGGCCTCGATCAGCGCGAACTTGTCGCCCTGCTGGACCATCAGCGTCTTGCCGTCGGCGCTCATGCGATAGCCGCCGGCGCCGCGCATCACGGTGGCGTCCTTGTCGGCATCCAGCGGCAGCATGCGCAGCTCGAGCGGGCTGCCGCCGCGGTCGCTGCCGGCGGTGATGTAGAACACCGCCTCGGCATTGGCCGACAGGCCGCGGTAGTTGCCGGCCGGTGCCTTGAGCGCCTGCTCGCGGCCGATCAGGCCGTCGACGTCGATGCGCAGCGGCGGCGGCGTCTTCGCGCGCGCCTTCTTGTCGTCCTTGGCCGGTTCCTCGGCAGCTGCCGCCGCATCGTCGCGGTACAGCGCCGGAGCGTCGGCGGTCAGGCCGACAGCGTAGATGCGCGTGGCATTGGTGTAGAGGTAGTTCTGCTCGTACGCGCTGAAGGTCAGGTTGTAGTCGCGGTTGGACAGGAAGTACAGGCGCCGGCCCTGCGGATCGAACACCGGGCTGTACGCGCTGGAGTTCGCCGCGGTCGCCGGATGGCGCTTGCCGTCGGCCAGCGAGTACAGCCATACGCGCGTGAGGTGGTTGTCGCCCTCGAGCGTGTAGGCCAGCCAGCGGCCGTCCGGCGACCAGGTGTACTCGGTGATGTCGTCGTTGCGGCTGGCGTCGACGTCGGTGGTCTTGCCGCTGGCGACCTCGACGATGCGCAGCCGCTGCTGCTTGTCGGCATAGGCCACGTGCCTGCCGTCCGGCGAGAACAGCGGCGCGAAACGCCAGATGCCGCCGTCGCGCGTCAGCTGCCTCGGCGCGCCGCCGTCGGTCGGCTGCAGATACAGCTCGTACTCGCCGGTCGCGTCGGACAGGTACGCGAAGCTGCGGCCGTCCGGCGCCAGCGTCACGCCGATCTCGCGCGCGTCGGGCGTCTGCGACAGGTTGGTCACGTCGCGGTTCTTGCCGCTGACGCGGAACACTTCGCCGCGCGCGCCGAAGACCAGCGTCTTGCCGTCGGCGGTCAGATCGAACGACTCGACCTGCTCGGCGGCGTTCTTCCAGGTCGGCACCGTCTGCGGGAAATCGCCGGCGACGCGGATCGGAATCTCGCGCGCCTGGCCGCTGGCCGGATCGAAGTGCCACAGGCCGCCGCCCTTCTCGAACACGATCGCGTCGCGGCCGGCGCTCGGCCAGAGCACGTCGAAATCGGTGAAGTGGGTCAGCTGGCGCGGCTCGCCGCCGCCGCTCGGCATCGAGAACAGATTGACCGTGTAGTGGCGGTCGGACGTGAAGTAGATCGTGTCGCCGATCCACATCGGCTGGTTGTCGCTGGCCGGGTCGTCGGTCAGGCGCTGCGAGGTGTTGGCGACGAGGTCGTAGATCCACACGTCCTGGGCGCGTCCGCCGCGATAGCGCTTCCAGCTGCGGAACTCGCGGTCGATCGGCGTGTAGACGTAGCGGTTCCCGTCCGGCGACAGCATGCCGCCGCCGGTCTCGGGCACGGCCAGCGGCCGTTCCATGCCGCCTTCAAACGGCACCAGGTACGGACGACCGCCGCGGTCGTCCATCGGCACGCGGTTCGCGCGCACGAGGATGTTCTTGCCGTCGGGCGTCCAGTCGAGCACGCGGTAGTCGGTGCCGCCGCGCGGCGGCTGCGGACCGACGTCGTTGTACCAGGTCAGCTGGCGCGGGCTGCCGCCGGCGGCCGGGATCACGTGAACCTGGCGCGTGCCGTCGTACTCGCCCGAGAACGCGATCCAGCGGCAGTCCGGCGAGAACTTCGGATACAGCTCGCGTCCCTCGTGCGAGGTCAGCCGCAGTGCGGTGCCGCCGTTCGCCGAGGCGGTGTAGATGTCGCCGCCGTAGACGAAGGTGACGGTCTCGCCGCAGATGTCCGGAAAGCGCAGCAGTCCGGTCGAGCCGGCCGGAACCGCGTGGGCGGCCGGAACGGCGGCGAGGGCGAGGAGAATCGGGACGACAGGACGACGCATCGGCGGCTCCGGGACGGACGAGGCGGCGATTGTAGTCGCTGCCCGCCGCCGCGCAGTGGGCCGAAAGCCATGGCGGCCTGGGGCGTCGCGTGCGCGCCGCGCGGCGACGGAACGGCGCGCTGCCGCGTCCTGGCGCTCAGGGCCGGCGCGCTATGCTCGCGCTCCGAGCCGGACCGCTCACCACCGGAATGCCGCCATGAACTCCCGTTTCGTTTCCGCCGTCCTGCTCGCCGCGCTGGCCGCCACGCTTCCGGGCCCGGCCCGGGCGCAGAGCGACGAGTCGCTGCAGCGCAATCTCGACAAGTATCTCGCCTATGCCGGTGCGCCGGTCGAGTCGTTCCAGTTCTTCAAGCTCGATCAATGGGAGCGCGTCGGGCGCTACCAGGTCGTGGTCTGGACCCGCGTCAGCGAGGCCTATCTGCTGACGGTCGACCCGCCGTGCCGCGAGCTCGAGTGGGCCAAGGCGATCGGCGTGACGTCCTCGGCCAATACCGTCAACCGCCGTTTCGACTCGGTGGTCGCCTCCGGCGAGCGCTGCCGGATCAGCGAGATCCGGCCGATCGACTACAAGCGCCTGCGCCAGGACGAGATGTCCGGCGCGCGTTCCGGCTGAGCGTCGCGCCCGCTGCGCAAACGCTTCCGTCGGCGATCGGCGGGCGACGGCAGGCGCGGCCTGCGCCGGATGCGAGCGTTCAGTCCTCGGCGTCCGGCGCCAGTCCCGGAAACAACACCTCGGTAAAGCCGAAGCGCGTCCAGTCGGTCACGCGCGAGGGATACAGCCGGCCGATCAGGTGATCGCATTCGTGCTGCACGACGCGCGCGTGGAAGCCCTCGGCGAGGCGGTCGATCGGCGCGCCGTGCGCGTCGCGGCCGACGTAGCGGATCTGGCGGTGGCGCGCGACCACGCCGCGCAGGCCCGGCACTGACAGGCAGCCTTCCCAGCCTTCCTCGGTCTCCTGCGACAGCGGCGTGACGACCGGATTGATCAGGATCGTGCGCGGTACCGCCGGTGCGTCGGGATAGCGCTCGGAGCGCTCGAAGCCGAAGATCACGACCTGGCGGCCGATGCCGATCTGCGGGGCGGCCAGGCCGACGCCGCCGGCCGCGTGCATCGTATCGAACAGGTCGGCGATCAGCGCGTCGAGTTCGCCGCTGCCGAACCAGGCCTCGGGCACCGGCTCGGCGATCTGGAGCAGGCGCGGATCGCCCATCCTGAGGATCGGATGGATCACGCGGCCGACCCGGTCATTGCGGCACGTAGCCGGCCGGCTTCTCGGCACCGCCGCCGAAGAAGAACTTCTCCATCTCCTCGGCGAGAAACGCGCGGCTCTTCGGATCGAGCGGATTGAGCCGATTCTCGTTGATCAGCATCGTCTGGTGCGCGAGCCACTCGGACCAGGCCGGCTTGGACACCTGCTCGAACAGGCGCCGTCCCAGTTCGCCCGGCCACGGCGCGAAGTCGAGGCCTTCGGCCTCGCGACCGAGTTTGACGCAGTGGATCATCCGGGGCATGGCGGCAGGTTCTCGAGCAGTTTGCGCACGGGTGCGGGCAGGCCGAGTGTCGCCCATTCCGATGCGGCGAACCAGCCGCGGTCCGGATCGACGGCGACCGCATCGGCCGCGGACGATGCCTCGAGCAGCAGCGGCACGACGTCGAGGCGGAAATGCGTGAAGACGTGCTCGAACGGTGCCGGCTGCAGCGCGCTGGGCCGCAGCGGCCCGACGCGTTCGCTCAGCGCGGCCAGACCCGCTTGCGCGTCGCCGGTCTCGGGCAGGCTCCACAGTTGGGCCCAGACGCCGACCGGCGGACGGCGCTCGAGCAGGACGCGTCCCTCGCGATCGCGCACGACCAGCATCGTCGTGCTGCGCGTCGGCACTTCGCGCCTCGGACGCGCGGTCGGCAGCTCGGCGATGCGGCCTTCGCGTCGGGCGATGCAGTCGGACTGGATCGGGCAGGTCAGGCAGATCGGCCGGGCGCGCGTGCAGACGGTCGCGCCGAGATCCATGATCGCCTGCGTGTAGTCGGCCACGCGCGCCGGCGGCGTCTGCGCCTCGGCATGCGTCCACAGCACGGCCTGCACGCGCGGCGTGCCGGGCCAGCCGGCGACGCCGCGATGGCGCGCGAGCACGCGCTTGACGTTGCCGTCGAGGATCGCATGGCGGTCGCCCCAGGCCTGGGCCAGGATCGCCGCGGCGGTCGAGCGGCCGATGCCCGGCAGCGCGGCCAGCGCCGCGGCGTCGCGCGGCAGCTCGCCGCCGTGTTCGGCGACGCAGATCTGTGCGCTGCGGTGCAGGTTGCGCGCGCGGCTGTAATAGCCCAGGCCCGACCACAGGCCGAGCACGCGGTCGAGCGGCGCCGCGGCCAGGCTCGGCAGCGTCGGCAAGGCCTCGACGAAGCGCTCGAAATACGGAATCACCGTGCGCACTTGGGTCTGCTGCAGCATGATCTCGCTGAGCCAGACGCGGTACGGCGTGCGCGGCGACTGCCACGGCAGGTCGTGGCGACCGTGGCCGTCGTACCAGGCGAGCAGGCGCGCGGCGATCGCGCTCACGGTCCGCCTCTGCGGTCGTCGGGCTTCTCGGCAGATCCGTCCGTATCCGGCTGCACGTCCAGCCGCAGGCCTTCGAGGCGCGTGCCGTCGATCTCGATCGAGCGGATGCCGGCGCGACCCGACAGCGGCGGTAGCGTCCGGATCGCGCCGCCTTGCCGCCAGCCGGCGAGCCAGGCGTCGAGCTCGCCGGCGTGCGCGAGCTCGACCTCGATGCCGCTCGCGAGCAGCGCGCCGTGCCGGCGCAGGCTGCCGTCGCGGATCTCGAGGCGGAACGGCGGAATGGCGCCGGCCGCCTCGCCGGTCGGCTGCCGCGCCAGCCAGCGTTCGAGCGCATCGAGATCGAGTTCGGGCCGGTCGAGCAACAGGCGCTCGATCGGCGGCGGACGGCGCCACAGGCTCGACCACGGCAGCGCCAGTTCGACGCGCGCGGCCTTGAACAGCGGATCGGTTTCGCCGCTGCCGCGGACCTCCGTTGCCGGCAGGCTCAGCGACAGGCCCGGCGTCAGCGCATAGCGCAGGTCGGAGGCCAGGCGCAGCTCGAGGCCGAATTGCCGACGCGCCTGATCGCTCAGCAGCGCCGTCAGCGCGGCCGGGCGCAGCAGCCAGGCGCCGGCGGCGGCGATGACGACGAGCATCGCGAGCACGGCGACGAGCCAGCGCCAGGCGCGCCGGCGCCGCCGCGCAGCGGCTGCCGAGATCGGGGCGGTGGACGGTGTCGCAGCTTCGGTGGATTTCAATCGGGTCGGCCGGCGGGCCTGTGGAAGCCGCGGCCGGTTCGCAGTCGAGCGGGAGGAGGCGATCGTCCGGATGGTAGACCGGGCGCGGGCGATTGTCTGCGGCTGCCGGGCGAGGAGCGCGTGCGCGTCCGAACGCTCTGTCGCGATTGCGACCTCGTGTCATCGCACGGACGGCCGAGCCGCGCTCATGCGACGCAGCGTCGCGTGCCGCGGCGAGTGCATGGCGGCAGTCCGAGCGACGCCCGTCGATCGGTCGACACCGACCGGTCGACGAGGCCGCGCTTGCGCGCGCCGGCGTTCTGGCATGAAATCGCCGGCACGCCGGCCTCCCTGGGCCGGCGTCGACGGCAGTCGATACACTGCCGCTCCGGAGGGAACTCATGCTCGCGCAACTGGGTATCTTCGCACTGGCGACGGTGCTGCTGGTCGTCGCCAACGACGCCTTCGTCCGCGGCGTCACCGGACTTTTCCTGTGCAGCGGCGCCAGGACCTACGGCGTCGCGCTCGGCGCCACGGCGCTCGGCGCGGTGCTGCCGGCGCTGGCGGTCGCGCTCGCGGCGGCCTTCGCGCTGCAGCCCGAGCTCGCGCTCGGCAGCCTGATCGGCGGTGGCATCGCGCATCTGGCCCTGATCCTCGGTCTCGCGGCCCTGGCCTCGCCGCTGCTGATCCGGCTGCGCCTGTTCCGCATCGCCAATCCGGCGCTGCTGATCGGCATCGGCCTGCTCTGGGCGCTCGGCGCGGACGGCGAACTCGGCAAGGTCGACGGCGCGATCCTGATCGCGGCCTGGCTGGCCGTGCTGGCGGCCACCGTGATCGCGGCGCGGCGCGAGGATGCCGCCGCGCGCAACGAGCTGGCCGCGGCCACCGGCACCTCGATGCTGGTCTGGCGCGATTCGTTGCGCGTGGTCGTCGGCGTGGTCATGCTGCCGTTTGCGGCGGTGTGGCTGGTGCGCTCGACCGCGGCGCTCGCCGACGGCTGGGGTCTCGCGCCGGTCGTCGCCGGCCTGCTGCCGCTCGGCATCGCGACCGCGCTGGCCGGACTGCCCTCGGCGCTGATCGCGGCGCGGCGCGGGCAGGGCGACTTCGTGCTCGCACATGCGTTCGCGGCCGGCTTGTGCGTGCTGCTGCTGGTCGGCGTGCTCGCGGTCTGGACGCCGCTGCCGGTCGCGCGTTCGCTGCAGCGGGTCGAACTGCCGGTGCTGTTCGCGCTGGCGTTCGCGCTGTATCCGATGATGCGCAACGACAGCGAGCTGTCGACGCGCGAGGGCGGCGTGCTGGTCGCCCTGTTCGCGCTGTTCGTGATCGGCGAGACGTTCCTGATCGGAGCCTGGTCGTGAACCGGCGCGCGGCGGCGCGCGGCGCGGAGGCATCGGCATGAGCGCGATCGCCTGGATCGGATGGATCGTCGCGGCCGCGCTCGCGGTCGGGCTCGTGATGCTGCGCGCCGCGCTGCGCCGCGAAAGCGAGCGCGCGGCCAGCCTCGAGCGCGGCAAGCAGGCCTTGATGGAGGAACTGACCGAGCTGGAGGCGCGCCAGGTGCAGGCCGCCCAGGTCGGCGACTACGCCGGACTCGGCCAACTCGCGGCCGGCTTCTGCCGCGAGCTGGCGCGGCCGCTCGGCGCGGCGCGCAACAACGTGCAGCTGGCCAGCGGCCAGCTCGCCGACTATCGCAGGCTCGTCAAGGCCTACGACGCGGCCGTGCAGTACTGCCTGCAGCCGGTCGAGCTGATCCTCGGCGCCGATCCGGCCAGTCTCGACAACGTCGTGCGCCACGTCGAAGGTGCGCGCGCCAAGCTGTTCCAGGCGCGCCAGAACCTCGAGCGCAGCGCGTTCCTCGACGAGGCGCGCGAGCTGCTCGGCGATGCCGACGCCGGACTGACGCGGCTCGACGGCATCGCGCGCGAACTCGGCGCGCATGCACGCAGCGAGCGCGACGATGCCGAATGGGTCGACCTCAACGCGCTCGTCGACGCGGTGCTCGACGCGACCGCGCATCTGCGTGCGGACCGCATCGAGCTGGTCCGCCAACGCGCCGATCTGCCGCGCATGCGTGCGGTGCCGGGCCAGCTCGGCCGGATGGTGCTCAATCTCGTCACCAATGCCGTCCAGGCGATGCCGGCGAACGGGCGGCTGACCGTCACGACGCGGCGCGGCGACCACGGCGCCGTCGAGGTCGAGATCGCCGATTCCGGACACGGCATCGACGACGACGTGCTGGCGCGGATCTTCGAGCCGTTCTTCACGACGCGCGCGGTCGGGCAGGGCCTCGGCATCGGTCTGGCGGTCGTGCACCGCATCGTCAGGGCGCACGGTGGCTCGATCCAGGTGCACACGGCCGGCGGCGGCTCGCGTTTCGTCGTCAGCCTGCCGGCCGGCACGGCCAATGCCGATGCCGCCGCCGAGCAGCCGCTGGCGGCGGCCTGATCCGGGGACGCCGATGGAGCCGCTGCGGGTCCTGCTGCTGGTCGCCGACGCGCCGCTCGCACGCGCGCTCAAGGCGCTGTTGCGCGCGCACGAGATCGTCGTGGCGATCGACGGCGCCGAAGCGCTCGCTGCGGCACGCGAGCGCGACGTCGACGTGATCGTCGCAGCCGGCCGGTTTCCGGGCGGCGACGCGGTCGCGATGCTGGCGGCGCTGCGGCAGGCGCAGCCGCGCGCGCAGCGGATCGTCCTGTTCGAACGCGAGACCTTCGCGGCGGTCGCCGCGGCCGTCAACGAGGCCGAGGTCTGGCACGTCGCGACGGTGCCGTGGCCGAGCAACGACGTGCTGGCGGCCGTCGTCGCCGAGGCCGGCGCGATCGCGCGATCGGTGCCGGCGCCGCTGCCGGACGGCTCGGTCGCGCAGGACCAGGCCTGGGCGCGCGCCCAGGTCGGCGTGCTCGTCGTCGAGGACGATCCGACGCTGCAGCAGCGGCTGCGCGATCAGCTGCAGGCGCGCTATCAGGTCCGCTTCGCGAGTTCGGCCGATCGCGCGATCCAGGTCATCGAGCAGTACGAGACCGGCGTCGTGTTCGCCGAGGTCGACGCGCGCCACGGCGATCTCGGCGGCTGGCTGCAGGCGCTCAAGGCGCATCAGCCGCAGATCCTCGCGGTGGCCGCATGCACGCGTCAGGACCCGGCACGCGCGATCGCGCTCGCCGACGAGGCGCGCGTGTTCCGGCTGCTCGCGCGGCCGCTCGATCTGCGCCAGTGCGAGCAGGCGATCGCCGCCGCGCTGGAGCGCTACATGGCGATCAAGCGCAGCCCCGATGCGCTGCCGCGTCACGCGCTCGCCGCGGTCGCCGCGGCCGAGCCGCTGCTGGCGCTGCCGGCGCCCTCGCAGCTCGCGCGGATCCGCGCCCTGCCGGCGCGCGTCGCGCGCCAGGCCGCCGGGCGCTAGATGCCGCTCGCGTTCGTCGCCGGTGCCGATGGCCAGATCGGCCGGTTCCTGGTGCCGCGCCTGCTCGATGCCGGCTGGCGCGTGATCGCGCTGAGCCGCCGGCCGCGGCCGCCGTCGCAGCGGCCGGGTCTGCAATGGCGCTGCGGCGACCTCTACGGTGCGATGCCGGCACTGCCGGCGCTCGACGCGGTGTTCAGCCTCGGTCCGCTGGACGGCCTGGCGAACTGGCTGCCGGCCGCGCACGTGGACGGCATCGGCCGCATCGTCGCGTTCGGCTCGATGAGCGCCGAGAGCAAGCGTGCCTCGCCCGATCCGGTCGAGCGCGCGCTGGCCGCGCGCCTGGCGGCCTCCGAGCAGGCACTGGCGGCCGCCGCCGCGGCGCTCGGCGCCGGCTGGACCGTATTGCGGCCGACGTTGATCTACGGCGCCGGGATGGACCGCAGCCTGACCCCGATCGCACAACTGGCACGCCGGTTGCGCGTATTCCCGCGCGTGATCGGCGGCGCGGGCCTGCGCCAGCCGGTGCATGCGGCCGATCTCGCCGAGGCCTGCCTCGCCGCGTGGGCGCAGCCGCGTTCGGCCGGTCGCGTCTATGCGCTCGGCGGCGGCGAGCGGCTGCCGTTCGCGGCGATGCTCGAGCGCGTGCGGGTCGGCCTCGGCGTCGCGACCGTGCCGCTGCCGGTGCCGCTGGCGTTGCTGCACGTCGGCGCGGCACTATGGCGGGCCTCCCCGGGCATGCCGCGTCTGGCCGCCGCGGTCCAGCGGCTGTCGGCGGACCTGATCGCCGACGATACGGCGGCGGCCGCGGAGCTCGGCTGGGCGCCGCGGCCGTTCCGGCCCGACCCGGCGTGCTGGCAGGCGCCGCCGGCCTTGTGACGGCGCCACCATGCCTCTGCGTATGGTGCGACGCAACATATTGAAGTAGCAACGATTTTCTGGCGCTCCGCCATTGCAAAGCGAAGTCGCGAACGCCTAAGATGCGGCGGCCGACACGTTGCCTACAGAAATTTAAGAAGGGGAGAGGATTCATGCAGGCCCGATCGATTCTGGCGGTCGCACTGGCGACCGCTCTGCTGTCCGCCTGCAGCGGCGGCAGCAACAGTTCCAGCGCACCGGCACCGACCCCGCCGGCCACCAACAATGATGGTTCGCCGGTCACCGGCGTCATCACCGCGCGTTTCGACCCGACCACCAGCGTCGTGCCGTCGCCGACGAACCTGCTGCTGTCGGGCACGACCGACCTCACGCTGAACATCCCGGTCCCGAATCCGACCGATTTCTCGAACCCGCGCGTCGCGATCAATACGCTCGACGGCTGGAGCACGACCACGCCGTGGACGACGACGTTCTCGGCCGCGCCCAGGGCCACCTCGATCGTCGCCGGCCAGAGCGTGCGCGTGTTCCAGGTGACGCTGAGCGGCCCCGGCGGCGCGGTGACCGGCGTCACGCGCGAGCTGCAGCCGAACGCCGATTTCGTCGTCGCGCTGGCGTCCTCGGACGCTTCGTCGCGCACGCTGGCGATCGTGCCGACCAAGCCGCTCGCGCAGCTGAGCTCGTACATGGCCGTGCTGACCGACGGCATCACCGACAGCCGCGGCAACGACGCGACGCCGGACCAGACCTACTTCCTGACCCAGCGCACCAGCCCGCTGTGCACCAACGGCGTCTCGACCGAGCCGCTGCTGCCGAACGCGACGGCCTGCGCGCTCGAACCGCTGCGCCGCCTGACCAATGCGCAGGAAGCCGCCGCCGCGGCCGCCGGCGTGCCGCGCGACCGCATCGTGCTGAGCTGGGTCGCGACCACGCAGAGCATCACGCCGGTGATGCAGGCGGTCCGCGCGCGCACCGCCGCGGCCACCGCGCCGACGACGCGCACCGCGCCGACCGGCCTGACCCTGGCCGCGATCAATCCGGCGCTGCCGCCGGTGGCCGACGTGCACATCGGCGTGATCGACCTGCCGTACTACCTCGGCGCGCCCGGCGCATCCAATCCGACCGCGCCGCTGAACACGTTCTGGCGCGCCGCGCCGGGCGCCTACGTGCCGCCGTTCAACGCGGCCGGTCTCGACCCGACCTCGACCAACGTGACGTTCGCCAACCCGTTGCCGGTGGCGACCTCGACGCAGACCGTGCCGATGGTGCTGACCGTGCCGAACGCCGCCTCGGGACGTTCGCGGCCGGCTTCCGGCTGGCCGGTCGTGATCTACCAGCACGGCATCACGCGCAACCGCACCGACGCGTTCGCGGTCGCCGCGACGCTGGCCGCGCAGGGCTTCGCGGTCGTCGCGATCGATGCGCCGCTGCACGGCATCACCGACCGCACCAGCCCGCTCTACGTCGGCAACACGCCGTTCGCGGCGCTCGGCGCACGCGAGCGCACGTTCGACGTCGACTACGTCAACAACACCAGCGGCGCCGCCGGCCCCGACGGCGTGATCGACAGCTCCGGCACGCACTTCATCAATCTGACCAGCCTGCTGACCTCGCGCGACAACATCCGCCAGGCCGCGGCCGACCTGATCGCGCTGACGCATGCGATTCCGGCGATGCGCATCTCCAGCAGCGGCGCGGCCGACTTCGACGCGACGCGCATCAGCTTCGTCGGCCAGTCGCTCGGCGGCATCATCGGCACGGTCTTCATGGCGACCGAACCGAGCGTGCAGACCGCGCTGCTGAACGTGCCGGGCGGCGGCATCGCGCGCCTGCTCGAGGCCTCGCCGACGTTCGGTCCGCGCATCCGCGCCGGTCTGGCCGCCTCGGCCGGCCTGCAGCCGGGCACGCCCGACTACGACGCGTTCTTCGGCGCCGCGCAGACCGTCATCGACTCGGCCGATCCGATCAACTTCGCGTTCGCGACGGCCGGCAAGCGCCTGCTGCTGCAGGAAGTGGTCGGCGGCGGCGACGTGCTGCCCGACCAGGTCATTCCGAACAGCGTGGCCGGTGCGCCGCTGTCGGGCACCGAGCCGCTGATCCGCGCGCTCGGCCTGACCTCGATCACCGCGACCACGCAGAACGCCGCCGGCATCCGCGGCGCGGTGCGCTTCACCCAGGGCGACCACGGCTCGCTGCTGAGTCCGGCCGCGTCGCCGGCCGCGACCGCGGAAATGCAGGGCGAGATGGCCAGCCTGCTGGTCAGCGGCGGCACCGCGGTGCAGATCGCCAATCCGTCCGTCATCCGCACGCAGTAATCGACCGGGATCCTGGGGAGTCCACACGACATGAACAAGACCAACATCTCGACGATGCCGCTGCGTGCACGTCCGGCGCGCAACGCGCTCGCGCTGGCGACCGCCTTCGCGCTGGCCGGCCTGGCCGCGCCGGCGGCCGCGATCAGCTTCGGCAACGACGACGGCTTCCACGGCACGCTCAACACGACGCTGTCCTACGGCATCTCGGTGCGCGTGCAGGACCGCGATTCGGACCTGATCGGCAAGGCCTTCTACGATCCGACCGTCAGCGCGCTCGGACTCGGCAGCGAGGCGCAGCGCGCGGCCCGCGGACGCTACTCGGTCAACGGCGACGACGGCAATCTCGCCTACGACCAGTGGGATCCGTTCTCCAACGCGGTCGGCGCCAACGTCGAGCTCAGCCTCAACTACGGCGCCAACTGGGGCCTGTTCGTCCGCGGCTACGGCTTCTACGACTTCGAGAACGAGGACCGCGACAACCTCTCGCGCGCCGCCAAGAACCGCGTCGGCACGCAGACGCGCATCTACGACGCGTTCCTCTTCAACAACTTCACGCTCGGCAACCAGAGCGGCAGCTGGCGCGTCGGCAAGCAGGTCGTCAGCTGGGGCGAGAGCACGTTCATCCAGAACGGCATCAACGCGATCAACCCGGTCGACGTGTCCAAGCTGCGCGTCGCCGGCGCCGAGCTCAAGCAGGCCTTCCTGCCGGTCAACATGGTCTGGGGTTCGCTGAACCTGTCTGACCGCGTGTCGCTGGAGGCGTTCTACCAGCTCGACTACGACGAGACCGACGCCGATCCGGTCGGCACCTACTTCTCGACGAACGACTTCGCGGTGATCGGCGGCCGCTACGTCATGCTGAACTTCGGCACGGTGCCGCAGCCGGTCATCAACCCGAACCTGTTCGACGAGGTCTGCGGCGGCGGCAACTACGGTGCCAGCGACACCGGTCTGCCGCCCAACCTGGTCGCGGCCGGCTGTTCGGCGGCGTTCCCGCGCAGCCCGACGCGCAAGCCGCAGGACGACGGGCAGGGCGGTCTGGCGCTGCGCTACTTCGCCGACTGGCTCAACAACACCGAGTTCGGCTTCTACGCGATGCGCTACCACAGCCGCGTGCCGCTGATCAGCGGCTTCGCGGTGACGACGACCGCGCCGAACTCCGGCAGCTACTTCACCGAATACCCCGAAGGCATCCGCCTGTTCGGCCTGAGCTTCAACACGCTGCTCGAGAACAGCGGCGTGGCGCTGCAGGGCGAGGTCAGCTACCGGCCGAACATGCCGTTCCAGCTCGACGACGTGGAGATCCTGTTCGCCGGCCTGTCGCCGCTCAACGCGGTGATCCCGCAGCCGGGCCTGCGCTTCCAGAGCCAGCTCGGCCAGTTCTCGCCCGGCGAGGAGATCCGCGGCTACCAGCGCGCCAAGCAGTGGCAGCTGCAGCTGACCGGTACCAAGGTGTTCGGCCCCGGCAACATCCTCGGCTCCGATCAGATCTCGCTGGTCGGCGAGGTCGGCTTCACGCAGGTCAGCCTGCCGTACGGCGTGCGCTTCAACGGCGACGGCACCGACACCGGCGGCGGCCCGGACGTCAACAGCGGCGGCCTGCGCAATCCGATCACGCAGGTCGGCGGCTTCCCGACCGACTTCTCGTGGGGCTATCGCGTCGCCGCGCGCGCCGACTACAACAACGTGTTCGGCAAGGCGATGAACCTGTCGCCACGCATCGCGTTCAACCACGACGTCAACGGCACCTCGCCCGGCCCCGGCGGCAACTTCCTCGAAGGCCGCAAGTCGGTGACGCTCGGCGCCGAGCTCAGCTACGTCAACCAGTGGGTGTTCGATCTCAGCTACACCAATTTCTTCGGTGGCGGCAGCTTCAACCTGATCAACGACCGCGACTTCGTCGCGGCGACGGCCAAGTATTCGTTCTGACGAGGAGAGCCAAGACGATGACGACTATCAAGCAGACACTCCTCGCGTTCGCGATAGCGGCCGCCTGCGCGTCGGTCGCGCTGGCCAAGGCACCGGCCGGCGAGGTCGCCAAGCTCGGCGTCAGCGGCACCGAGCTGACGCCGACCGGCGCGCTGCGCGCCGGCAACGCCGACGGCACGATCCCGGCCTGGGAAGGCGGCATCACCAAGGCGCCGGCCGGCTTCACGCCCGGCAAGCAGCAGGTCGATCCGTATCCGGACGACAAGCCGACCGTCGAGATCACCGCGCAGAACTACAAGTCCTACGGCAACAAGCTGTCGGCCGGCCAGATCGCGATGTTCGAGAAGTATCCGAACTGGAAGATGGTGGTCTATCCGACCCGGCGCAGCGCCGCGTTCCCGGCCACGATCTACGACGCCACGATCAAGAACGCCGCCACCGGCGATCTGGTCAGCGACGGCGACGGCGTCGGCAACGTCTCGCAGGGCTTCCCGTTCCCGATCCTCAGCAGCGATGCCTCCACGGCCGGCGCCCAGGCGATCTGGAACCACAAGCTCAAGTTCAAGGGCATCACGCTCGACCACTGGTACAACCAGGCGATGCCGACCGCCGGCGGCCAGTACACGCTGGTGCGGATCAAGGAACAGACGCTGTCGCCGTATTTCCGGCCCGGCGCGACGATCGAGAACATCAACAACATCCTGATCTACTTCTACCAGGAAGTGACCTCGCCGCCGCGCTACGCCGGCCAGATCCTGCTCGTGCACGAGACGCTCAACGCCAAGAGCTCACCCCGTCAGGCCTGGGTCTACAACCCCGGCCAGCGCCGCGTGCGCCGCGCACCGCAGGTGGCCTACGACAATCCCGGCACCGCCTCGGACAATCTGCGCACCTCGGACATGCTCGACATGTTCAACGGCGCGCTCGACCGCTACGACTGGAAGCTCGTCGAGAAGCGCGAGATGGTCGTGCCGTACAACTCGTACAAGGCGCACACCGCGAAGATCGCCGACCTGATCAAGCCCGGCTACATCAATCCGGACCTGCTGCGCTACGAGCTGCATCGCGTCTACGTGGTCGAGGCGACGCTCAAGCCCGGCATGAGCCACATCAACCCACGGCGCACGTTCTACCTCGACGAGGACAGCTGGCAGATCCTGCTGACCGACCACTACGACACCGACGGCAAGCTGTGGCGCTACTCGGAAGCGCCGAGCGTGACCTACTACGACCTGCCGACGTTCTGGTCGACGCTGGAGACCCACCACGATCTGAAGAACGGACGCTACATCGTCGGCGGTCTCGACAACGAAGACTCGGGCTACAACTTCTCGGTGCAGCTCACGCCCGATGCGTTCTCGCCGAACTCGCTGCGCCAGCGCGGCATCCAGTAAGCGCATCGCCGTTCGCAGCCTCCGCGGCCACGGGTGTCCTCGCGACGCCCGTGGCCGCCGTTTCTCGATCCCGAACCGGCGCATCGCGCGCGCGCTCCGGTCTGCGGCAGCTGCGTTTCGCGCCGCCGCCCGCGCCGATGCGCGGCCGCGCAGGACGCCATCGTTCGGGCATCATCGATTCCCTCCCGTCCGCCGCTCCGTTCCGACATGACCCGATCCTCGTTCGCACGGTGCCGGTCCGCGGCACTCTGCCTCTGCGCGGCGCTGCCGCTGGCCGGCCACGCGGCCGATCCGAAGCCCTGGCCCGATCCGGCATCGTCGCCGGCCGAGACGATGCCGCTGGCCGCGCGTTCGCTGCTGCTCGACGCCTTGCGCGTCGGTGACGGCTATCTCGTGGTCGGCGACCGCGGTCACGTGCTGCGCTCGACCGACGGCCGCGACTGGACGCAGGCGGCCGACGTGCCGGTCCGCGTCCTGCTGACCGCGGCGACCGCGCGCGGCGATTCGGTCTGGGCGGTCGGTCACGACGGCGTGATCGTGCACAGCGCGGACGGCGGCGCGCACTGGACCGTGCAGCACCGCGATACCTACGAGGACGGCGCCCCGGTCGCGACCGATCCGCGCCACGGCGCGCCGCTGCTCGACGTCCTGTTCGTCGACGACCGCCACGGCATCGCGGTCGGCGCGTACAGCCGCATGCTGGTCACGCGCGACGGCGGCGCGACCTGGCAGGCCGAGACGCTCGCCGCCACACCGGCGAATGCGTCGGCGCAGCCGAATGCCGACGCGTCCGCAGATGCCGAGGCGGCACCGGCCGGCGACGCGGCGCAGAACGGTCACGACGGCTCGATGATCTTCAGCGAGGACGAGCTCGCGCTCGGCGAGGAGTCCGATCCGCATCTGAACGCGATCGTGCGTACCGGCAGCGGCGGGCTGATGATCCTCGCCGAACGCGGCAGCGCGTTCCGCTCGCGCGACGACGGCGCGAGCTGGCAGCGCATCCAGCTGCCGTACGACGGCTCGATGTTCGGCGCGATCGGATACGCCGGCGATCGCGTGCTCGCGTTCGGGCTGCGCGGCAACGTGTTCGAGACCGCCGATCTCGGCGATCACTGGACGCGGCGCGACAGCGCCAGTGAACAGGGCCTGATGGGCGGCAGCGCGCTCGACGGCGAGGGTGCCGTCCTGGTCGGCGCCAACGGCGCGGTGCTGATGCGCCGCAGCGCCGATGCGCCGTTCCAGGCGATGGCCCAGCCCGGCGCCGGCATGCTCGCCGGTGCCGTGCCGCTGGACGGGCGCCGGCTGCTGCTGGTCGGCGAGAACGGCGTCAGCGAGGTGGAGCTGCCATGAATCCGGCCAGTGCGACCAACCCCGGTGCGTTCCACCGCTTCGCCGAGCGGCTCGTGTTCGGCAACCGTCCGGCGGTGCTGATCGTCTTCGCGCTGATCACGCTGGCGATGGCGTTCTTCGCTTCGCAGCTGCGCGTGGACGCCGGCTTCAAGAAACAGGTGCCGCTGCAGCACGAGTACATGCAGACCTTCCTCGACTACGAGCGCGATTTCGGAGGCGCCAACCGCATCCTGATCGCCGTCGTCGACAAGGGCGGCGACATGTTCAACCTGCCGTTCATGCGGGCGATGGAGAACATCACGCTCGAGGCCAAGAGCATCGACAACGTCGACGAGGCACGTCTGCGTTCGATCTTCACGCCGAACGTGCGCTACATCGAGGTCGTCGAGGACGGCCTGGACGCCGGCAACGTGATCCCGAACGGCTTCAGCCCGAACCTCGAAGGCTTCGAGCCGACGCCCGAGCAGTTCGCGACCGTGCGCGACAACATCGTCAAGGCCGGCATCGTCGGCCGCCTGGTCGCCAAGGATTTCTCCGGCGCGATGGTCTGGGTCGACCTGGTGCCCGAGGATCCCGAGCACGGCATCCACGTCGACTACAACAAGATCGCGGCCCAGCTCGAGGCGCTGCGCGGCAAGTACGAGAACGAGCAGATCGGCGTCCACGTGATCGGCTTCGCCAAGATGGTCGGCGACATCACCGACGGTGCACGCTCGGTGATCGGCTTCTTCTTCCTGACGATCGCGTTCACCTGGCTGCTGCTGTTCATCTACTCCTCGTCGGTCAAGCTGGCCTCGCTGACGGTGTTCTGCGCGCTGATCTCGGTGCTGTGGATGCTCGGCGCGCTGCGCCTGCTCGGTTTCGGCATCGACCCGATGAACATGCTGACGCCGTTCCTGATCTTCGCGATCGCGGTCAGCCACGGCGAGCAGATGATCAACCGCTTCCGCGGCGAACTGTTCTTCGGCGGCCTCGAGGACGGCAGCGTCGAGGAGCTGCGCCGGCGCGAGGGCGTCGATCCGGCGACCGCGGCACGGCTGGCGTTCCGCATGCTGCTGGTGCCCGGTTCGGTCGCGCTGATCGCCGGCTGCATCGGCTTCGCGACGATCCTGATCATCCCGGTGCGGATCATCTTCGAGCTGGCGATCACCGCGACGATCGGCGTCGGCCTGACGATCCTGACCGACCTGGTCCTGCTGCCGGTGCTGCTCTCGTACACGCGCCTGCGCAACCTGCCGCGCAAGCGCGAGTACCGACTGCGTCAGCTGACGCAGTTCGACAAGCTCTGGGCCGTGCTGGCGCGCTTCGCGCGGCCGGTGCCGGCCGCCGTGATCATCGCGATCGGCTTCGTCGCGTGGCTGGCCGCCAGCCACTACGGCAGCCGCGTGATGATCGGCGACGCGCAGGAGGGCGTGGCCGAGCTGCGCGCCGATGCGCGCTACAACCAGGACGCGCGCCTGATCAGCGAGAAGTTCGCGCTCGGCGTCGACATCCTCAACGTCATCGCCGAGGCCGCGCCGTCGGCCTGCATCGGCAGCTATCCGGTCATGGAGACGCTGGACCGCTTCGCCTGGCACATGCGCAACGTCGAAGGCGTCGCCCAGGTCATGACGCTGCCGAGCGCGGCCAAGCTCGTGCACGCCGGCTGGAACGAGGGCAACGTGCGCTACCGCGCGCTGCCGCGCGACTCGGACACGCTGCGCCAGGACACGCAGGGCTTCGAGACCGACACCGGCCTCCTCAACGGCGACTGCAGCGCGATGCCGGTCATGATGTTCCTGACCGACCACCGCGCGACGACGATCGACCGCGTCGTCGCGGCGGTCAAGCAGTTCCGCGACGACAACGGCCTGTTCGCCGGCCCCGACGTCAACCTGCGCGAACAGCTCGCCGAGGAGGCCGCCGCCGCGCAGGCGCGCGGCGAGACGACGACCAGCCACCGCATCAACCTGCGCCTGGCGACCGGCAACGTCGGCGTCATGGCCGCGACCAACGACGAGGTGCGCGCGGTCAAGCGCACGATGCTGCTGCTGCTCTACGCGGCGGTGTTCGTGATGTGCCTGATCAGCTTCCGCAATCCGCTCGCGTCGCTGTGCATCGTGCTGCCGCTGGTGCTGGTGACCGAGCTCGGCCACGCACTGATGGTCGAGCTCGACATCGGCATGAAGGTCAACACGCTGACGGTCATCGCACTCGGCGTCGGCATCGGCGTGGACTACGCGATCTACATCTTCGCACGCATGCGCGAGGCGATGCAGGCCGGCAAGCCGCTGACCGAGTCGTACTTCTCCGCCCTCAAGACCACCGGCATCGCGATCTTCTATACCGCGCTGACATTGGCGGTCGGCGTGTTCACGTGGGTGTTCTCGGATCTGAAGTTTCAGGCCGACATGGGCGTCATGCTGACCTTCATGTTCGTCGTCAACATGATCGCGGCGATCGTATTCCTGCCGGCGCTGTGCCGCTGGCTGCTACGGCCGCGCGAGCGCACGGTCTAGTGCCCGGCCCGACCACCGGGCAGGGAAGTAGAAAAAAATCAGGACAAGGTCTGAAGTTTAAAAAAAACCTGTTCAGGTTAAAAAAAATGGCTGCAGTCGGCTATGAGTACGTGCGGGTTCGACTCGGTCTCAAAGCGTTGCCGCCGCGACGTCCCGCCAGAATCACACCGGTCACGCGGGTCGAACGGATGGCCGATCATGTGGCCATCCCGAGCACGGTCGCACCGGGAAGCGGCGAGCCGCTCGCGCATTTGCTGTTCGCCCTCAAGCACGAAGGGGTGAACCTGGCGATTCTGATGGAGGCGTTCCGGCGGATTTCCGCGGATGATGTCGTCGCCGAGCTGCGCAGGACACCCAGCGGGGGCTATGCCCGGTTAGCCGGCTATCTATGGGAACAGGCCAACCAGGCCAGGCTGGACGCACCGGCGGCGGCCGGCGCCGCCGTGGATCTGTTCGATCCGGAACGGTATGTCACCGGACCGATCCAGCGTGACGCGCGCTGGCGTGTGAACTTCAACGGGCTGGGCTCGATTCGCTATTGCGCCACCGTCGAGCGTACCGCCGCGCTCGAAGCGGCAATCGCGTCGGATCTGCTCGCTCGCGCCAATGCCTACACGGCGGAACTCGATCAGCTCGTTCGCGACCGTGCACTGGCGTGGGCTTACCTGCACGAGATGCAGGATTCGTTCGCCATCGAGCGCGAGGCGCCCAGCGAGAATCGCGCACGCGCGTTCGTGGCATTGCTCCATCAAGCACATGAGCGACGCCCGCTGAGCGAGGACTATCTCGTCTCACTTCAACAAGCCGCGGTCAGCAATCCGTTCGATCGCGCCTTCTCGTTTCGTACGGAACAGAACTGGCTTGCCGATTCCCACAGAGGCGCGCCGGGCGTGACCTATATTCCGCCGCCACCGGAGGTGGCGCGCGAATTGATGGAACACCTCATGGCCTTCGCCAACGCTGCCGCCGACACCGTCGAGCCGATGGTGGCCGCAGCAGTCGTGTCATTCGGCTTCGTGTTCATTCATCCTTTCATGGACGGCAATGGCCGGCTCTCGCGCTTCCTGTTTCACCACGCGCTGTGCCGATCGGGGGCGTTGCGAGATGGTTTGATCCTGCCGGTGTCGGTGGCGATGAAGAAGCACGAGGGAGATTATCTGCGCACGCTCCAGCTCTACTCCAGGCCGTTGAGGGAACGCTGGCAGGTGAGCTGGATCGGCGACGAGCGATGCGATTTCGAGTATCAGGGCGATCCGGACTACGGCCTCTATCGATACTGGGATGCGACCGAGTGCGTCCAGTTCGGGTTTCGCATGGCCGAGCAGGCACTGGACTCGGAGTTGCGCCAGGAAACCGAGTACCTGCTGCGCTACGACGCGGTCATGCGCCGGGTCAACGAAACAGTGGACGTGCGCGGGAACATTCTTTCGGCGCTGATCATGAGCGCGCTCGACAACGGAGGCATCGTATCGAAGCGACGTCGCGATCAGTTTCGGGGGCAGGTGCCCGATGCGGCTTTCGATCTGATCGAAGAGGCGGCCGTCGACGCACTGGACCGCTCCGGCCGCGAGACCTGAGAGGCGAGCTGCCGGTCAATAGCCGATCCGCAGCCGCCGCATGACCTTGCCGGCCAGCCAGGCCGGGCCGATCAGCAGATAGGCCAGATCGGTGAAGAACGAAGGGCGCGCGCCTTCGATCAGGTGGCCGACGAACTGGCCGATCCAGGCCGCGACGAAGACGCCGCCGGCGAGCCAGAGCAGATCGACCGGACCGAGCACGCGATACAGGATTTCGGTCAGAAGGCCGAGCAGCACGAACACGATCAGCATCGCCAGCGCGACCGGGCGCGACATCCGCCAGTAGAACGCGAACGCCAGCACCATCGCCATGCCGGCCCAGAAGCCTGGGCGGCCGAGTGCGGCCGGCACCGGGATCACCCACAGCGCCGCGAGCACGGCCCAGAGGATCGCCGGCACGCAGATCCAATGGATCAGCCGGTTGGTCGGGTGCTGGTGATCGCGACTGTAGTTGCCGAACCACTCGTTGACCGTACGCACGGAACACCCCATCGGGATCGGAGGACGGCGCGACTGTACGCGCGCGTACGGCGGCGATAAAGATGCGGCGCACAAGCGATGTCTCGCGGTGCGGTGCGAGTCGCGGCGCGGTCGCTTCAGCGACACCGGGCGGGTGCCGTCGTGGACCGGATCGGCTGCGATCGCGCCGATGTGCCCGCTCGGCCGGATTCAGCGCCTGAGCCGCGTCAGCAGGCGCCGCGCGAGGTAGCTCCAGCGGCCGATGCGGCCGCCCTCGATCGCGGCCTTGGCCTGTTCGAGCTGATCGGTCAGGTTTGCGACGTCACGATACAGGCGCTGGACGTGCTGGTCGCGGCGCTTCAGCAGTACATGCAACGCCTGCAGATCGGCCTCGTCGAGCGTGCGGCCGGCGCGGATGTGCGCCGGCAGCGGCCGGTCGACGTAGATCGTCGAGTGCGTCGCCGCCAGCTCTTCGGCCGGACGTTCGCGCGTGTAGAAGTACAGCGCGATCGAGCGGCGGCTGATCTCGCCTTGTGCGGCCGGCACCTCGATGCGCGGGAAGCCGTGCCAGCTCCACTCGGTCGTCTCGAAGATCACGCAGCGGTTGAATGCCGGCGCGATCGCGGTCACACGATCGTCGTCGGCGCGCGGGTCCGAATGCAGCTCGAGGCTGCCGCCCCAGGCCGCGTCCCAGACCGGGGTGAGATAGACGATCAGGTTGAGCCGGCGATGCCAGGGCTCGACCGGATGGCGGTTGAAATCGATGTGCGGATCGAGATCCTGGCCGTTGCGGTTCTCGTGCGTGCCGCCGCCGAAGTACCACGGGTCGTAGAGCAGGTCGTCGATGCCGGTCACGCGGCCAACCCAGTCGAGGAACGGCCGCGTCCGGATCAGATCGTCGAGCGCGGCGTAGGCGGACCCGAGTTCGCGGATCCGCTCGACGGTCGACTTGGCGCCGAGCTCGCCGGCCTCGTTGCGCGCGTCGCCGCGCGCGAAGTCCGGAAACTGCTCGAGCAGCCGGCGCACGTAGGCCTCGCTGAAGAAGCCGTCGATGACGACGTGGCGGAACGGCTCGCGGCGCGCGAACGCGTCGGCGTGGCGCTGCGTGTCGGCCAGGACCTCGGGCGCGATCAGCTCGGCGGCGGGAAGATTCATGGCGGGGCGATGTCGAGAGTCGAGGAGGGTGTCGCACCGTCGTGCGGACCGAGCCGCACCAGCACGACCTCGCCGGCGCCGGTCAGGATCGCGCGCGCGCGTGCGTCCTCGCCGAAACCGACCCGCAGCGTATCGCCGACCGCGGCGTCGAGCCGCGCGTCGCCGCGCTGCACGGCCGCCGCGCCGGCATGGATGTGGATCAGCCAGCTATCGCCGGGCGCGCCGTGCAGCAGCATCGCGTCGACCAGCGGGCGCGCATGCACCTCGGCGCGGATCGCGCCGCGCCGCGTCATCACGTTGAAATCGCGCGTCGGACCGGCCAGCAGACGGCACTGAACCGCAGCCTCGCCCGGAAACGCCAGCTGCGCGAAGCGCCGCGACAGGCGCTGCGCGGGCAGGGCATCGACGTCGAGCTCGATGCCGCTGCCGTCGAGCAGCATCAGCACACGGTCGACGCCGGGAAAATGCGAGAACGGGCCGTCGCGTTCGATCTCGGCGATGCTGACGCGCCAGAGCAGGCCCGCGGCGTCCTCGTGCAGTGCGATCTCGGTGGTCCAGCCACCGTCGTTCTTCCAGCGCACGCGCCGGTAGTCCGATGCGCGCAGTCGCTCGAGATGCGGCCGATCCGTCGCGGTCATCGCGCTCAGCCGTCGGTCTCGGACGGATAGTAGGTATAGACCAGGGTCGCCTTGCCGAGGAAGTCGATCGTCGTGTTCTGGCGGCCGCCGAGGCGCCGGGCGACGCGTTCGGAGGCGCTGTTCTCGGCGCGGATCAGGCTGATCACGCGCGGCAGGCCCATCGTGTCGAACGCATGGCGCAGCACGCGGGCGGCCGCCTCGGTCGCATAGCCCTGATGGCGATGCTCCGGTGCGAGCATCCAGCCGAGTTCGACGTCGGGCCAGCCGTCCGGATTGTGCAGGCCGACGCGGCCGACGAACTGGCCGGTCTGGCGCAGCTCGACCGCCCACATGCCGTAGCCGCGCAGCATCCAGTGGCCGAGCAGCATCGCCATCGAGCGCCAGGCGTTCATGCGGTCCAGCGGCTGGCCGTCGCCGATGTAGCGCGTACTCGACTCGTCGGCGAGCATCGCCGCATAGGTTTCGAAATGGTGGTTGCCGAGCGCGGTCAGCCGCAGGCGCTCGGTTTCGAGGACGGGTATGGCGATCATGGTCGAGCCCGATCAGGTCAGCAGCGCAGCGAGCTCGCGCGTGGAGGTGGCCAGGCTTTCCTGCCAGGTGTAGCCGACGATCGGCTGACCGGTCCGCGCGTCGCGGAAATCCTCTTCCTGCCCCGGGGCGAGCAGGTGCCGGTAGTCGACGGTGATTTCGCTGCCGGCGGGCAAGTCCGCGGCCGCGAAGATGAAACCCAGATGCCACAGGCCGGTCGGCTCGAATGCGTGATTGACGTAGCACTCGTCGGGCCAGTCGGTCGAGACCGTATAGCGGTCCTCGAACCAGCGCACCGTCGCCGGCAGCAGCCGCGCCGCGTCCGGGTGCGCGAGGATGTCCTCGAAGCGGTGCACGCGATCGATCGCGTCCGGCGCGACCAGCAGCCGCCCGCGCGCGACCGGTTCGTCGACGAACAAGCCCTGGCCTGCGCCCGCGATCGACGACGGGCCGATGTGATAGCTGGGGAGAATCATGCACGCACCACCGCCGCTCGGCGGGGGCGCAGTCTAGCACCGCTGTCGAGGCCGCGCCGGCAGACGGACGCCGCGCGGGTGAAGAGGGCGGGGCATGACCGATGGCGCTTGCGCAGGCGCATCGCCGTGCAGGGGCGCCGGTTGGGCGCCGATCGCGCCGGCGCGGTCTTCGTCACTCGGTCCGTTGTTGCATGATCTTGGTCGCTCGTCGCTCGTCGCTCGTCGCTCGTCGCTCGTCGCTCGTCGCTCGTCGCTCGTCGCTCGTCGCTCGTCGCTCGTCGCTCGTCGCAAGTCGCAAGTCGCAAGTCGCAAGTCGCAAGCATCGTCTCCGCATGGGCGCCCGTGCCGCCCGACACGGCACGGGCGCCGGACCGAATCAGTCGCTCTTGGCGACCGCGCGCACGGGCTTGGGCTTGGCGCCGGCGCCGACCTGGATCACGTCGCGGTTCTTCTCGATCGTCGCCAGGCCGATGCCCTTGACCTTGGTCAGGTCCTCGGCGCTCGCGAACGGACCGTTCGCGTCGCGGTAGGCGACGATCGCCTCGGCCTTGGCCAGGCCCACGCCGTTGAGTTCCTCGGCGAGGGTCTGCGCGTCGGCGCTGTTGATGTCGACCGCGCCGGCCAGCGCCGGGAACGCCAGGGCGACGCCGAGGGCGAGCGCGCCGAGCGCGTGACGGATCGTGTGGATCGCTTTCATGGGATGCTCCTTGTCTCCAGTGATGGCCGCGACCGGCGGCCTGCGGTGCCGCAGCGGACGGATCGACCGGTCCTCTGCGGTGGAGACACGTTAGCGGCGGCACGTGGCGGCCGCGTCGGCATCGGCGCGCGTCGTCGCGTCCGCGAGCGCCGGCATATGGCGTGCGAGATTTCCCGCATGCAGTAGGAGATTTCTCACCGCGCCGGCAGGCCGCGTTCGCCCGGGTCGCGCGGCGATCGTCCGCATCGTTCGGGCGCTGCATCGGGCGCCGCGTTAGTTAGAATGCGCGTTTCCTCGCATCGGAGCCTTCATGGACACGCGCGAAATCAGCCGTTACGTCGGCGCGCTGTGGGACGAGCAGATCGTTCCGCAGCTGGTCGAGTACATCAAGATCCCGAACAAGTCGCCGATGTTCGACGCGCAGTGGGCCGAGCACGGCCACATGGATCGCGCGGTCGCGCTGATGGAATCGTGGGCGCGCGCGCAGCCGATTCCGGGCATGCAGCTGGAGGTGGTGCGCCTACCGGGCCGCACGCCGCTGATCTTCATCGAGATCCCCGGCCAGGGCGAGGACTGCGTGCTGCTGTACGGCCATCTCGACAAGCAGCCGGAGATGACCGGCTGGGCCGAGCATCTGGGCCCGTGGAAGCCGGTCATCGAGGGCGACAAGCTCTACGGACGCGGCGGCGCCGACGACGGCTACGCGATCTTCGGCTCGCTGGCGGCGATCCTCGCGCTGCAGGCGCAGCAGATCCCGCACGCGCGCTGCGTCGTGATGATCGAGGCCTGCGAGGAATCGGGCAGCTACGACCTGCCGTACTACGTCGATCATCTGGCCGATCGCATCGGCAAGCCCTCGCTGATCGTCTGCCTCGACTCGGGCTGCGGCAACTACGAGCAGATGTGGCTGACGACCTCGTTGCGCGGCATGACCGGCGGCAACCTGACCGTCAAGGTGCTCGAGGAGGGCGTGCATTCGGGCGACGCCTCGGGCGTGGTCGCCTCGAGCTTCCGCATCCTGCGCCAGGTGCTGTCGCGGCTCGAGGACGAGACCACCGGCGCGATCGTGCCGAACGAGCTCTACGTCGAGGTGCCCGAGCAGCGCCGCGAGCAGGCCGCGAACGCCGCCGAGGTGCTCGGCACCGACGTCTATTCGAAGTTCCCGTTCGTCGACGGCATGCGGCCGATGAGCGAGGATCTCGGCGAGCTCGTGCTCAACCGCACCTGGCGTCCGGCGCTGTCGGTGACCGGCGCCGGCGGCATTCCGGCGCTCGATTCGGCCGGCAACGTGCTGCGCCCGTTCACCGCGGTCAAGCTGTCGCTGCGGCTGCCGCCGACGCTCGATGCGATCAAGGCCGGCGAATTCCTCAAGAACCTGCTCGAGAAGGATCCGCCGTACGGCGCCAAGGTCACCTTCGATCTCGAGAAGGCCGGCAGCGGCTGGAACGCGCCGGCGCTCGCGCCGTGGCTCGAGCAGTCGGTCGACACGGCCTCGCGCACGTACTTCGGTCCGCCGCCGGCCTACATGGGCGAGGGCGGCTCGATCCCGTTCATGGGCATGCTCGGCGAGAAGTTTCCGGGCGCGCAGTTCCTGATCACCGGCGTGCTCGGCCCGCATTCCAACGCGCACGGCCCGAACGAGTTCCTGCACATCCCGACCGGCAAGCGCGTCAGCGCCGCGGTCGCGCAGGTCGTCGCCGATCACTACCGCGCCGGCGAGCAGGGCCTGACCCGCGGCGTGGCGGCCAGCCACGCGCATACGGTCAAGGGCGGCGACGGCTGCTGCTGAGCTGGCGATGGACCACGCGCACGGCATCGTCGCGATCGACACCGGCTTCTTCCGGCCGCGCTTCGATGCCAGCCATCTGATCGTCGAGCGCGGCCGCGCCGCGTTCGTCGACGTCGGCACCAACTACTCGGTGCCGGCGCTGCTCGAGGCACTGGCGGATCAGGGATTGACGCCCGCCGCCGTCGACTGGGTGATCCTGACCCACGTGCATCTGGATCACGCCGGCGGCGCCGGCGCTTTGCTCGAGCGGCTGCCGAACGCGCGGCTGGTCGTGCATCCGCGCGGCGCGCGTCACATGATCGACCCGGCCAAGCTCGTCGCCGGCGCCTCGGCCGTCTACGGCGAGGACGAGGTGCGCCGCACCTACGGCGATCTGGTGCCGGTGCCGTCCGCGCGCGTCGTCGAGGCCGCCGACGGACATCTCCTCGATCTGGCCGGCCGGCCGCTGCTGTGCCTGGACACGCCCGGCCACGCCTATCATCACCTGTGCGTCTGGGATGCGCGCAGCCGCAGCGCGTTCACCGGCGACACGTTCGGTCTGTCGTATCGGGAGTTCGACAGCGCGCGCGGCGCGTTCATCGTGCCGACGACGACGCCGGTCCAGTTCGATCCGCCGGCGCTCAAGACCTCGATCGCGCGCCTGCTCGCGCTGGAGCCGGATGCGATGTACCTGACCCATTACAGCCGCGTCGAGGACGTCGCGCGGCTCGGCCGCGATCTGCTCGAGCAGATCGACGCGATGGTCGCGATCGCGCGGTCGCATGCCGACGCGCCGGACCGGCATGCACGTATCGTCGAGGACCTGGCCACGTTGTATCTGCAGCGCGCGGTCGCGCACGGCGCCGCGCTCGACGAGGCGCGGATGCGCGAGCTGCTCGCGATGGATCTGGAACTCAACGCGCAGGGGCTCGAGGTCTGGCTCGACCGCGAACGCGCGGCGGCGGCCGGCGGCTGAGCGCCGCGCGGCCGCCGGCCGATCGCTACGGCAGCTCGTCGTCGAAGCCGTCGCGGAAGATGCGCTCGTCGCCGGCCACGTGCGCGACGAACACGCCGCTGCCCCATTCGATCTGGTTGTCGCCGTCCGGATGCAGGCCGGCGACGAAGACGACGTCGCCGTTGTCGTTGAGGCCGGGCGCGCCGCTGAAGACCGGACTGGTGTCGTGCTGGCCGAGCTGGCCGGTGCCCAGGTCGGTCTGGACGCGGTCGCCCTTGCCGGCGATGCGCAGCAGGTTCTCGCCTTCGCCGACGTAGACCGCCTGGCCCTGCGCATCGCGCGCGCGGAACGCGACCATGCCGTGGACGTTGATGACCGGCGCGAACGCATCGAGCTCGAGGATCGGGCCGGACGGATCCACGCGTGCGATCTCGGTCGCCTGCACGCCGGTGCCGGTCGGCGTCAGCCGGTAGACCGCGCGCTGATTGCCGGCGGCCAGGCGCACGACGACGGCGACCTCGCCGATCGCGTTGATCGAGACCGTGTTGTCGAACGCGACGAACGGCGAGGTCGGATCGGTGTCGGTGTCGACCGCCAGCGTCTCGTAGGCGCCGGTGGTGTCGAACACGCGGATCTCGTCCTTGCTGAAGTTGCCGGGCGGGCCGACGCTGACCTTGGCCGCGATGCGCCGCGAGTCGTTCATCGACGGCGTGTAGATGTACGAATACGGACTGCCCGGATCGATGCCGTTGTCGACGATGTGCAGCAGCGAGCTGCCGGCCCCGGTCGAGGCCAGACCGGAGCCGCCGGGCAGGCCGGCGCGATAGCCGATCACGCCGTCGGCGTTGATCGTCTGGCCGTTGAACGAACTCGGGGTGATCGGCAGCGTATTGACCGGCGCGGATGCCGCGGGGATCGGATCGTAGATCCACAGCCGGTACGCATCGCCGTGCGTGTAGTAGACGATCTTGCCGTCGCGATTGATGCCGACGCGGTCGGAGATGAACTCGGCCGGCGCCTGATGCGTCTGCACGATGCCGCCGACGCCGTTCGCGCCGGACCAGATGCCGACGCCGGTATTGGACAGATTGCCGTCGATCGGCACGACCTGGACCGGGAACGCGACGGTGCCGTTCTCGTTGATCGAGGCGGTGATGCTGTTGAACGACGAGCCGGGCGGCAGGTTCCAGCCTTCGTCGTTGACGAGCAAATTGGTGCGTGCCTGCAGCTGCGGGGCGTCGTAGGTCGGCAGCGCGGCGTGCAGCGGAGCGGAAGCGAGGAGGGCGGCCAGGAGACCGCCGGCGAGCGGATGAAGGCGCATGGGTCGTCTCGGTTGCAGGGGACGTCCGCGCCGCGCGCCGGGCACGGCGGGGATCGACACCCTACGACGTCGAACGCCGCGAGGCAACGCATCGCGCCGTGATCGCCCCCGGATGCGGCCCTGCGGCCGCGTCCGGGGGCACGAGACTCACCAGATCTTCACCTGCGCCTCGCCGCTGCGCACCATCGCATCGCCGGGCTTGCAGTCGAACGCCTTTGCGAACGCGTCGAGGTTCGACGGCGCGCCGATCGCGCGGAACGCGGTCGGCGAGTGCGGATCGGTGTTGAGCTGCACTTCCTGGCGCTGCGGCAGGATGCTGCCGCGCCAGATGCGCGCCCAGCTCAGGAAGAAGCGCTGGTCCGGCGTGTAGCCGTCGATCGGCACGTTGCGCTCCGGATGCTCGGCGAGCGCGGCGTGCAGCGCGTCGTAGGCGATGCTGAGGCCGCCGAGGTCGGCGATGTTCTCGCCGAGCGTGAGCTGGCCGTTGACGTGCTTGCCGGGCAGCGCCTCGTAGCCGTCGAACTGCTTGACCAGCACGTCGGTGCGCGCCTCGAAGGCCTTGCGGTCCGCATCGGTCCACCAGTTGGCGTTGTTGCCCTTGGCGTCGAACTGGCTGCCCTCGTCGTCGAAGCCGTGCGTGGCCTCGTGGCCGATCACCGCGCCGATGCCGCCGTAGTTGATCGCGTCGTCGGCCTTGGCGTCGAAGAACGGCGGCTGCAGGATCGCGGCCGGGAAGTTGATCGTGTTGTCGGTGGGGTTGTAGTAGGCGTTGACGGTCTGCGGCGTCATGCCCCACTCCTGACGATCGGTCGGCGTGCCGATGCGCGCGACGTCGTAGGCGTGGTTGAAGCGCGTGGCGGCCAGCACGTTGGCGAAGTAGTCGTCGGGCACGACGGTCAGGCCGGACCAGTCGCGCCACTTCTCCGGATAGCCGATCTTCGGCAGGAAGCTCGCCCACTTCTCGAGCGCCTTGGCCTTGGTCGTGTCGCTCATCCAGTCCAGGCTCTCGATGCGCTTCTTGAGCGCGGCCTGCATGTTGTCGATCAGCTCCTGCGCGCGCGCCTTGGACTCGGGCGGGAACGCGCGCGCGACGTAGAGCTCGCCGAGCGCCATGCCGATCTCGCCGTTGATCGTGCCGAGCACGCGCTTCCAGCGCGGCTCGATCTGCTTCTGACCGTTCAGCGTCTTGCCGTTGAACGCGTAGCTTTCCTGCTGGAACGCCTGCGACAGGTACGGCGCGGCGCCGTCGATCGCGTGGAAACGCAGATAGGCCTGCCAGGTCGCGATCGGCGTCTTGGCGAGCGCCTCGTCGAACGCCGCGAAGAACTTCGGCTGCGACAGCGAGAAGCCGTCGGTGACGTTGGCGTTCTGCGCCTTGAAGAACGCGTTCCAGTCGAAATGCGGCGTGATCTTGTTCGCTTCGGCGATGCTGACGAAGTGGTACTGGTTCTCGGCCTTGCGCAGTTCCACCGGTGCGAACGAAGCCTTGGCCAGGGCGCTCTCGAACGCGAGCACGGCCTTGGCCTGCTCGGCCGCGGCGTCGGCCGGCGTGCCGGTCAGCTCGAGCAGCTTGGCGACGTAGGCGAGGTAGGCCTCGCGCAGCGCGGCGTGCTCGTCCTTCTCGTAGTAGTCGCGCGTCGGCAGGCCGAGTCCGCCCTGGAACGCATAGGCGATGCGGCGCGAGGAGTTCTTGTAGTCGGTCTCGGCACCGAACGCGAACACGCTGGCGACGCCGCGATCGAAGCTGTCGATCAGGTACGCGACCAGATCCTCACGCGAGGCCAGTGCGTCGATCTTCGCGAGCTCGGGCTTGATCGGATCGTAGCCGGCCTTCTCGACGGCCGCCTCGTCCATGCCGGAGCGCCAGAACCAGCCGATCTTCTGCTCGATCGAACCAGCCGCCGCGGCGTCGGCGCCGCGATCGGCGTCCTCGACGATGCTGCGCTGGGTGTTGAGGCTCTCCTCGCGCAGCGCGTCGAACGCGCCCCAGCGCGTGCGATCGGCCGGCACCGGATTGGCGGCGACCCACTTGGCGTTGACGTGACCGTTGAGGTCCGTGCAGGCACCGATCGCCGGGTCGATCTCGGCGACGTCGAACGCGACGTGCGCGGCCGGCGCGGCGGGAGCGCTGGCCGGTGCGGCCGGCGTAGTGGCGGGGGCGGCGGCCGGTGCCGGCGCGTCGTGCTGCTGGCTGCAGCCGGCGATCGTCAGCACCAGGCCGATGGTCAGCGGCAAGGTCTTGCGCGGTGTCACGTGCATGAGGAGGTTTCCGTCTTCAAATGGCGCGCACCTTAAGCGCGCGGGGTCGCACAGGTCTGTGCCAAAGGTCACTGGCGCGGTCATCGGTCGCCGTGATGCGGACGCCGGCCGCATCCGCCGATGCCGGCAGCGCCGTCGGCGGAACCGTCAGGGGAACGCAGCGCGGCGCGCGAAGCGGTCATCGCGCGGCCCGCCGGCATTCAGTCCTCGGCCGCCTCGCGCTTGAGCCGCGCGGCCAGATCGCGCCCGAGCCAGGCGTCGAGCCCGCGCCGTGCCGCATAGATCAGCGGCGTCAGCGCCAGCGCGGCGACGAACTTGTACAGATAGTTGACCGTGCCGACCGCCAGGAACAGGCCGATCGGCCACTGCTGCGGGCCGAGCACGAATGCGATGTAGAGCACTACGAAGCTGTCGATGAACTGCGAGACCAGGGTCGATCCGGTCGCACGCAGCCAGATGTGGCGGTCGCCGGTGCGGCGCCGTATCGCATGGAAGATCGACACGTCGATCAGCTGGCCGATCAGGAACGCCGTGACCGAGCCGGCGATCGTCCACAGGCCCTGGCCGAAGATCGCCGCGAACGCGGTCTGCAGGTCGTCCACGCCCTGGCTGCGGCCGGCGCCGACCCACCAGGAGGCCGGCGCGAGATGGATCGCCGCGTACGCGAACGCGAAGCCGTAGACGATCAGCACGACCGTCAGCCACGAGATCAGGCGCACGCCGCGCCGTCCGAAGTACTCGTTGATGATGTCGGTCATCACGAACACGATCGGCCACAGCAGCACGCCGGCCGTGAAGTTCAGCGAGCCGCTCTGGCCGAACAGGTTCCAGTCCAGCGGCGCGAGGCCGAGCGTGTCCTCGAGCGCGAAGATCTTGACGCCGACGAACTCGGCGATCAGCGCATTGGCGATGAAGAAACCCGCGAGCACCAGGAGCAGCAGGCCGGCACGCCGGCTGTCGCGATCGGCCGATCGGAAGAACGGAAGCATCGGATCTCCAGCCCGGGGCAGGGCGACGCGGACCTAGGTGCCGCCGCGGCCGGCCCCTTGCGGCGTCGCGGGCGGCGCCGAGTATAGGGCGCGCCATGCCCGACCGTGAACGGGACGCCGGCGCGGCCGGACGTCCTTGCTGACGGCCGTGGCGCGAACCGCTAGGCTGGCCGCGTGGACACCCCGACCGCCGTGCCTGCCTTACCCGCCGCCGCGGCCGATGCCGCTGCGACCCAGGTCGTCGTCGCGCTGATCGGCCTGCCGGGCGCCGGCAAGAGCACGATCGCACGCGCGCTCGAGGACCATCTGCGGCTGCGCCGGATCTGCCGCGACGCGATCCGCGCGGCGATGTTCCCGCGCTGCAGCTACAGCTTCCTCGAGAAGCGCGCGGCGTTCCGCGGCGTCGTGCAGGCGCTGGAGATCAACTGCATGCTCGGCGTGTCGAGCGTGCTCGACGGCATGACGTTCTCGGCGCGGGCCGACTACGACCGCATCGTCGCGGCGGTGCAGCCGTTCGGCTTCGCGATGCTGCCGCTGTGGGTCGACTGCTCGCCCGAGCGCGCGCGCGAGCGCGTCCAGCGCGATCTGATCGCGAATCGTCATCGCGCCGCCGACCGCACGCCCGACCTCGTCGACGAGGTCCGCCATCGCGCACAGCCGCCGCCGCCCGACGCACTGCGGATCGACGCCGAGCAGCCGGCCTCGGCGATGTGCCGCGAGGCGGTGCGCCTGGTCGCGGCGCGTCTGCAGGGCGAGACGGTCTGAGCGCGAATCCGCGGCCGATCGTGCGTTCGCCGATGATCGACACCGTCCGGTGAATGTCGAGGTTCGACGCGTGGCGGCCGGTCGCTTCCCGCGGCTCTGTAGGCACGTTTATCCCGTCCCGGCGCCAGACAGGCGGAGGCGCGGCGCACCCGCACGCAGCGCCCGCGCCTGCGGTCAGGCGCTCGCCGCCGCGCGCTTGCGCCTGACGTAGACCTGCTTGCGCACGCGCGCGACCAGCTCGCCGCCCGCGGTGCGGACCTCGACCGGCAGCCAGTGCAGATACTTGTCGCCGCCATCGGTCTGCGTGCGGATCGCATCGAGCAGGGCGTCGTCGATGCGGAACTCGGCGTAGACGGTCTGGCGGCCCGGCGCGACGAATTCGATCTCGGCGGCCTTGTCCCAGACGGTGTAGTCGCGGCCGAGGCAGTGCATCAGCAGCAGCATCCAGAACGGATCGGTCATCGCGAACAGGCTGCCGCCGAAATGCACGCCGACGTAGTTGCCGTTGTACCAGCGCTTGCGCAGGACGACGCGCGCGCTGCGCCAGTCGGCGCCGAGTTCGAGCACGCGGATGCCCGAGAACAGGAACGGCGGCCACAGGTTCATGATGTGACGCAGACGCGAGGGCTTCATCGTACGGCCGTCGATACGCTGGCGTAGGGGCGGGGCCGCTAGCGTGCAACGGCGCATCGAAAAGCGAAAGCCCGCATCGTGCGCGTCGGTCTCGGGGCGGGCCACGCCCGGCCGTGCGAGGGTCATCGAAGCGGACTGGCCGGCAGTCGGGATCGGCGCGCATGCCGGTCACGGCCGGTGGCCGTTCGCCGGCATCGCCTATCTTACCGGCCATCGCGCGGTGCGGATCGACGCCGCCGGGCGACTCCGCGGTGCAGCCTCGCGCGTCGCGTGCGATGGAGATATCGCGCCGCGGGCGTGCGCAGTCAGCCTATCGCCTCGTGCCGGCGCAGCGGCCGGCACGATCGAAGCTGAGGGGTTCTGCCGGCCCCGATCCCGATGGCGCGGCCGGTCCGGAGCTGCCGGATCGCTCAGAACAGCAGCGAGGACATGCGCCGGCGGTAGGTGCCGACCAGTTCCTCGTCGTCGAGGATCGAGAACGCGGCGATCAGGCGCTTCTTCGCGCGGCCTTCGTTCCAGTCGCGGTCGGCCTTGAGGATCGTCAGGAACTGGTCGAGGCCGGCCGCGGGCTCGCCCTCGGCGAGCAGGCGGATGCCGAGCTGCTCGCGCGCGGCATGGTCGTTCTCGTCGCGCGCCAGGCGCGCGCGCAGCTCGTCGGCCGGCGGCGCGTCGGCCAGCAGCCGCGCGAACTCGAGCTGGCCGCGCAGGCGGCGCGCGCGGTCGTCGGTCGCCAGGTTCGCCGGCAGGGCGTCGAGCTCGGCCTCGGCCGCAGCGGCGTCGCCGTCGCGCATCAATGCGACCGCGAGGTCGAGCCGGAGCTCGGCCTTGTCGGGCTCGGCGGCGATCTCGCCGCGCAGGCGCGCGACCGCATCGGCGGCCGCTTCGGGCGGCGCGGCGACGTCCTCGACCGATGCCTCCTCTACCGGCTCGGCCGGCTGCACGTGGCGCGACAGGAACTCGCGCAGCGCATTTTCGGGCAGCGCGCCGGCGAAGCCGTCGACGAGCTGACCCTGGCTGACCAGCACGACGGTCGGAATGCTGCGCACGCCGAACATCGCCGCGAGCTGCTGCTCCTTGTCGACGTCGACCTTGGCCAGCCGAACCGCGCCGTGATAGCTCGCCACGACCTTCTCGAGCAGCGGGCCGAGCGACTTGCACGGCCCGCACCACTCGGCCCAGAAGTCGACCAGGATCGGCTGCTCGAGCGAGGCCTGCAGGACCTCGGTCTCGAAGGTCTCGGTGGTGACGTCGAACACGTACGGCGAATCGATGGCGGGTAGTGCGGACACGGCGGATTCCTGGTTCGGCGCGGCAGCGGCCGCGACCGGTGAGAGCGAGCGCAAGAGGTCGGGACGGCCGGAAGGATATCAAGCATGGCCGGTGCGCCGGCTTGACGCCCAGACCGGACAATATGTAATGTTTAGCGGACATATTGTCCGGCGAGGTTGACCCATGCACCGTGTTCCGTCCGCATTGTTCTGGCTGATCGCGCCGGCCGCGGTCGGCCTCTGGCTGATCGTCGCGATCCCGTCGCGCTGGCACGGCCTCGATACCGGCTCGGTCGGCGCCGGGCTGCTGCTCGTGGTCGCCGCAGCCGGCCTGTGGCTGTCCGGCCGGATCCGCGACGACGGCGCCTCGCCGCATTCGCCGGGCGAGCAGGGGCGCTGGGTGGCCCTGGTCTTCACCGGTCTGATCGGCGCGCTGATGCTGGCGCATGCCGGCACGTTCGCCGGCGCGCGCACGATCGCCGAACTCGACGGCATCGGGCGGCCGATCGCGATGCTGCTGGTCGGCTGGCTGATCCTGGCGTCGATCGCACGGCGGCGGCCCGGTGCCGGCGTACGCGAAGACGAACGCGACCGCGAGGTCGCGCGCGCGGCCGACGCCGCCGCGCACGTCGTGCTGGCGCTGGCAATCGTCGCGATCGCGGTCACGCTCGGCCTGACGCCGCCGGCGCGGCTGGCCTGGGCCAGCCCGATCGCGATCGCCAACCTGCTGATGTTCGCGCTGGTCGCGGCGGCGTTCGTCGGCCACGGCGCCGCGCTGTGGCACTACCGGCGTGACCGCGCGTGAACGCGACGCCGGTCGGCAACCACATCCGCCGGCTGCGCTTCGACGCCGGCGAGATGACGCAGGGCGCACTCGCCGAGCGCGTCGGCATCACGCGCCAGACCGTCATCGCACTCGAGGCCGGCCGCTACGCGCCGTCGCTCGAACTGGCGTTCCGGATCGCGCAGGCGTTCGGCAAGGAGATCGGCGAAGTGTTCTTCTGGAAGGGCTGAGTCGCGATCCGCGTTCGAGCAGCGCCGAGGCGACCGACCGTGCGGCGCCATCGTCGCGCTTGCGCCGCATCCGCAACGGCGCCCGCGCCTTCGCGCGCTGCTGCGAATCCGGCCGCGTTCCTGCCGGGCGCGGTCGTCGCGCTTCACGCCGCCAGGCGGCCGAGGACACGATCGCGGCGTTCGCTCCGGCCCGCGCGATCCGTCCGTGGATCACGCAGGCCTGAGTTCGGCCGATGTCAGTGCGCGGTCTCGATGCGCTGCGGCGGCTGGGTGCCGTCGCCGTCGAGGCGGTCGCCGAGCAGGCGCCGCACGATCACGTAGAAGATCGGGATCAGCAGCACGCCGAGGAACGTCGCGAACAGCATGCCGCCGATCACGCCGGTGCCGATCGAGTGGCGCGAGTTGGCGCCGGCGCCGCTCGACAGTGCCAGCGGCAGCACGCCGAGGATGAACGCCAGCGAGGTCATCAGGATCGGCCGCAGGCGCAGGCGTGCCGCCTCGATGACGCCTTCGCGCAGCGTCTTGCCGGCCTGCTGCTGCTCGACCGCGAACTCGACGATCAGGATCGCGTTCTTCGCGGCCAGGCCGACCACGGTGATCAGGCCGATCTTGAAGTAGATGTCGTTCGGCAGGCCGCGCAGCCAGGTCGCGACGATGCAGCCGAGCACGCCGAGCGGCACGACCAGCAGCACCGAGGTCGGGATCGACCAGCTCTCGTACAGCGCGGCCAGACACAGGAACACGACGACCAGCGACAGGATGTACAGCATCGTCTGCTGGTTGCCGGACAGGATCTCCTGGTACGACATGCCGGCCCAGTCGAAGCCGATGCCTTCCGGCAGCTCGTCGATCAGCGCGCGCATGCGCTCCATCGCGTCGCCGGAGCTGCTGCCGGGCGCCGGATTGCCGACGATCTCGATCGCCGAATAGCCGTTGAAGCGGTTCAGCGACGGCGAGGAACTGGTCCACTCGGTATTGACGACGCTCGACAGCGGAATCATCAGCTGGCCGTTGGCGGCGGTCGTGCCGAGCGTGCTCGCGGCCAGCGTCGAGGGCGTGTAGAACTGCTTGAGCGCCTCGGGCGAGCTGCGGAACTGCGCGTCGGCCTGGACCACGACGCGCTTGACGCGGCCCTGGTAGAAGAAGTCGTTGACGTAGTTCGGCGCGAGGAAGGTCTGCAGCGAGGTGTAGACGTCGCTGACCGACAGGCCGAGCGCCTCGGCCTGCGTGCGGTCGACCGTCATCTTGAGCTGCGGCGCGTCCTCCAGGCCGTTCGGGCGCACCGCGACCAGCCCCGAGTCGGGCGCATTGGCCTTGCCGAGCAGCTGGTTGCGCGCCTCGACGAGACGCTGGTAGCCGAGGCCGGACCGGTCCTGCAGGAACAGGTCGAAGCCGCCGAACTGGCCCAGGCCCTGCACGGTCGGCAGGTTGACGACGAAGATCTGTGCCTCCTTGATGTCCGCCAGCGCGCCGTTGGCCTGGCCGATGAACTCGGTCGCGGTGATGTCGCGCTCCTTCCAGTCCTTGAGCCGGATGAAGCCCATGCCGACGTTCTCGCCGAGGCCGAGGAAGCTGAAGCCGGAGATCTGCATGAAGCCCTCGAACGCCGGATTCTTCTCGAGCCGCTCGCGGATCTGGCCCATCACGCCCTGGTTGCGCGCCATCGTCGAGCCCGGCGGCAGCTGCACGATCGCCAGCGCGTAGCCCTGATCCTCCTCGGGCAGGAATCCGGTCGGCAGCTTCGTGAACAGGAAGCCGGCCGTGACGCTGAGCGCGACGAACAGCACCATCCAGCGCGGCGCGTGACGCACCGCCGAGGCGATGTGGCCGACGTAGGTGTGCGTCATCCAGTCGAAGAAGCGGTTGAACTGACGGAACACGACGTTCTGCTTGCCGTGCGTGGACTTGAGGAAGCTCGCGCACAGCGCCGGCGTCAGCGACAGCGCGAGCAGCGCCGAAAAGCCCATCGACACCGCGATCGTCAGCGCGAACTGGCGGTAGATCTCGCCGGCCGCGCCGGACTGCATCGCCGAGGGCACGAACACCGCGGCCAGCACGACCGTGATCGCGATGATCGCGCCGGAGATCTGGCCCATCGCCTTGCGCGTAGCCTCCTTCGGCGAGAGGCCTTCCTCGCTCATGATGCGCTCGACGTTCTCGATCACGACGATCGCGTCGTCGACGATGATGCCGATCGCCAGCACCATGCCGAACAGGCTGAGCTGGTTGATCGTGAAGCCGAGCGCGAGCATGCCGACGAAGGTGCCGAGCAGCGCGACCGGGATCACCAGGGTCGGGATGATCGTCGCGCGGAAGTTCTGCAGGAAGATCAGCATGACCAGGAAGACCAGCACGATCGCCTCGATCAGCGTGTGCACGACCTCGTTGATCGAGATGTTGACGAAGGTCGTCGAGTCGTACGGCGTGAACCAGACCACGCCGGCCGGGAAGCTCGCCGACAGCTCGTCCATGCGCTTGCGCACCGCGCCGGCCACCTGCAACGCGTTGGCGCCCGGCAGCAGCTGGATCGCGAATGCGGCCAGCGGCTTGCCGTTGTACTGCGTGTCGAAGCCGAACGTGAACGCGCCGAACTCCACGCGCGCGACGTCGCGCAGGCGCACCGTCGTGCCGTCGCTGTTGGCGCGCACGATGATGTTCTCGAACTGCTCGGGCTGCGTGAAGCGGCTGTCGGCCGAGATCGTCGCCATGAACTCCTGGCTCGGCAGCGTCGGCTGTGCGCCGATCGCGCCGGCCGCGAACTGCACGTTCTGCGCGCGGATCGCCGCGGTCAGCTGGCTGGCCGACAGGCCGTAGCCCTGCAGCTTGACCGGATCGACCCAGATCCGCATCGCGTACTCGGAGCCGAACTGCTGCGTCGCGCCGACGCCGTTGATGCGCGAGATCTGGTCGAGCACGCGCGAGGCGACGATGTCGTTGAGGCCGTTGCGGTCGATGCCGCCGTCGTCGGCGCGCAGGCCGACCACCATCAGGAAGCCGGCCGCGGCCTTGGCGACGACCACGCCCTGCTGCTGCACCTCGGCCGGCAGGCGCGGCTCGGCCTGCGCAACCTTGTTCTGCACCTGAACCTGGGCGGTGTCCGGATCGGTGCCGGTCTGGAACGTCACGGTGATCTGCACGCGGCCGTTCGAGCTGGACTGCGAGCTGAAGTAGAGCAGGTTGTCGATGCCGGTCAGCTGCTGCTCGATCACCTGCGTGACGGTCTGCTCGACCGTGTCGGCGCTGGCGCCGGCGTAGTTGGCGGTGATCGTGACCTGCGGCGGCGCGATCGTCGGATAGGACTCCACGCCGAGGCTGTAGATCGACAGCACGCCGGCGAGCGAGATCAGGATCGCGACCACCCACGCGAAGACCGGGCGGTTGATGAAGAACTGTGCCATGAGCCTGCGTCCTCAGCCTTGCGCCGGCTTGGCGCCGGCCTGGTCCGCCGGCACCGGCCGCACCGGCTGGCCCGGCCGCGCCTTCTGGATGCCGCTGGCGACCAGACGCTCGCCGTCCTCGATGCCGTCGGTGACGATCCAGGCGTCCTTGCGCAGCGTGTCGGCCTTGACCGGGCGCCGCTCGACCTTGTCGCCCTCGCCGACGACCAGCACGTAGGCGCCCTGCGCGTCGCGCTGCAGGACCGACTGCGGAATCAGATAGGCGTGGTTGATCTGGCCGAGCGACAGGCTCGCGGTGACGTACATGCCCGGCAGCAGCGTGCGGTCGGGGTTGGCGATCTGCGCGCGCAGCGCGACGCTGCCGGTGGCCGGATCGACCGCGACGTCGGAGAAGTCGAGCACGCCGGTCCTGCCGGTCGGCGTGCCGTCCTGGCGCGTCAGCGCGACCTCGGCCTTGTTCGGCTCGAGCAGCGTGATCGCGCCGCCGGCCGCCGATTGGCGCAACTGGTCGAGGTCGGCGACGCTCAGCGTGAAGTTCGCGTAGACCGGATCGAGCTGGTCGATCGTCGTCAGCAGCGTCGCGGTGCCCTGGCCGACCAGGGCGCCCTCGGTGACCTGCTGCTGTCCGGCACGGCCGGCGATCGGCGCGCGCACGGTCGCGTAGCCGAGGTTGATCTGCGCGGTCTGCACGGCCGCGCGCGCCTGCTGCACCTGGGCCGCGGTCGTGCGCTCATTGGCCTCGGCATTGTCGAGGTCCGAGCGCGACACGTAGTGCTTGCCGATCAGCTCGCGCGCGCGGTTCGCGGCGGCCTTGGCGTTGGTCGCCGCGGCCTGGGCCTGCGACAGCGCCGCCTGAGCCGAGGCGAGAGAGGCCTTCAGCGGCGCCGGATCGATCTCGAACAGCACGTCGCCCTCCTTGACGTCGCTGCCTTCGGCGTAGACGCGCTTGACCAGCACGCCGGCGACGCGCGCGCGCACGTCGGCGCTGCGGAACGGCGACAGACGTCCGACCAGGTCGCGCGTCAGCGGCACGGCCTGCGCCTGCGCCTGGATCACGCCGACTTCCGGCGGCTGCGCGGCCGCGGGCGGCTCGCTCTTCTTGCAGGCGATCAGGGCCGTACAGGTCAGGGCCAGCGCGAGCATGCGGGGAATGCGGTTCATGACTGCTTCCTGGAAGGTGAAGACGGGGGAATGGGGGCATAGGCGCGCAGGAACGCGTCGACGGCGGTGCCGGCCCAGGCATCGCGCTCGCCGGCGGTTCGCCGCCGCGTCGCGCCGAACAGGTGGCGTTCCGATTCGACGCCGATGCACAGGCCGAGGAACAGTTCGGCCGCGGTGTCCGGATCGCCTTCGCGCAAGCTGCCGCGCCGCATCGCCTCGCCGAGCACGTCGGCCAGGCGCTCGATCAGATGCGCCAGTCCGCCGCGGTAGAGGCCCTGCGCGATGTCCGGATAGCGCGGCGCTTCGGCGATCAGGATCCGCCGGCGCGCCTGGGTCTGCGGCGCGGCGAGCAGTTCGGCGTGTTCGCGCGCGAACGCGGTCAGCGTGCCGCGCAGATCGCCGGCCGGTTCGAGGCGGGCGGTGATCGGCGCCAGCAGGTCCTCGATCACGCAGCGGAACAGGTCGGCCTTGCTGCCGAAATGCGCGTAGACGGTCTGTTTGGAGCAGCCGGCGCGCCGCGCGACGTCGTCCATGCTGGTCTGGTAGCCGCGTTCGAGCCACAGCGCCTGGGCGGCGTCGCGCACGGCATCGCGCACGCGTTCCTGGCGCGCGGCGGGCGCAGGCGTCGGGGTCGGCTCCATCGCGTGGACTATACCGTCTAGTTCAATAATGCGGCGTAGTCTAGTGATCTGCGCCGGGAACGCAAGTGCGATCGGTGCACGTCGGCGTTCGCGGCGCGGCCGGCGGCGGCCGGCGCCGCGGCGTCACGCCGGGGCCGCGGGACTGGTGATCGGAGCGAAAAGCCCGGGCGAGCTCGGCGCCGCCCGATGACGCCGGACGCGCAGCGTCAGTCCAGCGCGGCCAGCATCGCCTCGGCGCTCGAGACCGCGAACTCGCCGGGCGCCTCGACCTGCAGCACGCGGACGATGCCGTCGACCGCGTACAGCGCGAAGCGGCGGCTGCGCAGACCCATGCCGTACGCGCTGGCGTCGAGCTCCAGTCCGAGCGCGCGCGTGAACTCGCCGTTGCCGTCGGCCAGCATCATCAGCGCCGGCGGCACCTCCTGGGTCGCGGCCCAGGCCTGCATCACGTAGGCATCGTTGACGGCCATGCACGCCACCTCGACACCGCGCGCGCCGAACGCCGGCAGCTGCGCGACGTAGCCGGGCAGGTGGCGCGAGGAGCAGGTCGGCGTGAACGCGCCGGGCACCGAGAACAGCACGATGCGCCGTCCGGCGAACAGCGCATCGGTACGGACCGGGCGCGGACCGTCCGCGTCGATCAGGCTCACGTCGGCGGCTGGAATCGCCTGGCCGGTCTGGATGCTCACGTCGGCTGCTCCTGGTGTGTCCGCATACGGCCCGCTGCGGCGCGGCCCGCCGGTTGAACGGACGCTGATCATAGCCGCAGCGGACGCATCGCCGGACCGGCGCCGACTTGAAACCGCATCGCCGGTCCCTACGTTCGGAGCCATCGCGGCCGCCTGGCCGCCCCCAACTTCGAGGTCATCGCCATGAGCATCATCCGTCACTCGCCCTGGAACGTCCGCAACGACCTGCAGCAGGAGTTCCGCCAGGCGTTCGAGCGCTTTTTCAACACCGAGGAAGGCGACCAGTCCAACGTCGTCACCAGCCAGTGGGCGCCGCGCGTGGACATCAAGGAAGAGGACAAGCGCTTCGTGATCCTGGCCGACGTGCCGGGTGTCGATCCGCAGTCGATCGAGATCAACATGGACAAGGGCATCCTGTCGCTGCGCGGCGAGCGCACCGCCGAAACCAAGGAAGAGGGCACCAAGTTCACGCGCGTGGAGCGCTCGCACGGGGTGTTCTACCGCCGCTTCGCGCTGCCCGACAGCGCCGATGCCGACGGCATCACCGCGCAGGGCAAGCACGGCGTGCTGGAGATTTCGATTCCGAAGAAGCCGGAAACGACCCCGCGCCGCATTACCATCAACAGCTGATCCCGTAGCGGGGCAGTTGCGACCGGCCCGCGACGGACCCGCTCCGTCGCGGGCCTTCTCATTTGTGGGGCAAGATAGAGCGCATGCAATTCAAGGATTACTACGAGATCCTCGGGGTCAAGCCCGATGCGAAGGACGCCGAGATCAAGTCGGCGTACCGGCGGCTCGCCCGCAAGTACCACCCCGACGTCAGCAAGGAGGCCGACGCCGAGGAGAAGTTCAAGTCGGTCAACGAGGCCTACGAGGCGCTCAAGGACGCCGAGCGCCGCGCCGCCTATGACCAGCTGCGCGCCGGCGGCTATCGCGCCGGCGACGACTTCCGCCCGCCGCCGAACTGGCAGCAGCACGGCGATTTCGACCCGTCCGGCTTCGAGGGCGCCGGCTTCAGTGATTTCTTCGAATCGCTGTTCGGCGGCCGCATGGGCGGCGGACCGCGCAGCGCCGCGCGCCGCGGCCGCGACCTGCACGCGCAGATCGCGATCGACCTGGAAACCGCCGTGCGCGGCGGGCGCGAGCGCATCACGCTGCGCGACGGCATCCAGGGCGAGCGCACGCTCGAGGTCAAGATTCCGGCCGGCATCCAGCCGGGCCAGCAGATCCGGCTGAGCCGCCAGGGCAGTCCGGGCCAGAGCGGCGGCCCGCCCGGCGACCTGCTGCTCGAGATCGGCCTGCGCAGCGACGGCCGGTTCCGGCTCGAAGGCCGCAACGTGGTGCACACGCTGGCGTTGACGCCGTGGGAGGCCGCGCTCGGCGCGACGGTCACGGTGCCGACGCTCGACGGCCAGGTCGAGCTGCGCGTGCCGCCCGGATCGGATTCCGGACGGAAGCTGCGTCTGCGCGGCCGCGGCTGGCCCGGCGATCCGCCGGGCGACCAGATCGTCGTGCTCGAGGTGCACGTGCCGCCGGCCGAGTCCGACGAGCAGCGCGCGTCGTACGAGCGCCTCGCCGAGGCCTTCCCGGCGTTCGCGCCGCGCGGCTGAGGCCGCGGACCGGCCGCGCGTCCTCGACGTCGCGGCCGGTCGTCCGGCGCGCCTCCCTGCGGGCGCGTTCGTGCCGCAGCACGGCCGGTCGTGCCGAGCGCCCGCCGTCGATGCCGCGGCGGCCGCGCTCAGCCGTCGAGCGCCGCGAACGCCTCGCGCGTGAGGTTCTCCGGCTCGCCGTCGGTGCAGACCACGTCGTCCTCGATGCGAATGCCGCCGTAGCGGCGGAACGCATCGACGCGCGCCCAGTCGACGTCGCGGGCTTCCGGCCGCTGTTTCAGCTCGTCCAGCAGCAGGTCGATGAAGTAGAGGCCCGGCTCGATCGTCGTGACCATGCCCGGCGCCAGCGTACGCGTCAGGCGCAGATACGGATGGCCGGCCGGCTTGGCGATCGTCGCGCCGGCCTCGTCGGCCGCGAAGCCGGCGACGTCGTGCACCTGCAGGCCGATGCCGTGGCCGAGGCCGTGCGGGAAGAACACGCCGGTGACGCCGGACTCGACCGCGGCCTCCGCCGACATCCGCACGAAGCCGTGCTCGCGCAGGATGCCGCCGAGCACGCGGTGCGCGTGCAGATGCAGCTCCGGATAGCTCTGGCCCGGCCGCACCCTGGCGCAGAAGTCGCGCTGCGCGGCGTCGACCGCGTCGATCAGCGCCTGAAACTCGCCGCCGCGGTCGGCCGCCCAGGTCCGCGTGATGTCGCTGGCGTAGCCGTGGAAGCTCGCGCCGGCGTCGATCAGGAACGCGCGCGAATGCGTCGGCGGCACGCGGTCCAGGTCGGTGTAGTGCAGCACCGCGCCGTGTTCGTTGAGCGCGATGATGTTGCCGTACGGCAGCTCGTGCTCGGCGAGCTGGGTCGCGGCCAGGTACGCGCAGTGGATCGCGAACTCCGAGGCGCCGTCGCGGAACGCCGCCTCGGCCGCGCGGTGGCCGCGCGCGCCGAGCCGGCTCGCCACGCGCATCAGCGCCAGCTCGTACGGCGTCTTGTAGGCACGGTGATAGTGCAGGTAGTCGATGACGGCCTGCGGATTGTTCGGCGCGAAGCCGTCCAGCGCCGCGTTCGGCTCGCCGACGATCGCGCAGCGCGCCGGATCGACCGGCAGCAGCGCGCGTGCCTGCGCCGGCTCGCGGATGATCGTGATGTCGAATGCCTCGACCCAGTAGCCGGCCGGCGCCTCGGGCACGACGTGCCAGTAGTCGTGCGGCTGCAGGAAGATCAGGCGCGGCCGCCGGCCCGGCGTGTGCACCAGCCAGGACCCGGGCGCGCGCGTGACCGGCAGCCAGTGCTTGAAATGCGGGTTGACCGCGAACGGATAGTCGCGGTCGTCGAGGAACTGGTAGTGCGCGATGCCGGCCGGCACGACCAGATGGTCGAAGCCGCCGCGCGCCAGCGCCGCGTCGGCGCGCGCCTGCAGCGTCGCCAGATGGGCTGGGTACAGCGTATTGAGGTCGGTCGAGGGATCGGACATGGCGGGACCGCGTGCGGGGGATCGCCCGATTGTGCCGCCTGCATGGCGGTCGCGGCCAGTCCGCAGGCCCGCGTCGCGAGCGGTCGCCGGTGCATGCGGTGCGCGGCGCGAGCCGCTTCGGGTCCGGCGCGATGCGGCGGCGCGCCGGCGGCCTGCGCGCGGGTCAGGCCGGCCGCGCGCTGCTGCTGCGCGTCGCCAGCGTCGCGACCGGGCTCAGCGTGATCCGGAAGCAGGCGCCGCCGCCGGCCACGGGCACGTATTCGAGCGTGGCCTGGCTCGATTCGGTCATCTGCTTGGCCAGATACAGGCCCAGGCCGGTGCCGAACTCGTGCGTCGTGTAGAACGGCTCGAAGATCTGCGCGGCGACGCGCGGCGGGATGCCCGGGCCGCGGTCGATGACCTCGATCAGCGGCGGCCCGCGGTCGGTCGCGAGCCGCGCGACGACGGCCACGCGCGCCGGCTCGCTCGGCTGGCGGCCGTAGCGCAGCGCGTTCTGCACGAGGTTCCAGACCACCTGCTGCAGATGCTGCGGATCGACCATCGCCTCGATGCGCCGGTTCTGCGTGATCGCGCGCAGCTGGTCGGCGCCGAGGTCGTTGCCCTGGCGGTAGTCGTCGACGAACGCCAGCACCCAGGCGTTGACGTCGATGCTTTCGGGCCGCGAGCGCTCGCGCCGCGACAGCTGCAGGATGTTCTCGACGACGTCGTTGGCGCGCGTGCAGTGGTTGTTGATGATCTCCACGAGGCGCGCGTCCTCCTCGTTGAGCTCGGGCGACTCGGCCAGCAGCTGGGCCGAGTAGCGGATCGCCGCCAGCGGATTGCGGATCTCGTGCGCGATTGAGGCCGACAGCCGCCCCAGCGAGGTCAGCGTCAGCTCCTCGGCGCGCCTGGACAGCAGCGAGGTGTCGTCGAGGAAGATCAGCACGTGGCTGTCGTCGTTCGGCGCCAGCCGTGTGAAGCGCGGAATCACTTCGGGCACGTCGGCGGCCAGCGCGACCGCGCTCTGGTCGGTGCGGCCGGACGTGCGCCAGTGGTAGAGCCGCCGCGACAGCTCGGCGGCGACGCTGCCGAGGTCGCGCTCGCTCGGCGCCGGCGTGCCGATCAGCCGCCAGGCCGATTCGTTGATGCGCAGGATCCGGTTGGCGTCGTCGACCAGCAGCACGCCGGTCTTCATGCGCTGGATGATCAGGTCGTTGATCTGTTCGAGGTTCAGCAGGTCCGCGCCGCGCTGTTCGGCCAGCGCCTCGGTCTCGCGCATCTGCCGGCCGAGGTAGTGGCCGAGCAGGGCCAGCGCCAGATAGGCCACGCCGAACAGCGCCGCCTCGGTGCCGGTGCGCCCGCGCGTGATGCCGAGCGTGTCGGTCAGGATCGGCGGCACGATGATGCCGAGCGCGGCCAGCGCGGCCAGCACCAGCGACTGGCGCAGCGGCAGCAGCAGCGCGGCGGCGCCGACGTTGACGATCAGCAGGATCGGCACCGCCGTGCTGGCACCGACCAGCGAGACGTGGACCAGCGAGGCGGCCAGGATGTCCAGGCACAGCGCCGTGCCGATCCAGAAGCCCGGCTTGGCGTGCATGCGCGAGGTGGCGGCCAGCAGCGCCAGCGACAGCGTGATGTAGGCCAGCACGACGCCCTGGCCGAGGCGCGGATGGGTCAGCTGGACCCAGTCGACCGCGATCGGGCTGAACACCAGGCCGGCGAACACGAACGCCTCGAAGACCCGGTAGAGATTGAAGAAGTACAGCTCGCGCCGCGTCGTTTCGCCCATCGAGATCATCTGTCCCCGCGCCCGGCGGCGCGCCGTCGGCTTCCCGCGGCGAGTATAGGCGCCCTCGGCGATCGAACGATCGTTTTGATTTCGACGCGAGGTTTGCCCACAATACGCGCCCGCTCCGCGGCCGTTTTCTTCATTCTTCGGCCCGCCGGCCCCGGCGTCTCCCTCGCTTCCCGCCCTTGCGGCGGTGGCGTCGACCCGTGTCGTCCACTCCCCCCTTTTCAGGTGCATGCATGAATTTCCACGAGTATCAGGCCAAGGAGCTGTTCGCCCAGTACGGCATCCCGGTCCCGGCCGGCAAGGTCGCGTCCACGCCCGATGAAGCCGTCGGCGCCGCGCAGGCGCTCGGCGCCGGTCCCTGGATGGTCAAGGCGCAGATCCACGCCGGCGGCCGCGGCAAGGCCGGCGGCGTCAAGTTCTGCAAGACCGTCGAGGACGTCCGCAACGCGGCGGCCGGCATGCTCGGCACGGCGATGGAGACCTACCAGTCCGGCGGCCGCGCGCTGCCGGTCAACCTGGTCCTGGTGACCGAGGCCGGCGACATCGCCAAGGAGCTGTATCTGTCGGTGCTGGTCGACCGTGGCAGCAAGACGATCTCGTTCATCGCCTCGGCCCAGGGCGGCGTCGACATCGAGCAGGTCGCGCGCGACACGCCCGAGGACATCCACACGATCGAGGTCGACTTCGTCGAAGGCATCCAGCCCTACCACGCGCGCCGCCTCGCGTTCGACATGGGCCTGAACGTCAAGCAGGCCGGCCAGCTGACCAAGATCATGACCGGCCTGTACCGGCTGTTCAACGACAAGGACCTGGCCCTGGTCGAGCTCAACCCGCTGGCGATCCTCGCCGACGGTTCGCTGGCCGCGCTCGACGGCAAGGTCAACTCCGACGACAACGCCGAGTTCCGCCACGCCGACCTGGCCGCGATGCGCGACGAGAGCCAGGAGGACGCCGCCGAGGCCGCCGCGGTCAGGCACAACCTCAACTACGTGACGATGGACGGCAACATCGGCTGCATGGTCAACGGCGCGGGGCTGGCGATGGCGACGATGGACGTCATCAAGCTGGCCGGTGCCGAGCCGGCCAACTTCCTCGACGTCGGCGGCGGCGCGACCAAGGAGCGCGTGACCGAGGCGTTCAAGCTGATCCTGTCCTCGGACAAGGTCGAGGCGATCCTCGTCAACATCTTCGGCGGCATCGTCCGCTGCGATCTGATCGCCGAGGGCATCATCGCCGCGGTCAAGGAAGTCGGCCTGACGATCCCGGTGATCGCGCGCCTGGAAGGCACCAACGTGGAGAAGGGGCGCGAGCTGCTTTCCAATTCCGGCCTGAAGATCACGCCGGCCACCGATCTGAATGACGCCGCGCAGAAGGCGGTAGCCGCGGTCAAGGCCGCCTGAGCGAGGACGAATCGATGAGCGTTTTGATCGACAAGAACACCAAGGTCATCACCCAGGGCTTCACCGGCCAGCAGGGCACGTTCCACTCGGTGCAGGCGCTGGAATACGGCACCAAGCTGGTCGGCGGCGTGACGCCGGGCAAGGGCGGCACCACCCACATCGAGCTGCCGGTCTTCGACACGGTGTCCGACGCGGTCGCCGAGACCGGCGCCGATGCGACGATGATCTTCGTGCCGCCGCCGTTCGCGGCCGACGCGATCCTCGAGGCCGCCGATGCCGGCATCCGCGTGATCGTCGCGATCACCGAGGGCATTCCGGTGCTCGACATGCTGCGCGTCAAGAACGTGCTCAAGAAGTATCCGGACACCGTGCTGATCGGCCCGAACTGCCCCGGCGTGATCACGCCCGGCGAGTGCAAGATCGGCATCATGCCCGGCCACATCCACCGGCCCGGCAAGGTCGGCATCGTCTCGCGCTCGGGCACGCTGACCTACGAGGCGGTGTTCCAGACCACCAACGAAGGCCTCGGCCAGTCCACCTGCATCGGCATCGGCGGCGACCCGATCAACGGCCTGAACTTCATCGACTGCCTGAAGCTGTTCCAGGACGATCCGCAGACCGAGGGCATCATCATGGTCGGCGAGATCGGCGGCAGCGCCGAGGAAGAGGCGGCCGAGTTCATCAGCGAGTACGTGACCAAGCCGGTCGTCGCGTTCATCGCCGGCGCCTCGGCGCCGGCCGGCAAGCGCATGGGACATGCCGGCGCGATCATCTCCGGCGGCAAGGGCACGGCCGCGGCCAAGTTCGAGGCGCTCGAGAAGGCCGGCGTGACGACCGTCAAGTCGCCGGCCGACCTCGGCAAGACGCTGGCCGGCAAGCTCTGAAGGCACCTCGCCGGCGCATCCTCGATGCGCCGGCGAACCTGACCCGCATCGCACCGGGCCTCGCCTGGGACGGTGCGGGTTTTCTTTTGTGCCCGTGAATGACGCGCGTTCCTTCGCAGCATGCGGGTCCGGCGTGCGGTCGATCGGCCGCATGCGTGTATCGGACGGCCAGGCGGACGCGGGCTCTTGCCGGGCCCGTCCGCGACGCGGGCGCCGGCGACCTGCCCGAGCGCCGCGCATCGGCGCGGTCGTCCGCCGCAGGCCCGGCGACCGTCTCCGCGCCGGTCCGGCTCGGCGTCCGCGACGCCCGACGACGGCGGACGCATTAACCTGTAGCCTTGAGCGGACTCGCGTCGTCGACGGCGCGGCTTTCCCGAGCCCGTTCCGGCCACGTCCGATGCAGACCTCGATCCCGGTTGTGCCCACCGATCCCGCGCCGCGGCGCGCGCCGATCCCGCGCATTCCCGGCTACCGCATCGTCAGCCAGCTCGGGCGCGGCGGCATGGCGGTGGTCTATCTGGCCGTGCAGGAGTCGCTCGACCGCCAGGTCGCGATCAAGATCATGCGCCCGTCGAGCACGCTCGACGAGGCGCAGGCGGTGCGTTTCGAGAACGAGGCGCGCGTGATCGCCAAGCTCGAGCATCCGGGCATCGTCGGCATCCACGAGGTCGGCCGCACGCTCGACGGCGACCTCTACTACGTGATGCCGTATCTGGCCAACGGCGACCTCGGCGAGCGCGACTACCGCAACGACGAGGACGGCCTGATCGCGCTGCTGCGCGTGCTGCTCGACGCACTCGACTACGCCCATGCGCGCGGCATCGTGCACCGCGACGTCAAGGCCGAGAACGTCTTGTTCGACAATGCCGACCGGCCGCAGCTGGCCGATTTCGGCATCGCGCTGTCGCGCCGCAACGGCGAGCCGCGCGTGACCAGCGACGGCTTCGCGCTCGGCAGCAGCGCGCACATGAGCCCCGAGCAGGCGCGCGGCGGCAGCGTCGACGGCCGCGCCGATCTGTACAGCCTCGGCGTGCTGACGTACGAACTGCTGACCGGCGAGCTGCCGTTCCGCTGCGCCGACGCACTCGGGCTGGCGCTGATGCATGCGCAGGATCCGGTGCCGCGGCTGCCGGCCGACAAGGCGCACTGGCAGCCGTTCGTCGACCGCGCGCTGGCCAAGCGGCCCGAGCAGCGCCATCGCAGCGCGCAGGCGATGCTGCGTGCGCTCGACCGCATCGAGCAGCGTCTGCATCCGCAGCCGTTCTGGCACGGCGGGCGCGGCAGCCGGGCCTGGCGGCGTCCGCTGCTGCTGGTCGTGCTCGGCATCGCGCTGGTCGTCGTGCCGGGACTCGTGTTCGCGCCGCTGCTGGCGCCGCCCGCGGTCGAGGCGACGACCGAGGCGATGCCGGTCCTGCCGGATACCGATCCTGCGGCAGCAGTCGGGACCGGCGAGGATGCGACCGCCGATACGGCCGACACGACCGACGCGACGTCGGCAGCATTCGCCGAGGCGCTCGACCGCGCACGCCGACAGCTCGCGGCCGGTCAGCTGCTGGCGCCGGCCGGCGCGAATGCCGCACAGACCTATCTGGACCTGCTGACCGCCGACCCCGCCAACGCCGAGGCGAAAGCCGGCCTCGAAACCGTGCTGGCCGCGCTCGCCGTGCCGCTGGTCGAGCGCGCGCGCGGCGGCGAACTCGATGCCGCGCGCGAGCGCTACCGCCAGGCCGTGCTGCTGGCCGACCAGGCGCGGCTGCGCGACGCGCCGGCGTTCCAGGCGCTGCAGCTGCAGGCACGGCAGGCGATGCTGGCGCGTGCCGAGACCGAGGTGCGCGCCTACGAGCGCGCCCGTGCACTGGTCTGGCTCGATCTCGCGCGCGAGGCTGGTGCCGGCGGCGATCGCTGGGACGCGCTGCAGCGCCGCGCCGGCGCGCTGCTGCAGCCCGGCGCGACCGCGCGCGACCGCGGCGGTCCGGCGCTGGCGTTCGTGCCGCGCCGCGCCGGCGCCTCGACGCTGCCGGGCCCGCTGCTGATGATGCGCGAGGAGGTCGGCCGCGCCGAGTACGCACGATTCGCCGAGGCGACCGCACGCAAGGCGACGCGCTGCCGCAGCCGGCTCTCGCCGCTGCGCCTCCTCGACCGGCGCGACTGGCGCGATCCGGGATTCGCCCAGGGCGAAGCCGAACCGGTGGTCTGCGTCAGCGCCGAGGATGCGCAGGCCTATGCGCGCTGGCTGAGCGCGCAGACCGGCAAGACCTATCGTCTGCCCACGCGCGCCGAATGGCGCCACGCCTGGGAGGCGGCACCGCCGCCGCCGTGCGCGGGCGCCGCCTGTGCGGCGCGACGCGGCACCGCGCCGGCCGGCAGCCTCGCGGCCACCGCGCTCGGTCTCAACGACCTCGCCGGCAATGCCGCCGAATGGACCGCCGACTGCGCCGGCGTCGACGCCGCCAGCGCGGCCTGCGAGCGGCGCATCGTCGCCGGAACCTCGTGGCGCGACGCGCAGGGCGCCGGCGAGCCGCCGCTGCGCGAGCTCGCGCCCGATCGCGGCTACGACGACGTCGGCTTCCGGTTGGTTCGCGATCCGTAGCACGATCGAGCGCGTCGTCGCGTGCTCGATCGATGCCGCCGCATTGCGCGCGCGACCGCGCGAAACCGGCTAGGCAATCGGACCGTCATCTCCATGCAGGCTGCCGCGCACGGGCAGGGCGGTCTCGCGCTTCAGCCCGCACGCCTGCGATCGCGGCAGCATGCGTTCGCGCGAAGGCGTCGTTCGATCGAAGATCCGCCGCGACCTCGCGCGTGTACGCGATCGCCACCGCGTCGCCACCGTCATCGCCGGGCGCATGCGGCAGCGCGAACACGGACGTGCCCGTCGCGCATCCCCGACCGGTCGAGCACGCGCCCGGCGTACGAGCCGATGCGACGCCGCCGCCCATTCTCCTGTGCAGCGCCCTCGTGAACCGTCTCAGTCCATTTCGGCCGCGAAGATCTGATCGTTCTCCCAGGCGCCGACGTCGCAGCTGCCCCAGCGGTCGGGCTTGGCGTCGTCGCGGCAGCGCAGGCGCAGATCGCGGTCGCGATACTCCGGGTTGGCGTTGAGCGTGTCGCAGACGTCGGTCAGCGGCGAGTCGAAGCGCGGCTGCCAGTCGCCGCGGCCCGGCGCGATGAAGATCTTCTCGTACGGGCGGTCGGTGTAGGTCGGCCGCGCGATGATGCCGTTGGCGGTGAAGCCGGCGGTCACGCCGGCGACGACGCAATCGGCGCCCCATTCGTTGTACATCGTCACGCCGCCGTCGAAGACCGCCGAACTGAACAGCTGCAGGCTGGTGCCCTGCGTGCCGACGACGTCGATCGCCGGACGCAGGTTGCCGTCGGTCGCCCTGCGCTGGTTGCCGACGAATGTGGAGAACGTCAGGCGCAGGTTCGGCGCTGCGCTCGGCAGCGTGAAGCGCGTGCGGATCAGCGCGCCGGTCTGGCCGGTCTGATCGTAGGACCGATTGCCGGTGAACACCGTGCCCTCGGTGTGCACGACGCCGGCCCCGTCGACCAGGATCGCCGAACCGTCCTGCGCGCGGTTGTCGCGCACCAGGGTCTGGATCAGGTATGCGCGCGAATCGCCGTAGACCGCCAGCGCGCCGCCGTTGGCACCGGTCGTGGTGCCGTCGGCGACCTGGTTGTCGCCGATCCGCGTGCAGTCGCGGTCACGCGGGCAGTACCAGCCGAACGCGTTCATCGACTCGCGCATCATCGTCAGCACCGCGCCGTTGGCGACCGTGATGCCGCCGCCGCTGAAATCGGCGCGGTTGCCGTCGACGATCAGCTCGCGCGCTTCCATCGTCGTGCCGACGCCGGACAGATAGAGGCCGCCGCCGGTCGTGGCGGCGCGGTTGTTCTCGATGCGGGCGCCGGTCACGTCCTTGCGCCCGGGCCAGAGGTCGATGTTCGGGTTGCCGACTGCGATGAAGCTGCCAGGCAGGGTCGCGATGCCACCGCCGGCACCGCCGGCGACGTTGTCGTCGATGCGCACCTCGTGGGCCGCGATCAGCAGGTTGCCACCCCACAGGCTGATGCCGCCGCCGCTGCTGGCTGCGGTGTTGGCATGGATCCGCGTGCCGGGGTTGAGCGTCACGGCGAGGCTGCCGGCCGGGCTGCCGCCACGCTCGATGTGCAGTCCGCCGCCGGCCTGCGCGCGGTTGCCGGTGATCTCGGTGCGGTCCAGCGACAACGCGACGTGCGCATTGGTCGAGGTCACGAGGCGCACGCCGCCGCCGTTGAAACTGTCGCGGCCGCCGCCGCGGATGCGCAGATTGCTCAGGCGCACGTCGTAGTTGCCGGGCGAGGCGGGTTCGATGCGGACGACCGGATCGCTGCCGTTGCCGACCAGGTCGGCGAACGGCTGCGCCTCGTCGACGTCGAGCTCGCAATTGGCGTAGCCGCCCTCGATCAGCACCGACTGCGGGCCGACCAGCAGCGTCTGGCCGGTGTAGGCGGCGTCGTTGACGACCATCACGTAATCGAGGTCCGGTCCGTTCGCGGCCGCCGCGGCGAGCGCGGCCTGGATCGAGCTGAACTGGCAGCGCGACTGCGGGTTGACGTCGCCGACGAGGAAGTACTCGGCGGCCTGCAGCGGCGTGCAGAGGAGCGCGAGCGACAGAGCGAGGCGCGCCGGGCCGTTCAGGGTGGCGGTGGGCGTGGTCATGGCAGGTTCCGCGTTTGGCTGGGACATAAGTCCGATACGCAATCGGGCGGTCGGAAGCCCAACCTCGCGGCGGTATCATGGCCGCTTCCGTCTCCGTGAAACGCATCCGCATGGCTTCGCTCCGCATCGCTCTCGCCCAGTTCGATTTCCCGGTCGGCGCGGTCGCCGCGAACGCGGCGCGCATCGTCGATCTGATCGCCGAGGCGCGCGACCGCCACCAGGCCGATCTGGTCGTGTTTCCGGAACTCGCGCTCAGCGGCTATCCGCCCGAGGACCTGCTGCTGCGACCGGGCTTCCTCGCCGAGTGCGAGCGTGCGATCGGCACCGTCGCGGCCGCGGCGCGCGGCATCGTCGCCGTGGTCGGCTGGCCGCAGAGTGCCGGGTCGGTCGTCTACAACGCCGCCAGCGTGCTGCGCGACGGCCGCATCGAGACCACGTATCGCAAGCGCGAGCTGCCGAACTACGCGGTGTTCGACGAGCGCCGCTACTTCGACGTCGATCCGGACGGCGGCGCCTGCGTCGTCGAGGTCGGCGGCGTCGCGGTCGGCGTCGTGATCTGCGAGGACCTGTGGTTCGCCGAGCCGCTGGCGTCGACCGCGCAGGCCGGCGCGGAGCTGGTCGTCGTGCCGAACGCCTCGCCGTTCGAGCGCGACAAGCACGCCCAGCGCGACACGCTGCTGGCCACGCGCGTCGCCGAGACCGGTGTCGCGCTGGCCTATCTGAACGTCGTCGGCGGCCAGGACGCGGTCGTCTTCGACGGCGCCTCGGTGCTCGCCGACGGCGACGGCCGCATCCATCCGGCCGCGCCCGCGTTCGAGTCGCTGTGGCTGGTCGCCGACTACGACGCGGCCTCGCGCCGCTTCGCGCCGGTGCTGTGGCCGGCCGACGCCGACGAGAGCCGCGACGCGCTGGCCTGGCGCGCGATCGTGCGCGGCACGCGCGACTACTGCGTCAAGAACGGCTTCCGCAGCGTCTGGGTCGGCCTGTCCGGCGGCATCGACTCGGCCCTGGTGCTCGCGGTCGCGGTCGACGCGCTCGGCGCCGAGAACGTCACCGCGGTGCGGCTGCCGTCGCGCTACACCTCCGGGCAGAGCAACGATCTGGCCGAGCAGCAGGCGCGCGCCCAGGGCGTGCGGCTGGAGACCGTGCCGATCGCCGCGCCGTTCGAGGGCTTCCTGCAGGCGCTCGGCCCGCTGTTCGAGGGCCGCGAGGCCGATCTGACCGAGGAGAACCTGCAGTCGCGCTGCCGTGGCGCGCTGCTGATGGCGCTCTCGAACAAGTTCGGCGGCCTGCTGCTGACGACCGGCAACAAGAGCGAGTACGCGGTCGGCTACGCGACGATCTACGGCGACATGTGCGGCGGCTACGCGCCGATCAAGGATCTGTACAAGACCGAGGTGTTCGCGCTGGCGCGCTGGCGCAACGCCGCCGGCGCCGCGCCGGTGATCCCGCAGGCGGTCATCGACCGGCCGCCGTCGGCCGAGCTGCGCGAGGACCAGACCGACCAGGATTCGCTGCCGCCGTACGACGTCCTCGACGCGATCCTGTTCCGCACCGTCGACCAGGAGCAGTCGCGCGCCGAGATCGTCGCGGAAGGTTTCGATCCGGCGACGGTCGACCACGTGCTGCGTCTGGTCCGCGTCAACGAGTGGAAGCGCCATCAGGCCGCGCCGGGCCCGAAGATCTCGCGGCGCGCGTTCGGCCGCGAACGCCGCTATCCGATCACGTCCGGCTGGCGCGAGCCGACCTGAGCGCCGCGCGGCGCTGCGGTTCCCTAAACGCGATTCATCGCATGCGCGCGCCGCCCGCGTGGCGCGGGCGGCGCTGCCGGACCGCAGTGCTCAGCCGATCACGCCGAGCCGCCTGCCGACCCGCACGAACGCGTCGACAGCCTGGTCGATCTGCTCGCGCGTGTGCGCCGCGCTCATCTGCGTGCGGATGCGCGCCTGGCCTTGCGGCACCACCGGAAAGAAGAAGCCGATCACGTAGATGCCTTCCTCGAGCAGCTCGGCCGCGAAACGCTGCGCGAGCTTGGCGTCGTAGAGCATGACCGGCACGATCGGATGCTGGCCGGGCTTGAGGTCGAAGCCGGCCTCGCTCATGCGCGCGCGGAAATGCGCGGCATTGTCGTTGACGCGGTCGCGCAGCTCGCTCGATGCGGACAGGATCTGGAACACCTCGATCGCGGCGGCGACCAGCGGCGGCGGCAGCGTGTTCGAGAACAGGTAAGGCCGCGAGCGCTGGCGCAACAGGTCGATGATCGCCTTGCGGCCGGTCGTGAAGCCGCCCGAACCGCCGCCGAGCGCCTTGCCGAGCGTGGAGGTGAACACGTCGACCTCGCCCATGACGCCGTGCAGCTCGGCCGAGCCGCGGCCGGTCGGACCGACGAAGCCGGTCGCGTGCGAATCGTCGACCATCAGCAGGGCGCCGTACTTGTTCTTGAGCGCGACGATCTCGTCGAGCTTGGCGATGAAGCCGTCCATCGAGAACACGCCGTCGGTCGCGATCAGCCGCGTGCGGCGGCCCTGCGTCTCGGCCAGGTGGCGCTCGAGCTCGGCCATGTCGCCGTTCGCGTAGCGGCGCCGCTCGGCCTTGCACAGGCGGATGCCGTCGATGATCGAGGCATGGTTCAGCGCATCGGAGATCACCGCGTCCTCGTCGCCGAGCACGGTCTCGAACAGGCCGCCGTTGGCGTCGAAGCAGCTCGTGTAGAGGATCGTGTCCTCGGTGCCGAAGTAGCGCGAGATCGTCGCCTCGAGCTGCTTGTGCAGATCCTGCGTGCCGCAGATGAAGCGCACGCTGGCCAGTCCGAAGCCGTGCGTGTCGAGCGCGCGCTTGGCGGCCTCGACGATGCGCGGATCGTCGGCGAGGCCGAGATAGTTGTTCGCGCAGAAGTTCAGCACCTCGCGCCCGTCGGCGGTGCGGATCGCGGCCGACTGCGGCGTGGCGATGACGCGCTCGGTCTTGTACAGGCCCTGTTCGCGGATCGATTCGAGTTCCGATTCGAGGCGTTGCTGAGCGGAATAGGTCATGGCGATGGGCGTGCTGAAAAAGGACGCGCGATTGTGCGCGATCCGCAGGCTTCGATCCATGCGCGCGGCCGGCGCGGCACGCGTGCGGCCGGCGTGCCGCTGCCGCGCGGCCACGGCCGATCCGGAAAGGTGTTGACGAATCGGCGCGCGCAGCGAATAATTCGCGCCCCGTCGAGCGGCGGGTCGCGCAAGCGGCTCCTCCGATCCCTCGCCGGCAGCGTCACCTGCGCCCGTAGCTCAGTTGGATAGAGTACCAGGCTACGAACTTGGTGGTCGGGAGTTCGAATCTCTCCGGGCGCGCCAATCCACGAAAGGCCGACGAGCCATGCTCGTCGGCCTTTTCGTTTTTCGGCCGTGCGCTCGCGGTCGGCAGCGGCACGACGAGCGGTGCCGATCGTCCCGGCGCGTCATCGACGATGGGCCGCTCCCGTGCGTAGCCCCGCGGCACGCGCTCGCGCGCCGCGGGACGCAGGCTTCATTCGAAGCCGTCGCGGAAGATCGTGTCGTCGTAGTCGGTCTCCAGCGTGATGCCGTCGAACCAGCCGTCGGGACCGCCGAGCACCGCGTCCGGACCGCCGGGCCTCGGCGCGATCGGACTGCCGTTCTGCACGACCAGATAGACCGTGAGCGAGGTGGTCTGTCCCCAGACCGCAGGCGTGACGTCGATGATCGCCGGCACTGCCGGGCGCGCCCAGGTGCTGCCGCTGGCGAGCAGCAGCGAGCCGGTCGCCGCGGGCGGCGCGTTCGTGCAGCCGTCCAGCGTGCCGGTGCTGTAGCGCAGCTCCCAGTCGAGCCAGACGCGGTTCGGCGGCGCGACCGGTCCCGCGCCGGCCACGCGACCCCAGCCGTTGAGCGCATAGCGGGCGGGGCCGGGCAGGTGGATGCACTGCCGGCGCACCGCCACGCGCGCATCGTCGGCGGCCGCGGTGCCGCGCACCGAACCCGACCCGGCCGGCCCGTCGGCGTTCTGCGTGCCGTCCCAGGCCGAGGTCGAGAGCGCCTCCCAATGCGTCAGGCCGGTATCGAAGCCGGCGTTCAGCACCAGCGGCTGCAGGTACTCGCGTTCGAGCGCGCCGACGTCGGAGGCGCCCAGCTCGTTCGGATTGACCGGCAGGTCGAGGCTGCGCGTATGCGAATGCAGATCCGCCGTGAACGCGGCCAGCGGCGGCGCGAAGTCGACCGCGCGCGAACCGGCGCGCGGCAGGTAGTCGCCGCCGGCCGGATCGACGAAGCGCGGCGGCGCGAGCGTCGTGCCGCCGGGCGCCGTGCTGGTGGTCGCGATCACGTGCTGGATGGTATGGGTGCCGCCGATCGCGCCGGCGTCGGTCGCGATCATCGCCTTGCCGGGCTGGTCGACCAGGCTGCGCGTGAACGTCATGTCCTCGTTGATCGACAGCACGCCGTCGGCGCCGATGTCGTTGCCGGCGATCGTCAGGTAGTGCAGCTCGACCTGCGGCCAGTCGGTGTCCTCGTTCTGGTCGTCGCGGATCAGCGCGTGCTCGATCCGGTTACGCGCGATCAGGCCGTTGTCGAGCTGCAGGGTGGTCCATTCCTCGCCGGACAGATAGATCAGCCAGCCACCCTCGTTGTCTTCGATCGCGATGCGCGAGCCGACGAAGATGGCGTCCTCGGACAGATGCACGACGGCGCCGGTGATGTCGTGGGTCCGGTTGTAGCGGACGAAACCGCATGGCGCGCCGAACGGACAGGCCGCGGCGGCCGGATGCAGCGGCCGGTTCGGATGCGGCCGGTTGAAGTAGAGCCGGCCGCCGATCGCCTCCTCGCCGAACGGACCGTAGGCGTCGTAGCCGAGGTTGATCGCGGCGCCGACCGGCGCGGCATTGCCCTCGAGCGCGACGTGACGCAACTGCGCGGTCGCCGCCGCGTTGTTGCCGCCGAACTCGCCGTCCGGCTGCAGATCGATCGCGCCGCCGCGCTGGCTCGCGAAGTTGTCGAGGATGCGCAGCGGCTCGGCCGGGTTCGTGCTGAACACCTGCACTTCGGCATCCTGCCGCGAGTCCTCGCCGGCGAGCACCGCGATGCCGCCGCCGATCGCGGCCCGGTTGCCGTACACGGGACCGAGATCGAGGACGCCGCGCGAGCCGATGTACGCATAGGACGCGAACGAACCGCTGGCGACCAGCAGGCCGCCGCCGCGTCCGCCGGCGGTATTGAGCAGCAGCACGCTGTTCGGCGCGGTCATCGTCATCTCGATGTTCTGTGCGACCACGCCGCCGCCGTGGCGGCGTGCGGTGTTGTTGGCGATCGTGACGTTGGCGCCGACGATCAGCTCGGCCTGCGTCGTGGTGCCCTGCGCGTAGATGCCGCCGCCGTCCTCGGCCTGGTTGTCGACGATCTCGCTGTCGGCGATGTCGAGGACGCCGCCGCCGAGGAAGTGGATGCCGCCGCCGTCGTCGTCGCCGGCCTGGTCGCCGTCGCGAAGGACCAGGTTGCGCAGCACGAACCGGCCGTTGCCGCGCAGCGCGATCACCGAGCGCGCCTGTCCGCCGGCGCCGCTCAGCGTGGTCTTGCCGTCCGGCGCGGCACTGGTGCAGGCGAGCCAGCCGCCGACGATCTCGACGTCCTGGTCGGTCTGCGTCTAGACCTGGATGCCGGTCCACGTCGTCGAGCGCACGATGCGCACGACGTCCGGACCGGGCGTGTTCGCGGCGGCGTCGAGCGCGGCCTGCAGCGTGGCATGCGTGCAGGCGGCAGCGGGGCCGACCGTGTACGTCGCCGCCGGAGCCGCGCTCGCGAGCGAGAGCAGCGCCAGCGCCGATACGGCGGTCGGGAACGCGGGAATCGGGAATCGCATGGGGATCGCCTCGTGTGGGGGTCGATCCGGAGAACACCGCGGCGCGGCGTTCCGGGACATCGGCCACCGCCCGCTGCGCAACCTCGCCGCTGCCGCGGCGCCGGAGTAGTATCGCGGCCATGACCCAGACCGCTGCGGAGTCGGCCGAAGCGCAGGGCGAGCCGGCCGCCGGCGGCGCGCGCGGCGTCGACGAGCTGTTCACCGAGGTCTATGCGCGGCTCAAGGCGATGGCGAGCCGCAAGGCCGCCGTCCGCGGCGCGACGCTCGACACGACCGCGCTCGTGCACGAGCTCTACCTGCGCATGCAGCACGGCGACGGCCTGCGTTTCGAGGCCCCCGCGCAGTTCTTCGGCTATGCCGCGCGCGCGATGCGCCACCTGCTGGCCAATCGCGCGCGCGACCGGCTGCGCCTGCGCGCCGGCGGCGCCTGGGCGCGCGTGACGCTCGACGCGCACGACGAGCAGCTCGCCGTCGAGAGCGCGAACGAGGCGCTGGCGCTCGAGGAGTCGCTGCAGGCGCTCGAACGCAGCCATGCGCGCGCGGCGCGCGTGATCGAGCTGCGCTACTTCGCCGGCCTGCCGGTCGAACGGGTGGCCGAGCTGCTCGAGGTCGACCGCCGCACCGTGCACCGCGACTGGCGTTTCGCGCGCGCGTTCCTCAACGAGCGGCTCGGCTGAGACGCTCGGCCATGTCCGATCCGCGCGCCGGATGGGGTTGTCGCTGACATGCCGTCCGCCGACCGACCGCCGACGCCCGCTGCCGCATGCGCGGACCGCCTGCGCGCGCTCTTCGATGCGGCGATCGACCAGCCGGCCGCGGTCCGCGCGGCCTGGATCGACGCGCACGTGGCCGATGCCGGCGAGCGCGCCGCACTGCTTCGGCTGCTCGAAGCCGACGACCGCGACGGGCCGCTCGAACGGCCGGCCGACGAGCGCATGCTGCGGATCGGCCTGGACGAGGCGCCACTCGCGGCGCGATGGATCGGACAGCGCATCGGTGCGTTTCGTCTGACCCGGCTGATCGGCGAGGGCGGCATGGCCGTGGTGTTCCACGGCGAACGCGAAGGCGGCGAGTTTCGCCAGGAAGTGGCCGTCAAGCTGCTGCGGCGCGGACTGTGGTCGCCGCTCGAGCAGCGCCTGTTCCGCCGCGAGCAGCAGGCGCTGGCGTCGCTGTCGCATCCGAACATCACGCGCCTGGTCGACGGCGGCATCAGCGACGACGGCGTGCCGTATCTGATCCTGGAATACGTGCACGGCCTGCCGATCACCGATCACCTCGCCGCGCACGGCTGCGGCCTGCGCGCGCGCCTGGCCCTGTTCGTCGTGGTCTGCCGCGCGGTCGCCGCCGCGCACCGCCAGCTGATCGTGCATCGCGATCTGAAGCCCTCGAACATCCTCGTCGACGCCGAGCAGCAGGTGAAGCTGCTCGATTTCGGCATCGCCAAGCTGCTCGCCGACGAAGGCGACGCGGTGCGCACCGAGCTGACCGTGCTGACGCCCGGCTACGCCGCGCCCGAACAGTTCACCGGCGGCACGGTGACGACCGCCACCGACGTCTACTCGCTCGGCGTGGTGCTGCACGAGCTGCTGCACAGCGAGCGCCCGCAGCACGCGGCGACGGACCGGTCCGGTGCACGTGGCGATCCCGCCACGCGCCCGGCGTTCGCGATCCGCCGCGATCTCGACCGGGTACTGGACAAGGCGCTGTCGACCGAGCCGGAGCGGCGCTACGACTCGGCGGCCGAGCTCGCCGACGATCTGGAGCGTTACCTCGCCGAGCAGCCGGTGCTCGCGCATCCGCCGTCGCGCTGGTATCGCGTGCGCAAGTTCGTGCGACGCCACCGCGGCGGTGTCGTGCTGACCGGCGCGCTGATCGTCGCGATCCTCGCCAGCCTGTCGCTGGCGGTCCGCTACGCGCGCGAAGCCGGTGTCGAGGCCGCCAACGCCCGTGCCGAAGCCGAGCGCGCCAATGCCGCGCGCGACTTCGTCGAGGGCATGTTCGAGCCGGTGCAGCAGCAGGTCGCCGAAGGCCGCACGCCGAGCCTGCGCGAACTGGTCGGCGAGGGCTACGCCCAGCTCGAACGCAACGCCGAGCTCGGCGTCGTCCAGCGCGTCGACCTGCTGATGATGTTCTCGCGGCTGTACGAATCGCTGGCCGAAACGCAGCGCAGCGAGGAGCTCGCCGGACGCGCCCATGCGCTGGCCGCCGCGGCGCTGCCGGTCGGTTCGCCGCTGCGCGTGCGGGCGGCGCTGCGGCTGGCGAGATGCGTGCTGGAGTCGGGCGACTACGCGCGTGCCGAGGCGCTGCTCGTCGAGGCGCAGCCGCCGCTGCAGCGTCAGGGCGCGGCTTCGGACGATCTGATCGAGCTGTACGCGAGTCTGGCGCGCCTCCAGGTCGAGACCGACCGGCCCGAGCAGGCCGTGCATACCGCGCAGGCCGAACTCGAGGCGCGCCTGGCGCTGTACGGAGACGGCGGCAGCAGTGCCGGTAGCGGCTACAACAACCTCGGCTTCGCACTGCAGGCCGCCGGCCGCTTCGACGAGGCAGCCGATGCATTCCGAAAGGCGCTGGCGATCGACGAGCGCGCCGAGGATCCGCAGAACCTGCAGCGCGCCTATCCGCTCGGCAACCTGGCCCAGGCCCTGTACAACGGCGGGCGCCTCGTCGAGGCGAGCGCGCGGTTCCACGAAGTGCTGGCCCTGCACGAGGCGGTCGGGCTGCAGGCGCCGCCCAGGGTCCTGATCGGCCAGCTGGCGATGCTGGCCGCGACCGAACAGGCGCTGGGCGATCTCGACGCACTGCAGCGGACGCTGGATCGGCTCGCGTACTGGGCCGATCAGACGCCCGCGAGCGATACGGCGCGCTCGCTGGTCGCGCGCGGGCGCGCGCAGCTCGCACTGGAGTCCGGCCGGACGGCGGACGCCGCCCGCGAACTGACGCGCGTCGATCGGCTGCTGCCGGCCTTGCCGGACGCCGCGCGTCAGCGCGTCGAGGGCCACCGCGACCTGATCGCAGCCGAGATTGCCTTGCTGGGCCCGCCGACGCAGGACGCGGTAGGGCTTGCGCGCAGCGGCGTCGACAAGTTCGGCGAGAAGGCCTATCCGCCGCAGGTCCATCGCCACGGCCTGGCGCTGCTCGCGCTGGCGTGTGCGGCGTCGGCGGCGGTCGAGGATCCGCGCTGTCGGCGCTCGTACGAACACGCGGCGGCGGCGCTGGCGCCCGAGCCGTATCGCGACCATCCCGCGCTGCTGCGCGCGCAGACCGCGCTGGCGCGCGTCGAACTCGCGCATCGCGACGCCGCTGCTGCCGCGCGGCGGTTGCAGGCCGCGCTGCGGGCCGCCGAGCAGCGCGGCGTGGTCGCCGACGGCCCGCGCCGGATCGAGGCCGGGCTGTGGCTGGCCGTCGCGCTGGCGCGCAGTGCGGACTGCGCGGGAGCTGCCGACACCGCGGCACGCTATGGTGCCGTGGCGCGTCGCTGGCCGGCGCATCCGCTGTTCGAGCCGCCGGCCGCCGCATGGCGCCAGCCGGGCCGATGCGGCGTCACCGGGACGCCGATCGGCCCGTAGTCGGCGGCTCGCGCGCATCGCGGCCGCACGCCGCGCGGCCCGTGGTCGCTGTCGCCGCCAGCCTGGACGCAGGCCGGCGCTGAACCGCTGGGCAGGTCACCATGGCGACCCGCAGCCCTCGGCTCATCGCGGCGCCGCGCATCGACGATCGTCGGCCGCTTGCGCAAGCAGGCTGCCAGTGCGACCTGCCAACTTCCCGCGTTCCCGCAGTGACTGGTAATGTCCGGGCGCAGGGCGCCGGTTCCAGCGTGCGGCCCTGTCGGATTGCGGTGCGGCTGCACCGACGTGGTGTCGGGCAAGCATGCCGGGTTCTCGATCACTACAGCAGGCAAGTTCGAAGACACGAGGCCTCGGGCAGACAAGGAGTTTCGATGAGCCCGAGCCGACAACTTCCTCGAGATGGATCAGCCGATGACACGCGGTCAGGTGAGTAGGCGTTGGGCAGCAGTCCTCATGCTTGCTCTTGTCGCCGTCGTGTCCTGCACGACGAAGCAGGACGCGACGAGGTCGAAGCCGAGCGATGGTGCCGCCGGTCCGCGGCTCCGATTCGAGACCGTGCGCTCGATCCTCGAGGACAGCAAGGGCCACTACTGGTTTGGCAGTTGGAACGAGGGAGTCGCCCGCTTCGACGGCGAGAACCTGACCTACTTCACCGAGCAGGACGGCCTGAGCGACAACCAGATCCGCTCGATCCGCGAGGACCGAAACGGCGTGATCTGGTTCGAGGGCGGCGTCAGCTTCAGCGGCTTCGACGGCCGGACGATCTTCACCCCTACGAACAGGGACTACACGTCGAAGGACGACTGGCAGCTGCATCCGGACGATCTGTGGTTCAAGGAGGATGGAAGTTCGGGGCCGGCCCGGACGGCAGTGCAGCCGGGGGTGTACCGGTACGACGGGAAGACCTTTACCTATCTCGCCTATCCAGCCTCCCGGGCCGACGCGACGACCAGCATAGTCCGGGGCAGGAGCGGGCGGATCTGGTTCGGGACGTACACCTCGGTGATCGGGTACGACGGCCGTTCGTTCACCGTCATCGACGACGCGCGCCTCGGACACGACGAGAGCACCGGCGGGCTTTTCGTCCGGAGCGTCTTCGAGGACAGCAAGGGACGGCTCTGGATCGGAAACAACGGCATCGGCGTCCTTTTGTACGATGGAAACACCTTCACGCACTTCACCCGGGAGCATGGCCTCGGGGACCCGGGGCCGCACGGCGGGAGAACGACGCCTCAGCCGGCGGACGTAACGGACGGATCCCCCACGTTGCATCGGGTGTTTTCGATCGGAGAAGACCGTGCGGGAGGCATCTGGTTCGGCACCGTCGAGTCCGGCGCGTGGCGATACGACGGCAGGTCGCTGAGGAACTACACGGCCCGAGACGGGCTGACGAGCAAGGACATCATGGCGATCTACACGGATCGCCGTGGCGACCTGTGGTTGGCAGGAAAAGGGGTGTTCAAGTTCAACGGGCAGTCGTTCGACCGGATTCTCTGAAACGACCTGCAGCGAGAGCAGCGCGCATGTCGAGGCAGCATGAGCCTGATGCGCAGGATGCCGTCCACCCCCGCGTTGCAGCCGACGCGACCGCAGCGGCGCGCGGCTGGACGCCGGGCTGTCATGCGTGGAATGTCAGTTGAAGGCTCTCGCAGCGCCATGGATCGCTTCGCCTGCCGACGTCGCTGTCCTTGGCCTGCGTCCGGCATCGTAGGCGCCGGCATCTGCAGGACCCACCGGCTGACCGGGACTGCATCGCGACTCGTTCGAGCCGACACCGCTTCGGGGTCGGCTCGATTGAGGCGGCAGGCAGCAACCGCGTGAACCGCCGAGCCTGCCGCCGCGCGCCAGCGCGCTGACGCCCCGGCTCCGATCGGCGACCCGAGTCCGGTTCCCGCAGTCCGGATGCCAGGTGCCGAGCGCGCAGCGCATGCGGCCGTGGTAACCGGCGGAACGTCGCAGCCAATGCGCCTTGTGCTGTCGGCATCACACCGACGTGCCGGACCAGATGCGGTCCCCGGAAAACGCGCCTGGCGATCGTCCTGCACACAGGGGTCGACACAATCGGTAGCGGTGCTCGGGGTTTCGTACGGCAAGTCGGTCGCTGTGGGGTTTCGTGCCGTGCGTCCGACGGTTGCGCCGCCCGATGCGTTCGGGGGATGCTGGGCGGACAGGGGGCGCGCGGTGCGTCGACCGGCCCATGGTGGCCGTCCCATGTGTGCTTCGAGGACCGTTGTCTTCGCGATGAGTTGGAATGGCAACGGCCTGATGATCCACCGCGGCAGCCGCGTCGAGCGGCTCGCCGAGACGCTCGCGCAGACGCTCGACGCACAGCGTCCTGCCGATCCGTTGCGCGCGCAGACCGTGCTGGTCGCGCATCCGGGTCTGAAACGCTGGCTGCTCGGCGAACTGGCGCGGCGCCCGCTCGCCGACGGCGGCGACGGCATCGCCGCCAATCTCGACCTGATCCTGCCGTGGCAATGGCTCGAACGCGTCGCCGCGGACACGCTCGGCGGCGACGCCGCGTCGGCCGAGCGCTGGCGCCGCGAGGTGCTGCGCTGGCGCGTGCTCGAGCGCTTGCCGGCGCTGGAGGCCGAGCCGGTCCGGCGCTATCTCGACGGCGGCGACGCCGCGCGGCGCCGGTTCCAGCTGGCCGACCATCTGGCCGGCGTCTATACGCAGTATCTGATCTACCGGCCCGAATGGCTGCTGGCCTGGGAGGACCGGCCGCTGGCGAGCGAGGAGGACTGGCAGGCGCAGCTGTGGCGGATGCTGCAGACCGGCGGCGGCACGCCGCATCGCGCGCGCCGCGCACAGGCGCTGGTGCGCGCGCTGGCCGCCGGTGCCGGCGGCGCCGCGCCGCTGCACGTGTTCGGCGTCAGCCATCTGCCGCCGGACGTGCTGAGCGCGTTGCGCGCCTATGCGCTGCACGCACCGGTGAGCCTGTACTTTCCCGATCCGTGCCGCGAGCACTGGGTCGAGCTGCGCCGTCGCCGCGATCTGCTGCGCCTGGCCGAGGCACCCGAGGCGCTGTACTACGAGGTCGGCCATCCGCTGCTGGCCGCGCTCGGGCGCATCGCGCAGGATTTCTGTCTCGCGCTCGACGAGGGCGATCCGGTCGAGGAGCGCGACGCGGCCGACGAGGACGACGGCGCCGTCGACGACGCGCCGCTGCTCGAGCGGCTGCAGGCCAGCATCCGGCGCCTGCAGCCCGAGCTGGCCGGGGCCGGCGCGGCCGCGCCCGACGCGGCGTACGACGCGAGCCTGCGCGTGCACCTGTGCCACACGCCGTTGCGCGAACTCGAAGTGCTCAAGGACGCGTTGCTGCGCGCGCTGGCCGACGATCCGGCGCTCGCGCCGCGCGACATCGTCGTGATGGCGCCCGACATCGCCGTCTACGCGCCGTATCTGCCGGCCGTGTTCGGCGAACCGGGGCGCTATCGCGCCGATCCTGCGCACGTGCCGTGGCATCTGTCCGACGTCGGCCTGGCGAGCCAGCATCCGCTGATCGGCGCGTTCGACGACCTGCTCGATCTGCCCGAGAGCCGGTTCGCGGTCGGCGAGGTGCTGGCGCTGCTCGACGTGCCGGCGATCGCGCGGCGCTTCGCGATCGATGCGGCCGGCCGCGAGGCGATCGAGCACTGGCTGCGCCGCGCGCACGTCGCCTGGGGGCTCGACGCGCAGGCCAAGGCCGCGGCCGGTGCCGCCGCACTCGATGCCAACTCCTGGCAGTTCGGCTTCGACCGGCTGTATGCCGGCCTCGTGCTCGGCGGCGACCGGCCCGACGCCTTGCTCGACGGACGCATCCTGCCGCTGTCCGGCGTCGCCGGCGGTACGGTCGAGGCGCTCGGCCAGCTCGACCGGCTGATCGGCCTGCTGCGCCGCCTGCAGGCCGCGATGGCGGTGCCGCGGCCGATCGGGGAGGCCTGCGATCTTCTGGTCGAGGCGATCGACGAGCTGTTCGTGACCGACCGTGACGGAGCCGATCGCGAGGCGGCCGCAGAAGCCGCCGCGCTCGACGCGCTGCGCCGTCAGGTGCAGGCGCTCGGCGAGCAGGCCGGAACCGCCGGCTTCGCCGCGGCGCAGCCGTGGAGCGTGCTGCGCGACGCCTTGCGCGCCGGCCTGCGCGCGGTGCCGGAACGGCAGCCGTTCCTGCTCGGCGGCGTGACGTTCTGCGGCCTGGTGCCGCAGCGTTCGATTCCGTTCGGCATGGTCTGCCTGCTCGGCATGAACGAAGGCGGTTTTCCGCGCGGCGGCGGCGAGGCCGGGCTGAACCGGATCGCGCAGTATCCGCGCCGCGGCGACCGCGACGCGCGCAGCGAGGACCGCTATCTGTTCCTCGAGGCGCTGATGGCCGCGCGGAGGCGCCTGCACCTGAGCTACGTCGGCATCGGCGTGCACGACGGACGGCCGCGCAACCCGGCCGCGCCGCTGGCCGAGCTGCTGTCGTTCCTCGACGAGGCGCACGGCCTGGCCGACGCCGGCGCAGCGGAGCGGCCGTGGCGCATCGTCCATCCGTTGCAGCCGTTCGATCCGCGCTACTACGAGCGCGATGCCGCCGGCCGGCCGCTGCACGATCCGCGGCTGTTCTCGTATGAGACGCGCTATCTGGCGCCGCCGCTCGAGGTGCCGGCCGACCGCCGGTTCGTCGTGCCCGACGTGCGCTATCCGGACGCGCCGGCCGAGCAGGCCGGCGAGCTGTCGCTGGCCGCGCTGTCGCGCTACTGGCGCGATCCGCCGCGCGACCTGCTGCGCCGGTCGGCCGGCATCGGTCTGGAGGCGGCCGACGCCGACGCGTTCGACGATCGCGAGCCGCTCGAAGCGCGCATCGCGCCGCTCGACCGCTTCGACCGCCGCCTGCTGATCGATGCACTGGCATCGGGCGCGGAGCGGGTCGCCGCCGCGGCGCCGCCGTGGCTGGCGCGCTCGGGCGTGCTGCCGCCCGGCGCGCCGGGCGCACGTGCGTATGCCGGCGCGCGTGCGGCGGCCGAGGCGGCGCTCGACGCGGCGCGCGCGTCGATCGGCGACGTGCCGATGAGCGCGGCGCCGCAGGCGATCGAGCTCGTGCTCGGCGACGGCCGTCGCCTCGGCGGCCGCTGCGAGCGCATCTACCGGCTCGGCGACGGCCGGCGGCTGCTGTTCGATGCGCAGCCGTCGCGGCCGGCCGATTTTCGCGATCTGCTGCCGTTCTATCTCGATCTGGCCGTGGCGAGATCGACGATCGATCCGGCACTGGAAGCCGTCTTCGTCGAGGGCGGCGAGGGCGCGCGCGCCGGCGGCGCCGGCACGCCGCCGCTGCTGGCGGCGCTGCTCGCGCAGACGCCGGCGCAGCTCGCCGAAGGGCTCGCGCGCCTGGTCGCGCTGTGGGACGCGCGTCGCACGCATCCGCTGCCGTTGTTCCCGCGCACGGCCTGGGCCTATGCGACCGCCGCGGCCGGCGAGCGGCTGCTGCGCGCGCAGCGGCGCTGGCACGGCGACGGCTCGGGCTGGCAGCGCGGCGAGCGCGACTACGAGCCCGGCTATGCCGGCCTGTTCGCGCGCGGCGCCTCGCCGGTCGATCCCGGCAGTGCGCTGCACGAGGACTTCGTCGCCGCGGTCGCGACGGTCTGCGCGGTGCTCGATCCGGACCGCATGGTGCTGCTGCGCGAGGACGCGCACGGGGAGGCCGCATGAGCGCGGACGCCGCGCTCGCGCCGCTGGACTGGCAGCGCGTGCCGCTCGACGGCCGCGTGCTGATCGAGGCCAGCGCCGGCACCGGCAAGACCTACCAGATCGGCCTGATCTATCTGCGCGTGCTGCTCGAACGGCCGCTCGGCGTCGAACAGGTCGTCGTCGCGACGTTCACCGACGCGGCCGCGCAGGAGCTGCGCGATCGCCTGCGCCTGCGGCTGCTCGAAGCCGAGCGCTGGCTCGAATGCCGTCTCGCCGACCGCCCTGCGGAAGGCGACTCGCCGCTGCATGCGTATCTGGCCGAGCGCATCGGCGACGAGGCATCGGCTCGCGCCGCGCTGCGCCGGATCCGTCTGGCGCGCGCCGACTTCGACCGCGCGCCGATCCTGACGATCCATGCGCTGTGCCAGCGCATCCAGCGCGAGTATCCGCTCGAGAGCGGCGCCAGCTTCGCGGATGATCCGCTGGTCGACGAGCTCGCGCTGATCGGCGAATGCGTCGAGGACTTCTGGCGGCAGCGCGTGCTGACCGCGGCGCCGGACGATCCGGCGCTGCCGGGCGCGCTCGCGACCGGGCTGGACGGTTTCAAGCGCCTCGTCGCGAGCGTGCGCTCGGCAGGGCCCGAATGCGTGCTCGCGCCGGCGCCGGTCGATCTCGACGCGTTGCGCGCCGCGCTGGCCTCGCTCGATGCGGCCGACGCGTTCACGGTGCCGCTGCGCGCCCTGCTGGCCGACCCGGACGCGATCGCCTGGAACGGCACCAGGAAGGCCAGCCGCGCGCTGATCGAGCGTCTGGCCGCGGACGAATCTCCGGGCCGCACCTTGTTCTCGCTCGATGACGCCGAGCTCGAGCGGCTCTGCGGCGAGGCCTGTGCGAAATGGCAGAACAAGGCGCGCCGCGTCGCGCTCGAGGAGCAGCCGTGCATCCGCCGGCTCGCCGAGGTCGCCGGCCTGCTGCTCGACGCGCGCGCGCGGGCGCTGCCGGCCTTGCGCGCCGAGGCGGTCGCGTTCTGCGAGCAGGCGCTCGCCGAGCGCGTACGCCGGCGCGGCGTGCAGACCTTCGCGATGCAGATCGACGGCGTCCACGCCCGCCTGTGCGGACCGGCCGCCGACGCGGCCCTGGCCGACCGGCTGTACGCGGCGTTTCCGGTCGCGCTGGTCGACGAGTTCCAGGACACCGACCGTCGCCAGTTCGCGATCTTCGACCGCATCTACCGCGACCTCGACGGCACGCGGCGCGGCGGACTGATCATGATCGGCGATCCGAAGCAGGCGATCTACGCATTCCGCGGTGGCGACATCGCCGCGTATCTGGCCGCCGCGCGCGGTGCCGACGAACGCCTCTCACTGGCGACCAACCACCGCTCCAACGCGCGTCTGGTCGGCGCGCTCAATGCGTTCTACGCGCACACCGGCGGCGGCTTCGGCGCGTTGCCGGTCCGCTACCAGCCGGTCGCCTGGGCCGACCCTAGCGGCGGCGCGCGCTACACGCGTCACGGCGAGCCGGTCGCCGCGCCGCTGGTCTTCCATCGTTTCCGCGGCGAGGCCACCGACGAGCGCGGCCGACCGATCGAATCGCAGACGCGGCTGGAGGCGCTGGCGCTCGATGACTGCGCCGACCGCATCGCCGAGCTGCTCGGCGACGGTCATGCGATCGACGGACGGCCGGTCGGGCCCGGCGACGTCGCGGTGCTGCTGTCCACGCATGCCGAGGTCGCGGCGCTGCGCGAGCGGCTCGACCGGCGCGGCGTGCCGTGCGCCGGCAGCGGCCGCGGCAGCGTCTTCGCCGGCGCGACCGCGGCCGATCTGGTGCTGCTGCTGCACGCGGTCTGCGAGCCCGGCGACGCCGCGGCGGTGCGCGGCGCGCTGTCGACGCGCCTGCTCGGCGCCGACTATCGCGCACTGATCGACTGGGAGCGCGAGCCGGCCGCGTTCGAGCGCGAACGCGAGCGCTTCGTGGTCTGGCGCGAACGCGCACGGCGCCGCGGCGTGCTGGCCGTGATCGGCGAGGTGACCGCGGCGCGTGCGCCGGACCTGCTGGCCGATGCCGACGGCGAGCGCGTGCTGACCGATCTGCGCCATCTCGGCGAGCTGCTGGCCGAGCAGGAGCGCCGCCATCACGGGCTCGACGGGCTGGTCGCCTGGCTCAGCGCGATGCGCCGCGACGAGGCGGCCGCCCCGGATGAAGCCGACGCGCGGCGGCTGCGCGTCGAGAGCGATGCGCGGCGCGTGCAGCTGCTGACGATCCACGCCAGCAAGGGCCTGGAGTATCCGATCGTGTTCGTGCCGCTGGCCTGGCGCGAACGCAGTGCCGCGGCGCCGGCGTCGCTGCTGCGCTTCCACGATGACGACGGCCGCCTCTGCATCGACTTGGGCTCGGCGCGGCATGCCGCGCATCGCGAGGCGCACATGCGCGAGGACCAGGAGGAGCGGCTGCGTCTGCTCTACGTCGCGCTGACGCGCGCGCGCGAGGCCGTGCACGTGCATTGGGTCGAACGCCGCCGCACGCGCAGCGCCACCGACGAGGGCGCGGAGGACTACGCGCGCTCGGCGCTCGGCCGTCTCGTCGAGGAGGTCCTGTCGGCGCTCGGCGGCGCGCCCGGAGCGGCAGCGGCGACCGGGCCGGAGGCCGATGCCGCCGAACGCGCCGCACTCGACCGGCTGGCCAGCCTGCCGGGTGTCGCCTCGGCCGGGCCGTATTCCGGTCCGACGCCGGTCTATCGCGCGGCGGCCGCACCGCGACATCCGCGCGCGGCCCAGGCGCCGCTGCCGGCGCTGCGACCGCCGCTGTGGCTGCACAGCTTCAGCGGCCTGCTGCGCGACGCGGCGCCGTCGGTGGACGCCGGCGCGTCCGACGAGCCGGTCGTCGAGCCCGGCGAGGCGGCCCTCGTCGAGGTGCCCGACGCCGACGATCCGCGGCTGCTCGCATTGTCGGCGCTGCGCGGTCCGCGCTTCGGCGACGCCGTGCACGCGGCGTTCGAAAACGCGCGGCCCGGTCCGTTCTGGCCGCAGCAGCGCACGCTGGTCGAGGACGCGCTGCGGCCGCTCGGCGTGCGCCGCGACGGCGGTGCCGAGCAGGCGGCCCTGATCGAGGCTACCGGCCGCATGGTCGAGCGCGTGCGGCGGGCCGATCTCGGCGACGGTCTGCGCCTGGACGCGCTCGCGTCCGCCGGCGTCGCCGAATTCGAGTTCCAGCTGCCGGTGCGCCAGGTGAGCCTGGCGCGGCTGCGTGCGCTGTGCGCGGCGCACGGCGCCGCCGACGTCGTGCCGGCCACGCTCGAGGGCGTGCGGCTCAACGGCATGCTGACCGGCTTCGTCGATCTGGTGTTCGAGGCCGGCGGCCGCTATCACGTGCTCGACTACAAGACCAACTGGCTCGGCGGCGGTCTGACGGCCTATCGCGGCGCATCGCTCGAGGCGGCGATGCGCGCGCATCACTACGATCTGCAGGCGCTGCTGTACACGGTCGCGCTGCATCGCTATCTGCGCCAGCGGCTGCGCGGCTACGCGCCGGAGCGCCACCTCGGCGAGAGCTGGTACCTGTTCGTGCGTGCGGTCGGTCTCGACGCGGCCGCCGGCATCTGGCGCCGGCGCTGGCCGCCCGGTCTGATCGCGTCGCTCGACGCGGCATTCGCCGGCGCCGCGGAGACGGTCCGATGACGCCGGCACGCGGCGTGCGCGCGATCGACGAGGCGCTGTCGCGCTGGGTGCTCGCGCGGACCGGATCGGCGCTGCTGGCACGCGCGGCACTCGAGGCCAGCGCGGCCGAAGGGCAGGGACACGCCTGTGCGCGGCTCGACCAGCCGCCGATCGGCGCCGCGTTCACCGACGAGGACTACGCCGAACTGCGCCGCGCCGACTGGGTCGGCGACGGCAGCGCGCCGAGCGCGTTCGTGCTCGACCGCCAGTCGCGCTTCTATCTGTGGCGCTGCTGGCGCCACGAGGCGGCTCTGGCCGACGCGATCCGCCTGCGCTGCGCGGCTACGGAACCGGTCGTCGCGGCCGCCGCGTTCGAGTCCGAGGCCGAGGCCCTGTTCGCCGGCGCCGACCGCGTCGCGGTCGCGCGCCAGCGCGAGGCCGTGCTGCGCGCGATCGACGGCCGCCTGCTCGTGCTGACCGGCGGCCCGGGCACCGGCAAGACGACGACCGTCGTGCGCCTGCTCGCGATGCTGCTGCGCGTGGCCGCCGCGAGCGGCCGGCCCGAGCCGTCGATCGCGCTCGCCGCGTCGACCGGCAAGGCCGCGCGCCGGCTCGCGCAGGCGATCGGCGCGGGCCGGCAGGCGCTCGCGCCGACGCTGCCCGAAGACTCGGCGTTGCGGGCATCGCTGGACGCGATCGGCCGCGTGCCGGCGCGCACGCTGCATCGACTGCTCGGCTACCGGCCCGATCTGAACGGCTATGCGCGCGGCGCGGCCGATCCGCTGCTGGCCGACGTCGTCGTCGTCGACGAGGCCTCGATGATCGATCTGGCGCTGATGCGCCAGCTGTTCGAGGCGCTGCGTCCGGACGCGCGTCTGATCCTGCTCGGCGATCCGGATCAGCTGGCCTCGGTCGACGCCGGTTCGGTGCTCGCCGACATCGTCGCCAGCGCGCCGGCGCTCGGCGGACGCGTCGTGCGGCTCGATCACGTCTGGCGCGCCGGCGCGCCGCTGCAGCGCGATCTGCAAGCGCTGCGCGACGCCGACGGCGATCGCGTCGAGGCGATCCTCGCCGGCGGCAGCGAAGGCGTGCACCTGCGTCCATGCGACGGCGCGGCCGATCTCGACGCCGCGCTGGCGCGCTGGATCGAGCGCCACCGCGATGCGTTCGACCGGCTGTTCGCGGCCGCTGCCGACCCGGCCGACGCGCTGGCCGCGCTGCGCGCCGCGCAGGTGCTCGCGGCGCTGCGCGAGGGCCCGTTCGGCGCGGCCGGCCTCAACGCGCGGATCGCGCGCGGTCTCGGCGCGCGCTACGGCTTCGATCCGCAGCAGGCTTGGCACCGCGGACGCGCGCTGATCGTCACGCGCAACGACGATGCCAGCGGCCTCTACAACGGCGACGTCGGCGTCGTCCTCGACGGCGCTGACGGGCCGCGCGTCTGGTTCGAGGTCGGCGATCGCGACGGCGCGGCGGCGCTGCGCAGCTATGCGCCGGCCGCGCTGCCGGCGCACGAGAGCGCCTGGGCGATCACGATCCACCGCAGCCAGGGCTCCGAGTACGGCGAGGTCGCGGTCGTGCTGCCGCCCGATCCGGCGCATCCGGTGCTGAGCCGCGAGCTGGTCTACACGGCGGTCTCGCGCGCGCGCGCGGCCGCCGAGCTGTGGGCGACGCCGGACGCCGTGCGGGCCGCGCTGGCGCGTCCGATCGTCCGCCACGGCGGACTGCGCGACCGGCTGGCCGCGCCGTGAGCCGCATGCGCCGATACCGCGCGGCGCTGCTGCTCGCGTTCGCGGCGACGCTGCCGATCGATCCGCATGCGGCGCCGGCGCCGGTCGTCGCGCCGACGCATGCGCCGGTCGTGCAGCACTACGGCGGCGACGAGGGCCTGCCGCAGAACGGCGTCAACGCGCTCGTGCAGCGTCGCGACGGCCATCTGTGGATCGGCACGCACGGCGGGCTCGCGCGCTTCGACGGACGCGCGTTCAAGGTGTTCCGCGCCGATCCGCAGCTGCGGCCGGCGACCGCCGGCGTCACGCCCGGCAGCGGCCCGGCCAGCGACCGCATCCTCGCGCTCCACGAGGATGTGCGCGGGCGCCTGTGGATCGGCACGCAGGACGCCGGCATCAGCGTGTACGAGGACGGCGCATTCCGCAGTCTGCCGGCGTGCCGCGGCACCTGTCAGGTCGGCGCGTTCGTCGAGAGCGCCGATGGACGCATCTGGGCGGCCAGCAGCATCGGCGTCCTGCGCATCGATCCGGACACGCTGCGGGCGGCACCGTTCCCGGACGGCGTGGCCTCGCGCTACGACCATCTGGCCTGGGGACGCGACGGCGTGCTCTACGGCGGCGGACACGCCGGCTTCGCGGCGATCGCCGGCGACCATGTCGAGCCGCTCGCGATGCCCGGCGGCACCGACCGCGTCGTGCTGCTCCAGGCCGACGGCGACACGTTGTGGGTGGCCACCGGCAGCGCGCTGTTCGCATTCGATCCGCTCGACCGCAGCTGGCGGCGGCATCCGCTGGCCGGCGTCAACCGGCTGATCCGCGACCCGCGCGGACGCCTCTGGGTCGGCACCTACCAGGGCGAGCTGCTGCGCGAGACCGACGACGGCGGCTGGCAGGCCGTCGGCGGTCTGCCGCGCATGTTCACGGTCAGCCTGATGTTCGACGACCAGGGCAATCTGTGGATCGGCAGCCACAACAAGGGGCTGTTCCGGCTGCGCGAACCGTGGATCGGCCTGATGGCGGACCCGGGTGTGGCGATGAATCTGCCGGCGCGCGCGATCGTCGACGACGGCGCCGGCGGCCTGTGGTTCGCGTTCTCGTGCGGCGGCCTGCGTCACTGGCATGCCGACGGCCGGATCGAGACGCTGGCGCTGACCGCCGTGCTCGGCAGCGAGTGCGCGGCGACGCTGGCGCGCGATCGGGCCGGCCGCATCTGGATCGGCACCGGCGACGGCTATCTCGGCCGGCTGCGCGCCGACGGCGGCGATGTCGAGCGCATCGCCACCTGGCCCGGCGGCGCGGCGATCCGCGCGATCCACGAGGCGGCGGACGGCCGCTACTGGGTCGCGGTCGACCGCAGCACCTACCGGCTCGCGGTCGCGGCGGACGGGACCGTCCTCGCGCGCGAGGCGGTCGACGCGCTCGAGGACATGGCCGCCAACCAGATCGTCGCGGCGCGCCGCGGCGGCGTCTGGGTGGTCGGCGATCGGGGCGTGCTGCGCGTCGACGGCGACCGCGTGCTCGAGCGCTGGACGCCGCAGCAGGGCCTGTCGAGCCGCTTCGCGCGCGCCGTGCACGAAAGCGCCGACGGCGCCGTGTGGGTCGGCACCTACGGCGGCGGCCTCAACCGGATCCGCGGCGGCCGCGTCGAGCGCTACGACCGCGACGGCGGCCTGTTCGACGACACCGTCTCGTGCCTGCTCGCCGATGCCGAAGGCCGTCTGTGGCTCGGCGGCAACCGCGGCGTTTCGCTGCTCGCCGCCGAGCCGGTCGGCGCGGCGATCGAGACCGTCGGCTACACGGTCGGCGACGGCCTGGTGCCTGCCGAGATCAACGGCGGCACCCAGGGCGCCTGCCATCGCGACACGCGCGGACGGCTCTGGTTCGCGCTGGTCGAGGGCGTCGCGGTGCTCGACCCGGCGCGTGCGCGCGATCGCGTCGCGGCCGCGCCGGCGGCGCTGATCGAGCGCGTCGCGGTCGACGGGCGCACGCAGCCGGGCGTCGATCGGCTGCAGCTCGGCGCCGCCGCGCAGAACATCGAGATCGGCTACAGCGCGGTCGACCTCAGCGCGCCGGAACGCACGCGCTTCCGGTTCCGGCTGTCCGGCGTCAACGACGACTGGATCGAGGCCGGCCGCAACCGCACGATCGTCTATCCGTCGATCCCGTGGGGCGAGCACGTGTTCGAGGTGCAGGCGCGCAGCGAGGGCGGCGCCTGGACGTCGCCGCCGGCGACGCTGCCGATCGCGCGCTCGGCGCCGTGGTACCAGCGTCCGTGGGTCTGGCTGCTGACGACGCTGCTGAGCCTGCTGCTGGTCGTCGACGGAACGCGCGGTGCCGATCTCAGACGGCGCGCGCGTCTGGCGCGGCTGCGCCGCCGCGCGTCGGACCGGCCGGATCCGCCGTCGCGCTGAGCGGAACCTCGGCGTCGGCCTCGAACAGGCGGTCGAGCAGCGCGTCGGGCAGGAACGGCTTGTGCAGCACGCGCACCGACGGGTCCGCATCGGGCAGATCGCGGCGGCCGCTGACGAGGATCTGGCGCAGATGCGGCTGCAGCGCACGCAGCCGGCGCAGCAGGCTCAGGCCGTCGCCGTCGGGCAGCTGGTAGTCCGACACGACCGCCGCGAAGCGCGTCGCATCGGCCTGCGCCAGCGCGGCACCGACCGCACCGACCGCGGTCACCTCGAGCCCGGCCGCCTCGAGCGCGTCGGCCAGCAGCATGCGCGCGGTCGCGTCGTCCTCGACCAGCAGCACGTGCATCGGTCCGTGCTCGAACGCGCGCGGCGCGGCCGCCGGCAGCTCGACCGTCAGCGCGGTGCCGCGGCCCGGCGCGCTGTCGACGTCGATGCGCCCGCCGGCCTCGCCGATCAGGCGGTGGACCACGGCCATGCCGATGCCGGTGCCCTTGCCGTCGGGCTTGGTCGTGAAGAACGGCTCGAACATCCGCGCGACGACCGCCGCGCTCATGCCGACGCCGCTGTCCGACAGCACGATCCGCACGTGCTCGCCGTGGCGCGACGCGCGGATCTCGAACGTGCCGCCGTCGGGCATCGCGTCGCGTGCATTGGTCGCCACGTTGAGCAGGGCCAGCTCGAACTCCTCGCGGTCGAGCCGGACGTGCAGCACCTCGTCGGGCAGATGCAGCCGGATCGCGACCGTGGCGTCGAACAGCGGGCGCAGCAGATCCGCGGTCGCGCGGATCGCGTCGGCCGCGTCGAACACCTCGATGCGGCGCTCGACGCTGCGGCCGAGGCCGAGCAGGCGGCGCACCATCAGCGTGCCGCGCCGCGCCGCGTGCGCGATGCCTTCCAGCGCGCGCGAGGAAGCCTGCGCATCGCCGGTCGTACGCGCACGCGCCGCATGCCCGGCGATGATGCCGAGCAGGTTGTTGAAGTCGTGCGCGATGCCGCCGGCGAGGCGGCCCAGCACCTCGATGCGCTGCGACTGCAGCAGCTGCGCCTGCGAGCGTTCCTTCTCCTCGATCTCGCGCTCGAGGTCGTCGCAGATCAGATCCAGTTCCTCGCTGCGCCGGATCGCGCGGCGCGAGGCCGACACCAGCCGGTCGAGGATCGTCGCGACGACGACGAAGCCCAGACCGGCCGAGAGCAGATCCGAGACGACGTCCTGGCGCGCCGCGACCGCATCGGCCGCACGGTCGAGGTCGACCCAGGCGCCGAGCGCGAGGATCGCGCCGATCACGCTCAGCGTGCGCCAGATCGCGCCGCGGCCGAGCAGCAGGCCCGCGAACAGCAGCGGCAGCAGATGCGTGACCTGCAGGCCGAGCTGCGCCTTGAGGCCGTAGGCCTGGTAGTTGAGCCCCATCATGACCAGGCTGATCACGACCGCGAAACTCGCCGCGAGCCGGAAGCGGCCGCGCCGCAGCAGTCCGAAGCACAGCCAGATGAAGCCGCTCAGCGCGACGCCGACCGCCTGGCTGGTTCCGAACGTGCCGGTCTGCGCGAACGAGACCGCGCTCATCAGCGGCAGCAGCACGCCCGGTACCGCGAGCACCAGCTGCAGCATCGGCGCGTTGCGGCGATCGACCGGATCGTCCACCGGCACGTCGCGCAGCCAATCGTTGAGGCGGTCCCAGAAGATCACGAGGCGTCGTGCAGTCGGGCGGCGGTGAGCCGGGGCACTGCGTACGCTAGCGCGAAAACGGCGCCGGCGACCGTGCATGCGTGCCGATCTTCGCGAGCGGACATGCGCACGCGCGCCGCGTCCGGCCTGTGCCGCTGCCGGCCGTCCGCTGCGCAAGGCCCGTCGCCAGGGGCCACGCACTCGATGCGCCGCGGCCCGGGCGCCGGCCGCAGCGCGGCAGGGCTGCCGGCGTCGCGCCGTCGCGCCGGCTTGACCTGCATCAAGCCGTCGCGCCGTGACGGCGCTAAGGTCATGCCATCAGGACTTCCGACCCGGACCGATCATGCGTGACATCCTCGTCCACATCAGCCGCTATCCGGACTGGACCGGCGGCGTCGAATACGCCGCGCATCTCGCCGCGGCGCTCGACGCCTCGCTGACCGGCGCCTACGTCTATCCTTCGCCGCTGTACATGATGCCGCCGTACGGCTCGCCGGAGCTGCTGTCGGCGATGATCGACAATGCGCAGTCGATGGAGGAGGGCGCCTTGCGCATGCGCGAGGCGTTCGCGGCCTGGGCCGCCGAGCGCGGTGTGGCGCGTACGCACTGGCAGGTCGCCGAAGGCTATCTGCCCGATACGCTCGGCCAGATCTGCAACTGGCACGACCTGCTCGTCCTCGAGCGCGATCCGGATACGCTCTGGGGCGCGCCGCAGGCGCTGGCGACGCTGATGCTGCAGGTCGGCGCGCCGTGCGTCGTCGTGCCGGGCGGGCGTCGCTTCGCGAGCGCGCTGCGGCGCGTCGCGCTGGCCTGGAACGGCGCGCCCGAGGCTGCGCGTGCGATCCACGCGGCGATCCCGCTGCTGCGCGGCGCCGAGGCCGTGTTCCTGCTCTGCGGCGACCGCCGCGATCTGTACTCCGGTGCCGGCTTCAAGCCGCCCTTCAGCATGACCGGGCATCTGGCGCGGCACGGCGTCGGCGTCGAGCGGCGCACCGTCGACGCATCCGACGAGGAGGCCGGCACGGCGCTGCTCGAGGCCTGCGCCGACTGCGGCGCGGACTTCCTCGTGATGGGCGCCTACGGACGCAGCCGCTTCAGCGAATGGGCGTTCGGCGGCGCGACGCGGGAGGTGCTCGCGCAGGCGCCCATACCGGTGCTGATGCGCCACTGAGCAACCGTCTTCCGGGTCAAGCCCCGCGAAGCGGGTTGTCCCAAGGTTTATCGCGCGAGCATTGTCGGCAGCTTGCGGGACACTTGCCGGATGCGATCGAGCGGCGCCGCCGATCGCGGCCGGCGCCTGCTGCGAGGCGCCGGCGGTCCGGCGCCTCGGTACTCAGCTTTGCGCGAGCACGCCGGCCGGCAGCTGCATCGTCACGCAGTGCAGGCTGCCGTTCTGCCAGATCAGCGGCCGGCACGGGATCGGCACGATCGTGCGGCCCGGATGCGCGGCGCCGATGATCGCGGCCGCTGCCGCGTCGGCCGGATCGCCGTAGGCCGGCACCAGCACGGCGCCGTCGACGATCAGATAATTGGCGTAGCTCGCGGCGAGGCGACGCTCGCCGTCGGGGCCGGCATCGCGGATCGGCCGCGCCCACGGCAGCGCATGCAGCCGGTACGGACGGCCGTCGGCCGTGCGCAGCGCGATCAGCTCGTCGGCCATGCGCGCCAGCGGCGCGTAGTGGCTGTCCTCGACGTCGTCGCAGGCCTGGTAGACGATCGCGTCGTCGGGCGCGAGCCGCGCCAGCGTGTCGATGTGCGCATCGGTGTCGTCGCCTTCGAGATAGCCGTGCTCGAGCCCGAGCACGCGGCCGGCGCCAAGCGTCTCGGTCAGCGTCGCCGCGATCGCGTCGCGGCGGCCGCTGCCGTGGCGATGCTCGAGGCAGTTCCAGGTCGTCAGCACGGTGCCGGCGCCGTCGGACTCGATCGCGCCGCCCTCGAGCGCCCAGTCGATGCGCTGATGCTCGGCGTCGCGGAACAGGCCGCGCGCGATCAGGCCCTCGACCAAGCGATCGTCGCGGCCGGCCTCGAACTTGCCGCCCCAGCCGGTGAAGCGGAAATCGTTGAGCACGAACCGGTGCCCGTCGGTCAGCGTGATCGGACCGCTGTCGCGTAGCCAGGTGTCGTCGTACGGAATCTCGACCCAGCGCACGCGCGTCGCGTCGACGCCGGCCGCGGCCAGCAGGCCGGTCGCACGCTCGCGCACGGCTGCATCGGCGACGCAGATCACGACCGGCTCGAAACGCGCGATCGCCGCGGCCAGCGCGACGTAGGTGGTCTCGACCTCGGCGAGCCGGTCGGCCCAGTCGGTGCCGGCATGCGGCCAGGCGATCAGCACCGCTGCCTGCGGTTCCCATTCCGCAGGCAGGCGCAGGTTCGTCGCGGTCATCGTCAGGAAGCCGGATTGGCGACGGCGTGGATCACGCGCTCGCGCTCGAAGTAGACCGTGTAGTCGGCATAGCGCCAGCGGTTGATCGGCGGCTGCCGCGGCTTGCCGCCGCCGGCGGTCGGCAGCTTGTCGAGCGGCGCGCCGTAGCGGCGCTCCACCTCGGCCATCGACAGGCCGCGCTGCGGCAGGTCGCGGCTGCGCTCACGCTCGACGTTCTGCAGCAGCAGGCTCTCGGCCTGCGCCGGGGGTGCGGCGGGGACGCACAGCGCCAGCAGCAGCGCCGTGCCGACAATCGACTTCAAGTTCATGGCGCAACCTCATGATTGGCTTGTCTAAAGGGCCGGCGATCGAAGGCCGGGCAGCAGCGTCGGACGTTGTAGCAGAAGCCGGCGGCGACTTCCATGACAGCAGTGGCTCGTTCCGCGAACGGTCGGCTCCGCAGCGTCACCGCGCGACACCGCCGGCGAAGCCGAGCCCCAGAAACGACAAAGGCCGCTTGCGCGGCCCTGTCGAATCCTGCGGCATGGCCGCGGACGGCCGATCAGCGCTGGCGCGCCTTGAACCGCGGATTGCTCTTGCAGATCACGAAGATCTTGCCGCGACGGCGCACGACCTTGCAGTCACGGTGCCGCGACTTGGCGGACTTGAGGGACGACAGCACTTTCATCGGAATGGCCTCGGATACATCTGGCGAAAAAAGACGCGCGACTATACCGGTCGAACGCCTTGAATGCAAAGCCCGATCGCGTCGGACGACGGTCGGCGCCGCCGCCGCCCCGCCGATGCGCAGGCCGGAACCCCGTGCCGACCTGCCGGCGTCGATCATCGGATCGAGCGTGCAGCCCACGCAGACGATCCGACGCCCCGTCGCGGCGCGGCCGGTCGGCGCGGCCTGCGTGGAACTAGACGCGGCCGGTCACCGGGATCGAGGCGCCGGTGATCGCGCGCGCCGCGTCCGACAGCAGGAACACGATCACCGCGGCGAGATCGGCCGGCGCGACCCAGCGCGCAAAGTCGGCGTCGGGCATGTCGGCGCGGTTCTGCGCGGTGTCGATGATGCTCGGCAGCACCGCATTGACGGTGATCGCGCGGTCCTTGAGCTCCTCGGCCAGCGCCTCGGTCAGCCGCGCGACGCCGGCCTTGGACGCGGCATAGGCGCCCATGCCGGCGCCGGCGCGCGCGGCCGCGGCCGCGCCGATGTTGACGATGCGCCCGCCGCCGCCGAGCAGCGGCAGCGCCGCACGGCTCGCCGCGACCGCGGTGCGCAGATTGACCGCGTAGAGCAGGTCCCAGGTGTCGAGGCTGCCGGCCTCGACGGTCTCCCAGCGGAACGTGCCGGCGACGTTGACGAGCGCGTCGATGCCGCCGACCTCGGCGCCGATGCGCTCGAACACCGCCGCGGCGGCCGCTGCGTCGCCGAGATCGACGCCGCCGTAGACACCGGCGGCCGCCAGGGCCGGCGGCGCCTCGGCGCTGCGGTCGACCGCGGCCACGCGCGCGCCGGCGGCCGATGCGGCCTCGACGACGGCGCCGCCGAGCGCGCCGAACGCGCCGGTGACCACGATACGCTTGCCCTGGAGCTGGCTCATCTGACGTTCCTCGCTGTTCGATCGAATCGGCGAGTGTAGAGCGTCCCACCGCGGCGGACGAGGCATGCGGCCCGTGCGGACCCGACCGCGGCACCGCTCTGCGCGTGGAGGACTTGAGGTTTGCACGCATCGCCCCCAACCGCAGGCGCTGGGCCATTGCGAGCACGTCCGTCCAAGCGACCGGCGCGCCGCCGCGGCACACTGGTCGCGGGCGCCGGGCGGGAGCCGACGCGGTCTCCATTCGCATTCTTCGGACACCAAGGGTCAATCGATGGTCTCGATCACACGCTCCCACGCGGCGCTTCCGCGCCGTGCCGCCCCGCTCCTCGCGATCGCATTGGCCGGTCTGGCGGCCGCCGATCCCGCCGCCGCGCTCGATACGACGCTCTACGCCGGTTCCAGCGTGACCGCGTCGGACCGCTACTGGTCACCGGCGTTATACGTCGAGGTCGCCGGCGACCGCCGCCAGACCGGACGCTTCACGTGGCGGCCGGTCGCCTCGCTGGGCTGGGTCGGCGCGCGCGACGAGCGCCCGCAGCTCGATCGCGACGTCGTCGTCGCGGCGGCCGGCATCAGCCTGGTCGACTGGTGGAAGCGCGCGTTCTTCTCGTTCCAGTTCGGCTATGCGGACCGCACGACCGAGGCGCTCAGCAGCCACGGCCAGTTCATCAGCTCGCTCGGCTGGCAGGGCGATCGCGTCGCGCTGATGGTGCGCCACATCTCCAATGGCAACGTGTTCGGCGGCCGCAATCTCGGCGAGACGATGTTCATGGTCGGCGTGACGTTCTGACGAGCTGCCGTTCGCGGCGGGGCGTCTGCACGCCCCGCCGTTTGTTTCGCCCTCAAACACAATCAATCGGAGTGCGGCGGGATTATCTTCCGAGCGCGCAGCGTCATCTTAGGCGCCTCGTTCACACCCGGAGGTTCCGATGATCACCCTGCGTCCCGCCGCCGAGCGCGGCCATGCCGATCACGGCTGGCTCGATTCGTGGCACAGCTTCTCGTTCGCCGACTATCACGATCCGGATCACGTGCACTGGGGACCGCTGCGCGTGATCAACGAGGATCGCGTCGAGGCCGGCCGCGGTTTCGGCCAGCACGGCCACCGCGACATGGAAATCATCAGCTACGTGCTCGACGGCGCGCTCGGCCACAAGGACTCGATGGGCAATGCCTCCAGCATCGTGCCCGGCGACGTGCAGCGCATGAGCGCCGGCACCGGCGTCATGCATTCGGAGTACAACTACAGCCCGGCCGGCCAGACCCACTTCCTGCAGATCTGGATCATTCCGGCGCAGCAGGGCGTGACGCCCTCCTACGAGCAGAAGCACTTCGACGCCGCCGCCAAGCGCGGCCGGCTGCGCCTGATCGTCAGTCCGGACGGCCGCGACGGCTCGGTGACGATCCATCAGGACGCGTATCTGTACGCCGGTCTGTTCGACGGTGCCGAGGCGGCACGCCTGCCGATTCCGGCCGGCCGGCTCGGCTACGTCCACGTCGCGCGCGGCGAGGTCGTCGTCGACGGGCATCGCCTGGTCGCCGGCGACGCGCTGCGCTACCAGGCCGAGTCGTCGATCTCGATCGGCGAGGGCAGGGACGCCGAGGTGCTGGTGTTCGATCTGCCGGTGCTGTAAGGCGGCTGCTGGCCTCATGCGCCGGCATCGGCGCAGAAGCCGCCGTCATCGTGGACATCGTGCTCTCGACGGGGCAGGTGTCCACGATGCGCTGTCCGGTCCGGCATTTGGCCGCCGTAAGCGTGGCTCGGGACTTCCATCCGGATGGATGACGTGCCGCACACCTGAGCTGCGATTCCTGCCGGAACCGTTGCCTCGACCGTGCGATCGCCCTGAGCGCCGAGCAGAGCCGCGACATCCTTTACCACAATGCCGCACGCTTCCTGCGGCTGACCGACGCCGAGATCGCCGAGGACCATCGGTAACGCGCGGGCATCGAGGCGGCGGTCGATCGGGGCGGCGTCACGGCGGATCGCGCGCCGGCAGGAGAAGGCTCCGCGTCGGCGCGCGCGATGTGCCTCGGCTCGACAAGAAACGGCCGCGCGATGCCGCTAGATGGCGGTCCTTTCGAGCAGCACCCACAGCGCGAGCGCCAGGCATAGTCCGAGGAAGATCGCGCCGCCCCAGGCCGCGCCACCGCCGCCGCGTCTGCGCAGCAGCCGGCCGAGCACGACGGTCGCCACGAGCGGCACGACCAGCAGCACCAGTACCAGCAGTCCGGTCGGGAGATTCGGATCGGTCGTCATCGCTGCATCACCTCGATTCGACCGCGGCGGCCAGCACGCCGAGCGCCTGGCGCGCCGCGATCCATTCCTCGTTGGTCGGCTCGACGGCAACACGCACGCGGCTGGCCGCGGTCGAGATCGTCGCGGCATCGCGCGCATTGGCGTCCTCGTCGAGCTCGATGCCGAGCCACGCCAGATCGCGGCAGACGCGTCGGCGAATCTCGGCGCTGTGCTCGCCGATGCCGGCGCTGAACGCGATGAGGTCGACGCCGCCGAGCACCGCGACCAGCGCGCCGATCTCGCGCACGATGCGCCGCACGTACAGCGCCAGCGCCGCGCGGACGCGCTCGCCGATCGCGTCGTCGCGCGACTCGAGCGGGAACAGCGCCGGCGGATCGGCCGAGACGCCCGAGAGGCCGAGCAGGCCCGACTCGTGGTACAGCACGTGCGCGACCTGGTCGAGGTCGAGCTTCTCGATCTGCATCAGATGGATCACCGCGCCCGGATCGAGCGCGCCGCAGCGCGTGCCCATCATCAGGCCGTCCAGCGCCGAGAAGCCCATCGTCGTGGCGACGCTGCGCCGCGCCTGCAGCGCGCACAGGCTCGCGCCGCTGCCCAGATGGGCCGCGACGACGCGGCCGTCGGCGATCGTGCCGTGGCGCTCGGCCAGCGCGGTCGCGAGGTATTCGTAGGACAACCCGTGGAAACCGTAGCGGCGCAGGCCGCGTTCCCAGGCCGCATACGGCAGCGCCAGCATCTGCTCGACCTGCGGCAGCGTGTGGTGGAACGCGGTGTCGAAGCAGGCGATCTGCGGCAGATCCGGGCGCGACTCGAGCAGGGCCTCGATCGCCTCGAGCGCGAACGGCTGATGCAGCGGCGCCAGCGGCACGTAGCGCTTCAGATCGGCCAGTACCTCGGCATCGACGCGCACCGCCGAGAAATAGCGGTTGCCGCCGTGGACGACGCGGTGCGCGACCGCGGCGAGGCGCCGCCCGGCCAGCCGCGCGAGAACGCGCTTGCGGATCAGCGCCAGCGCCGCGTGGTAAGGCTGGTCCGGATCGAGCGCAACCGGCACCGGCGCGACACCGGTTTCGCCGACGGTCGTCGCATCGCGGCCGATGCCCTGGACCTTGCCGTTCCAGACCGGCTCGCGCGGCAGCGGCGTGCGGCCGGCGTCGAACAACGCGAACTTGATGCTCGACGAGCCGCAGTTGAGCACGAGGACCAGGTCGCCGTGCGTCGCGTAGCGGTCGGCGGCGCTCACGGCGGACTGACCCGGTAGCGGTGCGCGAGCAGCTTGGCGATCGCGCAGGAGGCGATCCGCGACGCTTGCGAGTCGGCGCGGCTGGTCAGCACGATCGGCACACGCGCGCCGAGCACGATGCCGGCGCTGGCGGCCTGACCGAGATACATCAGCTGCTTGGCGAGCAGGTTGCCGCTCTCCAGATCCGGCACGACGAGCACGTCGGCGCGGCCGGCGACCGGTGAGGCGATGCCCTTGACCTGGGCCGCCGCGGCCGAGACCGCGTTGTCGAACGCCAGCGGGCCGTCGAGCACGCCGCCGGCGATCTGGCCGCGATCGGCCATCTTGCACAGCGCGGCGGCGTCGAGCGTCGCCGGCATCGCCGCATTGACGGTCTCGACCGCGGCGAGGATCGCCACGCGCGGCGCGGCGACGCCGATCGCATGCGCGAGTTCGATCGCATTGCGCACGATGTCGGCCTTCTGTTCGAGATCGGGCGCGATGTTGACCGCGGCGTCGGTCAGGATGAACGGTCGCGGATAGGCCGGCGTCTGCATCACGAAGCAGTGGCTGATCCGGCGCTTGGTGCGCAGGCCGGCCGCCGCCGGCACGACCGCGGCCATCAGCTCGTCGGTATGCAGGCTGCCCTTCATCAAGGCCTCGACCTCGCCGCTGCCGGCCAGCGCGGCGGCGCGCGCGGCGGACGCATGGCTGTGCGGCACGTCCTCGATCGCGACGCCGGCGAGATCGAGCCCGGCTTCGGCGGCGACCGCCTCGAGCCTGGCACGCGGCGCGACCAGCACCGGCACGATCAGGCCGGCGTCGCGCGCCTGCAACGCGGCCGACAGGCTCGGCGCGTCGCAGGGATGCACGACGGCGGTGCGCACCGCCTCGAGCGGCGCGACGTGGGCGAGCAGGCGCTCGACGCCGTCGTGTCCGGCGACATCGAGATGGATGTCCGGCAGCGCGGTGCGCGGCCGTTCGATGCGCTGGTCCGGTGCGATCACGACCGCCTCGCCCTCGACGACGGTGGCGCGGTCCTGGTTGCGCGCGCTGCAGGCCAGCGTGACGTGGCGCCGCGCCGGATCGCGCGCGGTCACGGCCACCTCGATCGTCAGACGGTCGCCGACGCGGACCGGCGCGAGGAAGCGCAGCGTCTGGCTCAGATAGACCGTGCCGGGTCCGGGCAGGCGCGTGCCGAGCACGGCCGAGATCAGCGCGCCGCTCCACATGCCGTGCGCGATCACGCCGTGGAAGCGCGTCGAGGCCGCGAATGCCGGATCGACGTGACTCGGATTGACGTCGCCGGACATCAGCGCGAACAGCTGGATGTCCTCGACGGTCAGCGTGCGCTCGATCGTCGCGCAGTCGCCGATCGCGATCTCGTCGAAGGTGCGGTTGCGCAGGACCTGAAGATCGTTGGCGGGATCGGGTGGCATCGAAACTCCTCGCGAGGACGGATCGGCGCGCCGGCGCCGCGCGTCGCGCGGCCCCCGGCGGTGCCGTCCGCGCAGTCTACGCGGCGTCGCGTCGCGGTCGTTTGATCGCGGTCACCTCCCGTCGCGGCGGCGCTCGTCGATCGCGACGAGCGCCCGGTGTTGACCGATCAGGGCTGTCCGTCCAGCGCATAGGCGATGACGTAGTCTCCACGCACCGGCGACTGGCGGGTTCCGCCCGAGGAGATCAGCACGTACTGCCTGCCGGTGACCGGCGAGACGTAGCTCATCGGCGTCGAGCCGGATCCGACCGGCATGCGTGCCTTCCAGACTTCCTTGCCGCTCGCCGCGTCGAACGCGCGGATGTAGAAGTCCTGGCTGCCGGCGAAGAACACCAGTCCGCCGGCCGTGGTCGTCGTGCCGCCGATGGTGGGCATGCCGACCGGCATCTTCAGATGAGAGACGATGCCCAGGGGGCCGGTGTCTTCGACCGTGCCGAGCGGGGTCTGCCAGACGATGCGGCGGGTCTGCAGGTCGATCGCGCTGAGCGTGCCGAACGGCGGCTCGTTGCAGGGCACGCCCAGAGGCGACAGCATCGGGCCGACCGATACGCCGTAGGGCGTGCCCGACTGCATCGCGGGTCCATGTGCGCTGAGGCCGCCGAGCTTCGCCAGTATCACCCTGGCTTCCTCCGGCGGCATCAGCTGCACGAGGATCGGCATCCTCGTGTCGTTGACGTAGGCATAGCCGTTGACGGGATCGAGCGATGCGCTGCCCCAGTTCATGCCGCCGAAGTTGCCGGGATACTGGATCGAGCCGACCAGGCCCGGTGGCGTGAACTCGCCCTCGTAACGCAACTGCCTGAACCTGATCCGGCACCACAGCTGATCCAGCGGCGTGGCGCCCCACATGCGCGCTTCGCTCAGAGGCTCGGTGCCGATCGACGGCATGCCGACGGAGTAGGGCTGGGTCCCGGACAGCCATTCCTCGGGCACGTGGCCCGATTGTGGCACGGGCTGCTCGGCGATCTGCGCCAGCGCCCGACCGGTCCGGCGGTCGAGCAGGAACAGCTGGCCGCGTTTGGTCGGCTGCAGCAGCGCCGGGGTGGTTCCGCCTTCGCCGTCCGGCAGGTCGATCAACGAGGGCTGGGACGGAAGATCGTAGTCCCACAGGTCGTGGTGGACGGTCTGCACCTTCCATCGCAGCGTTCCAGTATCGAGATCCAGCGCGACGATCGAGGACGAAAAGGCTTCGGATTCCGGGGTGCGTAGCGCGCCGTAGTAGTCGGGCGTGGCATTGCCGAGCGGCAGATAGACCAGACCGAGCTCCTCGTCCGCGCTCGCCGTGGTCCACATGTTCGGCGTGCCGCGGGTATAGGTCTGCCCAGGCGGCGGTTCCCTGGTGATCGCGGGATTGCCCAGATCCCAGGCCCAGACCAGCTCGCCGGACAGGACGTCGTACGCGCGCACGACACCGGAGGGTTCGCCGACCTCCTGGTTGTCGGCGATGAAGCCGCCGACGATGACGCGGTTGCGGGCGACCAGCGGAGCCGACGTCGGCAGATAGAAGCCGGGCTTGACCTCGCCGAGGCCCTTCAGCAGATCGACGGTGCCGAGGGTTCCGAACGACTCGCAGACCGTGCCGTCGTCCGCATCGATCGCGATCAGGCGCGCATCGTGGGTGGTATTGAACAGGCGGCGTGCGCAATGCGCGCGCGCTTCGCCGTTCGTCCGGACGGATGCATCGGCGTAGTAGCCCAGTCCGCGACAGCGCTGCCAGAACGGCGATGTCGCCTTCGGATCGAAGGTCCAGCGTTCCTGTCCGGTATCGGCATCCAGCGCGGCGATGTGGTCGTTGCGGGAGCAGGTGTAGAGCGTGTCGCCGATCTGCAGCGGAACGTTCTGATCCTCGCCGGGACCGGTATCGCCGGTGCGATAGGTCCACGCGAGCTTCAGCCGGTTCACGTTCGCGGGCGTGATCTGCTCGAACGGTGCGTAGCGAGTGCCCGACGCGTCATGCCCATAGTGCGTCCAATCCGATGAGGTCGTGACGCGGCCTGGAGCGCTGCGGACCTGCCCGGAAGGGACGACGACGCCGTGCGGTCGGAAAGCGGCGGCGAGCGTGCCGAGCAGTGCGACGAAGAGCATCGCCGCAGCGGACCGGCTCAGATGGCGTATTGCAGTTCGGGTCGGAGACAGCGGCGTGACGATCAGCACCAGCATCACCAGAATCGCAGGCACGACCAGTCGAGGGATCTGCGGCCAGTAGTGAAAGCCAGCCTCGACAAGGGACCAGATCAGCACGATGCCGAACGTGGCCAGCGACACCCGCGCTCCGTGCACGCTGTTGCGCCACAGGAACCCTGCGCCCGCGCAGTAGCCCGCGCCGACGAGCACGTACATCCAGGTTCCGCCCAGCGTCGCCAGCAGCGTTCCGCCTGCCAGCAAGGCAAGGCCGAAGGCCGCCTGCACGAGTGCCAGCACGCGAGCCGGCCACGTGCCCGATCGCGCCGGGCGTTTTAGGGATGCGGACATGCGAAGCCTCCTGGGGTCGTTCGCCCGTCACGCGAATCAGTCCGCAAGGCCGCTGCCTTGAACGGCCGGCAGCGCCGATCGACGACGCAGGCCGACGCCCTTTGGGCGGCCTCGTGGCAGCAGTCGATCAAGCACTTCCGGTACCGGTCGAACGGGTGCGCGGCCATCGAGTCCGCGTTCGACGGGAAGGACTCGGTCGGCCTGGCACCGGCGTCGGCGATCTCGCGGCATGCTTCGGACGGGACGATGGCGCAGAGTGTGCGTCGCGGCCGAAAACCGATGCCATTCCCCTAACGGGTAACAGTCGGCGACGCGCGCGAACCCGAGAATGCGCCGCGCTTTCGGGCCGTGGCTCGACGCCGCCGCCGATTGATCCGCGATCGGACCGGTGATCTCATGCAAGAGTCCGTTGGCGAACTGCCTGGGTCAGGTTCCTTGTGGCTGAAGTATCGTGTCCGCGACTGGTCGACGCTGCGGGAAGGTGGGGCGGATGAGCATCCGAAGGGTGGATCTGAATCTCTTCCGCGTGTTCGAGTCGGTCTTCAAGCACCGAAGCATCGTCGGCGCCAGCCGGGAGCTGTCGATCACGCCTTCGGCGGTCAGCCATGCCCTGGCTCGCTTGAGGTCGGCACTCGGGGATCCGCTGTTCATCGCCACCGACGGCGCGATGGAGCCTACGGCCAGAGCCTTGGAGCTGGCACCTCACGTCCAGGGTGGGCTCGGCAGAATCGACGACGCCTTGCGTGCGAAGCCGTTCAAGCCCGATGACACCGTTCGGACGTTCCGGATCGCGCTGTCCGATTACGCTGCGCTGACCATTCTGCCGCCGCTGGTGCAGCGTCTGCGCAGGCAGGCGCCCGGGATCGACCTGCGCGTCTTTCCGTTCAGTCGAACCGATACCGTTCGTCAGGTCGACGATGGAAGGCTGGACCTGGTCGTCGGCTGGTTCACCGAGCTGCCGGACCGCATGCGTCGCGCCTTGCTGTGGACCGACGTCGAGTGTGTCGTGGTCGGCGCGACGCATCCTCTGGCGGGCAGGCAGGTATCTCGCGAAGACCTGCTCGAGTATCCGCACGTCGTCGTCGAACTGACCGGCAGCGGAGAGCCGCCGGACGAAGGATTCCTCGAGGAGCGCGGTGTCCTGCGTCGCGTCTGGGTCGAGCGGCTGCTGCTCGATACGCGCGGCGAGGACGGCGCCGTGGTGGGCCGTGCAGCGGTCGCCGTGCCGCACTATGCGGCCGTCATTCCGATCGTCGCGTCGACCGACCTGATCGCGACGCTGCCCACGCGTTACACCGACGAGGCCGTCGCGGCAGGATCGATCGTGCGGCTCACCTTGCCCTACGAGCCGGTACGGGGAAGTCTGGAGGCGATCTGGCACCACCGGAACGACGACGATCCCGGCCTGCGCTGGCTCGTCGAGCAGGCCAGGACCGCGATGGGGCTGTCGCCCGAGGCGAGTGAACATCGTTCACCGCCGACCTGAGGAAAGTTCAGTTCCTCCAAACGCCGTCAGGTGGTTCTCTCTGCCGCCTGGAGTCGGATCGTTCTGATCCGAAGGCGCCCTCGCGGCGTTGGGCCGGCATGGCCACGGTCTATCGCTTGCAAGTCTACGAGGGGCAGATGAAACCCATCCGAGTCATGATCGTCGACGATCATCCATTGATGATCGAAGGCATCGCATCGGTCATTGCCACACAGGGCGACTTGAACCTGGTCTGTGAAGCGAGTGACGGTGAAGAGGCCGTGGGCCGCTATCACGCGCTGCGCCCGGATGTCGTGCTGATGGATCTGCGACTGCCCGGAATGAGCGGGCTGGAGGCGATGCGTCGCATCAGGCAAACGCATCCGGAGGCCAGGATCGTGGTGCTGACCACGTATTGCGGCGACGTCGAGGCGTTGCGCGCCTTCGAGGCCGGCGCGCAAGGCTATCTGCTCAAGAGCATGCTCCGCGCCGAGCTGCTGGCGGCGATCCGGGAAGTTCATGCCGGCAAGCGCTGGATTCCCGCACGCGTGGCCGCGGCACTGGCCGGGCACGTGACCGCCGAGAGGCTGACCGGCAGGGAGCTGCAGGTGCTCGGTCAGGTGGCGGAGGGATTGTCCAACAAGGCAATCGGCAACGCGCTCGGCATCTCCGTGGACACCGTCAAGGCCCACATCAAGAGCATCCTGGTCAAGCTCAGCGCCAACGATCGGACGCATGCGGTCACGATCGCGCTGCGTCGCGGCATCATGCAGGTGTCGCCGCCTGAAAATCCCGAAGACATCGGCACGATGACGATCTCCGAGGCCTGCCGGCAGGCGGGATCGTTCTCGGCACGAATCCGCAATCGCTTGGCTCTTTTCAGCCACTAGACTCGCAAAGGACCGAGCTTGAGTTCCGCCCGGCACGCCTCGCCGAAGTCCAGCAGCACGTCCAGACCGCCTTCGCTGGCCAGGATCTTCAGCTCGGCCAGGCTCCGATTGGGCTTGGCATAGGTGTCCACGATCGAGCGCAGCGTGCACTCGCCTGCGTGGACCACGCTCGCGGACGCGATCAGGCGGATTCTGCCGAGCAAGGCGTAGAGCTTGACGAGGTGCGCGATGTCGGCTTTGTCGTGGCTGATGGCATCGCCGTAGAGGCGCGACGCCTCGGCGATGAATTCTCCGAACAGGTTCTCGAGCTTGACGTGCCGTTCGTGCCGGGCCTGCTCGTGCGCGGCGTTTCGCTGGGTGAGCCAGGTCGTCGCAAATGAGGTCACTCCGCCGAGGACCGCGCCGGCCAGACCGGCGAACGCGGCGATCAGGTTCGAATCCATGCGCCGGCCCCATGTGGACGCCGACATTGTGCTCGGGCCTGCAACGGCTGCAATACCCATAAGAGGCCTTGCTCGACTACCCGAACGGGCAGGTCGGCAGCGCGCCTGCCGTCGATAACGACGGTACACCTGCGCCGTGCGGAAACCGGGCCTGCAATCCTCGCGCTCGCCGCGGGAACGATCGACGTCCACGCGATCATCGTCGACGCGTACGCGTCGCAGCGTCGGTCGCACGACGGACCGCGACGGTCAGCGCGCGGCCCGCTGCGTCTCACCCCAATAGGTAATTCCTAAGCGGATGCGGGTACGGATTCAATGGATGCGGTCGTTCGCCCGGGCCGGCGGCTTCGGCGACGCGGACATGCGCGCGTGTCCGCCGGCCATCAACAGACCTTGCAGGAGCGGGCCGTGCACAGAAACACGCAGTATGCAGCCTCCGAGACCATCGTCCGCCAGATCAGGACGATCCTCGGTCGCCATGAGGGCTATCGAGCGCTGCATGCCGATGGACGGCTGTATCGCGGCACGTTCCAGGCCAACGAAAGCGCGCGCCGGTTCTCGCGGGCGGCTCATCTGCAGGGACAGGCCGTACCGGTCAGCGTGCGCTTTTCCAAAGGCGGCGGCGACCCGTTCGCGCATTTCAGCGCGACGGTGGGGATGGCCACGCGCTTCTATTTGCCCGACGGCCGTGTGACCCATCTGGTCATGCTGAGCCAGAAGCTGTTCGTCGCCAGCACGGTCGAGCAGTTCTGCGGTCTCCTGGAGGCCGCGATGCCGGCCCGCGAAGGCGAGCCCTTGAATAAGGCCGGCCTGGACGCGTTCCTCGCCAGCAACCCGAACAGCTTGAACGTCTTCAGGATGCGCGCGGCCAGTCCGGCCCCGACCAGTTTCGCGCACACCGCTTTCCATGCCGTGCATGCCTTCCACTACGTCAATGCCCGCGCGCAGGCAACCGCGGTCCGCTGCCACTGGCTGCCGGTCGCGGGCGTGCAGGGCCAACCGGTCGAGGCACTGACCCGGCAGGGTGTGTCGGTCCTGTTCGACGAGCTCGACGAAAGGCTGACGCACGGACCGGTCCTGTTCGATCTGGTGCTCGAGCTCGCGATGCCCGGAGACCCGTTGAACGACGCCACCGCGCTGTGGCCGGAGGGACGCGAAACCGTCGCGATCGGCCGGCTGACCGTCGAGGCTCCCACGACGGAGGCCCGGCAGGGCGACCCGGTCATGAATCACGATCCGACGACCCTGACCGACGGCATCGAAAGCGCCGGCGATCCGATTCTGGACATCCGTCGCGGCGTCTACGAGGTATCGGCGGCTCAGCGCAGCACGGGATGGAAAGCCACGCGCGAGTCGCTCGGCTGACTGCCGGGTACCGCTGATCGTTCCCGACTTCGGCGCCGCAAGCCTCTGCACGTGGACGAGCGGCGCGATCACCGAGCTTGACCCGTCGATCCAACTGGAGCGGCCAGCCCGCTCGCCCAACTTCCCCTGTCTCGCGAGGAGCATGCAATGTCAGACATCCGCTCGGTCGATCCGGCCTCGATGGCGCAAGACGTCCGTCGTCAGCCCGATGGTCCCGGTCTTCGCATCGGTAAGCGCGCCGAAGTCATCCTGTTCGGCAAAGTCATCCCCGGCGGAGAAAAGCTGTACCGGGAACGCATCGGGAAGTTCCAGGCGGAGGCGGCCTATTGGGAAGAGCGCGTCGGCACGGTGCACGACTTCCGGATCCTGATGTTCGACGACGATACGCGCCTGCTGTTTCTGATCACCTACGACGGCGACTTCAAGCCGTATGTCGTGGACATCATCCGCGGCGCCGGCAAGTGGTTCGACGACTTCATGCCGGGCGTCTGGGAAGGATTCGTGTCGGCCGACCATCCCAGCACCGTCGACCTGGTCCTGGCCGGCGCGATGCCGGCGGACTTCTTCTACGTCTCCAATCCGGAGCTGACGGTTCGCGACATCACCCGCATGAAGAAGCTCTCCAGGGCGTTCGGCGAAGTGCTGGACGCGGCCGGCTGAGTGCTCGATGTCCATTCGACTCGACCTGTCGCAGATCCAGGGCACCGTGCTGAGAAATCGGCCGATGCCTTACTTCGGCGCCTATCTGCTGTTCGAAGTCCTCGACCCGCGCGAGGCCCGCCTATTGATCACGCGCCTGCTGCCGCACATCACCTCGGCCGCCGACTGGGATGCGCCCAGGGAAGAGGCCTGGATCAATATCGTCTTCACGCATGAGGGCCTACGCCGGCTGGGCGTCGCCGAGTCGATCCTGAGCGGATTTCCGCAAGCGTTTCGCGAAGGCATGGCGGCGCGGCACGAGCGCTTGGGCGACGTCGGCGAGAGCGATCCGTGCAACTGGGACATGCCGCACGGCGGCAACGGCTTCGACATCGGCCTGTTCGTGATGGCCGGATCGCAGGCGCACAAGGAGGCCAAGCTGGCCGTCGGTCGCCGGGCGCTCGAGGGCTTGGCAGGGATCAGGCTGCATACGCGTCTGGACGTGGGCGTCCCGCCGACGATGCGCGAGCATTTCGGCTTCGCCGACGGCATCAGCCGACCGTTCATCGAAGGCGAGGGCGGCACACCGCTGCCCGGCCAGGGAGCGCCCGCCAAGGCAGGGGAATTCATCCTCGGCTACGAGAACGAGCTCGGCCAGATCGCGCGCGGCCCGGGACCCGAGGTGCTCTGGAAGAACGGCACCTATGTCGCGATCCGGAAGATCGCGCAGAAGGTCGCGCTGTTCCGGGATTTCCTGAAGGAAAACAGCGAGTCGACACAAGGTCAGGAATTCCTGGCCGCCAAGATGATGGGACGCTGGCGCAGCGGCTGTCCGCTGGCGCTGTCTCCGGACAGCGACGATCCCTCTCTGGTCGCGGACCGGCAGATCAACAATGCGTTCGGCTATTACGACGACGATGCCGACGGGAAGAAGACCCCGACCGGCTGCCATATCCGCCGCGTCAATCCGCGCGATGCGCTCAAGGAAACCGCGGTGGACGGGCGCCTGCATCGGCTGCTGCGGCGTGGCTCCGCATACGGTCCGCTACTGCCGGAGGGCGCGCCCGAGGACGGGCAGGCGCGCGGCATCGTGCTCGCACTGATCAACGCCGATCCCGAGCGGCAGTTCGAGTTCGTCCAGACCCAGTGGATCAACGACGGCGACTTCATATCCCAGCGCGGGCGCTCGGATCCGATCGCCGGTCGTCGCGACGTCGCCGACGATTACGTCTACGAAGCGCGGCCGGTGCGCAGAAAGGTGACCGGGCTGCCCGACTTCACCGCGACGCGTGGCGGCGAGCACGTCTTCCTGCCCTCGCTGGCGGCCATCGCATGGCTCGCCGAGGGTGCCGAAGAACCCGTGCCATGAAGCGGCTGAAGGTTTGCACGGTAGTGCTGATTCTGAGCGTGGCCGGTGCGGCGGCGAGTCGGGCCGAAGAACCGCTACCACTGGATTTCGAAGGCGCTCAGCGACGACTGTTCGCGGTCTCCGATTCGATGCAGGCTTTGCGCGCGAGGGTCGGGGGCAAGCAGCAACTCGCCGACGCCTCGCAGCATCTGCGCTGGCCGGACGTCGGCGCAGAACTGCAGCGCGTACAGGTCAAGAAGACGCTGGAGCTGTCGCTGGGCTCGCTGGCGCCGGTCGCGGCGGACTACGGAATCGAATCCCCTTTGCGTTTCGTCGATGAGCAGTGGCATACGCGGCCGACGATCAGCGCGATCGTGCCGATCTATTCGGGCGGCGCCATTCCGGCGCAGCAGCATCTGGCGCGCTCGACCTTGAAGCAGGCCGGCGCCGAGCTCGAGCTGCAGCAGCAGTCGCTGCTCCCGGATCTGGTGCAAGCCTACTTCGGTCAGCAGTTGGCGCAGCAGGTCCTGGCCGTGCAGTGGGATGCGCTGCAGGGACTCGTGCAGCATCTGGAGAACACGCAGAAGCTCGAGAATCAGGGATTCGCGACCAAGGCCCAGCGTCTTCAGGCCGAAGTCGCGCGAGACCATGCCGAACGCGACTACCAGAAGGCCGTCAACGACTACGCCTCGGCGCAGGCATCGCTGGCCTTGCTCCTGCGCTCGGACCAGACCATCGGCACGATCAGTGCGTTGTTCGTGAATCGCCATGCGCTGGAAGACGTCGGCGCTTACGAAGTCGCCGCTCTGGCACTCCATCCGCAGATCGCCCGGCTCGAAGCCCTGGTGGAGCAGGCCAGGGCGGGCGTGAGACTGCAGCAGTCGAAGCTGAAGCCGCAGATGTACGCGTTCGGTCAATACGATCTGCATCGCAGCGACGCCTTGCTGACGCAGCCGGACTGGGCCGTGGGCGTCGCCGTGAAATACACGTTCCTGTCGGGCACGGGCCGCTTGCAGCAGGTCGCAGCGGCGCGGGCCCAGCAGGACGAGGCCGAAGCCTCTCTCGCAGAGGCCCGGAACCAGATCTCGATCGGAGTGAACCGCGCCTTCAACGACGTCGATGCGGCGCGTAAGCAGTTCCTGCTGCTGGACAGCTCGATCGAGCGGGCTTTGGAGAACCTGCGCCTGCAGTCCCTCTCGTTCCAGAACGGGCGGTCGACTTCACTGGACGTCATCGATGCACGGGTATCGCTGGCGGCCGCTCGCGTCGAACGCGCCAGGGCCGCGTACGGGTACGACGTCGCGTTGGCGAGACTGCTCCAGATCACCGGTCGGACGGCGCTGTATCAGACCTTCATCGCCACTGCCGAGTACGTGCACGCCTCATGAGCAGCCACGGTCCCTCGCCGCCTTCCTCGGCACCGCTTTCGTCGGTTCCAAAGAGCAGAAGCAAGAGAGCCCTGTCGATCGTTCCGGCAGCGGCGATCGTCGTCGCGCTCGGCCTCTGGCTTGCGTTCAAAGACGGCCAGGACATGGTGCAGGGCATGGCCGACGCCGACAGCATCAATATCTCGGCCAAGATTTCCGCGCGCGTGCAGCGGCTCGCGGTGCACGAAGGAGATCGCGTGCAGGCCGGACAGTTGATGTTCGAGCTGGACAGTCCCGAAGTTCGAGCCAGGCAGCGTCAGGTGGCCGCATTGCTCGAAGCCGCCGGCGCCCAGGCCGACAAGGCCAGAGAGGGCGCGCGCTCGGAAGAGATCCGAAGTGCCCAGGCGCAATGGCAGCGGGCCGTCGCCGGCGCCGAGCTGGCCGAGTCCACCTACGCGCGCCTGGACACGTTGTTTCGCGAAGGGGTCGTGTCCAGGCAGCAGCGCGATGAAGCCCAGGCCCAGGCCGACAGCGCCACGGCCGCTCGGCATGCGGCTCGCGCTCAGTACGACCAGGCTTTGGCCGGCGCCCGGAAGCAGGACCAGGCGGCTGCCTTCGCGCAGGTTCGGCAAGCGGAGGGCGCCGTCGCGGAGGTGCAGGCGGCCGAGGCGGAGATCCTGGCGTACGCGCCGATCGCGGGCGAGGTCGGCAAGCGGCTGGCCGACATCGGCGAACTGGTTCCGGCCGGCTACCCGATATTCACGCTGATCGACGTCGATCACCTGTGGGTCTCGCTCAACGTGCGCGAGGACCAGTTCACCGGATTGAAGATCGGCGACACGCTGCGCGGGGACATCCCAGCATTGGGCGGGCGGCAGCTCGCGTTCGAGGTCTACTACGTCGCCGCCGCAGGCGATTACGCGACCTGGCGAGCGACGCGGCAGTCCAGGGGCTACGACATCAAGAGCTTCGAGATCAGGCTGAGGCCGGTGACGCCGGTGGACGGATTCCGCCCCGGAATGAGTGTCCTGTTTCCGTGGCCGCCGCAGTCATGAGTCGATCGGGCCGGGCATCCTCGTTCGCGGATGCCTGGTCGCGGGAGATTGCTTTCCTGCGCGACCACAAGCCCGAGCTGGCGATGATCACCGTGCTGCCGTTGGTCCTGGTCGCAATCCTGGCGTGGCTGCTGGCCGGCGCGGTCATTCGCGATCTGCCGATCGCGGTAGTCGATCACGATCGCAGCGACATCAGCCGCGAACTGATCCGGCGCCTCGATGCGAGCGCCGGATTGAGCGTCGTGGAGCGACCGGCCGAACTCTCGCAGGCCTGGTCGCTGGTGCGCCGCCTGTCGGTCTATGCGGTCGTCTACATTCCGAATGGTCTTCGGCGAGACACCCAGCGCGGTCATGCCAGCGTCTTCGTCTACTACAACGCGAGTTTCCTGACCGCCGGGCAGGGCGCCTCGCGCGACGTGGCGAGCGTCGTGGCCGCGTTCGATCAGGCGGTGCTGCAGCCGATCGTGGCCTTGCGCAGCGTTGTCGCCGTCGGCAGGCCTCCGTTGGCGGTGCAGTCCACGCTGCTGTTCAACTCGGCGAGAAGCTACGAGCACTTCCTGCTCGGCCTGCTGTTCCCCGGCGTCCTGCATCTGGTCGCCGCGCTGGCGATGGTCAGCGCGCTCGGACGCGAGCTGCGCGACGGCACCGGCGCCGGCTGGCTCGCGCGCTCGCCGGATACCTATGCGGCGATTGCCGGAAAGCTGGCGCCGTACGTGCTGCTGTTCGCCGCCTATGGAAGCCTGGGCCTTCTCTACCTGGCCTACGTGCGCGGAGGCGGCATCGCCGGCGGTCTCGGATTGCTGCTGATCGGCCAGCTGGGTCTGTACGGCGCGTGCGCGGCGGTGTCCCTTTTGCTGGTGGGCCTGACCCGGGACATGGGCAGTGCCTTGTCGATGGTGGGTCTGTACGTCGGCACGGCACTGGCATTCTCCGGCGCGACGTTCCCCGTCATCGAGGGGCCGCTGTTCACGCGGATCTGGAACGCGCTGCTGCCGTTGACCGCCTACGTCAAGCTGCAGGCGCAGCAGGTCGACATCGGCGCGCCGTGGCGCGATTCGATGACGTGGATCGGCGCGCTGGCGCTGTTCGTCGTGGTGCCGGGCCTGATCGGTATCGTCAGGTATGCCAGCGCCATGACGGGATCGGAGCGTCCGGCATGAGTGGCTTTCGCGAGGCGATGCGCGACACGTTCCGGGACGTGCTCCGCGATCGCTATGCGGTGATGGCGATGGTCGGCGCGGTACTGATGTACTCGATCTTCTATCCGTCCGCCTACCGGCACGAGGTCGCCAGCAGCCTTCCGATCGTCGTGGTCGACGAGGACCACGGCAGCCGTTCGCACGATTTGGTTCGACGGCTCGAGCAGATGCGCGGTGTGCGCATCGCCGGGCGCGCTCATTCGGCTGCCGAGGCGCGTCGCGGCATCGAGCGTGGCGAGTTCGAGGGCATGGTCCTGATCCCTCACGGTCTCGAACGGGATACGGCACAGGGAAAAACCGGACACCTCCTCGTGCAGGCCAGTGCGGCCTATCTCAGTCGAGGCAGCAACGTCATCGCGGCAGTCAACGACGCAGTGGGTTCATCCGCTGCATGGATCGCCGAGGACCGGGCCAAGTCCTCCTCTGCCGGTTCGCAGGCATCCGTCAGACTCGTGCAGCGGCCGTTGTTCAATACCCGGGAAGGCTACGGCAGCGGGGTGGTACCCGGCGTATCGGAAGTGATCGTGCACCAGACGCTGCTGATCGGCTCGGGCGTCGTCCTGGGCGGACGTCGGCGACGCAATGACGGCAAGCGGCTGCGCTACTCGCCGGCCGAGTGTCTCGGCATGCTGGCGGCGTTCGCATGCTTCGGCCTTCCTTCGCTCCTGTACTACACCGGCTTCACGTTCTGGGTGCAGGACTATCCGCGCGGAGGCAACCTGCCGGGCCTGCTGCTGGGAGGGCCGCTCTACATCGTGGCGACCATCGCGTTCGGCATGTTTCTCGGCAGTTTTTTCACGACACGCGAGCGGGCATTCCAGTACGTGACGGCCGTCTCCCTGGCGCTGTTCTTTCTGGCCAGCCTGACCTGGCCGGCGCCGTCGATGCCGCCGGTTCTGGGCCTTCTGGCCAAGCTGCTGCCGACGACACCAGGCATCAATCTGATGGTGAAGTTCAATCAGATGGGCGCGCGTCTAGACGAGGCGCTCACGGAACTGCTGAATCTGGTGGGACTCGTCGTGCTTTACGGCAGCTTGGCGTGGCTGCGTTTCAGAGACAGGGCGTCACCTGATGCGGGCGATGAACTCGGCGGTCCGGTCGTCCGACGCTCAGACCCGACCTGACGGGTCGACTTCACCACTGACAGGCTCGTCGTGTGTCACTGGCGCTGCCGGTCTTCTTCGGCTCTACGTGCTCGAGTCATTCTCGCCGTCATAGCGGCCGATTCGATCGCGGCGGCGATCGCGAACATCCGGAGTGGCTACGTGCGTGTACGGCGCGACGCCGCATGCGTCGGTCGCCGTGCCGCTGGTCCGGGATTTCGCGATCGATCGCGCCGACGCCCGGCTGGTCGGCCCGATCGCGCGTCGAGGTCGCGCACGCTCAGCCGAGCAGCCGTTCGCCGAGCAGGAAGCCGGCCGTCATCGCCAGCACCAGCAACGCGCCGGTCAGCTTCGGCGGTGCCGGCAGCGGGATGTCGAGCAGACGGCAGCCGACGCCGATGCCGAGCGCGAGCACGATGCCGAGCGCGCCGGCCATCATCGCTTCGGCGCCTGCCGCGGCAGGCCTGTCGGCCCGCCGCAGTGTTCGGTGTGGCGCGCCGCGCGGCGCGCGAGGAAGCGATCGGCGAACACGTAGCCGCCGGTCATCGCGACGACGAGCAGGGCGCCGAGCAGCGCCGGCGGCGCCGGCGATGGAATGCCGAGCGCGCGGCAGCCGATGCCGATCGCGACGCCGAGCGCGAGGCCGATCAGCAGTTTCCAGTGCATCGGGCGTGTCCTCCGGATGGGATTCTCATCGCGACTCCGGTCGGGCGAGAGATTTCGTTGCGGACTGACACGCCGAATGCACGAGCATCGAACACGCAGCCGTGCGATCGCGTAGCGGTCGAGCTCGCGCGGCCGGGGCGCACCGGCCGCAACTTCTCATCGCGGCTAACGTGACAGACACGCCGCACGACCGAGAATCGCTGCGGACGGTGCGGCGCAGCGAGGCGCGCTCAGATGTCGTCATGGCCCGGCCCCGGTTTGGCCAGATCGTGCGCGGAGCCGGCGACGAAATGACGGACCGCCGGCGCCGCGTCGCCGCGGTGCAGGGCGCGCAGGGCATCCTGCAGACGGCGCTCCTCGCCGGTCACGCGCGCGTGCTGGCGCAGATGCTCGAGCCAGGACGGCACCAGGAAATACTCCAGATGCGTGCCGGGCTGCGCGGTGTCCTCGAGCACGCCCCATTGCACGGCGCCGTCGCGGCGGCGGCTGCGGCCGAGCTCGCGCATCGCGCGCAGGAACGTGTCGCGGTCGGCCGCGTCGATGCGGTACTCGACCGTCACCAGCACCGGCCCGCGGTCGCCGTCGACCGGCCCGGTCACGAGCGGCTCGGGCCAGTGCGCCGACGGCGCCAGATCGAGCGCGTCGGTGCCGCCGAGCCGGAAGCGCCGCGCGAACAGCGCGGCCAACGCGGTGCCGGCCGCGGCGACGTACAGCGCGAGATCGCTGCCGTGGCGCTGCGCGAGCGCGCCCCAGATCAGCGAACCGCCGGCCATGCCGGCCGAGAACACGACGATGTACAGCGACAAGGCGCGCGCGCGGACCCAGGCCGGCACCGAGGTCTGCGCGGCCACCTGCAGCGACGACAGCACGGCGATCCAGGCGACGCCGGCCAGCAGCATGACCGGGCAGAGCAGGACCAGATGCTCGAACGTCGCGACCGCCGGCATGCACGCCGCGTAGAGCAGCGAGGCGGCCAGCACCAGCGTGTCGCGATCGACGCGGCCGCGCAGGCGCGGCAGCAGCATCGCGCCGGCGATCGCGCCGATGCCGACGCAGCCGAGCAGCAGGCCGAACGTGCCGGGTCCGGCGCCGAGATCGCGCCGCACGATCACCGGCATCAGCGCGGTCAGCGCGCTCGCGAACACGAAGAAACAGGCCGCCTTGACCAGGACCGCGCGCAGCGCCGTGGCCTGGCCGGCATAGCGCAGACCGGCGCGCAACGCGCCGCCGAAGGTCTCGGCCGGCAGGCTCGACGGCGCCGGCGCGCGCCGCCAGCGCCACAGCACGACCAGCACCGCGACGAACGAGACCGCATTGAGCGCGAACGCCCAGCTCGCGCCGAGCCGCGCGACGACCAGGCCGCCGAGTGCCGGGCCGATCGAGCGCGCGATGTTCATGCCGACCGAGTTCAGCGCGACCGCCGGCGCGAGCAAGGCGCGCGGCACCAGCTCCGGCGTCGTCGCGGCCTGCGCCGGCATCGCCATCGCCGCGCCGACGCCGAGCGCGAACGTCAGCGTCAGCAGCGTCCACGGCCCGACCTGGCCGGCCTGCGCGAGCACCGCGAGCAGCGCGGCGACGCTCGCCATCCACAATTGCGCGACGATCAGATAGCGGCGGCGGTCGACGATGTCGGCGAGCGCGCCGGCGGCCAATGCGAGCACGACCACCGGCAGCGTCGTCGCCGCCTGCACCGCCGCGACCATCAGCGGCGAGCCGGTCAGGTCGGTCATGACCCAGGCCGCCGCGACGTCGTGCATCCAGGTACCGATATTGCCGGCCAGGATCGCCAGCCACAGCGCGCGGAACGTCGGCTGGCCGAGCGGCGCCCATGCGCCGGGCGCAGGCGCGGCCGGTGAGGAGGCGGCGGCGTTCGTCATCGTCGAGGCTCCGCTCAGAACGCGAAACAGGCGCAGCCGAGCGCGCCCCAGAAGTCGCGCGGATCGTCGGTCGGCGCGGCATGGACCGGCGCATGCGCGTGGCCGTGCACGCGGCACGGCACGGCGGCGGCTGCGACGGCCGTCGCGGCGTGACGGTAGCCGCCGAACGCGGCGACCGGCGACCAGTCCGGCATCGGCGCCGGCAGCGGCGGCGCCAGATCCGAGTACGGCCCGGTGCCGTGCACGATGCGGCCGCCAACCACGGTCAGCACGCTGGCGATGTCGGCGATCGCCGCTTCGGGCACCGCGAAGTAGTCGGCCGAGAGCAGCGCGAAGTCGGCGAGCTGGCCCGGCGCGAGACGGCCCTTGAGCGCTTCCTCGCTCGAGAACCAGGCGCTGCCGTGCGTCCACAGCCGCAGCGCTTCCTCGCGCTCGAGCCGGTTGTCCTCGCCGTACATCGGCAGGCCGCCGACGCTGCGGCCGCTGACCAGCCAGTGCAGCGCGACCCAGGGGTTGTAGCTGGCCACGCGCGTGGCGTCGGTGCCGGCGCCGACCGGCACGCCCAGATCGAGCATGCGCCGGATCGGCGGCGTGCGCGCCAGCGCCTGGCGTCCGTAGCGCTCGGCGAAGTACTCGCCCTGGAACGCCATGCGGTGCTGGATCGCGATGCCGCCGCCGAGCGCGCGCACGCGCTCGATGTTGCGCTCGGAGATCGTCTCGGCGTGATCGACGATCCAGTGCAGGCCATCGAACGGCACCTCGCGCGCGACCGCCTCGTAGACGTCGAGCACGCGGCCGATCGTCTCGTCGTAGGTGGCGTGGATCCGGAACGGCCAGCGCCTGGCCGCGAGCAGCCGCACGACCGCGTCGAGCTCGCCTTCGAGCCCGGGCGGCAGCTCCGGGCGCGGCTCGCGGAAGTCCTCGAAGTCGGCGGCCGAGAACACCAGCATCTCGCCGGCGCCGTTGTGGCGCAGCCGGTCGTCGCCCTGGCGCGGTTCGAGCATCTCGGTCCAGCGCGCGAAGTCCGCGCGCTCGCCGCCCTTGTTCTGCGTGAACAGGTTGTAGGCGATGCGCACGGTCAGCTGGTCGTCGGCATGCAGCTTCTGGACGATCGCGTAGTCGTCCGGATAGTTCTGGAAGCCGCCGCCGGCGTCGATCACCGAGGTGATGCCGAGCCGGTTGAGCTCGCGCATGAACTGCCGTGTCGAGTTGAGCTGGTACTCCGGCGGCAGGCGCGGGCCCTTGGCCAGCGTCGCATAGAGGATCAGGGCATTGGGCTTGGCCAGCAGCAGGCCGGTCGGATGGCCGGCCTTGTCGCGCTCGATGCGGCCGCCGGGTGGATCGGGTGTGTCCTTCGTATAGCCGACCGCGCGCAGCGCAGCCGCGTTGAGCAGGGCGCGGTCGTACAGGTGCAGGATGAACACCGGCGTGTCCGGCGCGGCCGCGTTGAGCTCGGGCAGCGTTGGCAGCCGCTTCTCGGCGAACTGGTGTTCGCTGAAGCCGCCGACGACGCGGACCCACTGCGGCGCCGGCGTACGTGCGACCTGCGCACGCAGCAAGGCCATCGCGTCGGCCAGCGAGCGCACGCCGTCCCAGCGCAGCTCGAGGTTGTAGTTGAGGCCGCCGCGGATCAGATGCGTATGGCTGTCGTTGAGCCCGGGGATCAGGCGGCGCCCGCCGGCATCGACGATCCGCGTGGCGGCGCCGGCATGCGCCATGACCTCGCGTTCGTCGCCGACCGCGAGCACCTGGCCGTCGCGCACCGCCAGTGCGGCGGCGTCGCGATGCGCGGGATCGAGCGTGGTGATGCGGGCATTGCGGACGATCAGATCGGCGGTCATCGGTGGGTGTCCTCGATGCGGAATCGACGCACAGCCGGCCACGGCGGCGGCGAGGCCGGACAGCGCGCCTTCGAGCACGCGACGCCGCTGCGGGTCGGACGGCGCGCTCATCGGTTCGTCTGCGGTGGCCGGCCTGCGCTGCCGCCGCGTCGCGTCGGCATCGTACGCCGCCGGCGCTGCAGTGGCGCGAGGGCTGCAAGTGGACGGCAGGCCACAGGTCGGCGCGGTTCGCGACCGCACGGCGGCGGCTCGTCGACGACGCGCCGGGCCGGTGGCAGCGGGCGTGCGCACGGCCGTGCCGCGATCGTGCGCATCGGGCCGCGGCCTGCCGCCAGCACGTCAGTGACCGCCTTCGCCGCTGCCGAACATCGTCCTGGCGTAGACGATGCCGAGGCCGTAGCCGCCGCCGTGGATGCGCGCGATGCCGGTCGTCAGATCGTAGGTCGCGCCGCGCGCCCAGTCGCGCTGCAGCTCGAGCAGGTACTGCAGGCTCGTGATCGGCCGTGCGCCGGCCTGCACCATGCGCTCGACCGCGCGCTCGTGGGCCTCGGCGCTGACGTCGCCGCAGGCATCGGTGATCACGTAGACCTCGAAGCCCTGGTCGAGCGCCGAGAGCGCCGGCCCGACGATGCATACGCTGGTCCACAGTCCGCCGAGCACGATGCGGCCCTTGCCGATCGCATTGACGCGCTCGATCACGGCTGCGTCCTCCCAGGTGTTCATGCTGGTGCGGTCGAGCGCGGCGGCGTCCGGCAGCGCCTCGACGAGTTCCGGAAACACCGGGCCGGAGAAGGTCTTCTCGGCGACCGTGGTCAGGATCGTCGAGACGCCGAAGCCGGCCGCGGCCTTGGCGACCAGCGCGGCGTTGTTGCGCAGTTCGACGATGTCGATCGAGCGCGTCGCGAACGCCATCTGCGACTGGTAGTCGATCAGGATCAGCGTGTGGTCGGTCGGCGTCAGCAGCAGCGAGCCGGGCGTCGGGGTGGCGGTGGGCATGCGTCGGGTCCTGTCGGCTACGTGGAGGGAGACCGCGCGGCACGAGGCCGGCGCTCCGGTGCAGGCGCGACGATAGCGACGCGGCGCAGCCGCGCGATTGCATTTGCGTGCTGGCCGGACCGGTCGCGCTCGTTCGGCCGCCGGCCATCGATGCCGCGTCGCACGCTCGGCGATGGCGTCGGATGCGATTTCGCAGGCCGATGAATCCTCGATTCGCGGGCGGCGCATACCGGCGCCGGGGCGTCGCCAATGCGATGGCGGCCGCGCACGGGCAGACCTCGATCGGTCGGCGGCTGAGCGTCGAAAGCGTGCCGGAGGCGGTGGGTCGAGCGCGCTCGCGGCCGGCCGCGACGAGGCGCAGGTCCGCGCGTTCGGCGAGGTCCGGCCGCTCGCCATCGCCGGCCGCGATCCGGGTCGGCTTCGTCGGCGCGCTCGACGATCGGGTGTTGGCAGGCGGCTTCGACCGCGCCGGGCAGGGCACCGCGCCGGACCGGCTGGCGCCGGCGGTGCGGCTCCGGGGCGGGCCGCGAGGTGTCGCGGCCGCCCCGTCATGGATCGGGGCGGTCCGCTCGCGTCAGAACTTCTCGTCGAAGCCGTCGAAGTAGATCGGATCGGCGCGTTCGCCGTCGATCGTGAGTTCGATGTAGGAGTCCGTGAACGCGCCGCCGCCGGTCATCTCGGCGCCGAACCGGCCGGGGCGGATCTCGCCGTTGAAGTCCGTGGAGTTGAATTCCAGCTTGAACGTGCCGGTGCCCGACCAGCCCAGATCCTTGCCGGTGAAGTGGACCCAGGTCTGGTCCGACAGCGTCGGCACGTCGAACGTGAAGTAGAAGTCGGCCGCGTCCTGATCGCCCTTCGTCGTGTAGACGAAGACCACCTTGGTCGCGGTGACCTCGCCGGTGAACGGACCGAAATCGTCGCCGAGCCAGCCCCACAGGAACGACATGTTCGCGACCGGCGGCAGATCGAAGCGCCAGGTCAGCTCGGCGGCGCGCGCAGCGCTGCTGGTGCCGGCCGTGACGAGAAGAAGGATCAGGAGGAATCTGCGGATCACGGAAAACCCTATGCGGTGGAGGACGGAGGCCCGATTGCAGCCGATCGCGACCGGGGAAGCTTGACGGGATCGTGACGAAGCGGCCGAAAGTTCTGACTTCGCCTTGATCCGCCGCGTTTTTTTGCCGGCAGCGCGGCCGCCGGGCCCACTCACGGAATCGCCAGCAGCTCCGGTGGCAGGTCGAGCTGCGGCGCCTGCGCCGAGGCGTCCAGGCGCGCCTGCTCGGCGGCCGCGTCGGCCTCGCGCCCGGTCGCATGCAGTGCGCGGATCCGCAGCGCGCGCGCGGCCGGCTGCTCGGCCAGCCAGCCGCCGAGCGCCGGCAGCGCCAGGGCGGCCTCGGGCCGGCCGAGCTCGACCAGCCAGCGGCCGAGCTCGAAGACCGCAGCCTGCGTGACCGGTCCGCGATCGTTGCCGCGCGCGGCGAGAAACGCCTCGAGCGCGGCGGCGGCGCCAGCCGCATCGCCGTCGACGTGGCGCAGCTGGGCCTCGATCAGCGGCAGGCGCTCGGACAGCCGGTCGGTGTCCTCGTCACTGGCGGCAGCCAGCTGCCGGTACGCGTCGGCGGCGGCATGCGCGCGCGGTCCGTCGCCGGCGCGCGCGGCGGTCTGCACGGTCTCGGCGAGCACCTGGGCGACGCTGCGGCGCAGTCCGATCGACTCGAACGCCGCCTGCGCGCGTGCCAGCTGGTCGAGCGCGCCCGGCCAGTCCTCGCGCCGCGCCGCCAGCGACGAGGACAGCCAGCGCGCTTCGGCCTCCCAGTAGACGTTGCGCTCGTGCTCGGCCCGGCGCAGCACCGCATCGGCCAGCGCGGCCGCCTGATCGCCGCGGTCGAACGCCGCGAGCACCCAGCCGAGCTGGATCGCGCTGAACACCTGGACCTGGCGATCGGCGCGCTCGCGCGCCAGCGTCAACGCGCGCCGCAGCAGCAGGGCGGCCTCCAGCGAGCGGCCGGCATTGTGCTCGGCGCCGCCGAGATTGAGCAGGGTCGCCGCTTCGAGTGCGCCGTCGCCGCCGGCGCGCGCCGCGTCGAGCGCCGCGCGCAGACGTGCGATCGCGGCCTCGGCGTCGCCGCCGGCGTTGTCGACGACGGCCAGATTGAACAAGGCGCTGGCCTCGCGGCGGCGGTCGCCGAGCGCGCGCGCCTGACCGAGCGCCTGCTCCAGGCGCGTGCGCGATTCGCGCCAGTGGCCGCGCTCGCTCTCGATCGAGCCGTAGGCGATCAGAAGGTCCACCTGCGCGAGCGGCGGCAGCGGCTTGGGCAGCTCGGCGATCGCGGTGTCGAGTACGGCTGCGGCCGCCTCGACGTCGCCGCGCCGGAACGCGACGCTGGCGAGCTGGCGCGCCGCCTGCACCTGCAACATGACCTGGTCGCGCTCGCGCGCCGCGGCCAGCACGCGCTCGGCGTTGGCGACGCCGGCCTCGGTCTCGCCGGTGCCGATCTGCGCGGTCGCCAGCTGCAGACGCGGCCACGGCAGGTTCGGGTCGTGATCGAGACAGATGTCGAAGTACTTCTTGGCCGCGGTCGCGTCGCCGCGCATCTGCGCGTCGATGCCGCGCGCATAGGCCTCGGCGACGAACGGATCGCCGATGCCGGCGGCGCCGGCGGCCGCGCTGACGGTCTGCGGCAGCGGGCGCTGCAGGCGCTGGCGGATCCGTTCGGCCGCATCGACCGCGATCGCGGCCGGCGCGCTGCCGCGCAGCACGTCGCGGTACTCGATCCGGCTGTCGAGCGCGACGACGCGCACGTCGAGCTCGGCGACCGGCCCGACCGTGCGCAATTGCGTGAACACCGCATGCGTCGCGCCCGACGCCGCGCGCAGACGGCTCAGCGCGGCCGCGTCGTCGGCCGCATCGGCGCCCTCGCCCGGATCGGGTGCCGCCACGGTCTCGATCGCGGTGCCGTCGCCGATCAGGCTGCCGATCAGCCCGGTCAGGCCGCTGCGGACCCAGGCCAGCTCGGGGTCGCCGCTGCGGTCGACGGTCGGCAGCACGACGACGCGCAGCGGCGCGCCGGCGGTCGTGGTCTCGGGCTGCGGGCGCAGGCGGTCGTAGAGCAGGGCGGCGGCGGCCGCGGCCGCCAGCAGCACGCCGATCAGCACGATCCAGCGTCGGCGCCGGCGGCCGCTGTGCTCGGACGTGGCGACCGCTGCCGTCGGTTCGGCAGCCGGGGCCGGCGCCGGCGTGACGGCCTCGTCCTCGTCGGCTTCGAGCGCGCCGACCCATTGCAGGCCGCGGCCGTGCACGGTGCGGATCAGCGCCTGGGTCTCGCCGTCGTCGCCGAGCGCGCGGCGCGCCTTGCGCAGCAGCTGCGACAGCGCCGCGTCGGTCACCGCGCGGTCCGGCCACAAGGCATCGCCGATCTCGCGCTTGCTCAAGGCGCGTTCCGGATGCGCGATCAGCAGCGCGATCAGGTCGAAGACCTTGGCCTCGACGTCGATCGGCGTGGTGCCGTGGCGGATGTCGCGCGCGGCCAGATCGATGCGGTAGGCACCGCTGCGGACCCGCTGCGGCCGGGCCGCGGCGACCGGCGCGTCGGCGTGGTCGGAAGGCGTCGCCACGGCAGGCCTAGACGCGCGCGAGCAGGTGCGCCTGCCCTCCGGGCATGGCCTGCGACTGGATGCGATGGCGGTTGGCGGTCATCTGGCGGTGTCGTGTCGCGGGCGATCGGAGCGACGGCCCGGCGCGGCGCGGCCCGATCGGCGCGCGTCTCGCCGAATCTTCGCACGATTCGCGCGCGGGCCGGAATCGGAGGCTGGCCGCGAAGCGCTGCTGCCGGCCCGCCGCAGCGGCGGATCGGTACCGGCGTGCTGTTTTGCGGCCGCGCGGCCGTTGGTCGCCGGCGGCTCGCGTAGTATCGCCTCGCGCCGCGTCGTGCCCGATCGCGCGGGGCCGTTCGGGAGATCCCCATGTCCGCAGGTCCGCGCCGCTGCGGCCGCCATGCCGTCGTGCTGCTGCTCGCGCTGTCGCTCCTGCCGGCGCCAGGCCGGACCGCGCCCGGCGGTCACGCCAACCCCGCAGCGGACGGCGCATCGGAGCCCGCGAACGATGCGGCTGCGCAGCCGGTGGCGGATGCGCCGGCCGTGACGTTCGGCGGCGAGGCGCGCTGGCGGCTCGCGACGACCCGCAATCCGGCCTGGGGCGACGACGGCCGCGGCGAGGAGACGCTGTTCCTGCAGCGCTACCGCGTGCAGGCCGACTGGCGTCCTGCGCCGATGCTGCGGCTGGCCGGCGAACTGGAGAGCGCGAGCGTGATCGGCCAGCGCGGGCCGGCCGGGCCGCTCGACCGCAACCTCGCCGACGTGCTGCAGGCCTATGCCGAGGTCGGGCCGGCCGACGCCGCGCTGTGGGTCGGGCGGCAGTCGCTGAAGTTCGGTTCGTCGCGGCTGATCGACGTGCGCGAAGGGCCCAATGTGCGGCGCAGCTTCGACGGACTGCGCCTGTCGCGGCGGTCGGGCGCCTGGCAATGGGATCTGCACGCGGTGCGGCCGGTGCGGACGCGGACCGGCACCTTCGACGACGGCACCGACAGGCGCCAGGCGCTATGGGGCCTGTATGCGACGCGGCCGGCCGACGAGCGGCGCGGCGCACTGGACCTGTACTACCTCGGCTATGCCGCCGACGCCGCCGTCTATGCGCAGGGCAGCGCACGCGAGCGGCGCCACAGCCTCGGCGCACGCTGGTCGGGCCGCCGCGACGGCTGGGACTGGAACACCGAGGCGGTCGTGCAGGGCGGCCGCTTCGGCAACGGCGCGATCCGCGCCTGGACGATCGCCTCGGACACCGGCTACCGCTGGCACGACCGGCGCGGCTCGCCGCGTCTCGGACTCGGCCTCAACCTCGCCAGCGGCGACCGCGACCGCGGCGACGCGGATCTGGAGACGTTCAATCCGCTGTTTCCGCGCGGCAACTACTTCTCGGAGCTGGCGCTGCTCGGCCCGCGCAATTTCTACAACGTGCATCCTTTCTTGACCGTGCATCCGCGCGCCGACCTCAGCCTGACGGTCGACCTGGACCTGTTCTGGCGGCTGCGCCGCGGCGACGGCATCTATGCGCCGGGCGGCCGCCTGCTGCGCGACGGCGATGCGACCGCGGCGCGCCACGTCGGCAACGAGCTGTCGTTGAACCTGACGTGGCAGGCGACGCCGCGCGTCGAGATCACCGCGATCTACGCGCATTTCGATCCGGGGCGCTTCGTGCGCGAGAGCGGGCCGCCGCTGGCGATCGACTTCGTCGAGCTGACGCTGCGCACGCAGTTCTGAGTGGAGCGGTCTCGACCCGATGCGGCGTCGGTCGGGCGTCGCGGCCGCTCGCCTTCGGCGCCGCTGCCTCGCGCGATCGCGGCATCGCGATCGCGGCGCCATCGCCGGCCGGGGTCGCGCCGCCGCTCTGCAAGCGCGAGGCAGGGCCGCTGCGCCGCTCGATCGGTTGCGCCCATGAACAATGGCAGGCGTCGGCCGCGCGCCGACCTGCTAGCGTCGGCGGCTGCGTCCGTACCCGATGCCGGAGTGCCATGAAGCCGTTCGTCCTGTCCCTGCTGCTGATTCCCTGTCTGGCCGTCGTCGTCGCCGCGGCCGAGACGCCGCCGCCGGCCGCGGTCGAGGTGCCGATCGCCGAGGTGCTCGCGCTCGGTCCGCTGCCGGTCGCGACCGCGGCGATCGCCGCCGACGCCAAGCTCGAGGAGCTCGAACGCGCGCTGGCGATGCAGCTCGCGCGCAACGGTGCGCCGGCTGCCGGCACCGAGGTCGCCGCGTTCGGTCAGCGTCTGCGCTGGCAGCGCGTCGCGCCGGGCACGCTCGATCGCGGCGACGCATTGTGGCTGTGGAGCGTCGATCTGGACGCCGAGCGTTTCGTCAGCGGCCGTCTGCGCATCGAGGGACTGCGCAAGCCGGTGCTCTGGCGCGACGGCCAGGTCCAGGCGATCAAGGACGGCGCGGCCGAGCTCGATCTGGCGACCGGCAGCCACGCGCTGTGGCTGCTGCATCGCGGCCGCGACGGCGAGGCCGTGCCGGCGCTGCGCTGGGCCGGCAAGGCCGCGCACGATCGCGTCGCGCCGCGACTGACGCCATCGCGCCTGGTCTCGGCGCAGCAGTTGACCAATGCGCAGACCGTCACGCGGCTGGCGGTCTCGCCCGACGGCCGGCGCGTCGCGCTGAGCTTCGGCGCGCGCGAGGAGGTCGCCAAGGTCGACCTGCGCCGTTTCGAGATCCGCGACCTGCACGACGGCCGCATCGTCCAGCAATGGACCGGCGCGGTACCGTCGGCGGCCGCCTGGAGTCCGGACGGCCGCTGGCTGGCCTTGCAGCAGGACAAGCAACTGTGGCTGCGCGACGCCGACGGCAATGCGGCGCGGCTGCTGCTGGCCGAGCACGAGCGGATCGACGGCTGGCGCTGGCATCCGGATTCGGGCTCGATCCTGTTCGAATGGACGCGTCCGTTCGACGCCAAGGACGCCAAGGTCAAGCGCCTGCGCGGGCTCGAGGATCGCTGGGCCGGTTTCCGCGACAACAGCCAGCTCTACCAGGTCGACGTCGCGTCCGGTCTGGTGCGGCCGCTGACCTCGGGCGAGAGCTCGGTCGACCTGCTCGACGTCGATCCGGCCGGACGCCGCCTGCTGCTGTCCGAGCGCGTGATCGACTACGCCGAGCCGCCGCACAGCCTGTTCAAGCTGTTCGAGCTCTCGCTGCCGGAGCTGACGCGGCGCGAGGTGCTGTCGCTGCGCGCGATCGACGCCGCCTTGTTCGCCGGCACCGATCCGGAGGCCGGCTACTGGCTGCTGACCGGGCCGGACCTGCCGATCGGCGACGGCAGCGTGCTGCCGACCGGCACGCCGGCCAACGGCTTCGACGGCCAGCTCTACCGGCTCGCGCGCGACGGCCGCAGCGCGCGCAGCGTCAGCCGCGACTTCACGCCGGCGATCACCGCGATCAGCCGCCTCGGCGACGGCGACCTCGTGCTCGCGGTCGTCGAGGGCGACCGCACGCCGCTGTATCGCCATCACGTGCGCAGCGGGCGCTTCGAGCGCATCGAGACCGGACTGGACGTCCTCGACGGCCATGCGGTGTCGACCGGCCGCGCCGCCGTCGTCGTCGCGGCCGGCACCGAGGCCGCCGCGCCGCAGCGCCTGGTCGCGGTCGATCTGGCGCGCAACCGGCCGCGCGTGCTGGTCGACTCGGCGCAGACCGACTATGCGCGGACACGCTTCGGCGAGGTCCGCGACTGGAGCTTCGACAACCGTGACGGCGACCGCATCGACGGCCGCTACTACCTGCCGCCGGACTTCGATCCGGCCAGGCGCTATCCGCTGATCGTCTACTACTACGGCGGCACGCTGCCGGTGAACCGCCAGTTCACCGGCCGCTACCCGTTCCACCTGTGGGCCGCCAACGGCTACGTGATCTACGTCGTGCAGCCGCGTGGCACGGTCGGCTACGGGCAGCGCTACTCGGCACTGCACGTCAATGCCTGGGGCGACTACGCCGCCGACGACATCATCGAGGGCACGCGCGCGTTCCTGGCCGCGCATCCGTTCGTGGACCCCGAGCGCGTCGGCAACATCGGCGCCAGCTACGGCGGCTTCATGACGATGCTGCTGGCGACGCGGACCGACCTGTTCGCGACCTCGATCGCGCACGCCGGCATCAGCGACCTGACCGGCTACTGGGGCGAGGGCTGGTGGGGCTACGGCTACAGCGGCGTCGCCAGCCGCGGCAGCTTTCCGTGGAACAACCGCGACCTCTACGTCGAGCACAGCCCGATCTACCACGCCGACCGCATCACCACGCCGCTGCTGCTGCTGACCGGCGATGCCGACACCAACGTGCCGCCCGGCGAGAGCCGCACGATGTACACGGCGCTGAAGCTGCTCGGCAAGGAGGTCGAGATGGTCGAGGTGGCCGGACAGGACCATCACATCCTCGACCGCGAGAAGCGCCATCTGTGGTGGGACACGATCCTGGCCTGGTTCGACCGCGGGCTCAAGGACCAGCCGCAGTGGTGGCAGGACCTGTATCCGGAGACCGCGCGGAAGTCCGATCCGAAGACGGATCCGAAGACGCAAGAAGCGCCGCTGCGCTGAGTGCGGGCGTTCGAGCCGAGGCGCCGGTCACAGCGGCTCGGCTCGCGCCGCGACGGCCGGTGTGCGGCGAATCGGGAGCCGAGACCTCGGCCCTCAGCCGCGTCCAGCCGGCTCGGATGCCGTGCGGTTCTCGAACGCGGCGTTGCCGAGGCCCGTGCCGATCGTCAGCACCGCCCAGCGCTCGACGTCGCGCATCGCGCGGATCTGGCTGAGGCCCTGCACGACCGCGTCGTTGTGCATCAGCACCTGCGTCCGCGCGCCGCCGATCCGCGGCAGGCGCTGTTGCAGCGCGGTCGGTAGATGGAACTCCGGCGCGCTCCATTCGCCGGGCAGGTTCTGCGTACCGCGGCCGATGCCGCCGTCGGCGGCGATCTGGCCCGGGCAGCCGACGACGACGTGGCGTGCCAGCCGCCATCCGCGCCGCACGGCCTCGGCCGCCAGCCGTTCGAGCATCCGGGCCATCGTGTCGATCATCGCGTCGCGGCCGACCGGCTCGTCGCGGTGACGCCAGCGCTCCAGCGCGGCCAGCCGCGGCCGCCGCGCGAGCGCATCGCCGTCCTTCGCGCGGCGCAGGCGCAGCAGGCCGCAACGCAGATTGCTGCCGCCGATGTCGACCGCGAGCAGCGCATCGACGTCGGCGAGCGCGGACGGCGGCAGCAGATGGACGCCGCCGAGCAGGCCGGCGGCGTCGGGATGATCGGCGATCGGCACCAGGCCGACCGTGACGCCGCGTGCGTGCAGCAGCGCCTGGGCTCGCGCGATCGCGACCTCGCCGACACGGCCGCGGCGGAAGCCGCCGCCGACCGTGATGCGCTGTACGCCGGGCCAGGCCCTGACCAGGAACGTCGATGCGACGTCGGCCAGTGCATTGGCGAACGATTCGATCGCGCCCTGCACGGTCGCCGCCGCGCGCGCATCGCGGCCGTCATAGGCACGCGTGAGCGCCTTGCGGCCGAGCGCGGACGAATCCTCGATGCCGAACGGATCCTCGCCGTGGCGCTGCGCGACCGCGCGCCACTGATCGAGGTACTCGGAGAAGGCGCGCTTGTTCGCGCGGTCGCCGAGATAGCCCTCGCCGGCGCGCAGTGCGAGGTTGTAGCCGGTGACGCATACGGTCGGCAGCGCCGAGGCGCCGTTGTCGGGCATCGCGTCGGCATTCGGAAGCGGGCGGCGGCGCCGGCTGGCGGAGGGAGATCGGGACATGGCCCCAGCATAGCGGCCGCCGTGACGGCGGCCGTGAACGCCGCCGGTACGAGGGGCCGTCGCGTGCGCGCCTTCAGCCGGCGTCGGGCATCGGTCCTTCCGGCGTCGCGCGTCCGCTCCGTCGCAGTTCGAGCACCATCGCGGCCAGCGCGCCGAGCGAGATCGGCTTGGCCAGATGCGCATCGAAGCCCGACTGCAGCGCGCGTCCGACGTCGCGGCTGGTGTCGAAGCCGCTCAGCGCGATGATCGGCACGTGGGCCCAGCCGGGCAGGCGGCGCACCTGCTCGACCAGCAGGTTGCCGTCCATGTCGGGCATGCCGATGTCCGACAGCATCAGGTCGAACGCGCGCGCGGAGGCGATCTCCAGCGCATTGGCGCCGCTGGTCGCGACGTCGACCTCGGCACCGGTCAGCGACAGCAGCTCGCGCAGCGACTCGACCGTGTCGTGCGCGTCGTCGACGAGCAGGATCCGCAGGCCGTTCAACGACGCGACGTCGATCGTCTCGCTCCAGGCCAGTTCGTTGACCGAGCGTTCGCGGAACAGCGGCAGCCAGAGCCGGAACGTGCTGCCCTGGCCGAGCCCCGGCGAGCTGACCTCGACGCGGCCGCTGTGGCTTTCGGCGAGCTGCCTGACCAGGGCCAGGCCGATGCCGAGACCGGACTGCTTGCTGGCCGCGCGCGCGGCGCCCTGGCCGAACATGTCGAACACGCGCGACTGGAAGTCCGGATCGATGCCGACGCCGGTGTCGCTGACCTCGACGATGCCGAAGCGGTCCTGCTCGAACACGCGCACGCCGATCCGGCCTTCGTCCGGCGTGAACTTGATCGCGTTGCCGATCAGGTTCCACAGCATCTGCTCGACGCGGCTGCCGTCGGCGAGCACGGTGATCGTCGGATCGTCGTTGTCGAACGCGATCTGCAGGTTCGCGGTCGCGGCGTCGGCCTGCACGACCTCGACCAGGCTCTGCGCGAGCGCGACCAGATTGATCGGGGCGCGGTTGAGCTTGAGCTTGCCGGTGCGCATGCGCGACAGGTCGAGCAGGTCGTCGATGATCTTGGCCTGGCCGCGCACGGCGCGGCGGATCGTCTCGACCGCGCGCAGCGCGACCTTGGACTGCGCCATTTCCGGGGCGCGCAGCAGCAGTTCGGAATTGACGCCGATCAGGTTCAGCGGGTGCTTGAGCTCGTGCGAGACCACGGCGAGGAACTCGTACTTGAGCGTGTTGCGCATCGCGACTTCCGAACCGGACTCCTGCTGGGTGGCGAGGGTCCGGGCCGTGCCGGCGCCTGCCGACACCGCTTGCTGCGGCCAGGCCAGCAGGACCTGGGCGACCGTGGGACCGTCGACCGTCGCGCTCAGACTGGCGACCGTCACGATCCGCCCGTCCTTGTGCAGCAGCTCGCGCTTGACCGAGGTACTGTCGCTCGGGAGCGTGGTCGCCGTCGCCGCGTCGTCCGGATACAGGCGCGCGACCGGCGTGCCGATGATCTCGGACGCTGCATAGCCGAACAGCGCCTCGGCGTTCTCGTTCCACGACAGCACCTGGCCTTCACCGTCGACCGTGATCACGGCGACGCCGCCGGCCAGCGGCAGCGGCGCGACGCCGAGCGCGCGTGCGCGCTCCTCGGCGCGGCGCAGGCTGGTGACGTCGACGAAGGTCAGCACGGCGCCGTCGATGCGGTTCTCGGCCGTGCGGTACGGCAGCACGCGCGCGATGAAGGCGCGGCCGTCGATGCCGTGGACCTCGCGTTCGCGCGTCTGCAGCGCCATGAACGCCGCCTCGGTGTCGGCGGCCAGTTCCGGATAGTCCAGCCGGTGCGTGATGTCGAGCAGGCGCCGGCCGATGTCGGCCGGAATGATGCTGAAGATGTCCTCGGCGCGCGGCGTGTAGCGCTTGATGCGCAGGCCGGCGTCGACGAAGATCGTCGCGATCTCGGTCGAGGAGATGAAGTTGTGCAGGTCGTCGTCGATCTGCGCGGCTTCCTCGACCTTCATCTTGAGCTCGTGGTTGACCGTGGTCAGCTCCTCGTTGACCGACTGCAGCTCCTCCTTGCTGGTCTCCAGCTCCTCGGTCGCCGAACGCAGCTCCTCGTTGATCGCCTGCAGCTCCTCGTTGGACGCCTTGAGCTCCTCGGTCGAGACCTCCGACTGCTCGATCGTCGACTGCAGCCGCTCCTTGGTCCGCTGCAGCTCCTCCTCCAGCTGCAGCAGGATGCCGCTCTGCGCGTCGCCGACCGGTGCCGGCAAGGCCAGCTGCGCGCTGTCGTCGAGCTCGTCGAACAGCACCAGCGCGAAATCGAGTTCCGCTTCGTTGTCGCGGAACGGCCGCACCAGGATGTCGACGTAGGCGGTCTCGCCGCCGCGATCGAGCGCGACCTTGCGCGCTTCGGCGTTCTGCTTGGTGTGCATCGCCTGATACAGCGCGCTGCGCAGCTCCAGCCGCAGCGACGGATGCACGATCTTGAGCAGGTTGTGGGTCGGCTCTCCGCCGGCGAACTGCAGGAACGCGCCGGCGTCGGCCGAGATGTGCAGGATCCCGTAGTCCTGGTCGACGATCACGCTCGGCGGCGCGTAGCGCTCCAATGCGCGCTGGTGCAGCTCCGAGTACGAGAAGTTGCGCGCGGCGCGCGTCGGCGGCGGGATCGCCGCCGGCACGCCGCCGGCGCGCAGCGGCAGCATCGGCACGTGCATCGACGGCCGGACGTGGCCGCGCGCGCGGAAGATCCGGTTCTTCTTGTCGATCTGCTCGAAGTACAGCGTCGCCGAGTCGGCCGATTCGGAGCTGCCGAGGAACAGGTTGCCGCCCGGACGCAGCGCGAAGTGGAACATCTGCAGCAGCCGGCCCTGGATGTCGCGGTCCAGATAGATCAGCAGATTGCGGCAGCTGATCAGGTCGATCCGCGAGAACGGCGGATCGCGCAGCACGTTGTGCGCGGCGAACAGCACCTTGTCGCGCAGGCTCTTCTTGATGCGGTAGTGGCGCTGCTCCTTCGTGAAGTAGTTGCGCAGCCGCGCCGGCGGCACGTCGACCGCGATCGACTCCGGATACAGGCCGGTGCGGCCGCGGCTCACCGCGGCCTCGTCGATGTCGGTCGCGAACACCTGGATCGGCGGCGGCGACGGGAAGCGGTCGGCCTCGTCGCAGAGCAGCATCGCCAGCGAATAGGCCTCCTCGCCGCTGGCGCAGGCCGGCACCCAGACGCGGACCGGCTCGCCGTTCTCGCGGCGCTGCGCGAACAGCTGAGGGATCACCTCGCGCTCGATCGCCTCGAACGCCTCGCGGTCACGGAAGAAGTTGGTCACGCTGATCAGCATGTCGCTGAGCAACGCCACGGTCTCCTCGTTGTGGCGCTCGAGGAAGTCGCGGTAGGCGTGGATGTCCTTGAGCAGGTTGACCTGCAGGCGCCGCTCGATCCGGCGCAGCACGGTCGCGCGCTTGTAGTGGTGGAAGTCGTGGCCGGTGCGCACGCTGAGCAGGCGGATGATGTCGCGCAGCGCCTCCTCGTCGGCACGGTGGAACTCGCCGCTGCGCACGACGTGTGCGGGCAGGCCCGGCTGCGGCGGCAGCTCGATGTTGCGCGCGTTCTGCCAGAGCCGCAGCAGCTGCTGTCCCATGTCGGCCACCGGCAGCACGAAGTCGACGTTGCCGGTCGCGATCGCGTGGCGCGGCATGTCGCCGTATTCGGCGTCCTCGGGCAGCTGCGCCAGCGTCACGCCGCCCTGTTCCTTGATCGAGGAGATGCCGACCGTGCCGTCCGAGCCGGTGCCCGACAGCACGACGCCGATGCTGCGGTCCTGGTGCACTTCGGCTAGCGTGCGGAAGAAGCGGTCGATCGCGACGTGCTTGCCGTACGGCCGCATCGCCGAGCGGATCCGCAGGTAGCCGTCGTTCATCTCGAGGTCGTTCGCCGGCGAAATGATGTAGATGGTGTTGCGCTCGATCCGCGTCGGCTCGACGACCTGCACGACCGGCATGCGCGTGGCGCGCTGCAGCAGCTTGTCGGCACTGCTCTCATGCCGCGGCGACAAGTGCACGACGACGACGAAGGCCATGCCGCTGTTCGCCGGCAAGCTCTCGAGCAGCGTCTTCAGCGCGACCAGCCCGCCGGCCGAGGCGCCGACGCCGACGACGGGGAACGGCAGATCGCTCGGGATGCCGGCGTTCTCGGATTAGGGCAGGGACGGTTCGACCATGATCAGCTCGGCTGAAGATTCGTCGCATCATGCGGCGGCGGCCGGCGCCGGTCAAAGCGCGTGTCACGATGAGGACGCATCGGTGAGTCCGACATCGCGTGGATGCGCTTACGGTGCGGAGGCGCCGAGGCGTGGGCACGCGATTTGCTGCGAATCGTCTTGCCGGCGGATCATCCGGCGGCCGGGCGGCCCGCTCGATGCTGCCGGAAGCTGCTGGTCTGCGAGCCGCGTCGTGGCGCGATCCGACTTCGCCCCCGTATCCGCCCGTGTCGATGACCCGGTCGCAGCGGCTCGAGTCGGCGCAACTGCGCTCGCGCCGCCTCGCCGATATCCGCATCCGCTACACGAGGGACGCGCACGAGCGGGGCGGCTGCCGCGCGCCGCGACTCAGTGCGACGCGTCCGCAGGCGCCGGCGTGTCGCCGATCGACGTCAGCACGTGACCGATGCCGGCGTTGACCGTGCAGCCGACGATCAGCACGAAGGTCGCCGCAGCCAGACCGTGCCAGAGGTTCAGCGACGCGCGCGCACGTAACCACCAAGCCTGCACCAGCCAGAACCAGACGGTGGTCGCCAGGCTCGAGGCGACCGCCGTCAGCAGCGACCACGGCCGGTCCAGCGCGATCAGCGTCAGCGACACCGACAGCACGAACGCGAACGGCGCGACCAGATAGCACTGCTCGTAGAACGGCGCGCGCAGCGTCTCACGGTCGATCGGCCGGCCGGTAAGCACGAGCATGTACACGGCGCCGGCCAACGACCACACGCCGAACGCGATCGTGCGATACAGCAGCAGGTTCTGTTCGGACGACAGTACGACGCCGCCGAGCCCGTCGCCCGCCGCCGGTACCGGATGGCGCACGGCCAGGTCGATGAAATGCGCGATCAGCACGCTCAGGATCAGCAGCAGCGGCGGGCTGATCGCCTCGCTGAAACGGGTTTCGCTCTGCGAGGCGAGCTCGGCGGCCGCATAGGCGGTCATGCGGCGTGGCGAGACGACGATGCGCCACAGCGTGCGCGGCAGCAGCACCAGCCAGGTCAGCGCCTCGTAGACGAATTCCTCGAACGATTTGAGGATCTTCAGAAAATCCATATGCCCATCCGTGCCGAATCGGCCCCGCTCTCGCGCCGCGTCGCGGCGAGTCTCAGCCGGCGGCGTCCAGGGCCCGCTCGACCGCCTCGGTCAGGCGCGGATCGTCGGCGGCCACGTCGGGCGCGAAGCGTGCGAGCACGCGGCCGTCGCGGCCGACCAGGAACTTCTCGAAGTTCCACAGCACCTGCGGCGGCGGATTCGGCGCGATGCCGTAGTCGGCCAGGCGCTGGCGCATCGGCCCTTCGCCGATCGCGTCGGGACGTTCGGCGATCAGATGGCGATAGAGCGGATGCGCCCCGGCGCCGACGACCGAGGTCTTGGCATACAGCGGAAAGCTGACGTCGAAGCTCGTCGAGCAGAACTGGGCGATCTCCTCGTCGCTGCCCGGCTCCTGGCCGGCGAAATCGTTGGCCGGAAAGCCGAGCACGTCCAGTCCGGCATCGCGATGCGCCCGGTACAGCCGCTCCAGTCCCTCGTACTGCGGCGTCAGGCCGCATCGGGACGCGACGTTGACGATCAGCAGCACCTTGCCGTGTGCGGCCGCCAGCGTCTCGGCCGAGCCGTCGATGCGTCGCAGCGGGATGTCGTACAGCGTCTGGCTCATCGGAGACCTCACGAGGTGAAGGCCACCGATCATAGCCTGCGCGCGAGGCGGCCCGTCGGGTGCCGCGGCCAGGCGCTCGATCAGCGCGGCGACCGCGGCACAATCGTTCAGCAGCCGCCGTGCCGCCGCCTCGCGCGCGGCACCGGCGCAAGCGCCGTCGCGGTCGCGCACGGTCGGCATCGGCGCGCCCGCCGGCCTCAGGCCGCCTCGGCGCCGCCGCGCGGTGCGCACCGCGCATACTCGCGCGGCGACTGCCCGGTCAGACGCCGGAACGTCCGCGCGAAGTGGCTCTGGTCGAAGAAGCCGAGTGCGGCCGCGATTTCGGCGATGCGCCGGTTGCCGGCATGCAGCATGTCCTGCGCCCGCGCGATCCGCAGCCGCAGCAGGAACGCCATCGGACTGTGACCGGTGCTCGCGCGGAACAGCCGTGCGAAATGGAAGCGGCTGATCGCGGCGGCGCCGGCCAGATCGTCGAGGCTGACCTCCTCGCCCAGATGCGCCTCGATGTAGGCCAGCGCGCGCGACAGTGCGCGCCGGTTCAGGCCGCGCCGGCGCGCGGAGGACGGCGGCGCCGCAGCGGCGGCGTCGTCGGCTTCGGCGGGCGGCGGGCCCGCATCGGTCGGTGCGGTGAGGCGCATGCCGGGCGGGGCCGGTGCCAGCCGGTCATGGGCTTCGCCGGGACGATGGCCGATCGTGTTCATCGCGAGGTCCTCGTTCGGTCGGACCGCCGCCGCACGCGACATGCGGCAGCGATCGGAAGTGTGCTGCGGGCGGAGCGGATCGCGCGGACCGCATGATCGTCCGCGCCGATGCGTGCGCCCACCCCGGAAAGAACACCTCGGCGGTCCCCCGATCGGGGGATGCGAGGGGACGGGCGGTTCATCGACGGCGCCTTGGCGGCGGCAACGCCAGGCGCCGGCGGCCGTAGCGCAAGGCATCGAGCGAGTAGGCGCCGGGCCCGAGCAGCGCCAGGGCAGCGCAGACCAGCACGCCGAGCGCGCCGGCCAGCGGCTCGGCGCCGCCGCCGCCGATCAGCTCGAACAGCGCATGCAGCGCGCCGAGCCCGGCCAGCAGCGGCGTCGCCACGCCGGCGACGAGGCCGACCGCGAGCGCCGCAAGGCCGGCGGTCGACCAGGACGAGCCGGCTTCGGCATCGATGCCGGCCAGCACCGTGGCAGCCGCGCCGATCCGCAGCAGCGCCAGCGCGAGGCCGGGCGTGCCGTGCGGAAACATGGAGAAGAGTCGCTGCACGGGTCCAGGCTAGGCCGTCGCGGCCGGCGCCGCATCCCGAGCCCGGGGAGCGGGTCGCTCCCTCTTTGGAGGGACCCGAGGTTCTACAATGGCCGCCCAGTCCCGGCCCGGCCGGGACACGTCGCCATCCCGCTGCCCGAGCCGCCGATGACCGCGCTGCCGATCCGGATCCTGACCGTCGACGATCATCCGCTGCTGCGCGAGGGCATCGCCGCGGTACTCGGCGGGCAGTCCGACATGGAACTGGTCGGCGAGGCGACCGACGGCCGCGAGGCGATCGAGGCCTACCGGCGTTGCCGGCCCGACGTCACGCTGATGGACCTGCAGATGCCGGGCGTCGACGGCATCGAGGCGATCGGCGCGATCCGCACCGAGTTTCCGGCCGCGCGGATCGTCGTGCTGACCACGCACGGCGGCGACGTGCAGGCGCTGCGCGCGCTCAAGGCCGGCGCGGCCGCCTATCTGCTCAAGCACACGCTGCGCCGCGAACTGCTCGAGACGATCCGCAGCGTGCACGCCGGGCGGCGGCGGATCCCCGAATCGGTCGCGGCCGGCATCGCCGAGCACGCCGCCGACGATGCGCTGACCGAGCGCGAGATCGAGGTGCTGCGTCTGGTCGCGGCCGGCAACGCGAACAAGGACGTCGCGGTGCGGCTGGCGATCGCCGAGGAGACCGTCAAGGCGCACATGAAGAACATCCTGTCCAAGCTCGGCGCCAACGACCGCACCCATGCGGTCACGATCGCGCTCAAGCGCGGCATCTTCGAGATCTGAGGGTCTCGCGCAGGCCCTCGCCGTGGGGCGGCCGCGCCTGCCATGTCCCGTCAGGCCGATCCGCACGGCGCACCATCGCTTTGCCATCGATCTGCCATCGCTTTGGATCGCCTCGGAAAAGTGTCGCCGCTACGGTGGCGGCGAGCCTGTCGCATCGACCGGCGCGGCCGGCCGGGGCGTCACGCCCCGGCGCGCCGTGATCCGGTCCGGACGCGACCGGCGCGCATCCGCTATCGGGAAACCATGTCCATGATCGAGTGTTCCGTTTCGCCGCCGGCCGCCGCACGCGCCGGTGTACCGTGTCCGCCGCGCCGCAGGCGCTGGACCGTCGCCGTACTGGCCGCCGTGCTGCTCGCGCTGGCCGCGCCTTTCGCCGCGGCGACCGCTCCGGCCGGCAGCGCCGCCACCGTCACCACGCTGACCAGCAGCGCCAATCCGGCTCCGTTCGGCCAGCTGGTCCTCTATCGGGCCAGCGTCAGCGCCGCATCCGGCACCAGCGTGCCGGGCGGCCAGGTGACGTTCTACGACGGCGCGACGCCGATCATCACGATCGATCTTGAGGCCGACGGGCAGGGGACGATGGGCGCCAACCTGTCGGCCGGCAGCCATGCGCTGACCGTGCGCTACGCCGGCGACGGCGGTCATGCCGCCTCGGTGTCGGCGGTCCTCGATCAGGTGATCGAGCGGCCGGCCACCGTCACCGCCCTCGCCAGCGACCGCAATCCGTCGATCGCCGGACAGGCCGTGACGTTCACGGCCAGCGTCGGCACGACGGTCTTCAACAGCCCGACCCCGACCGGAACGGTGACCTTCTTCGACGGCGCGACGGCGCTCGGCACGGCGCCGCTGGACGGCGCGGCGCGCGCGCGCCTGACCACCTCGGCACTCGGCACCGGCAGCCACGCGATCAGCGCGCGCTACGCCGGCGACGCCGCCAATGCCGGCTCGACATCGGCGCCGGTCGCACAGGTCGTCGATCCGGCAACGATCGAGGTCGTCGTCACGCTCGGCACCGAGGCGCCGCCGGCCTGCGCGAGCGCGACCTCGCTCGACGTCGTCGCCGGCACGCCGGTCAACTACTGCTTCTCGGTCACCAACCGTACCGCGCAGACGCTGCGCTACCACTCGCTGAGCGCCAGCGGCTTCGACGTGCCGGTGGCGATTCCGGGCGATCCGTTCGAGTCGGTGCTGTTCGAGCTGGAGATCGCGCCGGGCGCGACCGCGCACTACAACAAGGTCGTCGTCGCCGGCGCCGCCAATGCGGCGGTGTTCAACTGGACCGCGCTGCCGGCACTGCCGACCTACGACCTCGACGACGCGGCACCCACCGACCGGGTCGAGCTCGGCGACGGCGGCAGTCTCGTCCACGGCAACGCGCTGGTGCGACTGCCGTTTCCGTTCACGCTGTACGGACGCAGCTTCGGCAACGGCGAAGAGGACGGCCTGTGCGTCTACAACAACGGCGCGGCGCAGTTCGTCACGCGCGCCGACGCCTGCGGCGGCGCGTTCCCGCTGTACGGCGCCGACAACTGGTTTCCGCCGCCGCCGGACGCCAACGACAGCCTGCTGCCGTACTGGGATGCGCTCGGCGAGGCCGGATCGGTCCGCCATGCGGTCGTCGGGCAGGCGCCGGCGCGCCGCCTCGTCGTGGAATGGCGGCAGAAGAACCATTTCCTCGAGGAGCTGATCGGCCTGGGCTGCGCGGCCCCGCCGCAGGACTGCGGCATCGGCTTCCAGCTGATCCTCGACGAGTCCGGCGCGATCACGTTCCACTATGCCGACGTGGCGTTCGACACCGAGGGCGACGATCCGCTGCTGATCGATCGCGGCGGGTCGGCGGGCATCGCGCTGATCGACACCTCGCGCCATCTGCGCCAGGAGTACTCGGTCGAGCAGCAGCGCGTGTCCGACGGCCAGACGATCCGCTGGCAGCCGGTGATCCCGGCGTACCGCGCCCAGGCGGCCGCGACGCTCGGCATCGGAATGCCGCGGATCCGCGCGACGCCGCCGTCGATGGCGGTGAGGGCGGTGAGGGCGGTCCGCGACGAGGTGCTGATCCGGACGCTCGGCATCGCCAACGACGGCAATCTGGCACTGGAGTGGACGCTCGACCGCGTCTCGGCGGCCGCCCACCTGCCGCCGGGGCCGCGCCACGTGATTCCGTTCGGCGATCCGTCGCGCACCTCGCTCGGCACGCCGCCGGCCGGCACCGGCAGCGCCGCGGTCTGGCGTCCGGATCCGACGCCGTGGCTGCCCGAGGCGGTGTTCGAGCTGCCGGCCTACGGCGTCAAGAGCGAAGCGCTGCAGTACATCGAGCTGGTCGGCATGGACGCGCTGCATCCGGGCCGCTTCGCGCGCGTCGGCGTCACGCACGAGACGCTGGCCGGCGACTTCGTCGGCACCGATTTCAGCCGCGAATACGTGATCACGCAGTGCGATACCGTCGCCGACGAGTGCCTCGACACGATCGACACGGCGACCGGTGCCTTGACCGAGATCGCCGTCAGCACACCGCCGGCCGGCCAGCACTGGACCGGCATGGCCTGGGACGAGAGCACGCGCACGCTGTACGCGACGTCCTCGACCTGCGAGAACCCGGACCCGGCCGCCGGCAAGCGCTCGTTCCTCAATACCTTCGATCCGGTCAGCGGCCTCGATGCGCCGGTCGTCGAGATCGTCACCGGCACGCCGCTGTGCCTGGTCGACATCGCGGTCGCGCCGAACGGGCAGATGTTCGGTCTGGACATCTACCACGACGCGCTCGTCGCGATCGACAAGACCAGCGGCGCCGCGCAGCCGGTCGGCTCGATTGGCTTCGACGCCAACTACAAGCAGAGCATGGACTTCGACGACGCCAGCGGCGTGCTGTACCTGGCCGGCTATGCCGACGGCTCGCCGGCTCTGGTCGGCATGTACACGGTGGACCCGGTCACCGGCATGGCGACGCTGATCGGCCGCTTCGACTACCGCTACGACTTCATGAACCTGGCGGCGCTGGCGATCGCCAGACCGGGCGGCGCCTGCGCGCGGCCCGATTCGGTGCCGTGGCTGTTCTTCGACCTCGTCAGCGGCGTTACCGCGCCGGGTCAGCAGTCGGCGGCACGCGTCGTGTTCGACGCCGGCGATCTGGCGACCGGCACCTACACCGCCAACCTGTGCGTCGGCAGCAACGATCCGACCCGCCCGCTGCTGCCGATACCGGTGACGTTCACGGTCGGCACCGACGCGCTGTTCGCGAACGGGTTCGAGGCGCAGTAGCCGCACGCAGCCGCAGGCGTTCCCGGGCGCGGCATGGCTGCCGCGCCCCGGCGCTGCGCAGTGGCTCTTGTGGATCGGGACGCCGGCGCCTTCGCGCGCCGGCGTTTGTCGTGGCACGGCGCGGGCGCGCAACCGGACCGCAACATCCGATCAAGCGGATACCGGCAGCGCAGTGGAACGCGCACGGCTCCACGGCTTCGCAGCCGCCCGGCGCGACGGCTTCGGTGGAGGTTCGCGCCGATGCGTCTTGCGCATAGGGCCGCGCGCGCTCAGACCGTCGGCGCGCGCGTCAGCGCCTCGGGAATCGTGCGCTCGCCGGCCAGCGCCTGCGTGCGGCGCAGCGCCTCGGACCAGGTCCGCTGCGGCCCGAGCGCCTGCAGCACCGCGACCTGCAGCAGTGCGCAGTCGTAATCGCGCTCGGCCCAGGGCGCGACACGGCCGGCCAGCGCGGCCGCCTCGGCGCTGCGTCCGGCAGCCAGCAGCCAGCCAGCCTGTGCGGCCACCGCGGCGACCAGATCGGCCGGCACGCCGCGCCGGCTCGCCGAGGCCAGTGCCTGCGCGTAGCGGCGGCCGGTTTCCTCGGATGCATCGCGCGTCGCGGCGCGCTCGGCCAGCGCGATCAGCAGCGCCGGCGCGACTTGGTCCGGCTCGCGTGCGGCCGCGGCGTCGAGCTCGGCATCGACGCGCGCCGATCGCGTGCCGCCGACCGTCGCGCGCTGGCGCGCCAGCACGACCTGACTGCGCAACCAGTCGTCCGGCTCGGACGGCCAGGCGTCGAGCGCGCGGTCGGCCGCCGCGGCGGCCGCCGCCGGACGTCCCAGCGTCAGATCGAGCCGGGCGCGCTGGGCATGGTAGTAGCGGGCCGCGGTCGGCGCCGCCTCGGCCAGCAGCGGCGCTGCATCGGCGAGAACGCGGTCGGCCTCGCGCAGGCGTCCGAGTGCGGCCAGTGCGGTGCTGCGATTGACCGCCAGCGATACGCGCTGGCCGGGATCGCGCACGCGCTCGCGCAAGGCCCACTGGCGATCGCTGGTCGCGAGCGCTTCGGGCCACTGCAGCAGCAGGACGTGCAGATCGAACACCGGATCGAGCACCGAGAGCAGGCGCTCGACCGCGCCGAGCGCCTCGAAGCGGTCGGCGGCGCCGGCCAGATACGGCAGCGCCTTCTCGATGCGGCCCTGCTGGCTTTCGAGCAGTCCGAAATTGGCGTCGGTCTGGGCGAGGCCGAACGCGTCGCCGGCGCGCTCGAACTCCATGCGCGCGCGGCCGAGATCGAGCGCGGCTTCCTCGACGCGCTGCGTGGCCAGCCGCGCGGCGCCGCGGCCGCTCAGCGCCATGCCGCGTTCGGCCGGCGCGTCCAGATCGCCGAGCGCGGTCAGCGCGGCGTCGAAATCGGTCTCGGCCGCCGCGAACCGCGCCTGCCGGAACTGCACGGTCGCGCGCAGCGTATGCGCCTTGCCGAGCAGCAGCGGCCGGGCCCGGACGTCCGGCGCGGCGATCAGGGACGACAGCAGCTCGTAGGCCGCCGCATGCTGCCCGGTCAGCAGACGCAGCCGGGCCTGCTGGTAGGCGATCGCCGGCGCCAGCGCCTGATCGGGTGCGAGCTGGTCGAACAGCGACCGGGCGACGTCGAGCTGGTTGGCCAGCAGGGCGGCCTGGATCTGGCGCAGCCGTTCCTCGTCGTCGCCGTGCTCGTCGGCCGTGACCGGCGGCAGGCGACCGAGCGCGGCCAGCAGCAGATCGCCGGCCTGGCGCGCGGCCTCGATCGCGTCGCGATGGGTGGCCTCGACGCGGTGCTGGACGCCGTCGGCGGTCGTCGTCTCGAGGCCGACCTGCCACTGGCTGCCGGCGCGGACCGCGCTGCCGCCGACGACCAGCGGCCGGCCGAACGTGCGGCCCAGCGCAGTCCGTGCCGCGCTATCGTCGTGGCCGTCGCGACCGGTCAGGGCGAGCACGCTCTCGCTCGGCGGCACGCGCAGACCCGCATCGGACAAGCGTTCGGCGATCAGCTCCATCGCGCCGAGCCGCAGCCACTGCGAGCCGGACGGACCGTCGATCCGCAGCGGCAACACGACCGCATGCGGCGCGTCCGCGTCGGCCGACGCCGGCGTCGGCGCCGCTGCGTCCGGCGTTTCCGATGGCGGCCGCTGCCACAGCGGCAGCGTCGCGGCCGCGGCGAGCGCGGCTGCGGCCGCGAGCAGCGCCCAGACCCGCCGGCGCGCGGGTGCAGGTGCGGTGCCCGGCGATACGGCGTCGCCGGGCCGGAATCGTTCGGCGGGCGCCGCCGTCGGCGCGGGTTCGACTCCCGCGTCCGGCGTCGCGGCCGCGACCTCGGCGACCCAGCGATAGCCGAAGCCCGGCACGGTGCGGATGATCCGCTGCGCCTGACCGTCGTCGCCGACCGCGCGGCGCGCGCGCACGACCAGTTCGCTGACGCGCGCCTCGGCGATGTCGACGCGTCCCCAGATCGCCGCGACCAGTTCGTCGCGGCCGACCGCGCGATCGCGCCGTTCGACGAGATAGGCCAGGCAGTCGAATACCAGGCGTGCCGGCGTGTCGAGCCGGTCCTCGCGCCACAGTTCGCGCGCGGCCGGCAGCAGGCGAAAGGGCCCGAACCGGTACTCGGCATGACTCATCGATGTTCCGCCTCCGGCCCGATCGGCGTCGCCGCGCCGTGAATCCGCGGCGCAGCGTACCGGTCCGGTTCCGGGCAGACAATCGGGCGCCGACGCTTCGTTACAGCGCGGGCGGCGCGACGAGGGCAGGGGCCGGATCGCGATCTGCGCTTCGATCCGCCGCGACCGTGCGATGCGTTCGCGCCGGCGGCGCTCGGCGCATGAACGGGATCCGGTCGACCGGCCGGGCGCGGCGGTTCGGCCGGCGAATCGCCTTATACTGCGCGCGCGCCACTTCCGGCGCCGCGCCATGCCCGAGGCTCACCCTTGACCGCAAAGAAGACCCCACGGCCCAAGGCCGCTCCCGCCAAGACTCCCCGCGCGACCGGCGCCGCATCGGCCAAGCCTGCGCCCGCACGCAAGACGGCGACGGCCGCCAAGTCCGCGACGCGATCGCCGGCCAGGGCAGTGGGCAAGGCGCCGGCAAAGACCGCAGGCAGCAGCCTCAAGTCCGCGCGGCGTCCGGCCGGCACCGCCGCGAAGTCGCCGGCGAAGTCGGCCGCCGGCAGGTCCGCCGCTCCGCGCGCCGCCGTGAAGGCCGCCAAGACCGTCAAGCCGAAACCGGCCGCCGCACCGAAGGCGCCGCGTCAGCGCACGCAGCCCAAGCCGGGTCGCGAGACCGACGTCGTCGCCCGTCTGCGCGACGTCGTGATCAAGGCGCTGGAAGATCTCAAGGCGCGCGACGTGGTCGAGCTCGACGTGACCGGCCGCACCTCGATCGCCGACATCATCGTCGTCGCCGGCGGCACCTCGAGCCGTCACGTCAAGTCGATCGCCGACGAGGTCATCAAGCAGACCAAGAAGGCCGGCCTGCCGCCGCTCGGCGTCGAAGGCCAGCGCGAGGCCGAGTGGGTGCTGGTCGACCTCGGCGACATCGTGGTGCACATCATGCTGCCGCGCGCACGCGAGTTCTACGGACTCGAGCGCATGTGGTCGGTCGACGGCGACAGCGGGTCGGCCGCGGCGGGCTGACCGCGCTTTTCCGATCCCGTGCGGACGCGCCTGATCTCGGTCGGCGAGCGCATGCCCGGCTGGGTCGCCGAGGGCGTCGCCGACTACCGCAAGCGACTCTCGCGCGATCTGCCGCTCGAACTCGTCGAGATCGCGCTCGGCCATCGCGGCAAGAACCGCGATCCGCAGCGCGCGATCGCCGAGGAGGGGGCCGCGGTGCTCGCGGCGCTGCCGAAGGACGCCCATCGCGTCGCGCTCGACGGCCGCGGCAAGCCGTGGTCGAGCGAACAGCTCGCCGAACAACTGGCCGCCTGGCGCATGGGCGGGCGCGATCTGGCGCTGCTGATCGGCGGCCCGGACGGCCATGCGCCCGAGGTGCTCGCGCAGGTGCACCAGACCTGGTCGCTCGGCCCGCTGACGCTGCCGCACATGCTGGTGCGGCTGCTCGTCGTCGAACAGCTGTATCGGGCCAGCTCGCTGCTGGCCGGACATCCGTACCACCGCGCCTGACGGTCGGTCGCGCCCGGCCGGCGTCGGTCCTCAGCGGCTCTTGCGTCGGGTCGAATCGCCCGGCTCGGTGCCCGACGTCGCCGCGCCGGCGGGCGGCTTGGTCGCGTCGGTGAAGACCTTGAGGAAATCCTCGAAACCGGTCGTCGTCGGCAGCGCGAGGCCGGCTTCGCGCACCGCTTCGCCGCACTGGCGCTGCCAGGCCTCGACGGCTTCCTGCAGGCCGCTGGCGAAGTTCGACTGCTGCGCGATGACCTCGTCGATCGAGGTCTTCAGCGTGTCGACGTCGGGCTTGAGCGCGTCCCAGTTCAGCGTGTTCCAGACGCCTTCGACCGGCAGGCCGGCCAGGCGCGTCCAGTCGACGCCGGCCAGCGCGCGCTCGGATTCGTCGAGCGTGCGGCCGACCGCCTGGTCGACGCCGGCCAGGCCCTGGCGTGCCCATTGCTTGCGGTTTTCGTTGAGCAGCTGGCCGATGCGCAGTGCGAGCTCGAGATTGGCCTTGTACAGCGCGAACGGCGTCGGGGTGGATGCGGTCATGTCAGGGTCTCCGGTTCGTTGCGGTACGCGCGGCGAGCGGTGCGCCGGACCGGTGCGCGCGATCGGCCGGCGGATGCGCCGGACGCGGCTGCGATCGGCACATCGGCACGATCATGCGACCGCGTGCCGGCATCCGGCGTGAACCGGCGGAACGGGCTCCTTCGCAACGCGGGGCGCGCCTCGTGAAGACATGCCGAGCGGTCGCGCCGGGACGGCAACGCCAGGCGCCGGCCGGCGTAAGCCCGATGCGTGTCCGAGGAGCGCCGGACGGCGCCGGCGGCGGCGAGGACCGCTGCGGTCCTGCGCTAGAACGCCGGCAGCACCGCGCCGTGGTAGCGCTCGGCGATGAAGGCCTTGACCGCCGGACTGGTCAGAGCCGCGGCGAGCTTGCGCACGGCCGGCGCGTCGCGGTTGTCGGCGCGCGCCACCAGGACGTTGACGTACGGCGAGCGGCCGTCCTCGATCGTCAAGGCATCGCGCGTCGGATCGAGCCCGGCGTCGAGCGCGTAGTTGGTGTTGATCAGTGCCAGGTCGACCTGGTCGAGCACGCGCGGCAGCATCGCGGCCTCGAGCTCGCGGAACTTGAATCCGTGCGGATTGGCGACGATGTCGCGCAGACTCGACAGCGGATCGTCCGGGCGCGCCAGCGTGATCAGGCCGGCCTTCTGCAGCACCAGCAGCGCGCGGCCGCCGTTGCTGGCCTCGTTCGGAATCGCGACCTGGGCGCCCTGCGGCAGATCGGCCAGCCGCGCGTGCCGCCTGGAGTACGCGCCGAGCGGCTCGATGTGGACGCCGACGACCGCGACCAGATCGGTGCCCTTGCCCTGGTTGAAGGCCTCCAGATACGGCGCGGTCTGGAAGTAGTTGACGTCGATGCGGCGTTCGGCGACCTGTACGTTCGGCTGCACGTAGTCGGTGAACACCCTGACCTTGAGCTCGACGCCTTCGGCGGCCAGCGCCGGCTTGACGAAGTCGAGGATCTGCGCGTGCGGAATCGCGGTCGCGGCGACGCTGAGCGTCTCGGCCGCGGCGGCCGGCAGCGCGGCGAATGCGATCAGCAGCGTCAACAAGGTCTTCATGGCGGTGACGGTCCGGGAGCGGGAGGCCGCATAGTCTCGCGGTTGAGCACGGCCGCCGCCATGCCCGGACGGCACGAGCTTATAACCGGACCGGTCCGGTTCAGCGATGCGAGCCGGGGTTCAGCGATGCGAGGCGCGCGCGACCAGTGCGTCGCCGAGCATCTGGATCAGCTGCACCAGCGCCAGCAGCATCAGCACGGTCACGACCATGACGTCGGTCTGGAAGCGCTGGTAGCCGAAGCGCATCGCCAGATCGCCGAGGCCGCCGGCGCCGACGACGCCGGCCATCGCCGTGTAGGAGACCAGCGCGACCGCGGTCACCGTGATGCCGGCGAGGATGCCGGCGCGCGCCTCGGGCAGCAGCACGCGCAGCACGATCTGCGTCGTCGTCGCACCCATCGCCTGGCTGGCCTCGACGACGCCGCGATCGACGCCGCGTACCGCGGTCTCGACCAGCCGCGCGAGGAACGGCGCGGTGCCGGCGACCAGCGGCGGGATCGCACCGGCGACACCGAGCGAGGTGCCGACCAGGCGCAGCGTCAGCGGAATCATCACGATCAGCAGGATGATGAACGGCAGCGAGCGCAGCACGTTGACCGCGAACGACAGCAGGCCGTAGGCCACGCGGTGTTCGAGGACCTGGCCGCGCGAGGTCAGGAACAGCAGCACGCCGAGCGGCAGCCCGAGCAGCACGCTGAACAGCAAGGCGCCGCCGAGCATCAGCAGTGTATCGAGCCCGGCATACCCGATCTCGGTCCAGTCCACGTGGGTCAGCCAGGCGTCCATCAGTCCAGCGCCTCGACGCGCGCGCCGCTCTCGCGCAGCGCCGCGAGCGCGGCCTCGCGGCCCGCTCCGTGCACGGCCAGCGTCAGTTGCGCGTACGGCAGATCCTTGATGCGGTCGATCTGGCCGCCGAGCAGCGCGAAATCGACACCGGTCTCGCGCGCGATGCGGCCGAGCGCTGCGGCCTGCGAATCGGCGCCGAGCCAGGTCACGCGCACGCGCGCCGCGTCGTCGGCGCCGCCTGAGTCGATAGCGGCTGCCGGTGCGGGTTCGCGCTCGTGCACGAAACGCCGCGTCGTCGCGTGCGCGGGGTGCAGGAAGATCTCGGCGACCGGTCCGGTCTCGACCAAATGACCGTCCTCGAGCACGGCGACGCGGTCGCAGACGCGGCGGACCACGTCCATCTCGTGCGTGATCAGCACGACGGTCAGGCCGTCCTCGCGATTGATGCGGGCCAGCAGATCGAGCACCGAGGCCGTGGTCTGCGGATCGAGCGCGCTGGTCGCCTCGTCGCAGAGCAGGACCCGCGGCGCGCTGGCCAGCGCGCGCGCGATGCCGACGCGCTGCTTCTGGCCGCCCGAGAGCTGCGCCGGATAGTGCTGCGCATGCGCGCTCAGGCCGACGCGATCGAGCAGATCGGCGACGCGCCGCGCGATCGCATCGCGCGGCTGACCGGCCAGCCGCAGCGGAAACGCGACGTTGTCTGCGACGTTGCGCGAGGCCAGCAGGTTGAAGTGCTGGAAGATCATGCCGATGCGCCGCCGCAACGCGCGCAGACCGGCCTCGTCGAGCGCGCCGACGTCGACACCGTCCACGCTCACGCGGCCGCCGCTCGGACGCTCCAGCCCGTTGATCAGGCGCAGCAGGGTCGACTTGCCGGCACCGGAGCGGCCGATGATGCCGAACACCTCGCCGGCCTCGATGCGCAGACTCAGCGGGTGCAGCGCGGTCCGATCGGCGCCGCCGACGCGATAGTGCTTGTGGACGGCATCGAATTCGATCATCGCGGTTCGCAGCGGCGGGGCGCGCCGGGGCCGGCGCGGCCCGCTACGCTAATGCATCTGCGCGCCCCGATCGACCCTGCATCGGTCATGTGCACAGTACCGATCGGCATGCGCGAGCCGGCACCGAGTCGGATGTCGGTACACGAGACCCGCGCTCGCGGGGCGATCGCGGACCGGCGTGGCGGCTGCGGCGGACTGCCGAACGGTACCCGTCGGTGCGCCGAGCGGCGTACGGGTCATGTCAGTTCGTGCAGGCGGCGCTGCCGCGGAACGTCAGTGTCCAGCCACGGATTCGCGGCTGCGACGACACGCCGCCGGCGACCTGGTCGCTGAGTCGCATCGTCCAGGTGCCGCGCGCCGGCTTGCCGACCCCGTCGGAGAACGGTTCGCAGCCGGTACCGGGCGCGCAGATCGCCAGTGGTGGACGCGGCGGGTCGCCGGCCGCGACGGTATCGCAGGGTCTGTCGTCGTTCGCGGCGCCCTCGAAATGACAGGCATCCTTCACGCCGCGATACAGATAGCACCATGCGCTCTCGTCCACGCCGGTCGGCGGCGCGCAGGCCGGTGCCGCATCGTGGTCCCAGAGCGGCATCCAGGCCGCACTGCCGGGACGCTGCAGATCCCAGGTGCTTTCGGTCAGCCACGCATCGGTCTTGAACGAATCGGCCGGATGATCGAATACGTAGCTGGTCTTGACCTCGTCGACGCAGAAGTTCTCGTCGACCTCGATCGTCGCGATCAATGGCAACGGTGGGGTAGTGGCGGGCGACACCGTCGCGTCGATCGTCCGGCGGAACGTCAGCTCGCCGGGCGTGAAGTGGACCGGTACCGAGATGTCGGGCGTCAGCGTGCAGGCCGGATCGGCGCCGGACATGACGATCGACGCCTGATGCGTCGTGTGCAGGGCCAGGCCGTTGGCCGAGACCGCCAGTCCGATCGTGACGGTCGCCGATTGCAGAGCACCGATCGTCAGCACGGTGTGAGGCGCAGCGCCGGAACTGCCGGACAGGCCATTGATCGTGACCCAATTCTGGTCGGCGCCGACGTGGATGAGCGCCTCGGCCGGCCGCAGATTGCGGATCTGGAACGTGCGCGTCGCCACGTACGGCTGCTCGATGCCGACCATGTCGAGCACCGCTCTATCCGCATCGAACACGGTCTGCGCGACTTCCAGCGTCTGATGGACGCGGTCGCTGAGGCCATGCGTGAGATCGTGCACGACGAACTCGCGCTCGAACACGCCGCAGGCCTGGCCGGGCGGCATGACTGCCGCGACGTCGAAACTCAGCGAGGCGCCGGCATCGAGGCTGCCTTCGAGCGGCACCGACGACAGCAGGCTCAGATCAGGCTCGCCGACGACCGGGGCGGCCATCTCGATCCGATAGTCGATCGTGGGCGCCGCATAGGCACTGCGCGACGGCGCCACCAGGGTGTAGGTCGTGACCGGCTGCGCGAACCCGGCCGCGGCCGTGCCGATGTTGCGGACCGACAGTGGTGAGGTCTCGAGCACGATGCGCTCGATCTTCGGTGCGAAGGTCTTGATCGTCGAGTTCAGTGGTCCAGGCGGCTTGCAATTTGAAATCAGGGTATGGATCTGCGGCACGCTGCCCGCATCGGGGGAGAACTCCCCGCACGAGCCGGCCATCACCGCCAGTTCGACGTACTGGCGCGACAGGTTGTACAGCGGCGATCCGGAACTGAACTGGATCGAATGCACCGGATGGGCGAGCGGCACGTCGCCATCCAGATAGGGCGTCGCGCCACTGCCGCTCAGCCCGACCACGTGCCCGGCCGTATCGATCTTCTTCGACAGGCGTGCCGGATGGCCGACCAGCGTGATCGCATCGCCGACCTCGGCACGGCCGTCGCGACGCACGCGCAGGAACGGCCGGTCCAGCACCGGCTCGGACAGATGCGCGAGGAGATAGTCGCCGAGCGTGAGGCCCGCGTTGTCGTAGCGATCGATCACGCGGACCTGGCTGGCCGGAAAGTGCGTCAGATCGATCGGCATGCAGCTGCCGTCGGGCAGCGCGGGGTTCTCGTAGCCGAACAGCACGTAGTAGCCGGTCGGGTCGAAGCCGGCCACGTGCGGCGCCGTGACGACGCTATCGGGACTGACCAGGAAGCCCGATCGCCCCGGCAGGCCGCCGAAGACGATCGCCTGTTCGCCGTAGAAGTGCGAGTCGGGGCTCAGGATCATGCCGTCGAAATCGACGAACGGACGTGTGCGCACGTAGTAGCTGCCGTCCGGGTTGAGCCCGAGCGCGCGCGGCTCGACGATGAACACCGTCGCGTCGATGACGCGCTGCATCTCGGCCGGGTCATCGACGTGCGCGGCCATCTCGCAGGCGTCGCGCCAGCCATTGATCGTCGGCAGGCCGGTCGACGGCGGTATCGACCATGCGTCGGTCACCGTCATCGGCAGCGCCAGCGCTGCGCCGAGCAGGCCCTGTAAGGCGAAGCGGATCGGACGTTTCATCGGAACTCTCTCCCCGGTCGATGAAAGAACGTGTCGCGGTCGCGATGGCGTCCGGTCCGGCATCGGCGGTCAGGCCGTCCGAGCCGCAGGCACGCGATGTGGTCGGACGTTTTTCCCGGCGCGGCCGAATCGGGCGCGTGTCCCTGATCGCCGTGTCCGTGCCGGTCACGATAGCACTTCGTCCCGGATGCTCGGCGACTCTTTCGCCGCCGCCGCGATTTGGCGCGGGGTGCCGCGCTGCGCTAGGCTGGCGCACTTTTTCCGTCATCGCCGGCCGTGCGCCGGACTACCGCGCCCACCATGCAAGAAACCTACGATCCGCAGGCGGTCGAAGCCGCCGCGCAGCGCTACTGGACCGACACCCGTGCCTTCGAGGTGACCGAGGATCCGTCGCGCAAGCCGTTCTACTGCCTGTCGATGCTGCCGTACCCGTCCGGCGCGCTGCACATGGGCCACGTGCGCAACTACACGATCGGCGACGTGATCAGCCGCTTCCAGCGCATGCAGGGGCGCAACGTGCTGCAGCCGATGGGCTGGGACGCGTTCGGCCTGCCGGCCGAGAACGCCGCGATCGCGCGCAAGACCGCGCCGGCGGCGTGGACGTACCAGAACATCGAGCACATGCGCGCCCAGCTCAAGACGATGGGCTACGCGATCGACTGGACGCGCGAGTTCGCGACCTGCCGGCCGGACTACTACGTCCACGAGCAGCGCATGTTCACGCGGCTGATGCGCAAGGGCCTGGTCTACCGCAAGCACTCGGTCGTCAACTGGGATCCGGTCGATCAGACCGTGCTGGCCAACGAACAGGTCATCGACGGCCGCGGCTGGCGTTCCGGCGCCCTGGTCGAGAAGCGCGAGATTCCGCAGTGGTTCCTCAAGATCACCGCCTACGCGCAGCAACTGCTCGACGGCCTCGACGCGCTGCCGGGCTGGCCCGATTCGGTCAAGACGATGCAGCGCAACTGGATCGGCCGCTCCGAGGGACTGGAAATCCAGTTCGCGGTCCACGGCCACGCGCCGGTGACGGTGTTCACGACGCGACCGGACACGCTGATGGGCGTGAGCTTCCTGTCGGTCGCGGCCGAGCATCCGCTGGCGCTCGAGGCCGCGAAGACGCGCCCGGAGGTCGCCGCGTTCATCGACGAATGCCGCCGCGGCGGCACCGCCGAGGCCGACCTGGAGACGCAGGAGAAGAAGGGCGTCGACACCGGCTTCACGGCGATCCACCCGATCACCGGCGAGGCGATTCCGGTCTGGGTCGCCAACTTCGTGCTGATGAACTACGGCACCGGCGCGGTCATGGCGGTGCCGGCGCACGATCAGCGTGACTGGGAGTTCGCCTCGAAGTACGACCTGCTGATCCGCATCGTGATCGTGCCCGACGGCGTACGCGATGCGATCGCCGAGCTCGGCCGCGACGCGCGCCGCAACACCGATCCGATGAGCGCCGCGCTCGGCGAGACCCGCCCGATCGACGTCGTCGAGCCGGCCGGCGAGCTCGACGTGCTGGCCGAGTTCGAGCGCAGCGTGATCACCGAAGGCGCGTATACCGAGTACGGCACGCTGATCAACTCCGGCGAGTACGACGGCCTGGATTTCCACGGCGCGTTCGAGGCGCTGGCCGCGCGCTTCGAGCAGGCCGGCACCGGTGCGCGCCGCGTCAACTTCCGCCTGCGCGACTGGGGCGTCTCGCGCCAGCGCTACTGGGGCTGCCCGATTCCGGTCGTCTACTGCGCGAACTGCGATGCGGTGCCGGTGCCGGAGGACCAGTTGCCGGTCGTGCTGCCGGAGGATGTCGCGTTCTCGGGCGTGCAGTCGCCGATCAAGGCCGACCCGGAATGGCGCAAGACCACCTGTCCGACCTGCGGCGGCCCGGCCGAGCGCGAGACCGACACCTTCGACACGTTCATGGAGTCGAGCTGGTACTACGCGCGCTACACCTCGCCGGGCGCGACCGACATGGTCGACGACCGCGCGCGCTACTGGACGCCGGTCGACCAGTACATCGGCGGCATCGAGCACGCGATCCTGCATCTGCTGTACTTCCGCTTCTATCACAAGCTGCTGCGCGACGAGGGCCTGGTCGACAGCGACGAGCCGGCGATCAACCTGCTGTGCCAGGGCATGGTCATCGCCGAGACGTTCTATCGCGAGAACGCCGACGGCGGCCGCGACTGGTTCAATCCGGCCGACGTCGCGGTCGCCCGCGACGAACGCGGCCGCATCACCGGCGCGACGCTGAAATCCGACGGCCAGCCGGTGCTGGTCGGCGGCATCGAGAAGATGTCCAAGTCCAAGAACAACGGCGTCGATCCGCAGGCCATGGTCGACAGGTACGGCGCCGACACGGTGCGCCTGTTCTCGATGTTCGCGGCGCCGCCGGATCAGTCGCTGGAGTGGAACGAGGCCGGCGTCGAGGGCATGTCGCGTTTCATCAAGCGCCTGTGGCGCGATCTGCACGCGCACGTCGCGCAGCCCGATCATCCCGAGGTCGATCCGGCCGCGCTGAACGCGGCACAGAAGACGATGCGGCGCCTCGTGCACGAGACGATCGTCAAGGTCGGCGACGATTACGGCCGCCGCCAGTCGTTCAACACCGCGATCGCCGCGCTGATGGAGTTGCTGAACGCGTTGGCGAAATTCGACGACGCCAGCGATCAGGGCAGGGCGGTCCGCCACGAGGCGTTCGAGACGATCGTGCTGCTGCTCAATCCGATCACGCCGCACGTCTGCCACGCGCTGTGGCAGGCGCTCGGCCACACGACGACCCTGGTCGACGACCGGCCGTGGCCGCAGGCCGATCCGGCCGCGCTGGTCCGCGACGCGCTGACGCTGGCCGTGCAGGTCAACGGCAAGCTGCGCGGCACGATCGAGATTGCGGCCGGCGCCTCGCGCGAGGACGCCGAACATGCCGCGCTGGCCGAGCCGTCGGTCGCCGCGTTCATCGGCGAGCAGACACCGAAGAAGGTCATCGTCGTGCCCGGCAAGATCGTCAACATCGTGATCTGAGGGCAGCGCTCCGCGCGGCGACGAGCCCGGCCTGCCGCCGCTCGCGTGCATCGGCGAACTCCGTGTCCGGCACGCCGGTCTCGCGCCGCGCCGGCCTGCCGATCGCTCGGCGCCGGATGCGGATCTGCCGCGGCGCAGCGGCGCGCGAAACCCGGCCGAACGCCGTGTCGGCCGGACCGGCACGCCGCCGGGTGCGGGCGGCTGCTCCGGGGCGCGGCTGCGCGCATCGCCCGATTGCACGATCGCCCGCCGCCGGCGACCGATCCGAGCGGCTGCGCTTCGGGCTTTCCCACACCATGCCGCCGGGTTCCGTGACGCGTGGACCGAGGCGTCGATGGCGCTGGCGCGGCAGCCGGGCCGATCGACCTCGATCGGCAAACCGGCCGCCATCGTCTGCACAGCCTTCATGCTCGGCCCCGAGCGGACGCGGCGGCGGGCGATTGGGCTATGCTTCGCGTTCCACGCAAGATTCCGGCCTCCGGTGTCAATGAACGTCCAGCGCATCCTCAGCGTCGCCCTCCTCACGCTCCTGCTGACCGCCTGCGGTTTCCAGCTGCGCGGCGAGGCCCGGCTCCCGGCCGGCATGCAGCACGTCCACATCCAGGGCGCCGATCCGCTGAGTCCGCTCGGCCGCGATCTGGCCAAGGCGCTGACGCGCTCCGGCGCGATCGTCACCGATCGCGTCGAGGACGGCGTCTCGGTACTCAGGATCGGCGCGAACGCCCTGTCGACCGACGTGCTCTCGGTCGGCGGCAACGCGCGCGCGACCGAGTACACGATCCGCTACCACGTCGAATTCGTGCTCGAGGACGCGGCCGGCCGCGCCCTGCTGCCGGTCCAGACGATCGACCTGACGCGCGACTTCACGTTCGACGCCTCGCAGGCGCTCGGCGTCGCCGCCGAGCAGGACCTGCTGACCAAGGAACTGCAGCGCGAGATGGTGCAGGCGATCCTGCGCCGGCTCGACGTGCTAGGCCGCGCCGGCTGAGCGCGCGCGTCCGATGTCGGCGACGCTGGCCCAGTTCCGCAAGACGCTCGGCGAACCCGATCTGCGCCCGGCGTACCTGCTCGCCGGCAGCGAGCATCTGCTCGTGCTCGAGGCCGCCGACGCGCTGCGCGCACGCGCGCGCGAACTCGGCTATCTGGAGCGCGAGGTCTACGATGCCGACGCGCGCTTCGACTGGGACGAGCTCGCGCGCGCCGGCAGTGCGCTGTCGCTGTTCGCGAGCCGCAAGCTGATCGATCTGCGCCTGCCGACCGGCAAGCCCGGCAAGGACGGCGCGGCCGCGATCGCCGCGTACTGCCAGGCACCGCCGCCCGATACGGTGCTGCTGATCACCTGCCAGGAATGGAGCAAGCAGCACGAGGGCGCCTGGGCCGCCGCGGTCGAGCGCGCCGGCGTGTTCGTGCCGGTCTGGCCGCTCAAGCGCGAGGAACTGCCGGGCTGGATCGGCGCGCGCTTCGCGGCGCGCGGCCTCAAGGCCACGCCGGATGCGGTCGATCTGCTGGCCGAGCGCGTGGAGGGCAATCTGCTGGCCGCCGCGCAGGAGGTCGACAAGCTGGCCCTGCTGGCGCCCGAAGGTCGCGTCGACGTCGGCCTGCTCGAGGCCGCGGTCGCCGACGACGCGCGCTACGACGCGTTCCGCCTGACCGACGCCGCGCTCGGCGGCGACGCCGAACGCGCCTTGCGCATCGTGCAGGGCCTGCGTGAGGAAGGCGAGGACGCGATCCCGCTGCTCGGCTGGATCCTCAACCAACTGCGTCTGCTGCAGCGCCTGGCGGCGGCCGGCGACAACCTCGCCGCCGCGTTCCGCAGCGAACGGGTCTGGGATTCGCGCCAGCCGCTGTATCGCCGCGCGCTGAAATCCGCGCGCGCCGCGCACTGGGAAACCTGCCTCGCGCAGGCCGCGCGGATCGACGCGATCGCCAAGGGCCGCCGCGACGGCGAGGTCTGGCGCGAGCTCGAGCGGCTGATCGCGGCGATCGCCGCGCCGCGCCGCGCAGCGGCGCTGATCGCGGCCTGATGCGTCCGCTGGCGATCCTCGGCGGCACCTTCGATCCCGTTCACAACGCGCATCTGCGCGTGGCCTGGGAAGCGGCCGAACTGCTCGACGCCGAGGTGCGCCTGCTGCCGGCCAGCGTGCCGCCGCACCGCGCCCAGCCGGTCGCGACGCCGGCGCAGCGCGTGGCCTTGCTCGCGGCCGCCCTGGCCGGACAGGACCGGCTGATCCTCGACACGCGCGAACTCGATCGCGCCGGCCCGTCGTGGTCGATCGATACGCTGATCGAACTGCGCGCCGAGATCGGCCCCGAGCGGCCGCTGGTGCTGCTGGTCGGCGCCGATGCGTTCGCAGGCCTGGCCGGCTGGCATCGCTGGCGCGAGTTGTTCGACCAGGCCCACGTCGGCGTGCTGCCGCGGCCCGGCTACGTCGCGACACTCGATGCCGCGCTCGAACGCGAAACGCGACCGCGCCGCGTCGCCGATGCGGCCGCCCTGCGCGAAGTGCCGGCCGGTCGCGTGTTCGAGATCGACGTCACGCCGCTAGACTTCTCGGCCAGCCGCATCCGCGCCTTGCTGGCCGAGGGTCGCGAGCCGCGCTATCTGGTGCCCGACGCTGTCCTGGCCGAGCCGGCACTGCTCGCGCCGTACCGCACGGCCGGCTGAGGCTGTCAGGCCAGCGCGCGTGCGCCGCCCCGATACCACGCCAGCACCGCGCCCGGCACCTTGCCTTCGAGCCGCAGACCGACCGCGTCGCAGGCGTCGAGTGCGTTCTTGAGTTCGCGGCGCAGCTTCTGCGCGGTGTCGGGCGCACCGTTGAAGCTCAGGAACTCGATCTGCCGCAGCGCCTGCTGCGACCAGTCGTACAGCGCGGCGTCGCGGAACCAGCGCACGCGCAGCCAGGCCGACAGTTGCGGATGCAGCACGTGGCCGTCCTCCTCGCAGATCCGCTCGGCCAGCGCCACCGCGCGCGACCAGGCGCCGCCGAACCATTCGGTGCGACCGCCGGCGGCTTCGCGCACGCTCAGCGGCGCCGTCACCGCATCGTCGGCCAGCGCCTGCTTGAGGCGACGCTCGATCGCACGCGCGTCGCGCACGTAGTCGGTCTCGACGAGCAGCGCGCGGTCGAGGTCGAAGAACTCGAAGTAGCGCGTGTGCAGCGCATGCAGCCGGACCAGCGGATCGCGCGCGAAGCCGACCTTGATCGTGTCCGACTCGCGGCACGGCAGCACGTAGACGAAGCAGCGCCCGCTGCGCAGCGTTCTCCAGCCGGACGCGGCCGGCTGGTCGGCATCGGCGGGGCCATCGGGGATCGCGTGCAGGTGCGGATCGGCGGCGGCGTCGAGTGCCGGTGCGATGAAGGGTTCGGCTGACATGTCGAGCATGTCGTTCTCCTGTTGCTGCGTGGTCGAGGCGTCGGGGACGCGGGCCGGGATGCGGGGCGATGCGATCGTGCCGGCCGACGGCGGCTGGCCGCACGGCTGCGCTGCGGTCGCGAGACGCGGCGAGACGGCGGTGATGTCGGGCGTGCACGATGACATGGCGCGGTGATCGGAGTCCGGCGCGTGAGAGGTTTCGGAGGTCGATGTCGAGCAGGGTGCCGCGCAGGTGTCTCGCGCGGCGAGACGCAAACTGCCACAGCGTCACCGCGCGAGCGCTGAACGGGCCGAGCGCCGGTCATCGGCTCGTCATCTGCGCCGTGTCGTGGGCCGCCTGCGGCGTGGAGGCATCGAGGCATCGAGGCGTACGAAGCGATTCGACGCAGAGCCCCTCGAGCAATGACATCCACGCGACGCCGGCAGCGGTTTCGTGTTCGCTGCGACGCGGCAGCGACCGCAGTGTGAATACGCAAGCGTATGGACAGGGCGCTGCGCTGTATTCGGCGTTCGGCTCGCTGCTTGACGGCGCTCGATTCACCGGATAAAAAATCGTCCGCCAGTCCAGGATGCTGGCTTCAGGAGAAACAACATGACGGGATTCAAGCATGTGGTACTCGCCGCCGGGCTCGCGCTGAGCGCAGGCACATCGGCCGCCATCCTCACCTCCCATCAGCCCGGCACGCATCCCTTCGCTTCGGGCGACGTGTTGCTGTGGGGTGCGCATGACGGCGGGCAGTGCATCGGACTGTGTATTCGCACCGAGCGTCACGGCAACTCGATCATGACCTACGTGTATGGGTCGAACGGCGAACTGTTCATCGCCGACACGCATGACCTGAGCGACGATACGGGCATCAGGAATCGTCAGCCGATTCCTCTGTCGGTTTATGTATCGGAGGACGACCAGACCGCAGGATCACCGGCGCCGCCGCCTCCGGTCGGCGGCACGGGGTCGGTTTCGCAGACCCAGTCGTGGACGAGTGGTGGGACGGTCTGGATTCGCACCACGACGTTCTATTTCATCAACGGCAACCTGGTCGACATCAAGGTCGAGATTCGACAGTTCAACGTCGAGCGGTAGCGAACCTCCGTTCCCGGCTGGACGACCGTGAGTGTGCAAACGAGAAGGCCCTGACTGACGTCGGGGCCTTTTTTTGGAGAGCCCAGCAGGGCACGGGGCACCGGCCGGCGAGCCGCAGGAAACGGTCCTCGCACCGAACCTGACCTGTTCTATACTCGCCGCGCCTGATGCGTCGATGTGTCATCCGAGGCCAGTACGGCGTTCTCCCGCTCCCGCGAGGCGGCGCCGCGACCAGCGATCGAGGAGAACGTCATGTCTGCTCTGACTCGGCGCCAGTTCCTGAAAGTCACCGGGACGACCCTGGTGGGTTCCAGTCTGGCGCTCATGGGCTTCTCGCCCGGCCCCGCGCTCGCGGAGGTGCGCCAGTTCAAGCTGGCCCGTGCGACCGAAACCCGCAATACCTGCCCGTACTGCTCGGTCGCCTGCGGCGTGCTGATGTACGGCCTCGGCGACGGCGCCAAGAATGCGCGCCCGAGCCTGTTCCACATCGAAGGCGATCCGGACCATCCGGTCAATCGCGGCACGCTGTGCCCGAAGGGCGCGGCGCTGATCGACTTCATCCACAGCGAGAGCCGCCTGAAGTTTCCGGAGTACCGCGCGCCGGGCTCGGACACCTGGCAGCGGATCTCGTGGGACGAGGCGCTCGATCGCATCGCCAGGCTGATGAAGGCCGATCGCGACGCGAACTTCGTCGCCGCCACGCCCGAGGGCCAGACCGTCAACCGCTGGCTGACGACCGGCATGCTCGCGGCCTCGGCCTCGAGCAACGAGGTCGGCTACCTGACGCACAAGGTCGCCCGTTCGCTCGGTCTGCTCGCATTCGACAATCAGGCACGCGTCTGACACGGCCCGACGGTGGCAGGTCTTGCCCCGACGTTCGGCCGCGGCGCGATGACGAATCACTGGGTCGACATCAAGAATGCCGACCTGATCCTGATCATGGGCGGCAACGCGGCCGAGGCGCATCCGTGCGGCTTCAAGTGGGTGACCGAGGCCAAGGCCCACAACAAGGCCAAGCTGATCGTGGTCGATCCGCGCTTCACGCGCTCGGCCTCGGTGGCCGACGTCTACGCGCCGATCCGCACCGGCACCGACATCGTCTTCCTCGGCGGCCTGATCAATCATCTGCTGACCCACGACGCGATCCAGCGCGAGTACGTCGTCAACTACACCGACCTGTCGTTCATCGTGAAGGACGAGTTCGCGTTCGAGCAGGGGCTGTATTCGGGCTACGATGCCGGCCGCCGCGTCTACGACAAGTCGAGCTGGGATTACGCGCTCGGTGAGGACGGCTATGTCCGCACCGATCCGACGCTGACCGATCCGCGCTGCGTCTACAACCTGCTCAAGCAGCACTACGCGCGCTATACGCCGGAGATGGTCGAGCGCGTCTGCGGCACGCCGAAGGACAAGGTGCTCGCGATCTGGGACATGATCGCCTCGACCGCGACGCCGACGCGCGCGATGACGATCATGTACGCGCTCGGCTGGACCCAGCACTCGATCGGCTCGCAGATGATCCGCACCGGCGCGATGGTGCAGCTGCTGCTCGGCAACATCGGCGTGTCCGGCGGCGGCATGAACGCATTGCGCGGCCATTCCAACATCCAGGGCCTGACCGACCTCGGCCTGATGTCGAACCTGCTGCCCGGCTACATGACGCTGCCGAACCAGGCCGAGCAGGATTTGGATGCCTACATCGCGGCGCGCGCGCCCAAGCCGCTGCGTCCGAACCAGCTCAGCTACTGGCAGAACTACCGCAAGTTCTTCGTGAGCTTCATGAAGACCTGGTGGGGCGATGCGGCGACCGCCGAGAACCGCTGGGCGTTCGACTACCTGCCCAAGCTCGACAAGCCCTACGACATGCTGCAGGCCTACGAGCTGATGCACCAGGGCAAGATGACCGGCTACATCTGCCAGGGCTTCAATCCACTGGCGGCGGCGCCGAACAAGGCCAAGCTGACCGCGGCGTTCTCCAAGCTCAAGTACCTGGTCGTGATGGATCCGCTCGCGACCGAGACCAGCGAGTTCTGGAAGAACCACGGCGTGCTGCACGATGTGGACCCTGCGGCGATCCAGACCGAGGTGTTCCGCCTGCCGACCACCTGCTTCGCCGAGGAGAACGGCTCGCTGACCAATTCCTCGCGCTGGCTGCAGTGGCACTGGAAGGGTGCCGAGCCGCCCGGCGAGGCGCGCAGCGACCTGGAGATCATGGCCGGGCTGTTCGTGCGCATGCGCGCGATGTACCGCGCCGACGGCGGCGCGTTCCCCGATCCGATCGTCAACCTGACCTGGAAGTACGCGCAGCCGGAAAGTCCGGCGCCCGAGGAGCTCGCGCGCGAGTTCTCCGGCAGCGCGCTCAAGGACCTGGCCGATCCGAAGGACCCCACGCGGATCGTCCGCAAGGCCGGCGAGCAGCTGGCCGGTTTCGCCGAGCTGCGCGACGACGGCAGCACGCAGAGCGGCTGCTGGATCTTCTGCGGCGCCTGGGGGCCGACCGGCAATCTGATGGCGCGCCGCGACAATGCCGATCCGACCGGCATCGGGCAGACGCTGAACTGGGCGTTCGCCTGGCCGGCCAACCGGCGCGTGCTCTACAACCGCGCGTCCTGCGACGTCGCCGGCAAGCCGTTCGATCCGCGGCGCTCGCTGATCGCCTGGAACGGCAGCGCCTGGGGCGGGGCGGACGTGCCGGATTTCGCGGCCGGCGAGAATCCGGCCGGCGGCATGGGGCCCTTCATCATGAACCCGGAAGGCGTCGCGCGCTTCTTCGCACGCGGCGGCATGGCCGAGGGACCGTTCCCCGAGCACTACGAGCCGTTCGAGACGCCGCTGGCGGTCAATCCGCTGAGCCCGGACCAGCCGCAGGCGCTGCACAATCCGGCCGCGCGCGTGTTCGAGGACGACCGCGCCGCATTCGGCACGCCCGATCGCTTCCCGCACGTGGCGACCACGTATCGCCTGACCGAGCACTTCCACTACTGGACCAAGCACGTGCGCCTCAACGCGATCGTGCAGCCCGAGCAGTTCGTCGAGATCGGCGCGGCGCTGGCCGACGAGCTCGGCATCGCCAACGGCAGCCGCGTGCGCGTCTCGTCCAACCGCGGCGAGATCGTCGCGGTCGCGATGGTGACCAAGCGGATCCGGCCGCTGACGGTCGAAGGACGCGTCGTGCACCAGGTCGGCGTGCCGATCCACTGGGGCTTCCTCGGCGTCGCCAAGCCGGGCTTCCTCGCCAATACCCTGACCCCGTTCGTCGGCGACGCCAATACGCAGACGCCGGAATTCAAATCGTTCCTGGTCCGCGTCGAGAAGGCGTAGGAGGCCCCATGGCATTGCAATCGCTCGACATCCTCCGGCGCTCGGCGACCACGCTGCCCGAGCCGCAGGCGCGCGGCGCGCATACCGGCCAGGTCGCCAAGCTGATCGACGTCAGCAAGTGCATCGGCTGCAAGGCCTGCCAGGTCGCGTGCATGGAATGGAACGACCTGCGCGACGAGGTCGGCAGCTGCACCGGGCATTACGACAACCCGGCCGACCTCAGCGACCAGTCCTGGACGCTGATGCGCTTCACCGAGCACGAGACCGCCGGCGGCGATCTCGAATGGCTGATCCGCAAGGACGGCTGCATGCACTGCGCCGATCCGGGCTGTCTGAAGGCCTGTCCTTCGCCGGGCGCGATCGTGCAGTACGCCAACGGCATCGTCGACTTCCATCAGGAGCACTGCATCGGCTGCGGCTACTGCGTGACCGGCTGCCCGTTCGACGTGCCGCGCATCTCGCAGAAGGACAAGAAGGCCTACAAGTGCACGCTGTGCTCGGACCGCGTCGCGGTCGGCCTGGAGCCGGCCTGCGTCAAGACCTGTCCGACCGGCGCGATCGAGTTCGGCACCAAGGAGGACATGCGCCAGCACGCGGCCGAGCGCGTGGAGGACCTCAAGTCGCGCGGCTACGAGCAGGCCGGCCTGTACGATCCCGAAGGCGTCGGCGGCACGCACGTGATGTACGTGCTGCACCACGCCGACCAGCCGCAGCTCTACGCCGGTCTGCCCGAGCAGCCGCGGATCAGTCCGATGGTCGCGCTCTGGAAGGGCGTCGCCAAGCCGCTCGGCCTGTTCGCGATCGTCGCGACGGCCGCGGCCGGCTTCCTGCACTACATCGGCATCGGCCCGAACGAGACCGACGAGCACGACGAGGAAGCCGCGCGCCGCGAACGGGAGGAGACGACATGAACCGCGTCCGCGACGACGAGCGCATCGTCCGCTACCGTGCCGGCACGCGCATCAACCACTGGATCGTCGCGATCAGCTTCGTGCTGCTCGCGCTGTCGGGCCTGGCGCTGTTCCATCCCTCGCTGTTCTGGCTGACCGCGCTGTTCGGCGGCGGACCGTGGACGCGCATCGTGCATCCGTTCATCGGCCTGGTCATGACACTGGCGTTCGCGATCCTCGCGGCCGGTCTGTGGCGCTACAACCGCATGCAACGCCGCGACTGGGTCTGGCTGCGCAACGCCGGCGACGTCGTGACCAATCGCGAGGACCGCCTGCCCGAGGTCGGCCGCTACAACGGCGGCCAGAAGCTGCTGTTCTATCTGATCGTGCTGTGCCTGATCGGCCTGCTCGCGTCGGGCATCGTGATGTGGCGCGCCTATTTCGCGTTCTACTTCCCGATCGAGGTGGTCCGCTTCGCATCGGTGCTGCATGCGTTCTGCGCGGTCGTGCTGATCTGCGGCATCGCCGTGCACATCTACGCGGCGATCTGGGTCAAGGGCTCGGTGCACGCGATGACGCGCGGCACGGTCAGCCCGGGCTGGGCCTGGAAGCATCACCGCGCGTGGTTCCGCGCGGTCACGCGCGGCGACCCGAGCGAGTAGGGCGGCAGGCGCTGGACGGCGGCGCCGCTTGCGGCGAGGATGGCCGCCCGACCTGTGGGCCGCCGCCATGAACTCGCGCATCCTCGAGCCCGGCCAGATTCAGACGCTCGCGCAGCGCGCGATACCGCGCATCCGTCTGCCCGATCGCGACACGCTGTTCGCGCGCCGCGCCGACCGCTTCGAGGCACTGGCCGCCGCCTCGCCGATCGGCGCTTACTTGCGCCTGCAGGCCGCCGTGGCCCGCGCGCAGCACGCCGCGCTCGCCGACTTCCCGGGCGCGCTGCCGACGCCTGCGCAGCGCTCGGCCGCGCAGGCTCACCGCATGCCGCCGATGCCGGCCGCCGCCTGGCCGCGCGCGCCGCAGTGGCGCGATGCACTGACGGCGATCGGCCGGGCGGTCGCCGGTCTCGCGGACCGTCCGGAGGAGGTCGCGCGGCTCGGCGAGCGCATCGCCGCGCTGCCGGCCGGCGAAGCCGAGACACAGGCCGACCGGCTGCTCGGCGCCCGTGACGGTGCCGTCGACACCGCCGCCGCGCCGCTGCTGATGGCGGCGCTGCAGGTGCACTGGACCGCGGCCGCGAGCCGGCTCGTCGCCGACGATGTACAGCCGCTCGATGTGCCGGGCCTGTGTCCGCTCTGCGGCACGCCGCCGGTCGCGAGCATCGTCCGCGCGCAGGCGCCGTACCGCGGCTATCGCTATCTGCATTGCGCGCTGTGCGCCTGCGAATGGCATCTCGTGCGCGTGCAGTGCAGCCAGTGCGGCGCATCCGGCAAGGACGTCGCGTACCGCTCGCTGGTGCCGGAAGACGACACCGGCGAAGCGGGCGGCGCGCTCGACCAGGCCGTGCGCGCCGAGACCTGCGAACAGTGCCGCAGCTATCGCAAGATCGTCTATCAGGAGAAGGATCCCGGCGTCGATCCGGTCGCCGACGATCTGGCCAGTCTCGCCCTGGATCTGCTGCTGGCCGAGCACGGCTATGCGCGCGCGAGCGGCCATCCGTTGCTCTGGCAGGCCGAGGCGGACGGCGCGCGATGAGCGCCGGCGCGGACATGGCCGCCGCCAGCGATCTGCCGGCGCTGGACCGGCTGCTCGGCGACGCCGCGGTCGCCGCGCTGATCGAAAGGCATGGCCGTACCCCGGTGGTCGCAGCGCTGCGGTCGGAACTCGAGCGGCTGCGCACGCGGGCACGCGCCGGCACGTTGCGGCGCGAGCAGATCGCGGCGGCGGCGATCGCCGCGGCGATCGGCGAGGTGCTGGATCGCGCCGCCGCGCCGCGGATGCGCGCGGTGTTCAACCTGACCGGCACCGTGCTGCATACGAATCTGGGCCGCGCGCTGCTGCCGGCCGTTGCGGTCGAGGCCGCCGCGCGCGCCGCGGCCGAGCCGGTCGATCTCGAGTTCGATCTGGCGACCGGCCGCCGCGGCGACCGCGATGCGGCGGTCGCCGCGCTGATCTGCGAACTGACCGGCGCCGAGGCGGCGACCGTCGTCAACAACAACGCCGCGGCGGTCCTGCTGCTGCTCAATACGCTGGCCTCGCGCCGCGAGGTGATCGTCTCGCGCGGCGAGCTGGTCGAGATCGGCGGTGCGTTCCGCATCCCGGACGTCATGCGCAGCGCCGGCGCGCGGCTGGTCGAGGTCGGCACGACCAACCGCACGCACCGCCACGACTACGCCGCCGCGATCGGCCCGCGCAGTGCGCTGCTGATGAAGGTGCACGCCAGCAATTACGCGATCACCGGCTTCACCGCGAGCGTGCCCGAGGCCGAACTGGCCGCCCTGGCGCACGCGCACGAGCTGCCGTTCGCGGTCGATCTCGGCAGCGGCAGCCTCGTCGACCTGTCGCGCTGGGGATTGCCGAAGGAGCCGACCGTGCGCGAGACGCTCGCGGCCGGTGCCGATCTGGTCGCGTTCAGCGGCGACAAGCTGCTCGGCGGCCCGCAGGCCGGCATCGTCGCCGGCCGCCGCGACCTGATCGCGCGGCTCGATCGCAATCCGCTCAAGCGCGCGTTGCGCACCGGCAAGTCGACGCTGGCCGCGCTCGAGGCCGTGCTCGCGCTGTATCGCGCGCCGGAGCGGCTGGCCGAGCAGCTGCCGACGCTGCAGTTGCTGACGCGCGCACCGCAGTCGATCGCCGAGCAGGCCGCGCGCGTACTGCCGGCCGTGCAGGCCGCGCTCGGCGCGGACTACGCGGCGGACGCCGTACCGATGCGCAGCCAGATCGGCAGCGGCGCGCTGCCGGTCGACCGGTTGCCGAGCCACGGCCTGCGGATCCGGCCGACCCGGCGCGGCGCAGGCGGCGTCACGCGGCTCCAGGCGCGGCTGCGCGCGCTGCCGCGGCCGGTGCTCGGGCGCATCGCCGACAAGGCGCTGTGGCTGGACCTGCGCTGCCTCGCCGAGCGCGACGAGGCCGACTTCGTCGCGCAGTGGACGCAGCTGACGCCGTGATCGTCGGGACCGCCGGCCACATCGATCACGGCAAGACCACCCTGGTCCGCGCGTTGACCGGGGTCGACACCGACCGGCTCAAGGAAGAGAAGGCGCGCGGCATCTCGATCGAGCTCGGTTATGCGTATGTCGCGGTCGAGGCGGCACCGGCGGCGCAGCCGCGCGGCGCCGACCCGGCCCGGACCGTGGCGGCGCGATCCGTGGCGACCGACGCCGATCCGGTGCTCGGCTTCGTCGACGTGCCCGGCCACGAGCGCCTCGTGCACACGATGGTCGTCGGCGCCGGCGGCATCGATTTCGCATTGCTGGTGATCGCGGCCGACGACGGCGTGATGCCGCAGACGCGCGAGCATCTGGCGATCCTCGACCTGCTCGGCGTCGCCGCCGGCGCAGTCGCCTTGACCAAGATCGATCGCGTCGATCCGGCCCGTATCGCCGAGGTGGAGGCGGACGTGCGCGCGCTGCTGGCACCGACCGTCCTGCGTGAGGCGCCGATCTTCGCGCTCGACGCGACCGCCGACGGCGATGCCGGCGTCGCGGCCTTGCGCGCGCATCTGCATGCGGCCGCGGCGCGCCGCTCGCGCCGCTCGGAGGACGGTCTGTTCCGGCTCGCGGTCGATCGCGTGTTCACGCTGCCCGGTCACGGCACGATCGCGGCCGGCACGATCCATGCCGGCCGCGTGCACGTCGGCGACGTGCTGAGCCGCATGCCGGCCGGCGAGTCGGTGCGCGTGCGCAGCCTGCATGCGCAGCAGCGCGCAGCCGGGGCCGCCGGCGCCGGACAGCGCTGCGCGCTCAATCTCGCCGGCGTCGCCGTCGACGGCATCGCGCGCGGCGACTGGCTGGCCGATCCGCGCGCACTGTCGCCGAGCCTGCGTCTGGACGTACGGCTGCGTCTGCTCGCCGACGCACCGGCGCTGTCGCGTCAGCGCGTGCCGCTGCACGTCCACGTCGGCACCGCGCACCGGCTGGCCGAGGCCGTGCTGCTCGATGCCGAGCGCCTGACGCCCGGCGGGACAGGGCGCGTGCAACTGGTCTTCGATGCGCCGATCTGCGCTGCTGCCGGCGATCGTCTGATCGTGCGCGACGCGCGGGCCGCCGCGACGATCGGCGGAGGCCGCGTGCTCGATCCGAACGGCCCGGAACGCCGCCGCCGCAGTCCCGAGCGGCTGGCCTGGCTCGATGCGATCGAGCACCTGCTAGACGGCGGGGGCATCGCGCCGCTGCTGGCCGAGGCGCCGCATGGCATCGCGTCGTCAGAACTCGAACGGCTCTGCGGTCGCGAGCACGCGCGAATCGCTTTGCCCGATGCGGCCGTGCGCGTCGAGACCGCGGCCGGAGTGGTGATCTTCGATGCCTCGCATTGGCAGGCACTGCAGCAGCAGACCGTCGCGACACTGGCCCGGGTGCACGAGACCGCGCCGGACGAACCCGGTCTCGGCCCGGCCGCGTTGCGCCGGCGCGTCGCGCCGACGCTGGCCGAGCCGACCTGGCGCAGCCTGATCGATGCCCTGGTCGGGTCCGGGGCGATCGAGCATGCCGGCGCCTGGCTGCGTCTGCCCGGACACCGCATCGCGCTAAGCGACGAGGAGGCCCGTCTGATCGAGCGGCTGCAGCCGCTGATCGCCGCAGGCCGCTTCGATCCGCCGTGGGTGCGGGACCTCGCCACGACGACCGGCATCGACGAGACCGCCGTGCGGCAGGCGCTGCGCAAGAGCACCGCGCGTGGCGATCTGCTTCAGATCGTGCGCGATCTGTTCTATGCGCCCGAGCGTGTCGAGGAGCTCGCCGCGATCGCCCGCACGATCGCCGAACGCGACGGTCGCGTCGATGCCGCGCGCTACCGCGACGCGATCGGGCTCGGCCGCAAGCGCACCGTGCAGATCTTGGAGTTCTTCGACCGCGTTGGCTACACTCGCCGCGTGCGCGATACGCACGTGCTGCGCGGCGACGGTGACTGGCCGAAGCGCTGAAAGCCGGCGCCGCCGCGCGAGGTCCCTGGAAGGCATGCGCATCCGGTGATGCGGCCGGGCTTCAAACCCGGTTGGGGGCGTCGATCGCTCCCGGGTAGGTTCGACTCCTGCTGCCTTCCGCCATGTGTTTTTGCGTTCGTCCTTGAACGCTGCTTCGGGATGGGTGCGAACGGGGGCGGGCTCCAGAACTTCCTGGGGTCTACCGCGGCCATCCTTGGCCGCACTTTTTGCGAAACGCCTGCTTCGTTGGGGGTGGTGTATTCGGGTAGAAGCGGCTTTTGGGGCTGACGGTCATTGAACGCCGCTTCGGGATGGGTGCGGATGAGGACGTGCTCGAGAATTTCGGGCCGTCTACCGCGGCCATCCTTGGCCGCACTCTTCAAGAAGAGCTGGCTTCGTTGGGCGGCGTATTCGAGCGTCGGCTGGTGGGCTGACGGTCATTCTTGTCCGCCGTTGTCGGTCTGATCGGGCGGAGTGGTCGATCGATGCCGATGGGCTACGGCGGTGTCCGTGGCGTGTTTTTTACGGGCGGCGGAGCTTCGTTGTAACGTGGCGCATCCGATTGGGAGCAGCCAGCGCATGACCACGACCGAGACGCCGGCGCCGCGCCTGACCTCGCTGTCGCATGGCGGCGGTTGCGGCTGCAAGATCGCGCCGGGCGTGCTGGCCGGCTTGCTGAAGGACATGCCGGCGGCGGCCGGGTTCGCCGATCTGCTGGTCGGGCGCGAGACCTCGGACGATGCGGCGGTCTATCGCATCAACGAGACGCAGGCGATCGTCGCGACGACCGACTTCTTCATGCCGATCGTCGACGATCCGTTCGACTTCGGCCGCATCGCGGCGACCAATGCACTGTCGGATCTGTATGCGATGGGCGCGACGCCGCTGTTCGCGCTGGCGATCGTCGGCATGCCGATCGACGTGCTGCCGGCCGAGACGATCCGCCAGATCCTGCGCGGCGGTGAGGCGGTCTGCCTGCAGGCCGGCATTCCGGTCGCCGGCGGGCACAGCATCGATTCGGTCGAGCCGATCTACGGCCTGGCCGCGATCGGCCTGGTCCATCCGCGCGAGGTGCGGCGCAATGCGACGGCGCGTGACGGCGACCGGCTCGTGCTCGGCAAGCCGCTCGGCGTCGGCATCCATTCGGCCGCGTTCAAGAAGGGGCTGCTCGATGCGGCCGGTTATCAGGCCCTGATCGGGACGACGACGCGGCTCAACCGTCCCGGCATCGAGCTGGCGCGGCTCGACGGCGTCCATGCGATGACCGACGTCACCGGCTTCGGCCTGCTCGGTCATCTGCTCGAGATCGCGCGCGGCAGCGGTCTCGGCGCGCAGCTGGAGATGGCGCATATTCCGCTGCTGCCGGCGACGCGCGCGTTGGCCGAGGCCGGCGCGACGACCGGCGCCTCCGCGCGCAACTGGGCGGCCTATGGCGATCGCGTCGATCTGGCCGATACGCTGCAGCCGGTCGACCGCGCGATCCTGACCGATCCGCAGACCAGCGGCGGTCTGCTGGTCGCCTGCGCGCCTGCGGTGGTCGACGCGGTGCTCGCGACGTTCGCCGCGGCAGGCTTCGGCGATGCCGCGGCGATCGGCTCGCTGACGGCCGGCGATGCACGCATCGGTGTGCGCTGACGCCGACTGCGGCGATCGCTGCGCGAGGGCAGGGCGCTAGGCGAAGCGGTGGCCGGGAGTGGCCGCCACGACCACCTCAAGACCACGGATGCGCCGCGGCGTCACGGCACGAAGCTCAGGAACAGATACGCCGCGAAGATCACCAGGTGGACCACGCCGGGCAGCACGGTCGTGCGGCCGGTGCGCAGCGAGATCGACACGACGAACAGCGACAGCACCAGCAGCAGGGTCTGCTTCATGTCGAGGCCGAGCGCGAGCGGCCAGCCCATCACGACGGCCAGCACCGCGACGACCGGCACGGTCAGGCCGATGCTGGCGATCGCCGAGCCGATCGCCAGATTGAGGCTGGTCTGCAGACGATTGGAATGCGCGGCGCGGATCGCCGCGACGCTCTCGGGCATCAGCACGATCGCCGCGATCAGGATGCCGAGCGTGGCCGCCGGTGCACCGAGCGCGCCGAGCGCGGCCTCGATCGACGGCGAGATCGCCTTGGCGCTCAGCACGACCGCGACCAGGGCGACCAGCAGCAGCGCCAGACTGGTCAGCGCGTCGCGAGTCGTCGGCTGGGCCGCGTGCTTGTTCGGATCGTCCTCGTCCTCGTCGGTCGGCAGGAAGTAGTCGCGATGGCCGATCGTCTGGAACAGCGTGAACGCGACGAACAGCAGCAGCACGGCGATCGCGACGAAGATCAGCTGGCTGCTCGTGTAGACCGGACCGGCCGCGCTGGTGGAGTAGTTCGGCAGGATCAGCGTGAACACGGCGATGACGGTCAATGCACCGAGGGCGGCATTGATGCCGTCGAGCTTGAAGCCCTGCACGCGGTGGCGGCGTCCGCCGACCAGCAGACTGGCGCCGATGATGCCGTTGAGGATGATCATGATCGCCGCGAAGACCGTGTCGCGCGCGAGGCCGGCCGCATCGGCGCCGCCGGACAGCATCATCGAGACGATCAGTGCCACCTCGATGATCGTGACCGCGAGCGCCAGCACCAGCGTGCCGAACGGCTCGCCGACGCGATGGGCGATCACCTCGGCGTGATGCACGGACGCAATGACGTTGCCGATCAGGCCCAGCACGATCAGTGCGATCACCCCGGGAATGCCGGGCGCCATCCACGACAATGCGAGGATCGCCAGTCCTGCCGGCGGGATCGCCATGCTCCAAAGCGGGTTGTGCCTGATCTGCTGACTCATGGAACTCCTGACATCGAGGCGCGGCGCGCGACCAGACCGGATCATAACGGGCATCGGGGCCCGGCGCGCGCTGCGCGGCCTATGCGCGGCACATGCGGCCGATGACGGCTTTCCGTCCGATCCGGCTCGACGGCGCGTGCATCCTCATCGCAGGACGGGACGACCACGATGACATCGTCGTGACCGGCCTGGCTGCGACACATGACGGCCGTGCCGATCGACATGCCGACGAGGCGGGCAGGTCGAGACTTCCATGGCGTCTGCGGACCGCTGCGAGAGGCCACGCGATACCGTATCTATTCACGGCGGCCGGATGTGTCGGAAACCCCGGCCGGCCGGGAACGTGCAGCCCGTCACGGTACCGGTGCGGCGGTCATGACAGCGTCGCAGCACGCTCCGCGGCGCCACCCTGGACATCGCCGCGGCGGCGCGCATCGTGTAACGGGGCACGCACTCAGATTCGATCCAGATCCGCGCGCTGTCGGTACGTCCGGCGGCGTGCGCGTCGGCCATCACCACCGGCGTGACCGCGTTGCGGCACGTCGATCACCGCATCAGGAGCATCCGGCTACGCGACTTCGACATCGACATCGACACAGGAGGGTCAACGACGACAGGTACTGAATCGAGCACCACCGTTCAAACCGACGTTCACATGCACAGGAGTGTAAGGACCATGTTGAAGCACGAGCATAGGGAAAGGACCGGCCGGCGCGGCCGAGGGGCAGGGTTCCTGCCGCATCTGCTGGCGATCGGACTGCTGTCGTTCGCGCCACTGGCGCCGGCTGCCGAGACGCCGCCGCGCGCCGCGGACATCGTGACGCCGGCCGCGGTGGCCGACGTCGTCCACATCCAGCCGTTCACGCTGCAGGAAGGCTACGTCTTCGATTGGCGGCAGGAGCGGCCGCGCATCGCCTCCGGCACGCTGGTGGTGTTCAAGGTCGCGCCCGCGCTGGTCTATCCGCGCAATGCGGCCGAGCCGGTGCTCTACGCCGGCAGCCAGACCGCGCAGCGCCTCAATCACGGCTACGAGTCCGGCTACGTCGTCGCGCTGATTCCCGGCGAGATCGACCTGTCGCGCGAGCCGGTCTGGTTCGGTGCCGCCGATCTGCCCGAATGGGTCGACGCCGACACGATCCGCGCCGAGCGCGCCAAGGCGCAGCAGGCCGGCATCGCACCGTTCGACAAGGGCAGGGTGCGCGCCGTCACGCACGATCGCGTGCAGTCCTCGGATCTGGCGGGCCTGCTGCGCGACCACGTCGCGGAGATCGTGATCCGATACGCGCCGCAGGAGAGGGCGCTGGCCGATACGTGGCGGCTGCCGATCGCGCAGCGTTGACCATCCTCGACAGGGAACAAGGAGGACACCAATGAACATGACATCCGCAATCCGGCCGAGGACGGCATCGATCGTCCTGGCCGCGCTGGCCGCACTCTGCGCGCCGGCATCCTGGGCCGCCGTCACCAAGACCGAACTGGCCGGCCGCTCGCTGACGCAGTACCCGTTCTTCGAGTACGTCAAGGCGTTCAACCAGAACACCGGCGTGCAGGTCGCGATCGATCCGACGCGCTTCCCGGCGATCGTCGGGCAGACCTGCGACATCTACGTCGTCGCCGCCAAGACGACGACGCAGTGGAACACCAATCCCGCGCTGACCGACGTCACGCTCGGCGGCGCGATGACGGTGACGTTCAGCGCCCCGACGATCCAGGTCAATACCTACGCGGTGACGGTGCCGTCGGAGCTCAGCGGCAACGCCGGCACCGATCTGGGCGTCGGCTACGACGTCGTCCTCGACTGCAACCAGGACGGCGTGCTCAACGGCAACGACTACATCGACGGCCGCAACAACGAGTCGGGCTTCTACGTCGTCCACGACACGACGGCACCCGGTCCGCTGCCGGTCACGCGCGTGACCTACGCCCTCAGTGCCCCGGTCGGAACGACCTACGGCATCCCGGGCGGCTTCCTCGCCGAGGATCTGTTCTATCCGACCGGCATCGCGACGATGGGCACGCTGCCGCTGATCGTGATCTCGCACGGCAACGGCCACAGCTACGACTGGTATGCCCACATCGGCAATCACCTGGCCTCGTACGGCTACATCGTGATGAGCCACGCGAACAACACCGGACCCGGTCCGTTCAACGCGTCGACGACGACGCTCGGCCACACCGACGCGTTCATCGATCAGGCCGCCGCCGGCGTCATCGCGGGCGGCGCGCTGGTCGGGCACGTCGATGCCGGACGCATCGTCTGGATCGGCCACAGCCGCGGCGGAGAAGGCGTCGCGATCAGCTACGACCGTCTGTTCGACGCGACCTACGTGCCGATCAACTACGTCAAGGCCAACATCAAGCTGATCAGCAGCATGCTGCCGACCGACTTCAACGGTCCCGGCATCGCCGATCCGCACGATGCCAACTACCATCTGTGGACCGCGTCCGGCGACGAGGACGTCAACGGCTCGGCCTTCTGCAATCTGTGCCAGACCTATCATCTGCACGATCGCGCGACCGGCCACCGCCAGTCGACGACGATCCAGGGTACCGGCCACACCTGGTTCCACGACAACGGCGGTTATCCCTGGGCCGTCGGACCGTGCTCGATCGGGCCGACCGATGCACTGACGCATCAGATCCAGCTCGGCCATCTGCTGCCGCTGGTCAAGCGCTACGTCGACGACAACATCCCGTCGATCGACTTCCTGACGCGGCAGTACGAGAGCTTCCGGCCGATCGGCGTGCCGACCGGCAATGCCTGCATCGTGGTCAGCCACGAGTACCTCGACGCCTCGGTCGGCGCACAGAAGACCGTCGTCATCGACGACTACCAGACGCAGTTCGCGACCAACCTCAGCAGCTCCGGTGCCGCGGTGACGTACAACGTCACCAACCTCACCGAAGGCCTGCTCGACGACAACAACTCCGATTTCGTCTGGACACCCACCGATCCGTTCAACGGTGCCACCCAGGCCGGTCCGGGCGATACCAGCCGCGGCGTCGTGTTCGACTGGAACGGTGCGAACCGCTTCTACGAATGGGCCGTCCCGATCGCCGAGCAGGACTTCACCGACAACCTGATCCTGTCTTTCCGCGGCGCACAGGGCACCCGCCATCCCTATACGCTGGCGGTGCTCGGCGATCTGACGTTCGACGTGACCCTGCGCGACGCGTCGTCGGTGACCAGCTCGATCAACATCGGTGCGTTCGGCGGCGGACTCGAGCAGCCGTACCAGCGCGACGGCGGCTGGCACAACGAGATGGAGACGATCCGCATCCGGCTGACCGATTTCCTCAACAACGGCTCGGGCATCGATCTGACCAACATCGTCGCGATCCGGCTCGACGTCGGACCCGCGCACGGATCGCCGGAAGGCCGCATCGTGATCGACGACCTGATGCTGACCAACGATCGCGCGGTCTACGACGGCGGTACCAACGGCGACCCGCACATCACGACCGTGGACGGCACGTACTACGACTTCCAGAGCGTCGGCGAATTCACGCTGCTGCAGGACGGTGCGATGGAAGTGCAGGTGCGCCAGTCGGCAATTTCCGGGACGTCGCCGATCGCCAACGCGCATACCGGCCTCAGCAGCTGCGTCAGCGTCAACACGGCCGTGGCGGCCCGTGTCGGCGGCCACACGGTCAGCTACCAGCCGGACCTGTCGGGCCGGCCGAATCCGAGCGGGCTCCAGTTGCGCATCGACGGCGTGCTGACCGACATCAACGCACTGCAGAGCGTCAATCTCGGTTCGGGCGGACGCGTCGGCCTGTCGCCGCTCGGGACCGGCATCGACATCGATTTCCCGAACGGAACCTCGCTGAGCGCGATCCCGCAGTGGTGGGGCGGGCAGAACACCTGGTATCTCAACCTCAGCGTGTTCAAGACACCGGCGACCGAAGGCATCATGGGCGCACTGTCGCCGGGCGGCTGGCTGCCGGCGCTGCCCGACGGCAGCTCGATGGGACCGCGCCCGGCGGCGACGATCCAGCGTCACATCGATCTGAACAGCACGTTCGCCGATGCCTGGCGCATCACCGACGCGACCAGTCTGTTCGACTATGCGACCGGCACCTCGACGGCCAGCTTCACCGACAAGAAATGGCCGCCGGAGCCGGGCGAACCGTGCATCGCGTCGGGCTCGCCGCCTGTGACGCCGATCCGCTGGGAAGTGGCCGCGCACGAGTGCCGCGATCTGCGTGACGGCGGCCTGCGGCACAGCTGCACGTTCGACGTCGCCGCGACCGGCGAGCTCAGCTTCGTCAAGGCCTACCAGCTGAGCGAGAAGATCGATCTGGAGGCGACCAGGACCGAAGTGCGCATCGCGCAGAACCCCGGCAGCGTCACCTTGGTCGCGCTGGTGCGGATGAAGAAGTCGGGCGAGCCGGTCGGCGGCGGCGCCGCGGCAGATCTCGCGGTCGGCCAGGTCCGCTTCACCGTCGACGGCAAGGACATCGAGGTGCCGATCAGCCTCGACGCCGACGGTCAGGCGATCTGGAAGGTCGAGCTCGGCACCGGTGCGCACACGGTCAGCGCCCGGTTCTCGCCGAGCAGCGCCGCGAGGTTGCTGTCGAGCAGCAGCGCCGAGACCGCATTCGTGGTGCGGTAGCGGTTCTTGTTGGGAACGAGGGGGCCGTCGGCATTGGCCGACGCCCGGAACAAGCGGGAGCGGCGCGGGACGGCGCCGCTCCCGTGATATCGAGACGGGACCTGGAGTTCGCGGATCCGGGTGTGCAGGACAGAGGTAGCGCATCAGGACCAACGACCAGGCCCGAATGCCTAGCAGACCGCCGTCTTTAATTTGACATAATATACATATCCATACATTCGTGCCTCGGATGGTGCGTGATCTGACACACATCGATCGTTTGCACGTTGGCTTTTGTGCTTCCTCCTCGTTGCGCGTCCTGAAGTGCGTGGAGCTGCCGCTCCAGCAACTCACATCACATTCTGTTCTTCCGCGATGTAACCGGCCGCGCCCTCTGTCAGCTACAGTGCCGCCCCGAGTCGTGGGTCGACCACGGGCGCATCGCTGTCTCGATACCTTGTCTGGAGTGCATTCCATTTGCCGACGCGAACCTTCGTCCTCAGAGCCCGCGCGGCGCCGACCGACAGTTCGAAGCTGCTGGCCGCCGTCGGCCAGGAGGCGCATACCGAAGTGCTCGCGCATACGCTGATGAACGCGATCTTCGTCGCGCAATCGCATCGGGCCGATGTCACCATGTTCCTGGTGCTCGAAAGCACCCAGGACTACTCGCGGACGATCCGGTTCGAGGCCGACCGGATGCACGGCATCGGGGGCTTTCACGAACAGGCGCTGCTCGGCAAGATCGCCAAGGCGCTGGACGCCTCGCGCGGCATGGGCAAGGACGAGTCGAGGCCGGTCGAGGACGGCATCACGGTGCGCACGGTCAGCTTCGAGCGGCTCGTCGACGAACTGGCCGAGCGTCATCCGCTGTATGTGATGGACCGCAAGGGCACGCCGATTCGCGAGCAGGTTTTCGAGGGCGATCCGTGCTTCCTGCTGACCGACCACGTTCCGATGCCGAAGAAGACGTTGCACGGTCTGGAGCGCAAAGGCGTGAAGAAGATCTCGTTGGGTTCGAAGATGCTGTTCGCATCCCAGTGCGTCGTATTGATCCACCACGAACTCGATCAAAGGGACTAGCGTCAACGAGCAGTCGACGCGACCTTCGACTCGACAACGTCCCAGACGTACGCGTCCGCCCTGCTCCGCCTGGTTCTTCACGCCGGCGGTGGCGCGTCGGTGCGCGCAAACGCAGCAGTAATGCGAAGGCGGACGAACTTGCGGTCAACCTGCGGCAGCAGACGGCCGCGCCGTTATCGGCGATCCCTATAGCCCCAACCGAAACTCACAGCCGCCGAAGTGCCGGTGCGCGGGTGTACAGCCCATCGACACCGGCCTGGATTCGAGACTGAAACGCTACGCGAGCGTGGCCTTCAGCGTGATCTCGGTATCGAGCAGCCGCGAGACCGGGCAGTTGGCCTTGGCGTCGGCGGCGATCTCCTGGAACTGCGCGTCTTCGATGTTCGGCACCTTCGCCTCCAGGGTCAGCGCGACCGAGGAGATCACGAAGCCGGTATCGTCCTGTTCGAGCGTGACGAGCGCTTTCGTGTCGAGCTGGTCGGCGGTGAAGCCGGCCTTGTTGAGCGCCAGCGACAGCGCCATCGTGAAGCAGCCGGCGTGAGCGGCGCCGATCAGCTCTTCGGGATTGGTGCCGGCGACGCCTTCGAAGCGGCTCGCGAAGCCGTACGGATGCGCCTTGAGTGCGCCGCTCTGCGTCGAGATCGCCCCGATCCCATCCTTGAGCCCGCCGCGCCACTGGGCCGAACCGCTGCGCTGAATCTTCATCGTTGCCGTCCTCGTATCGAAAGAAAGAAGGTGTCGACGTCGAAGCGCGATCGATACGGCGACTGCGCTCGAACCGCGACGACATACGCACGATACGCGGTGACGAAGTGTTCTGCCGTGAACGCGTTGTGACGTGTGCATCAAGCACATCCCGAGTTGTTTGCGACGGTTCAGGCCCGATCGGCGACACTGGCGTCGCGTCGGATACGGAGTTTCCTTCCCCCTGAGGTTCTCCCCCGTACGCGCCGCGCGAGAGCGCCGCCATCAAGGACGATCGGATCGCTAAGGACCAGGCCAGAGAACGTACGGCCCCGGCACTGCCGGGGCCGGTTCGTTTCCGGGGTGCGAATGGTCGCGCGCCACTCCAGTTTCTCGCACGGCAAGCGTTGCGCTCTCGATTGGCCACTCATCAGTGTGGCGAGCACGCTGCGGACTCATCCACTCCGTTGTTCTCGAAGTCATCGAAGCGAGCACTGCACGCAGGACTGGCGAGACGTACGAGTGGCCAGACACAGGATCGACGTGCCTGCTCGTGCCCGCCCCGTCGATTGGGTGATTCGGCCAGATGATCGCGCAACAAAAAACCCCGCTCGATGGCGGGGTTTTTTGTTGATCATCGGATCCGGTGTTGCATCCGACGATCGATAGGTGGTGCCCAGGAGAGGACTCGAACCTCCACGGTTTTACCCGCTAGTACCTGAAACTAGTGCGTCTACCAATTCCGCCACCTGGGCATACCGGTCGGCAGTGCCGACCGGGGCGCGAACAATACGGTTCACCTGCCGCATTGTCAACGGTAAATTGCAGCTTCGCGACATGCGCGAAGCTGCCCTGCTCGCTTACCAGATCACCACGCGCACGTCGTCCGGACGCACCATCGCATCGCCGGCCTTGCAGTCGAACGCGGCTGCGAAGCTCGGCAGGTTCGACGGCGCTCCGATCGCGCGGAAATTGGCCGGCGCATGCGAGTCGGTGGTCAGGCGGACCTTCAGTTCGGCCGGCGTGAAGTTGCGGCGCCAGACCGTCGCCCAGTTGAGGAAGAAGCGCTGATCCTGCGTGAAGCCGTCGATCTTCGGATCGGTATAGCCCTCGCCCTGCGCGCGCTTCATCGCGTCGTAGGCGACTGCCAGACCGCCCAGATCGGCGATGTTCTCGCCCATCGTCAGCTTGCCGTTGACGTGGATGCCGTCGATCGACTCGTAGGCGTCGAACTGCGCGCCGAGCTTGGCGGTGCGCTGCTCGAAGCCCGTGCGGTCGGCGTCGGTCCACCAGTTGTCGAAGTTGCCCTTGGCGTCGAACTTGCTGCCCTGGTCGTCGTAGCCGTGCAGCATCTCGTGGCCGATCACCGCGACGATGCCGCCGTAGTTGAGCGCGTCGTCGGCCTTCGGATCGAAGAACGGCGGCTGCAGGATGCCGGCCGGGAACACGATCTCGTTGCGCGTGGAGTTGTAGTAGGCGTTGACCATCTGCGGCGGCATGTACCACTCGTCGCGGTCGACCGCCTTGCCGATCTTCGAGTAGCGGTAGCGTGCGTTGAACGCGATCGCCGCGACGACGTTGTCGGCATAGCTGTCGCGCGTGAACGTCAGGCCGGTCCAGTCGCGCCACTTGTCCGGATAGCCGATCTTCGGCGTGAAGGTCGACCACTTCTCGAGCGCCTTGACCTTGGTCTCCTCGCCCATCCACTCCAGATTCTCGAGCCGGTGCTTGAGCGCCTGGCTGAGGTTGCCGACCAGCTGTTCCATCTTGGCCTTGGACTCGGGCGGGAATGCGACGTCGACGTAGAGCTGGCCGAGCGTCTCACCGGCCAGCCCGTTGAGCGCATTGAGCACACGCTTCCAGCGCGGCTGCTGCTCGGCCTGGCCGCGCAGCGCCTGGCTGTAGAACGCGAAGTTCTGGTCGGCGAACGCATCGCCGAGATACGGCGCGGCGTTGTCGATCTCGTGGAAGCGCAGGTACGCCTGCCAGGTCGAGACCGGCACGTCGACCAGCATCTTGTCCATCTCGGTGAAGAAGTCGCGCATCGACAGCGAGAACATCTGCGGCTGCTGGACACCGACCGCGTCGAACAGCGCGGTCCACGAGAAGTTCGGCGTCAGCGCGTCGGCCTCGGCGAGCGTGGTCGGCTGGTAGCGCTTGGCCGGATCGCGCAGTTCCACGCGCGGCAGTGACGCCTTGGCCAGACGCGTCTCGAGCGCCATCACGGCCTCGGCCTGCGTCGTGGCGGACGCCGCGTCGACGCCGGACAGCTCGAGCATCTTCTTGACGTGCTCGACGAAGGCGGTGCGCGCCTTCTGGTAGTCCTCGCGGTCCTCCAGGTAGTACGCGCGCTCCGGCAGCGACAGACCGCCCTGCCCGGCATAGGCGATGACCATCTCGGAGTTCTTGTAGTCGGCATTGCCGCCGAAGCTGAACAATACGCCGCGGCCTTGGGCATAGGCGTCGCGCACATAGGCCGCCACGGCGGCCGGCGAGTCGATCGCGGCGATCCGCGCGAAGAACGGCTCGAGCGGCTTGGCGCCGGCGGCGTTGATCGCGTCCGCATCGAGGCCCGAGGCGTAGAAGTCGCCGACCAGCTTCTCGATGCCGGTCGCATCGGCGCGCGCGGCGGCGGCCTCGGCGATCTTCTGCTGCAGCTCGAGCGAGCGCTCGCCGAGGATCTCGAAGCTGCCCCAGGTCGTGCGGTCGGCCGGTACCGGATTGGCGGCCAGCCATTTGCCGTTGACGTAGGCGTTGAGGTCCGTGCAGGCCGGCACGGCAGGGTCGAGATCGGCGGGGTTGAACGCGATCATCGGCGTCTTCAGGGCCTTCGGATCGATCGACGCGGCGGCCGGCGCGGGCTTGCCGGCCGCGGCCGGAGCCGCATCGGTGGCCGGCGTCTGCGCCTGCTGGCAAGCGGCCAGTACCGTCGTGATCGAGAAGGCCAGGATGAGAGGTCTGGCGTGGCGCATGCGCATGGGTGGCTCCGGATGAGAGGCAGTCTGCCAATGTAGGCGATCCGGCCGCCGGGCGAGTAGTTCGAAAGTCACGGTAGGCGCCGCGCGTCGGCCCGTCCCTCGCGTGGCGGGCTGCGCAGCGCGAGGCCAGGTGCGCCAGGCGATCCATGCCGCGAGCGGAGCCTGTCAAGAATGGACTCAGCGGATGCCGCGGATTCGATGCCAGAGGCGTCTAAGGCCGCCCCCAGTAGCGGCCGGTTGCCCCGCGATTCTCGACGCCTGCGACGCAAAGACGCCAGCAGCTGAGCGGAGTCAGGCCGAGTCCCGGCACGAATCGCGACGAGCGCACCGAATCGGAATCGTTGCTCGCAAGCCCGGTGATCGGAGCGGCCGGCGCAGCGGTGTGCTCACGCCCTCGTGGGCGAGCGGGTTGGTCGCGCGGAGCCGGCGCGACGTACGCGCCGGCTCTTGTACCGCATCGCTCAGGCGAACGGATCGCGCAGGACGATCGTGTCGTCGCGGTCGGCGCCGGTCGCGACCAGGGCCAGGTGGCAGCCGGACAGTTCCTCGACCGCGCGCAGATAGGCACGCGCGGCCGGCGGCAGCTTGTTCCAGTCGCGCACGCCGGAGGTCGGCTCCTGCCAGCCCGGAAACTCCAGATACACCGGCTTGCACTCGTCCCAGCCATCGGCGTCGAGCGGTGCCAGTTCGCGCCGCTTGCCGCGATACTCGTAGGCGATGCAGACCTTGATCGTCGGCAGACCGTCGAGCACGTCCAGCTTGGTGATCGCCAGGCCGTTGATCGCGTTGATCTGGGTCGCTCGCTTGAGCGCGACCAGGTCGATCCAGCCGCAGCGGCGCGGCCGGCCGGTGCTCGCGCCGAACTCGTTGCCGACCTTGCGCAGGCGCTCGCCCATCTCGTCGTGGAGCTCGGTCGGGAACGGACCGCCGCCGACGCGCGTCGCGTAGGCCTTGCAGATGCCGAGCACGTAGTCGATGTCGCAGGCGCCGACGCCGGTGCCGGCCAGTGCGCCGCCGACCGTCGTGTTCGACGAGGTCACGTACGGATAGGTGCCGTGATCGATGTCGAGCAGCGCGCCCTGCGCACCTTCGAACAGGATGTTCTGGCCGGCGCGCCGCGCGTCGTACAGCAGCGTCGACACGTCGTCGATCATCGGACGCAGGTACTCGGCGAATGCCAGCGCGTCCTCGAGCACGCGGTCGTAGTCGACCGCCTCGGCCTTGAGCCACTGCGTCAGCACGAAATTATGGTAGTCGACCGCCGCGCGGACCTTCTCGGGCAGTTCGGACGGGTACATCAGATCGGCGACGCGGATGCTGCGGCGCGCGACCTTGTCCTCGTAGGCCGGGCCGATGCCGCGGCCGGTCGTGCCGATCGCCTTGGCGCCCGACGCGCGCTCGCGCGCCTGATCGACCGCGATGTGGTACGGCATGATCAGCGGCGTGGCCGGACTGATCTTGAGCCGCGAACGCACCTCCACGCCCTGCTCCTCGAGCTCGGCGATCTCGCTCTTGAGCGCCGCCGGCGACAGCACGACGCCGTTGCCGATCAGGCACTGCACGCCCTCACGAAGGATGCCCGACGGGATCAGGTGCAGCACGGTCTTCTTGCCGCCGATCACCAGGGTGTGCCCGGCGTTATGGCCGCCCTGGAAGCGCGCGACCGCACTGACCCGCTCGGTCAGCAGGTCGACGATCTTGCCTTTGCCTTCGTCGCCCCACTGCGCACCCAGAATGACTACCGACTTGCCCATGTTGATTCTCGCTTCGTTGATCACGCCCCACGGTGGGGCGACGTCGGCGACTAGGCTCGCGGTCCTCGCTCGCCAAGTCGCCCGG